>POVV01000006.1_pt1 | contig 407272 bp, 363 predicted proteins | sample 1560271 | NCBI WGS metagenome assembly POVV01 (sample SAMN08337232, study PRJNA429181) | Bioreactor metagenome, whole genome shotgun sequencing project. | biome: cows' rumen and soil; feature: anaerobic; isolation source: anaerobic chemostat enrichment culture, galacturonate as sole carbon... | reverse complement strand
CCTTTACTTCATCTGATGCCGTTCCATCATCATTGGACTTCATCTTCTCTCTACGAAAAGATGAAAACTTTAAAACTCCAAACGTCTTTTCTTTATTAACTGTAAATCCATCCTGTAATCTCATATCTATGTCTCCTCCTATGCTTTCACGATATCGTCTGCTAACAATACATAATTAACAAGACCTCTGTTATTGATGCTGTATCCCTCCGCGATCAGACGAGGATTTACCAGTTTCACCTGCTCCTCATATCCGAAAGTCTTTGCTCCTGACTTTCCCGGAATCCTTACTGCTACATTTTCAGAACGCTGCACAGAGGAATATAGGTTATATTCTCTTAACTGAACTGCATTCCTGCCATTTATTCTCCGGCTGGTTTCCTCTGCCAGTCCGGCAAACCCCAATTTTCCAAATGTCACATTGACATCCGGCACCACATTCTTTAACTTCATATAAGTTACCTCCAATTTATACTTTTACTAAAAAACAATACACTGTTCCAATTTCTAACCGCACTTCCGTTTGGTACAAGTACAGAGGACATAGACCACGTTTCACTAACACTCCATGCCATCTGCACTTTTATTAGCAAAAACATACACCACTTTACCATGATATATATTCCAAATAATTTCACAGTAGAAAATTCAACTGCAATACAATCTGTTTCTTTGTCCTGTTCTTAATATGCAATACACCCGCAGGATTAAAGATAGACCCTCTCTATTAATTGTGTAGCAATCTATAATACTTTTTACAGATATTCAAATATAAATTTAAAAGAAATTGATATTATCATACATTTTTTCTTTTTCTCTACTAACCCTTACAAACGCTGTCTTATCCCTTAAACGTCCTCCCCGTTCCTTGATGCTCTAATGCAATCCTCCCAACTACTTTAAACCCTGCTAAATTGGCAATTTTCTTTATAAGCCATATTGTATCTACACAATCTTTCTCCACCTTATGTTCCGCTATCGTAGCACGCATGATCGCTTCGCAAGCTGTTACATCTATGTACCCTTCGCTATTTGTATTTTTCATCCTACCTACCTTTATTGCCTTTCCATCCTACATTATTGATTTCTATAAATTTATCACATTAGCTTTTTACTAACCGTTTTAGTGTAAACGGTGTATACAATTCCTTTAGGCACCACGCCCCAATATTTTTATAGCCATTCGTTGTGGCAACCAGCCGAATCCCATTCTGTCACTGGAACACCGTGTATACCCGGTGGAGTCTTTTGGTATTGAAGTCAGACTCAAACTACGTTGTTATATTCTTTTTTCAAAGTTCAAATATGGATAATGTGCGAGAATACGCTTGAAAATACTTTATATTTGGATTATGATAATTCCAGATATGCTTATCAGCGTATTCAGTTGTATTGGTAGTTCGGAGCGGTCGGGAAACTTATCTGAACTACCTTTTTTATTCCACTCACTATTTACACAGGCTTGTGACTGTCCGTGGCTAGTTTAAAATATTTAAAGAGTAATAAAAAAAAGAGTGTAATTCCCATTTAACAGGCTTTACACTCTTGTTTATTTCTATATGTTATGTATACAGTTAAGATATCTTTTCAAGTTTAACACTATGCTCACGCACTACTTTTTTAAGTAATGTAATGTCATCTTGTATTTGCTCGTAATTATCAACACTACTTTTATATCGGTTAAATGTAGACGTGTAACAAGATTCTAAATTTTGTAATCGTGGCAATACGTCATTTTCTAAAATAAGCCTTGTATCTCTTACATCATCTTTTACAGGCTGTATTTTTTTATCTAACATATCTGATAGTGCCAATAATAACTCATTATCCGTCATGTTTTCACCTCACCTTTCTATAATATGGATATTATATCATATGCGGGAGTGTAAAGTCTATTAAATTATCAATGTGCTGGTCATTGGAATAGTAATTGGTCGTGTCGTCTGTCCCTGCATGCCTTTGCACCCTGAGGTAGCGTAGAATATTAATCTCTGTTAATATCTTTACTTGGAAACCAATTCAGCATATAACCTATTAGATTCAATTACTATCCAGACTGGCTGTTATGCCAGTTTCGTCACCTTTCAGTGGCACTCATCAGGGAATTTATTCACAGTGTCAAGCTATGTCACCCTCCGTTTCATTTACGTTTGGTAATCTTGGCTGTAAAAACCTATCTGTATTTACCCCCAAAACTCCACAAATAAAAGAATATTCTTGAAAGGTAAAACGTCTTTTACCATTTAAGCCTAGATTTAATTTCACAGCATTTATTTTTGTTACCTTGCTTATGTAAGCCTGTGATATTCCATTTTCTTCTAGATATTCTTTAATTTTTAATCCAACCTCCATTTTTTACCTCCTTATTTATTTCGAATGTTTCGAAGTTAATATTATAATACACCGGTTATTTCGAATTGTCAATATTTAACTTTCGACTTTTTCGAAAATTAAGTTTACAAAATCGAAATCCAATGATATACTTCAATTTATAGGAGGGAACATACTATGGAATTAACATTTGGAGAAAAATTAAAAGATGCAAGAAAAATTAAGGGTCTTACCCAAAAACAACTTGCAGAAAAGGTCGGAGCAAAACACAATTCTATAAGTGACTGGGAAAACAACAAAAATAAACCTGATCCTGATACAATAGAATTGCTATGTGGAGTATTAGAAATATCACCAAATTACTTATTATCAATAACTTCCAGCGATTTCTCACCTATAGAGAAATCATTAATCGAAAAATATCGGTCTTTAGATGCTTTTAGTCAGGAAACATTAATTATGATACTGGACAGAGAATTAGAACGGACTCGTATGGCTTCAGAACAAAAGAAGCATATTGCGCAATCAAAAGCACACTGTTTTAATAAAGATTCTTTTTTATACAAAAAATATGAGTCAATTCACCTCTACTCATATATGAATAAAATAGCATGTGCAGGGAATGGCTTCTACTTTGATGATATCCCAACAGATATTATAGAAGTTCCGTATATGGAAGGTGCAGATTTCATTATCGGAGTCAACGGAGACAGTATGGAACCTACCTTCTTAGATGGTGACAAATTATATATAGAAAAGAGCCAGATTATAGAAATTGGAGAAATAGGCATTTTTATGGTAAACAATGAATGTTATATCAAAGAAGCCGGAAAAGATGGATTAATTTCTCATAACCCCAAATACAAGATTATTCCGGGTTCTGAATCCATACATTGTATAGGAAGAGTTCTTGGAAAGGTGAAAGAATTATAAAGTACAAGACTTTTTATAATACCTTAACCCAAATCTAATACACATTAAAATAAGAACCTGTAACGCACGGGTTCTTATTTTAATATCAATATTATCATGTCAAGGCTCTATCTTATTTGTCGCAAAAATACAAATTTCACAATCTCATAACGCTGCAAAGTATCAGTAATAACTCATTATCCATCATTTTGCTACCTCACTTCTCTATAATGTGTATATTATATCACATATCGGATTATCAAGTTCTATTAATAGATTCTAAAATAAAACCCCAAAATTTGGACTCTTACGCTAAAACCTATAAATTATATAGAACAAACATAATTTGATTACCTTTTGATTACTTTTCACTGGATGATATGCGAAATCCCCCTTTCTACGGGCTTTTTCGCCGCTTATAAGTGTTCAAGTCTCTTCTTCCGCATTGTCTAGATGAGTGGGAAAACCTTGCAAACAGCGGGTTATTCCGCTTTTTTTATTGTCCAGAATGATAGCCCACTTAAGAACAGACTGCAAAAATTTATCTTCCATTGTCCATGCTAATCTGCTATCATTAATAAAGATTAAATACAAAGGAGATTATCATGATTGATTTTTTTAAATTTTTATATTCCGGCGGGCTCATTCAAAACTTACTACTAAGTATACTATCATTTGCCGGTGGGCTTTTTGTTGCCGCGAAAAAAGAAAAACTAATATTATCAAGACAAAATGCGGAATTGCTTATAAACGATTTCTTCAAACCACATACAACGGATATTGAACAGACACTGTTCAAAAAAATACCTTCTCAGAATTCAATTGATGCCATACAAATGCTTTCTTCACTAAAAGATGAAATTAACGAAAAAAAGTTAGGTTTCTATTTTTCTGAAAGTTTACTTCTTTGGTTAAATGAATGTATCAAGTTAAAAGAATTAAATACATTCTGGAATCTTATTTATTTCATATGGAGCTATTACTGCTTTTCCAGATCATATTATAAATTCATGAACCAATGTAGAAAACAAGCGGGTCTCCCAAAACGAAGTCTGGATTATCGTTTTCAACACAAACTATATTACAATCCTTACCTGTTTTGGGTTGTCTTTGTATTAAAATGGGTTTTTATACTTTTGCTGGCTCTGTACATATTCATTCTAATTTTTCTTATCAGTAAAAATATATAATATTTAATAATTACAACTTTTTAAATAAATATGCCATTTAAGCGTAAGTTTTTTCGTTTTCAGTTGTTTACTTATCAGAAGGAACTAATCTCCTCACCATTATTAGTTCCTTTCCCACCACTAAAGCCCGGAATCCTCACCAGATTCCGGGCTGTTCCTTTAGTTCTTATTTTCACTTCTTATTCTTTTTTATTAATCAAAGCAAAGCGGGGATTGCCTCAAACCGCAATATCAACCCTTTCTAATTAAATGACTTGCCTGATCATGATCTTCTTTCTTCACATAAATGATATATTCATACTCAAGCAGGGGCTTTTCTCCAAAAGAACCTGTATAAGCACGAGTACCTGACCAAAAAGGTGAGGGACTTCTTCTATTTATTGTCTTGATTGAATATTTCAAATTATGTTGACTTAAAATCTCACGAGCCTCTGCCTGTCTCGCCATACTTTGTGTAACCAGCAGTTCCCTGCGATTAAATATGGTAATCATATATCTCCTCCCTTTTTCTATAACTGAAGCTAGATTTATATTATGATATATATCATATAATAAAAGGATAAAACTTACAATCCAAAGCTAGAGTATATCTATTGTTCGGGATACAGATTTTTAATTTTACTTACGCCGGAAATATAATTCATATCAACATTGTAAAACCGGGCCAATTTTATAAGCGATTTTACTGGTATACGAGTCTTTCCCAGTTCGTAATCGGCATATGTTCTCTGCCCCACATTTAATATTTCTGCTATTTGTGTCTGTGTTAAATCATTGTCTTCTCTTAGAGCCCGAATTCGTTCTCTATAATGCATACAAGTCCTCCTAATGAGCCAAGCGGACACTCTTTTCACTTATTATATTCTAGAGTAATAAACTCTATTGACAATTAGTGTTATAAACTCTAGAATTAATTAGAACGTATTATAAACAAAATAATACGTAATTTCAACGTGCAAAATTTTCCATATAATTACTTTACTATATATGGATGATACAACACAAAACTTAAATAATACTTAAACTAAAGGGAAAGGGTAATTACCAATGAAGAAAAGATTAAAGATTCTCAATGAAGCATCTCCTAAAGTTCGTCTTGGCATTTTTGCAAAGTTACTAACCGGAACATTAATACCTTTACTTATTATCTTAATCACTGTAAGCATTATTCTGGATTACAATATTTCCAGCATTGTCACCAAAATGAACAGCCGTTACCTCACATCTGAAACAGAAAAGTCCGCCATGAAAGTACAGGCATATATGGATAAATACTTTAGTGTGGCAGAAACAGCGGCGGTTTCTCCTCAATACGCCCAGTCACTTATTGCATGGAATACCAATTCTGACAATTTTGATGGTTCACAGATACAGCAGAATTTATTTACCTCTCTTAAAGATATACAGGAGTCCGATAAAGAGATTATTTCTTCGGCTTGGCTGGCAAGTGTGAAAACCAAAGAGTTGGTTCGCTCAGACGGTTCACTTCTTTCCTTGCCTGATTTTGATATGACTACACGTCCGTGGTATGAACCAGTTATATCACAACAGAAAACAATTGTTACCGGCGGCTATACGTCTGCGGGACAGGATACACTTGTTGTTACTGTTGCAACACCGGTATATATTAACGGGGAGTTGGATGGAATTTTAGGGTTGAACCTGACCTTAGATTCTCTAACTGAAGATCTGGATAAAATCAAAGTTGGTGATACTGGGTATATTACTGTTTTTGATACTGATAATAATATTGTATTTCATCCAGAAAAAGAACTGCAGCTCCAAAATATAAATGATACCGGTTATTCCGATAGTTTAAAAAAGATTATAGAAGATGGAAAGTCATTGTCTGATATAAGCGGCTCGTTTGAGAAAACCTCATATCATGGAAGTACAGTTTATCTGGAGGATATTAATTATATGGTACTCGGTGTTATACCAACTACTGAATACACCTCATTTACACAAACCATAAACTTACTTATTACGGCATCTTTTGGGGGATGTATTATCATACTTTGCATAATCATTACCCTATTTGCAAAATCACTTTCCAAATCATTGATTAAGCTCTCGGTGGGGGTTAAGAAATTAGCAGACGAAGAACTGGATACGGAGATTACCGTAAACAGCAGAGATGAAATCGGTGTATTGGCACAGGATATTTCCAGAATAGTTGACCGTCTGCGTTTATACATGGATTATATAGAAGAAATTTCTTATATACTGAGCGAAATCGGTAACGGAAATCTGGATATACACTTTAAACATGAATACAATGGGAATTTTGCAAAAATAAAAACCGCAATTTTGGAGATACAAGCAGGTCTTTCAGAAATGATTGGGTCAATTATGCAGGTGTCAGAGCAAGTTCACATAGGTTCCACCCAAGTATCTAACGGAGCTCAAGCTCTTGCACAAGGTGCTGCTGAACAGGCTGCAAGTGTAGAGGAACTTTCAGCCACCTTTTCAGATATATCTAATCAGGCGGATATCAGCACACAAAATTTGACAGAGGCTAATCTAGAATTAGATAATGTTGTTCAGGAGATCGCTTTGGGTGGTGAAGAAATGCAGAAGATGTTAACTGCTATGGATGTAATTAGTGATACATCACAGGAAATAGGAAAAATCATTAAAAGCATAGAAGATATTGCTTTTCAGACAAACATTCTTTCTCTTAATGCAGCAATAGAAGCAGCAAGAGCGGGAGAGGCCGGAAAAGGATTTTCAGTTGTCGCAGATGAAGTTAGAAATCTGGCAGCAAAAACAGCTGCGGCATCAAAACAAACTGCTGATCTAATCTCCAGCGCTTTGGCAGCATCCAGAAACGGTAAAGATACTGCAAAAGAAACTGCTGAATCTTTTCAGAAAGTGGATATACAGTTAAGAGATGCTGCTGTAAAATCTACAGAAGTTACCAACAGATTCAAAGAACAAAATGAAGACATTAAACAAATGGTAAGCGGCATAAACCAGATTTCAGGAGTTGTACAGACAAACTCCGCTACTGCCGAAGAAAGCGCAGCTTCCAGCGAAGAATTGTCCGGACAGGCCCACCAGTTAAAAGAAGTTATTGGACGTTTCCGTTTATCAGATGATTCCAAGGAACATTTATTATAAATCCAGGGGCATAAAAGAGAGGCCGATATATCTATCAGCCTCTCTTAATGCTACTCATTTTACCCTGAGTATATTTTTTTATTTATAGTTGATTTATATCGCGAAAATAGTGATAAAACCTTTCTAATTCCTCTTTCTTTTCCTGATTTCCTGTCAATTCTTTCATGCTTTCTAAAACCCTTAAAATTACTGCATTAGAAATATATTTTATCTCACAATTCCCCCATCTTTCTGATTTACTTTTCTCTGAAAAAAAACTCCAGAAAAACAATTCTTCATCCTCGGGTTCCCAAACAATTCTATGTTTCTCATGCGCATACATTATGCCGGATTCACAGTCCATGCCTACAAAATTTTCTTCCGCCATAAATATTCCTGCTATTATACGCTTTTCTTCCCCTTCTCCTTCTATTTTACTTGTCAATAAACAAGCTGAATTCATATTTAGGTTTTTAGGAATGCGCGGGTTTCCCTTATTTACTCCTGATAAGAAATATCCTGTAGAAACACTCCACTCTTTTAGTACTTCATTTATATTATTAACACACATCCCAAATACAGCATGAGAGTTATCCTTAATCTTAAGTTTTCTAATATAATTTTGACGTACTTCTTCTTTCCCCTTTTTCTCCTGCTCTAATGCTTTCAGGCGGTTATGTTCATCAATTTCAATTTGAATAAAACTTTTTGCATTCTTATCTTTGATCTCAAAAAATTTTTCAAACGATTCCGGATATGCGAACGTCTTAATCACGTATTTAAATTCCACTTGCATTTTATCTGTTTGCAGGTTTTTAATTTTACCTAAGCCAAATTTCTTATGTGTAACTTCTTTTCCAATTAGATTCATTTCCCTTTCTCCTTTGCATCTAAGTCTGTTTATTCCGTAACAGGTAAAAAAAGAAGAGCTTTCCATAACATGCACACGGCATGATACCAAAAGCCCTTCTTTCCCAAGACGGTTCTTTTTTTCGATTACTTATAGTTTATCATTTATATTTATACCTGTCAAGTCAGCTCAAAAATGCAGGTTCTTTACCGGCTTTCTTATCATGTATTACATATATCGTCCGCCATATCCTCCGCCATTACAGCACAGTCCACCGCCTCCACAGCAAAGATTACAGACAAGATTTGCGATACAAAGTTTCATACAGTAGTCACTTCCGCCCATTGTCGGAAAGCCATACGAATTCTGCTGCTGTTGATACCATGTACCACCACCTTGCAGACGATTAAGCATCATTTGATATTGCATATTATCTGGATCAAGTCTTACTGCTTCTTTCGCATGCTCTAAAGCAGTAAGATTATTTCCCATACCGGAATTTGCAGAAGCGCTGTAAAAATACCATAACGCACTTCTCTCCTTTATTCCATCCAGAACATTTAGAGCTTCTTTAAATCTACCAGCCTGCATATAGTTTGCTGCCGCTCTCATATGTATATCTGTTTCACTGTCCCTTCCGGTAGATTGCTCCTGCCATCCGAAACCGCCAAATCCACTATATCTGTCTGTGCCTCCGGTGTATCCTCTTTCCCGTTCATCCATTACCTGCTGATAAGCCTGCTGTACTTCTTTGAACTTTGCTTCCGCCTCATCACGGTTTGGATTGTCTATGTTTGCATCTGGGTGGTACTTTCTGCTCAGGCTTCGATATGCTTTTTTTATTTCCTCATCCGAAGCATCTCTTGTCACCCCCAGCACTTTATATGGGTCAATCATTACCGTCTCCTTATTGTTCAATATCCGGCCGGCCTAACAGCACTGTGATAACCCTGACCAAAAATACTCAATCTTATTTCTGCCATCCTAAGTCTTAACTCTTCTTTATAAATGTAGTACTGCATTTGGGGCATCGAATTTCTATCTTACCTTTTCCTCTGGGAATACGTATTTTCTGCTTGCAGTTAGGACACTTATAAATATGATGGGTCTTTCGTAGTTTCCATACATTCTTCTGCCCTTGAAAAAAACTTCTTATCTTATATGTCTTAGCCAAAAAAGTCTGATTCTCTGCATATCTTTTTGTTATATTCCTTGAAAACATTCTGAAATAGCAGAATATGACTAAAAACCACCCTGCCACATAGCAGATAACTCCCAAAATATTACCGCTTAGGAAAGAAGAAAGCATAACCACCACTAATCCTGATATAAGCATAAATTTAGAAAAGCTGTCTACTCCGTATCTCCCCTGCATGAACCGTATCAATTTTTCCTTCATGATTTATCATCCTCGTTTCTATCAACATGAGAGATATTTTCCTCTGTTTTATCAAAATTGTCAATAAAGTGCCTATAAAATAAATATTAAAACTTCGCGACGAGAAAGTTTATCGTTATTTAACAGTGCTGCTTCCTCATCTATCCTTCATTTAAAATATTACTGCAGATGTCTTCAGATATCAAATATACAATTCTAGAATCATTAATCATAACATATCTATTTCCAGTCCCATCCGAATTACCAATATAAAGCTTTAGCGTTGCATCCTTTTCATTCTCCGTATATGTTACCTCTACACTTGTTCGTCCGGATTCGTCAAGACCAAATTCTGCCAGATCCTTATCATCAACAGAATAATCTGCTGCTTCACTTAATGTTACTGCTCCAAGCCCTCCTGCTATTGTGGCGATATTCTGAGCATCCTCCTCATTTTCAGCATCATAGGTAGTTGAAGTTCCGGCTTTAGTAATGACCTCTTTTTTCAAATTACCGCTTCCAATACTTGGATAGGTATCCAGCTGAGCCATATCTGCCAGTGTATATTGTAAATCCGTTATAGTGGTATTACTTACCGTATAAACTTTTTCTGTATCATCTATGGTTAGATAATAATCATCTCCTGTTGCATTCCCGTAATACAGTGTAGTTTCATTTCCATCCTGATCTGTCAGAACCACAGTATAAATGGGATCCAAAAGTCCATAGTCCTCAAGCGAATCGCCCTCGCTCAACTCTCTGTCAGCCTCAAGGCTACTGAAATCTGTTGACATTTGTTCTGGATAATTCTGTGCCAGAGGAAAATCCTTATCTTGGGCATTATACCATACATCATCTTTTTTTACAAAATGAAAATCCCCATTGCCAACATTATATTTAATCTCTGTTATGTTATCCAAATCTGTTACATATATTTTTTTCGACTCTGCTTCAGCTTCCTGCTTTTTCTCCTGCTTTTTATTCCATGCCTGAAGCCCCATAAAGGCTATCAGAAGTACTGCAAATATACAAATAAGCAGTAGCAGTGATTTTTGTTTGTTTTTTTCCATATCCTTTACACGCTATGCCTTTCTCCGCTTAAACCATACTAAAAATCCAGAAACCAGAACAAGAAGCGGAATACCAAATACAACCAGAAGGCTAAATGCACCTGCATGTTGAACAGTATTATATTCTGCAGCAAGGCTCTTTGGTTCTATTGATATATTTTGTACACCATCAAAATTACTGCTTACAGCATTCATAAATACTGTAGTATTTTCAAGCTGTGAAAATGAATCTGTGATTTGCGAATCAATCAGGCTGGCAGAAGAAATTACCATTAGCCGGCTTTCAGTACTATCTTCCACTGCAGTGTTGTCGGAAGTGTCTGCTTCATCACTGTCACTACTTTGGTTTTCCTCTTCTTCACCTGTACTTATCTGTTCGGTTGCCACAGCTCCTAGTGTATAAGTACCCTGAGTCTGATTATCCTCTGTAACGGCATATGCATTTTCTGAAGTGGTCATAAATGATGTAGTAGTTATGGTATCTCTCTGGGGATCTACCATATTTAGCCCTTTCGCATTAGTTAAAAGTACCATTTGTGAAGATACACCTTTTGCCATATCTCCAGTCAAAGAGAGGTTAGGGAAAATATAGTAATAGTTACCTTGATATGCTCTGTCAGGATCAGCTATGTATCCGTCAGCCTCTTCCATACCATATACTTTTAATAGAGAAGAAATATTAGGCAGTTCAGTTGTACTAGTCTCACCTAAGAGAATCATGAGCTTTCCGCCTTGCGCAAGATAATTCGTTATAGCTGTTGTTTCATCTTCCGACAGATCTGTGGCCGGAGCATACATTAATAATAAATCACAATCTTCCGGTATGGATCCATTCATAAGCAGATTCAATTCCTCTGTGGTATAATTATTTTTACTCATCAGCTCCGTAACAGAACTTGATAATGTAGATTCACCATGTCCCGTTGTTCTGTAAATCGTTTTGTTTACATCACCAGTCACATAATTAACTGCACTGGTCAATTGTCCTTCTCCATCAAATGATGATTCGGAAGCAGTTCCAGTATAATAGTAAGAAGAAGAATCTACTACAATAATATCATCAAAGGAAATGATGGTGCTTTTCCCGGTATCATCACTGGTCACAACAATAGTGTTTTCTTGTGTATCATACTCGGTCAGTGCTGACGGATGAAGCACCGGATCAATCCACTCCACGTTAATTTTTTTAGATAATGCTGCATATTTACTTAAAAAAGTCTTTATACGATCATCAGTACTATCCTTTTCCGCCAGTACAGTAAACGTAACCTTTGTATCAAGTTTTTTCAGCAGTTCACGGCTTGTATCCGTAATTTCATATATTTTAGTACTGCTCACATCAATATTTCTGTATTTTTCGGGCAGCTGACCAAAAATAAGATTTGCTACAACTATTATCGCTATTACTATTACCGTCAGACCTACGCTGAATGTTCCATTTCTCGTTCCTGCCGTCTTAAAAAAGTTCTTGATTTTCTGCAATGTCCACCCCTCCTAACTCCAGCGTCTTTTTTGTATTGTCTGTATGGTAAGAAAAATGAACACCACAATAATAGACAAATACAGAACAATTCCGCTGATATCAACAATACTATTTGATGTGATATCGGTAAATATGTTTGCAAGTGCCAAATTCCCCAGAATCTTAGTCAACAAATTTTCAAACAGACTAGATTTCATAATATATACAACAACGCAGACTGCAGCGCCAATCAGCTCTATTCCCCCGCTTATCATCCAATTTCCTGTCATCTGTTGAACATAAGCCGCCACAATAGTCAAAATAATTATTATGCCTACAACACCGCTGATCGCAGAACTTGGTAAGAATGACAAAATACCGTCCCATAAATATAGCACCAGTAAAACACCAAACGCTGTAATAAAAGCTATAATCTGGCTTTCAGTTAATGAAGATAAAAACATTCCAATGGCAATATATACGCATCCCAGCAAGAAGAACACTCCGATGGAGATGTAGTCCACCTTTAAGTATGAAATCCCCTGAAGTTTAATAATCAGCGGAAAGAGACAGAATATAATATTAGGTACTGCCAGAACGGAAACCATGGCCAGATATTTTCCCAGAACTACCTTATGCAATCCAACAGGTGCTGTGAGCAGCAGCTGATCTGTTTTGTTTTTTCTTTCCTCAGAAAAACTTCTCATTGTTATCAGCGGAATTCCCACCAGAAAAACAATTAATGAACCTGACAATGTATATGAAAAATACGGATATCCTGCATTTAGGTTATATGCCACAAAATAAATCCCGGTAAAAGCTACTAAAAAAGCAACAAATACGCATCCAATCATAGATTGAAAATATGATCTGAGTTCTCTTTTATAAATCGCCAGCATCTTTCTCATCCCCCTCTCGTTTTGCAGAAAGCAATTTATTACCTTCCTCTCCCTGTGTAAGTTCAAGGAATATTTCTTCCAGACTTGCGCGATTTGTTTTCAGCAGAAGAAGAGGACATCTCCTATCCGCAAATGCAAAAAATATGTCTTCTCTAATATCAGCGCTCCCAGTAGTCTCTACAGTAGCAAATGTGGTGCCATCGCTTCTTTCTTCTGTGCTTACTTTAGCCACTGCAGGAATTGCTTCCAGTATTTCATTGACCAGAGATGGTATTGCTCTAGCCTGTATTTCTATGGATTCGGATTGATTTAATAAATGTTCCAGATTATCCGGCGTATCACTGGCTACCATTTTCCCTTTAGCAATAATCATTATGTAATCACAAACCTCTCTTACCTCGGCCAAAATGTGAGAACTCAGGATAACCGTATGTTCTTCAGCCAGTTCTCGAATTAATTCACGGATTTCGATGATTTGCTTTGGGTCAAGGCCTACCGTAGGTTCATCTAGAATAATAATATCCGGAAATCCCAGTACAGCCTGAGCCAATCCCACTCTTTGCCTATATCCTTTTGACAGATTCCGAATCAGCCTTTCCCTGACCTCCTCCAGTTTAACCAGCTTTAAGACCTCCTCTACTGAAGTGGCTTTTGCCCCTTTACTTATCCCTTTTAATTCTGCCGCAAAATCCAAATACTCCTGAACTGTCATTTCCATATAAAGAGGCGGAAGTTCCGGAAGATATCCTATATGCTTTTTTGCCGCTTCCGGTTCCTTTAAAATATTATGTCCGTTAATCAACACTTCACCGCTTGTAGCCCCCAGATATCCTGTCATAATATTCATTGTTGTGGACTTACCCGCACCATTTGGTCCCAAAAATCCGTAGATTTTCCCCTTTTCAATGTTGAAACTCAGGTCATCTATGGCAAGATGGTTTCCATACTTTTTCACTAAGTTTTTTACTTCTATCAATTCCTTACCTCCCTGTGATATAATTATAATCGGGCAGCTAAAAAGCCGTCTTTGTGATGAAGCAGTATTAACACTTCACATAAAGATAAAGGTATCAGAATTTTGTGAAATAATTGTGTTATAAGTGTGGAGTTTTTAGGGTATATAAATAGATAACTGAAAACAGGAGCACAGTCAGATTTACTTTGACTGTGCTCCTGTTTTTTTCATAACTTTATTCATAACTTTATCGTCTGTTCCTGTATTTTATGAAACCGTAAATGATTAGGAGAAAAAGAAGAACTCCTACTGCCATCTGCCACATCAGATTAATTGAACTACTGCTATCCTGTTCATCACTTTTCTCTTTTGGCTCAGTTTTATTATTTTCTGACGAATTATCGTTGATGCTCTTTTGATCTAAAGAATTTTCATTGGTATTATCCTGTCCCTTCACTGCACTTCCATCAACAGTTTGAGATGAATCATTATCTTCATCAGGATCTTTAATTTCTTTGTAAACCATATCAGCTATCAACTTCTGCCCTTCCTGATTTGGATGCAAGCCATCATCCTGAACAAAAGCCACAACATCAGACTGAAAAAGGTCAACTACTTTGTAATTAAATTCCTCTGCCCTTTTATCAATTATGCTATTCATATTCTGGATGATATCTTCTACCACATTGTTCATCGTCCCCGGAAGATTCATACTGTGTACCGGATTATAGATATTTGTTACAATCAATTGGGCATCCTCTTTTCTCTGGCTATTGATTGTTTCCATAGCCTCAACCCATTGTGATTCGAAAGAACTGTAATCCCATTTATTTAAAGAATCTATAATCTTTAAAATTAATAATGGATTTTTCTTAACCCCTTCTTGAAGCTGAGCCATTGCTTGATTTGCACTTTTTATTTTCTTTTCTGCATTTAAAATTTCCTGTGTTTCATTTTTAAACCCATTTAGCAGATCATTGGATCCCATAGTGAGCAATATAAGATCCGCATTTCTTAAACTGGATAACACATTTTCATCGGTTAAAACTTTTTCATTTAATCCAGCGGTATCCAGACCATTTTTTGCAAAATTTGTATAATCAAACGGACGTTCATTTTCAGCCCCCAATTGTTCTGTCACAAGCTCACCATAACAGGTAATCGGATTTGTTTTATCTGCAGTATATCCTTTTGCAATACTATCTCCCAAAACTGTGCAGGATATCGACTCCTCCCATGCTTTAGCAGGTAATTCCTGCTGCATACTCAGCATTACAGCTACTATTAAAGCGGCTGCTCTTTTCAGGTATTTTTTCATTTGTCCCACTTCCATTTCTGCTTATTCTAATACCCATTCTGTATGGCTTCCCTGCTCTGTTTTATGAACTGCAAGTTTCCATTCTATTTGTTCTTTTAATTCATTGACATGAGAAATAATTCCTACTAAACCTTTTTCTCCTGTGAGTTCCTGTAAAATCTGGAGTGCACGCTCCCTTGCCGCATCATCTAACGAACCAAAACCTTCATCTATAAACATAGTTTCCAGACTAATTGCACCCGCTGAATTTTGAACAGTGTCAGCCAGTCCAAGAGCCATTGCCAAAGAAGCCATAAAAGATTCTCCTCCAGATAAAGTTTTAACATCTCTTACCGAATCATTAACAAGATGGTAAACATCCAAGTCCAGTCCCGCCTGTCCTTGGCTGCTCAAATCTTTTAATTCACGGCACTGTAAGATAAATTCGTTAGAGGTCATTTTGCTAAGTCTGCGATTTGCCGCATGAATTATCTGTTTAAAATATTTACGCTGAATATAAGTTTCAAAATCCAGCTTTGCACTTCCAGAAAGAGTACCGTTCGCTGTCCGGCTCATGTTACTTACCGTTTCGTACTGTGCAGTCAGTTCTCCTTTAGACTCAAAATACTGAAGTAGTTTCTCCCTGACTTCTTGATTTTTCTGATTTTCGCTATGAAAGTGAAGCCATCTATCTCTCCACGCTTTCTGCAAAACAAGTAATTCTTCTAATTTGTTTTTCTCATTGTCTATTGCTTTTGACTCTTTTCCCTGGGTCTGCTGGTTTAGCAAATTGTATTTTGTTTTCATTTCAACACATTGTTTATCGTATGCATTAATATACTTCTCTTTATCTTCCCGTAATTTCAACCATGCTTTAGCTTTTTCATATTCATCAAGAGTGGCAAATCTTTGCACCTTTAATTCTCCATGAAAATATTCTGCCTCTTCTTTCTGTTTCGTATTCAAGTCTTCAAGCTGTTTTTCTTGACTTTCCAAATGACCGCATCTATGTCGAAGTTCTTCCATCAATTCCCTGTATATTTTATCCATTTTATGGTAATTTTCATTTAAATATTTTAATTTTAACTGTATCTGATTGAGTTTTTCTTTTAACTCCTCTTCTTGAACTTCTTCCTTTTCCTGCAGCTCTCCAACTGCTTCTGCCAACAATCTTTTTTCTGATTCCAGATTACTTTTGTATTCCTGAAAATCAAGCTGGACACGTGAACGTTCCTGCTCTTTATTGTCCCTTTTTTCTTTGGCCCTCTGTACCTTTTTTTGGTCAGGTGCATCAGCCATAGCCATAGCCTTTTGGGGATGAGACGCGGAACCGCAGACCGGGCATGGTTCACCCTCATTTAATTTGCTGGCTATAATCCCTGCTTGTGCCTCAAAAAAATACTGATAAATATTTTCATAATCCTGGGAACATATACGGCATTCTTCTAAAATGATCTCTAGTTTCTTTAACTTATCTGTATACAAAAGCTCTAGTTTGTTTATACGCCCATACCTGGGCAGAATATCCTGGAGCCGTACAATCTGCTTTTGCAGAGTAAATTCATTCGCCTGCAGCTCATCTCTTGCTTTTCTAACCTCTATTTCCGTTTCTGCTACTGACTTTTTCTGATCATTAATCCATTTTCTTGCCTTAAACGCCTCACACTCTAACTGCTTTCTCTCCGCTTCAGTACGTTTATACTGTTGTTCCTTTATCCATACTTTTTCGGCTCTTGTTCCTAAGTCCAGCTGCTTACGCAGTTCATCAATTTCCACTTTTTCTTTTTCAAGCTCTGCAAGCTTGACTTTTGCCTCTTTCTTCATGATTAAAAGATGATTTATTTCTTCCTGACTACGGATAAGATTATTTAAAACTTCTGTTTTCTTCTGCAGATCCTGCATTTGATTTTCTGCATTTGACTCCAATACCTTTCCTTGTTCACAAATTACGTTCAACTGATCCATTACTTCATCCATAGGCGGGATTTTTAACATGAGAAGGTTTTCCCATTCCCTCTTTTTTTCATCCCCAAGGAAAATTTCCACCCGTTCCATTTCACGCTGACAATCTCTTGTATTTTCCTCCAAAGCTATATAAAGTTGTTTAGCCTGCTCCTTAAATTCTTCTTGTATATCCCAATATATCCTGGTTTGAAATATCTTGGAAAATATTCGTTTTCGTTCTTTTGACTCTGCGTGAAGTAACTTCAGGAAATCTCCCTGAGCAATCATAACAATTTGTGTGAACTGGTTCACATCCAATCCTATAATATCTTCTATTTTCTGGTCAATATCACGTTTCTTTCCCTGATACTCTACACCGTTCGGCAACAAAAGACTCACTTTTGCATTTTCTTTAACATAACGAACCGAACCATCTGCGTTCCTTCGTTTACCAATACGCAGATACTCCGGGTTTCTTCGAATAGTATAATTCATTCCACGATAAACAAATGTAAATTCAACATAGGTATCTGTTTCTGCCGATGCGTACTGGCTGCGCATCATATTTCCATCTCTCTGTCCGCCGCTTGTTTTATCATACAGAGCATAGGTAACAGCATCAAAAATAGTAGTTTTTCCGGAACCTGTATCTCCTGAAATAAGAAACAGTCCCTGCTGTACTTTTGTGAAATCAATTACTTCTACCCCTGCATAGGATCCAAAAGCAGACATAATTAAATTTACAGGCCTCATATTATTCTCCCTTCACCTTATCTAGAACTTTTTCCAGAATATGCTGCTCCGTTTTAGTTATTTTTCTTCCTTGAATTTCCTGATAAAATTCTTCAAAAGCTGTTTTTGGATCCAAAAACTCTATTTTTTCATCAAATTCACTCAACCTTTTTCTGGTTCTTGCATTGTCCATACGAATTTCAAGAATATTAGGAAACTGCTTCTCCAACTGTTCTTTGGGTCTGTAAGGTTCTATTTCATCCGTCAGTACAATACTTACATAATCTTCCCTATTGCCTAAGTCAGCCTGTTCAAGTATTTGTGTCAGTTCTCCTCTGACACGGCGAACGTCTCTTATTGGATGAAGAGGCAGGTGCTCCACAAGTACGTCGGTTCCCTTATCCTTAATCTCCACCAGATGAAGTGTTTTTGTATGATGTGCTTCACTAACAGAATACTTTAGCAGTGTACCGCAATATCGAATATACGAAACACCTACCTGCTGGGCACCATGCAGGTGACCCAGCGCAGCATAATCAAACTTCAGCACTGGATTAATATCCACATTATCAATGCCGCCAACTGAAAATTGTTCTGATTCACAGGTATCAGGCACATTTCCATTACCGGTATAAAACTGATGGGACAGAAGTACATTACGTTTAGTAAAATCAACATCTTCTCTTTCCAGCATTTGTTCCACTGCCTCACTATAATTCTGGGGAATATTTTTATCAAACATCTGCCTCACATATCCTGGTTTTAAAAATGGCAGCAAATAAAAATTCACCTCCCCATAACAATCAGATAAAATTACTTTTTTTAAGTATTCATTTTCTTTTTGAGGCACCTCACCTGCAATAAAAATATTCTGTTTTCCCAAAAGACGGCTGGCATAATCAAGCCTCTGCGCAGAGTCATGATTACCACTGATTATCATTACTGTAACACCATGTTTACTGTCTGCCAGTTTAGTTAGAAAATCATCAAATACTGCAACTGCCTCTGCAGAAGGGATGGATTTGTCATAAATATCGCCTGAGATAACCACTGCATCCGGATGGATTTCCTTTACATATACTATAACCTCTTCTAGAATATGCTTCTGATCTTCCAGTAAACTATAATGGTGCAGATGCCTGCCTATATGAAGGTCGGACAGATGAAAAAAACGCATATTATTCCTCCTTTTACAATCTTAAGCCTCGATAGCGATTAAGGCATGCATGAATTTCCTGTTTTCTTGGCATAGCAATGAAAGCTATTCCTGTATGACTTTCACATAGACCGGCCAGACCATTTTCTTGAATTTCATCTTCCAGTTCATCCACAATTTGCTGAAGCGTTTTTCTGCCATTTAGAAGATGCTTTTCCACATATTTAATACAATATCCCAATGCACGCACTTGTTCACTATCTACAATTTGTTCAACATAACGTAAATCTATTGTATCTCTGTTTATCTGTACAGCTTCTTTTCCAAGTGTCTTCATTTTAATTCTGTCTTCCCCTTGAAAAGAGCGGTTTACTTTAGGGCATCTTGTAAATAAAGGCCTGCCCGCTTTATCTTTCGGTCTGCTAATTACCGGAAATACTTCTGCTTCTTTTTTTGCAAATTTTGTAATATCTTTTGGTATATAGTTATCCATCTGTATAATACATTGAGCAATGTGAAAGTATGCACCAGAACTGCCCGCAACTATTACTGTTGAAGTTTCATAAACCTCTTCCAACTCCTGTATGCGTTCAATAAATGGAGTAATCGGTTCCATCTCTCTATGGATTACACGCTGCATCAGCTCATCACGAATCATAAAATTGGTAGCACTGGTATCTTCATCAATCAACAGAACTTTAGCTCCTGCTTCCATTCCCTCAATAACATTTGCTGCCTGTGAAGTACTCCCGCTTGCATCTTCTGTAGTAAACATTTTTGTGTTTTTTTTATTGGGTAGATCATTGATAAACATGGATATATCTGTCTTTTTTATACTTCTTCCATCCTCAGCACGTACTTTCATTGCAGTATTATCGGTAATAACATACTCTCTACCATCCCCTGCAATATAATTATAAACCCCACGTTCTAATGCCTTTAACAGTGTGGACTTTCCATGATATCCTCCCCCTACGATTAAAGTAATACCCTTTTTGATTCCCATACCGCTTACGCTTCCCCTGTGAGGCAGATTAAGTATAACCCTTAACTCTTCTGGAGACGAGAATGGAACCGCGCCCTTCATTGGTTTTGAAGATATTCCTGATTCTCTTGGCAGCACTGCACCATCAGCAACAAAAGCAACTAACCCCATTTGGGCTAACTGTGCTCTTATATACTGTTGATCATCCGAAAGAAAAATGGTTTTCTCCAGCTCCTTTTTATCGCAGTTTTTATATTTTAGAGTTTTATCCACAGCTTCAGGAAGGAAATCAAAGAAAATTTTTATCAGCTCTCTTGCATTAATAGTTCTTCCATTTGCCGGAAACCCAACTTCAAATCTCAACACTACATCTTCGCCGTCCGGCTCCAGCGTGCATGCAGTACGCTCCAAGACCTCTTGTGTACAGGAACTAATTACAATCATGCCACTTTTACCTGACCCCTTTGCTTTAAAAGAATACCCTTCAAGAGCTTGTCCAAAAAGTCTGGTCAAATAGTCCTGCAGAACAATTCTTCTATGTTTGGCTTGAAAAAACTCTGCCGGAAATCCAGCTGTTTCACCATTCATATGTATGCTTACTTTTGAAGGTGATGCAAAGGGATCTCCCTGCACATGATCTATGGAAAGTCTATAGCCTGAAAATTGATAAATTCCTTTTGTATCTTTATATGCCGGATAACTTTTATGATCTATCCTGTTCATTATATTCTTTAATTCTGACGATGTCTGCATAGTTTTACGCTCCTTTTCTTGCTTTATTATACCTCTTTTTCTCTGTGTAGCAAATCTTTTGCTTTAAATTTACCGTGTAAAAAACAGGACACTCCCAACAATTTTCCGTAGGAATGCCCTGTGTCATATTTTTATTTTGTATGATTAAAGTATTTTACACTTCAAAAATCAAATCGCCATAGGAAGGCATAGGCCAAACATCTTTATCTACAATCATCTCCAGCTTATCAACTGGTGCCCTAAGTACCTCCATAGCAGGAAATACATCTGTATGATAAAATCCTGCCTGAACAGCTCCTTCTTCTTTTCCGGCTGCTTCATCTGTTACTTTAATAAGTTCTGACAAAGCTGCTTTAATTTCAACAAGCAACCCAGATACTTCATTTAAAGTCTCTAACTGAACGGATACATCAGCACCAGCCGCCTTCACGGAAATAACAGTATCCGCCAAAGTTTTTGTATAATTCATGATAGCTGGAATAATCTGTTTGCTAGCCATATCAATCATAGTACGAGACTCAATGTTAATTGCCTTAGCATATGTCTCGTATTGAATTTCTGCACGTGATTCAAGTTCCGCTTTTGTAAATACACAAAACTTTTCAAACAACTCAACTGCTTTATCAGTAGTCATTGCCGGAATAGCTTCTACCATAGATTTAATATTAGGAAGTCCTCTTCTCTCTGCCTCTTCAACCCAAGCTTCTGAGTATCCATCACCATTAAAGACAATCCTTTGATTATCAATAGCATATTCCTTAATAAGATCATGAACTGCCTTTTCAAAATCATCAGCCTTTTCTAATACATCACATGCCTCTGCAAAAGCCTCTGCTACTATTGTATTTAATACAACATTTGGTGCTGCAATAGAGTCTCTTGAACCGACCATTCGGAATTCAAATTTATTTCCGGTAAAAGCAAAAGGTGAGGTTCTATTTCTGTCTGTAGCATCTTTCGCAAGATCAGGCAATGTTTTAACACCTGTTTGCAATTTTCCACCTTTTAAACTGTGGGTTGCTTCACCCGTGCTGATTAACTGTTCCATTACATCTCCAAGCTGCTCCCCAAGGAAAACTGAGATAATTGCCGGAGGTGCCTCATTAGCTCCAAGCCTGTGATCATTTCCAGGATCAGCCGCAGATTCACGCAATAAATCAGAGTGTTTGTTGACCGCTTTTAAAATACAAGTCAATACCATTAAAAACTGTGTATTCTCATGAGGGGTTTTTCCCGGCTCAAGCATGTTGATTCCATCATCTGTTGTTAATGACCAGTTATTATGTTTACCTGAACCATTTACTCCTGCAAAAGGTTTTTCATGAAGCAGGCACTTCATACCATGCTGGCATGCTACTCTCTTTAATGTCTGCATAATAAGATGATTATGATCCACAGCTATGTTTGCCTCTGCATAGATTGGCGCTAGTTCATGCTGTGCAGGTGCCACTTCATTATGCTGTGTCTTAGCAGATACTCCTACTTTCCAGAGTTCTGTATTTACGTCTTTCATGAACCCTGCAACTCTTTGACGGATAGTTCCAAAATAATGGTCATCCATTTCCTGCCCCTTAGGAGGCATTGCACCAAATAATGTACGTCCTGTATAAATCAAATCCTTCCTTTGGAGGAACTTTTCTGCATCTACCAAAAAGTACTCTTGTTCAGGTCCAACAGAAGGCGTAACTCTTTTAGAGGTTGTATTTCCGAATAAACGAAGCATTCTTAGTGATTGAATACTTATTGCTTCCATTGATCGCAATAATGGAGTTTTCTGATCCAGAGCCTCACCCTTGTATGAACAAAAAGCTGTAGGAATACAAAGTGTTGCTCCAGCAGCATCCTGTCTTACAAATGCAGGCGATGTGCAATCCCATGCAGTGTAACCTCTGGCTTCAAATGTCGCACGAAGTCCTCCTGAAGGAAATGATGATGCGTCCGGTTCTCCTTTGATCAATTCTTTTCCAGAAAAACTCATCAGTACTTTTCCACTCGGCAATGGAGCTGAAATAAAGGAATCATGTTTCTCAGCTGTCACTCCAGTCAAAGGTTGAAACCAGTGAGTATAATGTGTGGCACCTTTTTCGATGGCCCATTCTTTCATCTCATGTGCAATTACATCTGCTGTCTCAGGATCTAGTTCTTTACCTTCCTCAATAGTTTTCTTCAGGTTTTTGTAGACCTTTTTCGGTAAACGTTCCTGCATTACCGTATCATTAAACACGTTTTCCCCAAAAATATCTGCAACGTTGACAAGTTCTGCGCTCATAATTCCTTCCTTTCTCTTCGCTTCACATTATTTGTAGAATCGGGCGTTATGCGAATCCCCATCTCAAATCTGCTTTGTTTTACAGATTAAAATTAAAAATCAAGTTCCTATAAAACAAAAAGGCACTCCAAGTTATCTTGGAACGCCTTCGTTCATCTCTACGTGTGTCAGTATAACTCAATCGTCTTAAAAAGGCAAGTAAAATTTTAAAATTTTTATTCAGCTTTTCCTATTGAACCGAATAATTCCATCTTCTCCTTCACAGTTGCAATAATTGCGTCTGAGCCTGGTTTTAAAAGTTTACGCGGGTCAAAACCTTTTGATTCCAAATCTTTTCCAGCTTCTATGTATTTACGGGTAGCTGCTGCAAAAGTTAATTGACACTCTGTATTAACATTTATCTTAGCAACGCCTAAATCGATTGCTTTCTTAATCATATCATCAGGAATACCTGTACCACCATGAAGCACCAAAGGCATATCCCCAGTAAGATTCTGAATCGCAGCCAATGTTTCAAAGCTTAAGCCTTCCCAGTTTTCAGGATATTTACCATGTATATTGCCAATTCCTGCCGCAAGGAAATCGATTCCAAGATCAGCAATCATTTTGCATTCATTAGGATCGGCACATTCACCCTTGCCGATGACACCATCTTCTTCTCCTCCAATAGAACCTACCTCAGCCTCAAGAGACATGCCATGTTCCTTTACAACCTCAACGAGCTCTTTTGTTTTTGCAATATTTTCTTCGATTGGATAGTGAGATCCATCAAACATAATAGAAGAAAATCCAGCTTCTACACACGCCATACATCCTTCAAAGCTGCCGTGATCCAAATGAAGTGCCACAGGTACGGTAATATTCATCTCCTCAAGCATACCATTAACCATTCCAACAACAGTCTTGTATCCTGCCATATACTTACCGGCACCTTCTGACACGCCTAAAATCACAGGTGAGTTGCAATCTTGTGCTGCAGACAGCACTGCCTTTGTCCATTCCAGATTGTTGATATTAAACTGTCCCACCGCATAATGGCCGGCTTTTGCTTTTTGAAGCATTTCTTTTGCTGATACTAACATATTTCCCATCCTCCACTTCTATGACCTACCGGATACACTCCGTTAAGTATGTTTGTTATCAAATCTTTTTACATTATAGCTTATAGCGGAAAAAAAGACAATCTGAAAATGTAACAAATTAAAGCCCCAAAAACGACTTTTTCTTCTAGCTTTATTACTCTTTTAGGAAAAGTAATGATATATATGATTCATCCCGCCTTAAATTCCATTTTCAACGTGTGACTAAAGTGAGACTATTTTAAGTCCCAAAGCTCAAAAAGTCTTTTATTTTCACAAATAAAATAATTCATCTTTTTTATAAATTTGCGTAAGTTTAATCTATCTTTATTGTTTACTTTAAAGAATGAATCCTGCAGCGCACGATTTTTTCAATACTTTTTTGAAGGAATTCGGAGTTAATCCGAATTCCTTACACACTTTGCACATTGGAAACTTCTTCCCACAAATTCATCCAGTGTAATTTCAAAAATATCAGCCATAATCAATAATTCATAAATGTCCGGAATTCTTTTACCAATTTCATAATTTGAAAGGGTCTGCCGCTTTACATACATTTTTTGCGCCAGTTGTTCCTGTGTCATCTTTCGTTCACTTCTCAGTGACCTGATGTTATACCCAATAGTATTCTCATTCATACTCTCACCCCCTGCTTTTGTACCTTCTTGATTTAGTACAAAGAACATTGAGTGCTTCTCATTGTTCTTTACATAATTATATGTTTTTTGACAATTTAAGTCAATTGAGCAAACTTACAAAACAAACTTCTGTTTATTATATATATTAGACAACACTTTTTGTTTTTTCTCTAAGTTTCGTAAAGTTTCGTAAATTTTCTAATTTTTCTGTATGTTTTTTTTCATCATTATAGCCTGTTTCCCCCATTCACCAAGAAGTTCCAGTACGGGTTGAACTTCTTTTCCAAAATCAGTAAGGGAGTATTCGACCCTGGGAGGGATTTCATTATACTGGGTTCGCTGTATAATATGATCGCCTTCTAACTCCTGCAGACTTCGGCTTAACATTATATTAGAAATACCATTGATTTTCCGCCTAAGTTCATTAAAACGTATTACCTCTTCCTGCCCTACTATCCACACAATGGGAATTTTCCATTTTCCATCTAAAATATTTACTGCATATGATACCGGACAGTCTTTTATATCAAGCGCCATAGGTTACATTCTCCTTACCAGATTAATTTTTTTTCAGTACTTGAACATTGTTTATTGTGTTTATATAATAAGACGGTATCTTAAAAATGTAAAGAATATTAAATTATGGAGGAAAAACAATGTCTAAAGTTGTAGATTTTTTAAATGATGCCAAGACCTATTATATTGCCACTGTTGAAGACGGACAGCCAAGAGTCCGACCTTTCGGTGCTACAGTAGAATATAATGGGAATGTTTATTTAGCCACCAATAACCAGAAAAAAGTTTATCAGCAACTCCTTACAAATCCCAAAACTGAAATTTCAGGAATGGCACAAGGAAAATGGATCCGCCTTTCCGGGGAAGCCGTTATTGATGATTCAGCAGAAGCAAAGGAAGCAATGCTAGAAGCAAACCCTTCATTGCGCAAAATGTACAGCGCAGATGATGGATTGTTTGCTGTATTTTATTTAAATAACATGGAGGCCATTTTATACTCCTTTAATGGAGAACCTGAAGTATTAGAATCTTAAGCCATTGTTTGTTATTCTTAATATAGTTAAAGTCGGAAATACCGGTATACTGGCATTTCCGACTAAAAAGTCAATATCATCATAAGATTTAGTCAAAATAATTATTTAAACCCGTTTATTTATCTGGATTCATTATTCTTGCTATTAAACCCAATACGATAACTAATACAGCGATAACAATAATACCTACAATTACAAACATGGGAATCACCCTTTGACCTGGAAGTTGGGGAATTCCCGACCATGCCGCCGCTGCTATAAACCCACCCAGCAAAGTAAGCAATCCATATACAACTCTTGCAATTGCTGTATGAGCACTTCTTTTTTTATCTGCACTCATTATTATCTCTCCTTTATAATGTGCTAGTGAAATCACTTCCTATTTCTCCTATTTCTAATATTATACTCTTAATTTCATTTATTCAACCACATATGGAAATGATTCAGTAAAATACATAAAAAAATCCACAGAATAATCTGTGGATAACTTTTAAATAATGACTCCAAGGGGAATCGAACCCATTGACACATTTCCAAATAGCCTAGAAAGGAGCCTTTTGCACATCGTCTGGGCAAGTGTAATCACAAGTGTAATCAAAGTTTATTTCCATCCAAAAAACTATTGCTGTTTAAATCACCAGTGTATTAATGAATTATACATCAGATAACATTACTATTAATTGAAAAGCGTAAAAAATAGTGGTATAATTTACCATTATAATCAAAGGAGAAGCAATATGTGCGAAGACAAGAGCGTAAATCAAAGGAGTAATGGAAATCGACAACAAAATGATAATGGACGTCAGGAAATAAATGAGCGTAAAGACTATGGAGAACATAGAGACTATGGTCATATACACGAAAGAGTTGAGGAAACAGATTCAACAAAGAATCCTCCAGCAGAAAGAGAATGAAATCAGAAGAACTACTTTTACTCATAGAGACTATTCCTCAATTCATATGTTACATATATCCAGGGTATATCACATTATATTTATATTATTACTTCCATTCATTGACTTTAGAGGAGAGTAAGGCAAAGCTTTTAAAAAGCATAGCAGTAAGCTACATGTATATTATTACCCTTAAAGCAATTTTGGATAAGATCAATACATCTCCCTGTATTCAAATTGATACTAATGTAAATAGCATCCTATTTAATTTTCTTCTTTTTGTTATATCTGTGTTAATTCCTTATCTTTTATATATAATAGAGAATCGCAGGGGATGGGTAGAAAAAATCAAAAAAGGTCTTGGTATAAAGACATCTTTTGCAAAAAATGAAATAGAAGTTTTACAAAAAAAGTATAATGATACAATTTGGATATATGTATATATGCGAGGTAGTAATATCATGTATGAAGGGTCATTAACCGAAAAAGAACTTGAATTTAATAAAACACGTTTTTTTTGCTTAAGTAAATACAGAAAATATTTAATTGATAAAAATGGAAAAAGAAAAAAACTAGAAAATTTTTCACATGATGAAAAAGAGAAGGTAGTAATATATTTTGATATGATATCCCATTTTGAAGTTGCCAATGTTGATAAAAATTAATAAACTTGTATAAAAGACTACTTTATAAAAGCATAGATATAGTTAGACAGATATAAATACCGTGTAAGGTATGGTTATCTGTCTTTTATTTTTTTAACACTATCTATAAATCCTTTTTGTTTGTTATTATGCTAATTAGCGGTTTCCCAAAGGGAAATGCACAGAGTGACGGGAACCCATGGGGCGGCGGGTCAGCTGTGCAAGCAAAATATTTGCAATCTATATCATTCTTAAATCAATTTTATAGTTCTACCAAAAACGATTTTTTCATCTCCAAACATGTGACTAAATAGAAACTTTTTTATTGATTGTTTTAAAATTACATGTTATTATTGTGACTAACAGGAAACATTTCGGATTATGTCTTAATCTTTAAAGAACTCTGCAAAGTCAACATCAAATATTTTTTTTAATGCTTTCAAATCACTTGCCTTTATATTTCTGCGCCCAGATTCAATATTTGCTAGTGTACTCCGAGATATGGTACTTCCGATTAACTGCATTTGCTCCACGACCTGTATTTGTGTCATATCTTTTGACATTCTTATAGCTTGTATGTTTCTACCTAAAGGTATATCCTGTAAAATCCACTGCATTATTTTCATCTCCTTGTGACCAATTAGTAACTTATAGAGTTAGTATATTTCTAAAACTCATTTTTATTGTCACCAAACAGAAACATTCATATTGAAAACAAATTTAATTGATAATCAAAACACAGTAAAAAAGTAACAGGAGGAAAACAAATTATGAATAATGATAATAACTATAAGGTATTTAAAAAGGCACTTGAATTATTGAAAGATAATTCTGTATACACTTTGGCTACTAGAGATTTTGATTATCAGAATTACGCTAAATTAGAATCTCTTGCAGAAGCAAAATATTTGCTTTTAGAAATGCCCGAAGAGCAGAAACAAGTGGTATCCAATTTGATTGATGCACGTGACAGAGCCAACTCAGAATACTGTAACCTTTCTTATCTGGCGGGAGCACTTGATTGTTTAAAGCTATTAAAATACCTGAAAGCCTAATTTTAAATCTTGTTTTCTAAATATTAAAAATAGCAACAGCGTATGCAATACTGACATACGCTGTTGCTATTTCTAGAATACAAATCATTCTTCCTCTTTATCTGACCTTTGTTTTTGAGCGTTATCAAAAGCTTCTTTATGAACTATTTTCTTCATATTATCCAAAAGACTATCAGAGGTTTTTTTGATATGCTCATTTAGTTTTTTAAAATACAAATAATCAGCAACTTCCCACATATGTTCATTGGTCCATGCGAACATACCAATAATTCTATCTAAATGAAAACGTTCTGATTTCTCATCTCTTTCCCCCTTTGCCTTCAATGCCTGTGCCCTTTCCTCTTCCACGATTTTCATAGTATCAATTATGTTTAAAACATTCACATCTAGCGTTTCAAACACTTCTTGTTTATAATCATCAAAATTCTTACCCTCCATTAATAGGTCATTCGGTGTCAAGTTAAGTATGTCACAAATATCAATAAGCTTTTCCAATGATGGTGTATACAATCCTCGTTCCATTTTTGAATAATTTTGATGATTCATTTCCAGTAGGTCAGCTATCTCCTTTTGTTTCATATTATGCTTTAGTCGATACGCTTTCATATTTAAGGCAATATTAGATAAATTTTTAGTTCTCGCAAACATTTCTGCACACTCCCGTTTTAAAGTTTTGTGTTTTAAGTCGTATTAGCCCAATAATTATATTTACAATTAAGTTCATTTATGATACTATTTAATTAGGTTTAATAGACCTTTTTGATACTTGTAATTATAAGCTTATTCCACCTTTTTCGCAACATATATTTTGTGCTATAGCTAAATAAATATTTTTGATAGAAATTTAGACAACCAAAGGCAGGCACATTACAGTGTGCGAAGCATAAACTGTAAGGTTGTCTGCTTTTGGGGCACGAAGTGCCCCAACATTAACCCCCGTATACTAACAGGGGGGTACAAAAAATAATACAGATTGCTGATAAAACCAGAATATATAGGGTGTCAGCGGTAATAAAGTTACTGTGACATTTTCCAAATTTGTCACATTGCTATGATTAACATAGAAAAGTTATAAAAGATATTGTACCTCGTAAACTAATGTAAATATGGTGGTGACTTTATATGAAAAACGAAAGAAATAAAATGTGGTGGGAAGATATACATACAAAATGTTTGAAATGTGGCATTACACAAGAACGCTTATCTGGATTTATTGGTATCAGCAGACGACATTTTGGCAGGCTGAAAAAGGGCGAAACTGTGTTAACCAAAGATATGAAAAATAAAATAGAAGATGCTATCGAAAAACTGAATTTAGATGCACCTTTAAACTTAGTAATTGACTATGTTCGTATTCGTTTCCCTACAACTGATATTTGTCATATTATCCGTGATGTTTTAAAACTTAAAATGGAACGAACCTTACATGAGGATTCTGCTCACAATGGATATGACGAGTGTTATCGGTTTTGGGCAATAACAATTAGTGTATCCCAAGATATCAGCTTAGGATGCCTGATTGAGATGAAGGGTCAAGGCTGTCGGCAATTTGAAGGAATACTGGAAGCACAAAACAGAAGTTGGTATGATTTTTTCTTGCTTGCTTTAAATGAACACGGCAAATTCAAACGATTAGATTTGGCAATCAATGATTTATATGGAATTTTAAATATCGGAGAATTAACACGTAAATGGGAACACAAAGAACGTGTATCAAAATTAACAAATCACGATTACTACCGTAGCGGGAAAGTAGCATATCAAGATGAAAAAGATTACATGGGTGAAACTCTATACTTAGGTTCTCGAAAAAGTGAAATATACTTCTGTATTTACGAAAAGGATTATGAACAATACATAAATAACGGTATTCCAATTGAAGAGGCGCCCATAAAAAACCGCTTTGAAATTCGCCTAAAGAATGAACGTGCTGAAAATGCTGTGGAAGATTTATTAACATACCGAGATGCAGAGCACACTGCATTTGGAATTATCAATCATTACGTTCGTTTTACTAAAAGAACTAATACAAGCCGTAGTAAGGAAATTCTTGATCCAAAATGGGAATATTTTATCGGAGAACATCGGGATAAATTGAAGCTGACAACCGCTCCGGCTCCCTTTTCTTTAGAAAAGACCATGAATTGGCTGTCACATCAAGTTGCTCCTACTTGGAAAATGGTCTTAGCAATAGACGAGATTAACGGCACGAGCTATATCGAACAGATGTGTAAGGAGACTGAAATTTCTGAAAAGCATAAAAAACTGGTCGAACAAGCAACTTTATCCCTTAAGGACTTTATTATCGAGAATTAAAGCACTCTTTTTCTACAATCAAACTTTCATATGTACCTTGAAAACCTCAAATCAGGCATAGAACAGGAGGTGAGTATACTGTTTAGCCCAGAAAAAAATGAATACAGTCATATTATTAAAAAAGCACAAACTATTTATGATGGGCAATCACATACTCACCTGAATACACTAAATTATCCTTTTCTTGAAAAAGCACTGCTTTTTGCACTGGAAAATGGTATGATAAATATAGACGATGTGCAGAATCAAATGAATAAAAAACGTAAAGAAGAACTACTTAAGCAGCATCCCTACGACATATGGCAAGGGAAGGATTCCCGTTATCGTACTTATGTTACTGACAAAACCAGACGTTCTGGACGGAGGATGATTGTCAAAACTCAACAAGAAACTCTGCTTGATTATCTGACAGAATATTATGATAAGCTGGACGAATCCAAACAAATGGAAACTATAACTTTAGAAAAGTTATATCCTCAATGGCAAGAATATAAGAAACTACATACAACTGCCGAGAATTACATCAGACGCATTGATAATGATTGGAAGAAATATTATGCCAACACCGACATTGCAAAGATTCCAGTCCCCCTTTTAGACAAGCTGACTTTAGACAAATGGGCACACCAACTGATTAAGGATTACAGCATGACTAAAAAGCAATATTATAATTGCACCATTATCATGCGACAAACCTTAGATTATGCAGTTGACTTGAAGATTATTGAGAATAACCCGTTTTCAGCAATAATAATAGACGGAAAACGCTTATTTAAACAAGTCAGGAAAAAGCCAGATTCTACTCAAGTATTTTTAAAAGAGGAACTTACCTCAATTTACAACATGGCTTGGGAAGATTTTTACACTGTCAATAAACTTGCACACAAGCTTGCACCCTTAGCTGTATTATTTCAATTTCAAACCGGAGTCCGTATTGGTGAATTGTGCGTCTTACGTTATGAGGATATCGACACTTCAGGTTATATCCATATTCAGAGAATGTACCGTTATGAAACTCATGAGGTCGTAGAACACACAAAGAACCACGAAGACAGACACGTATTGCTTACTGCTGTCGCAAACAAAATTATATGTGCAGCAAAGGAACACCAGCAACAGAATGGGTATGATATAAACGGTTACATCTTTTCTGAAAGCAAAGAACCGCTCTCTCCTTGGTCTGTAGAGTATTTATATAACAAATACTGTGAACAGTCTGGTATTGTCCGAAAGAGCTCCCACAAGTCACGTAAGACTTATATATCCGCTCTCATAGATGGACAGGTAAATATCAACACCATTCGTGAAATGGTGGGACACGCTGACGAACGTACCACCTTTAACAATTACTGTTTTGACCGTTGTACTGATTCCGAAAAAGCAAAATTGATTGAAAACGCTTTATGCAATTAAAGTGTAATCAAGTGTAATCAAAATAAATTTAATACCTCTGAACACTTGCCTTTGGCACGGAAAAAAGTTCAAACCCCATAAGCCTTGCAAATACAGGGTTTAAGCCCAAAAAAATATCCACAGAATAATCTGTGGATAACTTTTAAATAGTGACTCCAAGGGGAATCGAACCCCTGATTCCAGCGTGAGAGGCTAGCGTCTTGACCGCTTGACCATGGAGCCTTAATCTGTTCTGCTTTCACAAGCGAATTTCATTATACTATATCTTTTTCCAATATGCAAGTGTTTTTTTCAATTAGGCAGAACAAGCCGATATCTGCTGTTCTTCTTTCCATTTTTTACTGATCGTGATAAACTAAATATAACGCAAAGCAAGGAGGAAACATACATGTTAAAGAAACTTTCCAAGGAAAATCTGGGTTATATGCTGGACAATAGAATACCCGGTGAAAGGCTTGTCCTAAGTGAGTATATTATCGAAAACATGGACCTATCAGGATGGAAACTCCAGAACATCGACTTTAGCAGGGGAAATCTATATAACGTTGACTTTACTAATGCCAATATGAGCAATATAAAAGCAGAAAACACCAGTTTTGCGGGTTCCATACTAAGAGGGGCACTCTTCACTAACGCTATATTAGTGAGTTCTGATTTCCGTAACTGTGATTTGACCGGCGCGGATTTCTCCGGTGCAAACCTATTTGCTGCTGCCTTATATCATGCTGATCTTACCGATATTCGTGCTGATGAAAGAACACAGTTCCTTCGCCCTTTTTGTCCTGAAACAGGTGCTTTCATTGGATGGAAAGTCTGTTTTAACCGCAGAATCGTTCAGCTGTTAATTCCACGCGATGCTGCCAGGGTATCAGGCACCACTACAGAAGTACGCTGCAATAAAGCAAAAGTATTATCTATTCGTAGTGAAGACTTTCAAGAAACATTTACTGAAGCTTTCTCCTATGTGGACAGCAATTTTATCTATCGAACCGGTCAGATGGTATATGCAGAAAATTTTGAACCCCAACGCTTTGTAGAATCCGCAGGAGGTATCCATCTTTGGCTAAACCGTCAGGAGGCCATAGATTACCTGGGAATGTAATTGTATTTATTTTATTTCCACAGCAGTTTCAATACGTCCCTTTATGGACAGGCGTTGTATACTCTTCTCTGCAACCATGATCCGCAATCCTTGTTTCTTGTTTTTTATTATCACTTCATCATGTCCTCCACCAAACTCACCATCTAAAGTCCACGGTATTTCCTCTATTGATTCAAAACATATTTGTCCCGTACGGAAAGAATACATATGCTTAGAGTCAATCTGTCTTAAAACAAGCGCTGCCATGATTTCATTCAGTTCAATAGGATTTTTAGGAGTTTTGATTAAGGTCACTTCAAATTCACCGTCGTCAAACACCACGTCTTTACCTATAATTCCTTTAAACCCACCTACGGACCGTGAGTTGGTCACCATTCCGAATACAAACTCATTTTCTAAAACTCCCCCATCATATGTTACTTTTATATGATAGGATGGTATATTAAAAATTCTTTTTGTTCCTTCCAAAACATAGGCCAGATGCCCAAGGACATTCTTTACGCTCTGTTTTGTCTCGTAAGACACATCTGTAAACAACCCAAATGCAGCAATATATACAAAAAAATCATCATTAAAAGTACCTACGTCACAAGGGAACTCAACACCGTTAGCCACTGTATCTGCCGCCTCTAATATATCCTTTGATATGTGAAGGCTATTCGCAAAATCATTAGTAGTGCCGGTCGGTATATATCCTATAGGTACTTGCTCTTCCCGCATTAACATCCCAGTTACCACCTCATCAAGTGTACCATCTCCCCCACTGCAGACAACGATATCATAATTTTCTTCATACGTATGAGTCTTAGAAAGAGCATCATGATAACGCTGAGTTGGATATACCGTAACTTCATATCCACCTTTCACAAAAATATCCAGCACATCAGACAACTTAGGTTTGAGCAAACCTGTTCCTGCATTCGGGTTATAAATAAATAACATTTTTTTCATAAATTAAAATTCCTCCAATGTATATAAAAGCAATATACTTCTTATCAGCATATCTTCATAGTGATATAATATACGAATCTATTCGTATTTCTCATTATAAAAGAGGTAGCACAAAAGTACAACCTCTTTTCTCTTACTTCTATATTCTATTTTTAAGAGGGCAGACTATTTGACTTTTGTAAAAAAGGTCTTTATTCCTTCTGCCGCTTTTTGCTCATCTTCCCCATCTGTTACAACGGTAAGTGTCTCACCTTCTGTAAGGCTAAGACTCATCATACCCATTATACTTTTTGCATTGATTTTTTTTCCATCTACCTGAATAAAAACTGTACTTGCGTACTGGCTTGCCTCCTGTACCAGCAATGCGATTGGTCTTCCGTCAAGTCCCTTGTCATGTTTTACAACAACCGGTGTTTCAATCATAATAATCCTCCTTGTTTTTGCCTTGCCTGTTCTGCCATCTCGCTCAGTTTGCGAAGTCTGTGATTCACACCAGATTTCCCAACAGGCGGTGATAAGAGTTCGCCTAACTCTTTTAATGTCGCATCAGGATGGGAAAGGCGGGCAAGCGCGATTTCCTCCAGCCCTTCGGACAATTTTTCAAAACCTATTGTATCTCTCAGATATGTAATATCCTCCACCTGCTTTACAGCGGCAGATACTGTTTTGTTAATATTGGCAGTTTCACAATTTACCTTACGATTTACGGTGTTACGCATTTCTTTCAATATTCTGACGTTTTCCAATTCCATCAGCGAAATATGCGCCTCCATAATATTTAGAATATCTACTATCTGAGAGCCTTCTTTTAAATACACAACATATGATTTTTTCCGTCTCACAATCTTTGCGTCCATGGAAAAACCACATATCAATTCCTGAATCTGAACAGCCATTTTCTCAGACGCACAGACAATTTCAAAATGATACGACTTGTTTGGATCACTCATTGAGCCTGCGGCTAGAAATGCGCCTCTAATAAAGGAACGCCTGCAGCAGGTCTGTTGCACTACCAGTGGATTCACAATATGAATTTCCTCGAATCCAGCCTGATGCTCGTCTATCAGCTTTGCTGCCTGAAGAATCCGAAGTGCATTGTCATGCTGCCTTATAACCACAGCATAAGAAACACTTTGTTTCAAAATATTTCTTCGGATAGAGATATCAGCTTCTATATTAAATGTTTTTTCGATTAATGTAAAGCATTTTCTTGCAACAGCTAAATTTTCTGAATGGATCTTTACGCTGTATCTGCCACAGCTGTTAATTACTATAGATCCACACATGCTAATTAAGGCAGCCAATTCTGCAATCTGGCAATGTCTTGCTTTGTTCCATTGTTTCGAAAGTTCCTCTTTTACATTACCTGAAAATGACATGTCTATCTCCTATTTCGCCTTCGTTATTACATCCTTCCCAATATCCCGATGTTCGATACGCACCCCATAATTTCCCTTAGGCTCCAGATACTGGTACAATGCATTAGCAAGTGTTACGGAACGGTGTTTTCCACCTGTGCATCCAATTGATATCACCAGCTGGTTTTTCCCCTCCAATATGTAATTCGGAATAAGAAAATCAATTAACCCTGTTAGTTTATCCAGAAACTCACGTGATTTGTCATTGTTCATCACATACTCTTTCACCTCGGTATCATTTCCACTTTTTGAGCGCAGTTCTTCAATATAGTATGGATTGGGTAAAAAACGTACATCAAAGACCAAATCAGCATCCTGAGGAATACCGTATTTAAATCCAAAGGACATCACTGTTATATACAAATTCTTAAAATCTTTTCCCTCAACAAAAATTTTTTCAAGTTCCAGACGCAGTTCTCTGGTAAGCATCTTGCTTGTATCCAGTATATACGTAGCCTGCATCTTTAAGAACGCAATCTTTTCTCTTTCCTTGGCGATTCCAACATCAATATGACCCGCACCGCCCATTGGATGCTGGCGCCTCGTCTCTTTGTATCTTTTTACCAGTACATTATCCCTGGCATCAAGAAACAAAATTTCATAATGAATTCCCATACTGCCGATCTGTTTAAGATTATCTTCAAGACCCTTGAAAGCCTGACCGCCTCGTATATCTATTCCTAATGCCACTTTATTTATATCTGTGTCAGGAGTTGATATCATCTCTGCAAATTTAAGCATCAAAGGAATTGGAAGATTATCTACACAAAAATAACCACGATCCTCCAGCATTTTCAATGCAGTAGACTTACCAGCTCCAGACATACCCGTAACAATAACAAATCTCATCTCAAAACTCCCCAATCCGCTTAACTTCCGGTTTTAATCTCACACCAGATACAGCCTCTACTCGGTCAGCGACCTGATCCATCAAAGAAATAATCTCTGAAGCAGTAGCACCACCCTTGTTAATCACAAAACCACAATGTTTTTCTGAAACCTGTGCATTTCCGACTTGAAATCCCCTAAGTCCGGCATCCTCAATCAGCTTACCTGCGAAATAACCTGCTGGGCGTTTAAATGTGCTCCCTGCACTTGGAAATTCCAAAGGCTGTTTCGAAACTCGGCGCCCTTTCAGATCCTCCATAAGAATTTGAATTTCTTCCTTATTTCCAGGTTCAAGCTCTATCACCGCATCAAGAACAACATGATTTTTTCTTGCTATAACACTTGTTCTGTATCCAAGTTCTAACTCCTCTAATGTAAGCGTCTTAACTTCCCCAGCCTGTGTAAGAACGGTCACACTTTTCAGGACATGGCTCATCTCCCCTCCATAAGCTCCTGCATTCATTACCGATGCTCCGCCTAGGGTGCCTGGTATTCCAGATGCAAATTCAAACCCTCTTAGTCCGTTAGCCAAAGCCTCCGCGGCAATCTTAGAAAGTAGTGCTCCTGCCTGGGCATAAATCTGTATACCTTTTGTTTCTATATGACTCATATTCTTATATATCTGTATAATAACGCCTTTGTACCCTTTATCACCTACCAAAAGATTACTTCCATTTCCAAGTATATAAAACGGGATCTTTTTGTCCGTTAAAAGTACAGTAAGATTTTTTATTTCTTCCTGACTTCTGGGCATTACAAAATAATCTGCAGGACCTCCGACTCTAAACGTAGTATGTCTGCTCATCTGCTCATCTATAAGTACCTGTTCTTTTCCCAGTATTGTACATAATTCTTCATATAAAACCATAAATGTTCCTCATTTCTTTTGAACTATTCTTTTTCCAATCATACAACAAACCAGTTTTAAATTCAACAGCTATAAATTTACTGTTTTTTTAATAATGCTCCTTATAGAATAAAAGTGGATACACCATCTTACTATCTTACTTTCAACGACTCTGATCACCTCACACTTGCAAAACCTGTTCAAATGATGTATATTTAGTGCGTATATATTCTATGACCAAACTTAGAAAAGAAATAAAGGAGTGAACATACAATTGGACTCGAGTGACACTATACTATTTGCCATCTTAATTGTATTATTAATGCTATCTGCTTTTTTTTCTTCTGCAGAAACAGCGCTTACTACAGTGAGTAAGATTCATATGCGTTCTCTGGCAGACGATGGAAACAAACATGCAAAAATGGTACTGGATGTTATTGAGAATCATCATCATAAAATGTTAAGCGCAATCTTAATAGGTAATAATATAGTGAATATTTCAGCATCTTCTTTGGCTGCAACACTTGCCTATAGTTTCGGAGGTTACATGATAAGTATTGTGACCGCTGCTTTAACTGTTGCAATTCTTGTGTTTGGGGAAATCACTCCCAAAACTATGGCTGCACTTAAGGCTGACAAACTTGCTTTATCTTATATTAGTATTGTAAAGACTTTCATGCTATTAATGACACCATTTATTTTTATTATAAATCTGTTTTCTCATACCATATTATTCTTATTGCGCATTGATCCCAATAGTAGGAATAACACTATTACAGAAGATGAGCTGCGTACTATAGTGGATGTCAGCCACGAGGACGGCATTATTGAATCCGAAGAAAAGGAAATGATCTACAATGTATTTGATTTGGGCGATGTTCGGGCAAAGGATGTAATGGTTCCTCGCGTACATGTTTCTTTTGCAGATGTAAATAGCACTTATGAAGAACTTATTGATATTTTCAGAGAAGATAAGTTTACACGTCTCCCGGTTTATGAAGATACGACAGATAATGTAATCGGAACAATTAATATGAAAGATTTGCTGCTATTTGATAACAAAGAACAATTCTGTGTACGTAACATTCTTAGAGAAGCTTATTTTACCTATGAATATAAAAATGTTTCTGAGTTATTGGTAGAACTTAGAGATGCATCAATGAACATCGCTGTGGTTCTGGATGAATATGGTGAAACTGCCGGATTAGTTACTCTGGAAGATATACTTGAAGAAATTGTAGGCGAAATTCGCGATGAGTATGACGATAACGAAGAAGAGTTTGTAAAACAAATAGATGAAAATGAATACATCGTAGAAGGTTCTATGGGACTTGATGATGTAAATGACCGCCTTGATCTTGATTTGGAACTTGAGTTGGAATCATCAGACTATGATTCATTAGGGGGATTGATTATCGAACATCTTGATCGTCTTCCTGAAGTCGGCGATGAAGTAATGACTGAAAGCGGTATCAAACTCGTAGTAGAAACTTTGGATAAAAATCGCATCGAGAAGGTGCATGTATATTTACCGGAAACTAGTTCCAATGTTTTAGATGACGAACAGGACGAAGATATTTCATCCCGTGGAAATGATTGATATTAACACCTGAATTTTGTTTTACAGAGTTCAGGTGTTTTTTATGTTATTTGTACAATTTTAAAAATATTACCCTTTAAGTAGGTAACCACTTTAGCTTTTTCACATATCATAAAATAGAACAATGTGAAAGGAATAATTACTTATGCCTTATACAATCATGTTAGATGCAGGACATGGAGGGACCATTAAGCGCAATTATTTTCCTCTATTGAATCGGTACAAGCATAATGGACAAGACTTCCGGCGTATGATAAAAATAAAGAAATAACAGGAGTCTTGCCCGTTGAAAAAGGAGACCAAGAAACCATACACTATAGAGAGAGTATTCTTGTCCAAACTTTCTGATAAAAGCCTTTTTATCCATCTGATTAAATGTTATGTGAAGCAGCAGGGAAAGGATAAAGAAAATGGACAGTAATCTTCATTTGACCGTATTCAATACAGCATTATACATCAGATTATCAAGGGAAGACGGTGACAAAGATGAAAGTGACAGTGTTGGAAATCAAAGATCACTTCTCACAGATTATGCCCTCTCCAGAGACGAATTTTTAATATATCAAATATATGTAGATGATGGCTATACCGGAACAACATTTAACAGACCTGCTTTTCAACGTATGATGGCGGATATAGAGTCTGGTAAAGTGAATTGTGTTATTGTAAAGGATTTGTCCAGATTCGGCAGAGATTATATTGACTCAGGACAATATCTTGAACGACGTTTTCCAGCATTAGGCGTACGCTTTATATCTATTTCGGATAATATTGACAGCATAAAACATTCATATGATTTATTACTGCCTATCAAGAATATCTTCAATGAACAATACGCACGGGATATTTCAGCTAAAATACATACTACAATGAAAACAAAACAAAAGGCCGGAGAATTTATTGGGGCTTTTTCAAGCTATGGCTATAAAAAATCACCCATAAATAAAAATTCACTTATTATAGACCCATACGCTGCTGAAGTCGTTCGTAACATTTTTGCAATGTTTACACAGGGTTTTGGAAAACAGCAAATTGCAAACCATTTAAATGATGAGGGAGTCCTCTGTCCCGCTGAATATAAAAGAGTAAATGGAGAAAATTATAGGAACGGTAATCATTCTGACGGTTTTGCATTCTGGTCCTATTCGACCATTAACAGTATTCTTCACAAAGAAATATATATAGGAAACATGGTTCAGGGGACAAAAATACAGAAGATGAGAAGCCCTCAGAAAAAAATTGCAAAGGAAAACTGGATAATTGTTGAACATACGCATGATCCTATTGTTGATATGAATACCTGGAATCTCACTCAAAATTTACTTCAAAAAAGAACCCGGGTACCTGCTTCTGCACATTCATCAAATATTTTTTCCGGTTTCATCAAATGCGGTGACTGTGGAAAGACTATGGTCAAAAATTCATGGAAGAAGGCTGACGGAAGTAGATCCTGTACTTTTTACTGCGGTACATATAAAAGAAGTGGCAGCGCTTTTTGTTCCCCTCATGCCTTTCCCCAAAAGGTACTTGAAGAGATCATATATGATGATCTAAAGAAGCTCATTCAACATTTTGGCAGTATAAAAGAATTAATAGAGGATATTCCTTCCTCTCCGGCAAAATGTTCTTCCACTCCCCATATTGAACTTGAAAAAATAAAATGCGATTTGAATCGAATAAAAAAATTCAAAAAAACTGTTTATGAAGATTATCTAGATGAACTTATAACCAGAGATGAATTTCTTTCCTACCACAATGATTATCTAAGAAAGGAAACACTGTATCAGAGACAGCTTGAAACTCTTAGTAAAGATAAAACTGATATATCAGTGAAGCATACAGAACTCACCTTATGGTTAGAACATTTAATAAACAACCATGAAACACCTTTGCTGGACAGAGAATTAGTTGCAGAAATGATAGACCAGATTCTCATCTATGATGACCATAAAATTAAAATAATTTATAACATCTCAAATGAATCAGAGATCTCATTTTGACACACAACGTTTATAGTAAGAACCCCAAAGAAAAAGCGCCTTCCGTATAGAAATATCATTTATATATTTTCCATACGAATGCGCTTTTTTATCCATCTTAAATCTTAAGTACATCCTTAATTGTATAAAATCCAGGGTTCTCTCCCGCTAAAAATGCGGCGCAGTCACAAGCTCCCCTGGCAAAACATTCCCAATTATAGGAATGATGTGTTATCTCCATTCGTTCACCCATAAGACCAAAGTATACCGTGTGACTACTGGGAATATTGCCAGCTCTCAAGGAGTGATATCCAATTGTACCTTTTTCTCTGGGAGAAACTCCATGCCTGCCATGTACTTCAATATCCTCAAGACTTTTGCCTAATGCATGGGCCAATATTTCCCCCATCTCTTTTGATGTTCCGCTTGGGGCATCTTTTTTCCATCTGTCATGCATTTCCAATATTTCAATGTCAGCCTCTTCTCCGATAACTCTGGCTGCAATTTCCAATAGCTTGTTCATTACATTTACTAATTTAGAGGTATTTGCAGCATAAAGGACAGGTATTTCACTCCCTGCATCCCTGAAACGCTGCATCTCTTCTTCATTAAATCCGGTAGTTCCGCAAACCACACCTTTTTTATGCTTTACTGCCAGTTCTAAAACCTTAACCCCCATTTCTTTTGTGGAGAAATCAATAATGACATCACAATCTTCAATGACAGTAGAAAGGTCGTCTGTTACCAACACACCAAGATCTCCGCCAGTCATTGCGACCTGCCCCAGATCTCTTCCAATATAATCTCTCCCCTCTGGTCCCACCCCTGCAACCAAAGTCATATCTTCTCTTTCTGCCGCAATCTGAGTGATAAGCTTTCCCATCTTTCCTTTGGGTCCCACTACAATTAATTTCATAATCTGTACTCCTTTCCATCTTGCTTTTATTATAGCTCTATTGCAAGTCCTATTACAAGTTCTATGCAGTCAATCCGATATTAAAATTTACGCATTTAACACCCCCCTCACGGTGGCCGTGATCCAGGAGCTGTATACAACGGACGTCAGGAAAAGGAGGATAACCTTAGACTTGTTACAGCATTGGGAGAAATTCTACAAAACAGCGGACTTGACGTAGAATACACCAGAACTACCGACATCTATGAATCACCCTATGAGAAGGCTACAAAAGCAAATGATGCAGGAGTAGACTTTTTTCTCTCTATACACCGCAACTCATTCCCTACAGATAATGTAGTTTCCGGAGTAGAGTCTCTGGTATACGATAAGGAGGGCATGAAACTTCAAATGGCAGAAAATATAAACCGGCAGCTAGAGTCTGTAGGATTTACAGACCTTGGTATAACCGCACGCCCAAATCTGGTTGTTCTTCGTCGTACGAATATGCCTGCAATTTTATTAGAAGTTGGATTTATCAACTCAAATACAGATAATCAGTTATTTGACGAACATTTCGGCGAAATTGTTCAAGCTATTGCAAATGGTATACTTGAAACAATAGGAACAGAAAATACTGGTGCAGATCCTGCGGTCTACAGTGTTCAGGTGGGCGCTTTCAGAAATCCAACCTACGCAAACCGCCTTTTAAACGAACTTCTTGAACAGGACTTTCCTGCTGCTATTGTTGAATCAGACGGACTATCCCGAGTTCATGTAGGAAATTTCAATAACCTGGAAGATGCTACTGCAATGGAACTAAGACTAAAAAGAGCAGGCTATCCCACGATTATTGTCAGCTGGTAGTGTTTTTATAATTCAAATAATGCATTGTCCCCTCTTCTTCTGCAGAAACAAAAAAGAGTTACTTTTCTCAGTAATTTTCTTTCAAAATTTCTGCAGAATTTTTCAATTTTGTGATAAACTAAAGTTAAAATGATTTCATCGCGCAAAAGGAGGTACACCATGAGAAGTATAAGACGTGTAAGCACAGGACTGTCAGGAGTAGATACTGTTGTTGATTTTCTTCGTCTTGGAGATAATGTAGTATGGCAGGTAGATTCTCTGGAAGCCTATTCTCTTGTTGTGGACGAGTTTGTAAAGCAGGCAGTAAGTGACAACAGGCGGATTTTATACATACAATTTGGCAATCACCTGCCGCTTCTGGACGAGGACGAATTAAGAAAGGCGGAGGCTGACTTTCAAGTTTATCATCTTGATGCGAGTATGGGATTCGAATCATTTACCAGTACGATTTACCAGATAATAACCACCGAAGGACTGCATGCCTTTTATGTCTTCGACTGCCTCAGTGAACTCCAAAAGTATTGGTGTTCTGATTTAATGACAGGAAATTTCTTTCAAGTTACTTGCCCATATCTGTTCCAGCTGGATACTGTAGCCTATTTTGCTTTATATAGGAATGCTCATGCACAGGATACTGTTGCTCGTATCCGGGAAATTACGCAAGTCCTGCTGAATCTTTATACCATTGACAATCAATATTATCTTCACCCCCTGAAAGTGTGGGAACGCTATTCACCGGTCATGTTTCTGCCCCACCTGCTGACCAAAGACTCGGCACAATGCATTACGGACAGTGCAAGTTCTGCCGAACTATTTTCCAGACTGCAGATTCATACAAGAAAACTGGATTACTGGGATATTAGCTTTGAAGAAGCGAAACCTTATTTACAATTTTCCCTTTCAGAACAGTCTAATGTCAAGGAAAATCTTCTGAATTTGTTGGTTGGCAAAGGCTCCCGCATTACTTCTATGAGTCGTGAATATTTTACACTAGAGGATTTGATCCAGATCGAAGACAGAGAAATCGGAACTGGTTATATTGGTGGAAAGTCAGTAGGTATGCTTCTCGCACGAAAAATTTTGGAAACCCAGACTCCAGATATTTGTGAAAATTTTCTAGAGAAACATGACTCCTATTACATTGGCTCGGATGTCTTTTATACCTATATTGTGCAAAATGGATGCTGGAGTCTTCGTATGAAACAAAAGACTGAGGAAGGATATTTTTCAGCGGCACCTCTGCTTGGAGAAAAATTATTGACTGGCGATTTTCCTACTTCTATTAAGGAACAAATTATGGTTATGCTGGAGTATTTTGGGCAATCACCAATCATTGTCCGTTCCAGTTCACTTCTTGAGGACAACTTTGGAAATGCATTTGCAGGAAAATATGACAGTGTCTTCTGCCCTAATCAGGGTACACCAGAAGAACGTTATGAGACTTTTATGGAAGCTGTCCGCACCGTATATGCCAGTACTATGAGCAGAGAAGCATTAGAGTACCGCCTTAATCGTGGACTTGCCCAAAAAGATGAACAGATGGCCCTCCTTGTACAACGAGTATCCGGTGATTATCACGGTGATTATTTCTTTCCCCATTGTGCCGGGGTGGGGAACTCTTCCAATCTGTTTGTTTGGGATAAAAACACTGATCCGGCAAAAGGTATGCTCCGACTGGTCTTTGGTATGGGGACTCGTGCAGTGGATAGGGTCAATACAGACTATCCCCGGATTATTACCCTTGACAGACCCGAGCGCCCTCCTCTTCTCGCGTACGGGGATGAGCGGAAATTTTCCCAGCATTATATGGATGTGATTAACCTTGAAGAAAATAAATTTGAAACAATTCCTATAGAAAAGGCATCAAAACTGCCGCTAAAAGCAAATCCCAGGATTTTTATGGAACCAGATTATGAACTTGCCAGGCATTTTAGAGAGACAGGTCAACGTGACCGCATTATTCCCGATATTGTAAATTTTTCCCGTCTATTGAGGCATACGGACTTTCCCAAAACCATGGAAAGAGTTTTATCTGTTTTGTCGGACACTTACGATTATCCGGTTGATATTGAATTTACCTGCAATTTCGATCAGCATGAAAAATACAGAATAAACCTTCTCCAATGTCGACCACTACAGACAAGAGGTCTTGGAAAGTCTGTTGACTTTCCTGAAAAACCTGACAGTAATCGCTGCTATTTTTCGTCAACCGGGAACTTTATGGGAGGTAATGTTCGTCTTCCTGTACATTATATTATTTTCGTTAAAATAATTCCTTACCTTGAATTAACAGAAAGTCAAAGATATGCAATAGCCAATCAGATAGGGGCATTGAATCAATTACTGAAAAACAAACATGCCGTGCTTATTGGTCCCGGACGCTGGGGAACCACTACGCCAGCACTGGGTGTTCCTGTACGCTTTACCGATTTATGCCATATGGATGCAATTTGCGAAGTTTCATATGATAATCTGGGACTTATGCCCGAGTTATCTTATGGCAGCCACTTTTTCCAGGACATTGTTGAATCAGATATTTTTTATACGGCTTTATTTCAGAATCGCAGGGACGTACATTTCAATGAGAAAAAAATACTTAGTCAGCCTAATATACTTGCCACCTTACTCGCCCACAGTACCGAAGAAAAAATTTATACCAATGTGATTCATGTAGCAGAGGTAAAAGAAGACGGGGTAGAAATATTCTCGGACATAGTGAAACAAAAATCGATCTGTACTGAACGACAAAATCCATCTCTTTGAAGTAAGCTAAAAATGCCTGCTGCAGTAATATCCTCTGCAGCAGGCATTTTCTTTTTATGCTTCGACGATTAAATTTTCAGCTTCCATTACTTTTACTACTTGGTTTACATGTTTCTCGCAGATTTCATCCGTAGAAGCTTCGACCATTACACGTATTACAGGCTCAGTTCCACTCTCTCTCACCAGTATCCGTCCATCAGCTCCTAGCGCCTCTGTTACCTCTGACACTGCATTCTGTACAGCAGGATTTTCTCTTGCAGTTTTCTTGTCTGTTACACGAACATTTTTTAATAACTGAGGATATATCTTTACCTCTTCACATAACTTGGCAAGAGTCTGTTTCTTCTCCATAATCACTTCCATAATCATAAGAGAGGTCAATATCCCGTCGCCTGTTCTTGCATGTTTACTAAATATAACATGCCCTGACTGCTCGCCGCCCAAAACAAAACCGTTCTGCAGCATATTTTCATATACATATTTATCGCCTACAGCCGTTTGCTCATAATTCATTCCAATCTTATCGCAAGCCTTGTATAACCCCAAATTAGACATAACTGTGGTTACAATAGTGTTGCCAGCTAAACGCCCCTGTTCTTTTAAATATTTTCCGCAGACATAAAGAATCAAATCACCGTCCACCATATTGCCGTCACCATCAACCGCAATACATCTGTCTGCATCGCCATCAAATGCAAAACCAACATCCAGCTTCTTTTCTTTCACATATTCCTGAAGAATTTCAATATGAGTAGATCCGCAGTTTGTATTAATATTTGTTCCATTCGGCTCATTATTTATCACATAGGTCTTAGCCCCCAATGCGTCATAAACGCTCTTAGCTATGCTGAAGGCACTGCCGTTAGAACAATCAAGTCCAATTTTCATATCTTTAAAAGATCGGGTGGCAAGAGAAATCAAATGACCAATATAACGATTTCTTCCTGCTGCATAATCAATAGTACAACCAATATTCTCTTTCACAGCCAATGGCAGTTCATCAATCTCACCATCGATATAGGCTTCAATTTTTGCCTCCACCTCTGCTTCCATTTTATGGCCCTGACCGTTAATCACTTTAATTCCATTGTCATAGAAAGGGTTATGACTTGCAGAAATCATAATTCCACAATCAAAATCCTCAGTACGCACCACATAGGACACACTTGGTGTTGTGGTTACATGAAGCAGATATGCATCCGCGCCAGAAGCCGTAAGCCCCGATGCCAACGCATACTCAAACATATAGCTGCTTCTTCTGGTATCTTTTCCGATTACAATTCTAGCCTTGTGCTCACGCCCAAAATACCAACCTAAATAACGACCTACTTTAAATGCATGTTCCACTGTCAGAACAACATTAGCTTCTCCTCTAAATCCGTCGGTTCCAAAATATTTGCCCATATAATTATCCTCTTATCGCTATGCTTCTTTTTTACTGCTTTCTACGGAGCAGCATTCATTACTATTATATTCGTATTTTCCTAAAGATACAACTATTTTTTCCCAGACAAGACTATACAAGACAGCTAAAAGGTACTGTCTTGTATACGTAAAATCTTGTTTTTCTATTATTGAGCATTCTCCAGAATTGCCCTTGCCACGCACAGACCATTTGCAGATGCCTGCTGAAGCCCTCTTGTTACAGAAGCACCATCTCCCATAGCCCGAAGTCCTTTTATATTCGTTTCAAATTTTTCATTAACCATGACTTTATTGGAATAAAATTTAACTTCAACGCCATATAAAAGTGTTTCATCACTTGCAATTCCAGGTGTTACCTTATCCAGCGCTTTAATCATTTCATCAATTGCTACCATTATACGATGAGGGAAAACAAGTGAAAGATCTCCTGGCACGGCATCTTTTAAGGTAGGCGTAATGTTATTACGTACAAGTCTTTCCTCTGTTGTACGTCGGCCTCTTCTAAAATCCCCGTATCTCTGGAGCAGTATTCTTCCTCCGCTAAGCATATTAGCAAGCTGAGCAATCTGCTTCCCATATTCAATCGGTGATTTAAACGGCTCCGTAAAGTTTTTTGACACAAGAAGTGCAAAATTAGTATTATGGGTCTTCATGTCCTTCGATTTATAGGCATGTCCATTTACAACACCTAAACCATTCTCATAATACTCAGTAGCTACTTCACCTGATGGATTTGTGCAGAAAACTCTGACTTTATCGTCAAAAGTAGGGGTGTAATATACAAGTTTAGCCTCATAAAGTTTATCATTTAATTCCTTCATGATCTCATCACGAACCTCAACCCTTACACCAACATCTACTGTTCCATTTTTCGTTTCGATATCATGTCCCTGGCATACATGTGAGAACCATTCAGAACCTTCTCGTCCCACTCCAGACACAATCTCCGGAGCATAAATACTATCTCCTTTGTCTGTTACAACACCTTTTGCAACTCCGTCTTCAATTAATATATCTGTGACCATGGTTTTAAACATTATTTCTACACCTGCATCCAGAAGGTGATGCTGAAGACGTGTATATATCTTATACCCTTCCTCTGTACCCAGATGACGGATAGGACATTCAATCAGCTTGAGGTTGGCTTGTATAGCTTTTGTACGAATATCTGTAATGGCCTGCTGATCCTCAACACCATATACCTTTTTATCGGCTCCGAACTGTAGGTAAATGCTATCAGCTTCATTAATCAACTCTGTAGCTTTTTCATATCCTAAAATTTCGGGCAAAGTTCCTCCAACATCAGGAGATAGAGAAAGCTTTCCATCTGAAAAAGCCCCGGCTCCCGCAAATCCTGTTGTGATCGAGCATGGTTGACATCCCACACAGACTTTGGTTTTTCTCTTAGGACAGTTTCTGGCTTCTATTGATCGTCCCTTTTCTATTATCAGAACTTTCATATCCGGTTTTTGGCGTTTTAACTCGTACGCACAGAATATACCAGAAGGTCCTGCACCTATTATAATAGCATCATATTGATTCATGTTATCCCTCGGCTTTCTTTAATCTTTATTTTCATTGCAGTGAGGATTTCCCCTGTACAATTTTCAAACAACTCCTACAATAGGATAGTATCACACAATTATTTATAGAACAAGGCTATACAATCCGCCGTTTTTAAGGTAATATATAAGAAGTATAACTTTTTTATAATAGAATATATTCTATACCTTGTCCTATTTATCCAATTTAAAATAAACACGTCATTATTGTTGCCCGGACACAGGTATCTATACGAAATTTACTTTAGACAAAAGTTCATTAACATAATCGGAGGTACAACATGATTAAATTAGTAGCAAGTGATCTTGATGGCACACTTCTACAGGGGGGGGCTCAGAAACTGACACCTCGTGCTATTGAATTGATTAATAAACTTACTCAAAATGGGATTTATTTTGTTGCTGCCAGTGGACGGCAGTATGATAATCAGAGAAGAGTGTTTGATGAAATTAAAGACAATATATCTTATATTGCAGAAAACGGCTCAATCTGTATACATCAGGGAAAGGTAATTTCACGTGCCACAATCGGTGACAGCCTGGCTGCAAAAATTATAGCAGAAATCAAAAAACAGAAACATTTTGAAGTTGTATTATCAAGAGAGGATTGTTGTTTTATTGAAGATAATGACCCTGCTTTTGTCAATCACATTGTTCACGTAATGAAAAACACCACACAAATCGTTAAAGATATAGCAACAGTGAAAGGTCCTATCTTAAAAATTGCAATTTGCAATATGACCGACGGACCTCATATTATTGATAAATATCTGCGTCATCTGCAGAATATGTTTGGGGAAGAAATAAAAGTCGTTACTTCAGGAAATCTTTGGATTGACTTCATTGCACCGGGAGCCAACAAAGGAACTGCACTACAGGATTTAATGAATCTTTTTCATCTGCAGCCAGAAGAGTGCATGGCGTTTGGTGATCAATACAACGATGTTGAAATGCTTCAGCTCGCCGGCACCAGCTATGCCATGTCAAATGCGGCACCGGGGATATCTTACTATTCTACTTATGTTACTGCTTCTGTAGAAGAGGTGCTGGAAGATCTAGTTGCAGACACGTTAAAGTAAAGCTGCCCTGTTCTTAAGCTATAACCACTGAAACCTGCTCTTCTTCCGCACGTCTTACATATGCTTTGTTTACCTGATTATCAGTTATAATTTTAGTAATACTTTTCAGGGGGCATATTACCGAAAGATAACCGCCCCCGAATTTACTGCTGTCTGCCAGTACATAAACCCGTTCAGCTGCTTTTAATATAGCTTGCTTAACCTGCATCTGAGGTGTTGCTATTGAAGTAATTCCCACGTCAAAATTTATACTATGTACACCAATAAAAGCCTTATCAACATGAAATCTTGACAAATCGGTTATAGCTTCACTTCCCATTGTTGCTGCTAAATGCCCTCCTACGGAACCTCCCACCATATATAACTCTACATGTTTTAGTCCTGCAAGTTCATTACCAACAGTCAGTGAATTTGTCACAACAGCAATTCGCTTTTCAGCATGCTGCTTTATGTGCAGTGCCAAATAAAAGCTTGTTGATGCCTCATCAAGTATAATCGTATCTCTGTCTGTAATAAAATCATAAGCACATGCTGCAATATCTCTTTTTTTATCTACATTCCTGTAGATACTTTCCGAGGAATACTTTTTCTGAAAGTTTTCTTCTATTCTCAAGGCGCCTCCATGAGTGCGAATCAGCGTTCCTGCACGTTCCATGCATTTAATATCATTTCTGATTGTAACCTCAGAACAACCAAGCTCTTCACTTAATTCATTTACACGAACTTTTCCTTTTTCTTCTAATTTGAGTAAAATTTTTCTTCTGCGCTCTTCCATACCGCTCTCTCCGTCTTGTTTCAAAAAGACCTCAAACCATAAAACACCACGTTCATTTCAAGAAAAGAATACCATCATTTTTCTTATGTTAATATTCTATCATACTTTACGAAGAGAAGAAATCGGTTTTTACAGTTTTATACAAATTTCAACTTTTTTAGATTCTCACTGTATGGAGGCCTGATGATACCATATTCCGTCACTATCCCTGAAATCAAATCATGGTCCGTCACATCAAAGCAAGGGTTGTATGCTTTAACGCCCTTAGGCGTCATTGGATTTTCATACCACATCTCTGTGATTTCCTCAGAAGGCCTTTCCTCTATAGGAATCTCATTTCCTGTGGACAGGGAAAGATCAATTGTAGATGTAGGTGCACAAATGTAAAATGGAATCCCATAGTATTTTGCTACCACAGCAACTACTGAAGTGCCGATTTTATTTGCCGTGTCTCCATTTGCCGCAACCCTGTCACACCCGACAAAAACAGCATCTATCAGCCCCTTTTTCATTAATGTGCCGGACATATTATCACAAACCAGAGTTACATCCATCCCTGCCTCATGGAGTTCAAATGCCGTTAGCCTTGCTCCTTGCAGAAGTGGTCTTGTTTCATCCACGAATATACGAAACCCGTACCCTCTCTCATGTCCAATATACATAGGTGCTGTAGCTGTTCCATATTTAATGGCTGCAAGACGTCCTGCATTACAATGTGTTAAAAGCCCATCTCCGGGATTGACCAGTTCGAGTGCATTTTCACCTATCTTCTCACAAACTTCAATATCTTCATCCCGAATGTTAACAGCCTCCATGTAAAGCAAATTTTTTACCGTCTCCACATCATATTGAATATGTTCTCTGACGATTCTTTCCATACGATCCAGCGCCCAGAAAAGATTTACAGCAGTAGGTCTTGCAGTAGATAAATATTTTTTTGCCTGCATAAACCTTTTATAAAAACTTTCCATATCTACATCGTTAAACTTTTTTGCTTCAAGATATATTCCTATAGCTGCAGTTACGCCTATTGCTGGTGCTCCTCTGACCTTTAACCTATATATAGCCTCCCACACATCCGTTAATTCTGTCATAGAAAGCATCTCAATACTGCCAGGCAGCTTAGTCTGGTCAATAATAACAAGAGCATCATGGTCTTCATCCAGAGCCACAGTATCATAGGCAAAAATTGTTTTTTCCATCCTTAATCCCTCACTGTCTTCACCAACTAAATTCGTATGCTACAGATTTCTCATTGCTCTATTACTCTTTATCTATCCCATCTTTCTTCTATTTCTTTAATCATATTTACTCTCTTTTGATGACGTCCGCCCTCTTCAAAATCTGTATCAAGCCACACCTCAACAATCATTTTTGCAAGTTCCGGTCCGATTACTCTGGCGCCAAAAGCCAAAATATTACAGTTATTGTGCATCCTTGCCATGCGGGCTGTAAATGGTTCACTGCATACTGCTGCACGGATACCTTTCACCTTATTTGCCGCAAGTGAGATACCAAGACCAGTTCCGCAAATTAGGATTCCCTGCTCCACTTCATGATTTGCTACCGCGCGTCCCACAATTTCTCCGTACATTGGATAATCACTGCTTTCGGCACTATTCGTCCCATAATCCACGACTTCATGTCCTCTTGTTTTTAATAATTCTATAATTTCCGCTTTCATTTCTAGTGCAGAATGATCATTACCAATACCTATTTTCATCTTTCCTCTCTCCTCTTTCTGAATAATCCTGATTTATATCGTTTTCATTTTCTACCATGATAAGTAAATTGTCAATAGTAATCAAAAGCAACGAATCAGCCATAAAAAGCCATTTCACTTATTTTATTTAAATTCTATCATAATGTAAGGATACCTGCAATGTTTCAAAAAAGGAGCAGATATGCTTTTGCATAACTGCCCCTGTTAAACGCTATATTCTTAAGATTTCTTCAATAAAAATTTGCCGTACTGGATAAGAGTATATATCACAAGTATTGCCGCTGCAGCTGTTTGAAACAGTACTACATACTTTAAAAAAGGTATAGGACTTCCAATGCCCGCCAGATATGCCATAGTCTGTTTAGATGCAATGGCGCTTATAACAAACGGGAATGTAAAAGAAGCATAACTTGGATAAAATGGCAATTGTAAATATTTAACTGCTTTTACAAAAACAAATATGTACAAAATACATGCAACCACAAACATTGTCATCAAAAGCCCGTAGGATTTGATCGTCACCGACTGAATATACCCTGCCACACAAAGACTTGCCGGTGCGGCATATATGCAAAGTAAAGGTTTTGCCGGTTCAGGTACCTCCTGATACTTAACATAACGTATCGTTACCAGAATCAACAGTACAATCAAAGCCAGGAAGGCAAACCAGAAGGCAGCTGATCCGATTGACAGTGCTTCATATGCCGGTGCTGTAATTGATGCAACCGCAATCCCCACATATACAATGTAGTAACTGGCAAATACCTTTGGCATCTGCAGTTTAAAAATAAATTGAATAGTAAAATAGATTATCAACACAATATGAAGCAGAATTGCCAGAATCCATAGGTAAAAAGTGCCTTGTCCAATCAACGGTTTTATATACACACTAAGAAGCATTAGTGACATGGAAAAGGTTCCGGCAACGCTTGCCATAATCGGGTTATTCATATCTTCCTTAATCATTCCCGGGAACATGATCAGTTTCAAGAGAATTAACACCAGAAGTATTCCGGCTACTATTCCGCACAGATATCGAATCCCCTCAGAATAACTTTGCAGCAGATTTCCCAACGCTGCCGTACCAAGCATGACACCACAAAGTGGAACCGGTACTTTTTTTATCATCCCTTTCATTCCTTTATCCTCCGTTTTAAGCTGTCATCTCATCCAGATTAGTAAGTGCCAGTTCACGGACAATTATGTCCGCTACTTTCCAGGCGCACAGGCCAGTATAACGAATGCATTGTTCTTTGTGTTCCCCTTTACTCATATCAAATTCCTTGGTAAGCACCCGGCAACAGACGCTGCTCTTTTCACTAGCCTTTTTAAACCAGTTATGAAGTTCATTTGTAAGCTCCATACATTTTAAAACTTTTGGATCCTGGGGACCATTTTTTTCTGTTCTTCCAAAAAACATTCCCAATGCCAAAATACCACCGTTCAGAGCACCGCACATACATCCTGAACGTCCTGCCCCAACAGCCATCCCAGATGCCATCGCAATGACTTCCGGGGGCACATCCAACTCAAAATTATCCCGGATTGCAGCCATCAATGCTTCACAGCAAAAGAATCCCTCTCTAAAATTCCTCTCCGCATCTGCCTGTACTCTCTTTAGACTAATCTCTTGTTTAATGTTCATTTTTTCCTCCTTTTATTTGATTCCTTTTATCAATAATAACAAATTATTCACTTAATGTCTTATTGGTAATTTTAATAAAGCAGAGGGATTTATTCAATCTATCTATGTATGGCTATATTCTTTTTCTTTTAAGAAATTAACGACCTCTTTTTCACTTGGAATGGATATCTGCGCCCCTATTCTTGAAACACAGATTCCTGCTGCTGCATGTGCAAAACGAATTGCAGTTCTAATATCATCTCCTTTGCACAAACGTATTGCAAGAGCTGCTCCAAAAGTATCACCGGCAGCAGTAGAGTCTACTGCTTTTACTTTAAAACAGGGAATAAATTCAGCCTTTTTCCCATCATAAAGCAATGCCCCCCGAGCCCCCAGTTTCAGAAGAACATAATGAGGCGCTGCTTTTAGATACAGCTGTTCAGCAGCCTGTTTTGCTCTTTCTTCTGTATCTGGATTAATACCGGTCAAAGCTTCCGTCTCGGCTTCATTCGGGGATAAAATAAACAAGCCCTTAAGACGATCCAGCGGAATATGCATGGCAGGACCTGCATCCAGAAACACCGGTACTCCTTTTTCCTTTGCAAGTTCATAGGTTTGGTATACCGTTTCCAAAGGCATTTCCAGCTGCATAATTACCATATCAAAACTACCTGTATCCAAAGCAGCTTTCACATCTTCACCACATATGTTTCCATTTGCCCCCAGAGCAACATAACATACATATCTTCCATCTTCGTTAAGCAACATCAATGCCAGACCGGTCTGGCTATGGAAATCCGTCACTATATACTCTGTATGTACACCGGCTTTTTCAAGTTCTGCTCTTAATGCCTCACCATTTGTGTCATTACCAAGACGTCCCACCATTGTGGTATCTCCGCCTAGTAACGCAGCAGCAATAGCTTGATTAGAACCCTTTCCCCCAGTAGCATATCCATAATCTCCGCATACAATGGACTCTCCAAATTTTGGTATGGTATTGGCCCCTTGAACAAAAAGATCCATATTCATACTTCCCACAACTAATATTCTAGGTTTACTCATCTTAATCTCCTTTGCATTTGCAATTAAATATAAAACACGGGTATAGGTATCTCAGTAATACTACAAATCATGAATTCGAAGAACAGGAGATAGAACAATCTGCTTAGGAGGACTCTTTGGAAATGCAATCCTTTCATTTAACAGCCTGATTGCCTGCCTGCCCATCTGGTTTGCATCTCTTTCAATGTAATTGAACTTATTGTTTATTACCTCCAATGCCTCTATTCTGTCCAGACCTATACAGGCAATATCCTTTGACAGGCTTTCCCCTCTCTCATACAGGGCTTTTAAAAAGCCCAGGCTTGTTCTGTTATTGCAGGTAAGTATAGCTGTAGGTCGTTCATTCATGGCAAGCATCTTACGTGAAAAGTCGTAAGCCTTAGACATGGTGTAGTCTCCTTCAAATACATACGTTTTATTCACGGGAATACCTGCTTCTGCCATTGCTCTCTCGAACCCTCTATAACGCCCTCTGGCCAGAACTCTGTCCAGAGTTGCATTTAAAATCCCTATTTTTCTATGTCCCGCTTTAATAAACGCCTGAGTAGCATTATACATAGCACATTCATCGTCAAAGAAAACTCCATCATAGTGCTCCATACTATCCGATGGACGGTCCATGATCACAACTGGTGCATTTAAGTCCTTCAACAGTTTATTAACTGTCCTTTGCTGCTCATCGGTAGTGTAATCCACCGCAGGCGTATATAGAAGACCTCTTACTCTATACTCTTTCAACATGGTCAACGCTTTTTTATCTTTTTTTGCATTATCATCCGAATTGCAGCATATGAGCATATAATTATTTTTATCTGTAATATCTGTAATTCCCCTAAGTATTTCTCCAAAAAATGGATTGTCCACTTCTGGCACAATCACTCCAATTGTATTTGACTGCTGTCTTGACAAGTCCCGGGCTACTGCTGACGGGGAGAAATTTCTTTTCTCCATAATTTCCATGACTCGTTCCTTGGTTTCCGGTTTAACAGAAGCCGACTCATTCAATACTCTGGATACTGTTGCTTTTGAAACTCCTGCTTCTTTTGCAATATCATTAATCGTAAACTCTTTAGCCACCTTTTTTCTCCTGTCAAATTCCTTTATACGAAATTATAACCTGCTTTCTTATCCTCTCGTCTCTATCCAATTATCTCCCTCATACGACGTATACCTGCCCGCACACCATCGTATCCCCGAAGAAAACTTGATGTTCCTGCCACAAAAATGTCTGCCTGTTTTTCTGACATCCTTCCCGCAAGTTCATAACTCACATTACCATCTACTTCAATAATAATATTATGGTGTCCTTGTGAATCAAGATATCTTCTGCAATCCTCTATTTTTTGTATAGTCTGTGGAATTGCCTTCTGCCCTGAAAATCCCGGATTAACTGTCATGACAAGAATTCCTTCAATGTCATCTAACACATATTGAAGACTCTCTACTTTGGTAGCCGGGTTAATCGCAACCATAGGTCTGGCTCCGGCTGCTCTTACCGCCTGTAATGATTTCTGGAGATGCCTGGTACTTTCCGCATGAACAGAAACATACTCGCCTTCCTGAAAATCAAACCAGTCAATTTTTCTTTCAGGCTCATTTATCATCAAATGAACATCTAATGGTATTTTTGTTATTTTACGGAGCTGCTTTACGTAATCTGTACCCAGCATGTAATTTGGTACAAAATCTCCGTCCATAATATCTATATGAAGATATTCTATGCCCTCCTCCTCGAAGATCTCTAAATATTCTTTTAGTTTGTCAATTTCAACACACATCATTGATGGGGATATTTTTTTCATCTTTAACCTCCTACATAAATATCTCTTTAAAAGTTGCATTATCTGGTTATATTTTTTTCTGTCTGCTCTTTTCCAGACCAAAATGAAACCGGTTACATCATAAGACAAATATACTTTATTACCGGTCATTTTGTCAATATTTAACGTATTATTGTTGCGCTTTTTTAGCCTATCCTTTAAAATATAGATAGATTGTACATATGGTGTTAAATAAGGAGGCAGTTATGCAGAAAAAATTGTATTTTGGAAGTAATTTAAAGATGTATAAGAACATTCAAGACACTGTAACATATCTACAAGACTTGGTAGCGTACACAAAAGATATAAGCAGGGATGATATCGAATTATTTATTATTCCCTCTTACACCACATTAGAAAGTTCTACGGCTAAAATAGATCAAAATTATGTGAAAATCGGTGCTCAAAATATGTGCTGGGAAGATGAAGGGCAGTTTACCGGTGAGATTTCTCCTCTTATGTTGCAGGAGCTGGGTATTGATCTTGTAATGATTGGCCATTCTGAGAGAAGACATGTGTTTGGTGAATCTGATTCCCAAGAAAACCAAAAAGTAAAAGCTGCCTTAAACCATGGCTTCACAACCCTTCTTTGTATTGGTGAAACCGGCGAAGAAAAATCATATGGGATAAGTGCAGAAATCCTTCGAATGCAACTTAAAATCGGCTTCCATGATGTTCCTCCTTCTCATATAAAAAATATATGGGTTGCTTATGAACCAGTATGGTCTATCGGGGTGAACGGAACTCCTGCTTCTGCAGATTATGCAGAGGAGATGCATCAGGTAATTAAAAGTACCTTACTGGAGATTTTCGGAGATGACGGAAAGCAAATACCAGTATTATACGGTGGTAGTGTAAATCCACAAAATGCGAATGAGCTCATTGTACAGCCCTCTATAGACGGACTTTTTACCGGTAGGTCCGCATGGCAGGCAGATAACTTTAATACCTTAATTCGAAATGCAATAAATGCATATAAAGTCACACCAGCATAATGATAAAAGAACACCACTGCCCAGAAAATGGCCCTTTCCACGGCAACGGTGTTCTTCTAAACTAGGGTACCCATTTATATACTTTCCTTATCCATTCATCCTTTAGTTCCCAAGTCATTCCCTGCATGTATTCCTCCTCTTGTACTGGAGTTTCCAGCAGACGATTCCAGCTTTTTTTAATTTCTCTTTTTTCTACAGGATAAAATGAAGTGGAGAAAATTTTTAGATTGTCCCTGATTCCCCTCTTGTAAAGCCATTGTTCAAACTCTTTCTCTTCATTAGCAGACTCACCTATATAACTTAAATTTAAGATGCGATTCCACTTCCTCACATCAAAACTTATCCATCTGTTTTCCGGAATTTCTACCTTCAAATAATTAATTCCATCTCCACTGTATATATTATGTATACTTTTATAGACCCATATAGGACTTTGTGCATCTACTGGTTTGGATATGATATGCTTTGCACATTGTGAAAGATATTCATATGCCTCATTAAAAATCCACGCTGTTTCTTTGTACTTTTCTTCAACAAAGCTGCGTTTCACAACATAACGACCCTTGTCTTTCAATGTATGTAATACAATGTCCTGCTGCCCGGACCACATAAGCGTTTTATTCACACCCCTCATGAATGACTACCTCCTGTATCCATTCTTCTTTTATTTCCCATGCAGTAGCATATCCCTTTTCGCTTATATTTGGGGGCATGGTAAACAAACGTTCCCAGCTGCTGACTATTTTTCTTCTCAATAATGGATAGTAATTACCTGTTGGGGCTTTGGCAAGTGCAGTCTCATCATAGATTCTATATTTATCCATCAATAGCTCAAACTCTTTTCTGTCCGCTGCATTTGTTGGAACATACATAAGATTACCACGATATTCCCATTTTTCTATATCAATAATAAGTGCTTTTTCTTGGGGAATTTCCACTTTCATGGTAACCGTTCCCTTTAAATTCTGTAACCGGAAATCTTCCGAGAGAGAGAACCATATTGGATACATCGCATCTTCAGGTATATTTATATATTCTCTGCTTTTTTGGGTATACCACTTATATAAGTCTAAATAATAATCTGAAATTGTATCATTTTTAATCCGGATATATTCCTCTTTTACCTTATAGTATCCTTTCTCCTTTATTTCTTTCAGCACCTGCGGAACTTGGCGCGTCCAACCAATAATACAGCCAGTCACACTTACCTCCTTTTTCTTAAAATCTACTCGATATATCCTCTACTTCTTAAAAGCTTTTTTGCTTTCTCATATTTTGCATCTGATACCAGAATTATTGGACCTGTACATCCCATACCACTTTCCGCATAAATATCCGCCTTCCATAATACGTTTACACCATCTTCTAAATCCATGATCTCTATTCCAGCTATTTGTTGTGTAACAACCTCCTTCAAAGGTGCTGTTACCTCTGTTTTATGGGTGGAAGTATGTTCAGATTTTCGCCTCTCCTTAAAAACATTTTTATATCCTGCTTTGACTGCTCTTTCGTATTCACCTGCTCTAATATCAGATAAGTTCCCTCGAATCAGCTGTGCAGCATACTCTATAGCACTTGCAATCACCGGCGTGCCTGATGCTCTAGATATAATCATGACCAAATTTCCATATGATTCTCCTATACTTGGACCGTATCCATATCCTAAAGATTCAAAATTTCCTCCGGTGGTGAAAGAAGACAGCATTTTGACGATAATGTTCCCTGAAAGAGAATCACACACCAAAATATCAGGTGTACCTTGAAGTACATCGTTTCCCCTCATGATACAGCCACCATCCTGTCTTTTTGAGTCTGCAAAGGTTATATCATAGCCATTCTCTTTTAACTTTTTTAAAGCAATTTCCGTCTGACGGGCACCATCTACATTTAAAACACCTACTGTTGGATTTTCATTTCCACAAGCCTTAGCCGTTATAATCCCCGCAACAGTATTTTTTATCATCCCCTCTACCGAATCTGTACTGGATGTTCCTGTGGTACTGGCAACAAACATTTCTTTGCCCCTTGCAGGTGTTAACACCCGCCCTATTGTTGAGACGCCGATGGGAAAAGGGTAATGCATGGTAACCGCCCCATCCACCTCTTTATTTCTCAACAACGCTTCCATTTTATGCTGTCCTTCTTCCGCATCTGACACTTTTATTGTAATTACACCCTCTGCCTCTCTTGTACCAATATAGTATACTGTAACACCTACTCTTGAAGCAGCTGATGCGGCATCTATTACATTTTGTTCGCCAAGTTCACTCCCCATACCAGTGAGAGCTATTTTTATTTTTCTGCTACAACTTCCTTTTTCCAGACTTTGAGCCATTTCTACAAATGTTGATGCAACAATCTGTTTTACATTCTCCTTCATCATACACTCCTTACTCTGCCAGCAGAGCAGCAGCAAAATCTTTCATAGCTCTGGCAATAAGCCTCTTTATTTCTTCTTCGGATACACCTTCTGATTGTTTAATTTCAGAAACTGTATTTTTATGAATCACAAAAGATACTCCATCGAATAAATTTGTCATTCGGCCAAGAAATAAGCTCCCTTTTCCAATTATCATTGTATTTTGTATGACACCTTCTTTAATGTCGTCGCAGGCAAACCCAATATAGGGTACACCTGAGGGAATATGCCCTTGTGTAGGCGCCCACCCCATAAGTCCATGTTCTTGTGTAAAGTTAACTAATTCCTTTCGGTCAAGTTCACCTCTTTTCACCGCAAGTGCTCCAATCATTTTGTAATTGGCCAGAGGAACATCTCCTGCTCCTGCCGGTTTAGTAATATCTGGATTTTGCATTTCAGGTGAAAATTTGTCTATATCTGTTATTTTTAAGCCCGCCTTATCTAAAGGCATTGCTACAAGGCTCTCCATAACTGCCTGTGGTGCTGAACCTGTGCCCACTGTGTGCCTCCCAAGCATAGTCAGATCGATTTCAGGACTTATCCCGTCATTCTCACTGATTACAACTGCAAATCCACCCAGACAATCTTCTAAAATTGGAATTTCCTTTTTAAGATGATCTTTTCCATTCATTCCCAGCTTAGCAGTGCACCCCCCTGAGGTCACAACCACAGTCTTATAAGCACCGGCTTTTACCAGCGCGGCTGCCTCTATTATCGCATGAACAGGAGCGGCACAAAATCCTCTGGTATCTGATCCTGACGCACAATCAAGACCAGCGATCTCTGCGGCTGCCTTGGCAAAATTTCCTCCCCCCCTCTGATTCATATCTCCACAAGCTTCTTCAGAACAATCAATTACATATTCCACCTCTGACTTTTTAATCCCTGCATTACGAACTGCATAAAGAAGAGCAAGAACGCTGGATGCTTTGCTTATAAGATTTTCGTGCATTACATGGGCTGAAAGATTTACATCAATGTCATGTGCCGCTTTTATACATCCAATCAGTCTTTCTTCAAAATATAGCCCTTCTGCATGCTCATTCTTCACAAAATGTTCAATTTCACCAATTCCAATTCCCTCGTGTACTCTTTCTAAAATGTCATCTGTAATTACCGGATTATCCGAAAATGTTGACTTATATTTTTCTACAAATTCCTTTGTAAGTCTAACCACTTCGAACATATCACTTGCTTGTATAAGAAGCAAGAATTCTTCTTCCGGCATTATTTCACCATATTTACCAAAACGTTCACTTTTTTCCCTTTTCTTGTCGTACCACGGAAACTCGATCTGTGATAGTTCCTCTGGATGTACATTGCCTATGTATGTCTGATTCGGCCAGTATGAAACAGCCGCTTCATATGAACGAAGATGTTTTGGCACCTCCTTTAAATAGTTAGAATCTGGATTTACAATTTTCTCTGTTGTCTGTGTTGTTCCATTGTATAAAACCATATCAGGGGTATGTACTAAAATATAGCCTGCTCCTTTTATTACGCTGTTCATCATCTATTCACCTCTTGAACTCACATTGATTATGATAAGAGCAGGTCTGATGGATTTCAGAACCTGCCCTTCATTTAGTTATCAGAATTTACAGTATTCGTCTCTAATAGATGTCATTTCCTGAATAATATCATCTACATCCAGAACCATCTCCATCATACTGATTTGTTCATCATAAATAGCTTCGTCGAACTCATTTTTCATTTCTGGTTCACATACATGATATACTTGAAGTCCAAGCTGGACTCCTGTCAATGGACCTGCAAAAGTCGGGTCTCCCGCAGTTACTGTCTCGGCAGCAAGACCTGCTGCCTCTCCTTCAGCTGCACCAAGCACTACAACCAAATTCTCAGCACCGTACTCCTCAGCAAATTCTTTTACCCTTTTTTGATTTTCAAGATCCATTGCTCCTGCACTTGTTCAAACAAAACACTCTGTAGATGAAAATACAACTTCAGCACCGGCAGTTTTTACACATTCTGCGATTGCCGGTCCCGGAATTCCATCTCTGTCACCAATAATAATTATTTTTTTTCCTTCCAAAACAGCCATAATATTTTCTCCTTTCTACGTTGTAAATTTGTCAGGTATAAGATATATAGTGATATACTATATATACTTTTGTATCATTATTTCGATATTTTGAGGTGTAGCCTCATCTTTAACCACTTCATCAATTTTTTCGCCGTTTCTATAAACGGCCATAACCGGCAGCCCCAAAACTTTTTGGGATATTGCAAGGCGTCTTGCCTTTGTCGTGTTCAATGTAGTAAACTTCATCTTCTCCCCGTATATTTCTGCTAATTCATGTACCTTTGGCATAAGTGCCTGACAAGGCACACATCCATCTCCATAAAAGTCAACAAATACATATCCGTTTTCCTCCAGCACTTCATGGGTAAAATTGGTTTTATCAAGTTCCAGCATTTGTTATTTTCTCCTTTCTTTCTATGAAAACTTTACTTTTTAAATTTATTTGTATTGATAAAATTCAAAAATAGGCCGACAGACTTCTCTCTACCTGTACCGCAGCGATTGCCCCATCAGCTGCTGCAGTAACAACCTGACGCAGGCTTTTTACTCTCACGTCTCCGGCTGCATATACCCCTGGAATATTGGTATGCATATCTTCATCTGTTTTAATATATTTTCTGTCATCCATATCAACAATACCTTCAAACACTTCGGTATTGGGAACCGTTCCTATAAATCCAAACACGCCAAACATTCCATCTTCAGGATCGGCAACAATATGGCTGATTTCCTGTGTCTTTACGTTTTTCACTACCATTCCCTGCAGAATATCTTCGCCATACAACGCTTCCACTACCGTATCCCATATGAATTCCATCTTGGGATTTTTAAAAGCTTTTTCCTGAATAGATTTAGCAGCACGAAGTTCATCTCTTCTGTGAATTAATGTGACTTTACGTGCAAATTTAGTTAGATACATCGCTTCCTCTACTGCAGAATCTCCGCCTCCAACCACATACACCTCCAGATCTTCAAAGAAGTTCGCATCACATGTAGCACAGTAGGATACCCCCTTACCCATAAAGTTTTTTTCACCCTTGCATCCTATTGGCCTGGGGTGGGCACCAGTCGCAATGATTATATTTTTCGCCTCGTAATCAGCCTTCTCACCTTTTAAAACTTTAATTTCTTTTTCCAATATTACATCTTTTATGGTATCCGACACACGCTCTACACCGAACTTTACGGATTGTGCGGTCATTCTGGACGTAAGCGATGGTCCCGACTCCCCCTCAAGAACCTGCCCTGGGTAATTCTCAATTTCATCTGTGATTGCTATCTGGCCTCCGTCTTGTCCTTTCTCAATTATTAGAGTAGAAAGCCGGCTTCTCCCCGCGTACAACCCGGCAGATAATCCTGCCGGGCCCCCTCCTAAAATAATGACATCATAAATCTTACTCATATTTATCCCTCTTCAACTTTCTCTGACTTCGATATTTTCTCGCACTTTAGAGCTTTTATGAGTGAAACACAGGCAAATATCATAATAAAAATAAAACGGAAATGCCGCTACAATAGATATTGTCTGAAGTGGCTTCAGCCCGCCGGCAATCAAAAGACCTACTGCTGTCACAGACTGAATAATTCCCCACAGTATTTTTTATTGTTTCCAGGATTCAGGTTCCCTTCCGACGTAAGCATCGATAATACAAAAGTACCTGAATTAGCTGACGTAATAAAAAATGTGCAAAGCAATACAAGTGCAACTAGTGATAATACTGTACCAAAGGGGTATTCTCTCATTACAACAAACAATCCTGTTTCCGGTACTGCAGCAACTTCTTTTAACACTTCCGCTGAAAGTGTTCCGTTATTTCCAAGATGAAGTCCCAAAGAGCCAAAAATTGCAAACCATACAATAGATCCCAGGCTTGGGGCAATAACCACTCCCATTACAAATTCTCTTATGGTTCTTCCTTTTGAAATCCTGGCAATGAATATTCCGACAAATGGTGCCCATGCGATCCACCATGCCCAATAAAATATTCTCCAGGCCTCTACCCATGAGTTATCTCCGTAAGAGCTGATTCCCAGACTATCCTGAGCAAAATTTCCAATGTATTCTCCAAGTCCATTCATTAAATTATTTACTATTTCCAGTCTCGGTCCCACAAGAATAACAGCAACCATTAGAATAAATGCAATATAAAGATTCGCGTCAGATATCATCTTAATTCCTTTATCAATACCAGATACTGCAGACCAGATATAGATTACAGAAATCACAATTATAATGATTATTTGAACGATTAATGTGGTTGGGATTCCAAATAAAAAGTTCAGCCCACTGTTAATCTGAAGCACGCCCAAACCAAGAGACGTCACAATACCAGCTACCGTAGCAAATACTGCAAGTATATCTACGATTTTTCCTATAGGGCCCTGAACCCCCTTTTCTCCAATCAACGGTTCGAATATAACACTAATTAATCCTGGTTTGTTCTTACGAAACTGAAAGTATGCCAAAGCCAAACCAATGATTGCATACCCTGCCCATGGGTGAACCCCCCAATGCATAAAGGAAGATCTCATGGCAAAATCTGCTGCGTCAGGAGACATTGATTCAATGCCTGGCTTAGGATTAATATAATGGGAAATCGGTTCTGCCACGCCCCAAAATACAAGCCCAACCCCCATACCAGCTCCAAACAACATTGCAAACCAGGAAATGGTTTTGTATTCGGGTCTGGAATCATCCGAACCAAGTCGGATCTTTCCATATTTACTAAATGCAATTCCAATAGCAAAGACCACAAAAAATGTCATCGCTAATAAATACAGCCATCCAAAGTCACTGGTAAGAAAACCAAATACAGTGTCAGATACCTTTGAAAAGCTTTCATTTCCAATCACAGCCCACAAAGCAATAGCTCCTGTGAGGACTAAAGATACATAAAAAACAAGGTTGCCAACTTTCTCTTTTTTCATTGCTGTGCCTCCTTCCTTCTTTACAGAGTTAAACCCGGAATACAGTCTGTTCTTGAATATCAACTGTCAGACTTTCCAGAGCCACTTTTGTTCTGTGATAACGGAGTTTCCATTGTTCCTCTTTAGTCGTTCCTGGATCCCCCAAAGGATAGGGAATAGAAATGGTCGGAACAATTCTATTGGCACCTACTGTTTTGGCCACAGGAATTAAATTACACATCTGCACAATCGGAAATCCTGCTCTTTCTATTTCTTTAACCATCGTTGCACCGCAACGAGTACATGTTCCTCATGTGGAAACCATAATGCAGGCATCTACATGGTCATCTCTCAAGAAAGGAACCATTTCCTGCGCCATTCTCTGGGCCTCGGCCTGAGTCGTACCCGTTCCTACTGTAGAGTAAAAGTATGGATGCAGGCTTCCAAAAACCTTTTCCCTTTCTAAAACCTTTAATACATCAACAGGAGTAATTACATTAGGGTCTGCATCGGCTGCTGTGGGATCAAACCCGGCATGTATTGTTTTATACTCGCCAGCTTTCAATGCATCTGCTTCTGAAATATCATATCTTCCCCAACGGGTAGCCGATGCAGACTGGATTCGATCAGGATTGTTTACAGGTACGATTCCTCCTGTAGTAAGCAGTGCAATTCTTGCACTTTTAAGCGATTTAACAGGGGCTGCAATAGGAACTCTATCCATTGCAGGAATGGGAAGCTCGGTTTTAAACGGCTGTTTGTTTAGCTTATTGATCAACATCTCGATCATTCGTTCAGATGCCGGTTTTAAGTCCTCTCTCCAGACCTGGCGCCGTATTCCTCTTGGAAAATATCCCTCTTCTTCCGCACTTTTTATGGGCTCACCACTCAATATTTTGTTTGCAATATTTACCATGGCTGCTACATCTTTGCGCATTTTGGATGCTATATTTCCACCTTTAAGTATATACATTTCTTTTTTAAACATCTCTGCCCCAGGATTTTCTTCGTTAATAGAAGTCACCACAGGAACACCAAATTTATCTTTTACTGCCTTGCATATTGTTCCGCAGGCAACACCGTATCTTCCTGCCTGAAATGCCGGACCTGCTAAAAATATATCAAAATCTATATCTTTAATCATATCAATAATAGTCTCAACCGCAGCCTCGGTATTAGAACCCATATAATTGTCACCGCATATAATCGTATGGGTTACCTCTGCATTCAATAGTTTATTGAACTGCATTGCCGGTCCAATCTGTCCTTTATGGATTTGAGGTTCAATGCCCGCCTGATCTTCTCCGCCAATCTGACCAAAAAATTGATTAACATATACAATCGCTTTCTTCATTCTTATCCCTCCTTTAGAATTCCCTCATTGTTTTAGGAGACCATCCGCAGACCTGATCGCCACAGAACATAGCATTATTTTCCATAATTATAGAACCATCTTTTCTAACAGAAGGACCCAATATCTCATCATCTGCCCAGCCGCCAGAAAGACCGTCTCTTGCAAGGGACTCTAATTCACCAAGAACAATTTCCATTGGAGGCAGTTCGATCATCTCCGAAACATTGCCGCAGGATACAATTGCATCACACTTTTCATCCAATGTTACAAGGGGCTGAGACTGTCCATCGCGACCTGTACACTCATTAGTTACTCCTACCGTTTTTATTCCTGCGTTTTCCAATGCAACAATACATCCCACAAAGTCAGCATCTGGATTTCCGTACCCTTCTTCTGCAACTATAGCTCCATCTGCTCCTAGTGTTTTTGCAATTTGTGCGACATAAAGAGCCGCTCTTTCTTTTTCCTCTAATGCAACATTTAAGTTAGACATTATAATTCCCAGGAAATTAATTGTCTTGCCATGTTCTTTGTAAAGAGCCTTTATATTAGGACAATTTTGAAAATCATACGTAGACCATTTTGATGATACTGGCATAAAACTTCCGGATACAATTGCGCCATCTAGAATTTCATTAGGATTCATAACCGTGGGCACCATATGATTGGTATCCCAGCCATAAACCAGATCATTATATCCCATCGCTTCCATTTGTGATTGGGGCTGCATTACATAAACAACAGATGGCAGCTTTTCAATATCCTCACCTCTTTTAATTATTGGTTCTGACTCATATATTTCTTTATCTTCAGGTGTTAATTCTTTCACACACTTTCCAATAAATTCTGCAAGTCTATGTCCCGCTCTTCTAAGGGCATCGTTTTTCTTTTGCTGCTCATGTTTTTCAAAATCTTCGTTTGTATCCGCAACTAGGACAATGTTGTTTAATCTTCCAAAGTATGTAAATTTTTGACCTTCACCGCTCATGTCGATCAGTCCATCCTGAAATCCACCCCAATGTCTTCCCACGACCAATACACTGCAGTTCTTCAGTGCATAAGTAGTTCCTTCGCCTGCGGGAGCCAGGTCGCCTGTATATCCAGGAAATAAACTTCTGCCGTCAGGGCGGATTCGAGGTTCAACAGCTTCTTTTACGGGGCACATACGTATCCTGTCTCCAGGTTTAGCTATGTACAAATCAGCTTCTGTTATCCGTTCGTCGTCACGAACAAATGCCAAAGCGTCCTCCTTGTTAATAGTGAGCACCCCGTCATGATATGACAGTAACTCTCCAAATTTAACATCTTTCACATAGAAATTACCAATTTCCAGCTTCATGAATACCTCCTTGCTATTACATGAAAAAATTTGTCATTTTTACCAATTTTCCTTTTTAACAAGCGCGCTTATGTTAAATATTATACAAACATCTTAACAATGACATAGTGCATTGTCAAGATTAATTTATAAATTTTACCAATAATATTATAGAAACCGCCAATAATATCACAGAAATATGTTTTACTTAAATTTCCTTTAACTTTGAGTTGACAAATGATAAAATAGACTGAAGGATAAACGTATGGAGGAAACAAGAAATTATGAGATTAAACGAAACTGAAAACGAAGCTTTAAAAAATAAAAACCGTATTGGATTCATTAATGCTACAAAAGAATTAATGGAAACAGAAAACTTTCAGCAGATTTCGATAAGAAAGATTGCGGAAAAAGCCGGCTTTCATAATTCAACTATTTATTTATACTTCAAGGATTTAAATGAGCTGCTTATGCTGGCATCTATGAAGTACTTTCGTGAGTACAGCCATTCCCTTAAAATACTAAGCCTGGAAAACCGTAACCCTGTTGAAAACTTTATCAATGTCTGGGACTTTTTCATTACTGCTGTCTTTAAAAATCCCTTCATTTTTTATAATTTTTTCTTTGGAAAGAGCAGTGAAAATTTAAATAATGTTATGATTACTTATTATGATATTTTTCCGGAAGAACGTGAACAATATACAAAGGATATTGAAGCAATGTATTTTGGAAAAAATATTGTTGAGCGTTCGCGCTATTTGCTGCTTACTCTCATAGATGAAAAAACCTCCGTAACAGAAGAAAATATTTCTATGCTTAATGAATTAAGTGTGAGTTACTGTAAATATAAACTGGAACAAAAATGTCAGAATCCTGAATTAGATTCAAATCTACTAAAAGATGAGATTCTTACCTCCTTTGCCTATCTTTTTGGCATTTAGTTTCTTTAGGATCATCTCTTTTGCAACAAGTTCAATTTTTTCGCTATCTAAAAGCACATGTGCAGCAAAGGCTTTCCAATAAAAAGTAAAGGCAGCTGAAGTAACGTTCTTCCTTCAGCTGCCTTTGTCTTTTAATTTGTCTCTTCATCCTCTGCATATTCCTCATCTTCCAGATGCAGACTCACTTCAATACGAACCAACGAACGGCGCAGTAAAATATAAGTACTGCGCACTGCCAACTCCTCTGATGCTTCTAATATAGCATTTTCTGCAGACTTGAAATCTTTTTGAGCACGCATTCTGTCAATTTCCTCCGGCAGCTGTGCTATGGTACTAAAAATATTTACTGTTGTCTTCCCAATTTCAGCTATACCACCGAATACTGCAAGTTTTTTTTCAACACCATCATTTATAATACGTAAAATCCCATCACCAAGTATGGTAGAAACCGGTTGATGCCCCAAAAGCACTCCCATGTTTCCATCAATGCAACGCATAATAATCGTATCCGCTTTTTCAATGTATTTTACACCACGAGGTGTGGTTATATTTAGAGTGATTTTTTTATCATTTATAGTATTTGTTTGCTGTTCGGCCATATTTTCACCTTACGTATTCTTAAATTTCTCTACGACTTCATCAATTGATCCTACATTGAGAAAATATCCCTCGGGAATGTCATCATGTACACCTTCGATAATTTCCCTAAAGCCCCGTACGGTTTCTGCCACGGTAACATGACGTCCGGGAATGGATGTGAATTTCTCAGCTACATAAAACGGCTGTGATAAAAAGCGCTGTACCTTTCTGGCACGGCTGACAATTTGTTTGTCATCTTCTGAAAGTTCATCTACACCCAATATTGCTACAATATCCTGAAGATCTTTATAACGCTGAAGTATACTCTGGACCGCTCTTGAAACATGGTAATGCTCTGCACCTACAATGTTAACCTCTAACATACGGGAGGACGATCCCAACGGATCAACAGCGGGATAAATGCCCTGTTCAACAATTGATCTGGACAAGACTGTCACCGCATCCAGATGAGCGAAGGTGGTTGCTGTAGCCGGATCCGTAAAATCATCCGCCGGTACATAGATTGCCTGGACTGAAGTAATGGAACCCGATTTAGTGGATGTAATACGCTCCTGCAGAGAACCTATTTCCGCAGCCAGCGTCGGTTGGTACCCCACCGCACTAGGTGTACGCCCCAATAATGCGGAAACCTCAGAACCAGCCTGAACAAATCGAAATATATTATCGATGAAAAGAAGTACATCCTGATTCTCTTTATCCCGAAAATATTCAGCCATGGTAAGGCCCGTAAGTCCTACTCTCATTCTCACTCCAGGGGGCTCGTTCATCTGACCAAATATGAGTGCCGTCTTATCAATAACACCCGAGTTCTTCATATCGTTATAGAGATCGTTCCCCTCACGGGTACGCTCTCCAACACCTACGAATACAGAATATCCCCCGTGTTCCTTTGCAATACTATTAATGAGTTCCATGATAAGAACAGTTTTACCTACACCGGCGCCTCCAAACAGACCAATTTTTCCACCTTTAGCAAAAGGACAAAGGAGATCTACCGCTTTGATACCTGTTTCCAATATTTCAGGCTGAGCAAGCTGGTCAGACAGACTTGGCGGACGCCGATGAATCGCCCAATGCTCTTTTGCTTTCAATGCTTCATCCCTGTCAATCGGATTTCCCAAAACATTAACCATGCGGCCCAGAACCGCTTCACCTACAGGTACAGTTATCGGAGCCCCTGTATCTACTGCTTTCATTCCTCGTTTCAGACCATCTGTAGGATGCATAGAAATGCAGCGTACAGTATTATCCCCCAAATGCTGCATGACCTCCAAAACTACCGTATCGTTTTCCTGAAATAATACTTCAATTGCATTATACAGAGAAGGCATACCACTCTTAAAACGTATATCAATAACTGCACCTATTATTTGAATAATTTTACCTGTATTTCTTACTGTCATGTAGTCCCCCCTTCATCTAAACTATTTGCACCACCTACAATCTCATTAAGTTCTTGCGTAATATCTGCCTGGCGTTTGCGATTATACAAATGGGTTAAGTCCTCTATAATTCCTGAAGCATTCTTTGCTGCTGCATCCATACTGACCATACGCGCTGCATGCTCGCTGGTGTATGATTCAGAAAATGCTCTGAATAGACTCATATGCAGATACAATGGTACAGAATGATCAATAAAGGTATGAATATCCGGTTCATATTTCATGACACTATTATCTTCATCATGACTCCCAGCTGTTGGTAATGGAAGAAGTTTTTCCACCGTTGGTTCATAATTTAGCACCGTTTTAAAGTGTGTATAAGCTACAAACACTTCTTCTACTTCACCGGACAGATAAATCTCAATCACCTTTTTTGCAATACGCTCTGTTAGATAATAGACCCGGGCATCTGCAAGTTCGGTAATAGAATAAACAATATTTTTCTTTTTCTTCTTAAAGAAATCATGCCCTTTGGCCCCAACCACAAGTATTTTTTCATTTTTTCCCTGGCTCATGTGTTTATATGATTTTGCCGTTATATTTGAATTAAAACTGCCGGATAGCCCACTATTGCTGGTCAATATGATATATAACGAACTTTTCACTTTACGATCTTCATAAAAAATATGTTCTTTACTTTTCCACTGTCTCCCAATCTCTTCTACAATACGATTAAGTTCAAGACTTATAGGTATGACCCCTTCTAACTGTGCTCTTGCTTTGATGAGTTTCGTAGAAGCTACCATATCCATCGCTTTGACGATCTGTTCAACGGAACTAACGTTGGATATTCTCTGTTTGATATCTCTCATCGAATTCAAATTAGTCCCTCCCTAGCTATAGTGATACTGTTCTTTGACTTCAGCGATGGCTGCCTCGATTTGCTCAATAATCTCATCCGAAATCATACCACTTCTTCGTATATCTTCCGCAATGTGAACAGCATGCTTATTTATATATTGAATGAAATCCTTTTGGAATTTTTGGATATGCCCGGTATCTATACTCTTCATATGTTTATTACTCAAGGCATAGAGCAGCAATATTTGATGTTCCACAGGCACAGGTTTGTATTGGGGCTGCTTTAACACTTCCATAATACGTTCACCATGCTCCAGCCTGTCCAATGTATCCTGATTTAAATCAGAACCGAACTGTGAGAAAGCCGCCAGTTCTTTGTACTGTGCAAATTCAATTCTAAGAGGTCCTGCGAGCTTTTTCATTGCAGGTATTTGAGCAGCTCCCCCCACTCTGGATACTGACAGCCCCGGATTAATGGCCGGGCGGACACCGTCATTGAAAAGATCTGCTTCCAGATATATTTGTCCATCTGTTATGGATATGATATTTGTCGGTATATATGCAGATATATCACCTTCTTGTGTCTCTACAATTGGCAGTGCTGTTAATGTACCGCAACCATAATTCTCGCTCATACTTGCAGCTCTTTCCAATAGTCTTGAGTGCAAATAAAATACATCTCCCGGATAGGCTTCACGTCCCGGGGGACGTCTAAGGAGCAGACTTATTGTGCGGTAGGCCACTGCATGCTTTGATAAATCATCATAGACAATAAGTACATCCCGTCCCTGCATCATCCACTCTTCTGCGATAGCACAGCCCGCATAAGGTGAAATATACTGCAATGGTGCAGAATCACTTGCAGTAGCCAAAACCACTGTAGTATAAGCCATGGCCCCTGTCTGGTTCAGGGTTTTTATAATACGTGCTACACTGGATGCTTTTTGTCCTATGGCAACATATACACAATAAACATCTTTGTCCTTCTGATTGATAATAGTATCAATACCAATAGCTGTTTTTCCAGTCTCACGATCTCCAATGATCAATTCCCGCTGTCCTTTTCCAATAGGAACCAGTGCATCAATGGCCTTAATGCCGGTCTGGAGTGGCCGTTTTACTTCACGGCGCATCATAACTCCGGGCGCTGTACTTTCTATTTTCCGGTAGGTATCAGCTGCGATAGGTCCTTTTTCATCCAGAGGTTCTCCCAATGCATTGACAACACGTCCAAGCATGCCGTCACCCACAGGAACTTCAGCCATTCGTCCGGTCAGCTTAACAGGATCTCCTTCTTTTATCCCTGCATCACTTCCCATAATAACAACACCTATACTCTCTTCATCCAGATTCAGAGCCATACCATAAATACCGCCCGGAAACTCTAGAAGTTCTCCGCTCATCGCACTTTGTAACCCATACACACGCGCAATACCATCTCCAACCTGTATGACAGTACCGGCTTCAGAAAAATCCAGACTGGACGAATAGGCCGCAATCTGTTGTTTTATCACCTTGCTTAATTCATCAGGTTTTATTAGCATTCATTATTTCCTCTCTTTAAACATTCTCTCATATTATGCAGCTCGGACCTTAACGTACCATCGAAGATACGTCCGTCAACCAAAACATAAAACCCTCCTATAACATCGGGATCAACCGTTGTAGTCACCTCAACTTGCATGTTCAATTGTTTTGATAATACAGTACGAATGGATTCTGTCTGCTCTTTTGTAAGCATTCTGGCCGAAACAATTTTTGCTTCTATTCTGCCTAAAAGCCGATTAGTACGTTTTATAAACTCTGTTAATGCAGGTACAATCAGTGACTCTCGATTCTTCCGAACCATAAGATACAAAAATCCAGTAAAATGGGCAGTCAGCTGTTCTGAAAATACATGTTGAAAAAGTTCGTATTTTGCTGAATCAGGGATATTGGGATGCCCTAAAAATGCCTGTACATCATCAGTGCTAAGCAAATCCCTTACCAAAACCGCCTGCTCTAAATCTTTTTCTAAAGAATCGTTTTCATCGGAGAGTTCAACAAGTGCATTGGCATAACGATTTTTTAATTTTACCATTGTGCAATCTCCATTTTTTCTAACGCTTCTTCAAAGACTTTATCCTGGATTTCATTGTCTATCTTTTGGGTAATATATTTTTCAGCCATGAATGAAGCCATTTCAATAATATAAAGACGAGTTTCTTCCTGAAGACGTTTCTTATCTGCCTGAATAGTATCTAAAGAGCGCCTTTTTATTTCATTTGCCTCTTTTTTTGCTTCTTCCAGAATGAGTCTGCCTTCATCAGCAGCCTTAAGCCGTGCAGCTTCCAGAATTTTTATACGTTCCTTATCAATATTTTTGATCTTTATATCGTACTCGGCAATCAGTTCCTGAGATTTGGCCATCGTTGCATCCGCATCATTAATCCTGCTCCGGATTTGTTCGGCACGCTTTCGCAAAAATTCTTTTACCGGTTTGTAAAAAAGAAAGCTAAGAGCAGCCGCCAGCACAATTCCATTTAATAACTGAATACTGATACTGATTAAGGTTTGCTGATCAAGACCAAAAACGCGTCCAGCCGGCGCAGCCTGAGCCAAAAATAAAATTTGACTATGCATTTCTAAGGACCTCCTTTCTTCGGCCTTTTATCACGTTTTCACATCCCCGTTTAACTGATATAGTTAATAAAAATATTAACTAAAGGATTTGCGAACAACATGATAATTGCAATCAAAAGACCGTAGATACCCGATGTCTCAGCCATAGCCAGTCCGACGAACATAACGCTTCGAATAGAATCCGCAGCTTCTGGCTGCCTTCCAATTGATTCAATAGCCTGCGCAGCGATCTTGGCCTGTCCGAACGTAGTAAATATCCCATTCATCAGTGCAATTGCTGCTGCGATATGTGCTGCTGCAATAACAGTCCCTAACATTTCCATAATAATTTCCTCCAATCACTTCTCTTCTCTTTTTTTATTTTTCAGCATTACATATGTTTTTACATAATGCCTGTTACACAATGTACCATTTTCTATAATACTAGGTCTAAAGTTTATACATTTCATACTTGCGGGGATGCAAAATGCATGGTATTAAACCGGTTTCATAAAAGAAATACCGTTTTACCCCAAATCATAATATGTTATTCTGCTGCGCCTCTGACATACATAAGGCTGATGATGACAAAGATATAGGTCTGTAACGCTCCGAACACCACATCAAAGAATGCATGCATTAATGACGGGATACCGAACTGAACAAATAACGGTGTCAGTCCATAATAGAGTGTCAGAATAATTGTACCTGAAAGCACATTGCCAAAGAGTCGAAAGCTCAATGAAATAGGCTTAGCCAATTCACCTATAATATTTAACGGAAAGAATATAAAATGTGGTTCAAAGAAACTCTTTAGATATTCACCTTTACGATGCCTGAATCCCATAAAGAGCATAAGTATGAAGCTGGCAAGAGCCAGAGCGAACGTTGTTGACCAATCTGCTGTCGGGGCCCTCAGTCCGAAAATACTGAACAAACTTGATGATAGAACTAATACAAATACCATAAAAAACCAAGGTGCTATATAGGAAAGTTTTTCTCCTGATGTGTTTTTGACAAAATTATCAAATGTCTCCACAATGATTTCTATTGCATTTTGAAACCCAGTTGGAACTGTTTTAAACTTACGAAGTTTTACATTAACTATCACTGCAAAAATAATAAGAACCAACATAATCAGCCATGTATTTACAATGGTTTCTGTAATCCATACTTCAACACCTCCAATATCTAACACCCAAATATTATTGATGTCTAAATTCACTAAATAAATCACCACCTGACTTCTAATCAATTTTCATTTACTTCTTTGATGCAAATTTAACGTTATAAACTGCAAGCTGAAATGCTAAAATTCCAGCAGCCACGCCCCACAAACTAATTTGAGAAACAAGTGCACCCAGCATAAGTACAGCCCCGGAAATAAAAAGTCTGAACAAGTGTTGCAGACTGACATAATTTCCAGCATGTTTTTCTTCCATTGACAAGGCTTTATCTACAGCCCGTTCCAATAGAAGAACCTTGAAAACACTAACAATTGAACCCAAAAACACTCCGAACATGAATGGAAGAAATTCCAAAGAACGATAGTAGATTACTGAACCCAGAATACAGATAATTGATATAACTAAAATGGTAATACTCATACGCTTCGCTAAATCCGACAGCTTCACATTACTCCTCCCTTCGTTTAACTTTATTATTATGTTTACAGAGACCCCAATGAAGAAAAAATTAATTTACTTATTTTACCTTAGGCATATAAAACATACTCTTAATTGCTGAGCCTAAGCCCAGAAGTGAGAAAAGTAACAACAACCAGGGGGTTGTACCAAATAAGCTGTCTAAAAACTTGCCCAACAAAACGCTGGTAATAATCGTTGCTGCCAATGTTATTCCTATCTGAGAAAAATAAGCCAATGCACGCATAGTTTCATAGTTCTTTGGCGTTTTCTTCTCTTGCTGCTCACTCAATACAATTCCTCCTCTCCTCAAAATGCCACTTTTCTATTGATACAACACAGAATAATTGATCAAAGAAGTACATCTAAATAACTTTGCAGCAGCTTTTCAACTTTTAAACATTTTGCATATGTTATTAGCTCTTCAATATCCTTATCTCTTTTTTTTATGTAACGTTTTAAAGCTACGGATATAACTGCAGTATTTCGATTATGTCTGTCCCTCAAAATATCACAAATACTTCTCTCCATACTATAAGTCTTTACCTCATTACCCAGTATGGTATCTTTCACACAAACGCCCAGTTCCAAAAATTCTTTTTTTACTGTATGGACAATTAACCCTTCATGATATAACTTACTGGTGTGATACCCTGCCGGAACAGTAACACAATAGATTGTGGGATTTATATCAGCCAGACCATGTAAAAACAATGCTGTTTCATGAGAATATATCATCTTTTCCTTCCGTAACTGAAGAATCAACATTTTATCTTGCCACACATCAGGCGTAATATAAATACCATGAGAAATCCTCTCCAGCTTTCCTTGCCTTACAAATTCACTTAAATATTCTCGATGAACCCCATGTGCAGCTGCAAATTTAGCAGTAATAATCCCTTTACTGTTTTTTAGCAGCTCGTCCAACTTACCAACCCCACTCATTTTTGTACCTTCTTTTTTTGACAATTATACTTTATATTTTATATTTTTGAAGCATAATTGTCAATATATTTTTTAAAATTACCTGAAAAAGACTTAAATTCTATTATCTACTCAGAATTTAAGTCTTTTTATTATTCATTTTTTCTAAATTTTATCCTTCTACAAATTCCCGCATTCCCTGAAATATCAGCCATACAGAGGTAGCTCCCGCATCCTGATGTCCTATTGCTCTTTCCATCAGCGATTTAGCCCGGCCAAATTTAGCCGTATATTTTTTTGACTCTTCCATGCCTTGTCTTGCGGCTTCTTCTGCTGCTTTCAACATTTCTAATAGTCCTTTATCACTGTTTGCTTCTAATGCCTCTACTGCCGGAGCCAGTGCATCTACCATAGTCTTGTCTCCCACTTCTGCTTTGCCCCGCTCTTGAATGGCAACTAGACTTTTTCGTTCCATTTTTGCCAGATCTTCTGCTGACAGTTCTGCCTTTGCGTCTACATCCTTAGCACCTGCAAGAAAAAGGCTTCCAAATATTACACCAGATGCTCCACCCATTGACATCAGCATAGCTTTTCCGGCTGCTTCAAATATTTCATATGCGTTCTCCGTATTTTCCATCTGCATCAGTTTTTTCCTGGCTTTCTGCATTCCGCCTGCCATCCCGATTCCATGATCGCCGTCACCGATCGCACTGTCTATTTCGGTTAAATAAGGTTTATTTGCAATGATTTTTTCTGCAATATGGAGGAGCATATTTTTAGAATCAAATACATTTAATTCTAGGAGCGGGCCTTCTTTACTTCTCTCAATGATTACTGCCTCTACATCATGTTCGTCAAATTCTGGTTCTTCTTCCTCATCATTATCTCCATCACTATATACAGCACCTGTGAGTTCTCCTTTTGCATAATAAGGGCTGTAGCAGGGCATATCATAATACTTTTTAAGTTCATCGTCCAGCCTGAGAATAGTAATGGAGAATCCTCCCATTTCCATACAGGTACAGTATGTTTTGATTTCCCCGTCATGTACGGTAATTCCATCCTTGTGCAGATGCTTACTCAACTCATGATATACAATGCTTAATTCCAAAAGTGGGGTAGACCCCAGTCCATTTACAAGAACTGCAATTTCCTCTCCCTCTTTTAATTCCATTTCTTGCTTTAATTCTTTATACATCCGGGCAACCAGTTCATTTGCAGGCCTTAACTTAGTACGTTCTATTCCTGGTTCCCCGTGCAATCCCATACCAAATTCTACTTCATCTTCGCCCAATTCAAAGGTTGGCTTATCATTTCCCGGCAAAGTGCCCGGAGATGTAGCAAGCCCAATTGTATTGATGTAATCTCTTGCTTTTTCTGTAATGCGCACTACTTCCTCAAAAGAAAGCCCTGCGTCACAGGCAGCCCCTGCTACTTTAATGACAAATACATCTCCTGCTATCCCTCGGCGGTCTGTAATTCTCTCTTTTGGAGCCGATGCGCAATCATCCCACACTCTAACATGAGCTGTCTTCATTCCTTGTGCCTGGCAGATTTCTTCAGCCATATCAAAATTTAGGTTATCACCAGCATAGCAGCCATAAACAAATAAAACCCCCTTTCCCTGATCTACCACTTTTGCAGTCTCACTGATTAACTCAGGATTGGGAGATGCACAAATATTTCCACAAGCAACTGCATCGGCAAGCCCGGCTCCACAATATCCTGAAAACAAAGGTTCATGTCCGCTGCCTCCGCCAATTACCAGTGCCACCTTGTCTTTTCTATGCCCCTTATATTTAAAGGCATTATACTCACCGATTTTTTTATAGTATTTCTTATACGCAGATAGATATCCTGAAAGCATTTCATCCACAACATTTGATACATCTGCATTTAATATTTTTTTCATATGGAACTTCCTCCTTATTCAACATTTCTATGCTTATGAGACATGGCTTCGAAGCTTAAATCAGGTGTTTCTTGAACAATGGTCATCACAATAAGATCAAACACAATAAGCAAACATTGCTCAAACAAATTGCCCATAGGTTGAAATGACAAAACAACATCATCTTTCCCTCTATATACAGCTGCAGGAATAAAAAACACTTTATCTGCTAGATTTTTAGCAGTATTTCCGCTGGGAGAACCGGTCACAACATAAATCACAGCACCCGCTTCTTTTGCACGTTCACAAATATAATGAATGTGTCCTATGCTGCCATCTCCTGAGGTTGCAATCAATAAATCGCCTTTTTCAATAGAAGGCGTTGTATCATCCCATATCCAGTGAATTTCTTTCCCCATATGCATAAGTCGCATAGCAAATGCTCTTGTTGCCATACCTTCACGCCCTACACCAATCAGAAAAATCCGATTATGCAGCTTCACTTCATCAATAAAACTGCGCAATCCATCTGCATCTATTTTTTCATATACTTGTCGATGTTCGTCTAGAACCTTTTCGTACATTTCTTGATAGTTCACGTTTAACACCTCCTATTATGACAATTCACGATGTAAATATTCCATGGTTTTTTTCATTCCCTCATATACCACATCGTCATCTTCCTCAAATATAGTAACAACTTCCAAATACTGAGGAATATCATCCAGACCTGCATCTTTAGTAGCTCTTTTAATTAACTCAGGTGTAATAATACCACTTTTGGTAAAATCCCAGTGCCGGTCCAACTGTCCGTCAGTCTGTTGGAGATGAATGGAACCGATGTATGGTGCACATTTAGTAAACCATAAATCAATATCGGCTTCTTCCTTCAGTAATGGTTTATACAAAGCGTGCCCCCAGTCAATCAACAATTTTACCGGAATATCTGTACCTTCTAAATCTTTCATCATTTTTACCGATACCTCTGGATTATGAGGAAACTCTGTAATTAAAGGTGTTGCCTCAATATGTATTTCTTCCAGTCCTTTTGCCTTTCCATACTGGGCAAGTTTTCTCAAATAATCCAGCATTTCCTGATAAAGAGTTTCCCGTCTTTCTGGACTTCTTGCATCATCATAAGACATTCCCCCTACCGGAGTTCCCATAACCTTAGATCCCATATCTACCGTAAGATCTATGGCTCTTTTGAAAAATAAAAATGCGGCTTCTCGCTGCTCCTTACAAGGTGCAAGCAGGTGGGCATAGGAATAGGATGCAAGCCCTCCGAATGTGGCATCTATTTCAACACCTGCTTCCTCAAATGCATCGCGGTACGCTTTCACCATAACATCCCGCTGCTTAGTCGGCCACCAAGGATCTATCAAGTCCCAAGTAAACTGTACATGGTGAACGCCAAAATCATTTTTACACATTGCAGCCAGTTTTTCCGGCTCCATCCAACGCTTTACTGCAAATGATAGATTTAATCCCAGATTCATATATCATTCTCCTTTCACCAATAGTTAACTAAGTTTTATCTTTCTTTGTTTCCTTTCCCGCATAATCTCAGAGATAGAACTAAATGAAATCGCAATAACCACTACAATACCACTTACTGCAGACTGCCAGTATACATTTACGCCAAACAGCACAATCATATTCTGAATAATGCTGATGATTGCCGCACCAATCAACGCTCCTGCAGGATTTCCAATTCCACCGGTTAGAGAAACTCCACCGATAACAGACGCTGCAATGGAGTTCATTGGCCAGTTTTCTCCTATGGCGGACTGGGATGAACCAAGTCTGGCAACGTAAAGAATACCTGCAAGAGATGATATAAGTCCAACAATGGAGTAAATCATAACTCTGATCTTATCAACTTTTATACCCAGAATTTTCGCTGCCTCTCTGCTGTTTCCTATTGCATAAATATAACGCCCGGTTTTGGTTTTTTTAATCATAAATAATATAAGAATCAATACAATAACGCAAAAGATAAACGGAAACGGTATAGGCCCCACATTGCCTTTTCCCAGAATATAAATGTCCTCAGGAACTCCGGTAATTGCTTTTCCTTTAGTGAGTACTAGATTTATTCCCCCATAAACTCCCTGCATTCCAATCGTGGCAACCATGGAATTTAACCTTAGCTGAGTAATAATTATTCCATTAATAAATCCGAATACAATCCCAAGGCATAGGGCAATAATTAAAGAGATCCAGGGGTTGATACCATAATTGACCATCATCATACCTGCAAGTATACCGCATAAAGACGCAATTTTCCCCACAGACAGATCTAGTTCACCGATCAAAAGCAGAAGCGATTGAGCAATACCAATCATACCAATGAAAGCCAGATCCCTGATCAATGACTGAAGGTTATATATGTCCAAAAAGTACGGTGAAGCTATACTTGCAATGATAATCATCAGCAGCAGTACAACACCGATTGCCGTCATATTGCTTTTTTTCAATGCCCCGACAAATGCACTGTTTGTTTTTACTTTTTCTTTACTCATAATAAACATCTCCTCTTTATCTAAGAATTTGCATGACGATCCATGAAGTCAGACACTTACATACATCCCCACTCTTTACTGACTTACGCCAATAATAGCACCAAGGATTGCTTCTTTATCTGCACTGGCATCATATTCTCCTACTTTTTCGCCTTCGTATAAAGCAATAATTCGATTGGAGCATTTTTTTATCTCTTCCATCTCTGATGAAATCAAAATAATACCAATTTCCTTTTCCTCCGCAAGCTCTTTCATCAGTCTGTAAATTTCCGCCTTAGTTCCAACATCAATTCCCTTAGTTGGTTCATCAAACACCAGGACTTTGGGATTACAGCACATAGAACGCCCGATAATTACTTTTTGCTGGTTTCCGCCGCTTAAAAACTGAATTGCCTTGTCTGCATCCGGTGTTTTTACATCATATGTATCAATCACTTTACGAGCAAGATCATCCTCTTTTTTCTTAGAAATACTCATACCATTTTTCAGTTCATCCAGCACTGATACAGAAATATTTTCACGAATAGATAGAACTGGAAGAATCCCCTGCTTTTTTCTTTCTTCAGGCAAATAAATAAAACCATGGTTGACCGAAAAATTAGTATCTCCCATTTTCCAACGTTCACCATCAAGCTTTATTTCACCTGAATACACTGGCAGATACCCAAAAATCGCCTGCATCAGTTCGCTTCTACCGGCACCTACAAGCCCTGAAAAGCCAAGAATCTCACCTTTTCTCAACGTAAAACTAACATTTGTAAATCGTTCGCCGGTCAGATTTTTTACTTCAAGTAATAATTCATCTGACACTTTAGATGATTGAAAAGCTTGTTCCTGATTCAATGCTTTTCCGGTCATCTCTTTAATAACCCACGGAATATCTATATCTTCCAGTTTTGAATAAGCAACTTTTTTTCCATTTCTAAATACGGTAATTACATCTCCTAATGCAAATATTTCTTCCAATTTGTGTGAAATAAATATCACTGCTTTATTTTCCGCTTTAATTATTTGAACAATATCAAATAGAACCTCGGTATCACTGGTAGTCAGACTGGTCGTGGGTTCATCCAGCATTAAAACCTCATACTCTTCATGTGCTGTTGCCCTGGCAATCTGGAGAAGCTGCTGAGAGGACACGGAAATATTTTTCACCAGTTCCTCAGGTCTTACCGGGATTTTGAATTTTTTTAATATTGGTAATGCTTTTTTTTCCAGTTCCTTTTGATTTACAATTCCTTTGATTCCTGATTTTTCATATGGTAAAAACAAATTTTCTGCTACAGACATATGGCCAAACAAATCAATTTCCTGTGGCACATACGCTACTTTACCAAATAAATTCTTATTTTTCATTGCATCAGAACCATTTATAAGAACTTCTCCTTCTTCCGGTTCATATACACCTGTCAGACATTTTATGAGTGTGCTTTTACCCGCTCCGTTTTCTCCGATAATACAATGAATTTCACCCGGTTCAAAGGATACATCTACCGAATCCAGCGCCACAACACCTGGAAATAACTTTGTAATATTTCGTGCCTCTAACATCTTCATAGACATGCTCCTTTATATTCTCCTTTTACATCAACATAGATTGCAGATTAATTTCCAATGATATAAAATAAGAGCTGTGACTTGGATTTACCCAGTCACAAGCCCTTGTTTTTCTAACTGATCCTTTATTCACTTACCATTTTTATCCATTCATCAATGTTATCCTGATCTATGTAAGCAATACCTGTATCTACCTTCTGAGGAATATCAATTCCGATTGAAGACTGCCATAACATTAATATGGACATAGACCCCTGCATCTGTGGAATTGTAGAAGATGTAGCTGTAATTGTACCGCTCTTAACATAATCAAGGATTTCAAGAAGATTATCCATCGCTACAAATTTAACTTGATCTGTTTTTCCAGCTTCCTCAATAGCCGCTGCTACCCCTGATCCGCAGGCATCACAATTCAGGTATCCTTTCAGGTCAGGATTTGCTGCTAGAACTGCCGCTGCCTGAGACTGTGCCTCTTCTACATTATCATTATCAATTCCGCCTTCAATCACCTCAATATTAGGATATTTTGCAAGTGCATCTAAATGCGCCTGATATCTTTCTGCATGATTCGGTGCAGAAGGTGCTCCCTGCATCACTGCAACTTTTCCCTTTTCTCCGATCAACTCAGCAAGTTTATCTGCTGCAATTGTAGCCTGCTCTGCGAAATCATTACCTACACTTGTCAAATTACTACCTTCCGGTGATGGTGCATCGAAAAGTATTACCGGAATCCCTTGATCCTGTATTTCTTCAATTACCGCTTTGCTTCCCTCATAATCTACCGGATCCAATGCTATACCGTCCGGCTTAGTAGCAGCTGCCTGTTCAAGCGTAGAATTCTGTTCTGCTACATCAGCTTTTTGAGGTGCACGATAGTCGATCTTAACTTCTACGCCCAGCTGTTCAGACAATGCATCGGCTTGGTTCTGAGCACCTTTATTCACTTCATCAAACCATGCATGCACAACTTTGGGGACAATTACAAACGTAAGATCTTCTCCTGTTTTTGCAGATGCAGTTTTGGCATTTTCTGATGAGTCTCCTGAACTTTTCGTAGTTTCTCCCGAATTACACCCAACTGCCAGTGAAGCCACCATTCCGGCTGCAAGTAGTACTGCCAAAATTTTCTTTTTCATTCTCTTTTCCTCCTTTTTTATTGCCTTTTCTTTTGATGTGTTTATTATACATGGAGAAATTTTTGATTCCAATGGGACTGAATTTAGAATAGGTATGAGAACTTTAATACATTATTAAATACTGATAATATGATCAGAAATATCTTCGATATACTCAGCTCTGGATTTTATAATCAATACTACGGTTCCTCTGTCTGAAAATTTTTTTATATAGGATTTTACAATAGTGACACCATATAGATCACACTGTTGAAAAGGCTCGAACAAAACAAGTACCTTTGGATTATAGATATACCATCTTTCCAGTGTTAAGCGGATTAATTCGTTGACATCCAGTTTTCCTGCTGAAACGTCTGACATGGTCATTATATCTTTCATGTTCTTTTTCATCATTTTTGCCATTTTACCCGAAGAAAAAATATATTCCAGAGAAGAAATTTTTCTTATGGATGGCAGCAGCAGATTTTCACCTGGGGACATGCCTGCAAAAACTTCCTCCTTACTACCCATGTGCATTACAGAAACAACTTTTTTGCGGACAAACTCTTCAAACTGCACAGATTCATATCTGTTTGAATCTATGAGAAAATATAATTTTTCACATGACTCACGCCCCGAAAAAATTCTAAATAGCCTTTCCCGCTCCTTTCCATTAACTGTCAGAAAAGACACCACTTCTCCCCTGCCAAATTTAAAATTTTGTTTACCCTTATCCCCTATTTCTAATTCCCTTATTTCAAATACGGGTGTTTTATTGTCAGCTTGTCCGCCTATATTTGAAGCTATAATATTCTTTCCTGCAATCTCCCCCGTGCCAAGAAGAAACTTTTCCAGATGCATAGGATCCTCTATACACTCTTTCCTGCACTTTTTGACAATTCTACCCTCTTTAAAAATAATGTATCTTTCGGATAAAATAGATAAAACAGCCTCAGAATAACTATTAATAATAACACCCATCTTACTACCAATCAGAATTTTCATCATTCTGCCAAGCTGTTTGATATCTGTTCTGCTCATACCTTCAAATTCATCTTCAATAATAACTACATCAGCATTCTTTCTGGACGCTTTCACCAAATCCACAATTCTTTTTTCTAATTCAGTTAGTTCACTCATCCTTCTCGATACATCAACTGCTACGCCCGTATACTTAAAATATCTGGACGTTTCCTCCTCAAGATTTTTTTTATTCCATAACATTTGTACCCATCGACTATCTACTAATCCGATATACTCGGCTACAGTCCAATTATCAATTAAATAATTTGAAGCTTTTATATGATACACTTTCTTTTTTAACTGTGTACGATTTATTACCTTTTCACCATGAAGATAAAGATGAACACTTTGTATATCTTCTCTTATTTCACCACATAACATTTTAACAAGTATATCTTTTCCTGAATAGGTAAGTCCCAAAAATCCTGTTACTTCCCCTTCCAAAATACAAAAAGAAATGTTTTTTAATTTGCGTGTTCCAGAGTATACATAATTTAAATTATTAATTCTTAACGCTTCCTTTTTCATCTTCCCACACTCCACTCCTTTCATAAGAAGTTGGAATCGTAATTTCTACATCTGTCCCCAGCCCAGCTGTACTGTACACATTCACTCCATATTCTTCTCCAAAGAGAAGCTGTATCCGTTTATGAATATTGGGCAATGCAATTCCTGTATTTCTCTGTTTGTTTATATTTCCATCCTCCAGCTGCATATCTGATGATTGAATCCTTTGATTTAACAGTTTTAGTTCATCACTGTTAATTCCCTTGCCATTATCTGAAATAGTAAGAATTAAGTTACTGTCTGTAACAATCACTTCAATAATAACCTTGCCTTTTTCCAGCTTTTCTTCCAATCCATGAAATATTGCATTTTCAATTACAGGTTGAATAATCAGCCTCGGAATCAAAAAATCATATGCACCCTCGTCTTCCTCGTCAATAATAATCTCCAGGGAAAATCGATTGTTAAATCGGTACCGCTGAATAAGCATATAATTATTAATATTTGCCAGTTCATCTCTTAAGGTAACAAGATTACCCTTGCGACTGATACTATAGCGAAAAAATGCCGCAAGTGCCTCCACCATTTTAGCTATTTCATCATTATCATCCATCAGTGCCTGTCCCCTTATAGATTCCAGCGTATTATAAAGAAAATGAGGATTAATCTGGCTCTGCAGTGCAGTAAGTTCGGTCTGTTTATCAAATACTTTAGCTGAATTTTTTCTGGTTTTTTGGGAAGCGAACTTATCAACAAGATTCCTTACCTGTTTGATATAAGGTGTATTTTCCGGAGTTCTTTTTAACTCCTCTTCCAAATTTTCTTCTCTGCTTAGATATTCAAGCCTATCTTCAAAATGTTTTATAGGTAAAGCAACTGCAAAAATGTGATAAATTACAATTCCAGTCTGCATAATCCCCACACAGAAAAACAGGAATATAGGGTTAACTCTGTGTTCTGCCAAGACAAACAGCATTACAGTAAATAATATTTCACATACAATTACTGTTCTAAGTTTTTTGACCAGATTCATCTTTGCCTCCTAAGAATGTAGTTTACGGTATAAGACAGGTTTGACTCCTACGGTTTTGGTGAAAATCTGGCTGAAGTACCGGGAATCTTTATATCCCACACTCTCCCCAACTGCTGCAATTGTCTCATTTGTACTACTCAGCATTTCTTTCGCTTTTTCCAAACGAACATTTACAAGATATGTGCTAAAGTTAGTTCCTGTTTCTTTTTTAAAAAGCACACTAAAATATACTGGATTTAAGCTTACAATCTCTGCAATATCCTCCAGTACTATTTTTTCACTATAATGTTCATTGATATATTGCCTGGCTTGTCGCACAGGTTTTGCGGACTCCGCTTCAATTGCTTCACGACTCATCTCCAGGTATCCACCCAATTCATTCTTTAAAAGATTTTTAAGCTGAGTAATTGTGTAACAATGCTGGCAGCTTCCGCGCAAATGTTTCTTGACTTCTTGAAATTCTTCCTGGTGAATATCTATATATCTGAAAAATATGTCTATCAATTCATTGGCTGTACTATAACACTGGGAAAAATCAATATCCTCGTGTAACATGAAATAACTATAAATTTGATTTATACTCTGCTCCAGTTTCTCCTTAGCATAAGATTCTATAGCCGCTAAATATTCATCTTGATATTCTCTTAGTGCGTACTTTGATTTCACCTCTGCTCCACACTCTTTACAGGCAACTGATTCCACATAAATCAGACGACCTGTACCTGCTTTTATACGATTCTCTACGGCACAGTTGGATTCTTTTATTGAAAATCGAATTTCACCAAACTCTGTTTTTTCTTTTCCTACCCCTATAGTTACCTCATATTGTTCAAATCCAATTAGATACTCCATAATTTCAGACAATATATCGTTAATACTATTTTTTATCAGCTTCGCATTGCTGTAATTATAGTTAAAAAGACAGTATAAATGTAAATTTTCTTTTTCACAGATCAGGACTTCTTCTGACACAGACTTCAAAATTTCTTCTACTATGACAATAACCCGCTCGATAGTTATTCTATCTTGCTTTTTATCACTTTTGTTATAATCCACATAGTCAAGTTTTATATCGATTCCTCTGTAAATATCTCCATTTAAAGAAACACGGTTATCATTTATATCCACTTCTTCCTCTTGTTCTATAATATTTTTCAGAAAATCCCTCTTGATAATCTGTTTACTCTCAGATACCTTCTTCTGCATCTCTTTTTTTTCGGTAAACTGGCTTTCTCTCATTGTAAGTTCATTATTTATTTTCTTCAGCACTTCATTCAACTCATTTTCATTAATTGGCTTAAGTAAATAGTCATCTACCCCATACTGAAGGGCACGGTGAGCGTATTCAAATTCTTTATAACCACTGACCACAATAAATTTGACTTTCTGGCTGATTTCTCTTGTCATGCAAATTAAATCCAGCCCATTTATTTTGGGCATTCTAATGTCTGTGATCACAATATCCGGAACTTCCTCTCGAATAATATGAAGCGCCGTTTCACCATTATCTGCAACATTCATACACTCCATTTCCAGTTCATTCCATTTAATCAGCTTTTTAATCAGCATACCTATTCTAAACTCATCATCAACTATTAATACACGCCATCTTTTGTTCTGCATTTTTTACACCTTTCTTCTTTAGCTATGGGTTAAAAAGTATATATGTTGTGTATCAAAAAAACAGGCATGTTTTTTCAGTTGTAAAGCCGAAAACATACCTGTCATATTTATAACCTGAGCTGCTTACTATCGAGCATTGTCATATTCTACAAATGCATCTACCTTAGGCTGGGAAGAACAGCCTTCTTCAAATTCATTTGTTAAAAACGCATCTATAAGCTCTTCACGCAGTTTGTTCCCAATAGTAAAGGCTCCCATGCAGGCGATATTTGCATCGTTGCTCAGCCGTGCCCTTTTTGCAGAATACACATCAGATATCAATGCTGCGTAAGCTCCTTTCACCTTATTTGCAGTTATAGATACACCTATACCAGTACCACAAATAAGTATACCCCTGTCAAATTCTTTTGCGGCAACTGCCTTTGCAACATCAATAGCAACATTTGCATATATAGGGTCTTTACTACCGAAATCCGTAATTTCCCCGTATCCTTTACTCTCCATAAAGCTGATTAACTCTTCTTTTGCTTCCTGTGCATTTGGATCACAACCTATTGCAATTTTCATTTTAATCTCCTCCTGATTATTATGTTTTCATCATGTGTCTGCTAATCTACTCATATTTTATCATTTCGTTCCGCTTTTGTCTACTTTCATTATTTTTTTGTATTTTTTTGATGAAAATTAGTCGATTTGTATATAGAGAAGTAATTCAAAAAAACCGCAACTCCCTATTAAGGGAATTACGGTTTCCAGATTTATAACTATCATAAATTAATTAAAATTAGTCAAGAATTTTAGCAACTTTTCCTGATCCAACTGTACGTCCACCTTCACGGATAGCGAATCCAAGACCCTCTTCCATAGCTACTGGATGAATCAGTTCAATTGTCATTTCAACGTTATCTCCAGGCATGCACATTTCAACGCCTTCTGGAAGATCACAAACACCTGTTACGTCAGTTGTTCTGAAATAGAACTGAGGTCTGTAGTTGTTGAAGAATGGTGTATGACGTCCACCTTCATCTTTTGTCAGTACATAAACCTGAGCTGTGAATTTCTTGTGGCAAGCAACTGAGCCTGGTTTAATAAGAACCTGTCCTCTTTCGATTTCTGTTCTCTGAACTCCACGAAGCAGTGCTCCGATGTTATCTCCTGCCTGAGCTTCATCAAGCAGTTTACGGAACATTTCAATACCAGTTACAACAGTTTTCTTGATTTCTTCATGGATACCAACGATTTCAATTTCGTCAGATACGTGCAGTGTACCACGCTCAACTCTACCTGTAGCAACAGTACCACGTCCTGTGATAGAGAAAACGTCCTCGATAGGCATCAGGAATGGCTTATCTGTGTCACGCTCTGGATCAGGAATCCAGCTGTCAACAGCATCCATAAGTTCCATGATTTTATCTCCCCAGTCACCTGTAGGATCTTCAAGAGCTTTCAGAGCAGAACCCTGAATTACCGGAGTATCATCTCCTGGGAATTCATACTCACTCAGAAGTTCACGGATTTCCATTTCAACTAATTCAAGAAGTTCTTCATCATCTACCATATCGCATTTGTTCATGAATACAACGATGTAAGGAACACCTACCTGACGAGAAAGAAGAATATGCTCTTTTGTCTGAGCCATAACACCATCAGTAGCAGCAACAACGAGGATAGCACCATCCATCTGTGCAGCACCAGTGATCATGTTCTTTACATAATCGGCATGTCCAGGGCAGTCAACGTGTGCATAGTGACGTTTGTCAGTTTCATATTCTACGTGTGATGTAGAAATAGTGATACCACGTTCTCTTTCTTCTGGAGCTTTATCAATGTTCTCGAAATCAACTGCAGCGTTTCCTGCTACTCTCTGAGAAAGTGTTTTTGTAATAGCAGCTGTCAATGTTGTTTTACCATGGTCAACGTGTCCAATGGTACCAATATTAGCATGTGGTTTTGTTCTTTCAAATTTAGATTTTGCCATTTTGAATAATCCTCCTTATTATATCGCCTATTTAAAGGCAATTTGCTGTTTTTCGCTTTTACTCGGCTAACTCTGATTATATTTCAAATGTTCAGAGTTTTCAAGCCTTTTTACGATTTTTAGTCATTTTTGTTGGACAGTACTTTTTCCTGTACAGACTTCGGTACTGGCTCATAACTTTCGAAGAACATAGAGTAGTTACCACGTCCCTGTGTTCTTGAACGTAAATCTGTGGAATAACCAAACATTTCAGATAACGGAACAAATGCACGAACGATTTTACCGCCGCCAAGATCATCCATACCTTCAATACGTCCACGACGGGAATTAATATCACCAATGATATCTCCCATATATTCTTCAGGCATTGTTACTTCTACCTTCATAATTGGCTCAAGGAGAACCGGAGATGATTTTCTCATGGCATCTTTGAACGCCAGAGAACCGGCAATATGGAATGCCATCTCACTTGAATCGACTTCATGATAAGAACCATCATATACGGTCGCATGAACACCAACAACAGGGAATCCACCCAGTACACCGGCCTTCATTGCTTCTTCAATACCTTGACCTACAGCCGGAATATATTCTTTAGGAATAGATCCTCCGACTACAGAAGAATCAAATTTATATATTTCTTCACCATTGACATCCATTGGTTCAAATTTAACTTTACAATGTCCGTACTGGCCACGTCCGCCTGACTGTTTAGCATACTTGCTGTCTACGTCAACTGGCTTTGTAAAGGACTCTTTATAAGCAACCTGAGGTGCACCTACATTTGCCTCTACCTTAAACTCACGAAGGAGTCTGTCAACAATAATTTCCAGATGAAGTTCTCCCATACCGGCAATAATTGTCTGTCCGGTTTCCTTATCCGTATGCGCACGGAATGTAGGATCTTCTTCAGCCAGTTTTGCAAGTGATTCTCCCAGTTTACCCTGAGAAGCTTTTGTTTTAGGCTCAATTGCAAGTTCGATAACAGGTTCTGGGAATTCCATAGATTCTAGAATTACCGGATGACGTTCATCACAAATGGTATCACCTGTTGTTGTAAACTTAAATCCGATAGCTGCAGCAATATCTCCTGCATACACTTTATCCAATTCCTGTCTTTTATTGGCATGCATCTGAAGGATACGACCAACACGTTCCTTTTTGCCTTTTGTTGCATTCATTATATATGATCCTGAATTAACTGAACCGGAATATACTCTGAAGTAAGCAAGCTTACCTACGAATGGGTCAGTCATAATCTTAAATGCCAAAGCTGAAAATGGTTCATCATCTGAAGAATGTCTAACCACTTCATTACCATCCATATCAACACCATCAATTGGTGGAATGTCTGTCGGAGCCGGCATATATTCAATTACAGCATCTAATAACTTCTGAACACCTTTATTTCTGTATGCAGTACCACAACATACAGGAATCGCTGTACATTCACAAGTGCCTTTTCTCAAAGCAGCCTTCAATGCATCAACGGATGGTTCCTCACCTTCCAGGTATTCCATCATTAAATCATCATCTAATTCACAAATCTTTTCAACTAATTCTGAACGATAAAGTTCTGCATCATCTTTCATATCTTCTGGAATTTCTTCAACAGAAATATCATCACCTTTTTCATCATTATAGATGTAAGCCTGCATTTCCATCAAATCAATAATTCCTTTGAAATCATCTTCCTTGCCAATTGGCAGTTGAAGACAAATTGCATTTTTACCAAGTCTAGTCTTGATCTGCTCTACAGCATTGTAGAAATCAGCTCCTAAAATGTCCATCTTATTGATGAATGCCATTCTTGGTACATTATATGTGTCAGCCTGACGCCAAACATTTTCTGACTGAGGCTCAACACCACCCTTTGCACAGAACACGCCTACAGCGCCGTCCAGTACACGGAGTGAACGTTCAACTTCTACGGTAAAGTCAACGTGTCCTGGCGTATCAATAATATTGATACGATGTTCCAGGGCATCTGCCTTTGGTTTTGTTTCCTCTTCCAAAGTCCAGTGACATGTTGTAGCAGCTGAAGTAATTGTGATACCTCTTTCCTGTTCCTGCTCCATCCAGTCCATGGTAGCAGTACCCTCATGAGTATCACCAATCTTATAGTTTACACCAGTATAATAGAGGATACGCTCTGTCAATGTCGTTTTACCGGCATCGATATGAGCCATAATACCAATATTTCTGGTTCTCTCTAATGGATATTCTCTTCCAGACAAGATTTTTTCCTCCTAATTAAAAGCGGTAGTGAGCAAATGCTTTATTTGCCTCTGCCATCTTGTGCATGTCTTCTTTCTTCTTAACTGATGCTCCAGTGTTATTTGCAGCATCCAGAATCTCATTTGCAAGTCTTTCTTCCATTGTTTTCTCGCCTCTTTTGCGTGAAAACATGGTAAGCCAACGAAGTGCAAGAGCCTGTCTTCTATCTGTTCTTACTTCAATTGGTACCTGATAAGTTGCTCCACCAATACGTCTTGCTTTAACTTCCAATACCGGCATAATGTTGTTCATTGCTTCTTCAAAAATCTCAACAGCTGACTTATCTGACTTTGCTTCTACTCTCTCAAATGCTCCGTATACAATCTTCTGTGCTACACCCTTCTTACCATCTAACATGATGTTGTTGATAAGTTTGGTAACAACTTTATTGTTGTATATTGGATCCGCTAATACATCTCTTTTTTGAGTATGTCCTTTACGTGGCACGGTCCTTCCCTCCTTAATCATTACTTCCGGTCTCTGCCGGGATTAATTCATCGGTACTCACATGTGTCTTTCTATGGAAATCGCGCTTCATGTGCTCGTGGCCGCGGGACTTATCTATAAAAGATACTTGAGTTAACAAGTTCTGTGTAATCCGCAACCTACGATAATCATAGTTCTGTTTGTGATACGATTTAACTATTTAGTTACAATCTGCTAAGGAAGTTCTTTGTTTCTAAGCCAAAAGAACTTCGCTAAGCGCCAAAGTATATTCTTTACATAAAATGAAGAAACTTCATTATATGCACAGATTTATTTTGCATCCTTTGGTCTCTTAGCGCCGTATTTAGAACGAGCCTGTCTTCTGTTAGCAACACCTGCTGTATCAAGTGTACCTCTGACGATATGGTATCTTGTACCTGGTAAATCCTTAACTCTACCTCCACGAATCAGAACAACACTATGTTCCTGAAGATTGTGACCTTCTCCTGGGATATAGCTTGTAACTTCGATTCCGTTTGAAAGACGAACTCTGGCAATTTTTCTCAGAGCTGAGTTAGGTTTCTTAGGTGTAGCTGTCTTTACGGCTGTACACACACCTCTTTTTTGTGGTGCGGATACGTTCGTAGCACGTTTCTGCAGAGAGTTGTATCCTTTCTGAAGTGCCGGTGCAGTTGATTTCTTTTCAGAAGTCTGACGTCCTTTTCTAACTAACTGGTTAAATGTTGGCATTCTTTTTCACCTCCTATGATTCTTTCGTTTCCTTTTCACTTTTGTGAAAAGGGGTTGCTGATAATATTGATTATCTTTATTCGTACACAAAAAATCACATATTTTCATGCACGCTAAATCAGTTTATTACGTTTTTATGGGAAAGTCAAGGGGTTTTCAAATGATTTTACATAAATAAAACATCAAATCTACGCTGAATGTCAAAAAAGGAATGCTGTCCATGCATTCCCTTTTTTGTTTAAATATCTTTTTTCTTAAAAATTATTTTTAAAATAGGGAAAAATACCCAAAATGATATTACACAATTTATTAACATTGTTATAATATCAGCTAAAGTCATACCAAGACCAGTTCCCATAAGTTCCATACAAAAATTATAAATCGGCGTTTTATATAGACCCTGAAGTGCTGCTGCCCCCACTGAAATGATGACCCAGGCAATAAAGTACCAAATGGCCGCTTTGACCACACTGGTATTAGATTTAAAAGTCACATTCCTTTGTAGGAAAAAATTGATAATTTGTGCCAGTAACAAAGTGATTTCTACTGCCAGAAAATAAGCAAGCCCTCCGCCGCCGCCATTTGCAATAGATCCTGCTGCATAATCGAATACAAAATAAGCACTGCCATCTAAATTACTTCCGACAGGCAATATTTGAAAACTGGTACCTACTAATGCTGTATAGCTAAATATCCATTTTATCGCAGGCATCAAAACCATCTGAAGCACAGTCACTCCATTACTGATAATAAAAAACACAATAAATTGTGCAATACCAGGATGCTTCTTTTTAAAATCCTGCCAAAAGGCCTGATTCCCCCTTGTTCTTGTTGCCATTTTAATTCTCCTTTTATTTATTTACGATTTCTAAAAAAACCTTTTATTAAATGGCCCATTCCCTTAAAAAAGTGTCCATTTACAATCTCGGTCATAGCATATGCCATATCCGTGCTCACAATACCTCCAGTCATCTTCGCAATACCCCTGAACGGTATGTTATAGATGAACAAAATATTTAAATCCGGATTTCCTTTTGCCATACTTCTATCCTTTAAATGAGTCAATATTCGATAAATTAATCTGGCAAGAGGACTTTTGGCATAGAACATCTGGCAGACAGCATCATTCATACCTAAATCTTTATTACGGTCCCACAAACTATCCGGCAGCGATCTGCCCAAAAGTTCCTCAAATTCCCCCGCCTCTACCTGTGTAACCTGTCCTGTACAATACGATAATAATTGTTCTTTTTGATAAGGTATTTCAGCTTTTGTACCTGTTATCTCAACTTCTGTTGAAAGATAAATATCTTTAACATTACTGCCTGCCATAATATGATATGTTCCACCCTCAATTTCCCAGCCGTTTGTCTTCACATTATAATAGCGAAATGCCTTATCGTCCAAGGGTATGGTAATCTTACAGCTCTCTCCCGCATTCAAAAAGACTTTTTGAAATGCTTTCAACTCTTTTATTGGTCGGAATATTATACTTTCTGGTTTGGATACATAAACCTGCACCACTTCTGCTCCATTTACATTTCCGGTATTTTCCACCGTAACACTGACTTTTTCTTCATCAGCATAAAAATCCGAATATTTGAATGTTGTATAGCTCAGTCCGTACCCAAAAGGAAATAAAACAGGTTTATCAGCAGTCTCATAATAGCGGTATCCGGTAAAAAGACCTTCACGGTATTCTGAAGTCTTTTCCTTTCCTGGCCAATAATGATATGCAGGTGTATCCTCGTAACTTATAGGATATGTCTCACTAAGCCGCCCCGACGGGCATACCTTCCCTGTTAGTACATTTATTACTGCTCTTGCTCCTGCCTGTCCTGCCAGATACCCGTGTACTAATCCCTTTGTAAGATGCAGCCATGGCATTTCCACAACTGCTCCTGCCGATAAAACAACTACTACGTTCTGATTCACTTTCTGAACGGCCGCCAAAAGATCTATTTGGTTAAAAGCTATTTTCATATGCGATCTGTCCTGTCCTTCTGACTCAGCCAGTTCATCCAATCCCAAATAAAGCAGCACGACATCAGCCTGTTTTGCCAGTGCCGCTGCCTTTTGTTCTAATTCCTCGCTCATTTTACCATTGCGGATAAAACCTTGTTCATAACCAATAAAATCAACATCCTGCTCTGTTTTCCACACATCCAAAGGACTATCCAGCCTAGTACAATTTACCACACTCGATCCTGCTCCCTGATACCGCGGCTTATTTGCAAAATCTCCTATAACTGCAAGTTTCACCCCTTTTTTCAATGGTAATATATTTTCTTCATTTTTAAGAAGAACCACACACTCCTCGGCTGCCTGCTCGGCCAGAATATGATGTTCCTCTATATCAAATGTACTTTGCTTATACGAAGATGCTGCCTTACTGGTAGCAAAAACTCCACAGAGAAGTTCATCTACTCTTTGGTCTAGAACTTCCTCACTTAATATTCCCTTTTCAATAGAAGAAAGTAACTCCCTAACACCATCTTTTCCTGTTGTTGGCATTTCAAGATGATTTCCCGCCTTAACACCTGCTGTATGACTGTTGCTTCCGCCCCAGTCTGATACGACAAATCCATCAAATCCCCATTCATCAACCAGAATTTCTTTTAATAAATGTTCATTTTCATTGGCATAGATACCATTAATTTGATTGTATGAACTCATAATAGATTGGGACTTACCTTCTTTAACCGCAATTTCAAATCCAGTGGTGTAAATCTCTCTAAAGGTACGTTCATCTACAACCGAATCATTAGACATCCGCAGATACTCCTGACTGTTAGCAGCAAAGTGTTTTGGACACGCTGCCACTCCACGGCTTTGAATGCCTCTTACATAACCTGCCGCCATTTTACCAGACAAATACGGATCTTCACTAAAATACTCAAAATTACGACCGCAAAGTGGACTTCTTTTTATATTTAACGCTGGTCCAAGAATAACATTGACCCCTTGTACCACAGCTTCCTCTCCTAAATAACGTCCCAGCTTCTCCCCCAGCTCAGGGTTCCAGCTATTAGCCATTGTTGCTGCTGTAGGATAACAGGTTGAAGGTTCACTGGCATTTAACCCAAGATGATCTGCCGCTGCTGCCTGTTTACGAATGCCATGAGGCCCGTCGGCCATTACCATAGAAGGGATTCCCAGACGTTCTATGCTGACTGTCTGCCAGAAATCCTTTCCCGACATCAAAGAAGCTTTTTCTTCCAATGTCATTTTGCTGATTAACTCCTGATATTTCAAAATTCAACCTCCTAATTAACGGACTGAGCCATGTCAAAATCTTTATGGGAAAGGGAACCGGATAACCCTATCCGATTCCACAAATTCCATAACTGTTCACTTTATCATATGGCTGCTTTTTATCTTATTAGTTCTTCTTTTCTTTTTTTATATTTTTTTAATAGTATAATTTCCAGCGTAATTATAATTCCGGCCGCCACTACATCAATAATAATAGCCGCAACCTGCCATCCCATTAAACCTGTTTCCAGATTTTCGGCATCATACGCTCTGCTGTTAACAACTGTATACAAAATATTATGGGTTGCATTTCTCATCGCTTTAATCCCGCTGGCACTGGTCTGATCCTTAACATGATTAGTCTCAGTATCGTATGCAACCAGCATTGCATCTGTACCATTTCTAATTGCCTGATCAGAATTCATATATCCGTACACACCAAAATAGTCTGTAAGTACAAATCCACGGAATCCCCATTCATCACGGAGCACATTGCCGCATAGTTCTATACTTCCGCCTGCCCATCTTGCCCCTATATAGTTGAACGCTGACATGACGGCCTTTGCTTTTCCTTCTTTTACCGCGATTTCAAAAGGCTTCAAATAAATTTCCCGGATTGCCTGTTCGTTGGACCAGGTTAGTAGCATATTTGTTCGGTTTGTTTCCTGATCGTTCAATGCAAAATGCTTTAGATAAGCATACACGCCTTCTTTCTCCGCTCCAATTACCGCCTTTGCAGCCATTTGTCCTGCCAAAAGCCCATCTTCTGAAAAGTATTCAAAGTTTCTCCCCGCAAATGCACTTCTGTGAGTATTCATCGCCGGCGCATACCAGCCTGAAACGCCCATTTCATCTGCCATTTTACCAATACTCTCTCCGAAACGTTCCGCAATATCTTTGCTCCATGTATTGGCTATCATAACTGCCGATGGAAATCCAATAGAACCAGTACCTGTAAAGTTATTATTGATGGAGGCCGGTCCGTCACAATCAATGGTCTGTACCTTTGAGATTCCTGAAACAGCTGCAGTTTGATATCCTGCCAATGCTATAAGCGAATCCATATCGCTTACCGTCATCTGATCCAGCAGATCATTCCACTTGGTATCCTCATACTCCAGACCTCTTAGTTCTTTTAATTCTATATTGTTATCAGCTCCGGTTACAGGCATTTCATCTGCTTCATTGTTATAATTTGCCGGGTCATAATTACTGTTGTTAAGAAAATTATTCTTTGTTTCTTCTGTGGCAGACATTGTTGCCGGTTCAGCTGTGGCCGATTCATAATTTTCAAATCCATTAGCACGGGACAAGTATTCTACCTCTCCCTGTGCATAGTCAAACTGATTGGTCGCTACAGTTTCGTCAGTAGAGCGTGAATTGTTTTCATCATAAACAATTGTGTTATCCACTTTATATTGCTGTTCCTCAATTATATTGTGTGAGTCTTTCTGAATAGAAATGCTATAATCCCCATTCTCTAACACATATGCTTTCGCATTTTGTGCATCATAAGATGCCATATCTTCTTCATTAAATGTTATATTAATGGTCTGGGATTCTCCCGGTTCCAGCATATTTGTCTTTTCAAACGCCAGCAGATTTACTGTTGCTTTTTCAATTCCGCCGTTGGTATAAGGAGGATTGTAGTACACTTCCACCACATCCATGCCTGCCGTTTCACCAGTATTTGTTACCGTCACATCAAACGATACTGCACCATCCTTACTGTCAACTTTTCCCATTTCCTGTTTAAATGTAGTATAGGATAAGCCATATCCAAAAGGATATTGAACGCTCTTATCATAATCAATAAGACCTTCATCTGCCGCTGTTTCCCAAAAACGATAACCTACATATATTCCCTCCACATAATTAACAAAAGAGGGAACTGCCGTTTCATCAGCCCCGGTAAAGAAGTTCTTGGTTTCATATTTATATTCATCCATATTATCGTAAACATAGGATCCAAAGTTATTCGACGTAGGTGTTTCATCCAGATCAAATGCAAACGTATCACTGGTCTTTCCTGAAGGATTAATCTTTCCATTTAAAATTTCGCCCAAAGCAGCAAAACCAGACTGCCCGGTTCCCGGACACCATACAACACTCTTTATCTGTGAATATTCATTGAGATATCCAAGTTCCATTGTATTTGCACCGTTATATACTACAATAACATTATTAAAATTGGAGCACACTAAATCCAGCATATTTTTTTCTGTCTGACTTAACTGAAGATAATGCTCTCCATCTTCAAAATCCTTATAATCTGCTGAATTATCGTTATAAGTAACCTGACTTACATCTGTAGGCAGATCGGCACCCTCACCGCCAACACGTGTAATAACTACCATAGCTGTATTTGAAAAGTTTTTTGCAGATTCAATCATTTCGTCTGCATAAGAGTCGGCTGTAGGTTCTGGAAGTGTCCAGTCTTGTGACCACATTCCTACTTCGGGACGATCTGAACGGTAATCTGTATAAAAGTCAGATAGTTCATCATTCAGTTGAAATCCTGCATCTGTCAATCCATCCATTAAGGTCACTGTCTCATAAGCATCTGACAATGATCCTGAACCTGTACCACCGTAACATGGATTTACAGAAGCCCAGCCAAACACATTTAGTTTATTGTTCTCTGTTAATGGCAGCATATTTTCTTCATTTTTTAACAGTACAATTCCTTCTTCAGCAATCTCTGCACCAAGTTTTGTTGCTGCATCAGATGTCTCTTCCATAATTGTTCCGTTACCTGTTGCTAAAGAAATCATACTATACATTGGACCAAAACAAATTAGGTTTGCTACAATCAAAAGCGACAACAAAATTGCAATTCCCGCCTCACCTCTGATTAATTTCTTTTTTGCCTTTCCCATTTTCCTGCAAGCAAACATAACTGCAACCGCAATCACAAGTACTACTCCAAAACCAATAAGATATGGCTTACATGAGTTAATGACATTAATAACGTCATCCATATTAATTGCTAACATTTTTCTTTCCTCCCTTTTCAATCATTAAATATTATTTATCTCATTATACCGTTTTATCAAAACATAATACAAAACTTACATAAACTGTACATTTTTTGAATAACCCGTTTTTTCTTAGTGTATATTCAACAAAAAAAGACACCCGCTTATGTGCATAATGCAATAAACAAGTGTCTTTCTTATAGTGGAATCAGAATTCTAAGACGAAACCAATTGTTCTCCGCAACAACGTCCGTTTCTCCATTGTATTTATGAACTGTATACTGTACGCTCTTTAAACCATACCCGTGAAATTCCCTGTCACGTTTAGTCGTAACCGGAAATTTTTTTTCAAATTGTAATATACCTTCATAATAATTTTCAAATCGAATAATCAAAAAGTTTTTTTCTGAAAATGCACTGACATGTATCATTCTTTTTTCAACATCAACAATTCTTTTTTCGCATTCAATAGCATTATCAAGTGCATTCCCAAAAATAGAGCAAATATCCATAACATCAATAAATGCAAACTTTGTACCGTCAACCACACAAGTAAAAGAAATTTCATGCTGTTGACAATAAAGCCCCTTACTCATTAACAAGGTGTCCAAAACCTTATTACCAGTTTTATACTGGACTTCATAATTCATGATCTCCTGCTCCATTTTGTCCAGATATGCGTTTCGCCTGTCCCTGTCTTCCTCAGCCCGAAGTGCAATAATATGATGCTTTAAATCATGGTATTTGTAATTTATTAAATCAAGAGACTTTTGAGACTGTTTATATTGCGTATACTGATTTTCAAGAATTGTTTGTATACTTTTCAGTTCGCCCCTTACTCTCTGATCTCTCCATTGCACATGAAATGCATATAAAATGGCTAAGCCGGCAACATCAGTAAATGTGCGGATATTAAATATTTCTCGGCTATACATTCCACTAAATGGAGTGTTTACAGCAACGAAACCAAGATTGCTAATGAAAAAAACACCCGTTGTAATAAGAAGTGCCTCCCATAATTCTCTGACATCCACTTTCTGCCCCTTCTCCCCTCTAGTCAGAAGAAGCTTATTCAGACTCCAAAACAAAGCGTAAATTACACTATAAACCAGAATTAAGACGATAACTTCCAGCCAAAATCCTGTATAGTTAAAAACACTATTACAATAAAGATATAGCTGCCATTCCAATGACGCCGCTGTCTCGGCCATCATAAATGCAAACGCGCCATAATACACTGCATTCCTCCATTCTATATCACAAGTATGATATAGAAAGAGCATCATCAGAAATATGGCTGCCAGCATACATCCAATCCACCAGACACCTTTAAGTCCCGGTGTATAAACAAGTGCAAGGGTTTGCACAACAAGAGAAGTAACGCAAAATAAGATCAGCTTCCCCCCCTGCACTCTCCTCTTCATGTAAAAAATCAAAATCATACACGACAGCCACTCTGCTAAAGCAGTATAGAGTCGGGGAATATCTGGCAGTACCATTCCCATTTCAGTCATTACTTCACCTCTCCCCAATATCTCGTCAGGTCGCTCATAAACCCTTTCATTCCCGAACGGCTCAAGAGAAGCTCATGACCTTTAACTACCGCACACTTATTTTTGACACCATCCACATGTTCCAAATTTATCATGTAGCATTTATTTCCTTTTGAAAAATTCAATCTTTTCAGTTCTTCTTCCATTGATTTCATAGTACTATTCGTTATAACTTCTTCATCTTTCATATGAAAAATCAGATTATGTCCCTGACTTTCTACATAATATATGTCTGAGCTCTCCAGCCGGCGAACACCACCTTTAATTTGCACCGTGATATGCCTGGCATGATGTTTCTTCATGCGCTCAACTGCTCTGTCAAGTTTTTGAGTGAAAGCAAAATAGTGAACCGGTTTTAATACATAATCAAGTGCTCCCACCTCATATCCGCGAATAGCATATTGTGTCATATTGGTAATAAAAATAATAATCACTTCCGCATCCATTTTCCGGATTTCTTCTGCAGCCGTCATTCCATCAACAAATTTCATCTGGATATCCATAAAAATAATGTCAAACTGTGCTTTATAATTCGCAGTGATACCATCACCATCCCTAAAGACCATGACTTGCAGTTCTTCATTTTTGTCTTTTTCATAGCGTTTCAGATATTCAACAATCTGCTGCACATATATTTCTTCATCTTCAACAACTGCAATCCTAATCATTCTTGGATTCCTCACTTTTTCTATTTGTTTCAGAAGGATTAAATCTGGGTGAACGTTACTCTTTTTATTTCAGCTCACAACACATTTGGGAGTCTTCCAGATGAATGTGCTTAAAGATCAAGCTGATCCGATATGTCCCGCATAGCCTCAAGTGCAATATCTATGAACTCATCAAGATTCATCCCGGTAAACTCTATTGATTCCATATAGTCACGGTTTGCTCCTGCAGCAAAACGCAATTCACCAAATCTTTTGTTTACAGATTTATGTTTTACACTGGCAATCTTTTTATCAGGATATATCTGTGCAATTGCCTTAAGAAATCCGCTCATCGGATCTGCCGCAAGAACTGCATACTGTAGAGTTGAAGATGCTTTAACACCAGAAGCAGGGTTATGTGCACAAATAGCCTGAAATAGCTCAGGGTCATCTACCCCTTCTTTTTTTAAAATTTCTACAGATGTGGGACCGTGAACCTCGGGATGCGTCTGCCATTCACAATGTTCCTCATCCAGGTCATGCAGAAGTCCCACAATTCCCCAACGCTCTTCCTCTCCAGGTGCCAGTTTCTTTGCAAGTCCTTTCATAATCGCCTCAACAGCCAGTGAATGTTGTAAATACTTTTCACCCTTCATATACTTCGTCAAGATACCATAAGCTTCTTCTCTTGTCATTTTACTGCCTCCTTTTGTTTTACATGTAACAAATTACAGGTTCCAAAAAGTTTATCCTATGAAAAAGCGGGGCTGTCCTTATCTAACGGGAACAGACCCCACTGCTGAAAATTAATACGATTTGCCCCAGTATACCATATGTTTTGCCGGCTTTCCGCAGTATACGCAAACATCCGACAGATGTTCTTCTTCTTCCGGAATACATCTGGAAGATGCACCTCCGGTACTAAACTTGATTTCGTTTTCACACTCTTCGCTTCCGCACCACATTGCTTTAATAAATCCCTGATGTGTCTTGAATTGCTCATTCATTTCATCTAGCGTTACCGCCGTGTGAATGCGTGCATCTAAAAATGTCTTGGCTCTGTTGAACATATCTTTTTGAACGGTTTCCAAAATATCTGCCAGCTGATCAACTACTTTATCCAAAGATACCGCAATCTTTTCTCTTGTATCCCGGCGGACGATGATTACTTCATTATTTTCGATTTCCTTCGGACCTATTTCAATTCTAGTTGGAATCCCCAGTTTTTCCTGCTCACTGAATTTCCAGCCTGGGCTCTTATCCGAATCATCCAGCGTTACTCTGTAGCCGGATGCCTTCAATGAGTCGAACAATTCGCCTGCTTTTTCAAGTACCCCTTCTTTATGTTGTGCAACAGGAATTATTCTCGTTTGTACAGGTGCAATTCTAGGTGGCATAACCAACCCGCTGTCATCCCCATGTACCATGATAATTGCGCCGATTATTCTGGTGGACAGTCCCCATGAAGTCTCATAAACACTATGCAGTTCATTATTCTTATCTGCATACTTAATCCCAAATGCGTCAGGAAATTCCTTACCAAAGAAATGGCTTGTAGCGGATTGTAAGGCTTTACCATCATGCATTAGAGCTTCCACCGTATAAGTATCCTGTGCTCCTGCAAATTTTTCGCTCTCTGTCTTTCTTCCACAGACCAACGGAATTGCCAGATCATTTTCTATACAATCTTTATAAACATCACGCATCATCAATGTTCTTTCTTCCGCTTCTTCATATGTGGCATGAATGGTATGCCCTTCCTGCCACAAGAACTCACGGGAACGCAAAAACGGTCTTGTTGTTTTTTCCCAGCGCAGTACCGAATTCCATTGATTCCAGACTTTTGGCAAATCACGATATGACTGAACAGTCTTACTCCATAAATCACAGAACAACGTCTCCGATGTAGGGCGAATGCAGAGTCTTTCCTGCAGCCTTTCCATTCCTCCATGAGTAACCCATGCCACTTCCGGAGCAAACCCTTCTATATGTGCCGCTTCTTTTTGAAGTAGTGATTCAGGAATCAAAACAGGAAGATACACATTTTGTACCCCTGTGTCTTTAAATCGTTTATCAAGTTTTGCCTGAATATTTTCCCATATTGCATAACCATTTGGAAGATAGTTCAAACACCCCTTTACACTAGAATAATCACACAATTCTGCTTCGCGTACTACATCAGTATACCATTGTGCGAAATCTTCATCCCTTGATGTAATTGCCTTTACTAATTTCTTTTCCTTTGCCATATTATGTCTCCTTTTCTCATTTTTTCAGGTAAGCTGCCCTGTTTTTCTGATGTAGGAAAGAAGTCACTTTTGAATGCATAAAAAAAGCCAAAACTTTCTTTCCCTCCAAGAAGGGACCGAAAATTTCGGCGGTACCACCCTAATTAACTGTATCATACAGTTCACTCATAAACCGTTAACGCCGGTACTACGCTGTATTTTCACACAGGGGCTCCTGGGCCGGTTCTACACAGTTCACGCAGTGACCTCTCACCTGCTGGTCACTTCTCTTTGCCGTTTCATGCATATACTAATCCCATTCATCACCTATAGTAATTGTGATTTTAACTGAACAATGACTTTTTGTCAAGGGATTCATATACTCCAATCACAAAGTCTGCTGTTTTATATGTTTATCCCTGCACCTGAAGCAGTTTTTCCTTCAATTCATGTTCCAGCCGCAGCATTTCTTTTTCCGCATCACGTCGTTTTTGACGCCCCTCCTGCTGAATATGCATCACTTCATCTAAAGTGCTGATTAGAGATTCGTTAGTTGTTTTCAATGTTTCAATATCCACGATACCTCTCTCGGACTCTTTCGCTGTTTCAATGGTAGCCATCTTAAGTTTTTCCGCATTTTTCTTTAGAAGCTCATTAGTCATATCCGTAACTTCTCTTTGTGCCGCAGCTGCCTGCGCCGAATGCTCCACCCCCAGAGCAAGAACCATCTGACTTTTCCATAGAGGAATAGTGTTTACAATAGTAGATTGTATTTTTTCTACCATAAGTGTATCATTTCCCTGAACTAATCTAATCTGAGGAGCTGTCTGTATAGAAATTGTTCGAGTCAATTCAAGATCATGTATCTTTTTTTCAAACCTGCCGCACATAGAATCCAAATCTCTGGCTGCCTGAGCGTCCTCCGGAAGACTGCTTTGCTGAGCCTTGTTCAGAAGTTCCTGAAGTTTTGTACTTCTGATTTCCTGAAGTTTTTTCTTTCCTGCCATAATATACATGGACAGTTCTTTAAAATATGTTAAATTCACATCATACATTTTATCCAGAATCGCTATATCCTTTAATAGCTGGACCTGGTGGTTCTCAAGCACCTTACAAATCTGATTAATATTTGTCTCTGCTTTCGCATATTTGGCTTTCATTGCGGTTATCTTATTGGAGGTCTTCTTAAATATACCCAGAAAACCTTTCTCTTCTTCCTCACCAAAATCCTTCAATTCTCTAACTACGCCAGTCAGCAGTTCTCCAACCTCGCCCAAATCCTTGGTCTTTACATTTTCCAGAGCCGTTTCAGAAAAATCCGCCATCTTTTTCTGTGTACCTGCACCAAATTGCAGAATAACAGCAGTATTATTTAAATCAATTTGACTTGCGAATGCCTCGACTGCTTTCTTCTCTTCCTCGGTCAATATACTGTCATCAAAAGCAGTTTCCTCTTGTACAACCGGATTTTCTGCTTTTTTCTCAGCAGGAAAAGGTTCCAGAGTTAATGTTGGAGCCGTTGCAAATCCTTCAAAATCGTTATTCATCTTACTTCCTCCATTTGGTATGATTAATCTATTTTTCTCGTGCGTTAAAAGTCATCCTTCGTGAGGCCCTCTTGTGCCAGCATTGTATTTAGAACAGATATATCTGAAGATACATCCCAGGCTGTATCTTTGAATAAACTATCAAGAAGTTTTTCAAATGCAATATTCAATGTATCCAATGTTTTTTCAATTTCCATTTTTGAAGATAAAATATTTTCTCCCTGCACCGGCTGAATATCCAGCTGTTCATATGCTTCAAGCAGTTTCACTGTAGTAGGAAGATAATAGTCCATCAATCTTCTGATGTCAGAAATATTTTCAGGATTCTGTTCTACTCGATCAAAGATTCTATCCACCAATGTTTCTATGCGGTATATCTTGGCAGAAATTTCTTCCCCCGGAATAGCATCATTACATTTGCGGATTTTTTTTATATATTCATCACCTGCACGTACAATTTCCTGCACTTTAGGATCCGTATTTACCTGCTTTTCTTCCTGCTGCTTTTTAGCAATATTTTCTTCCTGTTTCTGTTTTGCTATATTATTCATTAAATCTGTGTATTGTTCATACGCCTTGTTACTTACAATAAGGCATGTTTTCTGCGTGTCTAGATGACCTTGCCTAAACCACCCCCGCTGTATCAGCTTTTCGATGTCTTTAACCACATATTTTTGAGGTTTGTTCAAACTATATGCAAGTTCCTTTATTTCGCAATATTCTTTTCCCTCGAGTTCTTGAATATAATTTCTAAACCTCTTCACCCGTCCCAGAAGTGCTGTGCCGAATCCACCGAGCATCATACCACCGACAAAAAAAACTGCTGCTGCACCCATAATAATCTGCACCCAGGTAACAAAGTAACTGGTCAGAGCTGAACCAATTAGAAGGAATGCAAACAGTAAGAACATACTGATTCCCAGAAAATACCCTGTTACAGACATGGCTACTCCTCCGGCTTTTGCACCAGATGTCCTGATAAACAGACTGTTTTCTCTGTACAAATCAGGAAATTCTGATGTTCTTCCGCTATAGCCGCTATCACCTGATTGATTTTTTGATTCATACGATTTCCAGCCCTCACCGAATGTGCCAGCGTTCCAGTCTCCTGTATTTCGACTTTGATCTTCTTTATATATATGACTTCCCCGTCTTTTTGCTTTCCGATAACGATTCCATTCAGCTCTCTTCTGATACCTATATGTATCTCTGGCAGCTCTACCGGCATTTGACAGACCTCTTCCTAAGCCCCCCATTGCACTGTTTACCGTATTTGTAATCGTCTGATTTAACCTGTTGAAATCCTGGGAATCCACCGCATCCTGTACTGTTTTGAGGATATCCTCCCCAAACCTTTCCCAATCCCGGTTCATCTTTTTTCCTCCTGCTAATAAAATCTATAATAATTTACCTGAAAACTTGACCTTTTAATTTTTTTATATGATAATCAGTTTAGTCAGATTTCCCTAAAAAGTCAAGGATATACCATTAAAGGAGTAAATAAAATAATGACTAATATTCTATTTGAGGATGAGGATATCATCGTATGCCATAAACCTTCAGGCACCCCTACACAGAGCAGTCGTATAGGATGTCCTGATATGATAAGTATATTAAAAAATCATCTATATAAAACCGGTGCTTCAAAGCAGCCTCCTTATCTGGCTGTTATTCATCGTCTGGATCAGCCCGTGGAAGGTCTGCTCGTTTTTGCCAAAACACCTATTTCTGCTAAAAATTTAAACAAGCAACTGGTGGAAAACGGTTTTGGAAAATATTATCGTGCAATCCTAGAAGGTATACCGGACTCTCCGGAAGGTAATCTGGAGAATTATCTCTTAAAGGACGGCAAAAACAATATTTCTTTCGTTTCTCGTGCAGATGCTCCGGGTTCAAAGAAGGCACGGCTTCACTACAAAATTCTTGAATCCTACCCGCCCTATTCTCTGGCTGAAATAACTTTAGAAACCGGAAGACATCACCAAATCCGAGTACAAATGGCAAATATGGGTACACCTATCGCTGGTGACCAAAAATACAACAAGACGAAAGACAACAATGCTAACTCCCACATTGTACCTGATAAACTGGTTTTCCAAACGCTTCAGCTGGCGGCTTGCAGATTAACATTTCGTCATCCAAGAACAAATAAACTTATGACATTTAATATAGACGCATTAACTTCACTTAAGGACATTCAATAAACATACACACTTTCTATCTAACACATAAACAGGCTGCTGCAAACTCTAAGAGCCGCAGCAGCCTTACATTTCTTCCTCCATTACATTGCTCCAAATGCCGATTCAGGCTCCTCTTCTGCTGACGCCAGATACCTGTCAAGAATTGTACTCTGAATCCGCTCTCTTGTGTCAGAATTGATTGGATGAGCAATATCGCGGTATTCCCCATCAAGCGCTTTCTTACTTGGCATAGCGATGAACAACCCTTTCTCCCCTTCAATCACTTTGATATCATGAACCACAAATTCATCATCAATCGTGATAGAAACAACTGCTTTGAGTTTACCTTCTTTTGCCACTCTGCGTACACGTACATCTGTGATCTGCATATTGTTCAAGTCTCCTTTCTCTGTCTGCATTCAATCCCTGCTTTATTGAACTAAAACTCAACAAGCCGAACTTTTATAATGCATATCGCTCGTTTTTCTCAACTACCACCTTCACACCATTTTCACCTACATGTCTTGTGTTTGCCCTTATGGTATCACGACTCTCGACAATACAATTATCAATGTATGTATTATCACCAAGATAGACATCATTTAAAATAATAGAGTTTTTGATGATACAATTATTTCCCACAAAGACTTTTTTAAATAAGACCGAGTTCTCCACTGTTCCATTAATAATGCTTCCGCTTCCAATCAGGCTGTTTTTTACTATCGCACCCGGATTATATTTTACCGGTGGCAAATCGCTTACCTTTGATTTAACCGGCGGAAGCTCTTTAAAAAAATAATTGCGAACTTCAGGCTTTAGAAAATCCATATTTGTGTGATAATATGCATCCACCGTTGAGATGTTACTCCAGTAGCTGTTTATCTTATAACCGTATATCTTCTTCAAATTCTTATAACGAATTAGAATGTCGGCTACAAAATCATGTCTTTCCTCTTCTGCGCAATGCTCGATGAGGTCTATTAACTGCCTTCTTCTTATGATATATATACCAGTTGATATTGTTTGTGAATGAGCTACCATCGGTTTTTCTTCAAAAGCTTCTATCCTTGCAGCTTCATTCATGCGCACTGTGCCAAATCTTGTAGCATCTTCATCCGGTTCCAAATCTTTGCAAACCACTGTGATATCTGCTTTTTTTGCAATATGATATTCCAGAACTTTGTTATAATCAAGCTTGTACACTGCATCCCCAGAAGTAATAATCACATAAGGTTCATGACATCTCTTCAAAAAGTCTAAGTTCTGATAAATGGCGTCTGCAGTTCCTCTGTACCAGTAACCATTTTCTGCGGTAATCGTTGGGGTAAATACATAAAGCCCCCCTTGTTTTCTGCCAAAATCCCACCATTTCGAAGAATTTAAGTGTTCATTTACTGATCTGGCATTATACTGTGTCAACACTGCAACTTTCTGGATATGGGAATTAGACATGTTACTCAATGCAAAATCAATAGCTCTGTAACTGGTAGCTATGGGCATCGCCGCTGCTGCACGTCTGGATGTTAATTCCAGCATCTTTCTGTTATTTCCTCCTGCTAAAATAATCCCTACTGCTCTCATATCCGATCACCTGCCTTTATCAAAGTTTCTCCACTCTCTAAAGCACCATCTATATAATCCTCAGCTGATGTAACACCACTAACAGCAGTATTTTTACCTATTTGCACATCAGATGGAATTATGGAATTTTCTCCGATTACGGCCAGCCCTCCACTGTATATGTCAGGCTTTTCTTTATTGGGCATTTCATTTCCGCCACCTATAACAACATGATTTCCTATCACTGTGTCTTCAGCTATAATAGCCTTGTCAATTACACAATCCTCTCCGATCATTACATCCCGCATTATAATTGAATCTCTAATGATGCTTCCTTTACCTACTGTCACGCCACCGCCAAGCACAGAGTTGCGAATCTCACCATAGATTTCTGAACCGTTACTTATAATACAACGGTCAATTACAGCTTGTTCAGAAATATACTGTGGTGGAATATTGGCACTGTTTGTATAAATTTTCCAAAACTCTTCGTAAAGGTTAAATTCAGGAATAATATCAATCAACTCCATATTCGCCTCCCAGTAAGAACTGAGCGTGCCAACATCTTTCCAATAGCCATTATATTCATATGCGAACATTCTTTTTGCATTTTCGTGACAATAAGGAATGATATGCTTTCCAAAATCACAATTAGGCTGCTCAGAAAGTTTCATCAGGGCACTTTTCAATACAGGCCAGCTAAATATGTAAATCCCCATTGATGCAAGATTACTGCTGGGAGTATCTGGCTTCTCTTCAAATTCTTTTATTCTGCTTTCATCATCTGTAACGACAATACCAAAACGGCTTGCTTCTTCCATAGGAACCGGCATAGCTGCAATTGTCACATCTGCTTTATTTGCTTTGTGAAAATCCAGCATTACCTCATAATCCATCTTGTAAATATGGTCTCCCGAAAGAATCAGAACATAATCGGGATTATATGTTTTCATATAATCAAGGTTCTGATAAATAGCGTTGGCTGTACCCGTATACCATTCACTGTTCGTACTTTTTTCGTACGGCGGAAGTACAGTTACACCTCCCACATTACGGTCAAGATCCCACGGAATACCAATCCCAATGTGTGTATTTAACCGCAGAGGCTGGTACTGTGTCAGTACACCTACAGTATCGACACCTGAATTAATACAGTTACTGAGTGGAAAATCAATGATACGGTATTTACCGCCAAAGGCTACTGCGGGCTTGGCCACATTTGAGGTAAGAACCCCCAGTCGGCTGCCCTGACCGCCTGCCAGCAGCATAGCTATCATTTCCTTTTTAATCATGTCGTCACCTCATTTCTAGTTAGTTAAGTTGATTATAACATATTTTTTTGTTCTGCACACATTTTTTACAAAATCTTTGCATATTATTTTCACTTTTTATTAACTTTGCACAAAAAGAACATCTTTAAAAATTCTCCATATATAGTATAATATAAAAGGCAGTTATTGTTTATGACTATTATTAAGAAATATATAATGTGGAAGGAATAAATTTTATGTATAAGATTAATTTTGAAAAACCAATTCATATTCACTTTATTGGGATTGGTGGTATCAGTATGAGCGGTCTGGCAGAAATACTGTTAAAAGAAGATTTTACGGTATCCGGATCAGATTCCAGAAAATCACCGCTTACATCACAGCTTGAGGAAAAGGGAGCTCGAATTTTTTATGGACAGAAATCGTCCAATATTATTGACGGTATTGAATGTGTAGTATATACAGCCGCTATCAGCCGAGACAATCCAGAATTAATTGAAGCTGTTGCACGTAAAATTCCTATGCTTACACGTGCAGAGCTCTTGGGACAGTTGATGAAAAATTATAAAACGCCTATTGCCGTATCCGGCACACACGGAAAAACTACAACAACTTCCATGATTTCACATATACTTCTGGAGGGAAATCTTGACCCCACCATATCTGTAGGAGGTATTTTACAGGCTATAGGGGGAAATATACGTGTCGGCTGCTCAGAAACATTCATTACTGAGGCTTGTGAATATACCAATAGTTTCCTTGATTTTAATCCCAAGATCAGTGTTATTCTCAACATCGAAGAGGATCATCTTGACTTTTTTAAAGACCTGGAAGATATCCGCCACTCTTTTCACCAGTTCGCTTCATTGCTTCCGTCTGACGGAACTCTTGTTTTGAACTCTGATATCCAGAACTGGGAGGAAATATGTCAGGATCTTTCCTGTCATATCGTAACTTACGGCAGCTCCTCTCTTGCCGATTACAGCGCTCAAAATATCAGCTACGATGACAAAGGCCGGGTTTCTTTTGATTTGGTTCTTCATGGCAAAGTGACACGCCGTGTAGTTCTTTCAGTGACCGGTGATCATAACGTATCTAATGCACTGGCATCTATTGCGGTAGCAGAGCTTCTTGGAGTACCTATGAATGTCATCCAGAATGGCCTGATTTCTTTTTCCGGTACAGACCGTAGATTTGAGTATAAGGGAACATTAAATGGGACTACTATTGTAGATGACTACGCACATCATCCAACAGAGATTGCCGCCACCCTTAAAGCTGCACAGCATTATCCACATGCAAAACTCTGGTGTGTATTCCAGCCACATACTTATACCCGTACCAAAGCATTTTTTCGTGAGTTTGCAGAATCCCTGTCTCACGCTGACCATGTTGTCCTTGCCGATATATACGCTGCAAGAGAAACAGATACTTTAGGAATATCCTCAAATGATCTTGCCGCAGAGATTGCAGCGCTTGGAACAGATGCACACTATTTTTCCAGCTTTGGTGAAATCGAAAGCTTTTTGAGAGAACACTGTGAACCAGGTGATCTGTTGATAACTATGGGAGCCGGAGATGTTGTAAACATTGGTGATGATCTTTTAAAATAGTACTTATCCACATTTTCCACACAAAGTTATCTACAAAAAACCTTGTTCCTGCCACGAAACAATGCTTTTGCCCTCTGCAATAAGATGCTATAATACCTTTACGCATGAGAGCCAGTATGATATAAAAGGGTGGAAAACAAAAATGAAAACATTAACATTAAAAAACAAGTTTCAAACAAATGCGACATTAATTACGAACAACTTTATTGACAATTATATGATTCGGGCAAACGGTGAATTCGTTAAGGTTTACCTGTTTTTGCTGCGGCATTTAGATGATCCCTGCTCATCTCTGACAATTTCTATGATTGCAGATTGTCTTAATCACACGGAAAACGATGTATTAAGAGCCTTCAGATACTGGGAATCTGAAGGGCTTTTAACCTTGGACAAGGATGAAAATGATAAAATTATTGGACTAGAACTGGAGCAGGCACCAACGATTAACACCAAAAAGGTCACTGCGTTAAAAACTGCTCTTCCTTCCGAAGAAATACCAGAAGTACCTGCTGCCCCAGTTTCGCCACCACCTGCCGCACAAAAAGCAGTTCCAGAGAAAAAAGCTATTGCACTGACCTCTTTTAAGGCTCAGAAAGAATTAAAATCTCTGTTTTTTATTGCAGAACAATATCTGGGAAAAACACTATCAAAAACAGATGTAGATGCTATTACATATTTTTATGAGTCATTGAGCATGTCTGCTGATTTAATTGAATACCTGATTGAATCATGTGTAGAGAACGGACATAAAAGTATACATTATATCCAAAAAGTTGCTTTATCATGGGCTGACAATGGTGTTACCACCAAAGAACAGGCTCGACAATCCTCAATGGCGTACAGCAAGAACTGTTATACAGTTCTCAATGCTTTTGGAATCAAAAACAGAGGACCTGCTGCTGCCGAACTCGCTTTCATCAAAAAATGGTCTGAAGAATTAGGTTTTTCACTTGAACTCATTCAGGAGGCATGCAGCCGAACCATTACCGCTATACATCAACCCAGTTTTGAGTATGCAGATTCAATCCTGAACAAATGGAATGAAAACCAGGTACATCACTTACAAGATATCGCTGCTTTAGATACTGCTTTTCAGAAAGAAAAATCCTCAAAAAAGACTGCTGAGGTTAAGCAGAAACCTGTTTCAAAGAATCTAAACAATTTTGAAAGACGTGCCTATGATATGGATTCTCTGGAAGAGCAACTATTAAACAGCAATTAAAAGGAGCACAATTGTGGGACTGAAAGCATCGCAATATCAGGCTATTATGCGCGATTACGAACAAAAACAACTTCGTAACCGGGATACGTTAAAAATTCACTATGAAAACGTTTATAAAAAGTTACCTGAATTTAAATCATTAGACGATTCAATCTCTATACTTTCTGTTCAGTATGGAAAGAAATTACTGAATGGAGATGAAAGGGCGATTGATTCTTTAAAAGAAGAGCTTGCAATATTAAGAAGCAGTAAAAAAAGCTTGCTTCAGTCTGGTGGATTTCCTGCTGATTTTTTGGACCCCATTTATGACTGCAAAGACTGTAAAGATACCGGATATATAGAAAATCAAAAATGTCATTGTTTTAAAAAATCGGTGATAGGACTTCTTTACGAACAATCTAATCTTAACGAAATACTGAAACAGGAAAACTTTGGAACTTTTTACATCGACTACTATTCTAATAATTATGTTGACAGCAAAACAGGGCGCTCTTCTAAGCAGGTCATACAAGATGCCCTTCAATTATGTCACAATTTTGTAGATTCTTTTAAAACAGATTTTTCCAATCTGTTTCTTTATGGAGATGTTGGTGTTGGCAAAACTTTTTTGTCTAACTGTATCGCAAAAGAGATAATGGACAAAGAATTTTCGGTCCTTTATTTTTCCGCTTCAAAGTTTTTTTCTATTTTGGCAAAAAATACATTTGACAAAAACAATATAGATGCGCAAAATATGTATGAATACATTTTTGACTGCGATTTACTTATCATTGATGATTTAGGTACAGAATTTACCAATACCTTTGTTGCATCACAATTTTTTACCTGCATTAATGAACGGCTTCTTAACCGCAAATCCACTATCATATCAACAAATCTTTCGCTGGATACGTTGGCCGATTTGTATACAGAGCGGTCATTTTCCAGAATTACGAGCAATTACACGATGTTAAAGCTCATAGGAGATGACATCAGAATTAAAAAGAAATTGAAAAACAGGGAGGAACAAACATGTTACACCGTACAGAAAGAACACTAGAAAATATTCCAGTAGGCTCATTGGGCCTGATTCCAGTCGTGGGCTGTGAAGATCTTGGTAATAAAGTCAACGATTATCTGGTAAAATGGAGAAAAGAAAGTGCTCATGAGCATAGAGATGATGTTGCATTCTCCGGCTATAAAAAAGATACCTATATTATTGATACTAAGGTACCAAGATTTGGTTCAGGAGAAGCAAAAGGTATCATCAATGAATCTGTACGAGGTAAAGATTTATATCTTATGCTAGATGTTTGTAATTATAGTGTTACCTACTCGCTGACAGGCAACATAAACCATATGTCACCCGACGATCATTTTCAAAACTTAAAGCGTGTTATTGCTGCTGTAGGTGGGAAATGCCGTCGTATTAATGTCATTATGCCATTTTTGTATGAAAGCCGCCAGCATAAAAGAAGCGGACGTGAATCTCTTGACTGTGCACTTGCCCTTCAGGAGCTGGTACGCATGGGTGTAGACAATATTCTGACCTTTGATGCACATGATCCTCGGGTGCAGAATGCAATTCCTTTAAATGGCTTTGAAACAGTTCCTTCTACTTATCAGTTTATTAAAGGGCTTCTTCGCCATGTAAAAGATCTGCAGATCGACAGCTCTCATATGATGGTAATCAGTCCCGATGAAGGTGGCACGAACCGTGCAATTTACCTTGCAAATGTTCTTGGTCTGGATATGGGTATGTTCTACAAACGCAGGGATTATACAAAAATCGTGGACGGGCGTAATCCTATAGTAGCACACGAATTCCTTGGCAGTTCTGTAGAAGGTAAAGATGTCATTATCATTGATGATATGATTTCTTCCGGAGACAGCATAATTGAAGTTGCAACAGAATTAAAACGCCGCAAAGCGAAGAGAATATATGCAGCAGGAACATTTGGATTGTTTACCAATGGAATGGACAAGTTCGATCAGGCATATGAAGAAGGTATCATTACTGGTATACTGACAACAAATCTGGTCTATCAGTCTCCTGACCTGCTTTCCAAGCCCTATTACATCAGCTGTGATATGAGTAAATATATTGCCCTTTTAATTGACACACTGAATCATGACGGTTCAATAAGCACATTGCTTAATCCAAATGAACGAATTCAAAATGTACTGCAAAACTACAGAGAAGAAAACAAATAAAAAAATACTGGATTTTGGCTTTGGCCAAAATCCAGTATTTTATTGTTATCCTATTTATATATATACATTTCCGTTCAAATATTTATGTAAAGTATACCTATGCCTCCTCAGGGACAATAATCAAATCCTTGGTGAAGTGATTTAGTACTTCACATCCGTCTTCAGTGATAAGTACAAGATCCTCTATACGAACACCAATCCCTTCATCGGGAAGATATATTCCGGGTTCTACTGAAAAGCACTGTCCTGGTTTGATAATATCTTCATTTACAGAAGATACATCCCCAAACTCATGATCCTCCAAACCAATAGAATGTCCGGTTCTATGTGTGAAATTAGGACCAAATCCCTTTTCTGTAATATAATCACGACACGCTGCATCAACATCGCACATTCTGTTTCCCGGTTTCGCAGCTTCAATTCCTCTGCGGTTTGCCTCCACTACAATATCGTAAACTTCTTTTGCTCTATCTGAAACTTCGCCAAGGAACACTGTTCTTGTCATATCAGATGCATAATTATCTTTAAATCCTCCAATATCAAGAATTACACAATCCCCTCTTTTGCCTTTGGAATCATCAGTTACATGATGAGGATCTGCTGCTCCCTTTGCATATGCTGTAATCGGATCAAATGATACTTCCTCACATCCCAGTTCTTTATATATCTCACGGACTTTGGTATTGAGTTCCTTTTCAGTAAGCCCCTTTCCAACCCATGGAATAAGACGTTCCACTGCGATATCATTCAGTCTGGATGATTCTCTCATTAATTCCTGTTCTTTTTCATCCTTAATCATTCTGATATAATCCACAATCAGTGAACCATTCATAAATTTACTTCCTGCACCCAGTTCCTGCAATCTGAGCAAAAATCTTGCTGGCCAGATCTTGTCAATACCAATGGCTTTATCATGCTCCACAAAGCGAGACAAAATCTCTACGCCATCCTGCACATCATTATACCATACTAATTCTACCCCAAGATCCTTCTCCTGAGGAAATAACTCATTAATAAAAAGTTTATGATTCCCATTTAAATTTAAATATAGTGCCAGTAATCTTTCCCCCGGAATAATCATTTTCCCTGTCAGCCAGAAAATAGTCAGGGGATCCGCAATAATCATCTGCGGCATTTCCTTTTCTTTCATTGCCTTCAGTATTCTGTCCAGCTTGCCTGTGTCCATTCGTAAATCCTCCTTTTGCATATACTATACAATGTTTATAAACATACCTTTATAATTGTAAATCTATTTGTATGGCATGTCAATAAATCCCCTAACTTTATTTTTATTTTTAACATCTTATGACAACTATAAAACAATGTTAAATAGGTTGATTTATTTTAGTCTTTTTTTTTTAGATATTTGCATTTTATTGCTAAAAAGCTGTAGATTTTTTCGTATATATGATATGCTTATTGAACAAGCTGTTGAGGTGAATAACATTGAATTTAAAATTGATTAAAAATTTAGGAATAACCATATTATGTCTTGCAGTATCAACCTGTCTTGCTTATTTATTTTTTTATTTTGGAAATAAAAACTCAGTTAATATTGCTCTTCTATATATTCTGGCACTTATAGTCATTTCCCTGCATACAGATGGATATATATACGGCATTACCGCCTCATTTTTTTGTGTGGCAGCGGTAAACATTTTTTTCACCCATCCATTTTTTATTTTGGATTTTACCTCAGATGGCTATCCTGTAACATTTCTTGGTATGCTGGCTATTACAATCATTACCTGCACCACTACTACTGTACTAAAAAAGCAAAAGACTGCACTTGACGAACGGGAGCGCAAACTTGCCGAATCAGATAAGGAAAGAATGCGCGCTAACCTGCTAAGAGCCGTCTCTCATGATTTGCGTACTCCTCTCACAAGCATTATAGGGTCATCCGCTTCTTTTTTAGATGACTACAATAATATGTCTGATGCAGAGCGATTAGAGCTGATTTCAAATATTAACGATGATGCTAACTGGCTTCTAAATATAGTAGAGAACCTCTTGTCTGTAACACGTATCAGGGATGACTCATGTAAAGTAAAAAAAACACCGGAAATTGTGGAAGAAGTAGTTTCAGAAGCAATCACACGAATTCGGAAGCGCTATCCATTGTTAAAACTTTCAGTTACCATGCCCCGTGAGTTTCTTATGGTTCCAATGGATGCCACCTTGATTGAGCAGGTTTTAATTAATCTTCTGGAAAATGCATTTTTACATTCAAACAGTAAAAGTCCGGTAGAATTAATAATAGAAAAACATGAGGAATATGTATCCTTCACCGTCCGTGATCATGGAGTGGGAATAGATTCTGCCAGACTTCCTTATATTTTTGACGGAACAAATTATCACAGTACTGCAGACAGTCACCGTGGTGCCGGCATAGGATTATCTATCTGTCATGCAATTATCACAGCCCACGACGGAACAATCAGCGCTTCAAACCATACAGACGGAGCTGAATTTAATTTTACCCTTTTAAAAGAGAAGATAGAGGAAAACCATGCATAAATTTACCGTTTTAATAATAGAAGATGAGAAAAATATACTTCTTTTCATGAACAAAATGCTGAAAAAACATGAGTATAAAGTTCTTTGTGCCGATACAGGAAAGGAAGGCTTAAGTCTGATCCGCTCACAATGTCCTGATATTGTTCTGCTTGATTTGGGACTTCCCGATCTGGATGGCAATACAATCATCAAAACAGTGCGTACATGGTCCAGCATACCCATTATTGTTGTATCAGCACGCTCTTCAGAAAAAGAAAAGGTTGCCGCTTTAGACTTGGGGGCTGATGACTATATCACTAAACCTTTTGGCACCTCAGAACTTCTCGCCCGGATTCGTACATCGTTAAGACATTCCAACCGTCTTAATACTGATGACTCACTCTATATACGTTCCTACCAGTGTGGTGATTTACTTTTGGACTTTTCTAAAAGAATGTTGCTTATAAACGGAGAACAGGCGCATTTGACCCCTATAGAATATAAAATCGTTGCTTTTCTTGCTCAGAATTCAGGAAAAGTTATGACATATTCCACTATTCTTTCAAACATTTGGGGACCCTGTGTAACTGAAGACAACAAAATACTTCGGGTAAATATGGCAAACATACGTCGAAAACTAGAAACAGATCCCGCCCAGCCCAAGTATATATTTACAGAGGTAGGTGTAGGATACCGAATGAAAGAAGACGAATTTGAAGCAAAAGAAACACTACACAAAAATCTTGACATTAATAATAAGTGAGTTATCCAGGAGGTTATTATGGACTTATCTAAAATAGGAAAAGCAATAAAAGATAAAAGGCAGGATATGAACCTTTCTATCAGGGAATTATCTGCTTCGTCCCAAATTGCAGGCAGTACGATCAGCCAGATCGAGACAGGAAAAACTTCACCTAATCTGCTGACGCTTAAAGCACTCTGTGATTCACTAAGCATACCGGTATTTTCTCTTTTTTTGGAAGAAGAATCACAGATTCATCATGTTCCAAGCGACAGTCAAAAAACATTTATTCGAAATGTCAGCAACGGAAAGGCATTGACCGAATCGCTTATTATACAGGGAAAAAATGAAATGTACGCTGCCACAGTTACAGTTCCTCCTCATACGGATTCCGGCGAATATGCGTATCATGGAGGCGAAGAATTTGTATATGTACTTGAGGGTACGGTGACCTTTGATTTAGAAAATAACGATACCTACTTTTTGAAAAAAAATGACACATTATATTATTCAAATTATATTGGCCACCGATGGTTTAATCAGACAGACGAAGATGCAAAAATATTAATGGTCACCACCTCTCCTTATACTTTTTAGAAGAGGCGATGAACATCGCCTCTATTTATATTAATGCCAACGTCTGTATATATCTTCCCGCATTGCAGTTAATAAGGGCAGCTCCCTGCGAACCTTTTCAATATATTCTAAATCAATATCATTGATCATATACCCCTCTTTCTCATCCATCTCCTTGATTATCTCTCCCCAGGGAGAAACAATAAGGGAATGCCCCCACGCAATATATGAAGACATATAGTTTCTTGCTCCGGAGGTTCCGACGACGTAACACTGATTATCCAACGCTCGGCTTTGAAACATAATATCCCAGTGAGCAGGACCTGTAGTCATATTAAAGGCTGCAGGTGTTAGGATTATTTTTGCTCCTTCCATTACCATCTGCCTGCTTAATTCAGGAAAGCGCAGATCAAAGCAGATGCAAAGTCCAATTTTACCAAATTCACTCTCAAAAACTGTACATTCACTCCCAGAACTAAGTGCATCCGACTCTTTAAAATATTGTCCATGATCTATGTTAATATCAAACAAATGTATTTTTCTATGTTTTGCCACCTGATTGCCATTTCGATCAAATACATAAGCCGTATTATATATATTTCCCTTTTCGTCTATTTCGGGAACTGAACCTGCAGAGAGATAGATATTATACTTGTCTGCCAGCCCGCTTAACGCAGTCCATGTCTCACTGCCATCAGGCTCTGCATATGCGCTAAAATTTGCTGTACTGTATGGACAGTTAAACATTTCCCCCAGTGTGACCAGATCTGGGGCATTTTTCTGAATACGTTTTAGGTACTTTTCTAATTCCACTATATTCTTTTGTTTATCTTGGCAGATATTCATCTGCAACTGTGCAATTCGCATCTGTTTCTCCCCCTCCGCTTTTACTTTATACTTCTTTTTTTAATTATAACATGTTTATTTATTGATCCGTAAAAAATATATAGAAAACGGCATAGCCACATGTGACTATGCCGTATATCTTATGCTATTCTTCTTCAAAGACCAGTTCTTCTTCAAGATCTAATTCTTCTCCAAAATCTATTTCATCGTCCATTTCCAGTTCAGTACTTAATTTAACATCACGGTATTTTCTCATACCCGTACCAGCCGGTATATGCTTACCAATAATTACATTTTCTTTTAGACCAATCAAATGATCTACCTTACCCTTTATTGCCGCCTCTGTCAGGACTTTTGTTGTCTCCTGGAAAGATGCTGCTGACAAAAATGAATCGGTTGCCAAAGATGCCTTTGTGATACCAAGCATAATCTGCTCGCCTATAGCAGGCTCTTTTCCCTCTTCCGTAAGTTGTTCATTGACACTGGTAAATTCAAGAACATCAACCATTGTTCCCGGAAGAAATTCAGTATCTCCTCTTTCCTCAATACGGATTTTCTTCAACATCTGCCTTACAATAACCTCGATATGCTTATCATTAATTTCAACACCCTGCAGACGGTATACACGCTGTACCTCCTGAATCATATAATCCTGGACAGCACGCAGCCCCTTAATCTTCAGTATATCATGTGGATTCACACTACCTTCTGTCAGCTCATCACCGGCAGCAAGTTTTGCACCGTCCTGTACTTTAATACGAGAGCCGTAAGGAATCAAATAAGCTTTAGATTCACCTGTCTGGTCATTAGTCACAATGATTTCACGTTTCTTTTTCGTATCACTGATTACTGCAGTACCTGCAAACTCAGTTATAATCGCAAGACCTTTTGGCTTTCTAGCCTCAAATAATTCCTCCACACGGGGAAGACCCTGTGTAATATCATTACCAGCAACTCCACCAGTATGGAAAGTACGCATAGTCAGCTGTGTACCCGGCTCACCAATGGACTGTGCAGCAATAATTCCTACAGCTTCACCAACCTGTACAGCTTCACCGGTTGCCATGTTAGCACCATAACACTTGGAGCAAACTCCGCTCTTACATCTGCAAGTAAGCATTGTACGAATCTTTACCTGTTCCAATGGGTTGCCCTTTTCATCTACGCCTTTTTTCATTACCTGTTCTGCACGTCTTGGTGTAATCATATGATTTGCCTTTACCAAAACGCTGCCGCTCTTATCCTTAATATCTTCACAAGAGAAGCGACCGGTTATACGCTCCTGAAGGCTTTCAATTTCTTCATTACCATCCATAAATGCTTTAACATACATTCCTGGAATTCCTTTTATTTCATCCTGACAGTCACTGTCATGAATAATCAGCTCTTGTGACACGTCAACCAGACGTCTTGTCAGATATCCTGAATCGGCTGTACGAAGAGCTGTATCAGACAATCCTTTACGAGCACCATGAGCAGACATGAAATACTCCAGAACGTCAAGACCTTCACGGAAATTTGATTTAATAGGCAGCTCAATGGTACGTCCCGTTGTATCTGCCATCAATCCACGCATACCTGCCAGCTGTTTAATCTGTTTATCAGAACCACGGGCGCCTGAATCGGCCATCATAAAGATGTTGTTGTATTCATCCAAGCCAGACAGCAGTGCTTCAGTAAGCTTATCATCTGTTGCCTTCCAAGTCTCTACCACTTCTTTGTAACGCTCTTCCTCTGTAATCAGACCACGTTTATAGTTCTTTGTAATCTTATCCACAGTATTCTGTGCTGCTTCAATCATCTGTGGCTTTTCCGGTGGTACAGTCATATCTGAAATAGAAACTGTCATTGCAGCTCTTGTAGAATACTTATACCCAATTGCTTTTACGTCATCCAGTACTTCTGCAGTCTGAGTTGCACCATGAGTGTTGATGACCTTTTCCAGAATTTGTTTGAGCTGCTTCTTTCCGACGTGAAAATCCACTTCCAGAATCAAATCATTTTCAACTATCTCACGATCTACAAATCCCAAATCCTGCGGAATAATTTCATTGAATAAAAGGCGTCCCAGCGTAGCTTCAATAATTCCTGATTTTTCTGTTCCATCAGGCATGGTTTTATTTACACGTACTTTGATTTTTGAATGCAGCGTAATATATTCATTTTCGTAGGCAAGAATTGCTTCATTTACATTTTTAAAATACATGCCTTCGCCTTTAGCTCCCGGTCTCTCCTGGGTAAGGTAATAAATACCCAAAACCATATCCTGAGATGGAACTGCAACCGGACCGCCATCAGAAGGCTTTAACAGGTTGTTTGGTGAAAGCAGCAGAAAACGGCACTCTGCCTGAGCTTCTACAGATAACGGAACATGGACTGCCATCTGGTCACCATCGAAATCGGCATTGTAAGCAGTACATACCAGCGGATGCAGCTTTATCGCTTTACCCTCTACAAGAATGGGTTCAAATGCCTGAATACCCAATCGATGAAGCGTAGGAGCACGATTCAGCATAACAGGATGCTCTTTGATTACCTCTTCTAATACATCCCATACTTCCGGCTGAAGTCTTTCTACCATTTTTTTTGCATTTTTAATATTATGTGCTGTTCCGTTAGCAACCAATTCTTTCATAACAAACGGTTTAAACAGCTCTATTGCCATTTCTTTAGGCAGACCGCACTGATAAATTTTAAGCTCCGGTCCAACGACGATAACTGAACGACCTGAATAGTCAACACGTTTACCCAGAAGGTTCTGACGAAAACGTCCTGATTTACCTTTCAGCATATCAGAGAGTGACTTAAGTGCTCTGTTTCCCGGTCCTGTTACCGGTCGTCCTCTACGTCCGTTATCAATAAGGGCATCGACAGCCTCCTGCAGCATACGCTTTTCATTGCGGACAATAATATCCGGTGCTCCAAGTTCAAGCAGTCTCTTAAGACGGTTATTTCTATTTATGATTCTTCGGTACAAATCATTTAAATCTGATGTCGCGAAACGGCCTCCGTCCAATTGAACCATAGGGCGAAGATCTGGTGGAATAACTGGTATTGCCGCCAAAATCATCCATTCCGGTTTATTACCTGATTCTCTAAAAGCTTCTACAACTTCCAGTCTTTTTACTATTCTTGCTCGTTTTTGTCCCGTAGCATTCGTAAGTCCCGCCTGCAGCTCTGCGTATTCTTTCTCCAAATCAATAGCCTGAAGAAGCTCCTGAATGGATTCAGCACCCATACCTACCCGGAAAGACCCATATCCCCATTTTTCTTTTTCTTCCTGATACTCAGCCTCAGACAAAACCTGCTTATACTGCAGACTAGTCTCTCCCTTATCCAATACTACGTAAGAAGCAAAATAAAGAACTCTCTCTAGTGTTCTTGGAGAAATATCAAGTATCAGCCCCATACGGCTCGGAATACCCTTAAAATACCAGATATGAGACACCGGTGCTGCTAAAGCAATGTGCCCCATACGTTCACGACGCACAGAAGCTTTTGTCACTTCAACTCCACATCTGTCACATACCACTCCTTTATAACGGATTTTTTTATACTTTCCGCAGTGACATTCCCAATCCTTACTGGGTCCAAAAATTTTCTCACAGAAAAGTCCATCCTTTTCTGGTTTTAAAGTTCTATAGTTTATGGTCTCAGGTTTTGTTACTTCTCCCCTTGACCAATCCATAATTTTTTCCGGTGAAGCCAGACCGATTTTGATTGCATCAAAAGTTAAAGGCTGAAATTGTTGTTCATTATTACTTGCTGGCATATATATGGCTCCTCCTATTCTTCGTCGTCCACAATATCATCAAGATCGATTTCATCTTCTTCGAAATCATCTTCCTCCGGTTCCACATTCTCAAGTTCTTCTCCAACAAATTCCTGTTCGGTGAACCCATGATTCCCATAGGATTCCTTTTCATCACGATATCTTTTGTCTCCTTCAATAATGGAGTGCAGATCTGTTTCTCCGTAGTCTACCGTCTCCATAATTTCCACTTCTGTATTATCATCACGAAGCACACGTACATCCAGCGCAAGTGACTGAAGCTCTTTTAAAAGGACCTTGAAAGACTCTGGAATGCCTGGTTCAGGAATATTTTCACCTTTGATAATTGCTTCATAGGTTTTCACACGTCCCACAACGTCATCTGACTTCACTGTCAGGATTTCCTGCAGAGTATATGATGCGCCATAAGCCTCTAACGCCCAAACCTCCATCTCACCAAAACGCTGTCCGCCGAACTGAGCTTTACCACCCAACGGTTGCTGTGTTACCAGTGAGTAAGGACCTGTAGAACGCGCATGAATTTTATCATCAACCAAATGATGCAGTTTCAAATAATGCATATGTCCGATGGTTACCGGACTGTCAAAAAACTCACCTGTTCGTCCGTCACGCAATCTCACTTTCCCATCACGTGATAGAGGTACGCCTTTCCACTGCTTTCTGTGTGCACCATTATCTGAGAGATATTGCAGTACATCCGGAAGCAGCTCCTCCCCATGGGCTTTCACAAAGTCTTCCCACTCTAAATTAACATAATCATTTGCCAGATCCAAAGTATCCATAATATCTATCTCGTTTGCACCGTCAAAGACCGGTGTTGAAATATTAAATCCAAGTGCTCTTGCAGCTAAACTCAGATGAATTTCCAATACCTGTCCGATATTCATACGGGAAGGCACACCTAATGGGTTCAATACAATATCAAGAGGACGACCGTTTGGAAGATATGGCATATCCTCAGCAGGAAGAACACGGGATACAACACCCTTGTTTCCATGACGACCGGCCATCTTATCTCCTACAGAAATCTTTCTTTTCTGAGCAATATAGATTCTTACGGCCTGATTCACACCTGGTGACAACTCATCTCCGTTTTCTCTGGTAAATACTTTTGCATCCACAATAATACCATATTCGCCATGAGGCACCTTTAAGGAGGTATCTCTTACTTCACGGGCTTTTTCGCCAAAGATCGCGCGAAGGAGTCTTTCTTCTGCTGTAAGCTCGGTTTCTCCCTTAGGCGTTACTTTACCTACCAGAATATCACCGGCACGAACTTCTGCACCAATACGTATAATACCTCTTTCGTCAAGATCCTTTAACGCATCATCACCGACTCCCGGGATGTCTCTGGTGATTTCTTCCGGCCCAAGCTTTGTATCGCGTGCTTCGGCTTCGTATTCTTCAATATGCACAGATGTGTATACATCATCCTGTACAAGTCTCTCACTTAAAAGAACAGCATCCTCATAATTATATCCTTCCCATGTCATGAAACCAATCAGAGGATTTTTTCCAAGAGCCATCTCACCGTTAGATGTAGAAGGTCCGTCTGCAATTACTTGTCCTTTTTCTACCCGCTCACCCTTGTCAACGATAGGTCTCTGGTTATAGCAGTTACTCTGGTTACTTCTCAAAAACTTAGTAAGCTTATAAGTCTTTTTGCTTCCATCATCATGTTTGATTGTAATCTCTGTAGATGTTGAGCGTTCAATCACACCATCCTTTTCAGCCACAATGCAGACACCTGAGTCCACAGCTGCTTTCACTTCCATACCAGTCCCTACAACAGGAGCTTCTGTAGTCAGCAGCGGAACAGCCTGACGCTGCATGTTAGATCCCATCAGTGCACGGTTAGCATCATCGTTTTCCAGGAAAGGAATAAGTGCCGTTGCTACAGAGAACACCATCTTAGGTGATACATCCATAAAATCAAATTTACTCTTTTCATATTCCTGGGTTTCTTCTCTGTAACGACCGGATACATTTTTGTGAATGAAATGTCCCTTTTCATCTAATGGCTCATTTGCCTGTGCCACATGATAGTTATCTTCTTCATCCGCTGTCATATATACGACTTCTTCTGTTACAATCGGATTTTCATGATCGGTCTTATCTATCTTACGATATGGCGCTTCTACAAAGCCATATTCATTAATTCTTGCATAAGTAGCAAGAGAGTTAATTAATCCGATGTTAGGACCCTCAGGAGTCTCAATAGGACACATTCTGCCGTAATGAGAGTAATGAACATCCCTGACCTCAAACCCTGCACGATCTCTTGAAAGACCTCCTGGTCCCAATGCTGACAAACGTCTCTTATGGGTAAGTTCACCCAACGGATTATTCTGGTCCATGAACTGTGACAGCTGTGAAGAGCCAAAGAATTCTTTAACAGCTGCAGTAACCGGTTTAATATTAATCAGCGACTGAGGTGAAATCCCTTCCTGATCCTGTGTTGTCATTCTTTCACGAACCACACGTTCCAGTCTTGACAAACCAATTCTATACTGGTTCTGCAGAAGTTCTCCTACTGCACGGATACGTCTGTTGCCCAAATGATCAATATCATCTTCATTACCCATTCTGTATTCCAGATGAATATTATAATTAATGGAAGCCAAAATATCTTCCTTAGTAATATGCTTTGGTATCAAATCATGGAGATCTCTTTTGATCAAATACTTCAGTTCTTCAATATCGCCGGCACTTTCTTCCAAAAGCCCCTCCAGCACAGGATAATATACTTGTTCTGTTACCCCTACTTCTTTGGGATCAATATCCACAACAGCCTGCAGATCAACCATCATATTTGACAATATTTTAATATTACGAGATTCTTCTTCTCCTTCTACCCATACAAATGGTACTGCACCATTTTGGATTTCATCTGCAAGTTCTCTTGTAATGGTAGTTCCTTTTTCAGCAATTACCTCACCAGTAAGAGGGCTGACAACATCTTCTGCCACCCGTTGTCCCTTAATACGGTTTTTCAGTGCCAGCTTTTTATTGAACTTATAACGTCCTACCTTTGCCAGATCATATCGTCTGGGATCAAAGAACATACTTGTAATAAGACTCTCAGCACTGTCTACAGCAAGAGGCTCACCAGGTCTGATTTTTTTGTATAACTCTAATAAGCCTTCCTGATAACTTTCAGCTGTATCTTTGCCGAAGCTTGCAAGGATCTTAGGCTCCTCGCCGAATAACTCTATAATTTCTGCATTTGTCCCAATTCCAAGCGCACGAATCAATACGGTTATCGGTACTTTTCTTGTTCTGTCTACACGTACATAAAAAACGTCATTGGAGTCTGTTTCATATTCCAGCCATGCACCACGGTTAGGGATTACAGTAGCTGAATACAGCTCTTTTCCCAGTTTGTCATGGGCAATACCATAGTAAATTCCCGGAGAACGAACCAACTGGCTTACAATAACACGTTCGGCACCGTTGATTACAAAAGTACCGGTCTTTGTCATAAGCGGAAGGTCTCCCATAAATATTTCATGTTCGTTTATCTCATCATTGTCCTTATTGTAAAGTCTCACCCTTACTTTCAAAGGCGCTGCGTATGTTGAATCACGCTCTTTACACTCTTCGATTGTGTACTTCACATCCGTTTCACAGAGCGTAAAATCGACAAATTCCAGACTCAGATGACCACTGAAGTCAGAGATTGGGGAAATATCGTCAAACACCTCTTTCAGTCCTTCATCCAGAAACCACTGGTACGAGTCTTTCTGGACTTCGATAAGATTCGGCATCTCTAATACTTCTTTTTGTCTGGAATAGCTCATGCGTGAACTTTTTCCGTTTGTGATGGGACGAATTCTGTTTTTCTCCATTGACGTTTCACTCCTCATATATTTTTTGGCGGGCTACGAGTCGCCCTTCAATAGTTCCAGTAAATAGGAAAAGAACCTTGTGACTGTAAAACTGTCACTACAATGGCATACCTTTCCACAATAGCGCATTTTTTACTATATCACAAAGCTCTTTCTATTGTCAACATGTTTCTCACTAATTTACGAAAAACCTCTTGACATCTGTCAATTTCTGTGGTAGGAACAAATTCATTAGGCTTATGGGCCTGTTGCAGACTGCCCGGTCCATAGGACATGCACTCCCTATTCTTCAATGTACCAGCTATCACCGCTGTATCAGTATAACCTGGAAAAGCAGTCACCTCAGGTTCCATATCTATTGTTTCCCTTACAGCTTCTTTCATCTGTTCCAGTAGTATTGACTGGTCATTTTTCTCTATCCATGGACGATCTCCTGTGATTCTGTACCCCCCTGTCACTCCCGGCACTTGTTGCTTTCCCACTTCTATGGCTGATTTCAGAATATCTTCTGCCATCTTTGTATTCATGGGCGGCACCAGCCGCATATCAATAGTGGCTCTACAGTGATCAGGGACAACATAGGGGCTGTACCCACCTTCTATCTGACCAAAAGTCACCGTAGTTTTCCCCAACTCAGGATGTTCTGGACACCCGGAAATTTTGCTTCGTATATAAGTAAGTGCCGCAGCCATACCGGCAATTGCATCTGCACCTTTTTCCGGCATACTTGCATGAGCAGTGGTCCCCTGGATTTCCAGTTCAAACCAGGTCCGTCCTTTATGTGACATTTGAATCTGTCCGTTAGTCGGCTCCATATCCACTATCCAGTCTTCTGCGGTCACCCAGTTATCCCGAACAACTTGTTCAACGCCACGCATATCGCCTTCTTCATCTACAGTTCCAATAAACGCGAGAGTGTTGCCCAGTTTTACCTTTCCACTCTTTATTTGGTCTGCTGTTTCGGCGAATACACTAAGCGCACATGCCAGACCCGATTTCATATCACATGCCCCCCGTCCCCAGAGTCTTCCGTTCTCAATAAGACCATCAAAGGCCTGCATATTCCAGCCGTCACCTTTTACGACAGTATCCATATGACAGATAAAAACAAGGGCGGGATGTTTTATCTCGCCCTCAAGAACTGCACGTATATTAAAACGTTCCGGGAGTACCAAAGATTTTTCTGGTTTTACACCGCTCTTTTCCAGATACCGAAAAATATAATCTCCTATCCTGTTTTCATATGCTCCCGGATTAGTGCTTTCAATTTTAACCAGCCTGGATGCCAGTTCAACAGCATCCCATTGCGTGTCTTTTATCATTTTCCAAATACCATTCCATTCCACATCAACTCATTCTTAAATTGTCTGATTGTTGTATCTTTATCAATATAAACAGCCTCTACTCCCATTGCAGCCGCCCAGTCTCCCATTTGCTCAGCTGTCAGGTCATAAGAGAAGGAAGTGTGGTGAGCCCCTCCTGCCAGTATCCAAGCTTCTGCACCCGTCAGCAGATTCGGTCTTGGTGTCCAAAATGCAGTGGCAACAGGAAGCTTTGGCATAGGTTTTTCTGTCTTTTTACAATCCACATCATTGATAATTAATCTAAAACGATCGCCCAAATCAATCAGTGAGGTGGCTATACCCGTTCCCTCTTTAGCCGTAAATACAAGTCTTGCGGGATCTTCTCTGTCTCCCATACTCAGCGGCTGCGCTTTAATGCTGATGGGTCCATCCGCAATAGTTGGACACACCTCCAGCATATGAGCCTGAAGAATACCTTCTTTTCCAGGTACAAGATTATATGTATAGTCTTCCATAAAAGAGGTACCTTTAGCATCTTTCATATCCTGGGTCATGATTTTCATCACTCTCACCATGGCTGCCGTTTTCCAGTCGCCCTCTCCGCCGAAACCATATCCTTTTTCCATGAGTCTTTGTATTGCCAGTCCCGGAAGCTGCTTTAATCCACCTAAATCACCAAAATGGGTTACAATTGCCTGATAATTTCTTTCTCGCAGAAATCGTTCAAATCCAATCTCGATCCCAGCCTGAACTGCTACATGTTCCCTAAATTCCTTTTCATCCCTTCCTTCAAGAAGGATTTCATATTTTTCATAATACTCTTCAACAAGGGCATTAATATCAGATATAGAAACCCGGGATACTTCGGCTTCAATTTCATTTACCGGATAAGCATCTACCTCCCAGCCGAATTTAATCTGAGCCTCTACTTTATCTCCTTCTGTAACCGCAACATTTCGCATATTATCAGCAATACGCATAACACGAACGTGACTGCTTTCTATAACACCCACTGCCGTCCGCATCCACGAACCTATTCTTACCTGCACGCCCTTGTCTTCCCAATATCCCACAATGACTTTACGCTCCATGCCCAAGCGGCTGAATATATGGCCATATTCACGATCTCCGTGTGCTGCCTGATTTTCATTCATAAAATCCATATCAATTGTTTCATAGGGTATTTCCTGATTAAACTGAGTATGAAAATGAAGGAGGGGCTTTCTGTACTCCTGAAGTCCCAGTATCCATGATTTCGCCGGAGAAAATGTATGCATCCAGGTTATTACTCCTGCGCAGGATTCATCTGTATTTGCTTCATTAAATGTCTTTCTGATTAATTCATTGGTGATCAATGTAGGTTTCCATACTACTTCAAAGGGAATCTCTCCCGAGGCATTCAGTGCCTCAACTATTCTTTTGGAATGTTCCGCCACATGAGCAAGACACTCATCTCCGTATAAATCCTGGGAACCTGTGCAGAACCAAAATTTGTACTGTTTTTGTACCATTTGTAAAGCCCTCCTTTTTATACACCACAAAGAACAAGTTCTTTGCATTACAATTTCATCAGTTTCTGTAATTATTGTCCGTAATAAGCATCTGCTCCATGTTTTCTGTTGTAATGCTTATCCAGAAGTTCTTGCGGAGCCGGTTTGACCTGAGGATTGATCAGTTCACATCTTGCCGCCATCTTTGCAACTTCCTCAAGCACTACTGCATTATGCACTGCATCATGTGCATCCTTACCCCAAGTAAATGGTCCATGATTCTTGCAAAGTACTGCAGGCATGGAAATATAATCTTTATCTTTAAAATATTCTACAATCAATACACCTGTATTTTTCTCGTAGGCTGTATCGATTTCTTCTTTGGTCAGGTTTCTGACACAAGGGATTTCTCCGTACATATAATCAGCTTGTGTCGTTCCGTAACAAGGAATTCCTCTTCCCGCCTGAGCCCAGCTTGTTGCCCATTCAGAATGAGTATGCACGATCCCCCTGATTTCAGGGAATGCCTTATATAGTTCCAGATGTGTTTCCGTATCAGAAGAAGGATTATAATTCCCCTCTACCTTATTCCCCTCAAGATCCATAACGACCATATCTCCGGGAGTAAGTTTATCATAATCCACACCACTTGGTTTGATTACAAACAATCCCGACTCTTTGTCCAGCCCGCTTACGTTACCCCAGGTAAAAGTGACAAGTCCATGTTTTGGCAGAAGCATATTTGCTTCATATACCTCTTTCTTTAATTGTTCCAGCATTTTTCATTCTCCTATCTGCTATTAATATATTTCTATATCACCGTTGTAAACAAGTACATATTTTAATGTAAATTCTCCACTGCACTACGTTCAATTTCAAGACCCTTTTTGTAGCGTTCAATAAAGAGTTCAAATCCTTCTACATCTTTTTCTTCCGGTTCAATACAACTGCCTTCGTCTCCGCCGAATACCTTTTTTGACAGGAAATGATCCAAAGTCTCTCCTTCTTCTTTTTGAGCCATATAGGACGCAAGCAGAGCAATACCCCATGCACCCCCTTCACCTGCAGTCTCCATTACAGAAACCGGTGCATTCATTGCAGCCGCCATTATCTTCTGTCCTACATCCTTTGTTTTAAACAGCCCGCCATGTCCAAGTATTTTATCTATCTGAATATGCTCATCTTTGGTCAGAATATCCATACCTACCTTTAACGCTCCTAATGCCGCAAACAAGTGTACTCGCATAAAGTTTGCCAGATTAAATCTGCTATCCGGCGTACGAACAAACAAAGGACGGCCTTCATCCAGCTCTATTATGTTTTCTCCTGAGTAATAGCCGTAAGACAAAAGTCCTCCACACTCCGGGTCTCCCTCAAGAGCTTTATTGTAAAGCAGTGAAAACAATTGGTTCATGTCTACATCCATTCCAAAGCTTTCTGCAAACTCCTTAAACAACCCTACCCACGCATTTAAATCCGATGTACAGTTATTTGCATGGGACATAGCCACCAGTTCTCCTGAAGGAGTGGTTACCATATCTATCTCCGTATAAACTTTCGATAGTTCTTTTTCTAAAACGATCATTGCAAAAACAGATGTCCCAGCCGACACATTACCTGTTCTGACTGCCACACTATTCGTTGCTGCCATTCCGGTCCCAGCATCCCCCTCCGGCGGGCATACAGGAATTCCCGCTTCAAGTTCACCCTCCGGATCCAGCATTTTCGCTCCTTCCACTGTCAAAACACCTGCAGACTGTCCTGCGGTAAGCACTTTAGGCAGAAGCTCTTTCGTTTTCCGTGAATATCCTTTTTCCAAAACAAGAGCATCAAACTGATCAAGCATTCCCTGATGAAAGTCCTTTTTCTCTGTGTCGATAGGAAACATTCCCGCAGCATCTCCTATTCCCAGTACTTTTTCCCCCGTCAGCTTCCAGTGGATATAACCGGATAATGTAGTAAAGAAGTCTACCTTTCCAACATGCTCTTCCCCATTTAAAATTGACTGGTAAAAATGAGCTATACTCCATCTCTGTGGGATATTATATTGAAATAATTCAGTCAGCTCTCCTGCAGCCTCACCTGTAATTGTGTTTCGCCAAGTACGAAATGGCACAAGCAGATTGGCATCTTTGTCAAATGCCAGATAACCATGCATCATAGCACTAAAGCCAAGTGCTTTTGTTTTTTTCAGTGTAACACCATACTTTTGTTTAACTTCGTCTGCCATATGCCGGTAACTGTTCTGCAGACCAAACATTACCTCATCCAAAGAGTAAGTCCAGATTCCATTATCATACTTATTTTCCCATTCGTGACTGCCTGACGCTATAGGTGCAAAATCCGCGCCAATCAATACTGACTTAATCCTTGTTGATCCCAGTTCGATTCCAAGAGTAGTTCTCCCCTCCACAATATCATTCTTTACACTGTTTAAATCGCTCATCACCTTTTCCTCCTTTTAATGGATTATAATTATTTATAAAAGCCTTACTGATTTTCTGATAATCATCTGGGGCTTTAACTCAATAGAACCTTCGTCTTTTGCCCCTTCAAGCAGCTCCAGCATTTTATCCGCCGCAATCCCCGCCAGTTCCTTGACCGGATTTTGGGCTGATGTAAGAGGAATTTCACACCGCCCGGCAAGTTCTGAATTATCAATTCCTACAATGGATAAATCTTCTGGAATCCTCAATCTCGCTTCTTTTAAAATACCAACCAGTTGATTTGCCACCTCATCATTATAGCACACACATGCAGTGCATCCCTCCAAACGGCGGAGATAGCGGGCACCGTCTATTTGCATTTCTTTTAATTCACAAGTATCTATCCAAGCAATCCGTTCACCCTTTACCTTGATTTCCCATTGCATAAGTGCATCCATATACCCCGCATATCGCTTATGCCCCTGACCATCATCTGATTTAAACACGCCGGCTATGTTCCGGTGTCCACACTGCAGCAAATGTTCAGTGACCATCTTTCCGGCAAGGTAATCATCCATACTTACATGAACCGCACTTAATTCAGGATAATAGCTGTCCAAAAACAGAATCGGAATTTTTCTCCTCTGTAATTCACGATAAATATCCAGATTAGGATTAGGCAATCCGCTCTTTATTGGTTCAGCAATAATCCCATCTACAGAGTCCTTTTTCAAAAACCCCTTTAGTATCATCCGTTCCTTTTCCACTGTATTATGAGTAAATGAAATCTGCAAAGAGTATCCCCCTCGAGACAGTCTGTCTTCCATCTCTTTAAGCATATTCGGAAAAATATATTCATCCACATAAGTTGTCATAACCGCAATTCTCATGGTTCTGGCAGTATCGCCTGCTTGGCCTGTTTCAGCCTTCTTTACATAGGTTCCACTTCCCCTTCGGCGTTTCACCAATCCCTGCTGCTCAAGAACATGCACAGCATGACGTGCAGTCTGGCGACTGACGCCAAATAAAGCTACCAGCTCATTCTCCGAATAAATTTTATCTCCAAAGCGGAATTTCCCTTTTTTAATTTCATCGGTAATCTGACCGGCTATCACTTCATATTTTGCTTTTTCTACCGCCATAGACTCTGTCCCTTCAGTGTCAATAACTGCTTCCTTTTATGTAATAACCTTACAATATAATGCAAATAAATTCAAGATGTAGTCTTTCACAAATGTGTATACAACTTCTGTTAAATATCTTGTAGTTCGTGCACATAACATCTCAAGTTGTCTATATACAACTTCAAAACAGGGACACCGCTTACAGCAGATTTCAGCTGTCCGGTGCCCCTGTGTAAACGAAATAACTTCTCTGATAATTTTCTTTCAGCCTTTTAATACTCTCCTACTACAGTGGATTTCAGTAAGTTTGTTTTTCCCGGCTTACCAAGCGGAACTCCAGCGGTGAGTACCACAACCTCACCTTTCTTTACATACTCCTTGCGCTCTGCCGCCTCTGTTGCATGCAGGAAAAGTACTTCCATACTGTACTCTTCTCTGATCATCACCGGAAGAATCCCCCAAGACATATTGAGCTGACGATAAGTATGTTCGTCCGGAGTACAGCCCACAATCATGCATCCGGGACGGTATTTGGAAATCATACGTGCAGTATGCCCAGACTTACTTACGGTAATGATTGCTTTTGCACCCAGGTCAATTGCTGTCATACATGTGGCATGAGATATTGCAGTAGTCATATCGGGACGGGTTTCCTTGCCTCGTATACTGAACAATTGATTATAATCAATATCACTTTCTGTACGTACTGCAATTTTAACCATTGTTCGAACGGCTTCTACCGGATATTTACCCGCTGCCGTTTCGCCCGACAACATAATGGCACTAGTTCCCTGATAAATCGCATTTGCCACATCCGTAGTCTCCGCTCTTGTAGGACGTGGATTTTTCATCATTGAGTCTAACATCTGGGTAGCTGTGATTACCTGCTTTCCCGCATTATAAACTTTACGAATTATTTCTTTTTGAATAATCGGCACATCTTCCAGAGGTATCTCAACTCCCATGTCCCCTCTGGCAATCATAATACCGTCTGCCGCTTCAATAATACTGTCAATATTATCTACGCCCTGCTGATTTTCAATCTTAGCGATAATATTGATACTGTTGCAGCGATTGTCTTTAAGTATTTTTCTGATTTCTTTCACATCGTCAGCACAACGTGTAAAAGAAGCTGCGATAAAATCAAACCCTTCTTTAATACCAAACAAAATATCTTCTTTATCTTTCTGGCTGATGAAAGGAATATTCACTTCAACACCAGGAAGATTAATTCCTTTACGGTCTGAGATTATTCCTCCGTTTACAACTTTACAGCGTACACAACAATCTTCTATGGACTCAACCTTAAGCCCCACCAGACCGTCATCTATCAGAATGCTGTCACCAGGTTTTACATCGTTGTACAATTCAGGATAGGTAACGGAAACTATATCCTTAGTCCCTTCCACATCTTTTGGCGTCAGAACAAAAGATTGCCCCTCCTCAAGCTGTACCTTTCCTTCTTTAAACGTACGAATCCGTATTTCCGGGCCCTTTGTATCAAGAAGTGCCGCTACGGGTTTGTCCAGTCGCTTCCTGATTTCCTTCAGGCTTTCCAAACGCAGTTTCTGCTCTTCATGTAATCCATGAGAAAAATTAAATCTGGCTACATCCATGCCTTCATCAATCAGCTGTTCCAATACACCCTCCTTGTCTGTGGACGGTCCTAGTGTACATATAATCTTTGTTCTACGCATTTTATACTATTATTCCTTTCTCCAGCCTGTCATTTTCTAATTCCATGAGACATCTTCTCTCCATATTTTCTGCTTAAAACCTCTCAGTATACAATAAACCCAAATGTAGTTTTTTTCACTTTGGATACCTAAATTATAGGTCTGAAATCCGGCCTTGTCAACACGTCCTGAATCTACTCCAAATAAGATTTATTAAAGAAAAAGGATTGATAGATTTATAACGATATTCTTCTCAAAGAAAAAGGACTGTTGCCCCGTAACTTCATAGTTATCCTGCAACAGTCCTGCTTTATTTTTTTTATACAAAAGTCCTGATTATTTCAGGTTAACTTCTGCTCCTTCGCCTTCTAATTTAGCTTTGATTTCTTCAGCTTCTGCCTTAGATACAGCTTCTTTTACCACTTTAGGAGCTCCATCAACTAATTCTTTTGCTTCTTTTAATCCAAGTCCAGTGATTTCACGTACAACTTTGATTACTTTTACTTTAGAAGAACCTGCAGATACTAATTCCACATCAAACTCGTCCTTCTCTTCTGCTGCTGCACCTGCACCGTCTCCAGCTGCTGCAACTACAACGCCTGCTGCTGCAGACACACCAAATTCTTCTTCACAAGCTTTTACTAATTCGTTTAATTCTAATACTGATAATTCTTTGATTGCTTCAATCATCTCAGCTGTTGTCAATTTAGCCATTTTTATATCCTCCAATTTAGATTATTCAGGATTTTTATCCTGTTCTATTTTTGTGTTCATTTCGAGTCCCGGCTTATCCGGAATCGCTTCAGCTTATTCAGCTGGTGTCTCTACTGCTTCAGCAGAAACTTCTTCTGCAGCTGGTGCCGCATCTGTTGTATCATCCTGTTCTGCAATCTGTTTAATAACACGAGCAAAATTGGTGATTGGAGATTGGATACTTCCAAGCAATTTGGAAAGTAATTCTTCTCTTGAAGGAATCTTAGATAATTCTGTTAATCCAGCTATATCATAAACATTTCCTTCAACCACACCACCCTTAAGTTCAAGTGCTACTGCACTTTTTGCAAAATTACAGAGAATTCTTGCCGGAGCAGTTGCATCGTCCTTAGAAATAGCGACAGCACTTGGTCCTTCCAGATACTGCTGAAGTCCTGCAAATTCAGTTCCTTCAAAAGCTCTGTTCATCATCGTATTCTTGTATACTCGGTAAACTACGCCAGCTTCTCTAAGCTGTTTACGAAGTTCTGTATCCTGAGCTACTGTCAATCCACGATAATCAACAAGAACTACTGACTGAGCGTCTTTAATCTGCTCAGAAATTTTCTCTACGATTGGTTGTTTTAATTCAACTTTTGCCACGTTCTGGTACACCTCCTTTTATTATTTCCGCAAAACAATTTGCTCTATAACAAACTGTCTGCGCGCCGTATATCTCATAAGATATACGACCTGTGCGTGTACTGCCAAAAAGAATGTGTTATTGACACATTCCCGCGCGGAGCGCATCTTATTGTCCAAAAAGTCCTGCGAACTTTTCTGATACAATAAAAAACCTCTGTATCCAAAGACACAGAGGTGTAAAATTCACATTAAGAATTTAATCTTCCTCGGCAGGCGTTTTCAACTTATGCCATACGGCACCTACTGTCTTCGGCAGTCAATTGCTTTAATAGATTAACATTTTTGCAAACAGTTGTCAATACTTTTCTTGTGTAATACTATAAATCCTCTTAAAAATAAAAACTACCGCAGTCTGCTGTTTAAAGCCAGACTGCGGTCATGTTCATTTATTTTTGTTTTTCATCAAATCCTCGGCGGATTAAGCAAGTTTCATTGGGTTGATTTTTACACCAGGTCCCATTGTAGATGTTAAAGTAACACTCTTCAAATACTGACCTTTTACAGCCGCCGGTTTTGCTTTGATGATTGCATCGATAAGCGTCTGGAAGTTGTCCGCTAACTGTTCCTCGGTAAAAGATGCTTTACCAAGCGGCACATGGATAATGTTTGTTTTGTCCAATCTGTACTCAATCTTACCAGCTTTAATGTCGTTAATTGCCTTTGTTACGTCCATAGTAACTGTACCAGCCTTAGGATTTGGCATCAGACCTTTTGGTCCAAGTACACGTCCAAGACGTCCCACAACACCCATCATATCCGGTGTAGCAACAACAACGTCAAATTCAAACCATCCTTCATTTTGAATCTTCGGAATCAGTTCATCTCCTCCAACGTAATCTGCTCCTGCTGCCAGCGCTTCTTCTGCTTTGGCATCTTTAGCAAATACAAGGATACGAACCTTTTTTCCTGTTCCGTGAGGCAGAACTACCGCTCCACGAATCTGCTGATCTGCATGACGTCCGTCACATCCTGTTCTGATATGAGCTTCGATTGTTTCGTCAAATTTAGCTACTGCTGCTTTTTTTACTAATGATACTGCTTCTGCCTTCTCGTAGAGATTCCCTCTTTCGATCAGTTTTGCAGCTTCGATATATTTTTTTCCTCGTTTCATTTTAAATAACCTCCTTGTGGTATTGGCGGGATTGGCCCCTCCCACTTATTTCAAATTTACTAAGCTCGAAAAGACCTCGCTAAGTACACTACTCTCATCACGCTCCACTAGGCTTGAAAAGACCGCGCCAAGTGGCCGGATGGGGTTCGCACTAAGCTCGAAAAGACCTCGCTAAGTACACTACTCTCATCACGCTCCACTAGGCTTGAAAAGACCGTGCCAAGTGGCCGGATGGGGTTCGCACTAAGCTCGAAAAGACCTCGCTAAGTGCTCTACTCCTCAACAACAACGCCCATTGAACGGCATGTTCCTGCTACCATGCTCATAGCTGCTTCTACTGTTGCAGCATTTAAGTCTGGCATTTTTGTCTTCGCGATTTCTTCTAACTGAGCCTTTGTAATTGTAGCAACTTTGTTCTTGTTCGGAACGCCTGATCCAGATTTGATGTTGCAGGCTTTTTTAATCAGAACTGCTGCCGGCGGTGTCTTTGTCACGAAACTAAAACTCCTGTCATTATACACTGTGATGACAACAGGGATAATCAGGTCTCCCTGATCAGCTGTTCTTGCATTGAATTGTTTTGTAAATTCAACGATGTTTACACCGTGCTGTCCAAGTGCAGGACCTACCGGTGGTGCTGGTGTTGCTTTACCAGCTGGAATCTGTAATTTAATATAACCTTGTACTTTTTTTGCCATTTTTAATTACCTCCTTGTGGTATTGGCGGGATAACTATCCCTCCCACGGTTTTTAATCCAACTTTCTTACTTCTGCGAAACTAAGTTCAACCGGTGTCTCACGGCCAAACAGCTCTACGTTGATAGACAGGGTCTGCTTCTGTTCATTCATCGCCTGAATAGCACCAACAGTGCCTTCCCAGGCTCCGCTTAATACAGTAACAGTATCTCCTACCGCAAAATCAATAATGATGTTCTCTTGTTTGATTCCCAGTCTGTCCATTTCGTCTTCCTCAAGCGGAACCGGTTTGGAACCAGGGCCGACAAAACCGGTCACCCCTCTGGTATTACGAACAACATACCATGTATCATCATTCATAAACATATGAATCATGACATATCCGGGGAACATCTTTTTCTGACTGGCTTTCTGAACACCATTCTTGAGTTCGATCACTTCCTGCATAGGAACTCTGACCTCTAAAATCTGTTCTTCCAGATGACGGTTTTCGATTGCCTTATCAATATTAGCTTTCACTTTGTTTTCATACCCCGAATAGGTATGAACCACATACCATTTTGCTTCTGACATAAAATCACCTTTCTGCCGCAATTGTTTATTTTACCAAAAGATCAATTCCGTACTTAAGTATTGCATCAACTACAGAAATTAATGCTCCCAGCAGTATAGAAACCGAAACAACTGCAGTGGTCTGTTTTACAAGTGTTTTCCTGTCTGGCCAAACGACTTTCTTAAACTCTGCCTGAAGCCCTTTAAACCAGCTCTTCTTCTGAGTTTTCGCTGTTTTTTCACCCATGACATCCACTTCCTTCCAACGACTACTTCGTTTCTTTGTGCAGTGTGTGTGATTTACAGAACTTGCAATACTTTTTGGTTTCCATGCGGTCCGGATGAGCTTTCTTATCCTTGGTCATGTTGTAATTACGTTGCTTACATTCTGTACATTCCAATGTGATTCTTGTGCGCACAACTTCCACCTCGCTTTTTTCTTATTCACTACTTGTTGCATGATGGTTGCGAAGCCATCAAAATTTAGGCATAAAAAAAAGACCTACTTCCATTCGCCAGAAAATTGTATCACAATGCAATGGTGAAAGTCAAGTCTTTTCCTTACTCTATAATCAATGTCTCTCGTGCATTTGTTCTGTCACTTTATCTGCCAATAAACATGATGCCTCTGTTTTTTTATTTTATACAGTGGAATCCATGTTATTTTCTTTCCGTCGTCTGCGGCTGCAATTATTTGTAAGTTTCCCTTTTCCTCATGTGCGACCGCTTCAGCAGCGTTTTTTAACGTCATATTTATAAATTCTTTTTTCTCCTCCAGTGCTGCAAGAACAAAAGGTCCGTAAGCAAGCGCAGCTATTTCATTTTTATCTGTAGTTCTCTCTACTCTTGTTGTACAAGGAAAACATAGTTTTATTTCATCATCACTCCATGCCTTTTGTATTGAAATATACCCATCAGCTCCGCATTTCGCAAAGGTATGGATGCCATTTATATGCACCTGATAAACACCTTCACACCAGTATGGTTTTCGGATTTTCAGGATACAATCGCTCTTGCCCTTAACTTTAATTCGTATAAGACCTGGATCAGTTTCTTCTGCCTGCTGAAAAATCTTAAGATTCTTATTTTTAATTTCAACCTCAGATGGGATGAACAAATTCACATAGACAGTATCCTCAGACTCCCAATAGATATTTTCCCCGTATTTCATCTGACTTTCCAGCCCTGTCCCATGACAGCAGGAATTCTCGTACAGAAACTGTCGTTTACTCCCCGGCTTAAGAGGGTAGAAATAAGTACTTTCTCCTGAAGGTTCATCATCAAAAGAAGCAGCTACATGATTTACCACAGCACGTTCATAATAATCCATATAAAAACTTTGTGGCGAAAAACGGAATAATTCCCTAGTCAGTTTCAACATATTGTAAGTTGCACATAACTCAGTTGTGTCTTTAGTTAAACGCTCGGCTATACAATCACTGCCCCAGAACATCTCATTTTCCCCGGTTCCCCCGTTCACATATGTATGATGTTCTGTAATCGTTCTCCAGAAAAATTCCGCAATCTCATAATAACGTTTTTCGCCTGTCGCTCTGTACATCTCAAGAATTCCCACAATTTGAGGAATATGCTGGTTTGCATGTATTCCACCAAGAGTATCCTTCTTTTCTTCCATGGGGATAAGCAAATGATCATTATTAAACATTTCAGCACATTCAAGGAACCTGACATCACCCTTGATTTGATAGAGCCGCGCCATAGTTTCATTCATCCCCCCGAATTCTCCTGCAATGTAGATGTCCCACATGTTCTCCCGTTTAGACTTTTCCAGGGCTGAGAGTCTTCGATATACCCACAATCCTGCTTCAATAGCTATATTAAGCGCTCTTTCGTTGTCCGTACAATAGTAACAATCTAAAAGTCCTGCCAATATTTTGTGGAGAGTATAATAAGGGGCCCATATAATCGGGTAGGGGGTCTCTTTTTCCAAAAGATCGTACTGCTCTTCAGAATATCCACCCAAATATCCGTAACTGTATTCCGGTGATTTATTAAATGCATCCTGGCATTCTCCCAGACCGTCAACAAGAGTATTTATTTTTTCTAATATTTTTTCATTACCATTTTCACGCCAACACAAGGCAAGCGCAGACAGAAAATGTCCGGTGGTATGCCCTCGCAGCTGGCTATTCGGTGAATCCCATCCTGTCATCTCCTGTGCCTCTCTCGTATCCAGTCCCGCAGCTTTACGGAAATTGTATAGGAGCTGATCAACATCAATGTTCAGCAGATAGTCTTTTTCCATTTCTGCTGTATGATAAAACACACTTCCCGGCAACAGTTTAGTCTCTCCCTTATCCAGTGCATCTATTATGGTCACCGGTTTTCCAGAAGAAGTAGAATTGTCATCAGTTACCTGAATAAACAAAACAGCTTCCATTTTTTTATTCTTCAATCTGCCTTTCACACTATACTCCCCGCATTGTGTAAAAGTTTTGTGGTCTCCCAATTCCCATATGACAGGATGGGAAAACCACTTTCCATCAACAGCTTTTGCCACTACTGCCTGAGGAAATTCATACCTTATGCCCTTTCTGGCCTTTCTTATTATTGGTAACACGGAAATAATCTGCACCAGATTCGGCTTTTCCAGAACTCGCACGTTGTATATTTTTTCTATTTCTATTCCCCTTAATCGAAACAGAGCACGTAAGTTAACATTTCGGTCTCCAGTCCCGTTTCTGGGTCTTGTAACAGTGCCATCTGCATGCAAGAACCGCTCATCATCTGATGACCAAATAATTTCTGAACCATTTCTACCTTTTTTGGGTAATACCAGGTCAAACTCTACCGTATTTAAATTTCCAAGATAAATTTTCTCAATATCTTCCTTAATCTGATTCTCTGCACTTATCATATACACGATTACCCCCTCGTCCATTACCTTTGACCCATTTCGTCAGGCAATATATTTGTATTACTACCACTATGCACATGCACTTACCAACATTACGTTTTATTATATCAGATAGATTTGCACCGTCAATATCTCTTCTCTTCTATTTTTCACTTTACCCAAAACGATTCTCCTATAAAGGATTTTCTGTCGAAATGAATTGAAAAATAAAGTTTTTTACTAAACGGATATTGCTTTTGCCTATTCTTGCCGATATAATTATTATGACAGTGTGATGTGATTTTAATATGTATCAAGCTTATAGATACATTTTCCGAACAATACACACAACAAGATGTCATAAATAGGATTTTCGTACGATACTAAGGAGGTAAAGAAACGTGGAGGTTTCACTATTTATAGGTGTGATTTTGGGTTTTGCCGCAATGATTACAGGTTTTACGCTTGAGGGAGGACAAATGGCAAGCCTGACGGCAATAAGTCCCTTCGTTATAGTAGTCGGAGGTACAATAGGGGTGACCATAGCATCTTATTCATTTAAAGATATCGCCAGAGCATTCCAGACTGTAGGAAAAACCTTTAAACAGCCAAGTTCCAACAGTACTAAGCAGCTTATTGACAGAATTTTGGAAATATCCAAGACTTTTCGTACAAACGGGGTTGTTGCTTTGGATTCCATTGTAAAGGAACCCGATTTGCAAAAAGAAGACTTACTGCTTTTAAAAGAAGGTCTTGTTTTGCTTCAGGATGGTAAAGATGTCGAAGATATACAATACGTTATGGAGTCGGAACTCCATGCATTTTCCCAGCAAAAAGCTGTAGAAGCAGGTGTATTTGAGGCTGCAGGCGGATACTCCCCTACAATGGGCGTTATCGGTACTGTAATGAGTCTTGTTGTTGTTTTGGCCGCTGGTTTTGGCGATTCTGCTGAATTGGCACATAAAATCAGTACTGCTTTTATTGCAACATTATATGGCGTTGGTTTTGCAAATATTATTTATCTCCCTATTGCAAATAAAATAAAGCTGTATGCAAAAAAAAGCCAGATACAAAAGGAAATTATTATTGACGGAGTGTGCATGATGTCAAAGGGGATGAATGTCAGAAGTATGGAAAACGAGCTCTCCATGTACTTCCAGGCATTCTCAGACGGCAAAAAGCACTATAGAGCCGGTATAGAAAATTAGGGGGAAAGAATCTTGAGAAAAAGAGGAGAAGATGAAGAAAAGAGCGAAAATAGTGAGCGGTGGCTACTTACCTATTCCGATATGATAACACTTCTGCTGGCTCTTTTTATCATTATGTATGGAATTAGTTCAGAAGATGCGGCCAAAGTACAGGCAATGTCTTCCGCTTTATCAGAAGCATTTAATGGCCAGGTAGTGACCGAAGGCAGCGGTGGTTCAGGTTCAGGATCAAATTCCAATACAGGAACAGTCATCGAGAACATTAACCCATTGGAAAACATTTATGAACAATTAAATGGATACATTCAGGATCATGATTTGGAAGAAAATGTGGATTTAATAAAATCGGATCATTCTGTATCTATTCGTTTAAAAGACAAACTATTGTTTGAGGGCGATTCAACGGTTCTAAAACCAGACAGCGAACCCACATTAAGAAAAGTAGGACAAGTTGTAGCCCAGGTTTATGAGGACGTCAAGCATTTGACCATTACAGGTAATACTGCTGATCTCGGAGATAGAGATCCCGCAAATGAAGCCGATTCGTGGCAATTGTCTGTGGATCGTGCTGTTACCATTTTGAACTTTCTCACCTCTAATGGACTAGGCGCAGAAAAAATGTCCGTAGAAGGTAATTCACACTACAATCCTGTAGCGGGTAACGATACAGAAGATGGACGCGCTTCCAACCGAAGAGTAGAAATTACCATAACCGATTCTGCAAATTAACTTAACCAAATATACATAATATTTACAGGCGATTTAAAAGCGGCGAGAACAAAGGAATTTTTCCTTCTCATCACTTTTATTCGTCTGTATTTTTATGTGACTAAATCACTGAACCCTCTTTCTAATCTTTGTATAATTCATTTAAAAATAAAACTTGATTTAATGAAAGAGAGGATAATATTCATGTCAAAAACTGTAATCATCGGCGGTGTAGCAGGGGGTGCTACCGCAGCCGCCAGACTGAGAAGAAGAGATGAATCAATGGAGATTGTAATGTTTGAGAAGGGAAATTACATCTCTTACGCAAACTGTGGTCTGCCATATTATATCGGCAATGTAATAACCAGCCGTGATGCTCTGCTGTTACAGACTCCCGAGGCGATGAAATTAAAATTTAATATTGATGTGCGAATCTCTACCGAAGTGTTAACCATAAACAGAAATCAACAGACCATACATGTCCGTAATTTAGAAACAGCGGAAGAATACGAAGAATCCTACGATAATTTAATTATAGCCACCGGGTCTTCCCCTTTAAAACCGCCTATACCAGGAATTGAAGGCAGTAATATTTACACGCTTTGGACCATCCCTGATACTGATTCCATAAAGAAAGTGATAACAGAAGAAGATATAAAAAGAGCCGCTGTTATCGGCGGTGGTTTTATTGGGTTAGAAATGGCAGAGAACCTGCGCAAATCAGGGCTTTCAGTGTCAATTATTGAAATGCAAGATCAGGTTATGGCACCTGTTGATTTTGAAATGGCTCAGCTTCTTCATGAAAACATTTCTGCGAATCAGGTGGAACTGATTCTTGGGGATGGTGTTTCTGCATTTGAAGAGTCAGACAATGGAACGACTATTCACCTAAAAAGCGGCAGGCAGCTTTCTGCAGATCTGATTCTTCTTTCTATAGGCGTTCGTCCTAACAACATACTTGCCAAGGAGTCGGGTCTGGAGTTAAATGCTAAAGGCGGTATTGTTGTAGATGAGCACATGAGAACCTCTGATAAACATATTTATGCCGTAGGCGATGTTGTTGAAGTAAAACATTATGTGTCGGGAGATAAAACGATGATACCTCTGGCCGGTCCCGCAAATAAGCAGGGCAGAGTTTGTGCAGATTTTATTACAGATGGGAAGACAGGTTATCATGGCACACTCGGTACTTCAGTCGCACAGGTTTTTGACTTAACCGCTGCCGCCGTGGGGTTGAACGAAAAAGCCTTAAAAGCTTCCGGAAAGAAAAAGGGGAGAGATTATGAAACAATTTTGATCAATCAAAAATCTCACGCAGGCTATTATCCCGGGGCTACACAGATTACACTAAAGTTAATTTTTGACCATGACGGAAATATTTTAGGTGCACAGATCATCGGACAGGATGGTGTGGATAAGCGGATCGACACTATAGCCGTAACCATGCGCCTAAAGGGAACAATTTATGATCTTGCTGAACTGGAACTTGCCTATGCCCCTCCTTACTCCTCAGCCAAAGATCCGGTAAATATGCTGGGCTTTGTGGCACAAAATGTACTGGAAGGAATGGCAGATTTTATCGAATATCACGAATTGGATGAGTTGCTTTCTTCACCTGATAAACAGGATACGTATACCATACTTGACGTCACCGAGAGTGTAGAACGTATGGTATTTTCTATACCCGGTTCCATACACATTCCTCTGGGTGAGCTCCGCAGCAGGATTGGAGAGCTGGATAATACCAAACTGATTATTCCATACTGCGCAATAGGTGTCCGCTCCTATAACGCGGCAAGAATGCTCATGCAAAATGGCTTTCAACAGGTGAAAATCCTATCCGGAGGAACATCTTTTTATAAGTCTATGCATAATAAAGAGTTATCCGAAATCTCTTCCGATAAAAAAAAAGAGGATACTGTGATTTTAAATAATAAAAATAATGTTATTCTGGATTGCTGTGGACTACAGTGCCCGGGGCCTATTATGAAAGTTAATGAAGCTCTTGCAGATTTAAAAAAGGGGGAAATATTACAGGTTTCAGCTACAGATATGGGCTTTGCAAGAGATGTAGAGGCATGGTGCCGGCGCACAGGTAACACATTAGTGAAAACAGAGCGAAGAAACTGCGAAAATATAGTATATATACAAAAGGGATCCGAACTGTGTACATGTGAATCTGTTGCTGCACCACCAGCCGAAACACAAGGAAAAACCATCGTTGTATTCAGTGGAGATCTAGATAAAGTGCTGGCAGCTTTTATCATTGCCAATGGGGCTGTCTCTATGGGACGTCCCGTTACATTGTTTTTTACATTTTGGGGGCTGAATGTACTGAGAAAGGAAGAAAAACTACACGTGAAAAAAACTTCAATCGAGAGAATGTTCGGGGTTATGATGCCGAGGGGTATCAAAAAGTTGAAGCTTTCTCGTTTAAACATGGGAGGGATGGGTACGGTAATGATGAAAAAAGTCATGAAGGATAAGAATGTAAACTCTCTGGAAGAGTTAATTACTCAAGCCATGGCAAACGGTGTAAAGCTAATCGCATGTACCATGTCCATGGATGTTATGGGAATTAAAAAAGAAGAGCTTATCGATGGTGTTGAACTGGCAGGTGTAGCTTCCTATCTCGGCGATGCGGAAGAAGCTAATGTAAACCTTTTTATTTAAACGCCCTCTTACCTGCCTTCATTCACACTCAACATAAAATTGCAACCTAACTTACCCTACAAGACGGGGCTATTTGCTGTAGCAGATACCCGTCTTGCATTTTCTACACTTTTTCTTATCACATCCGGGTCAAAAGGTTTTGAAATAAAATCAGCCGCTCCCAGTTCAAGAAGCCTTAGTTCATTCCAATTATTTTCTGTAATAATAAGTATTGGCACCTGACCAATTCCTTTATCATTTTGAACACTTTTTAACACATCGTATCCATTCATAACAGGCATTTCCATATCCAGCAGAACTACTGACAATACACCTTCATGTTTTTTCATGTTTTCCAGTACTTGAGCCCCGTTTTCCGCCTGTAGAACTTCATACTCTTCTTCAAAGCAACTGCACAGAACCGCACGGCTTACTTCATTGTCATCCGCAATAAGCATAAATGGTTTATTTTCAGCTTCAGAATATGCATCTTCATAGAATGCATATTGATTTTTCCCCTTTTTTTTCGCTGCATAAAGTGCACGATCTGCACGGCAGAACATGGCATGATATTCCAGCGGTTCCTCTCTGGTACTTAGTGATATACCAATGCTGCAAGTAAATTGTGTAACTGTCAAATGGGAAAATATATTCTGTATCTTTCTGCCAATCATAGCCGCTTTTTTGGAAACAACTTCTATATCTGAAACATCTTTCATAAGAACAAGAAATTCATCTCCACCAATACGGCCTATTACATCTTTTTCCCTAAATATTTCTTTCAAAAGATTGCCGGCTCTGTTCAGGAATTCATCACCCTGCCGATGCCCAAGAGTATCATTAATACATTTAAAATTATCCAGATCAATCACTAACAACGCAGAATTTGCAATTCCCTTTTTGCTCTTCAAATACCCATTGCACAAATCGTCAGTACATGCCTTGTTTGAAATACCGGTAAGACGATCCGTCTCAGACTTCTCTTGAAAAATAATGGTTGCTTGCATATATTGCAAATACATATTCCTAATATATACGACAAACACCGCACTTATCGGAAAACATTCTACCACATTGATCAGATCAAGACTTACAATATCCGGATAGGCGGCCTTTACACTTATTGTTACAATAGAAAAAGCAACACACGCCAGAAACGATATCAAAACAGAATATACAGGCTTATCTACATATATCACCGGAACAATGACTAACACAACAAAAAAACAGACAGCCGGCTTATCCGTGTTCATCACTGTCCCCACCATTATAGATAAAGCAAACACCGCAGCAGCAAATATGTAATACAGCATTCTAGCATAATGATAACCTTTTTTCAGTACAGTAAACATTAAAACTGCTATAGCGGTAAAAAAAATTGTTATCTTTATATATATATCTAATAGATCTTTAAATTTACCTGCTGTAAGAATAAACGCCAGCAAACAACAAAACAGTATTGAGGCAAAGAGGTATGCTCTTCGAATGGTTACATAATTAATCTGGTTGAGTAAGTTTTTATTAAAGGAATAAAAATTTTTATTTACTTTGCCATATATACAATAATGTACCACTTTCCGGCACCACTCCTTTACTCTATTTAACATGTAAATTCCTCCTCATGACTAATGCATTTATTGTTGAATTTCCATTTCTATTTCTTAAGTATATTCCACATTTATCCAAATTTCAATTATATTCCGGCCTTATAGCTTTTGTTTTTTGTCAACTTTTGTACATGTTTACAATTTTCTCTGAATTAAAAGAAAAGAGCATTCCTTTTACAGAATACTCTTTATCGCTATAATTCCTCACCATTTGAGCGGATTAGATTCTGATACCAGAATGCTGAATCCTTCCATATTCTTTCCTGTGTATCATAGTCCACGTAAACAATCCCGAACCTTTCAGAATATCCTTTATTCCACTCAAAATTATCCATAAGAGACCACTGGAAATATCCTCGTATGTCAATTTCCCCTGCCGCTCTTTTCAATTCTTTCAAATAACGAGACAAAAAATCAATCCGATTAGGGTCATGCACTTTTTTATCCAGCGAAACCACATCAGCACAGGATAACCCATTTTCTGTAATGTAAATAGGCTTATGATACCTTTCATATAAAAATTTAGGTCCCCAGTACAAACACTCAGGTGTTATAGGCCATCCTCCGGCTGTCCGCGGGGCACCCTCTGAACGTTTTACTTCCTCAGGCATTTTATCTGCCCCCATCCGGACGCGTCTGCCGTTATAAATATTTTGTCCATACATATCTATAGGCTCAGATATAAGTTTCATATCTTCATCTGAAATGACGGGAAGATACTGCTCATATTTTATTAATCCTTCTTTTGGATAATGCCCCAGAAGTACAGGATCCGACCACCATGCCACATTCCATGTCCAATACCTGTCATCAGCCTGCATAGAAAATAATTGATGCCTTGCGGCCTCAATATCTTCAGGTGTTTCCGTATCAGGGTAACACATAGAGCCAGTAGGTGCATAACCAATAATAAGCTTTTGTTTCCCGAACTGTCGCAGCATCTGCACCGCACGGCCATGAGCTTTTAAGGCATTATGTGCCATCTCAAAGGTATCTTTTATCGGTGCTTTTACTCCCGGAGCATGTTCTCCACTTAGAAAACCAAGTCCTACAAAACATTGTGGTTCATTCAAGGTGAAAAAGTATTTTACCCTGTCACTGAAGCGCTCAGCCGCCAGTTTAGCAAATTCACCAAACCAATTTACAATTTCCGGATTCATCCATCCGCCCCTTTTATAGAGTTCATATGGTAATTCCCAGTGGTATAACGTAATATAAGGTTCTATTTCATTTTCCAGTAAAACATCTATTAATTCACTATAAAAAGCAATACCCGCTTCATTCACCTTCCCCAATCCCTCTGGAAGAACCCGGGACCAGTCAATGGAAAACCGATATGCCTTTAACCCCATTTCCCGCATTAGCAGCACATCTTCACTAAACCTATGATAATGATCACATGCTCTTTTCCCAGTATGCCCTTCATATACACGCCCAGATTCTTTTACAAAAACATCCCAGATATGCTCACCTTTCCCTGCCTTAGACACAGACCCTTCAATTTGATAAGAACTGGTTGCAGCGCCCCAGGCAAAATTCTTTGGAAACCCCATAATAATTTCTCCTTCATCTCAGTTTTTCTGCCAGCATATTATCCGCCAATTAAATTTCCGTTATTACTTGCAGACAATTATACTCTAGCACCTGGGAAAATACTACCATTATTTGGATGCAGGCAGAAAAAACGGCAGTTTCCTTTCAGAAATCTGCCATCTGTATATTTACAGGTATTTTTTAGCCTATTATCACGCCTTAGTCAGCACTGTTCCCACAGCCGCTTTCCATCCGCTGTACTTCTTATCCCTTTTTTCCGCATCCATTTGTGGCGCATATGCTTTACGCGTCATTTTTCCGAAAATAGTTTCATCCCATATCCCAAGGGAAATCCCGGCTGCATAAGCTGAACCAATACCCGATAGTTCTTCGGCATCGGGCACCTGGACCAGAGCATCTGCAACATCACTTTGGAACTGCATCAAATATGTATTTCCTGTAGGTCCCCCATCAACCCGAATCTCCTTGACCTGTACTTTTGCATCATCACTCATGGCTTTTATTATGTCTGTAATCTGATAAGCAATACACTCTATCCCAGCCCTTACAATTTCTGCTTTTCCGGTTGTTCGAGTCATTCCCACAATGGAAGCGGTTGCCTGACTGTCCCAATAGGGTGCACCCATCCCCGTAAATGCAGGAATCAGATATAATGAATCTTCCTGTATTGCTTCCCGAGCCAGTAGTTCAGTTTCTCCTGGTGACTGTATCAGTTTCAACTCGTCCTTCATCCAAGTAATCACAGCTCCTGTGTAGTTCAGATTTCCTTCTAGGACATAATCCACCTTCCCCCCCATGCTCCATGCCAGAGATGTGACAACGCCATGTGTACTAAGTACAGGTGTACTGCCGATATTCATCATAATGGAAGAACCTGTTCCATAGGTTGATTTTATCATGCCAGGCCTCAAACAGCCCTGGCCAAATAGCGAACCGTGAGAGTCTCCCAGAACCCCATGAATAGGAATTGGGGTAGTAAGTAACCCCTCAAAATCTGTCTCTCCAAAAAAAGAATCTGAATCGCATACATCGGCCATATTTTTTACGTCAATGCCAAACAGTCGACATATCTCTTCATCCCATTTTAATTCAAATATATTAAATAACTGCGTTCTGGACGCATTAGAATAATCCGTCTTATATGCTTTTCCCGCTGTGAGTTTATAAATCAGCCAGCTGTCAATAGTTCCGTGACATAACTTACCTGCATCAGCTCTTTCCCTTGCTCCTTCTACATTTTCCAAAATCCAGCCTATTTTTGCTGCCGGAAAATAAGGAGAGAGGTTCATGCCCGTTTTACTGCGTATATATTCAGCTTTTCCTTGTTTCTCCACTCGGCTGCAGATATCCGCCGCTCTGGCACACTGCCAAACAATGGCGTCTCCCAAAGGCTCTCCGGTCTGTTTGTCCCAGGCCAGAGAAGTCTCCCGCTGATTGCTTATCCCTATTCCTGCCACTTTTGTTTTGTCTATTCCCTCCATAAGATGCTTCACCACCCAGAGAACATTTTCATAAATCTCGGTAGGATGATGAGATACCCACCCCTTATCATTCACTATCTGTTCATGTAGTTTATCCGTACGCTTAATCAAATCTCCGGACTCGTCAAATAATAAAGCTTTTGTTCCCTGGGTACTCTGATCTACGCTGATGATATATCTTTCTGCCATCTTCATGCTCCTTTATAATAATGCAGTTTTGATAAGGCACACGTCAGCCTTCTTATACCGCTACAACTCGCTCTTTAAAACTTCTTCTCTCATTGGTATGGAAGCGGTTGCCCCCTGACGGGATACCGCAATAGCGGATGCCTTTGCCGCCAGCGAAAGTCCCGTCTGCACCGCATCCCCTCTGATAAAAGAAGATAGAAAATAGCCCGTAAATGTATCTCCTGCCGCTGTAGTATCCACTGCTTTTACTTGATATATATCCTGTCTGTACAGTTCATCCCCATACTGATATACTGATCCATCTCCCCCCAGAGTAAGAACCACTTTAACCTTAGGATACATTGTTTTTAGTTTTTTCAGTATAGAATTAGTTTCACTTTCTCCTGTTATCTGAGCACCTTCAATCTCGTTAAGCAAAAACATGGAGACCTTACTGAAATCACAATCATCCAATGCTTTGTCATAAGGTGAAGGATTTAGTACGATGGACATCCCAATAGCGTAGGCACGTTCTATAATATAGTCCAGCAGATTTATTTCATTTTGTAGCAGAAGCATGTCTTCTTTCCCAAAATCTGCAAACACTTCATCCACGTACTCCTTTGTTATTTTCCTGTTTGCCCCTCCATACAAAAGAATACAATTCTGCCCATTTTTGTCCACCTGTATAATGGTATGACCGGATTTACCCGGTACTTTGCGAATATAATCAGTCTTTACACCGCCCTCCTCACAGGCTTTTAAAAGTTCATCCCCCTCTTCACCCACAAGGCCAGCATGGTAAACACACACACCAGCTTTAGCAAGTGCAATAGACTGGTTCAAGCCCTTTCCTCCAGAAAAAATATTCATGTTGAAAGACGCCTGAGTTTCCCCGGGCGCCACCATATGATCGACAGAATATACATAATCCAAATTTAATGAACCAAAATTTAATACTTTCATCTTGCAACCCTCAACTCCATTTTTATGGTTTCTACATCAGGCAGGAAATGCCACACCCGCTCTCAGTATAATATTGGGATAAGGTGTAAACTCCCCTGTACGTATTACAAACTTAATGTCCGTTGACATTTCCTTCAGCTCTGTATGGCTAATCATCTCACATTCTACATCCAATAGTTTTTCTCGTATATAGGAAAGTAAGATTTGATTCTTTTTTTCTATCTCGTTTGCCAAAAAATAGTACTCTACCTCTGTCTCATCCAACACCGCATCTAAAACCTGTTTAAAGGAAGGAACGCCTCCGCATAAAGCAAGATCTACAATTTCAATACCTTGAGGTATCGGCATACCTCCATCAGCTACCATGAACAGTTCTTTATGCCCCAACCCTGCTATCAGCCCTGCAAGCTGTGCATTTAATATGCCTCTTTTTTTCACCTGTTTACCTTCTTTCTTTCAAAAACCGGCTACTTGTTTTCATTACGTGCCTGTAGAGCCATTTTAGCCTGTAAATTTCTTTGTACCTGGTCAATAATAACCGCCAAAATGATCACAAGTCCTCTGATGATTTTCTGCCAGAACTCTGTCACACCGCACATTGTCATACCGTCATTAATTACTCCAATTACGAAGGCACCTACTATTGTTCCGCCAATTGTTCCAACACCGCCTGCCATAGATGTTCCGCCAAGAACAGACGCGGCAATAGCGTTCATTTCCCATGACTCACCTGTTTTTGGTGTTGCAGATACCAATTGTGATGTCGCAATAATCCCCACAACAGCCGAACATAATCCCGAAAATGCATATACCCATATTTTCACTTTATCTACTTTAATTCCTGATAACTTAGAAGCTCTTTCATTACCTCCAATAGATAGCACATGCCATCCAAATGGTGTCTTTTTCAGAATCACTCCGGCTGCTATAGCGATCAGGATCAAGATAACTACGCCTGCCGGAATAGCAGTACCTGCAATATTACGTCCAAACACTTCAAACCCAGTGTTTCCAAGTCCATCGCTGCCTGTAAGTTTTGAAAATGTCTTTCCATCTGAACGTATATTTGCAAAGCCTCTCCAGATATACATTGTACCTAATGTAGCAATAAAAGGTGCCACATTAAATTTAGTAATAACAAGACCATTAATCATACCCATAATAGCGCCAAGAATCACCGTAATCAATACAATCATAGGTACACTGAAATACAAAGTCACACCAAAAATTTTTAATGTCAGCCCTTCTTCTATAAGCCCTCCGGCTATCATTCCCGCAAGACCCGCAATGGAGCCTACAGACAAATCTATACCTCCGGTTATGATAACGTATGTCATACCAATTGCCAGTATACCATAAAGTGCCACATGCTTAGCTACTGTCAGCAGTGCCCCCGCACTCAAAAAGTTGTTTGCCGTAATACTAAAAAATATAAGCAGAATAACCAGTACAATAAAAGTACGTCCCTTTAACAGAGTCATGGCTAATTTATTATTCCCTGATTTTTGTTTTGCTGTCATGATTTATTTCTCCTTTTCCTCTTCATGATGGCCCTTGTACGAAGCAAGCACCAGCGTATCCTGATGTATTTCATCTCCATAAAACTCCCCTGTTTTTAAGCCGTTGGATAACACGATTACCCTGTCTGCAATAGAAACTATTTCCTGCAGTTCTGAAGAGATGACAATGATAGACAATCCCTGCTCCGCATATTGATTAATAATATCAAATACCTCTGTTTTAGCGCCTATATCAATTCCCCTGCTGGGTTCGTCCATCAGTAAAATTTTAGGTTCCGTCAGGATACCTTTTCCAATTACAACTTTCTGCTGATTACCACCAGATAAAGAAAGAATCGGAAGATTTTTATCTGCCACCTTAATATGTATATCTTTAATCTGTCCGTCTACTTTCTCACCCTCCTTTTTATGATCAAGAAATGGCCCTTTTGTATATCGTTTCAAAGCAGATAATGCACAGTTTTTTTCAATATCCAGTGTCTGAACCAGACCTTGGCTCTGTCTGTCCTCAGGGATTAAGGCAAAGCCCTGATCAATCTGCCGGGAAATCGACTTAATCTTTAATTCTTTCCCTTCCATAAATACCTGACCAGTATGTTCAGGATGTAGTCCCATCAAACATTCAAAGACTTCACTCCTTCCGGCTCCCATTAGTCCATAAATCCCAAGTACCTCTCCCTTTTTCAGATAAAAATCAAGATGATCAACAAGATATCCGCCGCCAGCCTTAGGCAGACATAAATCTTTGACCTCCAGAACATTTTCCATTTGTGCCCAGTCAACCCCTCTGTTCCGTTTGGGATAAGACTTTGAGCCGCCGGTCATCTGCTGTACGATCCACGGTACATCAATATCTTTTACTTCCGCATCTGCCACATATTTCCCATCACGAAGTATAGTGACATGATCACCTATTTCCATAATCTCTTCGAGTCTGTGTGAAATATACACAATAGAAATTCCTTCTTCGGTTAGTTCTCTCATGATTTTAAAAAGAACCTTAACTTCCTGCTGACTAAGTGAAGATGTCGGCTCATCCATAATCAGTACCTTCAAATCATCCTCTACCAGATTTCTGGCTATTTCAATCATCTGCTGCTGGCCTACACGAAGCTCTCCCACATTTGTATTTAAATCCAGCGGATGTTCCAGGCGTTCAAGTACCTTCTTTGCACCATCCATATGACTCTTATTATCCAGAGCAACCCTTCCTCTGGTCTTTTCTTTATTCATATAGATATTTTGATATACATTCAGATTAGGGAACAAACTCAGCTCCTGATGAATAATTCCTATGCCATAACGTCTGGCCTCTGTTGTGTTCTTGAGCTCCACCTTCTGATCCCCAATATACATTTCTCCTTCGCTAGGCTGCTCAATACCGGCAATCATTTTCATCAGGGTGGATTTTCCCGCACCATTTTCTCCAATAAGTACATTTACTTTGCCTTTTAGCAAATCAAAGGATACTTCATCAAGAGCTTTTGTACCGGGATAGATCTTGCTTATCTTTTCTGCATGGAGAAACACATTATCTCTGCATTTAACACTTTCACCCATAATTAATCTTCTCCTTTATTATTCAGCAATAAATTTATTGTACTTCTAAAACAGCAGGAGTGATCAGCACATCCGAACTGCCTGAAGATACAGTAAATGCTCCCACAAAAGATACTGTTTTACCTTGAAGTGAATCCGGATCTACGGGTTCTACCACATCCTTGGCAACCACCTCATTAATGCTCTGGGATACCGCCGCCCATTCCTCTTGATTTTTGTAATCTCCGAATTTAATAAAACTTAAAGAATCCCGAATAGAAGAACCTTTATATACAGGACCCACCTGAATTTTTATCGCCTCTTCTCCAGTATAATCATCCAGCTTTACGGTGAGATAGCCTGCCTGTGATTCTGTATTGACCTCCTCCACAGTTCCAGTTCCTTTAACTACATAACTTAACTCTCCCGAAGTCCCCATAGAGTATTTTCCATATTTGTCTGCAAGTAAGGTCATATCGCCTTTGGATTCCGTCAAAAACTGTGCCAGATCTGCTGCTGTCTCATTCAATTCCGGAATGGCAGATGCATCCCAGATTGCCGCAACATCGTCACCGGCATTAAACTCTACTTCTCCCGTGTATTTCCCTTCATCACCTATCTTCACAACCTTAACAATTCCACATCCTGTCAACAGTAAGGTTACCGTAAGTACTGCTAAAACACCGAGAGCAATTATACGTTTATTCATAGCGGTCTCCTTTAAACCCTTTATTTTCAATATCCTCCTGGATATCAGTTTTCTTATTGTTATTTTTTAGCATACAGGGAAGCATATTCATGCCTCCCTGCGTTGTTTAATACTTTAATACTTTATTTTTTATAACACTATTCCGCAAAAATGAATCCTGCCAGTTTGTCTACATTATCAGATGTTATTGCAATACAATCTACCAGTTGTTTTTCATCTACTCCGGTAGTTCCATTTTTTAAGTAATCATCCGCTTGTGTAACAGCCATTTCCGCTATAACTGCAAACTGCTGAAGTGCGGTACCAGTCGCCTGACCCGATTTGATCAATGCCGCGGCTTCATCAGATCCATCTACACCAATAACAGGAAGCGTCAGGTTATGTGCCGCAAGTGCTGCACAGACACCTTCCAGCATCGTGTCATTACCACAGATCACACCGTTCAAATCTGGGTTAGCCTGGATAATTGCCTCCATCTTGTCATAAGCTTCTGTCTTTTCCCAGTTTGCTGTCTGCTGCGCAACCATTTCCATATCCGGATACTGATCAATTACTTCGTGGAATGCTGAAGAACGCACACCTGCATTGGTGTCAGATTCTTTGCCCAGTAATTCTGCGTATTTTCCTTTTTCCCCCATTGCCTCTACAAACTTTTCAGCAATAGCTTTCGCGCCCTGATAGTTATTTGCAACAATCTGAGAGATTGCAACACCTTCTTCGTTGATTTCACGATCAATCAGAAATGTTGGGATTCCTGCATCTCTTGCTTTTTGAACAGCTTCTACTGTGGCATCCGCTCCTGCATTATCACAGATAATCGCAGCAGCTTTATCTGCTATTGCGCTATCAAATAATTCTGTCTGCTTTGTAGGATCATCATCATGAGATACTGTTTTGACGTCATATCCCAATTCTTTTGCCTTTGCTGATGCAGTGTCAGCCTCCGCCTTAAAAGCCGGATTTGATACAGATGGGGTAATAACATAAATAATATTAGATCCGCCGCCTTTTAAAACCTCTCCTGCATCTGTGCTTTCCTTTTCCTCAGCAGTATCTTCTGTCTTTTTGTCCGCTGTTTCCTCTTTCGTGTCTTTTCCTGATCCGCATCCGATGGTCATAACAGTTACCATCGCTGCTACAAGTGTTGTTGCCAATACCTTTTTAAAACCTTTCATTTCACGTTCCTCCTTGTGTGTTTATAAAGTATTAAATCTCTTATATTAACAGGCTGCTCCTGTCAATACCTCTTACTGGATTGCCTCGGCTGCTTTCTTTGCAATCCCTTCTCCATTTAATCCATAATAATCGAACACTTCTTTTGAGGTGCCGGTAATTACCGGCTCATCTGGCAGAGACAGATTTATCACTTTTCTTGGGCACATGCTGCCCACCACCTGGCTCACTCTGGACCCCAATCCGCCAAATGGTGCATGTTCCTCTACCGTAATGACTGCCTTAACTTTAGATGCTGTTTTTATCACCGCTTTCTCATCCAGCGGTTTTACGCAGTACATATCTATTACTTCACAGCTTATGCCTTGTTCTTTCAATATTTCTGCCGCATCTACAGCGGGTTTTACCATCTCTCCACATGCTATAATTGCTACATCAGTTCCTTCTGTTATCACTGTTGCTTTATCCATTTCAAAAGGCACATTGCCCTCTGAATATACATCATCTACAGCATTTCGCCCTACTCGTATGTAAGCCGGTTTATCATCTTCAAGCAATGCTCTAGTCAAAAATTCGGTCTGAAGTCTGTCACTCGGAAGATAGACCCTCATGTTTGGTACTGCTGACATAGCTGCTATATCCTGGGCCGAATGGTGGCTCATCCCTAATGCTCCGTAGCTTACACCTCCACTTATACCAATTAGTTTAACGTTCGTATTGGAGTATGCTACATCAACCTTAGCCTGCTCATAACTTCTTGTAGAAAGAAAGCAGGCCGGAGACACCGCATAAGGTTTTTTACCACATTTTGCAAGTCCTGCGGCAATGCTTACCAAATTCTGCTCTGCGATTCCAGTCTCAACAAACTGCTGTGGAAACTCGTCTGCGAACGGGGTAAAAGAACCGCTCCCTCTTGAATCACTGCAAAGTGCCACCACGTCCTTATCCGTTTTTGCTGCTTCCATTAAAACTTCACATATCACCTGTTTATTTGCTATTTTAGACATGAAGCGCCGCCTCCTTTCTCTGGGCAAGTTCCTCTTTAATTTGTTTTAATTCTTCTGCCGTCGGAACTTTATGATGCCAGTTCGCTTTATTTTCCATCACGGACGATCCTTTTCCTTTTACTGTATTCGCTATCAATACCGTAGGCTTTTCTTTTACTGTTTTTGCAGTTTCAAAAGCTTCTCTCAGCTGATCAATGTCATTTCCGTCCTTTACATCTATAACATTCCATCCAAATGCTGCAAAGCGTTCATGAAGATCATCATGCCCCATCACATCTTCAGTGTTACCGGAAATCTGAAGGCGGTTACGGTCTACTACGGCACACAGATTATCCAATTTATACTGATGCGCGGCCATGGCACCTTCCCACACAGAACCTTCCGCCAGTTCTCCGTCTCCCATAACGGTATATACTCTGTAATTTTGTTTATTCATCTTCCCGGCCAGCGCCATTCCCACACTAACGGGAAGTCCATGTCCAAGTGAACCCGAATTCATTTCTATCCCCGGCAGCTTGTTGTTCGGATGACCAATAAACTTAGAACCAAATTTGCTGAATGTGGAAATTACCTCTTTTAAATCAAAGAATCCCTTCGCAGCCAGTACCGCATAGTAAGCCTCAACAGAATGACCTTTACTCATAATAAATTTATCACGTTCAGGATCATCCTGGGTTTCAGGGCTGATCTTCATCTGCTCAAAGTAAAGCTCTGTCAGAATTTCCATGACGCTCATGTCTCCGCCTATGTGTCCGCCCTTACCTTCCACAATAATATCGATTACATTTTCTCGTAATTCGTAAGCCAGTGCTTTCAAATTTTTCATGCTCATTCTCCTCTTAAATATGCTTTCACATCTTCCTCAATAGGGTCGTATAAGTCTGGTTTTACCCCTATATATTTGCATGCCTCATATAATACCGGAACCACATCCTTATGAATTCCTACACAGTGATGAATATACGGCCCCTCTACTATTTTAGCTTCCAGTCTTTTAATATTGTCTACTTCCACCCATAGATAGGTTCCCATTCCTTTCGGCCCATCCACACCTTTGGCATTTCCCAACAGCATAGAATATTCTCCGTTGTCTCCATCAAACCGGCACAAGGTTACGTCACCGTGTTTTGCTTCTGCGGTAAGGCTTCCCGGGTGTTCAAACGCCAATGGATAGGTAAGTTTTGGTTTTTCTTTTGCTACCGAAACAGGCCATGGTCCACAATGCTGCAGCAACTCTCCATTCTCAATATCAGGATGGCGTATTGTCCAGTCAGCAAAAAATCCCCTTGTTCCATCCAGCACTGCAGCTTCAACCAATAATGCAGTAATTGCTCCGTGTATATCTGTTTCACAGACAATTGGTATTCCTTTTTCATTAAGAATAGCATTAGCTGCACATGGCATAATCCCCAATTCTGTCTGCAGTGCATTCCAGCACTGGATTGCACCTGCCTGACATCCATATTTTTCAATCAGATGTTCCATAGCTACAGCAAGAGCCGCCACATTTTCCACCTGATTGTCTTTAATTTTCACTTCCATACTCTCATGGATATAGGTAATCATTTCGGCTACCTTTTCTCCCTGGGCTTTTGCCTCTTTAACCGCTTCCGTCAGCTCTGTCATTGGAATCGGTGACAGCTGAATATTAAACCGTTCCAGAAGTTCACCTTCATTACACATTGTCGTCCAGAAGTCAAATGGTCTGGTTGAAATCTGTAGTATACGAATTCCTCTAAATGTCTTCACCACGTTACACACTGCAAGAAAATCTCTGATTCCTCGTTCAAATACGGGGTCATTAAGTCTGCAGTTCGTCATATATGTAAACGGAATCTGAAATCTACGAAGTACTTTTCCTGTGGCAAACAAGCCGCACTGTGTATCTCTTAATCTCACTCCATTTTCATCCGGTCTTTCATCTAACGGTCCCCAGAGCAATACAGGTACATTTAGCTCCTTCGCCAGTCTTGCACAGACATATTCAGTACCAAAATTACAATGAGGTAAAAATAAGCCATCTACGCCTTCCGCTTTGAACTTAGCTGCTATTTTTTTTACATCAAGATCGTCATATAAAAGGCCTTCATCGTTAATATCATTAATATCTACGAACTCTATCCCCAGTTCTTTGAGTCTGTCAGCCGTCAGCCCTCTGTATTTAATTGCATCCGGTGCACTGAAGATACTTCTCCTTGTAGGTGCATATCCTAATTTTATTGTCGCCATTTTTTCTTCCATCCTTTCTTAACTAATTACCCTTCTATTTTTTGAGATTCCTGACACTGTCTCTTTCCAGGAACTCAGTACCTACCTGAATTTTCATCTTGACCTGTTTACCTGAATAAATAATATGATCCAGTGCACGTCTGACAGCCACCTCACCCATCTCCTGCTTAAACACATGAATGGTTGTAAGACCCGGCATAGATACGGCCCCAAACCGGATATCATCAAACCCCACAACAGAGACCTGCTGAGGAATTTTAATTCCTTTCTCTTCCAAGGCCCTTATTGCCCCCAGCGCTATTACATCATTATCCGCAAAAAAAGCAGTGGGCAGTACCGGCCGCTTCTCCAGATACTTTTTCATCTCTTCATATGCAGTCTCTATTTGTGTACCAAGTGTAACTACATAATCTTCTTTTTCTTGGAACCCATATTTTCCCAGGGTTCGGTAGTAACCATATTCCCTGTACTGAAATGCTTTAATTCTGTAATCTCCTCTGAGATAACCAATTTCTTCATGCCCCTTTTCGACTAAATATTCTACAGCATTACATGCAGCATCGGTATTATTGATCAGAACCGAATCAAATGCCATCTGTTCGCACCAGCCATCTAGCACAATAATATACCCTTTATACGCAAGGAAAGGCACATAATCTTCTTCTAACATTTCTGTTCCCAAAAGAATCACGAGTGAACCTGTATCTTCGATTACTTCCTTAAGCCTTTCTTCAAAGCTGACATCTTCATAATTAAGATGGCTGAATGTTGTTTCATATCCAAGTACTTTTGCCTGACGCTCAACCCCCTCGATCATTGCCGGAAAAATCAGACTGTCGTCAATAATACATCCGTTCTTCCTATATGTTACAAACCGGATTCTTGTAATGGTTTTTTCCGTATGATATCCCAGTTCATCCGCTGCTTTAAAAATCTTTTTTGAAGTTTCTCCATTCACCCCTTTTTTGCGATTCAAAGCATTGGAAACAGTTGCCGGAGAAAATCCTGTCATCTGGCTTATCTGTTTTATACTAACTTTCACTTTTTCACCGCCTCTTGACTCTTTCTACTTTTATTATAAATGTTTATATAAATATTTCAATACTTTTTTATACATTAATTATTATTATTGCAAGTTTTGTTTATTTATAATAGATTAATACTATGTTTTTTGTTAATTATTCACTATTTATTTTTTATTTTTTCTTTCTTCCGCTAATATTAAGCTCTCTTTCAATCTCACGTTTATGTAAACGTTTATATAAATATTTTTTTCATCAAGCACAACCCCTATTTTTATTTTTACTCAACAAAAAATGCCTGTAGCTTTTACACTACAGACATTTTTATTTCTGTCCTACACTGCACCGTTCCACAAAATCAGTACACACCTGTATTTTCATTTTTATCTTCTGGGAACCCTCAATAGACTGGGCCAACTGACGCACAGCCGTCTCCCCCATTTCATGTTTGTAAACATTGATAGTTGTCAGAGGTGGATCCGATATCGCACCAAAACTTACATTGTCAAACCCAATAATAGATACATCTTCCGGTATGCGATATCCATATTCCTTTAGCGCACGCATGGCGCCAATGGCTATAATATCATTATCTGCAAAAAACGCAGTGGGGATATCCGTATGCTGGCTCAAAAACTGTTTCATTCCTTCATACGCCGTCTCTATTTTAGTACCTACCGTAGCCACATGTTCTGAACAAAAAGGAATCCCCTCTCTGCTCAGCACTCTCTGCAGACCTATTTCCCTATATCTGAATGCCTGAATACGAAAGTCCCCGCGGATGTATCCTATATTGCGATGTCCTTTATCCAAAAGATATTCCGCTGCCTGCGCAGCTGAATCCGTATTACTGATGAGTACACTATTAAAAAAATATTCATCACTCCAGCCGTCCAGCAGGATAACTTTATTCTGGGCCTGGGTAAATAGTTTAAAATCCTCTTCCATCATCTCTGTCCCCAGCAGAACAACAGCGCTCTCCGCATCTGCCAGTATCTCTTCTATCTGAGTCTTATAACCTGGATCAAGAGCATCAACATGGCAGAATATGGTGTCATACCCCATCTTCTTTGCCTGTCTCTCCACCCCCTCGATCACCGCCGGATGAAAAGGACTATCATCAATAATCAATCCGTTTCTGCGAAAAATCACAAAACGGATCTTCTTTATTTTTCCTTCCGCCCGATACCCCAGCTCTTCCGCTATCTTCAGTATCTTTTCCGCGGTTTCACGATTTACTCCTTTTTTATGGTTCAGAGCATTAGAAACTGTAGCCGGAGAAAACCCTGTCTTTTCACTGATTTTCCTTATACTCACCTTCATTATAATAGGCCATCCTTTCAAAAGCAGAACAAGCAAAAAACACTTTATCTCCCTGCATCATATGGTTTTATTATATCCCAACTGCTTTTAAATGAAAAGTCATTATTATTTTATATGTTCCAGCCTGCCGACTGATTAATAACTTAGAGGATAAACATATTCCTCTTCGGCGGGTTGCGCATCTTCAATGCTAACAACCTGAATTTCCATCCCCTTTGTTTCGTCGTAATGATAGGTTCCGGTCACATTCACCCACTTATCCTGCTCCAGTCCAACCGCCCCTTCCCACAGACACAAAGGGCCGCAGGGTGCTAAATCTGCAACACAGCAGCTCATGACCAGCCTGGTTATTGCAAATTCATTTTCTGTCATGGCCTCATCCCGATAAATTGTTCCACGCAGAAGAATTGTATACCCTTCATATTTTTCAGGATGATAACTTAATTCTACAAGCCATTGATAAAACTCTTCATCTGCAACTGTTATGGTTTGGTTTTCCGTATCCAGACCAGACGGTACAACCGTTTGTAACTCTTGTCCTGAATTTTGGCTTCCTTCTGCCGGGGGATCCTCACTCTTTGTTTCACTGTCTGCATAATCGGATGAAGAATCCAACTGTTCAGACTCCTCTGGGGGTAGTTTTTCTGTTTGCTTTGATACATTCGAGTAACCCGCCTGAGTAGTACTTGCTGCCAACGTTCCATAAGGCAGACACATTGCCAAAAAAGGAATAACCAACACCAGACATCTAGCTAAATGCCGTTTATATCTAGGTTTTCGGATCTGAGAAAATCTTAAAAAAGCCCAGAAAAGCATAATGACCGAGGTAAAATACAAGTAAGGTTTCATCCTCGGTGTAACAAATAAAAGATATTTTCCGCTGTATACCTGATAAAAAATCATCACAGAAAACATAAAACAACATATACTTTCTACTAATGCCTCTACGTTCACATATCTTTTCATATGTTCACACCTCCACTTAAAAATCCAAAGACCAGAACAACTGCATAACATACCAGAAAAGAAGTAACGGCCAGCCGCAGTACAAAACGACCTTTAAAATATCCTTTCAGCATCATCACATTTTTAATGTCTACAATTGCTCCAAACACTAAAAACCCAAGCATAGATGTAAAATTAAATGTTCCCGACATGCTCCTCGCCACTACTGCATCGGAAGAAGAACAAAGAGACAGCAAAAAGGCCAAAACCATCATGGCAAGTACAGCAACAGGCATACTGCTGCTTCCCAGATTTTTTACCCATTCCAGATCCATGACCTGAAATATGACCGAAATAAAAATTCCGATTAACAGATATTTGCTCACACTATAAAATTCTGTCTGTGCATGTCTCATAAATAATTGAACTTTACTCCACAAGCCAGTTCCGGCTTTTCGCTCCTCATAGCATCCGCAGGAACAAAACACAAGATTATCTGTTTGCTCCTTAAGATAATCAACAGGCTTTCTAACAAAGAAGGACAACCCAATCAGTAAGGAACAGATAATTCCCATACCGGTTCGGTACAACACTGCTCGTATGTCATTATTAAATGCATAATAAGTGGAAATCAAGACTACAGGATTTACTATGGGAGCCGCTGCCATAAAGCACACAGCCGCCGGCAGAGGAACTCCTTTTTTCAGCAGACTTTTAAAAACAGGTATGGATGCACAATCACAGACCGGCAGAAAAAAACCGGCAATGAGCCCTGTCGCCATACCAATAAAAGGGCTCTTTGGAAAAAACTTCTCCATCCATCCCTTTGGCAGAAATACTTGAATTGCCGATGAAAGAAGCACTCCTATAACCAAAAAAGGGACTGCCTGTAAAAATACGCCCATAAATAGTGTCAGTACCTTGTTTACCGCCCCTCCCTGCTGCTGAAAATAGAAGATTGCAATAAAAATCACTGCCATCAAAAAAACAATTCCTGATACAACTATATTTTGATTGTTTTTCTTTTTATTTATTTTTTCCACAAGAGCATCCTCTGATGAAGAAATAATTTCTACAGAAGAAGAAATTTCTTTCAACATCAGTTTTATTTTTTTTCTTTCTTTCTCACCACTTTCTCCCCGCAGAAGAACCAGATCACTGGCTGCCACCTGAGATACAGGCCCCTCGCCAGTCTGTCCCAGCATTATTTTACTCTGCATCGCCTCTGCCAGATATATTACTCTTTCAATATGTAAATAGGATGCCAGCCTCACCTGCAGTAATATTCCCTCCAGTTTAGAAAAAGCTTCCATCCCATTCCACTCAACCCATATTTCGTCATAGTCATACATTTCAATATCTTCTGTAATCTTAATCCGTATATTTTCATAATCAGACTCCAGCTCTTCTTTCGTAAAGACCAGCTGACCAACATCCGACTCTTTTCCTACTTGCTTATCTAATCTTTCTTCACCATCTTCAAACTGTATGACCAGTGTTCTGATCTTACTGCGGTTATGCAGCATTTTCGATATAAATGTTGTTTTCCCGCTCCCTAAAAATCCAGTCACCACATATACGGGTGTTCTCATTAAGTACCTCCCAATCTCTTTTTTAATGTCTTAACCATAACAACAAGCAAAAACCATATCACTTCCAGCAGTACAATTGTTCCGCCGGGTTTTAAACCCGCATAATACGAGAGAAACAATCCGCCAACTGTTGTGGACAATGCCGCTACAATTGCACAGACTAAAGTCATTTTATAACTTTTCGCCATCTGCATTCCGCAGGCAACAGGAACAACCAGCATAGAGGATACAATCAGAGCCCCCACGGTACGTGAAGCAATGGATACAGTCAATGCAGTCAGAATAGTAAACATAAAATTTATTTGTCGAACCGGCACACCAGAAATGCGTGCAGCATTTTCATCAAAACCAATATAAAATAACTCTTTAGAAAACAGCAGAAGTGCACCGAGAACCAGCAGGCTTACAATACAGACCATCACCAGTTCACCACTGCTGATTGACACAATACTCCCAAAAAGAAAGCTGTTGAAGTTCGCATTATTTTTTACAAATCCTGAAAGCACACCGGCAAGACCTATACCCGCTGACATGACTATAGCAATTGCCATTTCTGAATAACGGGGCAGCTTTTTACGTATCCCTTCTATACCAAGCGCAGCGAATATACAGACTATTCCTGCACCGAATACTGGATTGATTCCCACAAGCAGTCCAAGTGCCACTCCGGCAAGAGACGCATGTGAAAGAGCATCGCCAATCATAGACATCCTTTTTAGAACAATCGTAATACCAATACACGGTGTAATGATTGCAAGTAATATGCCTACAAGAAATGCTCTCTGCATAAATCCATATTGTAAAATACTCATGATTCCCAAACACTCCCTTCATGAACTTTCAGCACTCTGCCCGCCCCCTGGAAATCTTTAACGTTTCCATGTGTAACCATAAGAATAGTAATACCCTGTTCACGGTTTAACTTTTCCAGCACAGTATACAAAGATCTCAGAGAAACTGTATCCATTCCGGCTGTAGGTTCATCAAGCACCAAAAGTTCAGGCTCACCGGCAAGAGCTCTTGCCAGCATAACTCTTTGCTGCTGTCCCCCTGACAGTTCTCCGATCTGCCGGTGATAAAATTCTTCCATTTCTAATTCTGCCAGTGTTTTTCTTATTTGTTCTTTACATTTGTTCCGTGAAACCCTTTTCTTTCCCAGAGGCTGATATACACCAGTAAACATAATTTCTTCAACTGTCGCAGGAAAATTCTGGTTCTTGCTGATACTGTTCTGAGGCACATATCCTATTTTCATCTTTTTAAATCCATCGGAAATATTTCTACCAAAAATCTCTATGGAGCCCTGCTGAGGTTCAAGTTCCCCCAGCAGAAGTTTTAACAGTGTACTTTTCCCGCTTCCATTTTCACCTGTCAGGATAACATATTCCCCCTGTTCTACTTTCAAATTAACATTATTCAGAACTAGGGCTTCTGCATATTTAAACGACAGTTCTTTTATACTGATTATCTCCATAGGATCTCCTTTGACAGTTTATTTTGCATTATATATGTTACTTATTCAGCGCTTCTTTCAGCTCATTCAAATTCGATTCCATCACGGTAAAGTAATCTTCACCTGCCTGCAGGTCTTCATCACTTAATCCTTCCAATGGATTCAGCACTTTTGTTTCTGCATTGATTTCGGCGGCAATTGTCTCTGCCACTTTGGGGCTGACCAGTTCCTCAAAGAAAATCGTCTTTACATTATTTGTCTTGGCAAATTTTATGATCTCTTCCATTCTTGCAGGATCCGGCTCAGAATCAGGAGAAAGCCCTTCAATACCAATTTGATTTAACCCATATGCACTGCACAGGTAGCCAAACGCTTCATGTGCCACAATAATATCCTTGCTTTTCGTATTTGAAAGTTTCTCTTTATATTCTGCATCTAGTTCATCAAATTTCTGGGCATATTTCTCATAATTTTCTGTATAGTAAGCTTCATTTTCCGGATCTGCTTCTGCCAGAGCATTTTTGATATTTTCCATTTCAGCTTTTGCATTCAACGGGCTTAACCATACATGGGGGTCATAATTTGTTTCATCATCATCTTCCTGATGCTCATCATCCTCGTCTTCGTGCGCTTCCCCCTCCATAAGCTCCAGCCCTTTTGAGGCTTCTGCTACAGTCAGACTCTGATTATCCAGAGATCCAAGCACATCTTCTGTCCAATGCTCCATGCCCGCACCATTGTAAATAAATACATCTGCATTTTCTAACTGTACAATATCTGTAGCAGCCGGCTCCCAGTCATGTGGTTCAGTTCCTGCGGGTACCATGCTGGTCACTTCCACTTTATCCCCGCCTACTTTTTGTGCAAAATCGGACATGCAGTAAAAACTGGCCATGACCTTTAATTTACCGTTACTTGATTTTATTTCTTTTTCCGCAGTTGTTGTTTCCTGCTTTCCACATGCTGTAAACAGCAGCGAAATAACTGCAACAGCCAATACAATATATACTGGTTTTTTCATCATAATCTCTCCTTATATTCAACTCGTTTTCCTGATGCACTTTGATTTGGCCGATTTAATCATTCAACCTTACCTTTTTTGATATCAGGGTTTCTCTTTGAATAAAAGAATAAATAAAAGGCAGACTCCGTATGACCACATACACAATACCGGTAGCCCACAAAGCAAACACGAACGCTGCTCCTGCCTGATTGATCAAGCCCCTTGCATGCTGAATCTCTGCACAGACAGGGCATCCATCCCCTATACAGCTGTGATGTATATGTTCACTGATATAAAGATTAGACAAAAAAAAGATGCACAAAACAGCCACAATAAGAATCAAAGACATTCCTTTTTTCTCATGTCTCATCGTTTCTGTATGATTCATGACTGTATGCTCCTTTCTCGGCACTGTTCACAGTAACCAAACAATATGGTGTGCTCCTGATCCAGTTCAAAACAATGCTCCGCCAGAATATGACCTACAAAATCGTCAATACATCCACATTGCAGAGGCACTGTTTTACCACATTTCATACAAAGAAGTTTTCCGTAATTTTTTCCTTCCTCTTCCTCAATCAGACGATATTGAGCCGGTGCTCCCTCAACGGATGGTATTTTCAGGACACTTCCTGCCTTCTGCAGACGTTCCAGACCGCGATATACAGTTGTCCTTCCCACGTGTATACCTTTTATGTGAAAGTATTCCATAAATTCTTCTACCGTGCAAAATACGTCCTTTTGCTGCTTCAGGCAGTCTAATATTATTTTTTGTTGTTTCGTACTATATCTTCCCTTTTCGCTCATGATTCACCCACAATTCAGAAATTGAAATTCATTTTCATATTATAGCACATTTTCTATGTCAGTCAAGGGTGTTAAATCACAAAAAGCAACCTATTCCCAGAAGGACGGTTACTTTTTGTATGGTCTATATTGATAAAAATAGATTTGTTCTTAATCTGCTAAAACTTTAATTTCCATGTATTTTTTATGGTCCGCATACAATTCTCCTGTATATGGATTTTTCTTTGTCTTATAGATTCTGTAAATCATATAGCCAAATACCGCAATATTGGCAAGCAGTGCAAGCAGGCTCATGACAAACATAAAACGTGTATCCGGAACTGCCCCTTGGATCTGGTGAATTCCTGAACCTGTTAATACGGTATATCCGTCAGATGCCAGTAACCCTTCCTTGATTGCTGCATTAGCGATGGCTTTACTTGATCCCGAGTGCACCAACCACTTTCCGGCATCCTGAAATGCAGGAAATGTCTGGGCGAACATACACCAGAGTGCCAGTGTCTGGGCACGATGCTGAAGCCACGCTCCCTTTCCTACAGTAAAAGCGCAGATGGTAGGTGCCAGCAAGAGTGCAAAGCCACAATACCATGCATGTGTTGGCAGACAATTATAGGTATAGGCGAAATTCCATAAATCATAAGCAATGATCCAGAACCACAACATATCCGGCCAAAGCATATCCTGGCTTTTGTCTTGTTTCGTTTTCTTTCGGATACAGATGCCGAACCATCCTGTTATGGTTACAATGTTCAACAGACCGGCGATACCATTCATCACATTCCATGAACCGCCGATATAGTACTGTACCTGGTTATTCATATATTCCATCACCGGTGTGGCATACTGACTCACCTGAAAATCTCTGGTACAGGCTTCTAATATATTTACGGCCAGTATCAAAGGCGGAAAGCATAGTGCAATTTTATTGTGCTGCAGCTTTTTAATATGCCGAATGCACCAGAAACCAATACACCCTGCGGTGGAAGAGTATACCTTTGCAAGGTGGAACCAGTCCATATAGGATGTATCCCTAAGTACTGTCAACCACAAAATAGTGAGAACAACAGGCAATACAACAAAAAATCCAAACCCGACCCATTTAAAACGTCTTCCGATTTCATTTGCCGCAAACAATGAAACAAATACTCCCAGCCACACCAGTAGAACTAAAATGGTCGGTACACTTTCTGTAAAAACAAACATAACATTTCCTCCTCGATTAACATGCCTCTATTTCTTTGATATTAAATTCATTTCCTGTTACCAGATAAGTAGATTCACTCCTGCAATAGGGACATACCTTTTTATGCTCTATTGTGGAATATGTCTTCCTGCAGTCCTCACATCTTGTAACTGCTTTTATTTCTTCGATCTTTAATTCTGCTTTATTTAAGACCTCTGATTTGACCCGGAAATATTGCCAGCAATCTGCCAGATAATCAGGTATAACACCACTGACACTTCCAATCTCCAAGGTTACCGATACTATTTGTGTCAGCTGCTCTTCCTTTGAAATCTCCTCAATCGTCCTGACAATATGAGTGACCAATCCCAATTCATGCATATTGCAACATCCTTTTTGTTTTTTTCTTTTTATACCTTTTGTCAATCTGCCTTTATTTTCTTACCATTACGGACAATTTTAATTTGACGTTTGAATGCATAGGGCAGAATTCTCTTCATCTTATCTTCACTCTTTACCATTCGGCTGGCCCCCGGCAGTTCCCGATTCAACTGAATTGCATCAAATTCACATTTTGTCGTACACACCCCACAGCCGATACAACGGTTAAAATCCACTACAGAAGCACCACAATTCAGACACCGGGCAGCCTCTGTCTTCACCTGTTCTTCGGTAAAGGGAAGTCTTATATCCCTAAACGTAGATTTAGGATCTGTCCCCACCTGTTGAAACACGCTCTGGCGTTCAACGTGACGATAGCTTTCTTTAGGAATCTCCAGATTTTTTTTATCCAGTTCAATAAATTGCCTTCTGTTTCGCCCAATAGTAAGGCTCTGCCCCTCATGCACAAAGCGATGTATCGACACAGCACCTTCTTTTCCCGCTGCAATGGCATCAATGGCAAACAACGGGCCTGTATATACATCCCCTCCGGCAAAGATATCCGGCTGGGCAGTTTGATAGGTCAGCGAATCCGCAATAATCCCCCTTCCTCTTCCCAGTTCCACCTCGCTTCCATCCAGTAAATCACCCCAAATAATGCTCTGCCCGATACTCATCAGCACATGGTCACATTCCAGGGTAATACTGTCATTCTCATCATATCGAGGATTAAAACGACCGTCACTGTCTTTCACCGATATACACTTTTTCAGTACAATTCCTTTTGCCCTGCCATTTTCAGTTAAAATTTCTTTGGGTCCCCATCCGTTTTGAATGGAAATCCCTTCCTCTGCCGCCTCAACGATTTCTTCCTCAGCTGCAGGCATAGTTTCACGGCTTTCCAGACAGTACATAGAAACAGACGAAGCACCTGCACGGACAGCGCTTCTTGCCACATCAACAGCTACATTTCCACCGCCTACAACTACGGTTCTCCCAGACAGGTGAACGCCTTCTCTTTTGTTTACCATATGTAAAAATTCAACTCCGGTATGAACGCCTTCTGCATCTTCGCCTAAGACACCAGCTTTCCGTCCTCCCTGGCATCCAATTGCCAGATAAAAAGCCTTATACCCCTTAGCCCTCAGTTCATCAAGAGTTACATCTCTACCGACTTCTATACCACACGCAAACTCCACTCCCATTTGGCGCAGTACATCTATTTCAGCTTCCACCACATTTTTTTCCAGTCTGAATCCAGGTATTCCATAAGTCAGCATTCCCCCCGGCTTTTCATTTTTTTCAAATACAGTGACAGGATAACCTTTCTGCGCCAGGAAAAACGCGCAGGTCATACCAGCAGGCCCTGCGCCAATGACAGCAATCTTTTGCGAGAATGGTTTTCCCGTCTGATTGAGCATGGGAGGAATATACCGGCTTTCGCTGTTAAGTTCCTGCATAGAGATAAATTTCTTCACCTCGTCTATGGCAACAGCCTGATCAATTGTTCCTCTTGTACAAGCCTCTTCACACCTGCGATTACAGATACTTCCGCAGACAGCAGGAAAAGGATTTTCTTTTTTGATCAGCTTCAGCGCATCCATATACCGCCCCTGTGATGCCATTTTCAAATATCCCTGGACTGCTATATGCGCCGGACATTTTGTTTTACATGGTGACGTACCTGTATCATAGCAGTTAATTTGATTATCATCCCTGTAGTTCTCATTCCATTTTTCCGGTCCCCATTTCACCGCATCTGGTAATACCTGATTAGGATAGGATACCGGCCCCTCTTTTGTGCAGAGCTTTTGCCCCAGCTTTACCGCACCTGCAGGACAATACTCGACGCACTGACCACATGCCACACAGTTTTGGGCATCCACCTTGGCAATATAAGCTGACCGGGACATATTCGGTGTATTAAATAGCTGTGATGTACGAAGAGCATAACAGGAACAGACACAACAGTTGCAGATGGCAAATATCTTGTCTTCTCCGTCTATATTTGTAATCTCATGCACAAGACCGTTATCTTCCGCTCTTTGCAGAATTTCCATCACTTCCGCCTCATCAATATAACGTCCCTTGTTAGTCTCAACCAGATAATCTGCCATGTCTCCTACACCGATACACATGTCCTCTTCCAAGTGGCCGCAGCCTTCCCCCTGAATACGGCGGGAACGACGGCAGGAACAGGCTCCCACGGCATATTTCCCTTTATATTTCTGTACCCAGTGAGAGATATGTTCGATACTGACAGATTTCTGTTCCGCAGGAATCGCCTTTTCTACAGGAATTACATGCATTCCGATTCCAGCTCCGCCAAGAGGTACCATAGGGGTAACCTTTTCAAGGGGAAGACGGGACATCTCGTTGAACATTCTGGCTATTTCAGGGTGGGATTCAACTTGTTCCTTATTCATATTCATAAATTCACCACACCCCGGCACGAACATAGGAAGCATAAATTGTTTCTCGCGTTTCTGATTTTCCCAGTTGTATTCCAGCAATCCAATAACACTCATTTCCTGCAGTAATTCTTCCGTCCGTTTTAACTCTTTACCGCACTTTTTTGCCACCACTTCTGCCGTAACTGGCCTTCGAACTTTCATCGCCAGTGCAACCTCTGCCATTTCATCTGTTACTACTCCCGCAAGCCCCCAGTATTCCGGGTCTTCAATGGTGACTTTGTGTCCGATTCTGTCTGTGATTTTCTGCCCTAATTTTAAAATCAATTCTCTGCTTTCAGCCATCTTTGCTCCTTTCAGTTTCAGCTGTTTTTAGGACTGCCATATGGATACTTCCTGTTTTAACCAATTCACCCATTCTTCTATTCCTTCTCCTGTACGGGCACAAATGGGGATAACTTTGGCATTAGGATTCCTCTTTAAAATATATGCTTTGCAAGTCTCTAAATCGAAGTCAAAATAGGGTAAAACGTCAATTTTATTGATAAGAACCACATCACATATAGAAAACATAAGCGGATATTTTAATGGCTTGTCGTGCCCTTCCGGAACGCTCAATATCATGACATTTTTTACAGCTCCTGTATCAAATTCTGCCGGACAGACCAGGTTACCGACATTTTCAAGAATAGCGAGATCTAATTTACCGGTATCTTTTGACAATAACCCTTCCAACCCCTGACGGGTCATATCTGCATCCAAATGACACATTCCCCCTGTATGTAACTGAATCGTCAAAACATCAAGCGCTGAAATACTTCGGGCATCTACATCCGAATCAATATCCGCTTCCATAACCCCAATCTTTAACTGGTCTTTAAGCCCCTCAATGGTTCTGGTAAGTGTTGTGGTCTTTCCCGAACCCGGTGAGGACATCAGGTTTAATAAAAACATCTTTTGTGCCTTTAGCTCCTCTCTCAGTTTTTCTGCTCTGGCGTCATTATCCGCAAAAATACTCTGTTTAATTTCCAGAACTCTGAACTCTCCCATTCTCTCTTTTCCACCCTTTCTTTTTTCTGGACATACCAGATATTGTTATTTTTTTATCATTATATCATTTTGTATAATACAAGTCAATTTAACCACATTTTTTTGTGCTATATGTTAGTATTTTCTTGATTTTTTTATCTTAACCATATATTATATTTTTATGGTATGTGGTATAGACAGAACCAAGGAGGTAGGAGATGGAATTTTCCAAAATAACAGCACCATCGCTGAAAGACTTATTTGTACAACAACTTGAAGAAAAAATATTATCAGGAGAGCTTCCGGTAGGAAGCAAAATTCCGGCAGAACGCGAACTTGCAGAACAGATGAAAGTCAGCAGAGCAGTCATTAATGGCGGTATTAATGAATTAAGTCAAAAAGGGTTTCTCGAAGTCCTTCCCCGACAGGGTACTTATGTAGCTGATTACAGTAGAAACGGTAACCTGAAAACATTGATTGCCCTATTGGAATATCGTGGAAACAATTTGGACAGAGCAGGAATAAGAGCTATTTTGGAGATACGTTCTGCACTGGAGCAGATGGCGGTTAACCTTGTCATGGATATAGCCACAGATGAGCAGATCAGACACCTGGACTTGATCGCCAAAGAATTGTTGACTACCGACTCTATACAAAAAGCTTCTCAAATAGCTTTTCAATATCACCATCAGCTTGCATATCTGGGTGGCAATACAGTTCTGACTCTGATATACTCATCCTTTCAGGAAATATGTATAGTACTATGGATACGGTTTTGCAAGCTATACGGGATAAATGCTTTGTCTCATAATATAAGTACTTTGCAGCATTACTTGAATAATAGAGATAGAAAAGGAGCAGATCAATGGATCAGCCAGTATCTGGGAGAAGCAATTGAAGGGACTCAACAGATTTATGAAGAAAATTAGATGATGTATTTAATTGGAGGACAACATGTTATATTTATCGCAATTCAAATTTCCAGATACAGAGACTGAGTATGATTTTATACTAAAAGAAAAAAGAACCTGCTACGATTCTTTTTATCCATTTCAAATATTATCCCGTCATCAGCTAAATGTTTTGGATTTTGAACCTATTACTATTTTATATGGGGGCAATGGCTCGGGTAAAACCACTGCATTAAATATCATTGCAGAAAAATTGTGTCTGAGCAGGGATACTCTATTTAACAGGACAAATTTCTTTCAAGATTATACAGCCCTGTGTACCTGTAAATTCAATACCCCCCTTTCCTCAGACAGCCGGATCATTACAAGTGATGATGTATTCGATTATATGCTTAATATTCGTTCTGTTAATGAGGGAATCGACCAGAAAAGAGAAGACTTATTTCAAGATTATCTTGATACAAAGAATTCCAGATTTCAGATGAAATCTTTGGATGATTATGAGAAATTAAAAGATAATAATTTAGTGAAACGCAGAACACAGTCAACCTACATCCGTGAAAAGCTGATGGGAAATGTCAGAGAGTACTCAAACGGTGAAAGTGCTTTTCTCTATTTTGCAGATAAAATCAAAGAAAATGGTCTTTATCTTTTAGATGAACCAGAAAACAGCTTGTCTCCGGAAAAGCAGCAGGAATTATTAAAATTTCTAGTGGACAGCTCGCGTTTTTTTGGATGTCAGTTTATTATTTCCACACATTCACCTTTTGTTTTGTCTATCAAAGAGGCAAAGATTTATGATATGGACGAAGAACCGGTAGATGTTAAAAAATGGACAGATCTTCCAAATATAAAAACTTACTACAATTTTTTCAAGAATCATGAACAGGAGTTTCAGTAAATATAGGACTGTGGAACTAACGCTTAGTTCCACAGCCCCTTTTTATACAATGAACAGAATAGGCTCAGGACCAGCATTTGGGTTTATCCTCTGTAGAAATAATGACCGGATCTGGGTATTCCCGTCCGTATAATTCTACTTCCACCCGCAGAATCTTCTGCGGAACTATGGGTCTGTTCACTTCTATTTCCGGATAGGGATAGGACGTGACCGGTTCCAGTTTTATATTCCTCAGACGTTCTAGTTCTTCGTGTCCCTTTAGAACCTGACCAAACACAGGATAAATGCCTTTATGTTCCGGACAGCTGCGCAGAGGGAAAAAAAATTCGCATCCTGCCTGACCCATTTCACCGTATCCTCCCATACAAACGCAGCCAAACTCTGCATCCAGAGGTACTATCTCCGGATGCAGCTCGTATTCATAAGGAATCAGATACTGCCCCTCACTTTTTCCAAATCCAGAATAGCTGATATCAATCCAGTCTTTTGGTACGATCCGCTCTATTTCATGTCCGTCAAAGGCACCTTTCTTTGCTGCATAAATAAAGCTATTTACTGTATTAGGCGCCGCATCAGGCAAAAGTTCCATAATAATTTCTTTTCCGCTTTCCATATAAATGGTTGCAGTAGGATTCATGATACCTTCTCCCAAAATGCTTTTCGCTCATCGGTAAACTCATGTATAGCAAAAGTCTGGGGATCCAGGATAACACCATAAACTTTCTTTGCAGCATGCAAAGAAACATATTCATTTTTCACATCCATAGCCACCTTTTCTGCTGGTCTGGCTAAAGGATTGCCATAGCCGCCCCCGGTACCGGTCACCATTCTTGCAATATCACCTTTATGCAATTCTATTTTAGAACCTGTTCCGCGTACAGGTACATAGGTTCCATCCTTCAGCAGAAAATCAAAGCCATTGGGAGAACCGTCTTTACCGCCGTCAAATCCCCATGCAGGGCATTCGGCTCTGCCATATGTCCCGGAAAAGGTCATGCCCTCGTTTAATGCTTCATGTCCCAGAATAATACCATAACCGCCGCGATACTCTCCGGCACCTGCATCCGTGGTATTTAAAGCATATTCTGTGACCCGATATCCAAATTTTGCTTCAAGTACCTCTGCCGGAATATTGTATGTCTCACCATCACCGGTACAAAACTGAGCGCTGTCTCCGTCTCTGTCAAAACCGGCTCCCCAGCCCCCGAGCGTTGGTCCAACATCTACAAAAGTCTCTCCGGTAACCGAGTGCGTGCCGGAGATAGAGTATGCTCCTACGGTGATGAAATGCCCAGCTGTCAGCTTGCCCTTTTCCACTATCGGCTCCATTGCCTGCCATACAAGATCTTGGGCATACTGCATGGATTCATAATAGCAGGACACAGCGGCAGGTCTGATGGCATTAAAAATACTGCCTTTTTCAGCTTTAATGTGCAGGTTTTCAAATACTCCGTCATTTACATTCTGTGAAGAATCTGTGCAGGCAAGAAAAACACTTCTGATTGCAGATACCAATCCATCAAAAGTAACATTGATAGGCCCCTTTGTCTGAGGTGCACTCCCCGTAAAATCCACATACATTTGGTCATCTTTAATCACTACCTCGACCTGGATAGGAAATGGTCCGTTGCCCAGTATATCATGATCCATCATGCCATTTGCCTTGTAAATACCATCCGGGATCTGCCCTACCTGACTGCGGGAAAACTCTGCGCTGCTTTGTATCAGACGTTCAATAGCCTGATTCACTGATTCAATTCCATATTTTCCACATAATTCGTTCAAACGTTTTTGCCCGGTACGAAGTCCTGAAATCTGCGCCCACATATCCCCAATAGACATATCAGGAAGCCGGACATTACTGCGGATTATTTCTACAATCGTATCATTGATTTCACCTTCTACAAATAGTTTCAGACAAGGAAACTGAAGACCCTCCTGATATATCTCACTGGAATCCACTGCATAACCGGGGTCTTTTCCGCCCAATTCAGACCAATGGCATTTATTTACACAATAACCAAAAATCTCGCCTTCTATAAAAATAGGCAGTACCAGTCCAACGTCCTGCAGATGAGAACCACCACCACCATAGGGATCATTGCATATAATCAGATCCCCCTCTTTAAGGTTACCTTTCTTGGTGTATTTTTCTATTACAGAGTTAACAAGAGAGGTCAGCATACCCAAAAATCCACATGCACCGTTTCCCTGAGTAAGAAGCCGCCCATTTTTATCCGTAATGCCCGATGCAAAATCCAGGCATTCATAAATAATCGGGCTTTTAGATGTTCGCGCTACTGCAATAAACATTTCTTCTCCTATAGCCAGCATTGAATCTCGAATAATATCCAGTGTAATTAAATCTACATTTTTACTGCTCATGTTTAAACCCCCGTTTCTATCAAAATATCGCCAAATTTGTCAATGGATGCTCTCATTCCGGGATAAATTACCGCCGAAGAACTGGTCTCCTCTATAATTGCCGGCCCTTCCACTTCCATAGCCGGAGACATTTTATCCCGGTCATAAATCTTTGTATCCATTGCCCCTGTTCCTTCAAAAATAACGGGCCTGACTTCTTTCATTGCCTCTTCCAAACTAAAGGGAAGTAATTCCGCCTCCTTTATGGGGGTCTTCTCAATTTTCCCGAAAGATGCGAGGTGCATATTCACCACCTCAACTCCGCTCTCTTCAAGCCGGAAGGAATAGTTCTGCTCATGCTCCTTATGAAATGCTTCAATAAATTCGCCAACATTAGAAGATGTCATCGCATCATTAGGTACCTTCACCTTAACCGTATGGTCCTGACCCATATAACGCATATCCAAATAATGGTGAAAGTACACATTTTCTTTTTCAATACCTTTTTTTGCATTATCTTCGTAGGCCTTTGCTTCTAATTTTGACCATTCACCATTCATTTGGTCATAGTCCGGATCTTCCAGACTCATTCTGTATGTCTGTATATCATCTGAACGGAGATCTGTCATCAGCATGCCCCAGGCAGAAAACACTGAGGCTGCCAGCGGGATGATTACTTTTTTAATGTTTAGTTCTTTAGCAAGCGCTGCGGCATGCATAGGCCCTCCGCCTCCAAAAGCTACCAGCGCAAAATCTCTTGGATCATAGCCCTTCCTGATGGATACAAGTTTTAGTGCATTGAGCATATTGGAATTTGCAACACGGATAATCCCCATTGCCGCCTCCTTGGCATCTATTCCATATGCATCACCTATTTTTTCCTGGATAGCACTGCGAACCTTTTCCATATCCACATCCATATCAAAATTCTTTGGTGACAGTCTTCCTACCACAAGATTCGCATCTGTTGTAGTCGGCTCACTTCCCCCTTTTTGATAGGCAACCGGTCCGGGAAGTGCTCCTGCCGATTTAGGGCCCACGCGAAGAGAATTTGTGCTGTCGATCCATGCAATAGAACCTCCGCCATTTCCAATCTCCACAATATCAACTACCGGTACACGGATTGGATATCCCGGGAATCTTGCATTCTTTTCTATTTTGTATTCGGTCGTCGTCTTTACTTCACCGCCGTCAACCAAAGAGCATTTTGCAGTAGTACCTCCAATGTCAAACGCAATGACCCTGTGTTCTCCTATCATTTCTCCCAGCATTGCAGCCCCGTAAATCCCGGCGACCGGACCTGACTCCACCATATTAATAGGAACCTCTTTAGCATTCTCAAAGGTCGTGGTACCGCCGTTGCTCTGCATAATATATTTAGGGCATTTAATTTCCATCTTTTCTAATTTATTATACAATTTATCTATGTAGGTCTTTGCTGATGGTTTTACATAAGAGTTCAGAACTGCCGTTGTTGTCCGCTCATACTCTCTCCATTCTTTAGAAATTTCATAAGATGCTGTTACCGCAATTCCAGGCCACAGCTTCTCGACCAGCTCTTTCGCCTGCTTCTCATGTTTTGCATTTACATAGGAATGAAGAAATACGATTGCAACTGCTTCCACATTTTCTTTTTTGAAAATATCAATACAGGATTTCACATCTTCTTCATTTAGGGCAATCAGTTCATTTCCCTGATAATCCAGACGCTCCTCCACCTCCTGACGCAAATATCTTGGAACAAAGGATTCCGGCTTTTTAAAGTTAAAATTAAATAAATCCGGGCGGTTTCCTCTTCCTATCTCTAATATATCACGAAATCCTTTTGTCGTAATCAGACCCGTTTTTGCTCCTTTTCGCTCTGTCAGCGCATTGATCACCACCGTTGTTCCATGGGTCAGATCCTTTATATCTTTTGGTGATATATCACACTTTTGTATGACATTTAAGACACCCTGCTCAAAATTAGGGGGAGTAGTGTGGCTTTTGTTTACACATACTTTTCCGCATTCATCAATATACACAATATCGGTGAACGTACCTCCTATATCTGTTGCAACTCTCATCTTGTGCCTCCTTTACATTGAATAAAGTTATACCTTTATCTCAGAATAGTGTAGGTGTAATTACACCTATCATTTCCAGTTCTTCATCTTCATTATTGATAATTTTATGGGGATGTGTAGATGGAAAATGTATAGACTCACCCTCACTTGCAATATGTTCAATTCCATCAATTATTACTGTTGCTTTTCCTTTCAATATGTAATAAAATTCCTCTCCGGGATGATCCAGTTCCTCAAACTTTTCAAAATGAGGATCCATAGTCATCCGAAACGCATCTTGAATACGGTTTTCGAACCTGCCGCTCAGTATACTTATACTCTTGTAAGCCCTCTGCATACCCTCCAAGGCATGACCTGAACTATTCCTTACATATTCTTCTTTTTCTGCGCCTTCCTCAAAGAAATCTTTCATGGGAACTTGAAGAGCATTTGCAATTTTATTTAACGTAACAACCGTCAACGCTGATTTTCCGTTTTCAATCTGCGAGAGAAAACTCACGGAAATACCGGCCATTTTGCTCAATTCAGCCAACGTAAGTTTTTTCGCTTTTCTCAGTTCTTTTATTTTTATCCCAGTATTTTTTTCCATATTTTCACCTGCTCAATATTTTTTTGCCGGATGCTCCGGCCATCATCTCCTCTCCATATTACTTCCTGCATCGCTTATTTTCCAGCGATTTTCATAACTAGTTCATTTAAAAAACATTTAAACTCTTCCTCATCACTCATCATTGTGTATTTATTTTCTTCTATATACTTTTGTATATCTAATGAAAAAGAATCTGCTTTTCCATTTTTTTCAGTAAGAGAAATTATTCTGCTAAGTGCATCTACCATACGAAAGGGCCCGTAAATCATCGGATCATTTAACAGTTCTTTCGCAGCACTTGCCATATAACCGTATAAATCGTATAATTCTTCCTTCAATTGTTCATCCGTCATAATTACCATCCCCCTATATGTATTGTTTCTGCCACACTTCTCCTTACCGGTGCTTTCGCTTCGAGTTTTGGATATCCAAGTATGACCAGAAGGTCCGGTCTGATGTTTTCGGGTACTCCCAACAGCAGTGCAGCCGCCTCAGTATCATATCCCTTCAGTGCACAGGTGCCTAACCCCTCTTCGTGTGCCGCAAGCATAATATTCTGAGCAGCCATAGCAATATCCATAATAGACATGGTCATTTCACCAAGTTTTCCAGCCTTTTTTCTGGATCGCTCAGTGTCTGTACAGAGAAAAATCATGGCACCCGGTATTTCAAAGAGTCCAGGGGAAAAACGTAAAAATTTCTTCATCTCTTCCCTTTTATTTAACACAATAAATTCCCATGCCTGAGCATTACTGCCGCTTGGCGCCCATGTTCCCAGTTCCACCAGTTCTTCTAATCGTTCCATGGAAACTTCTTTATCCATAAAACTCCGCATACTTCTACGCCCTTTGATAATCTCCTCCAACATTTCCTTTATTCCCTCCACATTCCTGCTGCCTGAAAATGCTTTTCAATCCCCCACCTTTTTATTTCTTCCTTTTGCGGGCTTTCATAAAGTCCACTCTTGCTGAAATACCATCCCGCTTTTTCTTTCAGTCCACATAGAAATTCCGCATATTTTAAAGGCGCAATATTTGCATCTATCACCGGTACTTGAAATTCTTCCTGCAGCTGCCTGAAAAATCCCATTTGTATCGTACATCCCAGAAGTATTACTTCTGCATGATCTTCTTCCACCGCTTTTTTTATTTCTTGTCTCATTCTTTCCTTAGTAAATTCCGGATTTTCCTGCAGCTGCTGCACTCCTATCTCCAAGCTTCTAAAGGACACCAGCTGATGTCCGAAACCGTGATAATATACATTGGCTTTCATCTCAGGCATAGTTTTGTTTCTGACCACGAGCACGGAAAAAGAGCTTCCTAGTGTGGTCCCAATGTGCATAGCGGCCTCTGCCGGACCAGTCACGATCATGTTCTCACAGATTTCTCTGGCAGCCTGTAGGAAAGGGTCGTAATAACACCCTATAATACAGGCAGCATAGCCTTCATTCTCTGCTTTTTTTATGCAATGGAGCAGCTTTTCGCCTATCAGCACTTCATAATAATTATATTCCAGATGTTCCGGAAGCCCCGCTTCCAGATTGGTCACATCAAGCAGAGTCTCCTCGTCCTTATACTGGTCAAGATACTCCTTCACTTCCTGATTCCACATATCATGCCCAACAGGATTGATAAACAAGATTTTTCTTTTCATGTAACCCTCCTTTCAACATGTCTTCATTATTCACACAGATGACACCGAACACCATGATACTCATCCGTTTTTAGAATGATAGGATCTTCTCTTTTACAGACATCCATTACATATGGGCATCTGAGATGAAAACTGCAGCCGGACGGAATATTGACCGGTGAGGGAATCTCTCCTTTAGACTCTACCTTCTTAGGCTTAAGTGCCTCTTCCTCTTCGGAAACAACCGGTATGGATGAAATCAGCATCTGGGTATAGGGATGTTCCGGTTTATGAAAAAATTCTTCTGCCGGTGCTATTTCTGCAATTTTTCCAAGATATAAAATAGCAACTCTTGTAGCAATATTACGCATCAGACTCAAATCATGTGTAATAAAAAGAAACGTAAGATTTTTCTCTTTCTGAATTCTCAGCAGCATATTTATAATCTTAGCTTGTATGGATACATCAAGCGCGGAAGTCGGTTCATCCAGAATCAGGAACTTTGGCTCACACGCCAGTGCTCTCGCAATTGCAACCATCTGCCTTTCGCCGCCCCCGATTGCACCTGGTGTCTTGTACATATAACTCACCGGTAATTCTACCATCTCCAGTAATGCTTTAATTCTCTCTTCTCGCTCCCCTTTACCTGTACACATTTTATGGATTTTTAAAGGAAGTTCCAGTATTTCTTTTATTGTCTGATGTGGGTTCATTGAGGATCCTGGGTCTTGAAATACAATCTGAATGTTTTTCTTCATCTCCAGCGTTCTGTTTTTTGATGCATTCAAATCCTTTCCCTGAAACAAGATTTTTCCTTCTGAAGGCCAGTACATTCCCACCACAGAATAGGCTATCGTACTTTTTCCCGATCCACTTTCTCCAACAAGACCAATCACTTCCCCTTGATTTATTTCAAGGGAAACATCATCCACCGCTTTTACAAATAGTGGTTTTCCTTCCTCATCCTTTTTATTTACCGGAAAATACTGTTTTAAGTTTTGTATCTGCATAATTGTATCTGACATTTCATAACCTCCTTTTAAAGATTAAAGCAGGCAACTTTATGTCCACCACCTACGTCCTTCAATTTGGGTTTGCAGTTCTTACATTGTTCTGTAACTCTGGAGCATCGGGGCGCGAACCTGCATCCGGCCGGTGGATACTGATAATCCGGAATAGCTCCGTATATGCCCGACTGAATACCTCCGCCTCCAAGTCTTGGCACAGCTTCCATTAATCCTGCGGTATAGGGATGAAGTGTTTTTTTGAACACTTCTGCCGTTTTTGCCGACTCAACAACAGTGCCGGCATACATGACATGAATACTGTCTGTCAGTTCCCTTGCCACGCCTAAAGAGTGTGTGATCATAATAAGAGACATATTTCGCTCTTCCACCAGCCTGTTCAGAGTCTTGTGCACCTGATCCTGTATAGTTACATCCAGTGCAGTCCCCGGTTCGTCCGCAATCATCATATCTCTCTGGGTCATGATGGCCATGGCGATACAGATTCTCTGCTTCATTCCGCCGGATAACTGATTGGGATAGTAGTCAAATATTCTTTCCGGATCAGGGATAAAAACATCTCTGATTGCCTGCAGGACCATCTCTTTTTGCTCGGCCTTATTTTTACCCTTCCCTTGTTTTGAGTAGTACACGACATCCATCATCTGCTGCCCAATCGTGAATACCGGATTCAGCGCATTAGCGGGTTCCTGATAAATCATAGATATCTCTCCGCTGCGAATCTGATTCATTTCCTTAGGATTCATCTTGAGGATATCTTTTCCCTTGTAGAAAATCTCTCCATCGGGCATTACATATTGCTGTCTGGGAATAACATTTAGAATAGACTTGACCGTTGTTGTCTTTCCGCAGCCTGCTTCCCCCACAATTCCAACCTTTTCTCCTCTGTGTACACTTAAATTAACCCCGTCCAGAACTTTTGAATAACCTTTATACACTTTATACCAGAGTTTCAGGTCTTTCATTTCAAGTATTTTTTCATCAGCCATTTTTTCCATCCCCCTTTGACAGCATATCCCCGATTCCATCTCCCATGAAATTAAATCCAAGAATAATAATTACAATTGCCAGTGACGGAAAGACAGTCATCCACCAGGCATCAGGCATATATCTGGAACCGTCGGAAACCATCTGACCCAGTGACGGGGTCGGCGGCTGTTCTCCCAATCCCACAAAACTTAATGTTGCTCCGATCAAAATGACCCATCCTACATCAAGAGCCATTTTCGTAAATATGGAAGACATGCAATTGGGTAAAATCTCTTTAAAAATAATGTGCATTTTCCCTGCTCCCATGAGATCTGCCCCGATCACAAAGTTCTCCTGCCTGCAGGATGTAGCAGACCCGTATACCAAGCGGCAATACCAAGGCCACCACATCACGGTGACCGCAATCATGGAATTGGTCAGATTTGGTTCAAGCACAGATGCCACCGCCAGAGCAAGCAGCATAGCCGGTACCGACAGAAAGATATCTGTAATTCGCATAATAACGGTATCTACAATGGTGCCTTTCATATATCCAGCCAGCATTCCGAGGATAGTACCTATGGGTACCGCAATTACCAGTACCAGTATAGACATATATAATGCTCCGCGGAATGAATAAATAATACGGGTAAGAACATCCCGCCCCATGTTATCACTTCCCAGCAGATAGTCACTGCCGGGGGCTTTACAGACGTTCGCAAAGTCGGTGAATGCTCCTGCATGTTTTGGGTAAGGCGTAATATAAGGTGCAAGAATTGCGGCAAGTATTACGACCATGACGATAATTAATCCGACCACTGACAATTTATTTCTGGAAAATTTATACCATGCCTTTTTCAAGTTCTCTGTCCGGCTATCTTTTGCATTGAGAATCGGACGTACTTCCACTCTTTTTGCTTCAAAAGCAAGTGCTTTTATAACCTCTTTTTCTCTGTTTACACTCATTATTTTCCACCCCCTAAACGAATCCGGGGATCCAGGTAAGCTACCACGATATCCACAATTATATTCACTGCTACAAACACAACACCGAAGACCATTATTACACCCGAAATTGCATTCAGATCCTTTGCCAGCATAGCACTCAGACCATATTTTGAAATACCGGGCCAGCTGAAGATAGTTTCAATCAGAAATGCATTTCCCATCAATGAAGCAATATCCATTCCCATACAGGAAACAGCGGGGATCAAAGACGGCTTAAGCAGGTATTTATTATTCATGACTTTTTCCGGAACCCCGTACCCTTTCATTGCCACCAGATAATCCTTTGATGAATTCTCGACCATTGCATTACGGACCAGCCTGGCATCTTGGAACATCCCCCCCAATGCCAGTGCAACAGCAGGTATACTTATATGTAGAAAAGCATCCCAGGCTACCGCAAATTTTCCGGTCAGTACTGCGTCTAAAACATATAATCCGGTTATATGTGAAGGAGCGGTCATATTGGGACTAAGGCGTCCCAGAACCGGAATGACCTGCCACATATATCCAAACAGAAGTAATAATAGAATTGCAACAACAAAACCCGGCATTGCCACGCCGGCATACGAAAACACTCTTAGAATACCATCTATAAAGGTGTCTTTATGTTTAGCGGCAAGCTTTCCGATCAGGATAGAACCAAAAATCAGAAGCAGGGTCGAAAAGAATACTACCTCTACCGTGGCCGGTAAAAATTGAACAATATCTTTTGCCACAGCCCTGTCTGTTGTTGTAGACATACCGAAATTTCCTTGAAGTACACCGGTAATCCAATAAAAATATTGAACAGGCAAAGACTCATTCAGGTGATTTTCAATTCTGAAGTTCTCCAGTGCCTCTTTTGTGGCCGTAGCTCCCAGCGCCATACGTGCCGGATCTCCCGGTACAATACGGGCTATACTGAAAATAACAATGGATAATCCAAAAATAACGATAATTGATAACAAAATTCTATGTATAATAAATTTTTTCAGATTCATTTATTATCCCCTTTTCTTTCTTGGGGATCAGAGCAGTTACACCACTCTGGTCCCTTATGCCCTCCCTTAATTCATGCGGAAATCACGAAATAGGTAATTGTATCCAAGTGGCAGCGCCACTGATTCTCCTGCTTCTGCCCGCGTAATGGCCGGCATCTCAATATTGTCGTAGTAGGCATGCTTTTCTGCCTGTTCTGCTACTGCTATGCCCCAGCACTCTTCAGCCGCCTTTTTCTGTATTTCTCCATATGCTGCTTCTCTTTCATCATCATTCAATGTTGTTAACGCTTTTTGGATCATACTGTCAACCCCTGCATCCTGCAGCCATTCTGTCTGCTGCCAGGTTCCTGCTGTATCTGAATGAAATCTCTGATACAGCATAGCGCCTGCTTCTGGATATTCACTGGATACAAAACAAGTTGAGGCATTGGGCGTTGTATCTACACTACCACAGTTATCCACATGTGTTGCCCATGGTACTTTTGTAACTTTTACATTTAATCCCAGTTCTGAAGCTGTAGACTGAATCAGTAATGCCAGCTTTTCTTCATCCGGTACATCAGAAATCCATTCTACTTCCACAGCAAGGCTGCCTGATGTAAGTTCATCATAGTATTTAGATTGTTTCAGCTCGCTTTCAGCTTTTTTCAGGTTATATTCGTAATCGTATCCTTCATCACTATATCCAAACACGCCTTCTGGAACTACTGAACTTACCTTTGTGTATCCAGGAAATAAGGTTTCACAAACCTGGTCGTAATCAATAAGATAAGCTAAAGCCCTTCTTACATGCACGTCATCTGTGGGTTGTTTTTTTGTGTTCAGCATAAGATATAAAATTTGCCCGTTTGAAAAGCTTCCCACATTTACTCCATCAATTTTGTCCAGCGCTTCATATGCTTCATTGGTCTGCCACTGATCCGAAATCTGCAGCTCCCCGTTATTCATCATGGTTCTGACTGTCGCTGTTTCTGTATTCATCACAATCTCAACGTTTTCAGGCGCTTTTTCATCCCACTCCTGAAAATAGTCATCAAATCTTGCCATGCAGATTCTGTCCTGTGTCTTCATTTCGGTCAGATAATATGCACCGCTTCCTGCATCATTCTCTGCTAGATACGCTTTTCCATAATCGCCGTAATCGCCGTAGGAACCAGACTCCAGATTATCCATGATCAGGTCTTCATTTAAAATATATAATCTTGGCAGAATAGACAAAAATGGTGCAAATGATTCTTTTAAATGGAAGACAACTGTATCATCTGCGGTAGCTTCACTGGAATCTACATAAGAAGAAAACAAATATGCAAATCCTTCACCCATAGTAAGCAGACGATTCATGGAAAATACCACATCACTTGCTTTTAAGTCTGAGCCATCATGAAACTTTACACCTTGTTTCAATTTAAACGTCCAGGTAAGACCATCTTCTGATGTTTCCCAGCTATCAGAAAGAGAAGCTGTGGGATTGTTGTCCATATCGGGATACACCAGAGAGTCATATAAGTTGGCATATGCTATACATGATGTTGCATCAACCGATGTTCCGGGATCTACTACGCCGCCTGAAGACTGTGAAATACGCAGCGTTTTATCACTGTCTGCCTGGGAACTTGTGTTTACCTCTTTGTCTGTACTCTCTGCTGTACTCTTACTGCCGCCTGAACATCCGGTCAGCAGTGAACCGGTCAGCGTCAATGCCAGTAATAAAGAAATCAGTTTTTTCTTCATAAGTTTTCCTCCTTTTGGGGCTTCTTGAGTTTCAGGTAAATTTTTATATAAAAAAACGAAGACGTTGTATAGAAACGTCCTCGTTTTTTAAATAACAAGTGCCTGGCGGCTATATAATTATATTTTTCAACCTTACTTTCTTAATGTTATGTATTTGTATGACTTATTTTTAACAAATATAGCACAGCATTTTTTCATTGTCAATAAATTTTTTTACATTTTTTCACTCTGAGTGAAATTTTGTGCTAATTTATCTTAGATCATCAAATACAACGAGTTATCAAAATTTAAACAGCCATCGCCGCCAAATGCTTTTCCATCACAAGTTTTTTACCGGTTTCAGCTGCTTTTGATGCCTCTGCTTCATAACCGTCTGCCCCTATCTTCATTGCAAAATTGGCAGAAATAGGACCGCCGCCCACCATTACAACCAAATTATCCCGAATACCTTCTGTTTTAAGTTTTTTAATCGTGATCTCCATATTCTTCATGGTAGTAGTCATCAATGTAGACATCCCGATTAAGTTCGCATCAACTTCCTTTGCTTTCTCAATAAACTGATCCGGAGGTACATCCCGTCCAAGATCGTATACTTCAAATCCCTGTGTCTCAAGCATGATTTTAAAGAGGTTCTTCCCTATATCATGAGTATCTCCCTCCACAACACCAACAACGGCCTTGAGTTTTATCTTATCCTCGGTATCATCTTTGTTTAAATGGGGTTTCAAAATATCCATTCCTGCGTACATAACTTCAGAACAAATCAACAGTTCTGGGATATAGTATTCCTGCTCCTCATACAAATGTCCTACTTTTTCCATACCTACAGAAAGCCCACTTGTAATTCCATCTAAAGCATCAAAACCTTGCTCCACATATTCATTTGCAGCAGACTCAACTAAATCCTGATCCATTTCAATAACAGCTTCCGCCATTTGAGATAATAATGTCTGTTTATTTTCCATTTTTCTTCCTCTTTATGCTAACCGAATTTCAACATCATTAATAAGTTCATTAATACGTTCTAATTTTACGGGATAACCAACATCTGACACAGTATCCATCATCTCCTGAATATTCTCCAAAGGTGTATCTATGGGGAGGCTGCAGCCTGACATTGGGGTATATCCCATAGGAGAATCAAAGCCATCTCGAATCCCTTTTAAGGTTTCCAGTCTGACCTGATCTCTGGAACCCATATACATAATAGTACCTGGATCTACATTTCCTAAAATTCTGGTTTTTGCTCCGATCTTTTTCTTGCAATCCACAATACTTGCAATATTATCTATACTGAATCCGGCAACTCCCATATCGGCTATGTCTTCCCAAATTGGAGCAGTCTGCCCGCAAATATGCATTACAACGCCTTTGTTCTTACTCTTTATATGATCAACCAATTGTTTCAGGTACGGCTGAGAAAACTGCCTAAATAATCGGGGACTAATTACCGTACAAGAAGACATTGGTTCTGAAATTGTAGGGCCTAATCCGATTGCCATAGCAGCATCCACATACGCTATAGAAGATTCAAGTGAAATTTTACACAAACGGTGAACAATTTCAGGATTCTGAATACATGCCTTTAAAGTATTATCAACGCCAAGCAGAAAACAAGCAAAAGTAAATGGTCCAATAACAGCAGCTGAACATCCCACTTCATCACCGACCTCATCCACCAGATATTTCATTGCTTCCAGATGTATGGGTAAACGTCCATCTTTATAAGGATTGAGCGGGATAAGCTTGTCTATGTCTTTTTCATTTTTTACCGCAGGCTCTAGTAAGTCTACTGTGTTATCATCAGGTTTGATTACTTTTGCTCCCATTGCTTCCGGCCAGGGAAACAAGTCCGTGAACACACGGACTCCGTCGTATCCAAATTTTCTATATGAAGCAATTTGAGCATCTGCCAGTATTTTTGCTGATGTATTAAAGTCTGATACCTTGCATCCATAAACCCTTGCTACTCCATTTGCAACATTGGGGTTACACGGCAAGCGATCTACATGATCTCCTTTTGCCATAGCCGCAGCTCTTTCTTTTGGCGTCATTTGGTTTCTTATGTTATTTTCCATATCCCGCTCCTTATTTGAATTGTATTCCTTAGTTATTAATCGTCCATTTTAATGATTTTTCTTTGATTTTATCCAAAACATACATAATGAGCACAAGCACTAGTGCCAGGAACAAAAATCCATCCAGTACCAAATCAAACCTTGCAAAATCAGAATAATATTGTACGAAATATCCAAGACCAGAAGATGCTCCAATCATTTCTGCAACAACCAGCATAACAAAAGCGAATTTCAGGGCAATCTGAAGTCCTGAAAAGATAGTGGGTGAAGCTGCAGGTAGAATTACCTTAAATAATTTTTCAATGCCTTTGATTTCCAGTGTATCTGCATTTTCCAAATATCTCTTATCTATTGTTGAGACAGCCGTTATCGTAGAACCTAGAATAGGCCAGAAAGATCCCAGGAAAATAATAAAAATGGAAGAAGCAGCAAAACTCGGAAATATTCGGATAGCATATGGCGTTAATAATGTGGCAGGTATAGCACTAAATCCGTTAATATATGGTGTTATGTTTTTTCTTAAAGGTCTGTTCAACCCAATAGTCACACCCAAAATTAATCCCAGAGCCAACGCCAGTACAAAACCAGGAATTAACAATTTCATTGAACTTACCAGTCCTAACAGCAAATCCGGTAAATGCTCTTTAAACTGGGGAAGAGCCTTTTTTAACCCTACGAATAGAAACGTATCTAATACACCAAACACATCTGTCAACAATTCGTAAATTATAATAATAGCGATACCAACAAGAATAACACCATAGTTTTTTTTCATTTTATCCTTCATCACTTTAATTCTCTTTTCTTTTTGAATATCTCAGAAAGGACTTGTATAATACCAAGTCCTTTCCAATGTTAAAATTCGTCACTAATACCTTTTAAATCCCAATCAATATTAGTATCATATTTCGTATAAAATTTTGCACGTTCCTGATAGAAACTATCATCCGGATATTCTTCTGTCAGCTCATCCAGAGCTGCCTTATAAATATCACTGTTTACATGCTCTTTCAAATCCACATCGGCACTTAAATACCCAAAAGAGTCCATATTATTCCACATCTGTACTACTTTTTGAATATAAGGATCAGTTTCATAAATCATATGAGGGCTTTTTACAAAAGACTCTACAACTTCCGGCTGTATATCCAACTCTTCTGATGTAAGTTTGCAGACTTCATCTACAATAGCCTCATCCGTCATATCTCTTTCCGCTCTCAGGTATGCTTTGATCAATCTTTTTGCAGCTTCCTTATTTGTATCATCATTAAGCCATTCATTTGTTGCTACCATTCGGCAGCAGGAATGATTCTGATATAAATCATCAGGCCACATTTTCACTTCCATGCCCATTTCAGCAATCTGCAGCTCATAACCTGTTGCAACAGCGCCAAAATCAATTTCTCCATTGGCTACTGCGGCCATAGTATCAGTGTTTTTCTTAAATTCAACAAATGTAACATCTTTTTCAATATCGAACCCTGCATCATGAAGAATACTTTTTAACACAATGTCTGGTGTACCGCCTCGGGTAATACCGATTTTCTTTCCTCTGAATGACTCAATATCTTTATATTCCGTATCCGGAAGCGCAAAGACGGGTGTTTCACCTGTAATCATATATCCGCCAAAAATATTAAAATCCTGACCATTTGCAATCTGCATCAAAGGACCTCCTGTGCCATAAGTAGACAGAATATCTACCTTACCTGCACTTAATGCTGAAAATGCATCTGTTCCGTTGCTGATATATTGAACCTCAACTTCAATGCCTTCTTCTTCCAGATATTTTTTTTCTTCTGCAAGATACTGAAACACCTGTCCCGATGTTGCCTGTGCTGCTATAGATACCTTTAATGGTTCTTCCGCCGCAGTTGTTTCACTACTTTTGCTTTCTTTTGTCTTTTCCTCACCTTTTGCAGCGCTTCCACATCCCGCGATCAGCATGGAAAGTGTAAGACTTAATGCTGCAATTCTCACCAACCTCTTTTTCATCTTTTCTCCTTACCCCTGTGCTTTTAATTGAATTTCATCATTAATAATCTTGATCAGCTGATTCCGTAACTCCATAATGTCTTTATTTTCATACATTTTATCTCGTCTGACTTTTTCGTTTTCGCTTAATTTATACTGGGCGATCACCTTGCTTGGAGCCTGACCTAAAACGCATATATCTGTTGCCAGATACAATGCTTCGTCTACATCATGTGTTACAAAAAACACCGTCTTACGATTTTTTTCCTGTTTCCAAAGATTTAACACCAAATCTTGTAATTTTGCTCTTGTTACAGCATCAAGCGCTGCGAACGGTTCATCCATTAAGAGAACCGGAGGGTCTATTCCAAAAGCTCTTGCTATTGCGCATCTTTGCTTCATTCCACCGGATAATTCCTTTGGAAGTTTGTCAAAAACACTTTCGTCAAGACCTACATCAGCCATTTTTTCTAATGCCCTGTTTTTTCTCTCCTCTCGTTTCATTTGTGGGTAACGCTGTTTTAAAGCAATTGTTATATTTTCACCTGCTGTCATCCAGGGAAACAAGCCATAATCCTGAAATACAACACCTCGTTGTAATCCAGCTGATTTAATTTCTTTATCGTCTATAAGAATTTCTCCTTCTGCCTGTTTTTCAAGTCCTGCAAGCAATCTTAACAGGGTACTTTTTCCACATCCTGACGGACCTAACAGACAAACAAATGCACCCGACTCTGCATTTAATGTAAGATTTGATAATATTTGTTTTTCATCGTAAGAAAAACTAACGTTATTTACCGCTATATTCAGCACGTCTGCCACCCCTATTCCCTATATCTGAATTGTATTTTCATACTGTCTTTTCTCTTTTTACTTCTGGAAAAATCATACTATCCGAAAATAATTTTTCATAATTTTCCGTTTCCGCCAGCTCCATATACTCCATTTCACCGGCAAGCTTTTCCATTTCACCTCTGGCTGTTTTGGACATTAATGCCATGTATGCTCCTGTTTTAGATGCATTTCCTACATAGACCAGTTTACCTTTAACCTCCTTCGGAAGTATGCCTGTACCTATAAGGGATTCTTCCGGCAGATGTGAACCAAACTGCCCGGCAATCATAACCTTGTCCAATTCATTCATGGTAATCCCGGCTTTTTTTAAAAGTGCCACAAATCCGGATAAAATTGCTCCTTTAGCTAACTGTACCTGACGTACGTCCCCTTGTGTAACGATCAGTTCCGGATGATGATGAAGCAAAAGCTCACGTTTAGTACCTTGCATGCGAATCATTGGGTATCGATAATCAGTTTCATCTAAATGGTCCTTTTTTATAAATACACCTGATTTCTTAATCATTCCGTTTATAAGCATTTCTCTTATTACAGCAAGTATCCCGCTACCACATATACCTTCCGGCTTCTGGTTTTCAATAGTCAAAAGACGTATCCCGTCTTGGTCTATGGTTAAATCTTCAACTGCACCTTCTGCTGCACGCATTCCGGAACTGATATTCATCCCTTCAAGAGCAGGCCCGGCTGCACAGGAACAACATAACATTTTCCCTTTGCTGGTAAGTACGATTTCCCCATTTGTGCCGATATCAATAAATAAAACATTCCCCTGTTCTTTATGCAATTGGCAAACATACGCACCTGCCACTATATCGGCGCCAATAAAAGCAGATACATGGGGAAGGCAATATAAATATGTACCCTCACCGGCACAAATGCCAATATCTTTCGCCAAAAGTTTCTGGGATTCAAGAAAAACAGGCTGATAAGGGGACCTGCCAATTGGTCTTGCATCCACCCCCAAAAGCATATGCATCATCGTGCAGTTAGCAGCCACATCCACTTCCCGGATCATATCGGCAGAAACATCGGCGGCTCTGCACACTTCGGTAATCATTTCATTGATAGAATCCACCATAGCTTTTTGAAGTTCCAGAATTCCGGTTTCTTCGTGCTCATACTCATAGGTAATCCGGGTCAGAACATCTAATCCATAAATCTTTTGCGCATTGATCATAGATGTGACTTCCAGCTCTTCCCCCTGTTTCAAGTCTATCAATGCTGTGACAACAGTTGTTGTTCCTATATCTATGGCTATACCGTAACCGTCTTCAAATATATCCTTTTCAAATTCCGGTAGATATCCGTTTGTCAGCACTTTATGCTTAAGTTCTTTTATCAGTAATTCTACTTTTATATCTCCGTGAACTTCAACCATACAAGAAAGTCGAATGCCTGAGGAAAGTTCTTCTGTCCTTAGCAGCTTTTTTTCTGTCTCATCAGCAGGAGCAACCTCACCTGAGCAGATTTTTATTTTGCATTTTCCACATGTTCCTCTTCCATTGCAGGGATTATTCACATAGACTGCTTCACCCAGCAGAACTTTAAGAAGATTATCTCCTTCATTACAGTGGAACTGCTTCCCGATACCGCATATTATTACCGATGCCATTTAAGCATCCTCCTTTAAGCATTCCAGTATTGCCTGTACATTTACAAGAGGAGAGGTCATCCCAAGTCCACAGGCAGGTGCGAGAATATCAGATCCATTTTTTTCGCAGGCTCTGGTAAGTCTCTTTACCGCATTGGTATCTCCGAATTCCAAAGTATAAGTACTCACATTCCCCATCAGAATTTTATTTCCCAAATGTTTTTTGACTTCTTTTAATGATACAATAGCATCAAAACTTACTATGTCACTGTGCAGCTTGGCTACTTTATCATAAACAGCTTTCATTTGTCCGCAGATATGTACTATGGTCCCCATTTTTTCTTTCTGCAGTGCATCAAGCAGTTTATTAATATAAGTAACCGCAAATTCTTCAAAATACTTTGGTCCCAGTATTTCTCCGGTTCCGCTGGGATCAGAAACAGCAATAATATCTGCACCGGCTTCAATTTGGGCACGCCCAAATGCAATCAATTGTTCTGTAACAAATTCCATATATTCATGAGCTTCACTATTCTTCTTGCGAAGTTCCTTATAGAAGATAACTGGATCCAGAACTGAACTTGCAACACTTATAGGACCCGTAAGATTCCCAACAACAGGTATTTCTTTTGTTTCTTCTTTCAAGATTTTAAGTGCATCCAGAACTACCTTAGATCTCCCCTGTTTCAGTTGTATCTGGGGGAGATTATTCCAATCGCTTACAGAGGATATAGGATATTCTGTCACATGAGGCTCATATATATTTGTCCCCAGATCTACTCTGGCCCCAAGTTCTTCTGCTTCAATAGTCATGCAGAAGGGTACACCAACATTTTCAAAACAATCGTTGTTACAGACAGCCAATGCCAGATCTGCCATTTTCCGGGCATCTGTATGGGCATCCGGAAGGAAAACACCAACCTTTTCCATCAATTCAGCTGTCACCATATTCATCATACCTCCGGGACAAATACAGGCCTTACGATCTATCTTTTCACCAGCCAATGTCCTCTCTAATCTTTCTTTCGCTGTCAGCATACTATTTTCTCCAATGCAACACTATGTATCTTTTATTCAGTATATCTATTCCTTAATAGAGTCCTTTAATATACTATCATATCTACTTATCCACCTCAAATTAATTGTTTCTATAAGCATATTCCATTTATTGATTATATCTATTCAAACACAAAAAAAGATACTGAACACAGTATCTTTAGCTGCTATAATTCCTTTATTTTCCTACACTTCACCTATTCTAAAATTAGTGACTTTACTTTTTGATTGTTCAATGTATATCCTATATTCTTTATGCACATCTGCCCTGTAAAGTTGGTCTTTCCTATTACAGATATACACGCTTCTCCATAACTCATCTTGCTGTCCAGAGGAAGATTTACTAGTTTTCCCCTACCGGTTCCTACAAGTGCCAACGTTGTTTTCGGACAAAGATGTATGATACATCGTCCCTTTAACTTCATTTCAGCTTTTTTTAAAAACGGATAGGTAAAGTTTTCTGTTACCTCTCTCATTACCTTCGGCCCCAATATATTGACTCCCCCTGAAGAGTCTGCATATCCGATAATATCAACCCCACAATCCACAGCTTCTTCAATATAACGTAGTAATTCTGTTTCTATTTTCATATATATTTCCCGCATCATTTCAGGCTGTTTTCTTAGTATTTTAAACACATGTCGTGCATCCATCAAAATATCCAGAACGGTAAACGGACCCGTAATATCCAGCATCACCCGTTCTCCCTGCCCATGCAGATAAGCACAAGCTTTCAACACTTCTTGAATACGTCCCAAAGAAAAATCCATAGAGTCAAGCGCAAGAAATTCTTCCCCCGTCTGGCATATATATTCCTTGGCTCTAGGACCATATTCAGCATTTCCATAATTTATTTTTCCGCCCAGCGCCTCTGCTTCCACGGTATGGCAAAAGGGTAATTCACAAAAAGCATTTCCCTCATTTTTTTTAATTCCAAGGGACAAGCTGGCCATTGTGTCCCAGTGCTTATAGGCATCCGGAAATTCTAGTCCCAGTTTTTCTGTTACTTCTTTACTAATACCTGAAGAATCTTCGTATGTACATTTATAATCCACAATGTTTCTCACTTTATATTCCTCCTTTTACCTGGTATCATACCATACTATTGTCACCATATGCACTAATATTTATGGACTCTACCAATGGTTTACCTTTATGTCGACCTGATGTCGGTTGTAAAAGAAATGTTTTTTTTGTATATTAAAGGTTATAAAATGTAAAGGCGGTATACTCAAATGAATGAACCCAAAATAGGGAATTTAATACAGCAGCTTCGAAAAGAGAAGAACCTTACGCAAAAGGATCTTGCAAAGCAGCTTAATGTAACAGATAAGGCCGTATCCAAATGGGAACGGGGCTTAAGTTATCCTGATCTTTCATTAATTATTCCACTCTCAAAGCTATTGGATATTTCTGCCGGTGAATTGTTAGCTGGTGAGAAACAGATCATTTCACCACCAATAGAACACGAAACAATTATAGAGGAAGCTCTAGTATATTCAGACAAAAATTCTAAAAATAAATTTAAAAAAATAAAAGCAATTGCTTTTATTTTATTATCAGTAAGCATATTTCTAGCTATGTGTATTTGTTTTATCTGTGATATAGTTATTACAGGCCGTTTCACATGGTCCATGATTGTTTTTGTGTCTCTACTGTTCAGCTGGCTTCTACTTCTGCCATTGTTCATCGCGAAAAATAGACCTGTCAGGGCAGCCTTTTTGACACTGAGTGTAATCCTTATTCCCTACCTCATCGTTTTAGGACGACTCTTAGATGTTAAACTGGTATACACACTTGGCTGGCCTGTATCTGTCCTATCTCTTATGGGACTGTGGATAATATATTGGGTTTTCTGTAAATTCAAACACAGAATGCTGGTTGCTGTTGGCATAACCTCTTTAATCGGTATCCCACTTTGCTGGGGAATTAATCTTACTGTGGCATTCATCCTTGAACAGAGCACAACAAATTCTCCTGACTATATCATAAACATCATATCACTGGTAATCCTGGCGGTGACATGTTTGGGGCTGGATTATATGAAGTCACACCGATAGAGGTGACTGAAAAAACACCAACAGGCTTTAATTTCTTTTTATAGAGGTTTATTCTTTATCTAATATGCCATGGATAGGAGCAATGAATATATGAAGATAAAAAATGTGGAAATTATATGTATTGGTCAGGCTCTGATTGATTGTATTATTAAGAACCAGAACACAGACTCCGTTCATCGTTCTGCGGGAATCGCCGACTCTATCACCTTGTCGCCAGGAGGGGATGCTTTTAATGAATCGGTTATATTGTCCCGGTTAGGGCACAGTGTCCAGATCATGTGCGGTCTAGGCAGAGATTCAGCCGGGGATATTGTAACCAATACACTAAAAGAAAATAGGGTGAATATAGATGGGGTGATTTACAGCAGTGAACACCAGACTCCTGTGGCGGCACTCTTTGTTGATTCTGATGGCAGCAGAAAATCAATAAACTCACCTGCATATAATGTTAAATTTTTTCAACCAGATCTTTCATTATTTAAGGAGATGAAGGTGGTATCCCTCGCCAGTATCTTTCGCCCCCCACTTAATCGGCCTGAAACAATTTTATCAATTTGCCAGGCTGCCAAATCTGCAGGAGCAATGATTACTGCAGACACAAAACTTACCCATTACGGGGAACTTACACTAACAGATTTAAAAGAATCGCTGCCATATATAGACTGTATTTTCCCCAATGAAACAGAAGCACAATTTTATACACAAAAAAGCTCCTACTCTGATATGGCCGATATATTTCTCAACTATGGGGTCAAAAATGTAATTATTAAAACCGGAGTTAAAGGCTGCTTTGTTAAGAATGCTAAAGGATCCTTTTCAATACCTGCCTATAAACTGTCTCCTATTGATACCACCGGAGCCGGTGATAATTTTGCAGCTGGCTTTATCTCTTCTATCCTTAGGGGTTCAGATTTAAAAGATGCAGTTCAATTTGCTACTTGCTGCGGAGCTCTCTGTGTTCAAACCGTCGGCGCTGTAACCGGTGTCAAAGGCCGAAGGCAGGTAGAGGACTTTATGCATAAACAATAAATGAACACCAATGAAACTGTTTATACTATTTAATTATAGATTACTTTACAGGAGGAAACAAAGTATGAAAGAAATTTATCTTGCAGGAGGCTGTTTTTGGGGAACGCAAAAATATTTATCTCTTATTCCGGGTGTTTTACAAACAGATGTGGGATATGCCAATGGACAAACTGAGAATCCAAGTTATGAAGAGGTATGCCATAACAATACCGGGCATGCAGAGACTGTTCGTGTTTGTTATGACGAGAGACTGATTGGTCTGTCATTTTTACTGGAACAATTTTTTATGGTAATTGATCCAACTTCATTAAACAGGCAGGGAAATGATATTGGAACTCAATACCGGACCGGCATCTACTATGTGGATTCTAATGATAAAGCAGAAATATTAACAGTTTTAAACATTCTTCAGGAAAAGAATCAGAAAAAAGTAATGATTGAAGTTCTTCCACTTGACCAATATTTTACTGCTGAAGAATATCATCAGGATTATCTTGATAAAAATCCTACCGGGTACTGCCACGTCCCTCTGGGTAAATTTGAGGAAGCTAAAACTGCAATTGATTATGACACGCGGTATCGATCAAAATCAGATGATGAATTAAAACATGAGCTTACCGGTCTGCAGTATGAAGTTACACAGCATTCTATGACCGAGCCGCCTTTTGAGAATGAATATGATCAGCAGTTCGCCCCCGGTATATACGTGGATATAACTACCGGTGAACCATTATTTCTATCCACCCATAAATTTCAATCGGGATGTGGATGGCCAAGCTTTTCAAAGCCAATTTCAAAAGAACTGATACAGGAATTGACTGACCACTCTCATGGGATGACCCGTACCGAAGTAAGAAGTAATCGGGGCGATTCACATTTGGGACATGTTTTCCCAGACGGACCTAAAGAAAGCGGAGGTCTGCGCTATTGTATCAACAGTGCATCGCTCCGCTTTATACCCAAAGAAGAAATGGAAAACCAAGGATATGGTTATTTAATTGAGCATTTACAATAGTCATTTTAATAAATATTGGCCCCAAATGGCATCAGTGCAAGTTTTGCCAGTTTAAAATGCTGCATGCCAAAAGGAATTCCAACAACCGTAATGCACAGTATTGCACCAAACACCAAATGTTCCAGTGCCAGAGGAACGCCCGTAATAATCAGCCATATTATATTTAAAATCAGTGAACCAGCACCGCCTCCGTAGACCACTTCTTTTCCGAATGGGAAAAAACTAAGTGCAGCAAATTTAAAGCACTGCATCCCGATTGGAATTCCTACTATGGTAATGCACCACAAACATCCTGCAAGGCACCAGCTGAGTCCGCTGATTACTCCGCCACAAATAAACCATAAAACATTTCCTAAACAGCCCATATTATCACCTTTCGTAATAGAAGGGGCTAAAAGATTCTGCCCCTTTTTTGTTTTTATCATAACACATTGCGGAATCGCTGAACAGTAAACACTAACTCCAAAATTATAATTATGATTATTCAAAAAATGAATCTATACCGGCCGCTATACCCTGAATCATTTTTCCCTGATATTCTGGTGTCTGCATGAGCATATCTTCTTGTGGATTTGTCATATATCCCAGTTCAATAATGGTGGCAGGCACTTGGCTCCAGTTATTTCCACTCATGGTATCCGTTTCCCATACTCCATCATTTTCACAACCTGCAATCTCACAAAATTTATTAATTATACTATCTGAAAGCTTTCTGCTGAGTGTATAGAGCTCAGGCACAAAGGGATTCTGTGGTGTCGTACAGATTGTCATAGCACCCTGGACAGACTGATTCGTTGAACCATTTGCATGGATCCTCACATACGCGTCTGCTTTAGCGTCATTAGCAACTTGAGCACGTTGTATACAGCTGACTGGCTGGTCATTAGACTCCCGAGTCATTAAAACAGTATAGCCCCTGTTCTCCAGCTCTTTTTTAAGCTGAGCAGATAACTGCAACGTCAGCTCATACTCCGGCACGTGGCTGCTTACCCCGGTTGTCCCACTGGTATCTGCTGCCTTAAACTCAGCAGATCCCGGCCCAAGTGGTTCATTTCCCTCTGCCACGATTCCTGAGTGCCCAGGATCAAGGACTATAATTTTCGCGCTCTCGTCTTTCTCCTCTTTTACACCTGACTCAGCTTTTTTATACAGCTGCTTATGTACCTCTTTGTCTTCTTTTACCTCGACGTTCTTAACCTGCTTTATCTGTGGTTTATCTGCACAGCCTGTCAAAAAAAGTGCCGCACATAAAATTAGAAATATGCGTTTCTTTCTTCTCATTTCTATCTCCCACATTTTATTGATTAAGTTCATACCCTCCACTGGACATTTTATTTTCCGCTTTCTGTAAAAATGTCACATTTTTCTTTTCTATATCCGATAACACCTTTGCGCTGTATTCTGTGTCAAACTTATTTCCTTCATATTTCCCCACATACCAGCTTTTACCCCCAAAATACTCCTGTAATTCCTTTGAATCAAATTTTCTTCCATGTCTGGCATAAATTTCATTTCTGGCATAATTCAGCTCCTGAAGTGATAATCCAGCTATATCCGAATCCTTTATAAGTTTCGTATCACTGGCCGCCAAAATATAGTCGCTGTTGAGCTGGTCCACTGATTTTTTATTATCTTCGGCATTGTCGTTATCGATACTGTCACCTGCAGATACAGTTACTCTGTTGCTTACTTTTTTTTCATTCTCTTTTGGCATAACCGGGATTAATGCTTCTGTTTCTATTACATCTTCACTAAATCCGCTTACTCGGCTTCCGGACCCGGACAAAAGAACTCCCCCGACAACTAATGCTAATATAATTAGGACCGGTAATACTCCGGCCAGAATTTTATATATTTCCTGTTTTCCACTCTTATCCATACAGCACCTCTTTCATTTCTTTTATCAATTGGTGTTTTTACCCTCTGATATTTGTAAATCTGTTTTCGTCAAATTCGAGCTTATTGTAAAACACTTTCCATACTTATAGATGCAAGTTTATATGTATCTCCGTTGTAGCCAAATGAAGCTTTTGCAAATGAATTTCCATTACCGTTTTCTTCTTCCGTTTTTGATGCCCCCCACCAAGAATGGCTGGTAATCGTATACTGTGTTTCATAATCAAATGTTAATTCAGCGCTAATCATACCTTGGTCTCCATATCCCGCCTCACATTGAAAGTCAGTGAATACAGCCTGATTCAATGTATAATCCTCCTGTTCACGAAGATTTTCCGCAAATTGATCATAGGACTGCCGGCAGGAATCACTTTCCGGATCCAAAAACAGGGCTGAAATGGCCGTATAATCCTCTCCCTTCATTGCTGCCCGATAGATTTTTTCCAGTGCTTCTTGCATTTTTGCCTGAATAGCCGCCCTTCCCTCATTCGTCAGCATTAACTCTGAGAGGGTAAATTCTCCATTTTGTACTACTGAGAACTCTGTCTCGGATACATCAAACCAAGGCACAGCAGCCTGCATTTTATGACTCCCGATAAACAGTGATACATTATATTTATCCATATTTCCAGTATCGCTTTTTATTTTTTTAGAATCATCCAGCCTTATTCCATCTACTGCCACGCTGGTTCCCGAAGGTACATAAATATAAAATTCGTCTGCTACCTGTTGGTCAGAAAAGACCTTCCATGAATCAAAAAACAGCATGGTCTTGTCCTTTTGCTTCATCAGGCTAAGCTCCATCTCCTGCACACCTTCTCCTTTCACTGTATATTCTACAGTAAAGTTTTTCTGTATTTTGGCAACAGACTGCTTTTCCTTTATTAATTCAAAATTAATAACTTCCGGGACTTCTGTATTTTTCATTTGTTCAATAAACTGAGATTTTTCAAAGAGTGCTCCCTCGGGATGCTCCATCAAATTATATACTTTAGCCCAGTTTTTATCAGAATACGCCTGAAAATAAGACTGTGCCACTGCTTCAGGAGTGTTTTTTCGGATACCCAAGACCAAAAGAATACCAATAACCAGAAACAGACAGAACAATTCTACAATAACTACAATTTGTATTTTCTCTAACTGCCCAATTTTGTCTTTGTATTTTTTTAAATCAACTATGGATTGCCTGACTTGATGAGTGCTTTTTATTTTTAAACCACAATTTTTGCAATAAATAGCTTCGTCTTCATTTTCTGTTCCACACTTTGTGCAAAATGACATCTTTATCTTCCTTTCTCTGTTAGTATATACGCATTGTTACACACATTGTGTTTCCATAATATCATAGATTTCGCTTTTACCTCAATCTCCAATTTCCACCAAATATTGTGGAGAGCTAAAATGAGACAAAATTATGTAAAAAAAGGGAACACCCCATGTACTAGAACCGTTCCCTGGGTGTGTCCCTTTTATCCGATTAACGCTGTTTTATATACTTATTTTTCTAACTGTACGCAAACCATCCTGCTAAACAGCAGTCCATCCACCGTCTACCGCCAGATACTGCCCTGTGGTATAACTTGATGCATCTGAAGCAAAATAGACAATTGCCCCGTCAAGTTCACCATCTCTTCCCGGTCTGCCCATAGGACACAACATCTTAATTCCTGCCAAAGATGCCTCATCTTCTAAAACGGCTGCAGTCATTTCACTTGGAAAATAAGCAGGTCCTATGGTATTAACGGTTATGTTATACTTTGCCCACTCATTTGCAAGAGCTTTTGAAAGCATTAAAACAGCTCCTTTTGATGTACAGTAAGCTGATATAGGGGAGTTGGGCATAGCAACCTGTGAATGTATTGAGCCAATATTAATGATTTTACCGTACTTCTGCTCAATCATTATTTTACCCACTTCTCTTGCAGTAAAATAAACACTGTCACAGTTTATTCTAAGTGTGGCTGCCCATTCTTCGTCAGTCTGGGTATCTGCAGGAATTCCTTTTCCCACTCCTGCATTATTGACCAATATGTCGATTTTGCCGAAATGTTCCTTGACCTTTGCAACCATATCTACGATATCAGAAGTTTCTAAAACATCACACTTTACCGCCAGACATTTGACTCCCAGTTCCTCTATCTCTTTTTTGACCTGCTCAAGCTTATCCACCCTCCGCGCAGCAATAGCAATATCAGCGCCTTGATTAGCCAGTGCCTTGGCAAACTGAACCCCAAGACCAGACGACGCGCCCGTCACTAGTGCGACTTTTCCAGTAAGATCAAATAGATTTTTCATTATTATCCCTCCTTTAATGTTGTTTTACCCAAATATAGCATTTCAGGATAATATTGTCAATCAATTTTATTTTAACTTTACTTCATATACCGGACTCAATTTCACCTTTTCTAAGTTTCCTATATATGCCTTTACTTCTTCCATTCTTGCCGCCATTGCAGACTCTACATTTACATTTACCCCTTCTTTCAAGGGGGTGATGACAATGGTCAGAGGACTATTCTGTAATCTGTCTGCAAATGTTCTTAATCCGATTTCCCATGTTTGCCCATTACAAAAGTTGTCGTTAATCATATCACCATTAATAAACGCATGGCCAATATCTCCCTGATACTGGATCTGCATAAGAACATCTTTCAGACCATCCATAAAGTTTTGTGGTACAGTCAGTACATATCTTCCTGCCGCTGTTTGTGTTATCTGAACCGCCAGTTCCTTTTTGGGGCTATCCACTGTCCAGATGTCAAAAATATCGTCTTTCTTCTCGACTTTATTCACCCCTTCGGCCGGATGAAAGTGTCCTCTGGGATATGTATAGAACACATTTTTATTTACTTTTGCTTCAAGACGTATTCCTAGTTCATCTTCTAATACAGCTCCCTTTGCAAAGAGAATTGTCCCGTCCTTCAACAGGTACAACTGATCTGCCAGTTCTCTGTTCAGACAAAGAATTTCTGCACTGCTTCTTTGGTTCTTTACCTGAAATAATTCTGCCGCTTTATGTTCATCACAAATCCATTTAGCACCACCCTGACTGGTTATTGCCTCTGGTTCAAATGTAAATACAGTTTTCATTCCTTCCGGTTTTATAAATACATAAGCTACCTTTTTATTATGTTCTACTTTAGTCACCGGCTGTGCCGTTGCCTGAATCAACTCAATGCCGTTGACATCCAGATGGAACGGAAGAATACAGTTCTCGTCAGCGTCAAGGTTTAACTGATGGAAATCAATATTTCCCCAGTCTGTTTGTATCGTCACATTTACATCCTTTTTAGGCATTGTCTTCTCGTGGTCCTGAAAATTATTGATGAATAAAAACCCGCTTTTGCCATTTGTCCTCAAAGCGAACCTGAGCGTTTTCAGATCCTTAGGTTCTATATGCGATGCACCATCAGGCAGAACAGTTCCCATACTGCATAATTCCTCACTATAAGTTTCACAGAAAAGATGCATTGTTTTTAATCTGTTATAAGACTCTCTTACCTGACCGAACTCACCCAGAGGAGCCTGATAATCATATGACATTTTGGGAACCTGAGACTCATTCAAAAAAGTACCGTGTTTTCCTTTTGGATTTGTTCCTCCCTGAAATACATAGTATCCGAGAAAGTTACAGCCGGAAGCAATTTTTATGTTTGACATAGCATCTACACTTTTAAATGGCAATGAAAACCGATAATTGTATGTACAGGTCATTCCTCCGCCCATCTCACAGCATGCATAAGGCCTGCTCTCCGGTTCATAAGAAGGCACAAAATCACTGGTAGCTACCACATGATTATGATGAAAATCCTGATATACATACTCTTCTGTAGTAGGATGCTCTCCCCTTTCTGCATAAAAAAGCCAAGGCCGATAAGCATATCCGCCCCACAAAGGCATCATAGCAGAAGGCGTGATTGCACCTCCCCAGGCTGTACAGGTATAAAAAGGGGTGATGATTCCACACTTTTGGGCCTCATGCTGAAGGGTGAGCATATACTTCTCCCCCTCATCTCCCCTAAATACCCACTCATTAGATATCCCTGTGGTGATTTCCCATGGTGCAGAAGAATGCATATACTCATTGTCTATCTGTGTTGCAATAATACAGCCTCCATCTTTATAAAGCATGCCTTCAATCTGTTCATATATTTTTGCATAAAGTCTTTTTGTATAAAATAAAAATTCATCACTTAGTTTTCTTACTTCAAATGGTTTTCCATACAACCAATCAGGTAATCCCCCATTGCGTACCTCACCATGATCAAAGGGACCTATTCTGATAATGACATAAATACCATGTTTTGCACATAACTCAATAAATTTCCTTAGATTTCTACATCCGCTAAAATCAAAGATACCTTCTTCTTCCTCATGGTGAATCCAGAATATATAGGTGGCTATTATATTGATTTTACACATCTTCATTTTGATGATTTCATCTTCCCATCTGCTTTCATGGCATCTGGAAAAGTGAAATTCTCCGCTGATTCCGTAAAACGGTGTCTGATTTTTTGTCATATAGTAATTTGTGAAACCAATCTGTTCTCCCGTTGGATTATTCCCTTGAAATTCTTCTCCCAGAGGATATATATCCTTCTTTTTGTAATCTTTAATTGAGATTTTATTAATCATCCTGCTTTACCTCCTGGTATTTATAGTTGAGAACTCTATTTAAATTGTTAAATCAAACTATCCTTTTACTGCACCTGCAGCCAATCCTTTAATAAAATATTTAGAACCAATAGCAAAAATAATTAAGATAGGAAGCACTGATATGGTCAGGGCAGCTCCTCTGGCACCCCAATCCTGTGTATAAGCTGTAGCTAATGTCTGTATACCCAGGGGAATGGTAAACTTATCACTTTGTGTCAGCACCGTACTGGGCATAAGGAAGTTATTCCAGGACCATAAAAAGATAAGCATAAATAAAGTTCCAATAGCCGGTTTAATCATTGGCACAGAGATAAAAAAGAAAGTACGAAATTCTCCTGAGCCATCAATCCTTGCGCTCTCCACCAATTCCATAGGAAGAGAACTCTTCATATACTGCAAAATAAAGAAAACGCCATATGCACTTGCCCCCCATGTCAAAATCAACGGCAGATGGGTATTGATCAGATTTAACTGCCTCATTTCAATGGTGTATCCTATCAGACTGATTTGCCCCGGTATCATCATACTGGCAACGATAAATGTTTTCAGAAATCTTTTGCTCTTAAATTTATATACAGTCAGACCATATGCAGCCATAGCACTGATTAATATGCACAGTGCTCCTGACAGTACAGATGTATAAAACGTGTTCCAGTAATAGTTCAAAAATCCTCCTGATATAATTGTCTTCAGATTAACCATCAGTTGGTTCCCAAAAAGAAAAATATCCACGTTATATATTTCTGTAGTAGAATGAGTCGCCATAGAAACAATAAAGTAAAATGGAACAATGGAGATAACGCTGATAAGGAGCAATGGGACATACCGCAGAACGCTCTTTAATTTTTTCATAATTAAGCCTCCTCCTTTTTATTGACGAACTTTGAAACAATCATGCTTACAATGAGGACAACGGTAAATATTCCATAGGATACTGCTGCTCCATATCCAAGTTTTGTAGAGCTTCGAAATGTCTGGTCAAAGAAATACATCATACTGGTCAGACATGCCCTTCCCGGGCCCCCTACACTACTGTTGATGCTGCTGAACAACAGGTATGGTTCATCAAACAACTGAAAACCGCTGATGATACTGGTCAACACCAGAAAAATAGTGATTGGTTTTAAATATGGCACAGTAATATTCCAGAAGACCTGAAGCTTTGTTGCTCCATCTACCATCGCTGCCTCCGATATTTCTTCAGGGATCGAGGACATACCCGCCAGATAAATCAGTAGATAGTATCCCATGTTTTTCCATACGATCAACAATATGACCACCAGCCGCGCAGTATTTTCTCCCCCCAGCCAGTTGATTCCCGTTTCTAACAGCCCCATATTAATGAGTACATGGTTCACAATTCCTGTAGTCCAATCGAATAAAAAGGAGAATATTACACCAATTGCTACAGGTGTTGTAATATAGGGCAGCACATTAATAGTTTGGAAAAGTCTGCTGGTTTTTTTTAGTTTGTACAGCATGTTTGCCAGTATTAAACCGCCCAGAATAAGAATTGGAATATAGATAATCATAAATAAAAATGTATTTCCCAGTGACTTGATGAACAGTTTGTCTGTTGTAAATAAGCGAATATAGTTCACGAATCCTACAAAAGACCTGTTGGCTTCCCCTGCAATACTGTCCCAGTCTGTTAAACTAATTACAAAAGAATAAATAGTGGGGAATATAAAAAACATAAGATAAAAGATAAAATACGGTGCCAGAAATATAATTGGCCATTTGCTTAACATTTTTACATCTGCCTTTTTCATACTGTTAGCCCTTTCTATATGTTGATCTATAAAAGAAAGATTCTGACTTGTCAGAATCTAGCGCTGACGCGCTGTCACTTTAGTGACATCTTCCTTTGAAGCGTCATGTGCATCCCCCGGAGGGTTTTGATTTCACAGGACGTAATTTTCCATGAAATCAAAAGGGCGTCGCATAAAACAACGCCCTTCTCCAGTTTGTAACGTTTATTTTATTTTGTAGTCCGGAAGTTTCATTTCCAGTTCTTCCTTCAGCTGCTTCATGGCATCTTCTGCGGTCATACTACTGTCGTTATTTATTGCCGTGGTAATCAAATTCAATGTCTCATGAATCACATTATCATCTGGATTCATTTGTCTGGTTTTAATGTCAGGCATAATTTCTTCAAAATAATATTTGCCAAGATCCTGATCCCCGAACCAGGCGCTTTTTGAACTTTGTAGATCTGGATTCTCTTCGTACGGCTTTTTCGCTGTTGTTAAAAAATTAATTTTATTAAGTGCTTCGGCTCCTTCAGTGGACAAAGTGGCAAATTTAATAAATTCCCATGCCAGTCTTTTATCTTTACATGTTTTGGTAATTCCCATGGAAGTCCCGCCCCAGCTGATATTGCCTTCAGGCGCACTCATCAGGCCCCAGTGATCTGCATTTTCGCCACTTGGATCATTTGGTTCTATGGTAAATGGCACTGACCATGTTGCACATCCGTTAAATATATGTTTTCCTTCTCCAAAAGAAGCATACCAGGCTGTACTCCATGCTTCCAGCTTATCTGTAATATGATTATCGCGGAACTCACAAGCTAATTCTATAGATTTTTGCAGTGAGTCAGTTACATTAATGGTATCACCTTCTATCCATGATTTTGCTCCCTGCTCACGGATAAACTGTTGTGCATCTGCTATACCCGGCCACATATAAACGGTTCCACCGCTTTTTTCATATACATCTTTACCGACCTTAACAAAGGTCTCCCAGTCAGGCAGCAGCTTTTCCAGCTCCTTTGGATCATCCGTACCTAAATACTCCAGTGCCAGATCTTTTCTATATGCCATACCTGCTGGAGTCAGACATTGTTCAATTCCGCACACTGCTCCTTTTGAGTTGACCATTCTTTCATGTACTACGTCGTATACTTCATCTATATTGAAGTTATACGGTGCAGCAGACAAATCTTCCCACATATCCAGTTCAAAGACTTTGGCTCTTGAATCAATGATGGCCCAGGCAATATCCGGCAGGTCTGTGCCTGTTGCTAAAGCCGTCTGATATTTCTGCAGAGAATCTCCATTAGCCATTGGCGTGTATTCAAATTTTACATTCGGATACTTTTCATTAAATGCTTTCGTTACGGCATTAAAATACGGATCATCCCATCCCCACATGGAAATGGTTCCCTCATAATCTTCCGGCAGAGGCTGACTATAGTCTTCCTGACTCTCTTCGCTTCCGCTGCTTTTTGTTTCTTCCTTCTTATTGGCACTTTGGCACCCCACCAGGCTGCCGGAAATCATTGCAAGTGAAAGTGTTAATGCAAGTATTGTGATTGACCGCTTTTTCATATCTTGTATCTCCCTTCCTTTAATATAAGTATAGGTTAACATTTGGATTCTGTTGGGTCGATGGGACATTCCGTAGATTTTGTTTTCATTTTATATTTCGGACTAAACTTTACCGGTAAATGTATTTCTACCACTGTACCTGCCGGGTACCTTCTTCTGATCCACATCCCAAAGGGTTCACCATATAAATACTGAATACGCTCTCTTATATTGCGAATACCAAGATGCCTTCTTTGGCTGTTTTCCTGTATCATGTCCTCTCCACGTTCAAAGCTGTCTAATTGCTGCTCTGTTACTCCAATCCCGTCATCCATAACAGTTATGCGAATAAAATCACTGCATTTTTCAATATAAACTTGAATGAGTCCTTTCTGCTCAGTAGGAATAATGCCATGCAAAAGTGCGTTTTCAACAAGCGGCTGTATGACCGTTTTGGCTACCAGACAGTCTTTAAGGTCTTCCTGGCAATGTATATTCACGCAAAACCTGTCCGGGTATCGATATTTTTGTATATTCAAATAACAGGTCGTCAACTCAAGTTCTTTTTCAATTGTGGTCTCAATGTTTTCTTCCCCTACCTTTATGGTTTCCTGCAGTGTATAGATTAAGGACCTGACTATCTCTACAATATCGTTCTCCTTTTTTGCCGCTCCAAGATACATAACAGTATTCAGCACATTGTACAAATAATGTGGGTTAATCTGTGAAAGCATAATATCAAATTCCATACTCTTTTTTTGCTTTTCATAATTCATTTTGCAGGATATCCCTCTGCGTATTTCCTCCAGCATATCACTGCAGCATTCGTATAATGTCTGTATCTCATCGTTCGTACGAATCATTTCACCCATATCCCTCATACATAAGGTCTGATAATCTATGCCTTCCATCTGCTTTGAAAGTCTTGTAATAGGCTTTATAATATTGGTCATAAGCCTGGATGTTATTACTAGAATCAATGTTGTTGAAATCACATAAGAAAGCATTAAAAAGACCATCACAAATCTACTTCTCTCCCATAAATACTGTTTTGTTACAATTGTACTTATTCTCCATCCCGTTTCAGGAATATCTTCACAAACTAAATAGCCCTGTTTAGTTTTATATGTACCTGCATCCATTCCTTTTTCAAGGTCTTCAAACATATCTTTTTCATACTCAGTTCCCTGTTTTTTATAGATTGTTTTATTATCATTTCCAGACAAGCAGATGTTTTCCGAATCCTGCGCATAGCTTTCAATTTGATCCACAAAATATTTTAAATATATTTCAAGATAAAGTGTTCCCTGTTTACTTCCAAAAGAATTTACATCCAGCATATCTGCACGAAAACATATCACATATCCTGGCTTTATTGAAGCTTCTCCCAGATACGGATCAGAATATACCCACCTGGGGTGACTTAAAAACGCCTGCATTTCTGCAGCTGAAAACTTTTTTTCTAAATCTCCTATGGACTGGGGTGCCACCCCTCCATAAAAAGTTCCATCTTCAATCCGTATATAAGAACTCCATATATACGTCCGCAGGCTGTTATAAAAAACCAGGCGTTTTGCCATTTCATCTTCAAAGACCACTCTGTCATATGTAGTTTCATAATCAATGGAGTGCAGGGAACTCTGAATATTATCATCAACAATAATACTTTTTGAGAAATTTTGAATATCCTCTGTCAAAAATTTGATTTGATTAGAAACCTGCTGCAGCTTTGCCCGTTCATCAGAAATGACCTGTGTCTGGACTACTTTTGAAAAATACAAATAACTGACTGCGGTACTGATGATCATGGATACAAGCAATACAAATGCTATACTGATCAGCAGCCTTTTTTTCAGCCTTTTTCTCTTCACCTTTTTTCGTTCCATTTTTTATACTCCTGGGGTTTCATCCCAACATTTTTCATAAATATCTGGCTAAAATACTGGCTTGTCTTATACCCTACAGCCTCAGTTACTTCTGAGATATTATAGTTACCGCTTTCCAGCAGTTTTTTTGCCTCATCAATTCTATATCCGGTAAGAAATTTAAGAAAGGTAACACCAACTTCCTTCTTGAACACCTGCCCAAGATAAACACCGTTCATTTGAAATACGCTGCCCATCAATTCCAGATTCATTTCCTTTTTGTAATTTTTTCGGATAAACCTCATCATCTCCAATACAAGATTACTGTATCTTTTGGATGTGTTTTCATGAATCTTACTGTGCATGTCTATATAGCAATCAATATAGTAACTTTGTATCTCCTGAAGTTTAAAAATCTTGTCTCTATACATTTTTCGCTGAATCCCCTCCCTTTTTTCAATGCCTGCAATTGTCCTCTCCAGTAATTGAATCAGTTCTTTGCAAGATTCAAGCTTGTCCTTTGGGCCACTGACCAATTCAAACAAATAGCGTATCCTATGTTCAAACTCCTGGTTCTCTTCATATACAGCACTCTCCAGCTCTGCAATCTCTGCTGTCCACACAATCATTTCTTCAGCTTTGACCTCGTTCAGCCTGTTTAATGAATAAACTGTATCCCGTTTCCAGAACATACTTTTTCTAATTTGTCTAGACATTTTTTGGAATGCACTGCTGATTTCATCCGGCCTGATTTCGTTAGTGTATAAAAGATTTATCCCACTACCTGTGTGTTTTTTCAATGTATCACAAATTTGCTTACTTTTTTCTTCAATTAATGCATTTACTTTATACTTGCTTACCTCATTTTCAATCCTGTACAACACCATCCAGTTATTCGAAGTTATTTTAACATCTGCTACATAAAAAATAGTCTGATATAAGGTATCCTCTATGACCGCCTGCACTGATTCCATTTCATCAACATTTAATGGCAGTTCTATAAATACACCATTCTCAAAAAAATAATTACGGTGAAGCATGATCAGAAACACCCGATTACTGAGATTACTACAATCCAGATTATCGATATCCGCATTATAAATCAGCTGATTCATAAAATATTTCTGATAAATTTTCTCCTTTTTATCATTTTTAATTAGGAGTTCTTTCACTTTTGCTAATTCCTCTAACAACATCATTTCATTCAGTTCATGCTTTATCAGATAGCTGTCCACACCATATTGTATGCCCTGTTTTGCGTAATCAAAATCCTTATATGCGGATAAAAGTATAACAACAATATTAGAGTTCACACGCTTTAACCTCATGGCTAATTCAAGCCCATCCATTCCAATCATTTTTATATCAGATATCACAATTTGAGGCCGGTGCACCTTATATAATTCCAACGCTCTTTTACCGCTGGATGCACAACCTGCAATGCAAAAGCCATACTTCTCCCAGTCGATCAAATTTTGGAGATATTCCATTGCCAGCACCTCATCATCCACTAACAGTATTTTTATCATGACATTCCCTCCTTAACATTCTCTATCTATAAAATATCACATAACTCCTTGTATTTTCCTTAAACATTCTATAGTTTTTGTTCCCATTCCATAGATATCCGGCCAAAACAAAAAAGCCTGTTCAAACCCCCGGAAATCGGGCCTCTGAACAAGCTTTTAACATATATATAATTGTAATCCTGCGAGTGTTACAACAGGGCCTCTATTATGTGTGCATTTAACTCCCAGTCTGCATAGGCTGCCACCTGTACAAAAAACACAATAGATTTTTTTAACTCAAGATCCACAGCCATATAGGGTCCACACCAACCATCCCACCCAAAGGAGTGTTTATTTCCCGGAATCCAGGCTTTCCCTGTATCCAGACAGACACGCATCAGATTTCCATAACCGTAACCTTTCATGTGCTGAAAGTAAATACTCTCTGTCTGTTTTGGGGTTAACTGATTCGCGGCAAAATGTTTGACAGCCTCTTCAGATAAAATCCGTACATGCTCAAACACACCCCCGTTGGCAAGCATTTGTGCAAACCTCTGATAATCGTTATAAGTAGATACCAGTCCTGCGCCTGCCGATTCAAATGCAGGTTTTGACAGATAATCACCCAGACCAAGATGATGTTCACGATCATTTTCCAATACACAGTTCTTGCCTGAATCTCCCGGTATCTTTCTGTACAGAGGCGCAAAACGATCCTGCTTTTCCTTCGGTACATAAAACCCTGTATCATTCATTCCCAAAGGCAGAAAAATTTCCTTTCGGTAAAATGCACCCAGGCTGATGCCGGATACCACTTCAATCAGGGCACCCAGAACATCAGCACACAGCCCATATCTCCACTGTTCCCCAGGCTCAAAGGAGAGAGGAACTTCAGCCAGATTTTTCACCACTTCACGGGTACTCATAGGTTTTTCTGTATCTATTGCAGTATGTATCTGCTCAAATATTTTCCCGGTTTCCTGCCCTATCATATCTTCATCATTATATGCAAGTCCGGCAGTCATATTTAGTAAATGATGAACTCGAACAGGCGCATCTGCTTTAACAAGATGTCCCTCTTTCAGACAATTCATTTCCTTATACTCGGGAAGATATTTGCCGACAGGATCATCCAGACACAAATCCCCCCGCTCGATCAATATCCATACCGCTACCGCGCAGATTGGTTTGCTCATGGAAAACAGACGAAAAATCGTATCTTTACTCATCTCCATGCCCGTACTGATATTGGCTTTTCCATATGAAAAATAGTCTGTCTCACTTCCATTTATATATGCACCGCCAAGTACTCCCGGGATATGTCCCTGTCTGATTGCCTCTGAAATACGTTTCTCTAAGTCCTGTTTAACCCTTTCTTCCACCTTAGTTTCCTCTTCCATCAATTCCATTTTTGAGAATGACATTGCGATACCATTCAAAACTTTTTTTCTTTGTCCGCTTCAACGTTTTCCGGTCAACATATACTAAACCAAACTGGTTAGCATATCCCGTATTCCATTCAAAATTATCCATCAGCGACCATACAAAATACCCTTCCAACGGCACGCCATCCTGGATTGCTCGCCAACATTGATCCAGATGACGATATAGGTAATCAATTCTGTACTCATCGAGAATTTCCCCATTTACACCCGGTATATCCTGAAAACTGGCTCCATTTTCAGAGATGTAGATTTTAGCCGGAGTATAATCCTGGTTTATTCTCATTAACAACTCATATATTCCCACCGGTGTAATCGGCATATTGTAGTATGTGACCGGATGTCCACCGGACAGACCTGTCCTTAATTCAATTGGCCAGATAACAGAATCATTTACGGTATAGTCAATATTATAATAATTAATGCCAATGAAATCTATCTGTTCACTTATTTGTGCCATATCACCCTTTTGTATCTCGGGCAGTATAACACCTTTATTTTTATACCACTCAAGCATATCCTCCGGATATTTGCCTTTAAAAACCGGGTCCAGAAACCAACGGTTCATATACCCATCACAGCGTACAGCTGCTTTAGCATCTTCTGCTTTTTCTGTAAGAGGGGCTTTAGGGCTTAAATTCAGTGTGATTCCAATTTCTCCCTCCATGTTCATTTCCCGGAACAAACGAACCACCATGCCGTGTCCCAGAAGGAGTGTGTGCGCTACACTGAGCGCTGTTGAAAAATCCCGTATTCCCGGTGCCATATCTCCGGTATAATTACCTACAAAAGACACCACCCATGGTTCATTTAAGGTAGTCCAGTGTGTCACCTTTCCCTTAAAACGTTTAAACATAACTTCTGCAAAGTCCCGGAAATATTCTGCTGTCTTCCTGTTTGCCCATCCGCCTTCATCCTGCAGTTTCTGGGGCAGATCCCAGTGATACAGGGTAACATAAGGTTCTACTCCTCGTTTCAGCAGTTCATCAATCAAGGTTTCATAATACTGTATTCCGCCCTCATTTACTTCACCATGACCATTTGGCATCACACGTGACCAAGATATGGAAAACCGATATCCTCCGGCCCCAAGATCAGAAGATAATTGTGCATCCTCTTTCGGACGATGATAACTATCGCATGCATCATCTCCGGTATCCCCATTTTTAATATTTCCGGGAATATGCGTGAACCGATCCCAAATGCTTTCGCCTTTATTGTCTTCCCTGCATCCACCTTCAATCTGATAGGCAGCAGTGGACGTTCCCCATACAAATCCTTCTGAAAATTTCTTCATAAGACAAATCTCCTTTACAAATCTACTGATACCTGTCCATATGCTTCTATGCTAAATGATGACGGTCCATTTTCTGTCTCCACAACCGTATACTGTTCCTTGTCACTGTTGTTTATGACAACGAGTTTCTTGGCTGCAGGATAATAAGCGCATTCTGTACTTGCATTATCAGTGAGATATTTTCTGTCTTCATTTTTGGTGCCAAACAAAATCAAATTTAACAGCAGCCTGGTATTTTCCAGTGAATATGAAAATCCACTTAAATAAATTCCTCGTCCTGACCCGAAATCATTCACTGCCAATATTGGAGAACCATTTTCCTCCAAAATTACTTTTGCTCTCCCGTCTGTCAGCGAAACATCTGCATGTTTAGGGATTGTACAGCCTTTGGGCAGTAAATCCTGTATTTCTGTTTTTGTAAACTCCCATTTACCGTGGCAAACTCTTGAGGGAATGTTTTTATCTACTCCAAGAACCTCTGCCATTCGGAAATATTTATCAAACCCTTCCACTGCTGAAGGCTCCTCAATACCAATAAAAGCACCGCCTTCAAAAACCCACTGATTTAATCTGGTAATAACTTCCGCATTTTTCCACGAATCTCCGCCGCTCCATGCAGTTCCCGCTTTACCGGCATTAATGATAACATCATATTGATTCAGGCAGCCTTCCTTAATATCTTCAAAATTAATAAAGTCTACATCCAGAGGAAGGCCAGCTAATGCTTCGATAACATGAATCAGATCATGCATATATGTCTCATGAAAATGTCCGGACAGGGTCCATGAACGTAATTTTCCCCATTCATGAAGTACAGCCACTCTGGGTTTTAAGGTATACGGTTTACCACATTTATGATACTCCTGCATTCTGCGGAATTCATCTGAAATTTGCTCAATATAGTCCTGAAAATCCGGATAATCTTCTGTTAAATGAAGGTAGCCGCCAAGACCGATTCTCTGAATTGGAGCTCGAAGCAGAGCACGTCTTACACTGTTCCAATATTTTTTTGCATCTGTCGTAGGGTCTCCGCCTTCCATAAACGTAGGCATTCCTCCCAGGCCAACAGGAAACAGGTATGGATGGAGCCTTAGTTCATGGACAGGTACATCCGCACCGGCGCACAAACGTGCTTCATAACCAGAAAATACACATTTAATTAACCCGTCGAACCCAAACTGGTTAAATGTTTCTTTATATGGCTCCAGACCTACCCAGCTGTCATCGTAAAATACATATGCTTTTTTGTTATACTGATGTGTAATATCAACAAGTTGTTTTGCAAACCCAATAACGAACTGATTAATAAAATCCATCCAATCCCGCTTTTGAGAAGTTGGTGGCATATGGGTAACCTGAAGTTTACCCTGATTGATAAAATCTTCGGCAGTAAGTGCATAACCGTATTGTTCTTCAAATTCTTTCAATGCCAGAGGACTCACGGTGAAATCATAAGACCCCCAATCTGAATATAGATTACGGTTTTCTTCACTACTTCCCCATAACCATACAAAGTTATAAAATAGAGAGGTAAAACGAACAACAGTAGTATGCGGATGTTCTTTACACCACTTTTCCATCCAGTCCAGCATAAACTGCTGTACCTCAGGATATCTTGGGTCAATCTGCAGCAAATGCTCTTTATCCCAGTTATTGGTCACATGATTGTACATGGAAATTTCTTCCCATATACGATACCCCAGAAAACTAACAGTATATGTATGGAATGGTACTGTGCCGATGATTGTTACTGTTTTGGTTTCTACATCATATTCCCACGCATCCGAAGATAATTGTATGTCTGTGGTTCGGTCAAATATCTGCCAATAAGCCATAGCTTCGGGAGAACTGTTTACTTCAAACTGCTCTTCAAAATAATCTTTCATCACTGCAATGTTAAGCTTTTCAGTTTCTGCCATCACTGGTCTGGTCATCAGAAACGTCTGCTGCAGCTTATCCATATTTTTTTTCGCCCATTCATTATGATCTCTTATAATACATATAGTACTATAAATACCATACCCGGCATCCAGAATTTCAGGTGAAAGCTCTGTCCCGTCACTGTCACGAATGACATCTGCCCCCCACTTTTCCGCCATTTTTAATGTCAACTGTTCGTATCCCGCTTCACCCGGCAGAGTAAAGCCACCTTTTAATTCACTCATCGTTTTCCTCCGCTTGTATTACACTAATTTATCTTTACATTTATTTTCTTGCACAGATCTGTTCGATTCTTGCCAACTCTTCTTCTGTAAAATTGGTATGATCTGCTACAGAAATATTTTCAAGAATCTGCTCCGGTTTTGACGCACCGATTAAAACAGAACACACCTCATCATCTTTCAATACCCAGGAGAGTGCCATTTGTGCCAGTGTCTGTCCTCTTTGCTCTGCGATTTTATTAAGATCTGCAATCTGTCCAAGTCTCTCTTTTGTCAGATCGCTTGCATGCAGAAATCTATGGTCTGTGGCTACACGGCTGTCAGAGGGTATACCATGCAGATATTTGTCGGTAAGCAATCCCTGTGCCAAAGGACTGAAGGCAATAATACCGACACCCGCCTCTTTACAGAAGTCTTTAACGCCGTCCTCCTCTATCGTTCTGTCGAACATAGAATATCTCCTTTGATTTATGACAAAAGGGCACCTCATTTCCTTGAGTAGTTTTACCGCTTCTTCAGTATATGCCTTATCATAGTTAGAAACCCCCGCATAAAGCGCCTTACCGCTTTTTACAATATCCGCAAGGGCCTGCATACTTTCTTCCAATGGTGTTTCTTTATCCATTCTGTGATGGTAGAAAATATCCACATACTCCAGATTCATTCTTTTTAAGCTCTGATCGATACTTGCCATTAAGTACTTTCTGCTTCCACCGTCACCATAAGGGCCATCCCACATGTCATATCCTGCTTTTGTTGTAATCACCAGTTCATCTCTGTAAGGGCGAAAATCCTCAAGAAATATTTTTCCCATATTTGATTCTGCGCTGCCATAGACCGGTCCGTAATTATTTGCAAGATCAAATTGTGTGATTCCTGCATCAAATGCGGTTCTGCACATTGCTTTCATATTGTCATAATTATCCTTAGTGCCGAAGTTATGCCAGAATCCAAGAGAAACAGCCGGAAATCTCAAGCCGCTTTTTCCCACTTTGTTGTAAACCATCTTTTCGTATCTGTCCTTTGACGCTGCGTAAACATTTGCAATATCTGCCATTTTTATTCCTCCTTCATAGGTAGTGTGATGATGACACGTGTCCCTTCACCTACGTTGCTTTGTACTATAAATCCATATTCCTCACCACAGATTTGTTTGATTCTGCGATAAACATTGGCTATTCCAATCTTTCTCATCCCGCCCCGATTTTCCTGCTGATTATTCAGGAGTTCTGCAGAGGCGGCTTTTGACATGCCTACTCCGTTATCTTCCACAACAATTTGTATATTTTTCTCCTGAGGTGTGACAACGATACTAAGCCTACCCCGGCCGTCCATAGGTGCTATTCCATGAAAAATAGCATTTTCCACTATAGGTTGTAGTATGACCTTAGGCACCATATAACGCCGAAGCTGTTCAGGACAGTCAATATTCTCGTCAAACTTATCCATGTACCTGTATTTCTGGAGCACAAGATAATTCTCTACATTTTTCAGTTCTTCCTCCAACGAAATATAAACTGCATTTTCCACCCTGAGAGTCCCCTGGAGCAGAGATATAAATGCATTTGTAAACTCGATGATTTCTGAGTTTCCTTTGATTTTAGCCATATAAACTATTGAATTCAGGGTATTGTAAATAAAATGGGGATTAATCTGCAGGAGTAGCTGGTCCACCTGGCTTCTGCGGATTGCCTTTTCATGTTCCAGTGACATCACCGTATAATGCTGCACATCTTGTACCATTTTATTGAAAACATTTGCCAGAACCTCTATCTCATCTCCCGTTCTTACATCTACCGACACATCAAAATTTCCTTTGCCGAACTGTGCAGCTGCTTCACTTAAGCGATTAATGGGCTGTACAACTTTTTTGATACTCGTAGATAATATTCCTACAATTAGCACCATCAAGATTACAAAAACAAAAATCAGAAACACTTCAACTACGATAATCTTTTTCTGCATTAACTGACTTGAAATTTCAGTGACCATGATCCAACCCTGATTCATTTCCCTGGATACAAGGTAAATATTACCCTTTTTATCAATAATTTTTCCGTCAGTGTTCTCCTTGAGAGTCTCATAATCCAGACCAATGCTGCCCTCTTGTATAAGAGACGTTCCTTCATCATCGAAGACTGCATAGCCTTCAAGAAGTGACATATCTCGTGTTGCCAGATTTTCCAGATACGAATAATCCAGACTAATAATCAGATTTCCCAGTTTTTGTTCATAATTTTCAACTGAATAATAGGTCAGTATATAACTGATTACCTTCCTTGTACGTCCGTTCTGGGTCGGCGCGGACATATGCACATTTGTATACCCCTTTGTTTTTCCGTCTGCCTTAAATTCAGTATACCATTCTTCTTTTTCCGGATAAAATTTATCTCGGGACTGCATACTGCTGTAAGTACGTTTTGTATCAGTATAAATCATAATCTCCTGAATATAGTCCATTACATAGGTATAGGTACGTAAAGCATTTTTTGCTGAAGTCTGGGAAACATAATTGTTCGCCACCGCCTGCTCGGGTACATTTATATCTTTCTGCACCACCGTGCTTACCGCAATCTGCTTTGCTATATTCTCCACCGTTGACTGTGTCATAGATATGGATGCAATCGCCTGATCCATCTGTGCTCTTTGACTTCTTATTTCCCGATCCTTGTAACTCTTATGGTAATAACCTATAATTATAAACAACATGACCATAAATATAACCGTTATGGTAAGTAAAACGGGGATGGTAAGTTTTTTTTGCAGTTTCACTGTGATTCTCCTCTGAATCCTCTGCCTAATCCTGTTTATCCAATTTCTCATGATTTACTTTTCTCAGATACTCTCGTGGAGACATTCCTTCCTTTTTTTTAAATACATAACTAAAATACTGAGCAGAAGTAAATCCGATTTGTTTCCATATCTCATCAATACTTTTCATTCCCTCTTCCATGCATTTTTTTGCACGGTCTAATCTAAAATCAGTAAGATAGTTCACCACATTGTCATCCATCTCTTTTTTGAAACATCTTCTCAGATGACCTTCTGAAATACCTGCAGCCTTTGCAATATCTGCTACCGAGATATCCTTCATATAATTCTGGTAAATATACTCTTGGGCAAGAATAACATGTCGGGAATACTGTTTTTCTCTTCGTTTATGCATTTCAGCTAATAGATTTTCCTGACTTTTCAATAAGTCTTCTTTTAGCATCTTTATATCGGTATAATAATCGGACATTTTAAATAGATCCGGGTTGAGTTTGTTTTTTCTAACCTGTGAGGATAAAAAATGGCACAATTCGTGCATACTATCTGAAAATTCCCATACATCACGATTTCTGCTCATTTCGTCCATAAGCCTGCAAAGAAGCTCTTTTGACTCTTTTTCATCTTCTTCTGCAACACGCTCTTTCCATAGGGAAAATGTTTTACTGATTTCAATATTTTCATCAGACATGCCACTATTTAACAATTCGCCTTCAGTATATATTTTCTCCTGATCTGCATATAAATATTTCATTTTTTTTCGCAGACTGTAATAAGTATCCGGAAGCATATCAAATTTTGTTACAGGAGAAGAGATGAGGCAGATATACTCATCCATATTTTTTAAATACTTATTCATGACAGACTCTGCAATCTCTCTGCATTTCCACTCTACATTAGATATTTCTTTCTGAGTAAAAAAAATACCACAGTATTCATTACTAAAAAGTTCCACAAACGCGCGTAATAAAAGCTCGTCATCCTGGAATCCATTCTCCACGGCATAACAATCTACATATTCTTTTCTTCTGATCTCAGAATGTCTTAATACGATTTGAGGACGCTGAGCAATATAGAACAAAACATATCGTTGAAACGGCTTGTCCTGATAAGCCCATTCTCGCATACTTCCCAGAGTATCTTCGCGGAAAAAGTCGCGAATATTTGTTTCAAGTATCTTGTGATGTTCCCGCCGCTCTTTCTCTAGATCTGCTGCATTTTTCCGAATTACTTCTTCCAGCTGCTCCTCAGACAATTCATTCTTTAGAAAATAGTGTGTGACACCGAGGCTTATTCCTCTCTGGGCATAAGCAAAATCCCGATATGCCGTCAGCATAAAAATTTTTTGAGAGGGGTTCTGCCGCAATACTTCCTCAGACATTTGCAATCCATCCATTACAGGCATACTAATATCTACAAAAACAAAATCCGGATGCAGCTTTGCTATCTCCGGAATTGCTTTAACACCATTTTGTGCAGTTCCTATGATCTGAATATCCAGAGAAGTTCCTTTCAGAATTGTCTCCAGATATTGAATAGCCATAGGTTCGTCATCTACTATATATACTGTCAATTTCACAATAAGATCCTGTCCTTTCTCTTATGCCTTGGCAGTACCCTTTTCGCTTTGAACAGCTGCTGTTCAAAAAGCCCCATTACCCTTTTACTGCACCTGCTGTCAGTCCCTTAATGAAATTCTTGGACCCGATAATAAAAAGGATTAAAAGAGGTATTGTTGCCAATGTAAGACCGGCAAGCTGAGCGCCGTAATCTGTTCTATAGGCACTTGCCAAACTCTTGATAAAAATAGGAATGGTATAATTAGCAGGTTTATTAATAAAGACTAAAGGTATCATATAATTGTTCCATGACCAGAGGAAAATAAGCAGGCACAAGGTAAGCAGCCCCGGCTTAATACATGGCAAAACTATGGAGCGGAAAATCTTTATTTCACCTGCGCCGTCAATTCTGGCACTTTCCACTAATTCTATAGGAAGAGAACCCTGAATAAAGGAAATCATCCAGTATGCTCCGAATCCATTTGCGAACCATGTGAAAATCATAGGCCATAGTGTGGTATTAAGACCAATGTTTCTCATTTCAATCATGTATCCGATAATACCAATCTGTGTAGGCACCATCATCGTCATCATAATAAAAACATTCAGTGCCTTTTTAAAACGGAAGTTATATACGTTCATCCCGTATCCTACCATTGCACATATTATAACAGATACTACCATAGAAACAAAAGAGATAAATAAACTGTTTCCATATGCACCTACAAAGTTAGATTCAAATATAGTCTTAAGATTTTCCATCAAATAATTCGAAGGAAGAATGGGTGTTCCCTTAAAAATAAATTCACTCTTATAGGTCGACATGGAAAACATAAACCAGAATGGAACCAAGGAAATAAATGATACAATAAGAAGAACAATAACTGTTGATATACTTTTTATTTTTTTAGACATTTATTTTTCCTCCTTTCCATTCATCAGTCTCAATCCGAGTAATGAAACTACAACAATAATAATAAACAGGACAGATGATAAGGCTGATGCATAGCCAAGACGCGGATTTGCTCCGAATGCTTGATTATAGAAGTTCCATACCATAGTCAGACAGCTCTGTCCAGGACCACCGACTGTAGATGAAGATTGATTTGAGAACAAAAGGTTTGGTTCGTCAAATAATTGGAATGCATAAATTGCACTTGTTATCACAAGGAAAATCGTTACAGGCTTTAACAGCGGAATGGTGATTCTCATAAAAGTCTGCACCTTGTTAGCTCCGTCAATTCTTGCTGCCTCATATACATCTTCTGATATTGATGTGATTCCTGCCAAATACATGGCCATATAATATCCGGTACATTTCCATATAATCATGAAGGCAATTACAAAAGGTGCCCATTTGGGACTTCCCGTAAAATTAATTGCATCTCCTCCAAGAGCGACAATAAGCTTGTTTACAAATCCGATATGCTTTTCAAAAATAAAGGTAAAAATCATCCCGATTGCAACGGGTGTTGTAATATAAGGTAAAAAGTTTACTGTCTGCAATACATTTTTAAACTTTGTCAGATCACTGATCATTGCTGCGAACAGTAATCCTAAAAGTATTGCTATAGGAAATCCGATAACACCAATTTTTACTGTATTCCAGAGCGATGCCCAGAAAGTAGTATCTTTTGTGAAGATGTCAATGTAGTTCTGTAATCCGATAAATGTTTTTTCACTATATCCATTCCAATCAAGTACACTCATATAGAATGAGTATAATATAGGAAATAAATTGAACATGAGAAAACTAACACAAAACGGCGCAAGAAAAAACATAGGCCAAGTGGTTTTATATTTACTTTGTATTCCTTTTTTCATAAATTGCTCCTTTATAAAGAATGAAGGAACAGCAAGCCATTCCTTCATACAAATAACGATACCAGTGTCGTAAATTTCATGCAGGCATGAAATTCATGACCTTTTTCTTCTAATATTATTTAATCTTAACACTGTCATCTGTTACAAGCTGTTCAATCTGATCTTTACCAATACTGATTGCTTTATCCAGTGTCATTGACTTATCATCCATTAACTGCTGTGCCACGTCATTACGCACATTAACGATTGAGTTATCCCATGCTGATGATGGTACACTAGCCATATTTGGAGCAATATCCTGATAGAAGACTTTTCCGATATCTTGTCCGCCAAAGAATTCTACGTCTTTATCACTCATTTTAACCCACTCTGAATCTTCCATAAGTTCTTTGTATGCTGAAACATAACCGGTCTCATCTCTTGCAACTGTTGCTCCGTCTCCCTGAACAGCCCATTCAATAAAATCATATGCTGCCTGTTTCTGCTCATCAGTAGAATCTTTTGTAATACCAAGTGATGCTCCGCCGTGGTTGTAATCAACCGGTGCACGCATCAAACCCCAGTTTCCTGAACCATCCGGATCATTTCCTTCTATATAATAAGAAAGGCTCCAGTTCGGGCAAGGATAAAAGATATGTGTATCATCTGCATAAGTAGCATTTGCTTCAGGTGTACCATTCTGATAAGTATCTACTGCATTAGCATCACGCAGTTTTACAAGTGTTGACATAACATCTGTCATTTTATCTGTATATTCCAGAGTGTCATCGTTCATATTCTGCACATCACTTGCAAAGTACAGCCACTCTGCAACTGCCTGTCCTGAATGGAATAAATGTACTTCTCCACTGGACTTGTCATAAACTTCCTGTCCTTTTTCAGCATATGCATCATAACTGTTGAAAATTTTAAACAGTTCATCCGGATCATCTGTTCCGAAATACTCTTTGGCAAGATCTCTCTTGTATGCAATACCAGCCGGATTAATTGATTCCTGAGCTCCGATCACTGCGCCGTCATCTGTTACCACTTTTTCTGCAAGACTCTCAACAAACTTGCTGTTGTCAAAACCATATTGTGTTAAATCTTCACAGATATCGAGATCTTTCCAGTTCTCTATCAGAGTGTTGTCCATGGCAATAATAGTAGGAAGTTCGGATCCGGATGCCAGTGCCTGCTGAGCTTTTGTCAGCATGTCGCCCCATTCAACTGCTGTTGGTTCGAATTTTACATTTGGATGATCTTTTTGATAGGCTTTAAAAAGCGGCTCATAGTAGTTCGAATCCCATCCCCAATAAGAAATCGTAACCTCTCCGTCAGCACTCTTTCCTGAATCTTTGGATGAACTGCTGTCGCTTTTTGCTCCGCAGCCTGCTGCAAGAGTTGCAACCATTGCTGTTGCCAATAGTACACTGATGATTTTCTTTTTCATTTTATTCCCTCCTGTTTTTGTTATCTTCATTCTAGCATTCCATATTACAGATTTCGCATACCAATTCCAATCATATTTTAAGAATTTCGAACATCCTTGACTGACTCTTATTTTCTATTCAGCAGAACCTCGCTGTTCGTCCCATAAAAGATATCCTTATGTCCACTTATCATGTAAAAAAATGCTTCCAGCTGTGTCCACCCATCAGCTATATCTAATTCAAAACTATGCCCCCATACATACAATAATAGATCACTCTCATCTTTTCTTTCCAGAAAACTCTTACCTATCTCAAAAAGTCGTTTTTTATTCATGATATGGTAAACATTAGGTTTCAGCTCAAAGATATTTTTTTGTGTATAAAATGAGTCTGTATTCATTGTAGTTCTGGCATACTCTGCCTTTGTGTATTTTTTTATTACCTGCGCAACATGAGTATTATAATTAACGCCTCCACCCGGATATGCAAGCCCTTTGACTTCACGCCTAACTATATCCTGAAGATTTTGCCGGTCCTGTTCCACCTGTCTGATTATCTCCTGATCTGAAACCCGGTTCAGATTAGGGTGGGTCAGGGTATGGGCTGCTACTTCATGATTTTCATATACATACCTGACATCTTCTTTATTTAAGCGATCTGCACGAATATAAGACCCCCTGCGCACATCGTCACCTTCCACACCGAATAACGCCGAATTCAAATTAAATGTTGCTCTGATTCCATACTTGTCCATCAGTTTGATCAGCCTGATATCCTGGTTTACGCCATCATCATAACTAAATGTAATCGCTTTTTTCTTTCCTTCGAACATAATCCATGCCTCCTAGTAGCTTCCTTCACGTTTTTCCATTCTGGAATAGCATATGCTCATGATGATTACTATTACAGAAATTGCTGCCGGTATGTAAATAAAAGTTGACTGTATAGCCAGAATTGCCCTCGGTCCTGCTTTGGTATCCGCAGCATATCCCCCTGCTTTTAACACTGCCGGAGCTGCATATCCTGCCATGGCTACCCCCATTTTCATAAGAAAAGTCATTACAGAAGTCATAAATCCCTGTGGACGCTTTTGGCTTTGTTTTTCTGTACGGTCAATCAGCTGAGACAGCATAACAAATATCATTCCCGTAGCCATACTCCATCCAAGACTGGTAAACAGTGCGAAAACAATGACCGCTGTAGTATTTTTCCCCGCTGCTGCCGTTCCGGCCAGAGATAGAAGGACGATAAAATGTCCTAAAGCCATAATATTTCTGACCTTTGTCTTCTCAGCCAAGGCAGGTAGTATAAATGCGCAAAGAATACAGGTAAGAGGAGTCATGGTTAGTAGTATGGTGTTGAGATATTCTTGTTCAAGATAGTACTTGGTAAAATAAAAGGTTCCCTGGTTGTGTATAATCATGTAAAACATTCCCAGACATTGAATTCCAATGAACATAAGCCAGCTTTTATTCTTGGCTGCAGCTGCAGCCGAATCTTTCCACTTAATTTCGGCATTGTTTGTTGTACATACCCGCTCTTTTGTATTTCGAATGCAGATAATCATACTAAGCAAAAAGAAAACTGCGTAGAACACCGCAGTTTTTAAATACCCACTGTTATTTCCCTTATCAAATATACCAAGTATTGAGAAGGTCAGCAGGGTGACGAAAACCGCCCCTGCATTACCTCCAAAATTTTTAAAAACGTTAAATGATATTCTTTCTTCTGCTTTATCCGTAACTACGGAAAGCATAGTAGAATAAGGCACATTGAGAAATGCGTAAAAACTACTAAATAAGATATAACTGATACACCCGTAAATCAGTTTTTGGGTTTCAGAGAAGTCCGGCATATAAAACAGCATACACATTAATACCATCATAGGAATAATACCTGCTGCAAGAAAAGGTCTGCACCTGCCCATTCTGGTATGTACCTTATCTACCATAGCACCCGCAAAAATACTGGTCAAGGCATCTGCGACACGCCCAAGCACCAAAATTATCCCGGCTGTACCAAGACTGATTTTTGCTCCGTCTGTATAATAGTACAATAGGTAAGAGGAAACAAGCGTAAATGTTCCGTTTAATGCGAAGTCTCCCAGTCCGAAACTCGCCTTTTCAAGTTTTGAAATCCTATTCTCCTGTGTGTTCTTTCTCTTCTTGAAGCTTCTTATTATCCCCATTTCCATCCGTCTCCCCATCTGTATGAACAGATATGATTCTTTTTAGTTCATCTTCACCGATAATCTGGCTCTCCTTATCTTTCGTCTGTTCAAGATAATCCAGCAGGCTGTGAAGCAATCCCCTGCATTCCGGATATTTCTGATCTTCAAGCAATCCCATCGAACTGATCATGACCCGCCCTTTGCCCATTGAAGCTTCAAACAACAGTCCCATATGCTTCATCCTGCTGTAACTATCAGGTACAGTAACAATGGGCTTTATTGTTGCAGGCAGTATCATGGGTCTTTTGGATGCCATAAGCCACCATTGATAATTGCTGTGCATTTCTGTAGGAAACCCTGCCAGTGCAGGATGTTCTTGTTCGATTACCATACCCATTCCCCCTTCCTGGGTAGGGAATGTTCCCACAGACCAGAAGTCTGTCGTGAATTGTCCGCCAATAGACTCAGGAAAGTTTTCCTTTGTGGGCGAAGGTTCCAGAAATACCGTCTTTCCATTTTTTATTTCTTCGATCAATTCTTCCGTCAATTTTGTATGTACAGTCCCGGAAGAAGAGATTTCTTTTTTACTGGCATAACTCCATATCGGATAGCTGTTCTTATACTCTCCTGCATATAGTTCAAGATTCATTCTTAATGCAGTTTCTGTCCGGGGAAGTGTCACTTCCACCACACCTGTGGGAGTTACTTCACCACAAGGATAATCAGATTTCTTAAACTCACCAGAAGCTAAAATTTCATGATCTGCTTTCAGACGCCATCCCGCTTTTAAGTTCAGATTTGTCTTACCATAATTGGCAAGACAGAATTTTGCAGACAATTTTTCCTCACTCCAGTATGTAAACTTGTCCAGATAAAGCAGTGGAACCACATCATTAAAAAATTCACGAAAGCGTTCGGGTCTTGCAAAACTAAAGGGTTTCGGTTGCAGATGACAATTAAGCATTCCCACCAGCGCTGTTCCCTGTCCCGGAAAATCCTGCAGGCCAAGAAGTGACAGACCGCTCATCCCGCCTGTTCTAAGTGCCGCCTCTGTTTCTTCCTTATAGCAAAGTAACGACAGCTCTCCTGTGGCTTCTACGTATTTTTTCCATACCGGCAGTACCCCTGCCTGTTCAGCCCTTTTCTTGATCAATTCAAAATTCACGGCACGGGTAACCCCTTTAAACTCGGAAATTTCGTCAAAATCCGGAAGAATTTCATACTGTCCCACCTCAAATTCAAAGACAGGTTTTCCATTATCACACACTTTGTCCACAGTTTCATTATAATTATGCTTTGTCGATGGATATTCGTGATTCAGATGTCCGATCATAGGTGAACTGGTGGCACGCAGCATCTCCTCAAAATATGCCATAGAGGTATAAAAATCGCTTTCCTCATCTGTCCCCACCTCACCATAATGATAATTCGAAGACTTTGCATACATTCTGGTAGAATCCAATTCTCTTGCCAGATCCAGAAGTTTTGCCGCATAAATATCCCCTTCTTCTGTATTCTGCAGTTCATTTCCAAAAGTAAGCATAAGAAAAGATGGATGGTTGGCCAGATTTTTTAATACAGATTCCAGTTCATGGCAGTAATATTTCCTTGCATCTTCATCCCCGAAAGCATCCTTAAAATTCCATTGAGACAACTCCGGCTGCATCATCATTCCCATCTTATCCGCCGCATTAAAAGCCGCTTCGGGAGGGCACCATGAATGAAAGCGCATACAGTTCACACCATAAGATTCGTAAACTTCCAGTACTTTTCTCCAAGCTTCTTCGGTTACCGGCGGATGCCCCTCTTCAGGAAATACACAGCAATTTGCTTCTCCCCTGAGAAAGAATTTTCTTCCGTTAATGATCAGCCGCTGATTCTCATCTTTTCCAAACGTTCTGATGCCGAAATATACAGATCGTTCATCAACATTTTCCTTGTTGTTTTCATTTTTTATGAAAACAGAGACGGTAATCTGATATTGATTTCCTTCTCCTTCGTCCCAATTTCTGACTGATTGGTCATATGAAGTACTTTTGATCCTGCATGTCACCCTATTTTTCTCTTTTTCAACCGGATCCAGCTTCCACTCTACGTTTTCATAAATTGTTTTTTTATCTGAAAATGCCGGAGACTCAACAGTTAGCACAAGGTTTTTGGTGAGTTCTTCGTTCAGACCATCTATTTCTATGCACACGTCCGCTCCGGTATTATCCGGATACACTCTGATAGATGAAATAAATACCTCATTCTCTTCATAAAGATAAAAGTCGCCTAAAATACCGTTCCAGTTTGTCTGTGTTTCATCCGTAGCAGCAGAAGAACCTATAATTGATTTTCTTGGCCATTTTGTATATACATTGTCTACAGTAAAGACATATTCGGCCTCCTGGCCTGCAAACCGGGTCACTTCAAAAATGAACGGCGTGCTCAGGCTTCCCGCTTCGTACGGGTTCTGCTCTTCTCCATCGATTTTCAGGGACAATTCTCGTGTTCTTTCCACTTTCAGGAACAGTCTTTTTCCCGGATTACATTCAGGCACATAAATTTTTCTGGTGTATGTTACCTGTCCTTCATATGTATGAACTCTGGTGAGTCTTGTGGCCAGATTTTCCTCGTCTTTTATCCCTATTTTATTGGTATCCAAAGTCCCCGGCAACAATACAGTAAAATTCCCCAGCTTGTCGGCATACCCTTGCCACTGCCCGTCTAAATCTATTATTTTTTTCATTTCATCCTCCATTCTTAATCACGATCTGATTTAATTTTGCCTCTACGGACGTAGTTTACTATGACCTTTTGACATTCTAATCCTATGAAATAAAAAAGCGGATCTGCCACCTGCCCATCCGCTTCTTATTTTTATTTATTTTTCGTCTTTCATGTAACGTTTAAATATATAATTAAATATGATTGTACAAAAATATCCCAGTCCGGAAAATCCCAGCACCGCCATAATCGGAAGCAGATACCAGAATGCTTTAGGTCTCATATAAATGATAAACAATGGGAGAGCCTCTAAAACAAGAACCGAGACCGTTAATGGCAGATATCCCACAGCCATCCAAAAAGCATTTTTCAAAGTATTCCATATGGTATTTTCAAATCTGCTTAACAGAGAAAACACATAGGAAAGTACACTTAAATACAAAATACCTAAAAATAGAAATACTACTTTTAGCGTACTGCCTAAAGTTCCTCCCATTGCATCGGACAGGAGTATATCAAAATAAAATATACATCCGATGGCTGCCATAATAACCCAGATAATGGTAGATTGTTTGAAATTCTCCTTAAAAGCCTGGATAAAACCTCTTGCCACATATCCCGATTCATTCCTTACCTGTTTTAATAACATGCTGTAAAGTGCCGTTGCAGATGCCCCTATGGTAAATACAGGAAGACAGCAGATCAGAAACAGGATGTTTAAAATCATCAGGTCACCTAGTTTACTGATGAATCGGTAAAAAACACTATCCATACTAAAAATGTTCATGTTTCCCCTCCTCCTTATCTTTCATATGCCAAAGCAGCTTCTTCATCAGCTTCAAAGTGACCAAAATGTGTTTGTTTATGATGGCCCTGAGGCAAAGGTAGCGGCTGAATGAAATCAGATTTCATTTGATATACTTTTCCGGTTTTGCTGCTGTTTGCAATCCCATGCAAAATTTCCAGAGAATGATAAGCCATTTCCTTTGAAGCTCTTGGTGCCCTTCCCTGACGTATTGCCCATGCCAGTTCTGCGGCACCGACCCCTCTAGAATTATCTGAGAATCCATAATTGGAAGGAAAATTCATCATTTCTTGCTGCCCTCTCTGCAGAACCCTTACCTTTCCACCGAAAGCATCAGGATCAGGCAGATACATTATCCCCTGTGTGCCATATATAGCCAGTTCAGGATAAGGATTCATAATTGACTCAGAATTAAATAAAACTGTACCCACTGCTCCGTTTTTATATTCAACAGTACCGGCCATCTGATTTTCACATTTCATTTCATAAGAAGTGCAGTATTCTTCTTTTGACGGAAGAAAATGCGTCCTCTGTGGATTTCTTGTCCTCATCATACCTGAAACCTGTCTGACCGGACCGAGAAGGGAAGTCAGAACGCTGATATAATAAATGCCAACATCGAACCCAATTCCTCCGCCTGCCTCTGCAAGATATGGGATAAATTCCGCTCCCACACGATTATCTCTGTTCAGAACCGCAGTAAATCCGGTAGGTTCCCCTATTATGCCGCTGTCCAGAACAAATCTTGCGGTCTGCGCAGCACTTCCGAGAAATGTATCCGGAGCTGCGCCAAGATACACCTGTTTTCTTTCTGCTGTCTGCATCAAATCCTCTGCCTGGTCTAATTCCAAAGCAAGTACTTTTTCTGTATACACATGTTTTCCGCTCTCCAGCAGCTCTTTTGTGACTGCATAATGTGCTGTTGGTGTGGTTAAATTTATCACCAGTTCAATATCTTCGTCATCCATGATTTCAGCTATGGTCATTGCCTTGATCCCATACTGCGCAGCTTTTTGTTCTGCTTTTTCCATACTGCGGCTGCTGCACCCCACCAGTTCTATAATAGAAAACATACTGCGGAGATTCTTCAAATAAATATCACTGATCATACCACAGCCAACTACTGCTGTCTTTACTTTCTTCAACGTTAACATCCTCCTGAAAATTCTGCCGCCTTCGCATTATCTTTTATTTTCAGCATAACAGGGATGACTGTGGTATTCAGTTGTAAGATACAGTCAATTGTTTCGAAAATCGAACATTTCTATTAATTGCACATTCTCAAATAAATTCTGCAGTTCTGGTGATTAAAATCAATACTAAGAGCCTGCTCAAACAATCGCTTAGCCTCTCCCTTGTTTCCAAATCCTAGTTCAGAGAGCCCCATCAAATAATAGCAGTGAGCACGATTTTTTGCATCCATATCATCTTCAAAAATCAGGAAGTCAGGGAGAGATACTGCAAAGAAATCATTTTTCATCTTATCGCGAAGATGTCTTTCTCCATAATCCATTAACTTGTTAAAGCAAGCGCATGCCTCCTGATGATTTCCCAGTTTCTGATTTGCCAAGCCTTTATAGAGAATCATATCAGCCGGCTGATCATTATAATACATTACTCCCGCCGGTTCATTGTCTCCGGTTTCTGCTTTTTGATATTCCGTCTCCATGTCCTCTTCTCCAAGTGCTTCTTTCACAACACCAAGATAATAATGGATGTGGTTATCTTTCGTTCCTTCTAATCTTCCTTCACCCAGATTCAGCGGATACTCAAGCGCCTTCTCAAGCAGTTCCCTCGCTTCCACATACTTTTTATCGCTGATTTTCTGTTTTGCCATCTCAAGAAGTGCTACTTTGTATTGACCGGAGATACGCCCCTCAGCACCTTCCCATGGGCGGAATGTATGAGACATGATTTTCTCATAAGCTTTTTCATGCATTCCTGCCAGATTGAATAATGTAACGTATTCCAGCATAACATCATCACGTTCTGTCAAAATATCAAGATGCTGATCATAATTAGCCAGCCTTGTTTCAAAAGGTGTCCCCAGCTTTTTATACAACTGATCCAGTTCCAGAAATACTCTGGCATCTGTTTTGTCTAAATCAAAAGCTTTCTCAAGTTCCACTTTGGCTTTCTGAGGAGCATTTTCCTTATTAAAATACGCCAAAGCGAGATTCCGGTGAACTGTAGGATAATGATCATCTAAAGCCGCTGACTGTTCCCACAATTTAACTGCTTTTTCGAATGTAAGCTTATCGTAGAAAAGGTTTCCCAGGTAATAGTAGGATTTAGCACCTTTTGCATTCTTCTCACCTGCATCTTCAAGTACTGCAATATCTTCCAGTTTATTCGGGAAACAACAGTCCGGTTTTAATGCATCAGCTTTTTTATATTCCTGTATACTTTCCTCTGTCTTATTTAACTTGCCCAGATAATATGCCTTGTAATAAGAAAGAAGTGGATACTCTAAACTGCACTGTTCCAATACTGCCTCTGCTTCAGCATAGAAACCAGACTCTGCATAATCCCTTGCAGATTGCAGATAGTTTTCAGGGAAATTACGCATAAGGCTGTTCATCAGCAAGAGTTTTTCCTGATCCTTGTCTTCCAGAAGGACTTGCTCATACCTGGATACATAGTCAAATTTATCAACATTAAGATTTTCTTCACACCAGTTCTTTGCCTCTTGAATTCTGCCCAGCTTTCTTAGAAGAACCGCTTTCAATCCTCTTGCCTTAACATTGTGTGCATTCTTGACCAGACCCTTTTCAACAAGCTCCAATGCCTCTAGATAACTGCCTTCTTCTGCCTTAATCGCTCCCAGATAATAAAATGACATTTCCTGCTGTTCACTGCTCCATGCTGCTTTATAGAATGCATCGAAAGCTTCCTCTTTCCGATTCTGGTAAAAAAGTGCCAGACCAAGATCATAATAACTTTCACTATTATAAGGGTTAGGGCTTCTCCATGTCAGTCTTTTAACTGCTTTACGGAAATGCTCTTCTGCATGTTTAAAATCTCCCCTTCTAAAGAGAAGCATTCCATATGCATTATTAATACGAATATCCTCAGGATCACGTTTCAGCCCTTCCAGATAGTAGGGGTCCGGCAGGTAGGTTGCATGTCTGTGCTGTTCAATATGCTGAGCTGTCAGTAACAGTTCTTCATTTGTCATCAGTTCTTCCGGTGCTTTTGCAGCCTCAGCGGGTTCTGCCAGTTCAGGAATCTTGACCTCCTCCGGCTGATACTCAACAAGAATTTTCCCACCTGCGCGGACAGATACTTTTATTTCTTCCGGCTTATCTGTTCCCTGTGGAACAGACTGGTTATACACACTAGTCGGTGAGATTACTGCAGTGTCATGAAAAATTTCCTGTCCTGCTTTTGTCACAATTATTTCTGCATCAGTATATTCCTCTGTTGTATAAACAATAAGAGAAATTTCCGCATCCGTAATTTCTGCATTCAATACTCCGTGAATGGTTGCATTTTTCACAGCACCAACATGTTTATATGGCATAAAATACTGTTTAAATGTTTTTTCTTCAAATGGTTTCAACCAAGTAAAGTCAGGTTGATTTTCGGTGTAAACACCTGTCATCAATTCAATATAAGGGCCATCTTCATCCGTCAGATTACGGTCCCATGCCTGGCCAAAATCATCGCATCCCCATGTCCACTGCTTCTTTCCCGGAGAAAAGTGGTGATCTGCAACATGCAGAAGCCCGGCTTCTTTCTGGTAGTCATATCCTCCCACAAAATCATATTTAGACGTTTCAGCCATGTAAGATGTAGGAACAGGAATATTTTTATATCTGGAAATATCTACACCTTCACTGTAGTCATGTTTATAATATTCACCCTTGGCAATTGGAAATCTGGATACAGCTCTCTTACCATGATCATATACATTGTGAACATCTGGAGGAAATACAGACTGTGTGTGGTCATTAACCGCAACAGCAGGATTTGCCCACCACAGAAATGTCTGGGGGATTGCTGTACGGTTATAAAGCTGTCCACGTATTTCTATATAAGCTTTTCCTGGATAAAGTGTGAACCCTGCGATTCCCTTTGTTCCATACATCTGATCAACATCATTGACCAGAAGCGTTTTACTTCCATCCTCATTCTCCTGAAGTAAATGATCCACAGGCATAAATGTAGTCGGCCGGTGATGCTGGGGCCAGTTAAATTCAATCCCTCCGGAAATCCACGGTCCGGCAAGACCTACAAGCGCAGGTTTGATTACATGATTATAATATACAAAATCATAGTCATTTGTTTTATCATAAGCTCTCTGTATACGACCGCCTAGTTCAGGTAGAATCATGATTTTAAGATATTCATTTTCAAGATATACTGCACGATACACCTTATCCTTTTTTTCATGGCTGATTTTTTCAGTGGTAGGATAAGGATATACCTTTCCTGAACTTCCCTGATACACACGCTTTTCAAGGAACATTGGATTTTTATCAGGCTCTCCCACTTCATAAGTTGGGATTGCCACTTCTTCTTCCCAGATTCTTACTTCTTTCATATTGGTCTCTCCTTTGATTGAACAGCCTTTTGAGAAGTCTTGTATATTTCTCTACTCAACTTTGATATTTTGCTTTTTCAATTTTGATTATAATGCAAGTAATATGTTTTTTCATTACATTAATTTGCTAATTCATTTATAAAAATTGCTTTTTTAATTTGTTATCTAATGGGAAGACTGTTATACTGTATAGAATAATCGGAAAGGAGTATTTTTATGCTGACATTAGAACCTCAAGTATCAGGTAATTCTGATTACTATGTCTATACACCAAGTGCACTTGCACGTACTCTGTTTTTCTATCCGGTCTGTACCGGCTACTTCTCCTATGAACCCGGATATTTTCTTAAACGAGACAGCTACGACAGTTTTCTGGTAATGCTGATTACCAGAGGGGACTGTACCGTTACGTTAAACGGAGTCAAGAGTGAAGCCCGAACAGGAGATGTTGTCTTTCTGGACTGTTATGCACCTCATCAGTATGAAAGCAGCACCGGATACGAATCCTACTGGCTTCATTTCGACGGTCAGTTATGCCGAAGCTATTACCAGTATATAGCAGAACATTTTGGGAATGTGCTGACACCAAGAAAATCTCCTGCGGTAAAACACGCTCTTAAAAGTATTTACAGTATGTTTCAGACAAATACCAGAATTCTGGAAGCAGACATTTCCCGATATATTACAGATATACTAACGGAAATCATGCTTTCCGGGGCAGAAAAAGAGACAGCCCCAAAAGCACAGCTGTCTCTATCTAAAGCTATATCATATATTAACGAACATTTTGCGGAACCTATCACACTAGATGGGCTCGCTGCTCTTGCAGCTTTAAGTCCCTATTACTTTACCCGCCTCTTTGCAAAAGAAACTGGTATGACCCCTCATCAGTACCTGATTACCATGCGGGTGAACTCTGCTAAATTTTTGCTAAAAACAACCTCACTTCCAATCAAGGAGATTGGATACTCCTGCGGTTTTACCAGTGAAAGCAGTTTCTGTACCACATTCCGCAAACGCGAAGGCATTACGCCCAGTGAGTACCGCTTTTCGTATTCCTTGGACGAACCATAGCACTCCCAGGTTGCGGACTGACATTCTCTTTCCCTGAACTGCGCATGATTTTCCGCAGAAAATACCGGCGAATCTCCTGACGGTGTATTTCTGTCCCAATAAATACGACCTTGCCGTCTTTTATGCCATCTGCTCCGGTTATACTATACCGCCCATCTGCCACATCAAAGCTGAGTGCCTGATTTCCTGCAAGAAAATGACCTTTTGCACGTAAAACATTTCCAAACCTGCCTCTGATCAGAGCCTCCAAAAAACAGATGAACTGCTCTGGTGAATGCATATACACCTTTGTCATTGAAAAAGTATCCGGAAGTGTTTCCTGCTTCCTGATATTCTCTTTTATACGGCTTCCGTCTAATTTCGTCTCCAGCAGACTGCGCCATACGTCCTCCTCCATTCCGGAATAATGGTCTGTCACGATTTTTCCTGAAGGATTCAGTTTCTGAAGTTCCTGCCGAATATTCGACTTCTCTTCCAAAGAAGCATTCTCGGTTTTGGATACGATAACTGTGCCGGCCTCTTTGATCTGATTACTGTATAATACAGGATATTCCTTTAAATACCGTTCAAGACTAAAACAGTCCACCACAGTGACCGGGGATAGCAAGGAAATATGCTCATATTCAATCTTCTGCAGATTCTCTATAATCTGACCCAGCATTCCCACTCCCGTAGGTTCCACCACCAGATACTCGGGATCTACCGTATTGGCAACAGTAAGAACAGAGGCTGCAAAGTCACCTTTTGCAGAGCAGCATATACAGCCTTCTGTCATCTCCCATATATTTATGTCATCGTTTGAAAAGCCTGATAAACGCTCACCGTCAATTCCCTCAGCTCCATATTCATTTTCCAGAATGGCAAACTCTCTCCCTGTATTTTTCGCCAGGGCCTTAATAAATGTAGTTTTACCGGCACCAAGAAAACCGGATACGATCAATATTTTCATAGGCCATCTTCTTTATTTTATCTAATCTTCTAATTTTACAACTGGTTTAATCAGATCTGCCGGCTTATCTCTCATCAAAAACAATGCTTCCTCCAAATGATCCCAACCTTCAAATACATGAGAACTTAGGGGTGATAAATCCAGTTTTCCTGCTGAAACCAGGGCTGAGAGCTTTTCCATCCGCAGACGTCCGCCAGGCATCAATCCACCGTTAATTTGTTTATGTCCCATACCAACGCCCCACTCCACTCTGGGGATGTCAATGTTGTCACCGGATCCGAGATAATTTACATTCCCGATCTTTCCTCCGGGCTTTAAGCATTTCACTGCCTCAGCGAAGGTATCCACGCTGCCTCCTGCGATAATAATTTTATCTACGCCAGCTCCATTTGTCATATCCAGCACCTGCTGATATATGGGGCCGTTTTTATAACTCACAAAATCTGTTGCGCCATATCCTTTTGCTGCTTCTACACAATTTGGTCTTGTTCCTACAGCAATGATCCTTGAAGCACCACGCATATTTGCTCCGGCTACTGACATCAGACCTACTGGTCCTATTCCGATTACCAGAACTGTATCACCAAATTGTACATCAGCCAGTTCCACACCATGAAAGCCCGTAGGAACCATATCAGATAACATACATGCATCAACGGTGTTTATATTATCAGGTAAAAGTGCAAGATTTCCATCTGCATCATTTACATGGAAAAATTCAGAAAATACACCGTCCTTAAAGTTAGAAAACTTCCATCCGGCCAGCATACCGCCTGAATGCATAGAATAGCCTGCCTGGGCTTCCAATGAATTCCAGTCAGGTGTAATAGCCGGTACGAGTACACGGTCTCCGGGTTTAAAGTCTTTTACCAACTCTCCTACTTCTACTACTTCAGCACAGCCCTCGTGACCGAGAATCATATTGTGACGCTCCCCGATTGCACCTTCCCAAAGTGTATGTACATCTGAGGTACAAATAGCCAATGCCAGTGGTTTACAGATCGCATCCATTGGTCCGCATTTGGGGCGCTCCTTTTCAATCCATCCTGATTCTCCAATTTTTAGCATAGCATAACCTTTCATCGTCGTATCCCCTTTCTGATTGTTAAAAAAATATCACTGTCATCTAATAATATAGCACTAATAGATTACTTGTACAACGAAAAGGTTATTGGCATATTAAACAATTATTACGTTATCTTTTTGTTACCTTTACACAAAACATCATTTAAACATATCTTTTATACTCATTTTAAGGTTCTTATCTCATCGCTTCCATTAGTTTTGTGGCGGAGTTCAGACCCAATCCAAATCTGCTGCACCCAATCGCATGCATCTTACGTACCATTTCCAGTGTACGAATCCCTCCGGCTGCTTTGACTTTGATTCTCCCTGCTGCCTGCTCCATCATAATTTCTACTTGCTTGATATCTGATGATTTTTCATACCATCCTGTACTCGTTTTAACATAATCAGCGCCGCCTTTTACACAAAGTTCTACTGCCTTTCGTATCTCCTGCTCAGAAAGTAACGGGGACTCAATAATGACCTTTAAGGGTATATGATGTATTTCCTCTCTGACCGCCAGAATATCTTCTACAACGTAGGTATCCTCATGACTTTTCAGTGCGGTCAGATTCATTACCATGTCGATTTCCCCGCATCCTGATGCAATCAATTCTCCTGCCTGTCTTCTTTTTTGTGCGGTCGTATCCCCTCCCCCGGGAAAACTCACCACACCTCCGGCTGCGATATCCGGCTGATCTAAAAGCTTTTCCGCTACATAGCCACTAAAAGCAGGCAATGTAAATACTGCTGCAAAATGATATTTAATTGCTGCATCTATCATCTGGTCTATCTCCGGTCTGGAATGTACGGCCTGTACACAGCTGATGTCGATCATCCCAGCAAGTTTATTTGCTTCATCTGTCATTTATCTCTTCCCTTCCCCGATATTTCCACCTCATACTGACTTCCGATTATTCTCACATGATCCACACTAACCGGCTGTCCCTCATAATAGGTTATCCGGTGTACGATCAGCAGTGCTGCTTTTGGCTCCACATCCAGCACCTGAGCTTCTAAAAAGGTAGCTGATCCTGCGGAAATCCGGTCTCTCGTACTGTCAATTACAACACCGTACGTTTTTTCTATGAACTCATAAAAGGCAACAAAATCATTTTGATACTGCTCAATACCCGGTACCAGTGAATATTGAATATAATTTTCCATTAACGTAACCGGCTTATTATCTGCCAGCTGGAGACGCTGTATTCGTGCAACCAGGGTTCCTGCCGGAATCTCCAGCTCCATTGCAAGTCGAGAGTCAGCTTCTAGTGTATCCACCATCATATCGGCTGTGGTAACCTCATACCCGCGTTTTCGCAGGGATTCTGTCACTGAAGTGACCTTATTGTAATTCTGTTTGGCTTTATAGTCTCTTACTCTTGTTCCACATCCCTGTCGAACTTCTAAAATTCCCTCTTGATTTAACATTTTAACTGCTTTACGTATAGTCGTCCGGCTAACGTTATAGATCAGTTCTAATTCACTTTCCTTAGGCAGAAAAGCTCCGATCGGATAAGTCCCCTTTTGAATCTCACTTTTTAACCCACGATAAATCTTTACATAGGCAGGTGCATTTTTCATCTCATTCTTCATCCCTTTTACAATCCAATTCTGATATATTGTGATTTTTTTAACCACTTTTTGTGTTCATTGTATCATGAGGAAAAGTGATTGTAAATCAACCCATACTGGCAGATTGACTAAACTGGTGATATAATCAGTTTGAATCGATAGGAGGATGGCTGGAAAGCTTTTCGCATTGAGGGTGTTCTTGATTTCTCTATGATTGGTATTCTTTCCTCTATATCAACTCTTTTGGCAGAAAACAAAATAGGGATCTTTGCGGTGTCCACATACAATTCGGATTATATTTTAACAAAAGAAGAACATTATGAAAAAGCTCTGGACAAACTGTCCAAAGCCGGTTATACCATTATTTAATAATTGTTTCCTCTCATTGCTGCATAAATTCTTTGGGTGTATAGCCGCAAAATGTTTTAAAACGTCTGCTGAAATAAAATACATCTGTATACCCAACCATTTCAGCAATTTCTGCAACCTTATACTGCTTGGTCTTCAGCAGATTTTTAGCTTCTGTCATCCTAAGTGTTGTAAGGAACTGCAGAATAGATGTATTGTTGACCTTTTTGAATACACTGCCCATATAAGAGACATTTAACTTAAATTGAAACGCCAGACTGCTGACCGTCATGGTAGGATCCTGATAATGTTCCATCAGATAATGGATAATATTTTGACTTAGCCGTATATCTGAAGGAACGGCATCTGAGTTTCTCATATAGTTTAATCCATATCGGATAATAATACCTTTAATTTCCTCCAGCTGATATTCTTCAGACATGATTGATTTAGCAAAATCACGGGGTATAGGATGGTAATTTTTCAGTGACGAGTATTTGATTGAAAAAGTTCCAAATATTTCCATAACGACCAAGTGAAAATAGTCAACTGACTTTTTATGCTCTATGTTATAAAAAATGGAGTTAATATACGCTTCAAATTCCTTGGCATTTGAAGCATTTAACAAACGCATCAGTGGTTCTCTGATGGAATCAATATGAAACTCTTTAGTATCTGCTGGTACATCACCGGATAAAGCAGATAAATCAGAAACCCCGGAAAAAAATCTGAAGTCCAGCCTTTTTAGCGCTCTTTTCAGATAGGTATGCCAGGCCGATTCCACCGCAATGAGTTCGCCGAAATAATAAAAGCATGTAGCTTCATATGCATGAAAAAACTTTTTGCAGTGATAACGACAGAGTGGTTCCAGTATATCTGCTTCCAGAAAAAACTGTATATAAAAAACATGATCACTCTCAATAAAATATTCACATTCAATATTCTGTCGCCTAAACAATCCTGCCAGTTCAATGGCGGACTGGCCGCAGTCTGTATCCACAAAAAAAGTATAAAACATGGTGTATTTTATATTGATAAACTCTGAATGATCATCTTTTAATGTCTGAAATGATTTTTTCCCTCTCAAAACACAATGTAACTGGGTACTTTTTTCATAGTGCATCAGATTATCCAGACGATGCTTTTCCTGATTTCGCTCCTTTATTACACTTAAACATCGTGAAAGTGTATCATTAAGTGCTTCTGCATCTACAGGTTTCAACAAATAATCAAATACATTACAGCGAAGAGTTGCCTGTGCATATTCAAAATCATTAAATCCTGACAAAATGATGATTTTTGTATCCGGAAAATTACGGAACAAAAATTGTGCAGTATCCAGTCCAGACACTTTGGGCATCTGTATATCAAGAAGTACAATGTCAGCTCTGTTCTGTGTGAAGAAATCCAGAACCCCCTGTCCACTTTCAAAGTCTGCAGCTAATTCCAGATTAAGCCCATCATAATCAATTACTTTAATTAACTTTTTACGGATATAATATTCATCATCTGCAACAACTATTTTATAGGTCATCTCTGCTCCATTTCTGCACGGGAATTAAAATTGTAGTTCTTAAACCAGAAGGCTGAATATTCTGCATAGTCAGACCGAAATTTTTCCCGTAATACATTTCAATTCTTTTCTGAATGCTTCGTACACCAAAATGCCTATTATCGGTGCTTTTATCCTTTTCTATAGATTTCTCTTTCATCCCGATTCCATTGTCTTCCACCACAAATTGAATACCTGCTTCGATTTTCTGTACTTTCACATTAATATATCCATATTGATCCAATTCCTTTACTCCATGGTAAATGCTGTTCTCAATAACCGGCTGTAAAAGCAATTTCAGACAACTGTACTTTTCAATATTCTTGGGACATTCAATGGAAAAGGAAAATTTATTTACATATCGGATCTGCATAATATTCGCATAAACCTGTGTGAGTGCCAGTTCTTCTTTGATTGATATAATGGAATTTCCTCCGCTTAAGCTGTGTCGGTAAAAATCAGAGAGATTAGTGACCAGAGTAATTAATTTATCTGTTTCATCAAGGGCAGCCAGTGACCCTATATTATCCAATGTGTTGTAAAGAAAATGCGGATTTACCTGCTGCTGAAGCAGATCAAGTGATAGCTTGTCTTTTGTTTTTTGAACAGAAATCAAATCATGTGTCAGCTTTTCCTGAGAAAGCAACATACTGTCAAATTCCTGAAAAAGCAAATGAAAATCAACATCTTCGGGGACATTATTTAACAAGCTCCAGTTCCCTTTCTTTACCTTTTGTATATGCTGAATCAGTAAATACAGTGGTCTTGTTATGGTGTTGCTGATTTTTCTGGAAACAATCATTGAGCCTCCGAAAAACAATATACTTATCACTATAGTGATGAGTAGTATAAGATATAAAGGTTTATAGAAAGCAGAAAGTTTAATTTCATTTACAATGAACCAATCTAGTGTTTCAATGTATGATACAAAACAAATAGAACGATCTTCAACTCGAAACTTTTCAGGAATAGTTCCTTTGAACTCAAGAACCGGAAGAAACGTCTGGTTCAGTGAATAAGTCCCGTCAGTACTTACAACAGTGCCCTTTCTGTCTGTAATAAACAGCTTACTCGTATCGGATGTGTTTGCTTCATATAGTGAGTGAATATCCTGTTCCGGTATAGATATCTCAATATATCCAAGCTTTTTTCCTGTGGAGATCTCATAAAAAGGTCTGATGAGAGAAAGGGTCTGTATTTCAGATTTTATGTTAATATTGGAATATTTAGGGGTAATTACATATACAGTTTTTTCCTGAGATACAAGTGCCTCCACAGGAGACGAATAAGCCGCTACCGCAGTGGATGCAATACAGGTATAATCATCTGAATAAATAGTTGCCGAGTGAATATAGGGGATAGTCTGCAAAAATTTCCGCATCTCAGAGCGTAAATTTACACGGTCCGTTTCAGTATAAAGCTTATCTGCTGCTTCAAACATCTTCACATTCTTTTGAATATTTGTATCACTTATCATCATTTTTGAGTAATTATCCATAGAAGTAAGATAAAAGTGAAGCTGGTTATTAATTGTAGTTAGCTGTTTTACAGAGGATTCTGCCTGCATACTGAAAAAATAGTGGTAAAATATAATGGACATAATAAGCAGTAACAGAACAATAACCGATATCATCATACTGCTCATTGACAAAAAAAATTTGGTTTTTAATGATGTTTCGTGTTTTTTTACTTTCATACGCAGCCACTACTTTCAACATGTTTCTAGGTTTACACTAAATATGAATCTATTTAATAAAGTTGAAATAACTATAATATGTTACTTTTGAATCTGTCAAGAATATAGATGTAAGTTCATTTTTTCATCTATGAAATATACATGTTATCAAGAAATCATCCATTTTATAATATCCGATTTGCATATAGAATAACAGCATAAACCAGACCGGATATGATCCGGAGGGAAAAAAGGAGAGCAGCTATGAAAAAGAGAAACAAGATAATATCTACAATGCTGGTATTGGCACTTGGAATCTCACTTATATCCGGATGCGGGAAAAAAAGTGACACAGACACGGGTGCAGATCAGTCAGCAGATGACAGCAAAGTAACCATACGTATTTTAACAAGAATTGCAGGCACCTCTAAACAGACACAGATATACAACGAAATTCTGGAGGAGTTTAAAGAAGAACACCCTGATGTAGAAATTGTAGATAATTCCCAGAGTGATGAGAGCGCATTTAATAATCTGATTGCCTCTGACATTGCTTCAGGTGATATGGCGAACATTTTCCGTATTCAGGGCGTAGCAAACTTATCTGATTACATTGACAACGGATTGATCAAGGATGTTACTCCTTATCTTGAAGAAGATCCAGAGTGGGGCAGCGGATTTACGGAAGGAGCGCTTAATTATTTTAAAGTGCCGGACCAGGATGGCGTTTACGCAATACCAATGGAATCTGGTACGATCAGTTTTTATTATAATAAAGAATTGTTGGACAAAGCAGGGATCACGAGTTTTCCCGAAACATGGGAGGAACTTCTCGATGCAGTAGATAAGCTCAATGATACAGGAGTGATCCCCATTGCTATGGGTGCCCAGTCTACATACATGGCCGGACATCTTCATGATTCAATCTTTTACAAATGGCTGGGAACCGATGCAGCTAAAAAACTGGGCAGCAGAGAACTCAACTGGACTGACCCTGAAGTGGTTCAGACATTACAGTTTGTAAAAGATTTAGTAGATGCCGGAGCATTTGATCCTAATGCCGCAGGTCTGACTGATGAAATGGCTTTAACGCAGTTCCGAGAAGGACAGGCGGCAATGGTGCTTACAGGGCTTTGGAACATTGACAGTTTTATGGATTCTTCTTTAACTCCGGTGGCTGATAAAGTTGAAACTGCAAATTTCCCTTATTTTGAAGAGAAGCCGGAGTACAAAGACGAAAATATGCAGACTATAGGGTCGTACATGGTCAGCGGAAAACTTGAAGGAGAAGAACTTGATCTCACCATGGAATTAATCAAAGCACTGACCAATAAAGATGCTTCTAAAAAATTTGCTGAGGGCGCAGGTGTTCTAATTCCAAGAAACGATATCACTTTGGATGAATCACAAGTACCAAGACTGCTGGTAGATAACATTAAACTGGGAGAGAACAATACCGGAATAGGTGTGGATGTGTTTGATTTTGATCCCATTCCTTCTATGCAGGACCGTACAAGAAATTCAATTGTCAGTATGTTTATCAATGCCTCTGCAGAGGACGCCGCAAATGAGATTCAGACAGAAGTAGATGCTGCAAAATAATTGACTTCCACCTGCCCCAAGAACAAGACTTCAAGGTTTGAACGGGCAGGTGCTTTATTGAGGAGAAAAAATGCTGAAATTAAAAAGCAGAAAAGATTTACTGACGGTCTTTATTTTTTTAACACCGGCAGTGCTAATTTATACCATATTTCAAATTATACCACTGGTACAATCCGTCTACTTCTCGGTTACCGACTGGAACGGTATTGCAGGCTCTGCAATTCAATTTATTGGATTAGAAAATTTTAAAGATATCGTTCAAAATCCAAATTTTCAGCTGGCATTAAAAAACATGCTGAAGATGGTCGTATTCAGTGTTCTGTTTCATACACCGGTGGCACTGCTTCTGGCCGTAGCACTGAACACCAGATGCAGAGGGTTTCGTTTTTTTAAGGCTATGTATTTTGTGCCTACAGTATTTCCACTTTCTGCGGTAGGTCTAATGTGGTACTTCATTTTTATGCCTACAGGAGCAATCAATGCATTATTGGATGTAACCGGTCTGCAGAATTTGATTACCCCCTGGCTTGTAAATGAATCTACCGCCATGAATGCCATCGTCTTTGTAAATATATGGGCTGGTATTGGCTATTATATGGTTATTCTTCTGGCAGGACTGACTTCTATTCCTGAAGAAATATACGATGCAGCTGCTATAGACGGCGCAGGAGCAGTAAAAAAGTTTTTCTTTGTCACTCTTCCCATGATGAAGAGTGTAATATTTATCTGCATTTTAATTGATATTATGGGCTCAGTTAAAGTGTTTGATCTGGTTTTTGCGATGACCGGAGGCGGCCCCAACGGACTGACTAACCTCCCCACAACACTTTTGTATAACGAAGCTTTCAAGTATAAACATTACGGACAGGGTAGTGCGATCGGCATAGTCATTCTTCTGATATGTCTCTCTGGCACTGCGGTAACCAATTTTATCCAGGGACGATTAAAGAAAGGGGATTAACATGCGAAAAAAACAAATTGGTATTTACCTGTTCTTAATAATTATGGCTTTGATTTTTGCGGGACCTATGCTTTTCACGCTGATGTCTTCTTTGAAAACTAAAGTTGAAATTTTTTCGGCTCCTTTTGCACTGCCGAAGCAGCCTATGTGGTCAAATTATCTGGAGGCTTGGAAAGGTGCCAGAATGAGCCGGTATTTTGTGAACAGTATTTTGCAATCCGGGGCCACTGTTTTCCTGCTGGCTATACTATCATCAATGGCGGCATTTGTCTTATCCAGATTTCAATTTAAAATCAATAAGGCTGTTATGCTTTTCTTTTTGATTGGCATGATGGTTCCTATGCATACTGTACTGGTTCCTATTTCCTATATGATTGGAAAATTAAAATTATCTGACAACATTGCTGCATTGATTATGGTATATGTAGCCTTTGGACTTCCTTTTAGTATTTTAATCATTACTAATTTTATGAAAGGGGTAAATCGTTCACTGGAAGAGGCAGCACTGGTGGACGGCGCAAATTATGTTCAGATTTATCTTCATATTATGCTGCCCATGACCAAGCCCGCAATTGCTACTGTTTCCATTTTCAATTTTTTGAATGCATGGAACAATGTAATCTTCCCTCTTATTTTTATTAAAGATAATAACTTAAAACCTGTGGCTCTTGGAATACTCAACTTTAATGGAGAAAAAGGGACAGAATATGGTCTGATGATGGCCGCAATTGTGATAACCGTGGCACTTCCCATGTTGATTTATATGCTGTTTCAGGAAAAGGTCGAAGGAGGACTTGCTTCCGGTGCAGTAAAAGAATAGAGAGGAATTTAAAATGAAAAAAATAAATTACAGACAAGTCCACCTGGACTTTCATACCAGCCAGTATATTACAGAAATCGGCAAAGATTTTAATGCAGAAGAATTTGCAGAAACACTGGAAAATGCACATGTAAATTCGATTACCTGTTTTGCAAGATGCCACCACGGATGGCTTTACTATCCGTCAAAAAAGAATCCCGAGCTTCTTCACCCGAATCTCCAAAATCCAAATCTTCTGCTGGAACAAATTGAGGCCTGCCATAAAAGGGGGATAAGAGTGCCCGTCTACACAACGGTGAGATGGGATGAACGGGTTATTCGTGAACACCCAGAGTGGCTGTGCCAAGATACAAAAGGCAGCTATATCAGTCCTGAGAAACTTCCCAAACCACATTTTTGTTATGATATATGCCTGAACAGCGGATACCGGGAATTCTTCAAAGAACATATTAAAGATATTATTCATGTAGTCAAGGCAGAAAATCTGGATGGGATTTTTATGGATATCGTTATGCAGACAGAATGCTGCTGTGACAATTGTAAACGTCTTATGAAAGAAGATGGTCTTGATCCATCACTAAAAAAAGATCGTATTTATTTTGCAGAATTAACATTAAATCGTTTTCGGAGCGAAATTTCCGCATTAATCAGGGAATACGCACCTGATGCTACTATTTACTATAATGACCCAAGTGTGGATCAAGTACTGAAAAATGCATTAGACGCTTACAGTCATCTGGAACTGGAGTCCCTTCCAAGTGGTGACTGGGGATACGATCATTTCCCTGCTATGGCCAGATATGAAAATCATTTTGGAAAACAAATGATTGGTATGACCGGTAAATTTCATACTGCCTGGGGAGATTTTCACTCTCTGAAAAACAAGGCCGCACTGGAGTTTGAATGCTTTCAGATGCTGGCAATGGGTGCTGGCTGTTCGATCGGGGATCAGCTGCACCCTTTTGGACGGCTCTCAAAAGCAACCTATGATTTGATCGGTGAAGTTTACGCCAGTGTAGAAGAGAAGGAACCTTATTGCCGAGACACATGCCCAAAGGCTGAAATTGCAGTACTTACGCCTCATGAATATTTAAATCCTCTTCTGGATGGACGTGGCCTTCCAAAAGCATTGACCGGAGCAGTGCATATACTGCAGGAGCTCTCTTACCAGTTTACCATTATTGACTCACAGGAATCTTTTGATTCCTATAAAATAGTAATTTTGCCAGATGAAATTCCCTATTCAGAAAGATTAGAGCGTAAACTGGATGAATACATAAAAAAAGGCGGTGCGGTATTTGGAACGTATCACGCGTGCATAAATGGACATGAAAGTAAACTGTACGGTATTAATCATGTACACGAATCAGAATACAGCAAAGAATTTGTACTCCCAAATTCCGTAATTGGCAGCTCGCTTCCAGAAGAACCTTTTGTGATGTATGAACGAGGCCTGGATTTTGACTCAGTATCTGCAGAAACCATTATGGAAAAAACTCAACCTTGGTTTGACAGGGGAAGTAGCGCACAAAGTGCAGCATCAACAGTTTTCCACCCTAAAAGTAATGCAGTTTCCGAAAATATGTTCTTTAAAGGTGAAGAGCAATTTTGCAGTCATCTGCACACCCCTTCCCCCAATACACATAGAAAGGCGGAAGTGGTTCAAAAAGGACAGAGTATTTATTGCGGCCACCCGGTTTTCACCATTTACAGACAAAATGCTCCCAGATGGTGCAAAGAGATGGTAAAAGATATACTAAAGCAATTATGCAAAAATCAATTGATTTCTCATGATGGTCCATCCACAGTACAGTGCTTTTTAAATACAAAAGATTCAAAAACCCAAATACTGCATGTGCTTCATTATATCCCGGAAAAGAAATCTGAGGAAATATATACTATTGAGGATGTGATTCCACTATATCATCTTAACTTTCAGTTATTAATGGAAAAAAGCCCGATAAAGAGTATCGTTCTGGTACCAGAAAATATAGATGTTCCTTTCCAGAAAGAAAATGAATTTACACAATTTACTGTTGATAAAATAACTGGTCATCAGATGATACAAATTATATATGAATAGATCAGAAAAGAGGTGAGCAACATGAATCCAACGCAAAAATGGTATGGAAAAAACATCTGCTGTATGGGTGACAGCCTGACACAAGCAGGAATCTGGACAGAACGTCTGCGTAAAAATCTTGGTTGTATTCCCTATCTTCATTGCAAAGGCGGCTTGAAAATGAAAGAGATCGTAGATGGGGGAATGGGCGCAGAAGGAATACTTGAACCTATATCCTCTGTGGCATTAAAAACAATGGATTTGATTGTTTTTTTCGCTGGTTATAATGACAGAGAAAAAACAAATATAGAATCGACCTTACAATATTGTATTGATACGATCTACGACCGTCTGGAAGAGGCTGAAAACCTTACCTGTAAAATATTGATCGTCACCCCACACTGTGTAGGCAAATATTCCTACATTGATGCAGACGGATATGAAGAATACCCCACAGGTACCGGCAGGACACTAAAAGGAATAGCTGAAACCATGGAAAAAGTTGCCGAGATTAACAGTCTGCCTGTATGTAACTTGTGGAAGACCTCAGGGATTAATCGAAGAAACTGGTCTGTATACGGAGCTGTTTCAGGAGAAGATGCGGTTCACTGCTCCATAAAAGGTTATGAATTGATTGGAGATGTAATTACCGGTGCAATAATAAAAAGTTTTGGCGGCTGATACTACTACTGCCCCGGGAATATAATATGTATTCCCGGGGCAGTTTCTTATCCTCATAACTGATGAACTATGCTAGCTTTTTATCTCTCATCTATTTTTTCTCTTTCCGGAAAAGTAATCTGAAATACTCGTTTCAAAATCAGACATTGTATTCCGGCTAAACTGGAACCGCCAATAAATATCCAGATAACAATTCCGATCATTAGTGTTCTTATGGTCGCACAGGTAATCAAAATGGCTCCTACCGTAATCAATATAATCAAAAGAGAATATGGAAGCCGGATAAATGTCAGAATAATTGCATTTTTCAGTGTATTTATTACCGTATTCTCATACAATGCTTGAAGTGATAATGCATATACCCCAATACCGGACATTAAACTTCCGGCGATTATCAGAATCCCCTGCAAAACAACACCAAAATCCCCCAGTGTTTTTGCCGCCATAAAGTCCAGTATAAACACAATTGCAGGAATTAAAAAGATACACCATATTGCTGTGCCTTTTTTCAGGTTTACCTTAAAAGCCTTAATAAAACTACGCGCAATATAGCCTTCTTCTTTTTTTAATATGTTCATCATCACGCTATACATCGCTGAGGTGGATGCGCCAATTGTAATCAGCGGAACGGAAAACACCAGCCATAAAAGATTCAAAACCACTAAATCTGCTAACATATTTAAAAATCTTGTTACCACATTATCTGTCCAATTGAAATTCATATACATTTACCCTTTTCTATTTGTATTTCATCCGGGTGTTTTATAGATGTCTCAACAGAACCATCTTCTGCTCTTTTCAGCCATACATGTATAGTTCCATAAGGTGTAGGCACTTTACCATCTGCCCAATTCAATTCTTTCGGCAGACAGGGTTGAAAGTATATATTGGAAAATCCAGGTTTTGCAGGCGTAACCCCCAGTATTCTTGCAGGGAGCTGATATGTCGGCGTTCCTCCCCATGCATGTGAATAATCACAGTCAAATCCGTTCCAGACTTCTTTGAGTCCCGATTCATTTTCCTTTACCAGGGCATCCCATCTTCCGATCTGCTGAAGTCCATACTTTTCAAACAATCCTGTTTTTGCCAATGCATTCAGAACAAAATGCATAAAATAAGGCTGTGCCTTACTAAGTGACTGTTCTTCCATTACACGTACCATCAGCTTTTTCTGCTCATGTTCAGGTGCAATATCATATAATATGGCAAGTGTATTCATATGCTGACTGTAAAATTTCCCCGGAATATCCGCAGGAAACCATTCTGTGGATTGATTGGCATTCTTATCATATATTCCGTCGACATATAATTCTTTCTTCTCATCCCAAAGCTTGCATCTTACCGCACATCTAATCTCGTTACCAAGTCTTCTATATTCAGCTATATACTCTACATCTCCATACAACTCGAAAATATTACATGCACTGTCAAGTGCACCTGCAAACATTGCAGTCATGTACCCCTGCCCCATACACTTAGGCGGATGATGCCTGTTGTATTTCCCTTCGGCAACCCAGTCCATAAACATGTAATTTGGTGCATGCTCAATCAAGCCACTCTTGCCCAGATATCCACGAAATCGTTCCATAATTCCAATAACCGTTTCCTTTAACTTGGGAAGAATAAGGATATCTCCTGTGTACATCGAGTATTCATAAATCATCTGTATATAGAGCAGGCAGTAACTGGGATGGAACATCCTGTAATTTCTGGATTTCATATAATATGATATTTTCAATATATCGAATCGGGTCAGCCATTGATCCCCAAACGTATAATAGTTCATCAGACTTTCAATCATATAATCCCCCATACACCCTAAAGGCTCCTGATGTAATGGGGAATCCATATGATAAGTCTGCCTGCATATCTGATTCGTTCGGCACCCGATCTGATATATCTTCTCATACATCGGATTATCACAATGAAATTCACCCTGCATATCTGATGGATACACACTGACATTTATATTAAGATCTGTTATTCGCACTTCCTCATATATATTACTGATGCTGACTTGTATATAATGTATACTATGCATCCGTAGTGATGAAATCCGATTAATTCCTTCTCCCAGAAGGTATACTTCTGTCGCCCCATCCCGCTCAGTTTTTCCGGGAAACTCCTGCATATGAAGGGTAATTTTAGTCCCTGTTCCCCCGTAAATGTTCATCTGAGGATAAGCAGCATACAGTATGTTGAAATCTACCCAAAATGTTATAGGAGCACCCGCCTTGATACGAATTTCACCACGTTCTTTATGACAGGTAATTCTCCCCTGTGAATCAAACGGATTTATTATGTTTTCGGGAAAAATAGTAACGTATGTTAAATTGGGTACAGACGTTGCAAGCAGTTCTGGAAATACTGACTTTTCATCCACTTCTTCAGCATTATACCAAGGTTGTGCTAAATTTTTATCCAGGCAATACAAACCATCCCACAAATCACTTCTCTCATAAGCTTCCTCTCTGGTACAAAGCCACGATTCATCGGTATGTATATTTGCCTCATGTGTATTGTCCATCATTTGAAGCTCCGCAATCAGACCTCCATGCCCACTGGAAATATCTGACAGTACCACAGGACCCAGACATACTTTAACTAATATGGTATTGTCACCCTGATGAAGATTCTCCTGCACCTCATAGGATTCATAAAATTTATAAGGTACCGGATCACAATTTGCATAATCTCCTCCCGGCTTAGCACTTCCTCTGCCAACAAATGCATCATTGATAAACAATTCATAAGAACAATCAGCAGTAATAAAAAGCTTTGCCGAGTCAGGTTTTTTGTTCAAATACCATGCCTTTTTAAAATAAAATACTGCAAAATTCCAGGAATGTTTCTCAAACAGTGTATACGATGATTCCTGAAATTCTCCGTAGATGCTTTGTGGTGCCCAGATCCACTTTCCTGCCCACTCTCTTTTTTCATCTGGAAGAGTATAGCATTCATTTGGATAAATAAAAATTCCGTCTTTTATCTGTACTTCTTCTACATGTTTGTTCTTCATGTCTACCTCTGATTCTCAGGTTTTTTTCCTTGAAAGACAGCCAAAACTGCATGAGCTGTCATTATTGATGTAGCTTCACAATTTTCATAGGTTTCTGCCGAAACATGAGGGGTAGCAATATAATTACTAAATCCGAACAGAGGATGATCAAGACTTATTGGCTCCTTGGCAAAAACATCCGTACCAAACCCACTGACCTTGCCAGCTCTCAGTGCCTTTGCCATATCGTCCTCATTAACTATACTTCCTCTTGCCGTATTCACAATAATGACTCCATCCTTCATCTCACTTATAGTTTCTTCATCTATGAGTTGTCTGGTTTCGTCTGTAGCAGGCAGATGTACAGATATAATATCTGCATTTTTTAATACTTCCTCCAAAGAAACCATACGGACACTAAGTTGTTTTGCAGCCTCCTGATCCGGAAATTTATCATAAGCAATCATTTCAGGATGAAATCCGCCCAACATCTCTGCCAGTTTTCTGGCTATTGCCCCAAATCCAAGGAAACCAACTGTCCTGCTTTTCATCTCATGAAACATAGGTCGGGGCCACTGTCCCTTTCTGATGGTCTCATTCATTTCTGGTATACGGCGCATTAATGAGAATATCAGTGCTGCAGATTGTTCTGCAACTGCAGATGAATTGATTCCCGGTGTGTTGCACACGATAATACCATGTTTTTTGGCTGCATCAAGGTCTATATTGTCCACCCCAACTCCAAATCTTGCAATTACCTTTAGTCGAGGGGCGTTAAGAAAGATATCTTCATTCCATGTGTCGACCCCTGCAACTACACCATCAATTTCACCCACAATTTTTTTCAATTCATCAGATGTATAGGGCCTTCCATGTGGATTTTCAATAATTTCGCATCCTGCATTTTCCAGTATATTTTTTCCTGCCTGACAATAGGCTGAATAATTTGTTGCCGTCACTAATACCTTCATCTTATTTACCTCCCCAACCCCAACTATTTATTAAGTGTTCTTTTGAAATACTCAGTAAAGCTAGTCAGTTGATTTATCTCAGATTTTGCAGTCTCATTTAAAAGAGACGCATCCTTTGTTCTTGTATAAATGGAATCAAAATTTCCAATTTGCTTTTGAAAATATTTTGCATTAACAGGATAGACTTGTCTCTCTATTAAAGATGCAACAGTAAGGAAATCAGAGACCTGTTCTGCTTTTTCAGGCTCACTGTCAAAGTTACTGCACAGGCAGGCATATAACTCCGGATGAAAATTTGCCATAACCCCGCTAAATCCTCCGCATCCAAGACGAAGCGTTTCCAACAGCGTAGATGTATTGGCATTAAAAAGCTGTAAATTGCTTCCTTTGATCAGTTCCAGCCTTTCTTTTAATATCTCCAGATCACAGCTTGTATCCTTAATAAAATAAAATCTGCCGTTTTCTGCACACCACTTCAATAGCTCAGGTGATAGAAGTCTTTTATACGGATACGGGCATTCATAGAATCCAAGAGGTACATCCTCAGGTATCATTGTCATTAATTTTTTCAGATTTTCCAGCCAGATTTCATCGCTTTGTGCTTCTGCTGCCAGTCTGTTGGTCAAAAGAATTACCGCATCTACTCCGGTACCCGCTACCGCTGTCAATTCTTTTACCTGCTCTTCAAGGGACTCTGATATATGACCCGAGGCAACTACAGGAACCCTTCCTGCAGCACGTTCTTTTACGAATCTGGCAATCTCCACCCGTTCTTCAAAAGAAAGAAAGAACATTTCACTGGATTGACAATCTGCAAATAATCCTGCTGCATTATTCTCTATGTACCAGTCCACCAATTTCCCCAGTGAATCATAATCTACTTTATTTTCCTCTGTAAATGGTGTAAGCATTACAGGATACACCCCTCCCGGAAATTTATTCTTCATCGCTTAATCCTCCTTCTACTTTTCCACCCAATACCTGGGTGTTGTCAAAATCCCCATTTTTTCCAGCTGATACTCGTAACTCCATTTATTCCCTCTGGTTCTCCACAAATTTGGCCCATACCAGACTTCAGAATCGTCTGCATGATGCACTGCACCAAATGCATTAGCTCTGTTCCCAAATACCTTTATCCGGATATTATGCCTGCCTGCCTTTACCCTGCCACAATTTAATCGGTATGGCGCAAAAATAAGGTTTTTATTTTCCTGATCATCAACCTGTACTTGAAGAAGTGCCCCGCGATAATGGGATGTCTCTATCCATAATTCCCCTTCATCTGTATCGATTGTTGTTTCATAAACAAGGTTTCCTGCATAAAAAGGCAGTCCTTGTAATGCAAAATCTCCGTAGTATATTCTCCTCGGCATAGCCATAATCCTCTGCTCTCGTCCCAAAACCATCACCCCAAAATTTCCAAGCAGATAGCACCATTCAATATTTTTCTTACTATTAAACGGAATAATTAGTTCAAGCACATTTATTCCTTTTTTTATCCCTGGAATCCTGCACTTTGAAAGACATTTATCTACATACCAACCGGCATCCTTATAAATGATTTTTTTCGTATTCCATAGAATTTCAGAATAGGGAATGCATTCACCTGCAAGCATCACTTCATCCACGTCTGTTTCTGCATAAATATTAAATCGAAGCTTTAGGACATGTTCCTGCTCCTCCTCTATTTGCTGTGTCCACGGCTGGGCAAGAGCTTCCATCCGAAGAGGATATCCCAGTTTTTCTCTGAACAGATTATCTATGCGCAAAAGTTCTTCCCGTGGTTCCCATTCACCGCCATCAAAACTATATTCTGCCTGATCCAGTAAACAGCAGTTTTCTTCTTCCAATTTAAACGCTTCAGGCTGAGGAAGGCAGTTGACGTTCTCCGGCTGATGATATTTAAATCGATATCCTTTTGTGCGCCTTCCCGGTGACAGATAAAAAAGAAGACTGTCATGGGCTGATGTATATGCAGTCATTACAGTGTCACCGTTAACATAATCTGCCCCCAGTTCTAAAATTTCTCCGTTAAGTGTGTTCAGATACCGGGCTTGATACTCTCCTTTGACTATAATTTTAAGTTCTTCAGTAAAGGTGATATGTTCATTCACCGGCTTATTTACATGACACACAAACAACCATTTTTTGTCACCCTCAGCACGTATCTGATAAAACATATTGTTTGTTCTGGTGCCGTTTTCCCGATGCTTCATTCGTGTGGAATCAACACCTTCCATAAACGTTGATGTTATATCCACCATACGGTATGGCTCAAGACGATCTAGTATTCTTCCTGCATTATATTCTGCCTTTATACACTTCTTTGCAAATTCAGACGGACGCCTGCTTATTTCACCATCCAGATACTTTGGAATCTCCCCCAAAAACATGACTTTTCCGCCTTCCTTTTGAAAAGTCTCCAGCCTGTCCAGTGTGCTTTTTCTTAAGGTTATGCATCCCGGAACAAGCACAACATTGTATCTCATCTCTCCCATGACAAATCGATCACTGCACTGTGCTTTTTCTTCTTCCGCCAAAACACTTTCTGAAATAAAATCAAAATCAATCAGACCATAAAGCATCCAGCTGATCAGGTTTTCAAAATTACTCTCCAATGCCTGTCTCATGGAACCTGTCTGTTTTTGATTTCCCCAGTACAGCCAGTAAGATTCAATCGGATGGATGATACCTACGTTCACCTCAGGTCTGCCTCTTGTTAATGCTGTATTGAGTCTTGCAAAATGATTTTCTATGTATCTGTATTCTTTATACCACGGAGATTGATATCCGATACTCGCAGGATAATCTCTCTTTGCCTCACCGGCCATAGATACCCAGGTAAGATGAGGAACTCTTACGGTAACCCCAAGTGCTGCCTGCCAGTCACCTGACAGCTTATGATTTCTGAAATCAAAGGACCATCCGGTAACACCATATATCTCGCTCATCATCCCTTCCCGTCCCATCTGATGAACAATACTTTCTGTCTGTTTTGCTGTAGATAGTTCTCTACGGTCACATAACATATCTATTCCGGGAATGGTAAAGTGTTTTAGAGGGCGCATAACTTCCCCCAGTGCCATTGTCTGTGAGTAAAGAGTCCATTCATTCAGCATATGACCTGTCAATGCGATATTATGTTCTTCACACCATTTCCCTATATTGTCACCAAAAGCCTGTGAAAATCGTTCACATACATGTCGCTGATAATTATACCGAATCTGTGACATTCTTCCATCTTCAAGTTCCCAAACCAGTTCAGGCAGATGATCTAATACAGATACGTTAAATTTGGTTTGGAATGTTTCCTCAAAATCATCAGTAAAAGGCATGATCACAGGCTGTTCATCCAAAGGATCGGTTAATATTTCTTTATGACATGTCTGAGGCTCATCTGTAAAAATTGCAGGTATTGTCTTCCCAAAATCTTTTCCCAAATGCCGGAAGTAGGCTTCATGGGTGAGTGCAATGAACTTGTCGATTGCCTTCTTATCCAATGTATTCACATATGCCTGATCATTAAACCAGGGCGTATCTCCGGATATTTCCAGCCAGGCACTCCAGATTGTTCCTTCCGGATGATTGGCTTCTAAATTTAGACGATCACTTTTGCTTGAAATTTTTTCATACTTTATCAGCTTTCCCTCCCCCGACAGACAGATGAAAAAACTTCCCAGAAATTTTTTATTTCCGCTCCTTACCGCTTTTGCAGCCGCTACGATTCCTTCTTGCCTGCTGCTTTTAACCTGTTCGGGTTCAAAAACAAGAAATCTTGCTCTATATTTTTCTTCTTTTGTAACAAGTCCTCCTGCACTACCTGAAGGCCACCTGTCTTCATCATAAAGCCAGCAGAGAAGATCTTTTTCTTTCATTCGTTTTTCACAAGCAGATACATGATCAAAGAATTCTTCTCCAAGATAAGGAACATCCAATCCCACTCTGCAGTGTATATGCGCTCCGCCCATTCCCATCTCTTCAAAATAGTCAATTTGTTCCAATAGTGTTTCCCTGTCTAATTTGCAGTTCCATGCCCAGAACGGAGCTCCCCTGTACTCTTTAGTCGGGCGTGCAAAAAGACTGTAGTCAAACTTGCATATATTTCTTTTATATAGCATGTCCTGTTCCCTTCTGTTATCTGTTCTGATTTCGGTATTCCAAAGGAGTACACAACACCGTTTTCTTGAAAATCTTAAAGAAATACTTTGGGTTCGTATATCCTATTTCTTCTGAAACCTGATCAATACTCAGCTTCGTATGCACCAAAAGCTCTTTTGCTTTTTCTATACGAATACTGCTGATATACTCATTAAAACTTTTGCCAAATTTTTGTTTCATCAAATTACTGCACGAAGCAGGAGTGATATAAAAATAGGAGGATATCTGCTGCAACGTGAGCCGCTGATGGTAATGATCAAGTATAAAAGTCTCTATTTGCTCCAGTAGATCTGCCTGATCTTTTACTTTCATTTCTATAGAATTCATCATTAGTGTTACATACCCAGATATTTCGTTTTTAATCTTTTCAATATCACTGCAGAATAAATACCGATGATAAAACACATTCATGATATCGTCCGTCTCTACATTTTCCTGAATAGCATAACTGTTGACTTTGTCAATCAGCATTCTGCATGTTTCCCCGATTTCATAAAGAGAAGATGTTTGTCCGATTAAGTCTGTAAAGAATTGATTCATTATATTTCGGGTATCTGCTTTATGGTATTTCATATTTCTAAATATGGTCTGCATCTGTTCACCGGAGAAAACACGCATTTTTTCATGTTTCCTGCCATCAATTTTCCAAATACCTTTGGTTATTCCCAGACTAATATGCCTAATCTGCATTTCACTGAGCAGATATTCTTTATTTAGCCTGTTCAATGGTTTAGGCTGATCAAAATAACAAATATATAGTTTTTTCTCAGATAATTGAGTCAGAACTATCCGAGTCAGCTGCTTTAAAAGAACCGTATATTTTTTTGAGTGGGATTCTTTAGTTTTGATTAAAACAACATATTGTTTCTTAAATGCAGGATTATCAAAACAGTAGTACGTCTCGTTCTGCAGCTGTTTCTGACAGATCATCTCCACTTGCTTCAACGAATCAGGTTCCTGCATATAAAGAAACACGGACAAATACAATTCATTTGGCTCATATCCTTCTTTTAGTGTCTCCTCCTCAAGCATTTCATTCCAGGGTTCTAGTACAACGGTGCGCAGAATCTCCTCATTTTTCTTTTGTACCAGAGAATTTACCTTTTCCTTTAATTCATCCAGACTTTGTTTTTGTTGTATTCTGGACACGGCTTCCATAAGCTGCTTTTCTATTTCCTCTGCGGAAAATGGTTTTAAAACATATCCAATCACTCTTTTTTCAATTGCTTTTTTTAAATAATTAAAATCTTTATATCCACTGATCACAATTACAGGTTTTTCCGGATACTCCTCGCCAAGGGCTTCCAGAAATTCTATTCCGTTCATTTTGTTCATTTTCATATCCGTAATGACAATATGGGGATTTTTCTCCCTCACCAGTTCCATTCCCTGCCGTCCATTTGCTGCTTCTCCTACACAATGAAAAGGCATCGAAGTAATACTGTCAATTTTTTTGATCAGTCCTTTTCGAATTAACATTTCATCATCCACTACAATATAACTGTACACTGCTCATCCTCCCTCATGTTCTTCTTTCCTGCAGAGTTATTTATGAAATGGTATCCGAATGACTATACAAACTCCACTCTCTCCCTGACATTCCAGATTTAAATCATCTGTCTTGGAATACAATAACTGTATTCGCCTATAGATATTAGATAATCCAATACTTACATAACGGGAATCAGAAGATTCTTCCTCACTATTATGAATTCTGAAGTTCACTTTCTTCACAGCCTCGTCTGACATACCCACACCATTATCCTGTACAGTTACCACTAATTTGTCCTGAACGACTTTGGAATTAATCCAGATAATCCAAGGCATATCCACCTCCGCCAGACCATGCTCAATTGCATTCTCAATGATTGGCTGCAGCATGAATTTGGGAACTTTGGCATCCGCTGTCCCTGTTTCCAGATTCTGCTTCAGTAAAATATGATTTCCGAATCTGATCTCCTGAATTTTGATATACTCCTCTATATGTGTAATTTCTGTTTCCAGCGTTTCTTCATCACGCTCATGCTCTATGCTGTACCTGAGCATATCCCCTAATGCCTTTGACATAGTGGCAATCTGCTGATTATTTTCAAGAAATGCCAATGAGCTTATATTCTCAAGAGTATTAAAAATAAAATGTGCATTAATTTGAGACATCAGACTCTGTAATTTTGAATTTAAAAATTTTATTTCATAAACATATTTCTCCTGAATCAAATTACTGATTTCGCATATCATTTTTTCATAACCACGATACAAAAAACCTATTTCATCCTCTCGCTGTCTTTCTTTATGGGGCAGTAAAGCTTTGGTTTCAGCTGAATTTTTCATCGTATCCGTAAGAATAATAAGAGGCTTTAAAAATTTTTTATCAGCATATATCACCAGCAGAATCACCAAAATTCCCACAATTCCAATGATTACGATCAGATATAGCAGGTTTTTAAAATACACTTCCCTTAGTGCCTCAAAAGATATTTTAGAAACAATTTTCCAGTTGTTTGCATCTAAAGTACCATATGCATATGTTTCATTTGAATTACGAAATGGAAGTATACCTTCTTGGCCTTTTCTTATTTCCTCTCGTATTTCATCAGATAGCGGCTCCTCTTTCCATCCATAAATGGTATTTCCGTCCTGATCGGCAATAAAGAGATTTCCATTTTCAGACATCTTTCTAAGTATGCTTTCATTACATACAACCAAAAGTATACTTTTTCCCTTTTCCCCAGAAAACATCCTGCCCATTATGATGGTTCCCCTTGGAAAAACTTTATTTTTATATATTTGAATAGCTTCAAAATCAGAACTCTTCAAAATAGCCTGATACCACTGGGCATTGGTATAATTTTTTTCCAATGTCAACTCTTTGTTTTTTACATAAGAATATACATAACCATTCTCATTAAACAAATACACTCCCTCCACGTATTCATCTGTTCCGGTGAGGTTGCTGCTGACATATTCAAATTTTCTTGCATTCAAGAGACGTTCATAGTCTGATGGCCTCTCCCCCAACGCCTCCTGACTGCATATTTCAAGCATACAGCTTTTGTCATCATACCTGCTGAAAATAAGCGCAGTCAAAACTTCCTGTAAATGTCCGGAAATATTGTTAATTTCCGCCACCTTACTCTGCACTTCATGATTGCCCAGTTCAGAAATCTGGGATTGATAAAAACTCGAATTATTACGAATTGTTGATAAAAAAATAATAATTACAGGCAAAATAGAAACACCAAGAAGGCATCCCAAAAACTTTGATCTAAGGCTATTTTTTAACTTCATACCTTTTACCATCCTTGTATATAATGATGTCTCTATTTTACTTGATTTGCAGGCTTACATCAATATTTAGCCTTTTACTGCGCCTACAGTCAATCCGCTCACAAAATATCTTTGCAGGAATACATAAATGATCAAAATAGGAATAGCGCTTAAAAAACAGGCAGCAAACAACATATTCCACTGTGTTGCATTTTCCATATCCCCGATAAAGTTAAGCATAGTCAGAGGAAGCGTCTTCTTTTCCGGTGAAGATAAAAACAACATACCAAAAAAGAAATCGTTCCATATGGGAACTCCCTGAGTAATCACAATAGAAACCAGAGCCGGCTTTGTCAGAGGAATTACAATTTTAAAGAACGTATAGGGTACACTTGCACCGTCAATACAAGCAGATTCCTCCAAAGCATAGGGTACCCCGGATTTTATAAAATTTGTATATAAGAATATAGAAAAGGGCAGTGCCGAAGTTACATACAGACAAATTGGAGCTATAATTGTATTGCCGATTCCCAGTGCATTTACAATGCGGTACATAGGAATAATAGACATCTGGGCGGAAACAATCATCCCTGCAAGAAAAAACACCTGGAAAAAGGGGCCCATTTTTCCTTTTAACCTAGCTATTGCATATCCTGCCATTGAGCAAACCAAAAGAAGAATAGTGACACTGGATACCGTAATGATCATACTGTTTTTCAATGAGCGGAAATACTTCATTTTCTCAAATGCAGCCCTATAGCTCTCCATACTAAAACTGGTAAAAATATTGAGATAAGAACTGGTATCTTTCATCCCCCTGAACGAACCAGAAAGGGCGATTACAATTGGAGAGAGAAACACAACAAAAAAGAGTGCAATTGCAATTGTAATGATTATTTCTTTTTTAACTGACTTCTTCATTATGCCTCAATCTCCTTTCGCTTCATAAACGTCAATACTATTACTGAAATCAATAAGATAAACACAAAAGCAAATGCTGCTAATGCTTCAGCTTTCCCAAACTGTCCCTCCATAAATGCCATTTTATATATGCTATACATTAACGTACTGGAAGAAGTTCCGGGCCCCCCTCCTGTCAGCGCAAAAACATAGTCAAAGGACTTGAACCCGTTAATCAGACCAAGCATCACATTTATAGTAATGGTATTTGCAAGCATAGGTATCTTTACTCTGGATGTAGACTGCCAGGGGCTGCAGCCGTCAATTCTGGCTGACTCCATCACTTCCTCCGGTATGCTCTGCAGTCCTGCCAAATATATAATCGTCATTGTTCCGGAGGTTTTCCATGTTTCCACAAATGCAACTGCAAGCAGTGCTGTCCCAGTGCTTCCGAGCAGATTAAGATTCTGACCTGTACCGATCTTACCAAGTACTTCGTAAAGCATTCCGTAATATGGTGCATATACATAACTCCATATAAAGGCCACCACAATTGTACTGAATAGTGCCGGTATGTAAAAAATAGTACGAAAAGCACCTCTTGCCTTCAGCTTCATGTTTAATAAAAGCGCCAGTGCAAGTGCCTGAATATTCCCCCATACGACTACGATCAATGCATATACAATTGTGTTTTTCATTGCATTAAACAGTGTTCCATCTTTGAACAGAAATCTAAAATTATCAAAACCGACATAATTTGCTTCACCAAGACCATTCCAGTCTGTTAATCCATAAAAGAATGACATTAACACAGGTGATATCCAAAAAACCAGATAAAATATAAGTGCCGGTATGATAAACATCAGCAGAATTCCTTTTTTCTTTTTATTTGCCATACCTTGTTCCCTTCTTTTGTTTCTTTCGTGGCAAAAGGGAAGGTCTTCACCTGCAACCTCCCCTTTTGTCCAAGGAATCTATTTATTTAATTCATCAAATTTATCCTGCATTGCCTGGCAAACATCTGCTGCTGATGCATTTTTCGTAATCACTTCCTGGATTTTAGTACACATTGTGTCACTGACGCCTTCCGGCCATGCATTGTTCAAATTGTATATACTCTGGTTATCCTGATATCTCTCCAGATATTCTTTGATCAGTTCCCTTGAGTCTTCTACACCTTCATAGCAGGATATATCGCTTGTAGTGGTCGTCCACTTTTCAAACAAAGGTGTTCCTTCAGTAAACCAATAGTCAAGGACTTTATCAATTGCCTCCTGTTTATCTGAATCTGCACTTACAAACAGACCATTTGACGGTGTCAGATTGTAGACCAAATCATTTCCGGCCTCATTAGAAGGTATAGCAAACATTCCCTTATCAAAGGATTCCGCTCCATCTTTATTCAGTGCATCATAGCCAAAACTTCCATCAAATATCATAGCAGCTTTACCATCAACATATGCCTGCCTGCTCTGTTCCTGAGATAATCCCAGTGAATTATCTATAACATATCCCTTGGTATAAAGTTCTTCAAATTTTGCAACTGTTTTTTCCCATACCTCATCTGTAAATTTTGTTTCTCCTGTAAACAACTGCTCGTCAAAATTTGGATTTTCACTGTAGATTTCAGATGCCCCGATCTGATACATGCCAAACTGGATGACAAAAGATTGTTTATCGCCTGCGGCTATGGGCGTGTATCCTGCTGCCTTTAATTTTTCACAAGCATTAAGAAATTCATCCCAGTTCTGTGGAATATCTGCAATACCTGCATCATCAAACATATCTTTGTTATACCATGTAGTAAGGAAACTTGTTCCAAGCGGTATTGCATAAGTCTTGCCGTCAAATTCATAGGATTTTGTAATGTCCGGATTAAATTTATTAAGCTGTGAAAAATCTGACATATCTCTTACATACCCTGCTTCCACCAGATCTTCTGCCTGCAGCGCAGGCCACCAGGAGAAGATATCCGGCCCTTGCCCGCTTGCAAATTTTAAGCGTACAGTCTGCTTGTACTGGTCTGTGGGAAGCTGTTCAACTTCAATATTAATATTGGGATACTTTTCTTTCACAAGTTCAGGAAGCCAGTCCAGATAAAAATCTTTGGCATCTGTTGTGGGTCTGGTAGTGACCATGATGGATAAATTTACTTCCTCATCGGAATTTGCTCCCTCCTTATCTTTACTCCCCTCTGAACTCCCTGATGATCCGCATGCAGCCAGAGATAGGGTGAGCACCGTTGCTAATAACATACTGAGTATTTTCTTTTTCATCTTCTTTCCTCCAAATTTCCCTTCCTATTATTTACATCTTTATTTCACCGGATACTATTTCCCATGAAATTAAAAAAAGGCCTTTTCTTAACTTGACTTCATCGTATCATAACAAATAGTAACTTTTCCATATAGCTTATGGTAACTTTTTCTATGACCCCAAGAATGGAACAAAAAAGACTGGCATTTCTGCCAGTCCCACTTCCCTATTATTCAAATTTTATGTATTTCTCCATCATCTCAGGTAACTTATCTTTATTCTCTGTCAGCTTAGGTACACAAATCTTAATCATATTCTGTATTTCATTATAGTGTTCATATATACCGATACTTGTGTTTCTTGCTCTATTAATCTCCTGATTTGACCATTCCACTTGAGTACGATCATCTTCTATTGAAAGCGTTCCCCATATTCCGCAAATGGGGCATTCCACCTTTGTGGTACCGTTCATGGAAAGCAGGGAATTATGACAAACAGGGCAGATTCCATCCTCCCCTGACCATTCCTTAACTTCATCATAAGGCTTTCCAAGTGCTTTTGCTACAGCTTCACCTAAATCCCAGCACTTCTTCATCAGTTTTCGATCAAATAAAGGATGGCCTGTCCTGCCCTGATCGTATGCATCCACGTGTCCTACACATTTCATACAAAATGAAAAACTGAATAAATCCAACATAGGTAATCCTAAAGATACCCAGTTATGTGTTTCTGCTCCCCCAACTGAAATATATCCTGTATAGCGGTCTTTAAAATATCTTGGGTCTAACAGCGGTTTCCCCTGCTCTTTCCGTTTTTTATTTTCTTCCAGCAGTGCCGCCCTGTCATGAGACGGGCCGAATCTATCCACAAAATTTTTGAATTGCCCTACAATTCCCACTGCATACACGGGAGCTCCAATGATAATTCCATCAGCTTCCAGACAGGCTTCTTCCAGTATGCTATAATCATCTTGCAAACAGCAATGAATTTCTTCTGCGCCTTTGTCTCTGACACGGCTGCAATAGTCACATGCCCGGCAATGCCCTATATCCATACGCACAGTATTCATAAATTGAACCTCCGCACCGGCTTCCTTTGCTGCAAACAATGCCTCTTTGACCATGACATCACAGCGCTGATTTTTTCTTCCAAACGAAATTCCAAGTACTTTCATATATTTCCTCCCTTTATGTTGTTTACTTACTTTATAAGTTACCTTGAATTACATACAAAAACTATATTGATCTTTGCCCGATTATAGGTGAAATCTGATGTTTGGCTAACGATAAAAATAACTAGTACAAAAAATGAGCTATCTTTTTTACTTTTCTTGAGATATTACACTTTTTTCTTTCCATTTCCCTTTTTTATAGAAAAAAGCACTCATTACAGCACCCAATACGAGTGAAATGGATAAAGAAATAAATACACTTTCAGGCCTTCCCATTGGGTATTCTGCGCTTTTACTCACATATGCAAGTAAATATGCTAAAGGAACACGAATAATCATTGTCATGGTTATGGCAATCCACATGGGTGTAATCGTATCGCCAGTACCCCTCATCACTCCTGACAGTCCCTGTACAATACTCATTGCTACATAACCAGGTGCCAGTATCACCATCATTCGTACACTGGTATGTATTAACTCTTGTGTATTAGTAAATATACCCATAAGATTTTTACCAAAAATAAGAATCAATACCGTAATAATCGATGTTGTTATTAATGCCATGAGTGTTCCCTGTTTAGCCCCATTGCTCACCCTGTCATAATTTCCTGCCCCTGCATTCTGCCCCGCATATGTAGTCATTGCGTTTCCAAAAGATTGATTAGGCAGCATGGCAAATCCATCAACTCTCATCACCATTACATTTGCTGCAATGAACAATTCTCCAAAACTATTGGTCAGTGACTGGACAAGCAGCATTGATGCTGCGAGAATAGCCTGAGTAATTCCTGAAGGAAATCCCAATCTGACTATGTTGCTGGCCACATTACGCTTTAACTTCAAGTCCCTCCATCTAATATCAAATAACTCTGTCATTCTTTTTAATTTATAAAAGCATAATATCCCAGATACTCCCTGAGCAATAACCGTTGCATATGCAACACCATTAATTCCAAGTTTCAGGGCAGATACAAAAAAAATATCCAAACCAATATTAATTGCACTGGAAATCAAAAGAAAAAATAATGCAGATGCAGAATCCCCCAGTCCCCTTAAAACGCCGCTAAGTATATTAAAAAAAGCCAATCCCGCTGAGCCTAGAAGCAATACTTTCAGATATGAAGCGCACCAGTCTATTATACTATCCGGTGTATTTAGAACAATCAACATGGGTTTAGCCAGTAAAGTAGCAACCACCATAACAAACAAGGATGCAATAAAAGTCAACGTTATACAATTTCCAATCGTACTCGATAGCTCCGATCTTCGTCTTGCTCCCAAATACTGAGATACTACTATACTTGCTCCCACACTTATTCCCACAAATAAAACAATTAACAAATTTATAACAGGCCCTGCCGATCCAACCGCTGCCAGAGCAAAGTCTCCAATATATCTTCCAACAACGATACTATCCACAGTATTGTACATTTGTTGGGCTACATTACCTAACAACATTGGAACTGTAAATATTGATATTTTTTTCCAGGGTACTCCGGCTGTCATATCTACCGGTTCAAATATTTTTTTCACTATAACCCCCCTCATATTTAACATGATTAACGCTAATTATTAACCATCGTTTACGAATATAATTGTTACTTTTAAACAATTCATTTTTCTATGTTAAAAAACAATAAGTATTTCACAACCTTACGTATCAAAAAACAGCAAGACTTCTTTAAATAGCTTCCCTATAATAACTATAGAACACGAAAGGAGAATGAATATGAAAGTTTTAGGACTGTCTTTTGGACGAAAAAATGGAAACTGTGATACATCATTAAAACAAGCTCTTCTTGGAGCACAATCAACAGGAGCTGAGGTTACATTACTTAATACTTGTAATCTGAACATTGAACGCTGTGTTGGATGTGGTGCCTGTGACCGAGTGAGGGAAAAAGGGGGAATGTCAGTCTGTATACATAATGATGACTTTCCCTATGTTGAGGATCTTATCATGGAAGCAGATGCAATTATTGCCGCTGCACCGGTCTACAGTGTTGCCCCGGTAGGGCAGTATAAAAATCTCTGCGATAAAATGGGGGCTTCTCATGACCGCAGTGCACTGCTTCGTGAGAATGAACGCCGTAAAAAGCTCGGCTGGAGTGAAGATAAAATGCTTCCAGAAAAATACTTTAAAAACCGTCCTCTTGGATTAATTTCTATTGGAGGTGCCAGTACACCCGGTTGGACATCTATGGGGCTTCCAAACATGCATTTACTCGGCTTTTCCAATCAAATGATCCCCGTTGATGCACTGGATGCCTATGGTATGGGCGACCGCGTTAATCCCGTATTTGACCAAAAATTCATGGATCGTCTCTTTCTATTAGGACAACATGTAGGAAATGCACTAACTCTTCCCAAGGACCAAATACAATGGCAGGGTGAAAAAGGCGTGTGCCCGGTATGCCACTGCAACCAGTTGACTATACGCGCAAAGACTACCGTGGAATGCAGCGTATGCGGCATTATCGGCAATCTTTCCATCAAGGAAGGGGAAATTACTGTAGATTACCCTCAGGAACAAATTGATCGTTCGCGCTATCATCTTGAAGGATTAATGGAACATAACGATGAGATTAAGGGCATGATGGCCAATGCTGTTGCAAAAATGAAAAAGGACGGAGAAAAGATTCCCGCATTAATGGAACCACTGAATACTATAAAAATTCTGTCCAGACCGAATTAAAATCCAGCCGCACATTAAGGTGCGGCTTGTTTTTTTTAGAACGAGGTTATTCTGTGCAGCTCTGCCCAGTTCATTTCTGTGTAATAAGGCCAGCATCGTAATCTGTTTTCTCCGCTCAGTTCAGGATAGGGAATCGTTACCTTCCCGGTAGCAACCCACTCTGTAGCCCGGCATACCATACCGATAAATGTTGGTCTTCTAAGTGTATCCGGTCCGTGTCCTATTGAAGTAGTAAAAACTCTTCCTCTGCCAAAATTGTGTATCCAGGCCACCGGCTGATCTGTATTCATACCCGGCAGCTCCGTTAAATCAACATTTTCAAACTCATATCTGCGGTGTGCCTGCGTTTTTTCCGGAGTATAGTCAGCAATATCATCCCGAATGGTCGCCAGTACCTTTACCGGTACATCCGGCAGCCAGCGCATATTTACAAAAAAATCCTCCTGTACTGTCATCCATGATCTGGGAGCGCCCTTTGCTATTTCTTCGTTGTCACATCTCATGTCAATTGTCATTTCCAACTTTGGTGACTTTCTGCCGCCGTTAAAAAAGTCGAAATCGCAGCCCACCAATTTAACATACTCATCCGGAAATGATGGTTCGCCTTTAATAAAGGCAGAATGGTATATAACAGCACCGCCTCCATTACGCACATAATCATAGAGCGCTTTTTCCGTTTTTTCTCCCCATCCTATAAAAGGTGTTTCTACATTTTCTTTTCCATCATAGTTGATGAAAACCGCATCATATTTTTCCAGTGTCTCACTGGTAGCTCCGGTAAACTCCTCCGTTATTTTTACTTGAAATCTTCCAGTAGACTCAAGCATAAAACGAATCATCGGATTAACTTTCGGGTCATGTTCATCCGTTACCACTCCAGTAATTAGCAATATATTTGCTTTGCCCATAAATCTCCCTCCGTTTCCTCTTCCTCTCTTTCGCAGAAATCTGCATGGCAAGCCACAAAATGTCCCTTTTCCACCTCTTTAAAACCAGGTGTCTCTTTAAAGCATCTGTCATGGGGATGTGGACATCTGGCGGCAAAACGACAGCCTTTTGGCGGCTCAATGGGTGATGTAACCTCACCTTTCATCACCTCTGCCTCTTTCCCCTTGTAGGTGATATCCGGAACAGGAATAGCCGAAAGCAGAGCCTGAGTATATGGGTGAAGGGGATGTTCAAATAGACGGTCTGAGGTCGTCAATTCCACCATTTTCCCCAGATACAACACCATAATGTGATCACTGATATGTTTGACCACTGACAAATCATGGGTAATAAAGATATAGGTAAGACCCAGATTATCTTTCAAGTCCATCATTAAATTCAAAATTTGTGCCTGTATGGATACATCCAATGCAGAAACCGGTTCATCGCATATGATAAATTTAGGATTTAATGCTATGGCACGTGCAATTCCTATTCGCTGACGTCGTCCACCATCTAGTTCATGAGGATATGTATTTACATACCGGTCATCCAGACCTACGATTTCCATTAGTTCACTGACACGTTCGCTAAGCTCCTTTTTATTTTTAAATAATTTATGTATTTTCAGCGGTTCCTCAATGATCTGTGAAACCGTCATTTTGGGATCCAGTGATGAAAATGGATCCTGAAAGACTATTTGCATCTGACGGCGCAGCTGCAGCATATCTTTGTCCTGGATATGAGTAATGTCTTTCCCATCAAAAATAATTTCTCCGTCTGTTGCCGGAAGGAGACGTAAAATTGTTCTCCCCAGAGTAGACTTTCCACAGCCTGATTCTCCAACTACACCCAATGTCTTTCCCTCTTCCAGCTGAAAGGAAACATGATCTACTGCGTGCAGCTTACCACGGGGAGTATCAAAATATTTCATTAAATTTCTACATTCCAGTAAAACCTTTTTTTCATTCATGTGCTTCCTCCTCCGTAAATAAATGGCACTGTATTGTATGTGTTCCTTTTTGATGAACAGGAAGACTATCTCCCTGTTTACATATTTCCATACATTTTGTACAACGAGGATGAAACTTACATCCATCCGGCAGTTCAGATGGATGAGGGGTCAAGCCTTGAATAGGCGTCAGCCGGTCTCTTCGTTCTGTGATATTGGGCAAGGAGGCAAATAGTCCTGCTGTATATGGATGATGCTCTCTTTCTCGATCAAACACATCTTCCAATGTGCCACTTTCCACAATTTCACCCGCATACATAATTGCCACTTTATCACAGAAATTTGCTACAATTCCTAAATCATGAGTAATTAAAATAACAGAAGACCCAAGCTCCTTCTGGAGATTCCTCATCATTTTAATTACCTGTGCTTGTATGGTAACATCAAGTGCAGTTGTAGGTTCATCCGCAATCAGAAGTTCTGGACTGCCTGCGATAGCAATGGCAATCATGACCCTTTGTTTCATCCCTCCGGAAAACTGATGTGGGTAATCACTTTTCCTTTCAGGGCTTATTCCTACCATTTTCATGATATGATTAACTTGTTCATTCACATCCAGCTGGTTCATCTTGGGATGATGAATTTTGATAACATCTGCAATTTGATCGCCTACACGGAAAACAGGATTCAAACTTGTCATTGGATCCTGGAAAATCATAGATATATGCTTTCCACGGATTTTTTGATACTCTCTTTCTTTCATTCCCGTCAGTTTCTGACTATCGAAATATATTTCGCCCTCTGTTTCTACTGCATATTTAGGAAGTAATCCCATAATAGACAATGCGGTAGTTGTTTTCCCTGCTCCAGTCTCTCCCACCAGACCAAGTACTTCCCCCTTGTCTACTGACAGGTTGATTTTATTCACTGCTCTGGAGATAACCTTATCCGTTGTAAATCTGACGCTATAATCTTTTATATCAAGTAATTTTTCTCCCATTTTGCAGCCCTCCTATGCTCTTCCTTTCAGTTGCGGATCTAAAGCATCCCGCAAACAATCGCCTAACGAATTAATAAACAGTGCTGCCGCCGCCAGAACAAGTCCCGGTACAAGAACCATATACTGATTTCTCATCATATAGCTAAGTCCGTCGGCCAGCATAGTTCCCCACTCCGGGGTAGGTGCTTTCACACCCAGACCTACAAATCCAAGGGTCGCCCCCATCATTATATTCATAGAAACCTGAGCTGTCCCATTGATAATAATTACACTTGCCAGATTCGGTACCATATGACGAATCATAATATATCCAGACTTTGCGCCTAGTGCAACGGCAGATTCAACATAGTCCATTTTAGCTACTCCGAGCGCAACACTTCGTACCATTTTGGTATGCATAGGCAGACCGGTGAAAAACAGTGCAAATACCAGCTGAGGGACTCCATTTCCAAGAGCTGCACATATGGCAAGTGCCATGACCAGACTTGGAATACAACTTACCACATCCACAAAGCGCATAATCACGTTATCTACCCAGCCTCCTAAAGTTGCACAAAGACAGGCAAGAAATGTGGACACAATGATAGATGCACCTGCAGAAATCAATCCAATTTCCAATGCGGTTCGTGTTCCGTGAATGATTCTCGCAAACATATCTCTTCCAAAACCGTCTGTACCTAAAATATGTCCGTTCGTTCCCGGAGGCAGTAACTTGTCTGCAGCCACCTGGGTAATCGCCTTACTGAATGGTACAATTAAATCTGCAAAAACAGCAATTAGAACAAGCAATGCTACAACAGCAAGAGATACTACTGCAATAGGCTGGGTCTTCATACGTGCCCAGGCCTCTGCCATCTGCCCCCGCTTTTTTGTTTTTCTTTTGTTTGTCATCTCAATATTAGCCATCAATTTGTTCCTCCTGCCGTACTAAGAATTTTTTTTGCTTTTTTCTTTTTACTTCCGGCAAATTGACTTCTGATTCGCGGATCTACAACCGCATACAAAATATCAATAATAAGCTGTGCTCCAATAGTAAACAGTGCCAGAATCATTGTACAAGCCAAAATGACCGGCATATCCCGATTATTAATTCCTTCCAGGACTTTATATCCAATTCCCGGGAAAGCAAATACCTGTTCAATCATGACCGCCCCTCCAATCATAGAGGCAAAAGTACCGCCAGTTAATGTAATGATAGGAAGCAGTGCATTTTTTAATGCATCCCGGAAAATAACAATGCTTTCTTTTTGCCCTTTGCTCCTTGCTGTTCGAACATAGTCCTGACGAATACAGTCCAGCATGGCACTTCTGATTTGCCGCAGATAATTCGCAAGATACGGCAGCAAAAAAGTAAATACAGGCAGAATCCAGCTTTTCCAGCTTTTCATACCAAAAGAAGGCAGCCAGTGCAGATTGACGGAAAAAACAAGTATGAGCATTAGTCCCAACCAGAATCCGGGAATCGACCCCATAAACTTTGCAACAATATTCACAATGTTGTCATATGTAGAATACTGTTTCACCGCACACATAACCCCCATTGGAACACCAATTAAAATCATCAGAAGTGTAGTAACTCCCGCTAGTTTCAGACTGACCGGTATCCGGTAAATCACTTCTTCCGAGACAGCCGCCTTTGATTTATACGATATACCAAATTCACCTTGAGCGGCGTTCTTTATCCAGTTTACAAATTGAACAGGCTTTGGTTCATCCAAACCGAACCGCTCAGCCATCATGTCATAATCTTCTTGTGAATATTCTGATGGCATCATCATCAGTACCGGATCTGCTTCTGATAAATTCAAAAGAAAAAAAACGAACATAGCAATCAAAATCAACAAAACAGGTACCATGATTAATCGTTTGATAATATATTTAGCCATAAATGGTCTCCCTTTTTTTCTGAATCCGTATGTATTACCCAAGCAGAACCGATAGACATAAAAAGCCTATCGGTTCTGTCATGCTATTTAGTCTTCTGCTACCCACAGGTAACAGAACTGTAATTCTGAACTAACCGGCGCTACATAAGCACCACGGATATCGTCAGAAAAAGCATATCCCCTAATTACCTGAAGTCCGCCAAGTGCCAGACATTGTTCCTGAACCAGATTTTCTAACTCTGTCATATTTGCAAAAAATTCTTCTGTGGTGGCAGAGTTAGCGGCTTTATTGTATAGTTCGACTGCTTCATCATAAGCTGCTTCGTCCGCATCTTTTAAGAACATGACCGGTTGCGTGCCATTCTCAAGCAGTCCCATTGTAAATGGTGTTAACGGGGAGGTGGGATCATAACCATTATGTACCGGAAAACAATCATAAGTCCCTGACTGAAGCATTCCATAACATGTTGCACCATCATAAGTCACCGTATCTATATTCGTAAGTCCGTGTTCTTGAAATTGTGCCACTATAGCGACTTCCAGGTTAGTGAAGTCAGGATCTGCTAAAAGTGTAAAGTCAATATCCTCAGGTTCGTATCCCGCATCTTTGAGCATCTGAAGTCCCAGTTCCGGATCATAATCATATTTTTCGGAATAATCAGGTGCCTCATCTCCGGTAAAGTAACTGTTAGGATGAGGATAAAGTCCATCATATACCAGTTCAGAAAGTGCATCCCAGTCAATCATATGACATAGAGCTTCTCTTACTTTAATATCCTTAAGAACGTCCACATTACGGGCATTTAACCAAAATGGATTTTCCCTATCTTCAATTAATGCCAGTGTATATCCATTTTCCACAAGACTGTTCATAACTTCTATATCCACAGTATTCATACAATTAATTTCACCATTCATCAGTCCCATCATGGCTGTATTTTCATCGGTAATAATATTTAGTTCACAGGTTTCAATATGAGGCTGTCTTTCTTTGTTCCAATAATCTTCCCTTGCTTTTAAGACAAACTTTTCTCCGGTGGTATAGGTATCTACATAATATGGCCCTGTACCCACAGCACTTTTATTATCCTCGGGACCATATTTTTCTAATGCCTCGTGTGATACCACTCCATATATGTTTTGTGTTGGCAGTTCGTATATAAATGTGGGATTCGGAGCACTTAATGTTATTTTTAATTCATAATCCCCCACAGCTTCATAGCTTGCAACACTGGCAAATGGTCTGGGCTGATATGTTTTCATCACATCCCACGTTGCAATAAAATCTTTGGAAGTTAATTTTGTTCCATCAGAGAAAGTTACGTCATCTCTCAATTTAAAGTCCCAGACCAGACCATCTTCAGATACCTCGTAGCTGTCTGCAATATTACAGCGGATATCATTTGTATTCCCTTTATACTTGACCAGAAGGTTATCATAAATCTGATATGCAAGTGCCGCGGCACGATTGTCCATCCATGGTGTATAGATTGGAATATCATAATTTGTCCAAAAATTAAATGTTGATCCCTCTTGAACACCTTCCGGAGCAGTTTCTCCCTCATATCCAGTAGCATCCACCCCCGCTTTATTGATTTCAATATCACTGACAGAGGTAACTTTGGTATTCTCCCCGCCCCCACTTGAAGTTTCTTTTGAAGACTTACCGGAAGAACCACATCCTGCCATTGCCACAACCATACTTGCTGCCATAATACTTGCTAAAACCCTTTTCACCAGCTTCTTTTTCATAACCACTTCTCCTTTTTTATTGATAGCTTAATCATATATCAGTATGAATTTTTGTTCATCTTGATTTTTGCCGGTATAATATGAAAAAGTTAATGATATTTTAACTCACTGTGAAAGGCATAAGTATTTTGTGCAAAATATTCTAATTTAAGATTGATTTCGAAACATTTATATAGTATTATTCTTATAATAATTGAATTAACAAATATAAAACTATTGTTTTTTAACACTTTTAAGTCCTTTTTTTCTTTTCAATAGGTAATTTTAACATTAACGAAAGAGAGGTGTATTGTCATTTACAATACAAAATGACATAATACTATGATTAATACTAAAGACTCTATTCTGCCTATTCATCATGTACAGTTTATTTCCAATCAAGAAAAAATCAAATATTGCAGCAATAATTATATATTTTTTCTTGTTTTAGAAGGAAAAGTACATTTGGTACATGATGAAGAACTGGTCACCTTAAAACAAGGGGATATTTATTTTAGGAGCCATATTCCGTCAGGAAAAGCCAGTATATTTGCTCAAAGCAGTGTTTTAATTGTGTACTTTTCTCCTGAATTCATTTCCCGGCATATCCCTTCGTACCCCTTTGAATTTATTGTGGATTCCACCCATTCACCCGGCCCGCAGAACAATAAGATTATCAGCCAGTTGTTAGATATAACCTATCAATATTTAACAGACTCGCCAAATCAATTAAAGCTTTTGAGCTTGAGTTACGACCTTCTTGATGAATTATCAAAAACTTTTACTGTTATTCCCAGTCAAAATCCTAACATTGAAGAAAAAAAGACGGTTAGGATGCGCCGTGCCGCAAATTATGTTAACCAAAACTACAGCACACACATCACTTTGTCGGATATCGCTGCGGATTTATATATTTCTCCCCAGCACTGTTCAAGATTTTTTAAGCAATTTTTTCAGATGAGTTTTTTAGAATATCTAAATTACATACGGCTTCAGCATGCACTGGAGCAGATTCAATACAGTAATGATTCAATAACACAGGTTGCTTTTCAAAACGGTTTTCCTAACCTGAGCTCGTTTAACAGAGTGTTTAAAAAACATATGCAGACTACTCCAAATGAATATAGGAAAAAAATATATAGGGAAAATGAAAAAGTAAAAGACAATTCACAGTTTAGACCACAGACATCCGCTATTACACTGGATAGTCTGAAACAATACGAGCATCAGTTAAGTCTGACCTCTGATTTTAGTGAACATTCAGAAAAAAAAGAAGAACTTTGTTTCAGCAATAATAACACTTCTCGCAGTGTTCTTAATTTTGATAACATTTTAAATCTGGGACTAATCTCAGATTGTCTTATGCATAATTATTATATTCAGATATCCGAAATGCAGTCATCACTTAACTTCAGATATGCTCGGTTTCATGGGATTTTAGATGATACAATCATAACAAAAATACCAAATACCGGAAAATACAACTATCAGTATGTAGATATGATACTGGATCATTTTCAGGAAATAGGGCTGATTCCTTTTATTGAACTTGGAAACATCCCTCAGCGCCTGTCTTTTTCATTAAGTGACATTGAGCCTTTTGTTGATTCAGATGATTCAAATAGTACAAATGACTCACCTTATACAACTGACTTTGATAAACTAAGACATTTTATCAGACACTGTATTTACCGGTATGGAATCCAGACTGTTGAAAACTGGTATTTCGAAATCTGGATGGATTTTGAGCAATACTCCTATATTTCAGATATCAATATGGTCTTAGATATCTATATCGAACATTATCTTCAATGCAGACACGTGATTAAACTGCTTTTGCCTAATGTCAATGTGGGCGGACCCGGATTCAACACCGTAGCTCCATTCTCAGTAATAACTGAGTTTTTCAAAAAAAGTGCCGCACAAAAACTGGAGCTGGATTTCATCACAGCCTATTTATATCCATATAAATTAAAACAGAAAGGTGCTATTAGCAAAGAACAAGTTGCTGAAAATGTTATCGTTGGAGATGAAATGACGATTTTGAAACGGCTGTCCTATTTTTGTCACGCAATTTCCCATTCTGCATACAACAAAAAACCACTTTTCATTCCAGAGTACCACTTTTCGGTTTCACCCAGAAATCATATGAATGACAGCTGTTTCCAAGCCTGCTTTATTTTGAAAAACTTATTAGAGTCAAATGAAGCAGTCCGCGGATACGGTTATTTCCGTGCTTTAGATATCTCTGCAAACTACTCCGATAGTGTGGCACCCGTATTTGGGGGGCCTGGGTTTATTACCAGAGATAATATTAAAAAACCCTCCTACTATGCATATCTTTTCTTGAACAGTATTCGCGGAGAGCTCATCGACAAGGGAGAAGGATATATTCTGACCAGAATCCGAGGGAACAAATACAGACTTTTGCTCTACTACTATATACATCCTGACTCAGATTTCCTTCTGCAGCCGAAAAACTATCCGCCCAGATATTACACAGAAAAATTATGTCCTAACGCAGTAAAAAAGAATTGTACCATAAGCATTGAGAATATGACGAACTCTGATTATGTGATTAAGCATCGTTTTATCAACAGTGATAACGGAAGTGTACTTAACGAATGGGTCATGTTAAATTCCTCGCTTTATCTTTCCAGAAATGATATTTCTTATTTAAGAAATATCTGTGTACCTCATCAGACTATTGAAGTAATCAGCTGCGAAAATGACAGTCTGACCTTTTCTGCCACATTAATGCCCCACGAAATCAGATTTATTGAAATCACACCAATAGGGGAGACCTAACACTATATACGTAATGCAGACATTTGCGTTAGCAACTTCGTTTCTCTTGTCTCCCGATTTCTGCCGCTGTACTTATGCAGCGGCAGTTCTGAAGTGATTTTTCCGTCCTTCATGAACAGAACCCGCTCAGCCCTGGCTGCGACCTTTACATCATGGGTCACAAGTAATATGGCTGTTCCGTCTTTGTTGATCTCCGCCAAAAGCCCCATAATTTCCTCCGCCGCAGTTGAGTTGAGTGCCCCCGTGGGTTCATCGGCAAAAAGAATCTCAGGATCATTGATCAAGGCACGACAGATTCCGGCCCGCTGGAGCTGCCCCCCTGAAACCGCTGTGGTGTCACGACATTCCAGTCCATTGATTTTGGTCTTCTGCATAAGTGCTCTGGCCTTTTGTGTTAGTTTTTCGTTCCTTCCTTTCCCCTTACGGGTGGCCGGCAAAATGATATTATCCAGAACATTTAGGTTTTTCAGCATAGTAGGCTGCTGGAAAACAAAACCCATTTTTCTTCGACGTATATCGGAAAGGGCATTCTCTTTGAGTTCAGAAAGTTCGATGTCTCCAAATTTCACCGATCCACTTGTTATTTCATCCATACCACTGAGGGCAAACAACAGTGTGGATTTTCCCGAACCAGAGGGTCCCATTAAGGCAACAAACTCACCTTTTGCAATTTCCATATTTATACTGTCCAGCGCATTGACCTCTTCATTTCCTTTATGAAAAATCTTTTTAATATTTTTACCTGTAATTACATTATTCATCATATTACGCCTCCTTAATGTGTTCAGAAATTTTCAATGCCTTTATGCCGTAAACCCCAAACATGGTCGCGGCGGCGCAGCAGCACGCAATGAACAAAGGCGAAACGAGATAGACAAACCACGCGTTTACCTCAAAATTCAAGGTGGTTGCTCCAAAAGATGATATTAATGCTGCACCAATAAGCTCTCCCAGCGTATTTGCCAGTACTGTGCCGATAATTACCCCCAGCACAACAATGGTAATAGAACGGGTAATATATTGCTGCCGTATATCTGCATTGGTTAAGCCCAGTGATTTCAGTATGGCAATAGAGTAGCGGTCCTTTGTCACAAGCATTTTGATAAACAACACTGTGATTAACAGGGTGAGCAGAGCCGCCACCGCAAAAGCAATGAGGGAAGCCATTTGTATACCTTTTTGCAATGAGCCGAACATCTGCCGGGTGGTTTCCTCTATACCATTAACTTTTGCAAAGGTGAACTGTTCTCTGTACCCCGATATTGCCGCCTTTATCTCCTGTCGATCACGGAACGTTGCAGCAAGGCTGACGCTCAGAACATCTCCACTATTTGTATTGAACGTAGCTTGTGCCGTTCGGCCTCCATTTGTGACATCATTATATATACCACAGACAGTCAGGTTCTTTTGAGTACCGTCAACAAGCAGAATCATTTCATCCCCCACTTTTTTTTCAAGATCTTGAGCATTGAGGACAGAAACTGCAATTTCCGATTCTGCTTGTGGTGCACGCCCCTCAGCGTAAGTGATGGGAAAGATCGAAAAGTCTCCAAATGTTACTTGCAGTTTCTGCATCGTGTTGTCGTCTGCTATGGTGTCTATCATCCTATTGGTGTATGTGCTATATTTTTCAACATTTGTATCCGCCTCCAGAGCATCCGCAATTTCTGCAGCCTTTCCAGAAACATCCTCTACCTGCGTTTGCATCACTCCGATATTAACATCACAAATTCCCATTCCCATGTATGTGATAAAGCTTTCTGCCGAAATGGTGCTGCTGATATTTTGCGGCACAATCATAATAAAAGAGGAAATAATGATCACCATAAGCATAGTAAGATACAGTTTCTTGCGTGAAAGAACATCTTTGATCCCAAGAAAAACATTTTGGGAAAACATCCTGTTATTACTGAGCAGGAAACATCTGGATGATTTTGCGTTATCCTGAGGTGCACCCAAGCGCACTGCCTGGGCTGCAGATATTTTACGGAAACGCAGCAGAACACCGTTCACATACAACAAAACACTCCCACAAATAAGTATCACTCCCACTAGTCCACAAAACAGCCCCGGTAACCGGCTGCTGCTTTCGCCCATGTACAGACGTATATTGCTCATGAAGGGGAATTGAAGCGGTATGGATGCCAGGAACCCCAGTACACAGGCTGCTGCAGCCATAGTGCCATATTTAGCAATATATAGTTTTTTTATCTCCGATACACGCAGACCAATAGCCTTCAACACGCCTATTTCCTTATAATCCTCTTCAATTTTAGCCACCAGAGAAAAGCGAATACATAAAAATGACACTATAATAACAAGGATACTAATGAATATCAATACAGTGATCATGATTCCATCCGTAATACTGTTTATTACCTTTACTTGATGATAAGTGATAGCAGGCGGTCCATTGGCCGGAAGTTCGGCATTTAAATAGGCGGCTTCAAAAGCGGGAAAAGAAACATTTTCTGCCAGGCAAAACTCAATCAGGTATTCTAACTGCCCGTACTCACGTACTTTTTCAAAATCTGCCTGGCTCACCAGAAAACGCTTGGAGCTTACCAGCGCCGCATTCATGAGAGAATCCCGTAAAAATCCGGCTACTTTAAAGGAAGTTCCGTGAATCGTCACCTTATCTCCAAGTGATACTTTACCTTCCTGCATGTAATAAATGGGGACATATATTTCTCCGTCGGCTGGATTAATGATCTCACCATTTAAATTGAGCAGAAAGTCGAACTTTTCACTCTGCACAAAAAGACCGTTATCCTGTATACTGTCTGCAAGGGTGTCCTTTCCGATAACAATGTCTGCCCCCTCTATGTTAAGGAAATCAAGTACCTGGTAGTCTTCTACACTTTGATTTTTGTCCGCAAAACTTTGCAGCTGCTCCAAATCTATATTACCAGTGTGCATTTGCATATAGTCAAGAGATTTGGCCGAAAGAAGCATATTGTCAATGGCGCCGAACATGTTTACAGTCAGCTCTGCGGCTAAAGCGGTCAGAACTGCGGAAATAAAAATAAATACCGTAATTGTTGTAGTAATCAATTTACTTTTACGCATATCGTTTATAATTATTTTTTTATACATGTTTGGCCCCCTCTTTTTTATCTTCTGGAACGATTGGGAATCGCAAGACAAACATTTTGATATAAGGAGGTGTTGCGTTCGTTACAAAGACTTCACCAGAATGCTGTTCCATCACTTTTTTTACGATAGCAAGTCCTAGCCCGGTTCCACTTCCCGTACTTCTTGAATTACTGCCTGAAACAAATGGTTCAAATATATTTTCGGCTATAGCCTTAGGAATAGCCTCTCCGTTATCTGCAATCTGTATTTCAATACAATCTTGTTTCTCGGTCAGCCCAACATACAAAAGACTGCCCGCAGGGTTATGGCGGATTGCATTTGTCAGCAGATTGCCAAAAGCACGATTAGTTTCCATTGTATCCACTGCACAGAACACAGGATTATCCGGAATCCTCAGCTCTAATTTCATCTGTTTCCTCTCTATTTCACCAAACAATGCAGCACATGACACACGGAGCAGCTCTGCCAGGTCAACCTGCACAAAATTCATTTGATATTGGGATGTACCCAGCTTTGAATAGGAAAGTAACTGGTCGATCAATTGATTTACCTGGCCGGATTTTGTTTTAATTGCCAGGTGGTATTCACGTTGTTTCTCCGGACCATCCACCATATCGCTTGCCAGGGCCCCCGCATATCCGGAAATTGTAGTCATGGGTGTTTTAAGATCATGGGCAATGTGTGAAAAAAGCTGCATTCTCTCATTTTCCATTTTTATTCTTTTTTCTTCCGATTCTTTCAGTTTCCGTGCCATAAAATTAAAGGCATCACGCATTTCACCAAACTCTATTTCTGTTTCAAAGTCCAGTGCTGTATCCAGATTACCCGCCGTAACTTCTTTGAACCCTTCTTCCATTTTCCGCACTGGTTCCATGACTTTTCTGGTAATTCCACGCCCAAAAAGGACAATACCTATAAAATATACAGCAAAAGTAATAAAACTCCAGATAGCTGAGAGGGTGATCTGCAGCGTCATAGTCCCCTCATGCAGAGGAGATGACGCCAGTTCTGAAAAATTCATTCCATTATTCCAGGTAAACAGACTGAACACTATTTCTAATACTAAAAGTGCCAGTGCAACACCAAGAGTGTATCCAATAAAGCTGCGCATAATTACTGCTTTGAAACTACGTTTTTTCTTCAACTGTGCACCTCCAGACGATACCCTAAGCCCCTGACTGTTCCTATAGATACACCACTATCACCAGGCAGTTTACCACGCAATTTGCTGATGGCTACCATTACCGTATTGTCATCCACAATAGTTTTCTCCTGCCAGACAGTCTCATAAATCTGTTGTTTGGTGTATACACGTCCCGGATTTTGCATAAACAGTTTCATCAGATTAAATTCTGTAGCGGTGAGAGGTATCGAACCACCTTCAAAGCTAAGATTACATGCAGAAACATTCATACACAGTTTACCGGTCTTTAGTATGATTTCTTCATGATCCGCACCACCAGTACCATAACGACGTAATTGAGCTTTGATTCGAGCAGTAACTTCCAATGGATCAAAAGGTTTAGTCACATAATCATCAGCGCCAAGATCAAGCCCCAGTATTTTTTCGTGATTTTCTGTTTTTGCACTCACGATAATAATAGGAAGGTCACTGTGTTCTCTCAATCCTTTAATAAGCTGATAGCCATCAATCTCCGGCATCATAATGTCTATAACTGCCAGATCAATCCGCGTGGCTGCTGCTTGTCTAAGGGCTTCTCGTCCATTTTCAGCCTGTATTACTGTATAGCCGTCTTTTTCTATAAATAACCGCAAAAGTTCGCGAATCTCTTTCTCATCATCTACGATCAAAATTGTCTTGTTCATGTTTTTCCTCTTCTTCCCGCTCATCAGCTCTTCACCATGTAAGTCTATTATAACTACACTACCTTTCATGCAGTCATGATTAACCTTAATATTACCTTAAAATTACATTATACAGAAGAAAGATGGAAAAAAACACTTTTATACAATAAAGAACAGCCTGACTCGTGTAGATTCAGGCTGCCCCATAATTTATTAATTCCAGTTGCTTTTAACATCAAATTCTTTTTTTGTAAAATGTCTTATCTCCGTTTAAACCGCCCTACTTTGGTCAGCCTGTTGGGCAGTTTTGGTACTTTACCTGTTGTCTCATGAATAGCATGATCTTCACAGACTGCAGCACACTTTCCACATTTTATACAGTCAAAGGTATCAATCATATGAATAAATCCCGCTTTTCCCTCAATACAGTCAACAGGACACACATCCCGGCACTCCTCACACCCTGTACATGCCAGAGGATCAATGTATATGTTTGAAAAGGAGGTACAGACCCCTGCCGGACAAATTTTCTTCTTCATATGCGACTCATATTCAATTGAAAATTTTTCCATTGCCGTAAGAGATATTTCCGCGGATATCTGGCCCAGTGAACACAACGTAGAATACCCCATTGCTTCCCCTATTTCCTGATTTAGCTCTGCAAATTCTTTTCTTCCTCGTCCTTCTTTGATTTCCTTTTGCATATGGTGAAGCTGTATCAGGCCCTCCCGGCAGAACACACATTTACCGCAGCTTTGTCTCCTTGCATTCAACAATCTATTTTCCGTATGATCAACAATACACTCTTTTTCACTCAGGCACTTTAACACCCCATTTTGAATATTTGCTTCCTCTACGGTCATTTCGCCTATATCCGGCATATGATAACGGTATCCAAGTAACAATGCCTTTGCGCCTGAAAGATCCACAAGATCCGCAACTTTTGTATCGGCCGGCACCTTGATTACCTGCCCTTTATTATACAGATATACCCCTTTCTGGTACTCCTCCTCAAACACATCACATATATCCAGCAAGGTGATCATATGCAGTATTACATTGCCCTTATTTGCCCTGACATTCACAAATTCTGCCGACACTTCAATGCCGTATTCCTGCGCCGACTGATTAAGCCGGCTCGCCAGCTCCTTTTTTTCTTCCGGAAGGCACAGACGTAATTTATGGGTACCCAGTATATCTCCTACAATGCCTATTCCCTGTAAGATCTTTTTTGTTCCAGATGTTAATGCCTCTAACAGAACATAGTCCGTATCTGCATTATCAAGCGCTGCTATAACACTGATCTCCCCCCCGGAAGAATCAATAATTGCACTTAGTTCTTCAAAAATATTGTTACGATGGATACCATAATTCAAAAGTTCTGCAGCTTTTATTTTCTCCAGAGCTTCTTTTTGACTCATTTGCTGTACATTTGTTAAAGCATTCATTCTTTACACCTCCGTCTTTTCCGCATAATCGCCCCATACTCTGGGCTTTGAGATATCCATTCTCAAATCACACTGGAGGCACCGGGATGCTTCACCACATATATCACTTTCGCAAATCCCATAGTCAAAAATCTTAAAATTATCTCTCCTCTTTTCTGCCGGCTCTACAACCACGGACTTCCTTTCTAATTCACTAAATCGAGGTATCTTTCCAATATATGAATCCTTTTCACCTACCGGAGCCAGCACCTCAGAAATATCACCGTCACCGCCTAAATAACGGTCAATCTGGCTTGCCGCTTCTTTTCCAGATTGAACGGCCATAATAACAGATTTCGTGCCGTAAATTACATCCCCTGCAGCAAAAATGCCTGCCACTGAAGTTTGTTTATCTTTCTCTATATCTACAACTTTAACACTGTTTCCCCTGCCCAGATCTAGTCCTGACGCCTCCGTAATGTCCGGTCTTTGTCCTACTGCAAATATAACCGTATCTGCCTCTATACAATGTTCAGAACCTTCTTCCTTTTCAATTACGGCTCTTCTGTTTTCATCAAAAGTAAAGGACTTCACCTTCATCAGTTCTACTCCTGTCACCTTCGTTTCTCCGGTTATACGTTCAAAAGTACGGCCAGAATGCACATGAATGCCTTCCTCTATTGCCTGCTCGATTTCTTCATTATCCGCCGTCATTGCTTCTCTTTTTTCAAGACAGGCAACATGAACTGTTTCTGCTCCCAGACGAACTGCAGATCTGGCGCAGTCAAAAGCCACATTCCCGCCGCCTAGGACAACCACTTTATCTCCCATTTTCGTTTCCTGATTCATACTGACCTTTCTGAGAAATTGTGTGTTGATCAAAACCCCATCAAGATCATGACCTTCCATAGGCAGGACTACCCCCTTATGTCCACCAATTGCCATTAAGACTGCATCATACTCCCGGAGCAAAAGCTCTGGACTTTCTACTTTTACATTGGTCTCCATATGTACACCTGTCTCAACAATGAGGTCTACTTCTTCCTTAACAATCTCTCTGGGCATACGGTAAGCAGGAATTCCATATGCCATCATACCACCCATTGTGGGTAATTCTTCTTTGACCGTCACTTCATGTCCTTGCTTTTGCAGGTAATAAGCTGCACTCAGACCCGAGGGACCTCCCCCTACAACACAGACCTTTTTCCCTGTTTCCGGAAGATGTTTTCCTTTACCTCTCCAGTAAATACCACTGTCATGCTCTGTTGCAAACCGTTTAATTTCCCGTATTGACATTGCTTCGTTTACCTCTTTACGTTTACATGCCAGTTCGCAGACATGGGTACAGATGTAACCCAGTGATTTAGGAAAGGGCAGTTTCTCTCTCAGTACTGCACCTGCTTCATCATATTCCCCATTCTTAACATGGCGGATATACCTTGGAATATCGGTGTGGGCAGGACATGCATGACGGCAGGGAACAACTGCATCTTCCTTTTTCATCTCAGCATCCATCAGCTTATCACGGATTGTTCCCGTTGGACATACTTCTGCGCAGGCGCCGCAAAAGCGGCAGTCTGCATCTTTTAAAAGTTTGTCATGGAGCGTACCTATGTAAGTCTCCATGTCACGCTTCTGGTACTGCAGAACACCTACTCCCCTTAATTCATTACATGCACGCACACAACGTCCGCATAACACGCATCGATTCATATCGTGGATGATCAGTGGGTTATCGGTCTGTTCTTTGAATCCCTTTGTTCTTAGTTTTAATCGTCCTGTTTTGGGTCCAATATATTGAATCAACATTTGCAGTTCACAATTTCCATACTTAGGACAGGTTGTACACTCCTCCGGATGTCCTGCTAAGAGCAGTTCCAGCCCCAGCATCCTCAGCCTGTTAATTTCTTCGGTTTTTGTATGTATAATCAGTCCATCAGCTGCCTTTAGTTCACAGGATGGCACCACCCCTTTCTGTCCTTCCACCTCTACAATACACATTCGACAGGAACCCAGAGGATTCAGGTCCTTATGATGGCATAAATGGGGAATATATATTCCGTGATATAAAGCGGCCTCTAACACATTTTGATTATCGTCTGCCGTTAATGTAACACCATCTATTGTTATTACTGCCATTTTATCATCTCCTTCGTGAAATCATAATAAATGGCAACAGATAGCGATGATGTGTCTCATTTCTCTCTCTTGCCATTTATCCATTCTCTTATCTTAATATTTTATAATAATCTGTTTTCCTTTCAATGGCCTTAGGAAATCCGTTAGCAGGATATCCAAGAATACAGGAGCCTATACCAATATACTTATCTTCATATCCCACTTCCTGCAATAATTCTTTACCCGTCTGGGTATCAAAAGTCTCTTTGATCCGATTGATCCAACGTGCGCCCAGTCCCATGGCATAAGCCGCATTGAGCATATTTCCAAGACAGAGGCTTCCGTCAGGAATCGCGTCTTTCGCTTCTTTATCAGCCAGTACCAGTATAATTGTGGGAGCTCCGTAAAAAACATCAAAACCTTCAGGTGCTCCTGCAATTTCAGCATTTAATTTACAGAGTCTCTGCAACCATTCTTGATTCTGTACCACAATAAAAACAGCCGACTGTTTATTCCCGCCGGAAGGTGCATTCATCCCTGCTTGGAGAACTTCCTGAAGTTCCTCGTCACTGATCTGGCGGTTCTCAAATTCCCGCACACTTCTTCTGTTTTTAATATCTTCAACTGTTGAATTCATGTTAATCCTCCTCAACAAACTCTGCGGCACTCATACCCGCAATCCTTCCGGTATTTACTGCATATCCCATGGAATTTCCAGGCAAAAGGAACATATAACTGTCGTCATAGATATTACAGGAATCCGCACCTGCAGCATAAAGTCCTGTTATGGGTTCGAACTGTTTATCACATGCCTCACAGTTTTCATTAATTCTGATTCCACCTACAGTGCCATAGCCTCCCGGACATATTCTTGCACAATAATAGGGGGCTTTGGCAATGGGTCTTAAATATCTTCTTGGTTTAAAGAATTCCTCATCCACACTATCGCAGAAATCATTATATTCATCTACCGTCTCAAGCAGATTATCTACATCGATTCCCGCCAGTTCTGCCAGTTCCTCAATGGTGTCCGCCACATATAATTCTGAATTACCATTTTCTTTTGCCATATTGATTCCTTCAATAAAGTCCGATACATCAGGATCCGGGCGAACAAGACTAACATTATCCACACCATTTCTCATATAGTACTTGGCAATGGAGGAGTCAATAATGGAAAATCCGCTGCGGTCAAGCTGATGAGATACTGCATTAGACAAATACGTGGCATTCTGCATATGATCTTCATTCATAAAACGTTTACCTTGCTTATTTACCAGAAGATTTGGCTGGCTCATTACATTACTGATACTGCCCGGAAGTTCATCAATCCCTACAATAGATGCTGCCTGCTCAATGCGCACCTGCATTTTATCAGCACCTGCTTCCCAGGCCATCTTCAGACCATCTCCCATTATTCCCGGTATGGCAAAGTTGAACATATCCTGTCCCTGTATGTACCCTGTCTCCTTTTCAATCATGTCTTTATTACACCCTGCTCCGCCGGTACAAATGATGGCTGCCCTGCAGTCCACCCTGACTTCTTCGCCTTGATTATCCGCCGCCAGAACTCCTGTCACCTTACCGTCCTCCATGATAATCTTTTTGGCCGGGGTCTCCAAAAGGAACTGTACCCCTAGTTCCAAAGCTCTATCGTATAGAACTTTGTTCATAAAGGAAGCTGCACGGGGACCGATTCCTGAATCCGTTTTGACAATATGCCAGGTTGGCTCTGATTTAGGGAAATACCTGAACGCACCTTCAAATTCCACGCCCATATCTTCCAGCCACTCTATTGTTTCAGCAGACTGCTCAAAATATCTTTTCACCAGTCTTGCATCCACATTGTAATGAGTGTACTCCATAAACAGATTAAAAGCTTTTTCCACAGTAATATCCTGCATATTCTGCTTTTGATATTTTGTGCCTATGCCAAGGGGTCCCATCCCCATATTTGCTGCCCCGCCGACTGCTGAAGCCTTTTCCAGAACAATGACCTCCATGCCGTCTTCTGCTGCCTGCACTGCTGCAGACAGACCTGATGGTCCTGCTGCAATTACACAGATCTGAGTCTTATATTCTTTCATCCTCTTTTACCTCTCCTTTTCTTCAAAAGCTATTGCTTTACCTGTCTTTGCTGATTCCCGTACAGCTTCCATAACAGAAAGAACTCTGCGAACTTCTTCTGGTTTGACCACGACCTCTTCTTCCCGGTAGAACGCTTTTAGAAAATGTTCAAAATAATTTCTGTGGCTCACATCCACTTCAGGTAACGCTTCATGACTTAAAAGTCCCGGTGACGGAGGTCCAAAACTCCTTGTCGGTCCTGCCGCTGTCATGGTAATTTTCCCGGGCACATTTTCAAGCAGATGACTGGTTCTGATGATTTCCCCATCACCCCCAAATTCATCTATAACCGCTGAGCCTTTTGTTCCCCCGATGAACCATGCCCGCTTTGGTGTCAGATAGTAGGTTCCCAGTTCTATTTCAGCCAGAATGCCATTATCAAATTTCATGAGGATTTTAAAATAATCATCTACTTTTTCATTAATGACATTCTGAACATCTGCATAAATAGAGAGAATCTTAGCATCCACCATGTCCAGTATCTGATCAATCAAATGTACGCCCCAGTCATACAGCATTCCGCCTCCCATTTCGGGGTACACATGCCAGTCGTGCATATTACCGTTCACACCATATAACTGGGATTTAATTACATATATATCACCCACAAGATTGCGGTCGTAAACCTCTTTCATCGTCCGATAGTCTTTATCCCATCGTCTCTGCTGGTGCACAGTAAATAGTACATGATTTTCTCTGCACACTTCCACCATCTCATCAAATTCAGCTACGGTCATTGCGGCCGGTTTTTCACAAATGATGTCTTTCCCTGCTCTTGCCGCTATTTTTACCATTTCACAATGACTGGGATTTGGCGTGGATATCATTACCACATCTATTTCTGCCTGACTCAGCATATCCTCTATATCAGAATAAATTTTTACACCCTTAGGTGCATCTTTTAGTTGTTCAGGATTGATATCGGCTACAGCCACCAGTTCAATTTCATCAAACGTTTTCAGCATGTCAGCATCACAATGCCCCATAAATCCGAATCCTACAATTCCTAGTTTCATCTTACTCATAAGAACCTCCATGAATGTATTTTATAATGCAAGGCTTAAAGATAAACTTCTTTACCCGTTTCAGCAGATTGATAAATAGCATCCAGAATCTGTGTAACAACAAATGCCTGCTCCGGTCTGACCAGCGGTTCTGTGTCATGAATAATCGCATTTAACCACTGTTCTTGTTCTCGGACTGCTTCTGCTGCTGCGCCGCCTTCAAAGAAATCTACAACCCCTGCCGGTGAAATTGTTTTTTCCATCAGTTGATTATGTTCAATTGTATTATAGATTAATTCATCCTTAGGATAACTGCCTCCGTGGTGTATCTCTGCACCTCCCTTTGTTCCGCACAGGGTAGTAGATGCCTCCATGGATTTCAACACATTTAATGCCCATGATGCCTCCAGATAAATGGTGGCACCGTTCTTCATTTTTATGAGACCAAATGCCGAATCTTCCACTTCAAATGTTTTTGGATCCCATGGCCCGAACACATTTCCATCCGGTCCGTCTTCCTGACGTCCAAGTTTATAGAATACCTGCCCAGATACTGACACTGGTTCATAATTATTCATCATCCACAAGGTGATATCCAGCGCATGGGTACCAATGTCAATTAATGGTCCTCCTCCCTGTAGTGCCTTATTTGGAAATACGCCCCAGGTGGGAACCGCTCTTCTTCTCAATGCGTGTGCTTTAGCAAAATAAATTTCCCCAAGTTCACCGGCTTCACAGGACTGATGGAGGGTCGTAGTATCATCTCGCAGACGGTTCTGGTAACCAATAGTAAATTTCTTTCCAGATTTTTTCCATGCTTCCATCATTGTTCTCGCATCTTCCGTATTATGTGCCATAGGCTTTTCACACATGACGTGTTTGCCCGCTTCAAAAGAAGCCACAGTAATAGGACAGTGAGTCACATTTGGTGTGCAGACATGAACCACATCAATTTCCATTGTTTTATCTGCCAGCATATCTTCATAATTGGTAAATGTTTTTGCCCCTTCTGCTCCATATTCTTTTGCCGCTTTCTCCGCTCTGTCCGGCAGTATATCACAGAAAGCCACAATCTCTGCTTTATCTTCATGTGCTTTGATAGAAGGCATATGTTTTTGATTTGCAATACCTCCACACCCTACAATTGCTATTTTTATCTTACTCATTTTTTTCCTCCTGATTTTAATCCTTAGGCTTCTATTGCCCTTCTTAATGCTTCCTGATGCCTCCGCACCTGTTCAATACTGTCTACTTTTTGCTCTGCTCTAAGATGCTCTCCGCCTTCATATTCAGTACTTAAATATCCTTGATAACCGGCTTTTTTATACGCCTCCACAACTGCCGGGATGTCAACTGCCGTTTCAACATAATGTTCATCCGTGTTATAACATTTTGCGTGGGTATGGAATATGTAATCAATATTATCAATCAAATCCTGAGGCTCTGACCAGGAGTAGGTAAAGGAGCTGTTTCCATAGGCAAGATCTGCCTCACCTCCGCCTGCCGCTTTGATGGCATTCATCATTTCCCCCATCCCATTTGCCATACGGTATTCCATATTTGCCTTGCCAAGATTTAAATCGTATTTTATTTTTACAAACCCTTTATCAATTCTCTGTGCATACGCATCATCTATAATTTTTATACACTCTTCCTTAGCGCCTCGTCTTCTTGCTTTATCACGCACTACATCAGGAATATTTTTGCAGAAGATTCCTAAATCAGGAATAAACCCAAAATACTTGGTTTCTGTGCGATGAATCATTTCCATATAACCGTCAGCCCATCCTGAATTGAGTGAGAACGGTGCATGCACTTCCAGTCCGATTTTTACATTCACTTCCCGGGCATACTCCAGACTCCCCTCTATTACATCCATTGGCGTAGATACCAGTGTCCTCAAATTACGAAAGCCTAATAATGAGGCCATGCGTAAATCCCTCTTCATCATATTGATCTGTTCACCCAGGGAAAGCATTCTGTTATCATAAAGATGATTCTCCAAAAAGGCATCGTAGCAGACCGGCTCCAGTCCGTATTTATCCAGCCATCCAAACCATTTATTCCTAAACGCTTCTGTCTCAATGGGCTTTGGGAAACGGCGTATCATCTGTTCTGCCAAGAGTTCCACTCCGGTGGCGCCTGCCTTAGCTGTTTCCCTGAGACATCCCTCAAGGTCCAGCTGCCCGTTATAATATTCGTCCTGATAACTATACAGGGAGACACTTCTTTTAATATCGTAACTCATTTTATTTCCTCCTACTCAATGGTAAAATTGGTTTCACAGACTGCCTCCACCTGAAAAGGCATATAAGACGGATCAATTACCTGTATTGCGATCAGATGATGCTCTCCTTTTGCAAGCCCTCCCGGTTCAACAACTAATACGGTGGCATAATCACCAAACTCCCAACGATAGTCTGCATCTACCACTGTTCGCATCTCTTCTAAAGTAAAGGATTCACCATTAACCGCCAAACGGATATCTTCTCTTTTTATCTCTTTCCCATCCATATTTATCTTTATATCTCTTACAATAGATAAGGTAATCCCTCGGTAATACTGGGCTTTGAACTGAAACTGATATCCCGTGACTGTACCGTTTTCTTCAATATTGGTAAAGCCTTTGGGATTATATATTTGTCTTCCTGCCATTGTTTCTCCTCCTAAATCACATATTGTTTTAAGTATTTCTGGCTTAATATCAATGATTCTTCCACTCTCTCCTTAGACCCTTCAAATGCTTTGTCTTCGATCTCCACACAGGTATACCCCTCGTATCCAATGTCTGTCAAAGCAGATACATAACGACCCCAATCCACATCTCCCAGTCCCGGAAGTTTCGGTGACATAAAATCAAGCGGATAAGCCATAATTCCACATTCATTCAGTTTGTCCTGATATACTTTTATGTCCTTATAGTGCACATGAAATATTTTCTCCTTAAACTCATACATTGGTTTAATATAGTCAATCATCTGCCATACAAAATGGGACGGGTCATAATTAATTCCCAAATATTCGCTATCTAATAATTCAAATACTTGTCTCCAGATTTTCGGAGTTGTCATCAGATTTTGTCCTCCCGGCCACTGATCTGCTCCAAATAGCATAGGACAATTTTCAATTGCAATTCTCACCTTATATTCTTCGGCGACTTTGATAATTGGAGGCCATATCTCTTTTACTAAATCCAAATTTTCCTCTATAGTCTTGTTTTGCTCTCTTCCGATGAATGTAGTAACCATTCCCACGCCCAGTCTGCTGCTTGCCTGAATCAAAGTCTTTAAATGGTTTACCGCTTCATTACGTTTTTCTAGATTGCCGTCCATAGTATTGGGATAATAGGCTAAAGAAGAAATTTCAACATTATTTTCTTTACAGCAGGCTCGAATATGCTCTGCATATTCATTATCTTCTAACACTCTGGCAGCATCTATATGGCTTACCCCAGCATACCTTCTCTCTGCTTTTCCCTTGGGCCAGCATGCCGCTTCTACACATTCATATCCCATCTTACCAGCAGTAGCTATCATTTCTTCAAACGTATAAGAGTCCAGTATTGCTGATACAAATCCAAGTTTCATTTTTACTTTCCCTCCGTTTCTCTTTTAATAAAATTATAACGAAAGAGGTATGAAAAAGCTTTCTTTCAATTAACCTTATCCTATACGTCTTTTGCTCCTTTTCTATGACAGTGCAAAAAGAGAGGACAAAAATCATGCTATGATTTTTGTCCTCTCTTTTTTTAATATTGATACCGGATATCGATCAGTCTGATTTCATGAGCTTTGAGTCTTGTGGTAATATCCAGGATACCGTTGATTACATTCCGCTTATGTAATTCTACCTTTGGCATGGCACTCTGACGAAGATAATAAACTTCTTCACTGGATAACTGCCGGATATATTCCATGTCCTTCCACGTATCTTGTACACTTCCATTTTCCTCATTAATATAAAACAATCTAACCAGATAATTCCCGTTTTCTACATTTTTGATACTGAACTGCAGCTCAATGTCCTTATGATCCTCGTATAGTTTACCCATATCTTCAATGGTTATTTCCTGCTCTTCAATCAGATTATACCTATAGGTCAGAGGCTTGCTGTTGTGGCATACAATGGTATAATTCCCTTTTCCGTTTGTAGTAAGCAAAGCATTTTCCGTCTTACCAAGCAACTTTGACTGGGTAAAATTCAGGAAATGAAATGCATAATATGAAGGCTTTTTGATTGAGTCCTGTGTCATCAGCCCGCTATCCCCGTACAATATCCCCTCGCTGTCATAATACTCTGTACAGATATCCGAAGCATGCCAGTACCCCATCATGCTTACATTTCCAATAGATTCAATGCAGGTCTTTAGCACAAATGCTGCCTGAGCAGGACTATCGCTGATGCAGTTGCGATTAGATATAGTGTAATTCCACTCTGAAATATGGAGCTCTTTTTCCCCATACCCCTCATCTTCCAATACTTTTTTAAATATATCAACCTGATTTTTCAAAAAACTTTGATCTAGAGAACGCTTATCGTAATACATATTGTTCTGTCTGATTAATTCATAGGAATAGGCATATGCGCTGATAAAGTCAGGCTGAATGCTTCTGCTTTTCCAATTCTTTAGCAGCTCACGATACCGGTAACGGTCATATCCCATGGCAAAACCTGCTCCGCCCACTTTAATGCCATTTTCTACCCCTTTTAATGCCCGATATCCGATTTCAAAACATTCAAAATACCATCCATCTTCATCCTGCATATTCAGTCTTTCATCTTTCCATAGCTCAAAATACCAGTTCTGTAATTCGTCCGGTCCATAACGATTGAGGAGGTGTCTGGCAAACTCTTGCATAACCAACTGATAGCTGGCATTATCCTGAAATATAATCTCATTAGCTTTTTCCGCCATTGGTGCATTAATGGAATAGGTGACATGAATTGGTTTGAATGATAATTCTATGTATGGTTTTATCTTATTTTTCACCAAAAAATCAAGTGCTCTTTCAATACGGCTGAAATTATACTGTCCCTTATCATACATATCTGCAGTAAACACATTCCATATTCTTGCATAGCCAAATCCAGTCTCCTGTTTCAGCATCAGAACTTGTTCCTGCACTGTACTGTTCAGGATAACTTCCATACTTCCTATATTCATGATTTGGCACCAGTTCTTGTGATAATCTACGGCATTTTGTAAATCCACCTCAAACCGTTTTACCTCATCTGTCTGTATATCCTCAGCCTCTATTATTTTGTTTTCCAGATAACTTTCAATTCTTTTTTGTATCTTCTGTTCTTCTGACTCACTATTTTCATCTTTTTTATCGCCTTCATGCATTTTTGCACGATAAGCAGAAGGTGTTACTTCATAAGCCACCCTAAATGCTTTGTTAAAAGCTGCTGATGTTGGAAATCCATGATCCATAGCTATTTGTGTAATCCGCTTTTCTGAATGCACTAAATCATCAAGAGCGTGGAACAGACGTATTTTATTTACATAATCCTTAAAGCTGATTCCAAACTGCTTTTTTACGTATTTTGAGAGATATGCATTAGAAAGATATAGCTGCTTAGCCAGATCACTCAGCCTGATCTGGCGATTATAGTTTTCATCAACATATGTCTGAACAGCAAATATACGGTCATTCTCTGAATTCACCTGATTTTTGATACGCCTGTCCTCCGATGTTATGAGGAAATGGGTAATCAAAAAATATACTGCTTCGTAATAATAGCTGTTCAGTTTCAAAATCCCTTCATTTTCTTTTTCAAAATATTTATTTAATATATTGTCTAAAATTACATTTAGTTGAGTATAAGAACTATTGTTATCATAGGAGGAATTGCACCAGAACAGGATTCTGTCCATATGAATCATTTCCGTAAGCATACCGTAATTGATCTGAAAGCTGGCCCAAAATAGGTCTTTTGCCAGTTCACAGACAGAATGCCTTCTGTTGGAATTTATCAAAATCATATTTCCTCTGGAGAGCTTATATTTTTCTGTCTCGACCTGAAGTTCCATCTTTCCCTCAAGAACATAAATTATTTCAATATCCTGATGAAAATGGGTCTGGCATGTCTTATCTGCACTAAATTTAAAATCCATGATTACATAGGGGTCTTTCATCTAAGCACTCCTTTCAGCGTCTATAATAATGACGGGTAATATAGTCATTTTACAACAGCTGACAGAAAAAGAACAGAGATTAACACGGCTGAAGTACATCCCAGTGTTCTGCCAGTTTCCCCTCAGCTATTCTATAAATGTCAACTACTCTGCACTTCGTTTTCCCCTGACTGTCCACATTTTTCAAATAAACTGCTGCCATATCCTCTTCTTCAATAATTTTGATAATATTGAGATGAAAGTCTGGTTCCGTTTCAAATTTTATTTGAAACCCCTCCATCAATGCTTTTCTGCCCTGGTCAAGCCCAGGATTATGCTGAATATAGTTTTCTGCAACATATTTATTGGCTGATTCTATGTTATGTTCATTAAAAAATTCCTGATAAAATTTTGTGATTAATTCTTTGTTATTCATTTTTTATTCCTCCACGATTATCTACATTTTTATAAATAGCAAGTATGACCGCCGATATACTCATTCCTATTACTGCAATTTTGTATACATTGTTAGTGGATACCTCACCAAAAACTAATTCTGCAGTAAAATTAAGAATAATGGGTGATATGACTTGCCCAATACACATCAAACATGTAAGAAATGCTGCTGCCATAGCTGTTGTGGCAGGCTCTACCGCATTTGCCACGTCAACCATTGCCTGAGGGATAAATATGCCCTGTGAAGCTCCGCAAAACACAGCGGCAATCATCAGTATTCTATAATTTGAAGGAAATGCAATCAGCAAAATGCCTCCTGTACTAAAGCAAAGCATAGCCACCGGAAGTGAATATTTACCGGTCAGTTTTGATATACGTCCCAAAACAATGCCTATTATGATCTGAATCCCGGAAAATATACCGTTGAGTATCCCTGCCTGAGAACTATTCCCGGCCAGACTCCCCCCCATATGCATAGCAATGTTTGTGGTAAAAGTAATCAAAAACAAAAGCTCTAGCAAACCAAAAAAAGATGTAATAAATACCTGCTTATTTAATTTTATTTTTTTGGCATTCCTTACCGTCACCACACCCGTATCCGGTAATAATAATGCGATCACAAACATGGAAGCAAAACCAATGATATGCAGGTAATAAGTGTATTGAAACCCAAATGTTCCCAGCTTTCCTCCTATAGTGGAAATCAAGACCATTCCGGCACCCACACTGGCCGCTTGTATTCCCATAACAGTGACCCGCTTTTCGCCTTCAAAAAATTCAGCAACTACAGCGGTATTCAGTGTGCATGCCAATCCAAGACCAATACCGTATATTAAACGAGATACAAACAACAGCCAGAAATTGTCTGCCAAAAGCGGTAGAAATCCAGAAACTCCTGCCACAAATCCTGCAAATACTAATAATTTCTTTTTACCAATGATCATGACCAGACTGCCTGAAAGAAGGGCCACGATCATCGACAGTAATGCCGGTGCTGTAATCAGCATTTGTATGAAACTTCTGTCTATCTGGGAAAAATGCGCTCCTATTTGTCCGAGAATAGGAGCTACGCCAAACTGCAGTCCCTGAATAAACGAAATGGCTACAATTGAAACAATAATACTTACTCTATTTCTATGCGCCAATTTTACTGCAACTTTGCTTTCATTCCTTTTCAAAACTGAATCCTTGAAAAATACATTTACCAGTGTAATTTTTCACTTCTTCCTGACCATTCAGAGCGCGTATGGCACCGGCAGCCATTGCCTCCATTTCAAACTCCCCGGGATATACGCTTATGGGTGCAATCCATTCACAGACATTTTTGATCTGCCCCACCAGGTCTTTATTTCTTGCCATACTACCGCCTAAAAGTATGCCATCAATGTTTCCATGCAAGACTGCAGCCATTGCTCCGATACTTTTCTGAATCTGATAAATCATGGAATTCCATAACAACAATGCATACTGATCTCCATTTTCAGCCCGCCCAATCACCTCCAAGGTATCAGAAGTATTAAGATGGCTTACAAAACCTCCGTTTTTAGTACATAGTTGTCTGACTTCTTTTATCTCTTTTTCTTTTGCATAATTGAGCAGGTCAGACACAGAAATACCGCCACATCTGGTCGGCGCCATAGGGCCCTCACCCCCAACTATATCAAAACCATCAATCATTTTTCCTTTTCTGTGTGCGGATACAGATATACCGCCTCCAATATGACACACAATAAAATTACAGTCTTCGTATTTTTTGCCTTCAGACGCAGCATGCTGAATTGCCGTTTCCTTTAAATTCAAAGCGTGGAGATGGATTACACGATATACTCCTTTTATCCCTGTTACTCTTGCCAGATCCTGTAACTCATCTACATCAGGCGGATTTACTACAAATGCCGGAACACCATTTTCTTTTGCAAAATCATAGGCCAGACCCGGGCCTAATATTGCCGGGTGCTGCACGCCATTAGCTCCTTCTCCTGCATGTTTTAATACCAGTTCATCAATCTTATATGTACCGCCCTCCATCGCCAGAAGTCCTCCTCCTCTGCCAACAGTTGCAGTAATTCCGTCTAATGAAATTTTTTCCTTAGACAGCATATTCAAAATAGTGGATCTGCGATAGGAGAACTGTTCTGAAATGGCATCAAATTGTTCCAGCTGTTTTGCATCATGGCTGACACTTCTGGAAAAAATCTTTTTATCGTCCTCAAACAAAGCCACCTTAGTAGAGGTGGAACCTGGGTTAATGGTAAATATTTTGTTTTTACTCATACTTTCACTCCCTTTTATGCTCCGGCCCTTATAACAAGCATAGCTACATTTCCCAGCATTTCATCCACAGGTGCACTTCTGGAAAAATCACATACCGGTCGCGAAAATCCCTGAAGAACGGGGCCGTACGCATTTGCTTTTCCAAAAATCTGAATCATCTTGACCCCGATATTACCTGCATGCAGATTGGGGAAAACAAGTATGTTCGCTCTGCCGGCAACCTCACTTTCCCTGTTAACTTTTTTTGCAGCTACTGAAGGAATAATTGCCGAATCCAGCTGGAACTCACCGTCAATTTTTATTTCAGGTCTGATACGTCTTACTATATCTACGGCTTCTTTTATGACCTCGATGCTTTCATGCTCAGAGCTGCCACAGGTGGAAAATGCCAGCATTGCTACCCTTGGCTCCCATCCCAATAAAGAACTTGCTGTATCTGCCGATGATATGGCAATCCCTGCTAAATCTTTTGCATCTGGCTGGGCTGTAATTGCACAATCCGCAAGTCCCAGCATACTTCCCTGTGAGCCTTTAAACCCATTGATTTCTGCAATTCCGAGGCTGGAGACACTTTCCACGCCTTCTTTTAATCCTATTATGCTGATTGCTTCAAAGATAACATCACCTGTTGCGTATTCCTTGCCTGCAGCTACACAATCTGCTTTTCCCAGTTTTACCAGAAACATAGCACAACGAACTGGATCTTTTGTCTTCCGAATTACAGCTTTTTCGGTGAAATCTGTAAATTTTTTTATATATTCAGCGGCTAAATTTAAACCATTTTCTTCATTCTTGTGGTCAAAAAAGGTAAAGTCTTCTACGTCAATCTGGTTCTTTTCTGCTATCTCTACAATATCTTCCTCAACACCGATCAACACCGGCGTTCCTATCCTGTTTTCCACAACACCTCTTGCGGTTCTTAGGATATCCACATTATATGCCTCAGGAAAAACAATCCTTTTGGGATTTTTTCTGGCTTTCCCCATCATATTTATTAAAAATTCATTCATTGCAATTCCCCTATTCTTCCAAAAGACCCATTACATAATCGACTGCTTCTCCAAATGTTTTGCAGCGCTTAAATCCCAGATATGGTACTTCAACATCAAATTCATCTTCCAAATAAGTAGTCATCTGTGAATAATGTACGGATTTAGGACTAAATTGTACAAACTCAGTTTCCTGATTTAACGTATCCGGTTCAGCTTTCCATATATCACTTGCTCTTTCAATAATTTTTTCCAATATCTGCTCTTTCATCTTCATTCTCCTATCTGATTACAATATCTCCATCACGAAATCTGGGCGGGATAACCGGAATCTGCAAAAATGATTCGTATGCACCGCCTGTATACACAATGTGGTTACCTTTATTGTCTGTATTCCACATAAGAGGTTCAAACCACTCATCTCTTATATATCTGCCGGAAATCTGTACACGCAGCTGCTGCCCTTTATGCCATAATCTGCTGGTCGGAACAATTTCGATATCCACGGGTACGATTTGCCCCGGTTCCAGTTTTTCATCGCAGGTATGGGCCTGGACAGGGCAATAATCTGTAGACAGCTTCTTGTCAAGTTTTCTTCTGGAAACCCGCATTTTTCCCCAGGCTCCCGGATGTTTTTCCCCAAAGAGGGTGATGGGCAGAAATTCTCCATCCGTACTTAATTTTTGTATATTAACAAATAAATCCATATCATCATAACTTTCCGCTGCCACATAAAGTCGCAGCTTCATATACCCGGTCAATTCTGTGTCTTCTTCAAATCTGTAGTCAAAAGTCACCTCTCCTGTTTCACTGGCATATTTTACACAGGCTTTGTTTTGTACCGGTTCTTGTTTCATTGACTGATCCTGAACATCCAGATACAGCTTCTTATACTCTGTTCTTTTCAGAGGAAATGTCTCTTCCGCACGATTGTCTGCAAAGTTAAATTCTCCTACATCCTGCACATCCAGTCTAATCTTTGGGGTCAACTCCCAACCATTTCGCTCCAATTTTAAATACCTGGCAAAAAACTTTTCCAGATCTTCCAAATTTTCATTGCTATATGCATCAGGCCACTCAAAATTCCGATGAGCTCTCAGCCATTTCCTGCGGGACTTACATTTCCTGAATGCGTTAAAAGATCCTCTCAGATGAAAATGATTCCAGCATGCTGTCTGATATACAGGTATGGTAACTGCTTTAAAATCCGGGTTTTTATCCTGCCAGTATGTACAGTCTATAAATGGATATTTTTCAAGGTTATCCGGTGTACTGTCCATGTAGTTAGGTCCGCATGCTTCCTTCATGACCAAACGTACAAATGTATGGGCAGGTATTCCCCCCTCACAGAGCGATTCTCTGTACATATCTGTTGTTGATTCCCATGGAGCAATACAGGATAAATGTGGGGGGTTTTGTGATGCAATCCTCCATTGGGTCATTGCCACACAACTGTTTCCTGACAATGCAGTCCTGCCATTACTCCAAGGCTGCTTTGCAGCCCACTCAATAAAATCAAATCCATCCTTGCCGTCTTGTGTACCGAACTGAACAAAATCCCCCTCTGAATGTCCGATTCCTCTCGGATCAACATTTGCCACTGCGTATCCCCTGCGGCACCAGTACCCTGGATCTGCACTCTCGAACTTAGACATATCCGATACAGTATGGGGCGGCACACCCATGATCTGCCACTCCGACTGTCCCTCAAAAGGACGCTTTCCATAAAAACTCCAGGATATAATCAAAGGATATCTTTCCTCTTTTTCCGGTTTATAAATATCAACATAAATGGTAATCCCATCACGCATTTTGACCGGAACATCCTGCATACAGATAATTCCGTCTTCAGGACTGTATGTTCTATGATTCAATGGTGGCTGAATCTTGGCATACTCCCTTTCCTCCAATGACATTTCCTTAAATTTCTCCGATGTACAGGGCGTCATCATCTTTGTCATATAAATTTCGATCTGCTCCCCCGACATCTCTACTGTCTTTGTTATTCTAGCTTTCTTATCTGACATTTTCTATTCCTCCATGATTTGATTATGTATATGTAATCCCTCTATATTGTCCCCCTGTCGCTTGAATATCTATTTATGGACTTGCATAAAAGGAAGGACTACACTATAATATTTCTTGAAAATATCTATATTTAAATTTATTGCAATTCGACAATTTAGAACAGTACACATTCCTTGATTGTGTTTGATTTTGAACACATTTAACTAATCTGTCCTATTTAGTAAGGAGTTTTTAATGGAATCAACTTCAAAGAAAAAGGCAACTAAATCCGAACAGACTCGTAATAAGATTATTGATCACTATCTGGATTTGATTACCCAAAAAAGATGGGATAGAATTTCTGTCAAAGAGCTTTGTATTGAAGTAGATATAACCAGAGGCACTTTTTATCAGTATTTCAATGATATATATGATCTTATGGAGCACATTCAAAATTATTTACTTTCGGACATCCATAAACGATATAATTCTATTACCTATAACATGCCCTATGGCAATACGTCTCACCACTTTAAGGATTATTTTGATTTCTCTCCACCCCCTACACTGCTCTACTGGTTTGAGTTCTGCAAAGAAAATAAAAAAGCTGTTGGAGCATTGGTGGATCCCAATTTAGGCAGTGCGTATTTTGTACAGAAAGTGAAAGGTATTTTGACAGAACATATCAACCTGATGATGGACAATGACGGAATGCCCAGAGATTCTTTAAGACAGCACTTTACGAAAGTGTTTGTTGAGCTACATTTTTTAGCAGCCAGAACATGGTTGGAATCCAACGAAGCTGACTTTCTTTCCATACAAGAAATCATTAATCTGCTAAACACCATGAGAGTCGGCGCTAGTTATTTGTCCTATAAGGAGCAAACAGAGCCTGATTTTCATTCTATAATGGACATACAGAAAATGACAGAATAGAGGTAGATTATGATTGTAGGTATAGGCACAGATATTCTGAAAATAAGTAATATCGAACAATTAATTCAAAATAGTGATGATCCTTTTATTAAAAAAACCTATACACAAAGGGAACTGGATCTGATACACAGCCGTACAATTCCGGCTGCCAGCTTTGCTACAAGATTTGCAGGTAAAGAAGCTGTATTTAAATCCTTGTCAATATCTTGTGATGAGCTAAGTAAATGGTGCGACATTGAAATTCTAGAAAATAAAACAGGGCAGCCTGAAGTCATTTTACATGATAAGGCTGCCCGTATTGCAGTTGAAAAAAATATTACGCACGTTTTAATTTCTTTGTCTTATGACTCTGAATATGCAATAGCATACGCCACAGCGCTGTCAGAGTAAAGAAGCCGCTTTGGCTAAATACAGTCCTTTATGTAGGCTCTCATCTCTTCCAGTCTTTTTACCCCAGAATTACTATCTTCACGGGAAAGAGAACATGCTGCACAAATAGCACCAATGTTAAGGCCCTGCTTCAATTCCATTTTTTTGTATGCTGCATAAATTACTCCGGCACAAAATGCATCGCCGGCACCTGTAGTTCCTTTAATGAATGCTTTAGGAAGGTTAAAGCTTTTCACCTTTACTCTTTCACCGGTTTGACAGTTCAAACCATAACCACAGGATGGAGAATGTATTACTCCCCATTTTCCGACACCAAGTTCTCTCACTTTATCCAGCCCTTCCCAGACAGCGTCTTCTATCATCCCTTGCTCATCATACATCTGTATTTCTGTCACCCCGCTGGCTTCTACTTCGTTTGCCACAAAATAATCCGTATACTTTAATGCGGGCCAGACCACCTGCTTATACCGAATCCCTTCTTCTGAGACCATATCTATTGAGGTCTCCATCCCTTTTCGTTTTGCCTCGGCAAGAACCCTTGCTGCTCTGGTTCCATATTGAGCATCCACTTCATCTAGTGTACCAAGTAAAAGCAGATACTCTAAATGAAACAAATCTGTATTAAGACTGTCAAAATCTATATGTGCTTCATTAAAAGATAAACTGGTTCCCGGATCAAAGAAAAATGTCCTTTGCTTACTCTCTTTTTCGGTCATGGCAAAAGAAACTGCAGTTCTTCCGTCTTTGCTTATATGCGTGGTATCAATATTTTGATATGCACTTAATGTATCAATAATAAATTCTCCATTTTTATCTTCACCAATCAGTCCGGCAACCATTACCCGCAATTTAGGATCCATTCTTGCAAGGTCAATAATGAGATTATTCGCCCCGCCTGTATGTGGTTTTGGATCGTACATCCATGTAAGATTTCCCCTTTTGGGATAAAGATCTATGGTATACCCCATATCGGCAATGAGATTACCGGCAACCGTAATTCCTTTTTGGTTCATTGGCACATCCTCCTATTTCGCCCCGGGATACTCGTTGCAAAGCAGCCGATAAGGTTCTTCATCTTCTTCAATTTCCGGAAATCTTCCCACCTCTTTGTTATAAAAATAATTATCTGTATTATCGTCATTACACATAGAAACTTCTCCCAAAAGAACTGGTCCAGTCCCTTCTTCAACCGAAAAATCATGATACAGTCCTCTTGTAATGGTAATACTTTCTCCCGGAGTCAGCCTGATACTGGTTCCTGAAGGAACTTCATATTTTCTCCCGTCACTATGTACCACTACATCTGTATCTGCAAATTTACCCTCAGCATCAGAATTATGCACACGAATCAGTACGTTACCTCCGCCCCGGTTGATAATATCCTCCATTTTAAAGGAATGATAGTGCATTTGCGCATACTGTCCCTCATTAAGCATCAGTAATTTTTCTGCATATGGTTTCTCATAACTGTTGTCATGTATATTACCATTTCTCAGGGTGATTAAAGAAAAGCCTGTGCGTTCAAAATCTCCCAAACCAAAATCGGTGATATCCCATCCAAGCATATTCTCTCTTATCTCATCATACTCTTTGCCCTTTGTTCCCCATTTTTCTGGGTTCCAGCTGCAAAAAGGCGGAAGCGCTATCTGGTATTTTTGTATCATTTCTTCCATGTTTTTCAACGCCTTATTGATTTCTGAACGTTTCATTACTGTCCTCCTACTTTTTTAATGAGAAGATTTCCATTGCTTCCTTAACATTTTCCTTCATTGCTTCCATCCCAATCATTGGGATATCATGATAAAAAATATTTTCATCCTTATTTTTCAGGAGAGACTCTTTTACTGCCTTGCCACCTGCCAATGTCATATAGGTATAATAATTAATTTTTCTGACTCCGTTCTTTACTGCTGTCTGGAACTCTTCCCGACTGAGACCCGAACCGCCATGCATAACAAATGGAATATCTATTTTGCTTTTGATTTTCGTAATTCGTGTTAAATCCAGTACAGGCTTTTGTGTATAGATTCCATGACTTGTTCCAAATGCAATAGCCAGAACATCCACCCCTGTACGTTCCACAAAATCTTTGGCAAGATCCGGGTCTGTATATACATCATCCAGATTCTCAAAGCTTTCTGCGGTTTCTGTCGTTGACGATTCGTTTAGACCGATATCTGAAGAGAATATATGTCCTAATTCTGCCTCAACGGTAACGCCCACTGCATGGGCAAGGCGAACTACCTCCGCTGTATTTTTTACGTTATCTTCATAATCATGTGCAGACGCATCAATCATAACAGAAGTAAACCCGAGCCTTATTGCTTTTATACAGCTTTCCACAGACTGACCATGATCCAGATGTACACAAACAGGGACTGATGCCTTTTTTGCAAACTGCAGCATGACGGGAGCAATATCCTCCATAGAAATTAAATTGCCATGCACTTCTGCGTAATTGAGGATGACCGGAGAACCCGTTTCTTCTGCTGCTTTTATAATTGCCATTACTGACTCCATGTTGGGACAATTGAATGCCCCCACAGCATATCCCTTTTCCATGGCATCTTTCATCAGTGGTTTTAATGATACTAACATAATTTATACCTCCATTTTCTTCCGTTAATTTTAACCTGCTATTTTCCTTTATTTCTAAAATAATCAAGGAACACGGCCAGAAGGATAACAACCCCTTTGACAACATATTGCCAAAAAGAATTGACATTTAGAAGATTAAGTCCATTGTTCAGCACTCCGATAATCAGTCCCCCGATTATTGTACCTCCGATTTTCCCGCTTCCTCCTGCCATTGATGTTCCACCTACTACTACTGCGGCAATAGCATCCATTTCGGCTCCATCCCCCGCAGTGGGCTGTCCGGAATACATCCGGGACGCCAATACCACGCCAGCCAGCCCTGCCATCAGTCCGGAAAATGCATGTACAAAAAATTTAACTCTGGCTACTCTGATTCCCGAAAATTCTGCTGCCTGCTGGTTACCTCCAACAGCGTATAAATGCCGTCCCATTTTAGTTCTATTCATGATAACAGCAGTAATCACTAAAACAATCACCAACATAATGACCGGCGTAGGAAACATTCCTACATATCCCGCACCTAAAAACTGCCATTCTTTGGTCACCACCCGCACAGGTGATCCACCGGTATATACATAAGCAAGACCTTTTGCGATATTCATGGTAGCCAAGGTTACGATAAATGCAGGAATGGTCGTCCGGCTGATAATCAGACCGTTGAACATGCCTACCAAAAGCCCCACCAAAAGGCCCACAATTAATGCTGCCACCAGAGGCAGGTTATATCTTGCTACGCATCCTGCTGAAATGCATCCGGATAGTGCAATGATGGAGCCTACAGACAAATCAATTCCTCCAAGAATAATAACCATGGTCATACCACAGGCTAAAAACAGATTGGTTGAAATCTGTCTCAATACATTAAATATATTCTTTCCCGTAAAAAAATAACCACTTGTTTTTGGAAATACCGATAAAAATAAGCACAATGCTAAAAAAGCAATAATAATTCCCAGATTTTCCTTAAAATACTGTTTAACGGTTATACTAAGCCCAGACTTGGACATGCTATGTTTTGTTTTCTCTGACATTTGTTTTTCCTCCTCGTTACCAGGCCTTTATTCTGCAGCCAGTTTCATAATATTTTCCTGCGTTGCCTCACAATGAGTGATACAGCCTTTCATCTGCCCGTGGGCCATAACATAAATGCGGTCGCTCATGCCCAGAATTTCCGGCAGTTCAGAGGAAATCATAATGATTGACATGCCTTGCTTTGCAAGAGTATTCATAATGGAATAAATTTCTGATTTTGCCCCTACATCTACTCCACGGGTGGGCTCATCTAAAATTAAAATTCTGGGATTAGTGGCCAGCCAACGTCCAATTAAGACCTTCTGCTGATTTCCACCGGAAAGATTTCCTATTGCCTGCTCCTGAGAGGGCGTCTTTGTTGCCATTTTATCTATATATTCCTGGGTAATGGAAAACTCTTTTTCTCTGTCCACAAATATTCCTTTTATAAATTGCCTGAGAACCTCTATAGTAGAATTAAACTTCACACTCTGTATCAAATAAAGACCTTCTACCTTACGGTTCTCCGGCACAAGTGCAATTCCATTTTTCATTGCATCATTGGGAGATTTAATCGCTACTTTTTTTCCTTCAATATAAATTTCACCAGAACTATTTTTCATGAGGCCGAATATGCACTTCATCATTTCACTTCTTCCTGCACCCACCAGACCTGAAAATCCCAGTATTTCTCCTTTTCTTAGTTCAAAATCCACATTCTTTACAAGATCACCATCAGAAATGCCTGTACATTTCATCAGCACTTCATTATGCTCGCTAAAATCCCGTATATAATAATTTGTAAGTTCACGACCGACCATCATAGCAATCAATGCATCTTTATTTGTTTCTTTCACTACTTTTGTTCCTACGTATTCCCCATCCCGAAGAACCGTTACTCGATCACAGATATCTTCCAGTTCACTCATTTTGTGAGAAATATAGATGATTCCTACTCCTTTTTCGGTCAAACTTTTCATGGTATGAAACAAAAATGTAATCTCCTTATCTGATATAGAAGATGTAGGCTCATCCATGACCAAAATCTTGGATCGATGAGAAATAGCTTTTACAATTTCTACCATCTGCTGCTGAGCTATTGTCAATTTATTGATTTGTTCCGTTGCCTGTATTCCCATCTGATAGTCATCAAGTAAACACTGAGCTTCTTCATTCATTTTTCTTTTATTTACGAATCCGGATTGCATTGGCTCTCTGCCCAGAAAAATATTTTCTGCGACAGTCATATGGGGTACAAGTACCAATTCCTGATGTATAATCGCAATACCATTTTCCTGTGCAGACTTTACTCCGGAAATCATTACCTGACTTCCCTCGATAATAATTTCGCCCTCATCAGCACCGTAAATTCCCCCCAGCACTTTAATCAAGGTGGATTTTCCAGCACCATTCTCTCCAAGTAAAGCATGGACTTCCCCCTTATTCAGCTCAAAACTGACATTTTTAAGTGCGTACACACCGGGAAATTTTTTATGTATATGTCTCATCTGTAATAACGCTGTTTCATTCAAAATATCACCCACTTATCTCTTTTTTATCATGAACCCGTGTTACAGCGAAGGTGCTTTATCCATATAGAATAAAGCACCCTCCTCCAGCTCATTGGCATCTGCAGTTTACTGCCATCCATCTGTACCGTATTCTTCTACATTATCTGAAGTAATTAAGAATGTTTCTACCGGATATCTGTCATCAACCTTTTTACCATCCAGAATGTCATACATAATTTCTACTGATTTATCCGCGATTCCTACAGGTGATTGTGCTCCTGTGCCCTCCATCAGGGACTCTCCTGATGCCAGTTCAGATTTCACATCCGGGGAACCATCAACACCATAAATTAAGCAGTCTTTTAATCCTGCGGCATTAGCAGCTGCCAGCGCACCTAATGCAGTCGGATCATTTCCGCCGAAAATAGCAACTACATCACCATGTGCCTGCAAAAGATCTTCTGCAATTCCCATAGATGTTTCCAAGTTTCCTTTTGCATCCTGCTGAGCCACAATATTAAATCCCTTGCCTTCAATTGCATCGAGAAATCCATTTGTTCTGTCCACAATTGAATTCATGGTTGGAGAATCAAGTACAATAATATCCCCTCCGTCAGGACACTTCTTAACAAGATCTTCTCCGCATACCTTACCTGCATTGTAATTATCAGAGCCTGCATAGCTTGTCACATAAGACATATCTGCAACTTCTGTATCAAAGTTTACGATTGGGATATCTGCCTCTTTCAGTGCATCAAGTGCAGGAAGAATTCCTTCTGCTTCAGCCGGGTTCAAAAACATCGCATCGATTCCCTGAGAAATCAGATCTTCTACCTGCTGAATCTGAAGACTGACATCATTTGCCGGATCTACAGATACCAGTTCATCTCCATTTGCTTCGACCTGCTTTCTAATTTCCGCTTCTAATGTGACAAAAAACGGATTTGTTCCATCCATACAGGTATAACCGAACTTACGTCCGCCTTCCTTATCTGTAGATTCTGTCTTTGCGGTATCCTCCGTTTTTTCCTCTTTTTCTCCATTACTGCATCCCATTACCATTGCAGATACAAGAGAAACACACAGTAAAATACTTACCACTTTCTTTTTCATCACATATCCTCCTTTTCATTTGCTCTCATCTTAACGAATTATGTATATTCTTACACCTATATTTTGTAATGAAAAAAGCATGACATTTGTAATAAATTTAATGATAAATGTCATGCCCTTTATGAATTTTTTATTCCTTCAGAAATTTCAGAATATCACGCTGAAATATATTGAGAGAACTATCTATATTTTTTTCATTTTTATAAATATCATTGATTCTGTTTTCAGCCAGTGCCATAGCTTCAGAGTATTTTGAAAATCGAGGCTTGCTTTGCCCATTCTCAATTACATCCCCAAGCAATTGATAGTCAATCACCTTTTCTCTTACATCCATATCTTTTCTGATTACACTCTCCGCATAATGTGAGCCGGTTACATATTTTAATACAGATGCCCCCTGTGAATATTGAAACAATTCTCTTTGGATGGCCGAATCTGATGTAAGAAGCTTCATAAACTCCCACGCAAGTTCCTGATGTTTTGATTGGCGGCTCATTGCCATCATTAACGTATCTACCTCCGAAATATTGTCCCCCGCCGGACCTGCCGGCATACGCATACAATCCCATTGAAAAGAGGTATATTTTTTAATTTTATAAGGGTATGTTTTATATGTCCGGTAATCCGAAAATAAAAGAGGCATAAATGCTACATTTCCAGAGTCAAAATCATCCTGTGTAACTTCTCTTCCTCCGTTCAGTTCTTCCAGCCTTTTCACAAATTTAACTGCTTCTTCCACTCTCTTATCTGAAAAGAATGCTTTTTTACCGTCTACATCAAAAAGCTCAGCACCATTGGCATAGACAGCTTCTTTCCATGTGTAATTGTATGTACCGAACTGATCGATCACCCCGTCACCATTTACGTCTTTAGTCACCGCAGTCGCAATTTTCTCCAGATCAGTCCATGTCCACTGAGCATCGGGAACTTCTATGTTTTCTTTCTGCAGAAGTGTCTTATTCACAAACATCAGCGTGGGAACAGTTTCATAGGGAAGTGCATACTGGCTATCCATATATTCCCCCATTAACAGTGTTGTGTCATAAAAATACTCTCTTTTAAATGTTTGATCTGCCGCGATCTGATTATCAAGATTTTTGATAATATCCAAAGAAGCATATTTGTAGAAATCATCAGATAGAATCATAAAAACATCAGGTGCCTCTCCCTCTAGTGATTTTCTAGCCAGCCACTCCGAGTAATCCTTTTTTCGTATCCCTGTTTCATAATGCACAGTTACCCCGGGATGTTCTGCCTCAAACACTTTAATTGCTTTATCCACAATAACATATGCATTTGCATTTGCTACATCCCAGTTGCTTTCTGCAAACATTCCAAATTCCAGTACTACAGGCTTTTTTTGTCTCTCCAACGTCCAAAATACACCGGATATACCTGCCAGTATGACGGCCCCGGCTACAGCAATTTTCTTTTTCTTCATCACACTACTCCGAAACCTTTACATTTACTTTGTTTTGTACCGCCCAGATTGCCAGCTGGGTACGGTCTCTAAACTCCAGCTTGTTGAGGATAATGCTTAAGTAGTTCCGTACTGTCCCTTCTGAAAGCTTCAATTTTTCCGAAATTTCTTTGTTCGAGCTTCCGCATCCTACCTCGTTGATTATCTTCCATTCTGTTTTTGTCAAGTCATCACTTAACCTGGCATCTACATCCACGACATAATCAGCCTTTGCCATTTGAGAAAACAGTCGTACGACTTTAGTTGCAATATCCGGATTAATCATGGCTTGTCCACTGTATACTGTGCGGATAGCCCCCTCCAGACCTTCCATAGATACTCCCTTTAACAAATAACCACTTGCCCCCCACTTTAATGCATTATAAACATATTCATCATCATCAAATGTAGTAAGAATAATAATTTTAATATCCGGATAATTGTCCTTAATAATTTTTGTACACTGAACACCGTCCATCTGGGGCATACGTATATCCATCAGAATAACATCGGGACGGTTCTTTCTTACATTTGCTATTGCTTCCTGTCCGTTTCCTACAGCAGCCGTTACTTCCATTCCTTCTTTCGTGTTTAGTACAATTGAAAGACTCTGACGAATCAGCTCTTGATCGTCAGCGATTAATACTTTAATCATATTTTCCCCCCCATCTGATTGGAATTACCACCTCAGTAATAAATCCATCCTCTCCGTTAAATGATACAGAACCATTAAGCATTTTTATCCGCTCCACAATATGCCGTGTTCCAAATCCATTTTTTATCTCTTTACACCCAATACCATCATCCCTGATCAAGATGAAGATATCTGAGTATTTTTTTGTAATATTTATTTGTATATTTTTCGCCCGTCCATGCCGGACGGAATTTGTTATACTTTCCTGTATAACACGATATATGGTGTTTTCTTCATCCTCATCAAACCTCAGCACGTCCACTCCACAATAAAAATGTATCCTTGTACTAGTCATGGAATTTGTCTCTTTTACCATCTTTCTGATAGCGTGCTCCAGACTCAGCCGTTCCAGTGCATCCGGGCGAAGTTCACTGACTGAGCGCCGTACCTCCTTTATTCCATCCCGGGTGACCTGAGAAATCATTTCCAGCTGCTCTTTTGTTGCCTCCGGTGACATATCAATCATGGCAATACAGGCATCCACCCCTGCCGAAATACCGGTTAAGGTGTGTCCCAATGTGTCATGTATTTCCCTTGCCAGTCTGTTCCGTTCTTTGGTCTCTCCCATCTTTTCTTTTATTACTGCATATTCCTGCAATTTCTCATTTGCGTCCTGAAGCTTATCGTTTGTTTCAGAAAGCTGCTGAAACAAACGTCTTACCTCCGTAATGGTTCCATTTTGTTCAATGATAATGTAAACACAGAAAATGAGAAACAAAATGATATTTAACGATAATATTACGTTATACGTCAAATACATTATTTTTTGAACAGCTGTATCATAGACCTGAATATAGTCACTGACATAATATATTCTACTATTTACCGCTGTTACCCCATGATCTGTACCGATATAGCAAATTAAAGAAATGCCGATAAACACATATTTTCCCTTTAACTCTTTAATATGTGATACCAAATTAGCAATTAACCACAATAGTATACCGTTATAATTAAAATCTAGTAGATACACCACCATCAGACTGATACACAAATCAAACCCCAGCGTGCCATAATAAACGATCTTGTTTTCTTTAAAAAAATATTCTCTTCCGATAAAAGAGCATACCAAAAGAATAAGCAGAACCACTGCCTTTAAAATCAGTATTCTGGGATGACCGGGGATTGCATCAACTTTCTCCAGAAATTCACTTGCTGTATATGTATCACATATTTTCCATGTTGTAACTGCAATAAATAGAACGATACCAAGAACGGCTGCTATGTTATAAATAAATACAATGTATTTTAAAAACGGAACCTTTTTTCTCTGCATACCACCCCCGCTACTGCCATCCTGAAATGTCATAATTTTTTAAGTTGCCTGAAGTGATAAGTGTTACCGGAATGACAATATGCTTTTCCACATCCTGCCCATCAAGATAACTATACGCTGTCTGAGCTGCAGTTGTCCCAATTTTAAAAGGAGACTGTGCACTTGTGGCTTCCATGTACCCTGCTTTTATCATTGACTTAGCATCCGGTGAACCATCAATGCCATAGACCTTCACTTTATCCTCGATGCCCATCAGCTGCATGGCAGCAATACACCCAAGAGCAATAGGATCATTTCCGCCAAGCACAACATCAAACTGTGTTCCTTCATAGATAATATCCTTCATCTCATCCATCGCAATTTCAAACTCAGCAGTGTCATCTCTCCTGCATACTACTTTATATTCCATATGTCCTTCAATAGTATCTAAAAACCCTTTTACTCTGTCATTTGTAGAATTAATATTCTTTTGGTTAATAATGACAATCTGAGCACTTGTGCATTTACTCATCATATCCCACGCACATTTTACACCTGCATCATAGTTATCAGATATAATGGTTGACACTACACTATCCGGTTCATAAACATTTGAATCTATAACAAAAACAGGAATATTGTTTTCTTTACACAGGTTAAGAGAAGACTGAATTCCCTTCCAGTTTACCGGCTGCAAAAACAGAGCATCAATTCCATCTGCAATCATGTCTTCAATCTGGGCATTCTGCTTCATCTGATCCTGTAAAGGATCTCTTGTAATCAATATATCTCCGTTAGCACGCACTACCTCCTCAATATTTTCATTGAGCATAACAAAATAGGGATTATTCATGGTCATATATGTTGCCCCGAATTTTAACTGCTTTCGCTCCTTCTTTAGTTGAAAATTACCTGCCTGCCAAATACATAAGGCTAAAAGCGCTGCCAGCACAGTGACAGCAATCCATCTTCCTTTTATAAACTTCATTAGTATAATCCTCATTCCGTATAAATGTAGGCAATTTTTGCTAGACCTTCTTTTATTATATTCATAAATTGTTTAATTTTCAACATATCATCTTTGTTTTTTTGTATATTTTCACCATATATTATTTTTTAATAAATTAAAAACAGGCCGATTACGGCCTGTTTCATATTTATGTTTATTTAATATTGTCTACGCCTTTTCTGCAGTCTTCTCCTCTGGAATAGGCTTCTTTAGTATTTTTAACATCAACGCAGTGACAACTGAACCTGCTAAAATTGCTACTACAAACCATATTTTATTTCCGACTACAGGAAGTACAATAAATCCACCATGAGGAACCGGGCAGGTAACAGATCCAATTGTTCCTATAATTGCACCTACTACGTTTCCTATAATTGTTGCAGGATATACTGCCTTTGGATCTTTCAATGCGTATGGAATTGCGCCTTCTGTAATACCAAGACAACCCATAATACCAACTGCAACACCATTTTCTCTCTCATCAGGTGTATATTTGTTTTTGGCAATCAATGTGGAAAGGAAAATTCCAATAGGTGGTATGGCAACTAAAATTCTAAAAATACCGTTAGGTCCCATAACACCTTCATTAATGAGTGCCAAGGTAAACATGGAAACAGCCTTTGTCACAGGGCCACCAAAATCAATCTCAGCAAAAAATCCCATAAATACAGCCATTCCCATGGAACTTGCTCCATTTAAATTGGTCATAAAATCAGTCAGTGCAGTCATTAAAAAAGAAATAGGAATTGCAATAACAAAATAGTAGGCAAAGCCTATAACTAGTGTGGTCGTAACTGGAATGACGATTATAGGCATAATAGAACGAAATGTCTTTCCTACATTAAATCCCTTCATCCATTTGACCATATATCCTGCAAGAAGACCAAGTAACAAGGCTCCAAGAAAACCTGATTTTACTTCGTTTCCATTCACCACAATTGCATTGTTGGCAATAAATCCAAGTATAAAACCGGGGGTAAGTCCGGGTTTACCCGCAACAGAATACGCGATATAACCCGAAAATACAGGTATCATCAACGTCATTCCCGCTTTTCCTAACTGATTTAAATATGTCATCAACGGACCGTTTGGCACCAGCCCTGTTTCTGTCTGCTGTGCACCCAGTAAAGAGAATGCAAGAAGTACCCCTCCTGCAACTACAATGGGCATCATAAAAGATACACCACTAAGTAAATGCTTTTGTAATTCCTTTAAAAACTTTTTCATCTATTTTCCCTCCGCTAATGCAACTGCTCTATCCACCAGCTTGGCAACATGAGAAATAGCCTCATCTACATCTGTATTTATTACTGGTTTACCCTCAAACCGTTCTTCCCCTTCAATGACAACACTTACAGCAAGGATGACAACATCTGCACTTTCAACATCTTCTTCTGTAAGTTCATTTTCTATTCCGAGTCCGCCCTGAGTTTCAATTTTTACTTCAAAACCTCTTTTCTTGCACTCCTGTTCCAGGCATTCCTGAGCCATATAAGTATGTGCTATTCCTGTTGGGCAAGCTGTTATTCCAATAATTTTCATTTTAATTACCTCACTTTATCATTGATATCGTTCATTAAACTATAAACTTCCTCATTAGATACTGCACCATTCAACGCTTCTCTAAAACTGTCATTTATCAGCTTTTTACTGATTTCAGCCAGGAATTGTAAATGTAAATTTCCTGCGCTTTCTTTAGGCATTCCAATTAAAAATACCATATTCACTAAGTTCTCACTTCTTTTATCCCAGGAAAACTCTTCTTTCGTTCTCAGGAATGCAACAAAAGGTTCCTTCACCCCTTCACTTTTACCATGCGGAATCGCCACTTGGAATCCAACTGACGTGGGCATATTTTCTTCCCGCTCTTCAACTGCCTTCCGGTACATTTCTTTATCATTTAGGAGACCCAGTGTATCTGCCTCTTCCAAAATTAAATTTAATGCGGAATTTCTGTCATTGACATTGCAGTCTAAAAATATAAGTTCTTTTCTAATCAATTGTTAATCCTCCGGTCATATATGTTATCAGCTGTTCTCTTGTTTCTGCAGCGGTAAGCTTTTCGATAATCTCTTTTGACTTAATAAAAGAAAAGCCGTTCTCCAGTACCTTCTTGGTGTTTTTCATATCTTCTTCCGAAAGCGCAAGAAATACAATTACTTTCACCTTGTACTTTGTCCATTTTATGGGTTCATCGTTAACCCATACAGCCAGACATGTTTGTTTAACGGTGGACACTGCCCCATGTGGTATGGCTCCGCCATACACGTTGTCCGTGCCTCCCTTTTTCTCTCTTTCTACTATAGAATCTTGAAAGCCACTATCTACCATGTTATCTTGTTCTAATTTTTGACATACTTTCTGAACTACTTCTTCTTTTGTAATCTTTCCTCTATGGAAAAAGATATGATTCTGATCTAAATATTTTACCGGTTTCTCAATCTTTAAATTATGATTATTTTCATCCGGAATCAGTAGTTTACTTTTATACACTTCTTCAATTTTTTCAAGATCCTTTGCATTTAAAATCATGGATACCACTACAACTAATACATCTTTAATATCCAAGGGTACTGTAGATACAATAAAATCTATATTTGCATATTCAAATGTCTCCGCTTCTTCTAATGCTGCGACTTCTATAATATCCAGTGGCGGAAGTACACGCCTTATGCGGTTTGCAATTAAAGTGGACGTGGCAACTCCATTCGGGCATACAACAAGGATTCGTTTACTCTTTTTTTGTTTCTCCAGTGCGTTTTGAAAGTGCAGCATCAAAAATCCGACTTCATCTTCCGTCATCGTAATATTTAGTTCTCTGGTAAGTGAATCCACAACCAGCCAGGTAAGTTCAAACATCAGCCGGTATTCCTTTTTAATTTCATCCAGCATAGGATTTTCAATATAAATATGATTCTTTAGACGATGAATCATAGGCACAAGATGAAGGCATATGTTATCATATAATTCCTTATCATCTTGTAAATCTACATTTGCACATTTAGCCATCCTGTCTATCATGTTTCTTACAATTTCTTCGAACCTAAGTCCAAAATTATTAGTCGTCGTCTTAAATGTAATTCTATTGGCTTTTAAATATATGGATAAAAAATAAACATCGCTGTTTTCAAAAGTTATATCGTGATCTTTTGTAACCAGTTCTAAAAGATCCTTGGCGACCGTATAGCACATCAATGTCATAATCTGGTCCGAATAAAATTCGTTATGCTCTATAATATGATGGTGGTTCTCACTTAATCGCTGGACCAGAACCAGAAGTACATTAAATACGTTTGACAGATAATAATCGGCTACATAGTATATGTTGTATTCCCTGAGAGAACTTGTAATGTGATAACACGTCTCCACAAGTTCCGGGTCATAAAACTCGTATAGCAGGCGGCGCCCTGCTTCCTCCCGAAAACTAAATCCCTCGTTTTTCAGCAGATATTCATTATAGTTTATCATGGTTCTCTGCCACAAGGCTTCGCTTCCCTGAAGCCTTGTTCCATACTCATCATAAATAAGTTCTGTAGAAGAGTCTTTCAAAATATATTTCTTGATATGGTTTACATCTGCCAGAATTGAACTTGGGCTGACCATAAACCTTATAGAAAACGCCTGATAAGTAACTGTCTTTCCGAGAAAAAGAAGTTCCTTAATCAGCTGCTTTCTTCTAAACTCAGGACTAAATTTGTCCTGTTCTTCCACTTCCTCATTAATATCGGCCGAACAAAGACGTATACCTACACCTGGTTTTTTTTCAAAAGATATTCCCTTAGATTCCAGCTGATTAAGATCGCTGTGAATCGTCCGTCTTGATACCTGTAACTCACCGGACAAATAATCAACAGTAATAAAACCAGTTGAATATTTAAATATTTCTAATAATTTTTTTTGCCTCAGTGCAACTTTCACAAAACTACCTCCTAACAAGAGAACATCTGATGCAATAAATAATTAGTTATCCGATAACTTCGCCTCAAATCGTATCAGACTTTCTCTCAGGTTTTCCTTATTTAAAGAAACAATATCTTCTTTTTTAAACAGTCCACCGGCGGTTCCTACATACCGATATCCTGATTCCAATGCCTCTTTTACATTATCCCCTGAAATGCCGCCTACAGCCATAAGAGCTAAATCTCCCATAGGTTCCCTTACTTTTTTTGCATAGCTTAGACTTACCTCATTGGCAGGAAATACTTTTACAACATCTGCCCCATTCGTAAATGCCTCTGCAATTTCAGATGGAGTAAATGCTCCGGGAACAGATATTATGCCATTTGTTTTACAATAGTATAGCATCTCTTTTGTCATTAATCTTGGAGACAGTGCAAATTTTGCGCCTGCTTCAACAGCCTTAATCAATTCATCATAGGTTTGTACTGTCCCTGCACCAATATTGAGTCTACCCTGATATTCATCTGCAATTTTTTTGATTATTTCATAAGCGCCCTCTGTATTCAGAGTTATCTCCATGTTGCAGACGTATTTACTATTTAGTAATACATCAGCGACACATTTAACCTGTTCATAGTTATACCCACGAAGAATCATTGTAACCGGTGACAACTTCATTTCATTACCTCCTTTTGTTTATGCATTTATGTTAACACGGCTCGTTCTTTAAGAAAATCTCATCTTTCTGCAACATGTTTGTTGCAGGAATATAGGCACAATTCACAATTTATTGATAAATTATTCATTGTTTCAGGTGTTTTTTCATAACACTGATTAAATAATTTAAAAATGCATTTATTCATGAAAAAAACTATGACATACTGTTGTCATAGTTCTGTTTCAATTTCCGGAACTTTTATATACCGATGGTGGGATTCCATAATGCTTTTTAAATAATTTACTAAAGTGGTATGCATCATCATATCCCACCTTAGCCGCTATATCCTGTATACTGAGCTCCGGAGAATCTTTCATGATCTCCCGGGCTTTTTTCATCCTTAGATGAATAAGATAATTTATTGGTGTATCACCGGTCTCACTTTTAAAAATCTTTGCCAGATAAAATGTACTCAAATACATATTCCGTCCAATCTGGTCTAAAGAGATTTTCTCTGCGTAATGTTCATTAAAATAATGAATCATCTGCTCAACAACATGATTTTTATTTGGTGACTTAAAAATACAGCCATAATTCTTTTCTGGAATCTCTTCTTCCTGCTCACGTATAAGAAGTAATATCATCTGTATCAAGTAAGCCTTTAACATAAAGTAGCGCCCCATACGAGCCTGTCGTGACTCAACCCACATCTCTCGGCAGATTTTAAATATTTCCAATCGTATCTCCTCTCCCAGAGAGAGGATACAATGACTATTCAATAGCGGCAGTGTGTTGGGCTTGGTATTTCTTATGTTAATATCCGTAAACCCGATATAATACTCCGTTGTATAATTATCAGGATTAGTTAGGATACTTCTGTGGTAAACCCCTGGATTAAAAACAATAATATCACCGGTCCTGACCGGATAATCTTTTCCTTCTATATGAAACGTCCCTTCCCCTTTTTCAATAATTGATATTTCAATATGTTCATGGCAGTGATAGTTTGTTTCTGTTTCCGTTCGCTGTAAATCACAAACAAAGAGAAATGTGGGATTTAAATCGTTGTATGTTACATCGTACTCCTGATTACTCATTTATTTCACCTCATTAGAAATTATATCACGAAAGAATAACAAAATACTACATCAACAGTGCAAGAAATTACATTCATCTTTTTCCTGATTCAGTCGTATAATAGGAACTGTTTGAATGGAGGTATTATGAAATGACTAAAAAAATGACAGAAGGCAGCCCTGCCAGACTGATTGTTCTATTTACGATTCCCCTGCTGATCGGGAATATTTTTCAGCAGTTCTATAACCTGGCCGATACATTAATTGTTGGCCGTACTATTGGTGTAAATGCTCTGGCGGCAGTTGGCTGTACCGGCAGTATTATCTTCTTTGTCCTTGGATTTGTCCAGGGCTTTACTGCGGGGCTGGCAATTTTAGCCGCTCAGTGCTTCGGTGCAAAAGACGAAGCCGGACTCCGAAAAAGCTTTGCAACAAGTATATGTATCAGTATAGCAGTCAGTATTATACTGACAATACTTTCTTTGTTGTTTGTGCGTCAGATGCTGGAAATAATGCAGACTCCACCTGAAATCATTGATGACGCTTACGCTTTTTTAATTGTCATTCTTGGGGGAACTTTTGCTAACGTATTGTTCAATCTGCTTTCTAATATTATCCGTGCTCTTGGAGACAGTAAAACTCCACTTTACTTTTTAGTCATTGCATGCCTGATTAATATAGCACTTGATTATATACTTATTCTGGTATTTCATATGGGTGTGGCAGGTGCTGCATGGGCAACCATAACTGCGCAGGGCATTTCTGGAATCCTGTGCATCATATATATCAAGAAGAAACTCCCTATAATTCATTTGACAAGAGATGATTTTCGCATTACTAGCAGAGATTTAAAACAACATCTTCGTATTGCAAGTCCTATGGGTTTCCAAATGTCGATCATCGCTATTGGTGCACTCATTCTGCAGTTTGTTCTTAATGGTCTGGGCTCTGTATCCGTTGCCGCATATACCACAGCACAGAAAATTGATCAGATTGCCGCTCAGCCAATGAATTCCTTTGGCATAACAATGGCTACATATACTGCTCAAAATTATGGTGCCGGAAAAATTGAACGAATCAAAAAGGGATTGCTGCAATGTAGTTTGATTTCTGTCACCTTTGCTGTTATCATGGGGCTTTTTAATATTTTTGCAGGCTATCATCTGAGCGGTTTATTTGTCGGACCAAGTGAGACACAGGTATTATCCCTTTCACAGACCTATTTGCAAATTAATGGTGCATTATATTTTGTTTTGGCAATGCTGTTTATTTTAAGATTTACACTCCAAGGGCTTGGGCGAAGCCTTACTCCAACAATTGCCGGTATCATGGAACTGGTAATGCGTACCTTTGCCGCTATCGTACTTGCTGCACATTTTGGCTTTGTGGGCGCCTGCTGGGCAAGTCCTCTGGCATGGATAGGTGCCTGCATTCCTCTGGTAGTGGATTATATTCTGACCATGAAAAAATTAAGCCGGCCCAAAATGCAGTTTTCTGACCAGAATGTTTAGACAAAGAAAAGCTCGTTTCCTAGAAACGAGCTTTTCTCATGATTATCTTCTTTTTTTCTTATCACAGGTAAGGTCATAGCTCTCTTTCATCATTCTGATAATCTCATGATCTGGAATAGTTCCGTCAAGTATTATCGAATTCCAGTGTTCCTTATTCTGATGATATGCGGGTATTACTGATTCATAAGCATTGCGCCAGAAGTCTCTCCACTCTGTATCACATTTTACATTTATCCAGATTCTATCTTCTCTCTCATAAATCCAAGCAAATGCTTTCTTATTCATTTTATGACGCATCAACGTCCAGTTCGTATCATGAAATGGATAATCTTCATATACATCTTTTAAGTTCATACATAGTTTTATTACTTCTGAACGCTCTTTTAACATAAGTCCCCTTCCCTCTGTTACATCATATAAAAACTAAACGAAATATCTTGTTTTGCGCTGATTCGATAAGCCTCTTCCACATTAGATCCCCAGCTGTCTATTCCTCCCACACCCCTGACTTTTGCCAGTATGGTTACCACCGTTCTCCTTGCAGGGGGAAGTTCCTCTGCATGAGCAGCATTCTCAAGTTCAAATGCGGTATAGGGCAGACATGAAAAAGCATATTTTTGCTCGTCCTCAGCAAAGGTCAGAAAAAATCGTTCTGTCCCTGCATCTGCATTGTTGAGTGTAGTATTGCGAAAGACGGTAAGTTTTGATGTCTCCATATGAACACCACAATCCTGAGGTACCAGATATCTGGTTACCGGAAGACCTTCTACATTATACGTTCCTGGTATTCCTCCAGCCATTCTGTCAGGATAAGTTTCTCCTGACAGTCCTGTATATTCATAACCGTCGGCTTTCGTGGGCATTGTAAATCTGATTCCAAGAAGTGGTAATTCAGGCAGGTTTTCATTCCCTTCATAATGCAGGGTAATCTTGATCCTCCCATTATGTTCAACATGATAACTGATTATAACATGAATGGATGGAATTGTATTGGTTTGAAAGGTAAAAGTTACTTCTATGTTATCTGCCCACTGTTTGCTATCGTATTTGTTATTTTCTGGTGCAGACGGTAATCTGATCAGCTTTCCATTAACCTTTACCTCGCAGCCGATACATTTAGGAAACTTATCGGCTGCCATCCACATGGCTGATTGATAAGAAAACTGGTTGTTTCGGTCATTGTCTGTTGTTGCTCTCCAAAAAGCAGGTACAGGAACCCGATACATCCATTCCTTTCCTTTTTTCACAAGAGATTCAAGACCACCCCTGGCATAATTAAAGATATAATGGAAATCTTCTCCTTTTATCCCCAGAGTCACATCCCCATATATTATCCTTAGTTTATCCGCTGTATTTTCCATAATAATATCTCACCTCCTGCATAGCTGGTTTTTCTGTACCATCAGCAAACACAATTCCATTTCCGGAAAATTCATAGTCAGAAGGTCTGTCATCAAAGTCCCCGCCGTAGCAGAGAACTTCCGCTCCTGAAACCTGATCTTTTCTATATAAAGCCTGATCTTTAAAATCCCAAATGTACCCCCCTTGATAAGATGGGTATTGATCCAGAAAATCCATGTAAGTTTTCATCCCGCCAAGAGAGTTTCCCATGTTATGCATGTACTCACATAATATATACGGCTTTTGAGGATCGTTGTTCAAGTAATTTTCAACTTCATCAGGCTTGGCATACATACGGCTTTTAATATCGGAAATAGAGTTTTCGTAAGCAGGATTGTGGAAATTTCCTTCATAATGAACGGGGCGCCAAGGATCCTGATCTTTATAATACTCCTGCATCGCCTTGATATTTTCGCCCGCATAGGACTCATTTCCCAGAGACCAGAAAATAACACTGGTATGATTTCTAAAGGTCATGTAATTTGATCTTGCACGGTCAATCACTGCCTCACGCCACTTAGGCAAATCCCCCGGAACATTCCATGATGGTTCTATACCATCCATCTTCTGCCATGACCCGTGGGATTCAAGGTTGGTTTCCGCCATTAAATATATTCCCTGGGCATCACACAGATAATACCAGCAGATAGAAAACGGATAATGTGACGTACGTACAGAATTAATATGATTTCGTGTGATTATTTCTATGTCCTTTTTATTATCCTCTATAGTAATTGCTCTTCCTCTGTACGGATTCCATTCATGGCGGTTAACACCATTTATGATTAATCGCTTTCCATTCAACAAAATTATCTTATTTTTAATTTCAATTCTTCTAAAACCAAAAGGATAAGTCACAAATAAACCGCACTCTTCGTCCGTCCAAATCTCCAGTTCTATTTTGTATAAATAAGGATTATGATTATCCCACAAAACCGGTGAATCGAACTCAATTTCCGGCAGTTTAAACGAAGGACTTACAGGCTCTGCTGTTTCTTTTAGTATTTTCCCTTCTCTGTCCCGGACTCTTACCTTAATCATCGCCCCTTGGCCGACTTCACTGATTTTTGCCTCAACTTTTAATAAACCTTTTGTACATTCCGCATTTAACTCCGGTAAGATATTTATATCCTCAATGTAATTATCCGGCTTTGCAATTAAAACTACATCTCTGAATATCCCAAAGAACCGAAAGAAATCCTGATCCTCCAAAAATGCTGCAGTACTTCTTTTATACACTTCCACGCAAAGGATATTCTCTTCCTGTAGATGAGGCGTGACATCAAAGTCTGATGGAGTAAAACTATCCTCTGCATATCCCACAAAGCTGCCGTTAAGCCACACATAAATTGCCTGCTCCGCACCTTTAAAAGAGAGGGTGATTCGTTTATTTTTCATTCCGTCATTTAACGTAAATGTAGTCCGATAAGAGCCAACAGGATTATCCTCTGCCTGACTGAACAGCCCCTCTGTCAATACATCCCGGCCCAGAGTATAGGGTGGTCTTCTATATGCATGCCCCTCCCATGGATACATGGTATTGATATAATGTATCTTATCATAGCCGGCAAGCTCAATATGTCCAGGTACAGCAATTTCCTCAAAACCCTTTGCATCAAAACCCACCTGATAAAAATCTGTGGGTCTTACTATTGGATTGGTAGAAAAACAAAATTTCCAGATACCATTTAAAGACTGTAATAAAGAACTCTCGCCTTTTTCTGCTTCATTTTCATTTTTATAGCAAACATGATCACTGTGGGCATCCATACGATTTACCTGAAATACCTCTGGATCATCCAGCCATTTTAACTCTGCTTTCATCTTTTTATCCTTTCACCGCACCCGCAGAAACCCCTGCAAGTATATGTTTCTGGAATAACATGTAAATAATTATTGTTGGGATCATGACAATAATGATTCCTGCAGATAACTTCTGCCAGGACCCTTGCTGGGCATTTGCAAAATCCATTAAAAAAGTGGTTACTGTTCTAAGTTTGTTATTTGGCATATACAAGTACGGTATATACATGTCATTAATAATGTTAATTGCCTTAATGATGCAAACAGTTGCCGTTGCCGGTTTTAAAAGTGGAAAAATGATAGTTCTGAACAACCGGAAATAAGAGCACCCGTCAAGCAGAGCAGCTTCATCAAGTGTAACCGGAATTCCACGTAAAAACTGTCTGTATATATACAGCTGCATTAAATCCGACGCAACATAAATCACAATGGGCGCACCCAGCGTATTATAGAGTCCCAGTTTTTGAATGATCTGAAACCTGGCTATTTCTGTAACAAATGTAGGAATGAGCATCCCCAGAAAAAATAACCCTACAACAAACTTCTTCCCTTTAAACTCGAACCGCTCAATAATAAAAGCAGTTATTGTACCAAAAATTACATTGAAAAATAATGACACCACCAGTATGATTCCTGTATTCTTAAACCCAATTAACAGATATTTGTTGGATATTACATCCTTATAGTTCTCTGTAGTTATTGTATCCGCCAAAGCCAGAGGCGAGCTGCTCACCATGTCACTTCTGCTTTTCAGTGATGCAACAATAGTCAGAATAATCGGAGCTACCACAATCAGAATCATTCCTATACAGATCAATTGTTTTATTGCTTGTTGTCCCACCTTCTTAATCATCAATGGCACCTCCGTCTCTTAAAATCAAACCGTGAATAATCTTATTCTGCACAAAATAGATGACGATAATCATCACCATAATAGCCACTGCCATTGTAGATGCCAATCCAAAGTTAGAGAACTGGAAGGCAGTATTAATGGTATATAATGTAAATGTAGATGAGGCATATCCGGGACCGCCTCCTGTCATGACAAATGGGATATCAAACACCTGGAGCGCTCCACGTATATTGTCGAACAATACAAAATCCACCATCAGCATGATAGCCGGTATTTGTATATAGCGGAAAATCTGAAGCGTATTTGCACCATCCACCCTGGAAGCCTCAATGGTATCCTGAGGCACAGACTGCAGCGCTGCAATAAACAAAATTACATGATACCCGCTAAACCTCCACACCGATACAAAAGACAATACATAATTTACAATTTTAGGGTCTGAAAGCCAGTTTCTGATCCATGATTCCAGTCCTGCTACAGTCAATATTTCATTAAACGCTCCGTTTACCGGAGAAAAGAAATATGAAAAGGCATAGGCTATGGCTACTCCATTGATAATATAAGGCATAAACACCATTGTTTTGTAGAACTTTGCTGCCCTTAGCTTACTCGTTAATAACACGGCCATTCCAAGTTCAATAGGAATCATAATCAGATGAATGAAGAAATATACGCCGTTATTTTTTAGAGACATCCATAAATCTTTATTTTTAAACATAGAGATAAAGTTACTAAAACCAATAAATTTTTTATCTGGAGAATAACCATCCCAATTGGTAAAACTCATTCTGATCAGATCAATTCCTGGGATCATTACAAACCCCACCAGCAGTAAAACAGGAATGATCAAGGATACAAGGATGAAAGTCTTACGCTTTTTATTTAGCTTTGTCATTGTTTCACCTTCCTATAAAATGGGGCTGCTATTTGCAGCCCCGCTTATTTTCATCCTATTTACTCAATGTCTAGTTTTTCTCTTGCTGCTTTCCAGCTTGTATTAAGATCTGTAAGAGCTGAATTTAAATCAAAATCATCTGTTGCCATCTGTGCACCCAGATTTTTATAATCAAAGGTGGTCTCGTTCTGAAGTGACTGGAAATCGTCTCCGCCGCCTTCATACATTACAAATACTGCATCTGGAGTATTATCATCTGCTTCCTGCAGCACAGGATCTTTCTCTTTTTCTACAGTTGTCATTGCCGATGCTGATGTCACATAGTTGATATAATCAGGATACCATTCATCTGAGTAGAACCACTCTACAAATTTAATGGCTGCTTCCTGATGTTTGCTGTGTGTAGTCACACCCATAAATGAATCACCCTGTACTATTACATTGTATGGATCTGATGATGTGTTTCTGGCCGGCAGATAAAAGCTGCCCAATTCAGAAGTGTCTTCAGCTGCTGTCTGGATATTTTGCAGACCCCAGTCACCTAACGCTGTCATTCCCGCTTTTTTCGCTGAAAACAAATCAGTTGCCTGCTCATTACCAAGTCCCAGAGGATCTTTTCCAAGTGCTCCTGATGTAAATAACTGATCTATTTTTTCATATGCTTTTGCAATATCCGTTCCCTCTGCAAAAGGTTCATCCTGAGATGCCATTGTATTCCAATTTTGTCCGTTTCCAGATTCAAGAGCCGGCATAAATTCCATAAACGGATAATCAGACCATGAATCTTTTAAACCTACAGCAATGCCCATAAAGTCTGCATCATCTTTTCCATAGTAGTCCTGAAGGGTCTTTGCCACATCAATAAATTCGTCCCAGGTAGTCGGTACCTCTACCCCTGCCTCTTCGAATAAATCTTTCCAATAATAAACATATTCATATCCTGCTGTCATAGGAATACCAAGAACTTTACCGTCCATAGCATATCCTTCTGCCAGTTCATTATTTTTTGCCGCATCTGTATCTGATAAATCAACTAAATAGTTTTGAAATCTCGACAATGTAAATGTTTTGTTGAACATAATATCAGGAAGTTCATTTGCTGAAGATCTCATCTTCATTGCATTCCAATACTCAGAGTCATCTTTAAGTTTTTCAACTTCAATATCAATATCCGGATACTTCTCTTGAAATTTTGATACCATATCTTCCTGTTCAATAAAATCATTTAAGTTATTATCCCAGATTGCAAATGTCAGCGTAACTTTTTCACTGGAATCACCTTTTGATCCCGAGTTTCCACACCCCGCAAGAGCTGTTGATAACAGCAGCGTACCTGCTAAAAGTACTGCAATAATTCTTTTCTTCATAATACTTATCCTCCTTTTCTTTACTCATTCCCGAGTACATGGTAATCGTAACGAAAAAAGAGTAATTTAACCATTTCATTTTATAAGATTTCTTAACTTATCGTTAGTTCTGGCATTTTCTTCCTCTTGATGTTTGGTTTGATGTGATGAGGTTTATTCAGATTTACGAAATGCAGTGGGGCTGATTTTACAAACTTTTTTAAACATTCTTGTAAAATGTTCTGTGTTTTGATACCCCACCATCTCTGCCACCTCATAAACTTTAAAGTCCGTAGTGCGCAGCAGCTCTTTTGCCTTTTCTATTCGTACACCTGATAAATACGAGGAAAAAGTCTCTCCGGCCTCTTTGGTAAATCTATTGGTAAAATATTTTTCGTTCAGACCTATGTATTCTGCAACATGACTTAACTTCAAATGGGGGTTATCAAAGTTATTGGCTATATATCTTTTTGCTTTAACAATAATATCATTTTCATGAATTTCCAGTTTAGTAGATGAGTAATCCATTATCCAGGCAAAATAGTTGCTTACCCATAATTTTAAGTTTCTGCTCATGATAATACGCTCTAATTTATCAATATAATTGTAAGGTTCACCAAAGACCTTGGTGAAATCAGCATTATGCAGCTTAAATTGTTCGGAGACCGCAAGTATGGCAGCATAGATATGCTTTTTACCTGTCTCCATATTTTCCTTTTCCACTTTGGTGAACAGTATTGACTTTTCCAACTGAAAATTCTTTTCATCCACAGCATACACTGCCTTGGCAAGTTTTTCATACACTTTAGAAAGATGAATGACTTCCCGCCAATACTCTCCCGTTTCCTCCAGATCAATAATTCCATGATCACCCAGAATATTTCTCAATACACCTGATTCATAAGCTTCCTGTAATGCCTCTTCGAAATCATCAGGTGCTGTTCTTTTACGGCCTATACATACGGAAAGGCTTAGTTCCAATTCTCTGTACAGGGCATCTTGAATGGAGTTGATCATATCCATTATGCTGTTTTTGTAATCCTCCCCTTCAATCCTATACAGACAAACATAAAGCCCTGCGTGTGCTCGGTACAAAAGACACCTAGATACAAAGCGGGGATTTTTATCCAGTATCACATGCATTTCGGCTTCCTCTGCGTCCGTCATAATAATATAGAGAAGATATTGCTCTCCAAAAATATATTTGCTTTTTTTCATTGCTGTGTGTGGAGTGATATCTCCTTTGACCAACTTGTGAAAAAGCTCATTATCATCAATTTCCTGAGCATTTACCCTGTTCTCGTAATCATTGATACAACTTCTTAGCCAGCTCACCATAGCATTGAACTGATGCGTCATCATACGAACTTCTCTGGTTCCTTCCGCTTGAAGATGCACATCAAGCTGTCCCTCTTCCAGTTTTTTTAATCCGTCCCTCATCCTTTCTACTGGTCTGACAATCCCACTTAAAAAGAAACGGGAAAAATAACCAGCCAGCAAAAGAATGAAAACAGCCGTTAGAAAAGCCGGCAGAGCATAGTTTCGAAAATCCTCTGTAAGCACCCCGGGGCTGACATAGCTTTCAATTACCCATTTTGTATTATTGACTCCATGGGATGTGGTCACCTTAATCAATCCATCTTTCGATTCTATTTTTTGATCTTCGTAAACAATACCTCCGTCTGCATCTACAATCCTGGTTATACCAAGTTTGTTCTGATGGTTTAAATACCGCTTATTATATTGCTTTATCCGATCTGCCACCTCAGATATCTGATACGAACAAACCATTTCGATCTGTCTGCTTCGATCTATTTCCGCTCCCGGCGCAATGGCATATACTAATATCAATGTATTTGTTTCTCCATTTTGATATAAATAATTTACATCACCAATATTATAGCTGCCAACATAGACTTGATTTTTATTTTTCAATGCGTTTTTATACCACGATGCTTCACTAATTACATTTACCGGAAGTTTTAAATCATTTCTAAAATAGGTGACACGCTCACTATTCATAAAGAAGGCAATAGACATGGTATCTTTGATTGGTTCCATTAAAAAATTTACTGATTTATTTAGCAGCACCTCTTGGTTATATCTTTCATTGATATCCGTTGTATCCGTTTTCGCAGCAAGATTCATAATTTCATTGTCATTAACATAAACCAAATGAGATAACTTGATGGAGGAGTTTTTGAGCTCAGATTGTAATTCTGTCACAATTGTTTCCTGTGCCTGACGGATATTGTCCAGCCCCTGCTGTTTAAACTTTTGATTGAGAAAAATTAGAACAACACTTAGAATCAGACAGATAGGTATCACGATCAATATAGCAAAATACATATAATACACTGACATAAGAGGTTGTCTCTTGTATTTTTTTCTTAGCATTTCAATAGCCCTCATACTTACTACTCTCCTTATCATTGATATATTAATTGTATATTACTTTCAAAGCCAATACAACAAAAGCCCTCTATGTTTTTGACACAAAAGAGGATACCTTACATGTTATCAGGTATCCTCTCATGAAAATAAACTTATGTTATGATTTTGGAGCTAAAATGCATCTTCTAAAACCGTTTTCAGTGTTTTCGCTGATTTCTGTAATGCCTCTGTTTCTTCCTGGCTTAATGAAATCGGAACTTTTGTTTCAAAACCGTCTTTTCCAATAATACTTGGTATAGAAAGTACCACATCCTCAATGTCGTATTCCCCTTCCATAAGAGTTGAAATGGGTAAAATAGACTTTTCATCCCGCATAATTGCTTCACAGATTCTTTTTACAGACATTGCAATTCCATAAAATGTAGCACCTTTTTTTTCAATGATTTCATAAGCACTTTTTTTCACGTCTTCTGCAATTCTTTCTGTAGCTGCTTCATGATTAAAGTAGCCTCTCATTTCACAGAAATCATGTAATGGAATCCCGGATATATTTGCACTGCTCCATGCTGTTATTTCACTGTCTCCATGCTCGCCTACAATAAATGCATGTACACTGCGGCTGTCCACATCAAGATGCTGTCCCAGACGATATTTTAATCTTGCAGTATCAAGCACCGTTCCAGAACCTATTACTCTGTTTTTCGGATATCCGCTGAGCTTTAAGGTCACATAAGTCAAAATATCTACCGGATTGGCAACGACCAACAGAATTCCTCCAAAATTACGTTTCACAATCTCTGGCACAATTGAACGGAAAATACTTACATTCTTATGCACCAGATCTAACCTGGTCTCTTCCGGTTTCTGGTTCGCTCCGGCAGTGATTACAATAATTGCTGCATCAGCAATGTCATCATAGTCACCGGCATAAATATTCACCGGTCTTCCAAAAGGCACCCCATGTGAAATATCCTGGGCTTCACCTTCCGCCTTATTTTTATTTGCATCTACCAGAACCATCTCAGAAAATAAGCCGCTTTGCATTAATGCAAATGCCGATGCTGAACCTACAAAACCACAACCAATAATGCCGACTTTTCTTACATTTGTGTTTTTATCCTGTTTCACATTAATCCACTCCTTTACTTTCGTTAAAATGTTTCTTTGCAAACTCCATATCCTGCACTACCTCAACAGTTCCAAGGTATTTTTTATTTTGATCACGTACTGCCATATAAGTTACAAGGAAGGTCTTTCCGCCTTTATCCATCCACACAGGTACACTATCTCTACGATTATTTCTGAAATCCTCAAGAATCATACGCACCATAGCCTCGATTTTTGGCGGATGGCATGTAAACACTTCACGGTCGATTGCCATACCCGGTCTTTTAAATACCTTCGGTCCTTCATTAAAATAACGATTAATATTATCCCCATCCACAAAAGTAATTTCTATAGGAATCGTATTGAGCATTGCCGTGAGCTGCTCTAAAGTCAAATGTCCTCCAGGCATTACTATTTCATCTGCTGCCTGATATGAAGTTTTAGTTTCATTGATTTCCGACAGTTTAGCTTCTGCCTTGTCCCACTCCTTACCATTTACCCCGAAGCACTCAGCATAATCTTTTGCATCCTGATAAATTTGTACCCATTCGTCCTCAGTAAAATTAACAGCACATATAGGAAAAAGAATATTAGCTTCTTTATAAATCATTTCATCCGCGCGCTGTAATACATTCTGTACACGCTCAAGCCATTCTTCATTATGCTTTGGGTCCTTAGAAAGTGCTGCCAACTCGTCTCTGATTTCATCGTCCACAGTCCACATCACATTAGAGGGTCCAGATATATCATAACAAACCTTTAGGTGTGGGTAAAGTAAATCTCCCTTTTTTGCATAATGAATGGAAATATTTCTAATTTCTTCCACTAGGCTATCAATCCTATTGCCTGATGAAATTTCTAGTTTTACCGCTTCTAAAAGTTTAGTAAGTGCCATATTTTCCGCTGTAAACGTCTGTAGCGGATGTCCCGTTATTGCCACAAGAGCTGCTGCTTTTGCCTTTTTTCCAGTCCTATCTGACTGAACTGATTCCTCAACAGCCTTTTCTGCATTTGCTATTTGTTCTTCCTGGGTGGCACCATGAAAAAGTGCAGAGTGAACATCACAAAGTTTCTGAACTTCTTCAAGGGGCGTTCCTTCTGACAATAGTTCTTGTTCCGCACTCATAATTTCAGATGCTTCTACCTCGCTAAAGTTTTTCACAAAATCAGCACGTACGGACTCCAAATCTTCACCTGTACCGAGTCTCTTAAGATAAGCTTTTAACTGTTCCGTACGATTAATCTCCTCTTTAGTTTTAACTATCTCTTTTTCTTCAGAAATAGTAATACTGCCTACCGGCATTTCACCTGCAAGCTCAAATCCATTTTTCATCAGCTCTGCAATAATCTCTGCCATAGGAATATTCTTCATTTTTGCACCTTTAGGAATGGTCATCATTCTGCCCACTGAATTTAACATTGGTTTTTTTGTAATCTCGGTAAAACCAAGACTTTCCATTATATCAACTAATTCTGGATATTCCGCTGCCAGATCATATACCGAACGCCCTAAATCTAATACTTTACTCATCTCAATTATCCTCGCTTTCCAAATATGCTCTTTCACCTGAGTTTCATGTTTTATACTTAAAATATATCACATAAAGCCTAAAATGTTTGTTGTTACAACAACACTAATTGTACTTTACTATAATTTTTTATTTAGTGTTTCCAATTTCTGAAATTACTCTATTAATAATTAAATTAAACACCAACATATTTTTGTATGAATCGTCATTAATTATTTTTTAAAGGTAATTTATTTGTGCATTATTGACATAAAACATTATTTCCATTATGCTTTTTATAAATTTATTGTAATTAAATACTAATTATATATTCAAATACTGCTATCGGAATAAAATTATTCAAATCAAGCTAAATAATAAACCTTGCTAAGAATAATTGAAAAGAAGAATGTTTCTAATATAAAACTTAGAAGGAAACTAGACGAAAGAATTGGGGAAATGCTGGGACGATATTACCTTTTCTAATATGATAATACAAGAAGATCTTAACTATTTGTACAGTAACAAAAGGTATAGGCTACTTTTATCAACCTAAATATATTATATAAGGAGGAGATGCCCTTGGAAATATGAAAGCCTAACTTTACGTTGTATACTGCATATCTCTCAACTATTATGGAGATAAGAAAGAGAAGGTATTGTTTCTGTTGAATATATTTCTATAGAATAAATGCAAGCTGCTATTTCTGATGCAATGACATTAGCAGATACATTTCAGATTATACCTGTTCTACTAAAAGAAATGCAAATACTGAATCTATTACCACTAAGTGGAATTCAATATTCTGTTAACCTGTAAACTCACATCCCTAATTGGGCTTTAGAACAAAATTAATTCACCTAGCTGATTGCACTCAACATTTTGACAAATGAATCACCAAAAAGAATTATGGGCATGACTGATTTTCCAAGTTTTTTAACCTAAAACTCATTTCAGTAGGAGGTAGTACATATGAAACATTTAAGAAAAATAACAAGCCTGTTTATGACATTAATTTTTTCATTTTTAATATCATTTTCAGTAATGGCGTCAGACAATATAATAGATATACCAAAAGATGAAAAATCAAAAGGAGCTGTTGCAATTGAAGGAATTGAAAGTCACGAAGTTTTTATACCTGATGAAGTAACACCATTTACACGAGGTTTATCCTATATAGATGGAGGTACTTGGAAATATGGAACATATAATTCTCAATGGAATTTGAAAACAGTTTATTCTGAATATAAACATCCTCAGAAACAATCACATACTACTGCTACAATAGATGGAAGGACTAATCGAAGCGGATGGAAGACAAAAAATAATTGGGCATGTTCTAGCGCAGATGGAAGACTTAATTATACAGGATATGCTTATTATGATATAAGATAAAGCCTAAATAATTCTATCCCTCCAATTAGAGGGATAGAATTATACACAGAAGTAAAAGAAAGAGTAAAAAATGAAAAAAATACTTTTTATTATCATTGCATTGGTATCAATTTACTTACTGTGGAACTGTTATCAAAAATATCAGACAAACTCCATGGAAACGTTCCAACATTCAGATGATTATACAGATACTTTTTATATTCCTAATATATCACTTTTAATTAATCCAGAAGTGATTTATCCTAGTTTAGAAGAAACGGCTAAGATTACCAAATCAAATCTTTATAGAACAAATGTGCAATATAGCAAAAAACAAAATCCCAAAATCTATAAATATTTATTTTTAACAAAAGAAACTTATTTGTGGGATTTGATTTCTCTAAAAGCGGGAAGGCCATTAACAATCAAAGAAACACAGGGCCTAAAAACATTTTTAAGTTCCATAGAAACCACGAGTAACGCTCAAAAAGGACTCATTAATACTTTTGGAAATAATTACGAAGTTTTTGTTTATCCATTTGATCAAATAAAGCAATCCTTACCAGCATATGGGACTTATAATGTGGAATTACCACCTGAGATAAATATAGAGCAGTTTTTGGTTATATTAACGGAAACAATACAGAATCAACTGAAAACGAATAGTGGGATAACTAGTCAGGATATAACACCTGATTTATTTGAGTATAGCAATACAAAAACTAACATAAAAAAGCAAGATTATCTGGAATATATTATTCAAATAATATTATATATGATTTTGGCAATTATCTTCGTATATTATATTTTCTCTCAAACATACAAAATTGGCATATTGAAGTTACATGGTTTTTCTACGATATGTATTTGGTACAATATTGTGGGGAAATTTATAATAAATGTATTATTATTCGTGTGTTTTTCTGTGATTTTTGCAGCATCTGTTATTGCATGTATTTATGATAGTAAGCTTTTTTTGATTTCTGTACTTACAAATCAAATTTTTGTAATTTTTATTCTAATGATATTAACAATAATTACATTTTTAATAATCAAAAATATACCTTTGTCTCAGACTTTAAAGAAAAAAAATCTGAAGCAAATAGTTTTATTTGTAAGCTTGATTATTAAATTAGGTGTTTCTATAATAATTATTATTATGGGTATAGTAGTTACAACTAATGTTAAAGAATTATATTCCAAAGAAGAAACGATTGGTGAATGGGGGGAGAGCAGTGACTTTGGAATGTTTTATCCTTTTTATATTGATAAAGATACATCCAGTGAAGATGCTTTTTTAATAGATGCACAAATAAATAAATCGCTTTATCCTGTATTAAACCAACTTGGATCTATATACATAAATGCACGCTCATATGAAACAGTAGCTCTGCAAAATGGGGTATCTGGTATTCGTTATATATCAGTAAATCCAAATTATCTGCAATTGTTTCCCGTTTATGACGCGACCAATAATCAGATTTCTGTAGAAGAATCGGATGAGAGGTTTTTAATCATTGTTCCTGAACAATATAAACTATATGAAAATAAAATCAGAATTTTTTTTAAAGAAGAGAAGGAATGGAGAATTGAAATTGATGAAGATGTATATCATCTTGAGGTTTCTGAAGAGCTAAAGCAAAACAAGGTTTCCATTATTTGGGCAAAACAGGGACAATCAGTTTTTTCATTTAATCCAGAAGTTTATCCGGAAAAAGGAAATATGATAGAAGATCCTATAATACATGTGATTACTGAAAAAAATAGTTTAGCTGTTGAGAGAGAATCAATATTAGGTGGTGGAGTTACTGATCCCCTTAAAGTAAAATTAATAAATAAAGATTACAGACAAACCTATCAATTATTGCATCCCATTCTAAAAAAATTTAATTTGGAACAAAATCTAAAATACCTGGTTACGATAAATGAAATAATGCAAGAGGAAATAATAGAGTTAAAAAAAGAAATTAGTCGAAATCTATTTCTTATTATATCATTATTCATCGTAGAACTTTTATTATTACTACAAAGTCAATCGATTATATTTGAAAATAAAAAGCGAAAATACATCCTGCGAAGGATTTTGGGATTTGGATTTTTTAGAGCATATGATAGTTGCTTTATTTATGTTATATCTGCATGGTTTTTACAAACCGTTGGTGCTGAAGCAGTACTAAAATATATTTATATATCTACCTCTTTTGTAATTATATTTTTAATGTCTATTATTCTTTTGATTATGGAAATATGCATGAGTGGGTGCATTCTATTACATCTTGAAAAAAAGGATAAAATATCTATAATAAAGGAAGGCTGAACAAAAATGATATGTGAATTAACAAATGTTCAAAAAAAGTATAAAGACAAGGTGGTTTTGGATAATTTTAATCTAAAAGTAAACGAAGGTGAAAAAATTGCAATAGTAGGAAAGAGCGGAGCCGGTAAATCAACGCTTTTAAACATCATAGGTTTGCTTGAAAAACCAGATGATGGGGCAGTAATTCTTTTTGATGATAAACAAGCTTTGAAAAAACGTAAATACTATTTAAGAAATAAGATAACATATTTATTTCAAAACTACGGTTTAATTGAGAATGAAAATATAATACAAAACTTAAATATTGCACTTACATATACAAGAAAAAAAAAATGTGAAAAAAAACAGTTAATAAAAAAGGCATTGGTTGATGTGGGGTTACAATATATGTCTGGGTGTGAAAAAATATATACTTTATCTGGCGGCGAACAACAACGAGTGGCATTAGCACGAACGTTTTTGAAACCAAGTGAATTAATTCTTGCGGATGAACCGACAGGATCGTTAGATGAAGCTAATCGAGATTTGTTTTTGAACTTATTATCTTCAGATGCACTAAAAGAAAAAACATTTATTGTTGTGACCCATGATAATACAGTTGCTTCATATTGTGATCGATTAATGAATATATGATAATCTAAATTTGTATTGAGAATAGAAGTGGTAAGTAATATAATTTTTTACAACTAATTATGGAGGATAAAATGAAGCGGCGGGCGGATGTTTTCTTGGAGCAGCTTAGCTGCAATTCTATTGCCTGATAAATTTCTCGTTTAGAATCATAACACAATTGATAATACCATTCCCGCCAATTTTTCAAATGCTCTTAGAGAATTTCTTATTTTTTCTTCACTAACACAAAAAGAAATCCTCACATATCCCGGATAATCGAATGCACGGCCTCCAACCATAAGAATCTTACAGGTATGAGCAGCCTTTAAAAATGCTTCTTCATCTTCTTTTGGTGCTTTTACAAATAGATAAAAGGCGCCTTGTGGAGGGACCACAGCAAAACCAAGTGCAACTAAGCCGTTATAAAGTATATCTCTGTTTCTTCTATAAAATTCAATATCCACTTTTTCCTCAAGACATTCCCCCACGACCTGTTGAAAAAGAGCCGGAGCATTAACATATCCCAGCATTCCTGTTGCGGTTCTCACTGCCTGAATCATTTCAGCACTTTGAGATACTTCATCCGGAATCACAAGATATCCAATGCGTTCTCCCGGAATAGACAGTGTCTTACTAAAGGAATATACAACAAGTGTATTGTCATAATAACTGGTCCAGTAAGGAAGTTCCTTTTGATCATATACCAATTCCCTATAAGGCTCATCTGAAAGTAGGTATATTTCATGACTGTATTCAGCCTGTTTTTTTTCCAGAATAGATGCAATCCTTTGGATAGTCTCCACCGTATATACCGCACCGGTGGGATTGTTTGGTGAATTGACAATAACCAGTTTGGTTTTTTCCGTAATTTTTCTCTCAAAATCTAATAAATCCGGCTGGAAATTTTCTGCGTCTGCATTTACAGACACAGCAACAGCATTCCAATTAATGATAAAGCTAAGATAACCCGGATAGTATGGCCGCATCAGCATCACTTCATCTCCCGGATCCAGCAATGCGTACATGGCAGCGTTCATGGCGCCTGCCGCTCCCATAGACATAATAATATTTTGTATTTCAAATTTAGTTTCAAATCGTTTATTTAATGAATCAGCAATCTTTTTACGTACATTCTCATATCCCGCATCACACATATAGCTATGCAAGTCAGTATTCTTTGCCTCCAATAATTCTCGGATTACTTCTCCCACTTTTTTTGGAACTTTTGCCTGAGGATTTCCAATACTTAAATCAAAAACCTGATCTGCGCCGTAGATTTTTTCCAACCGCTTACCTTCTTCATAGGCACTTCTTATGGGAGATTTTTTTTTAAACTGTATTTGCATTTTTTTAGACAGCATAATTTGACCTCCTAATAGATTTCCTTCAATGCATCTTCCAGTCTTCTGCGGTCTTCTTTGCTGTTTTCTACAAATTCTGTTGCAGCAAGCCTGTTAAAGATAGTTTGGAGGACTTCTTCTGATGTGTTAAGTCCCAAGTCCTGAAGTGTCATAGGCATCTTAAATTCAGACATATATTTTTTCAACCCTTCAATAGCACTTGTATTCTGATTGAACTTTAATTGTGCAATCAGTCCCGTAGCTACAATCTCTCCATGCAGATACTGTATACTCTCTTTAAAGTAATGTGTGCGGACAATTTCATAAAACTTGTGTGCAATAGCTGTTTGCTTTTTAGCACGCATAAGAGCACTGACTAATCCTGTCAACGCAATGGTACAAAACACCACATTATGAACGGTCTTGGTCAGTGCTCTTCTAGAAACATCCCTATAGGCCTCTTTTCCATGCTGCTCCAAAATATGGTAGATATTCTCCGCCATTGTATATGCACTGAATTTCTCAATACTATCTGTCTGAAGCGTAATGGTTGGTCTGCCATTAGATATTTCTATATATTTTGCCATAGAATCCATAATTCCCGCCGCCAAAAGTCTTGGCGGTTGAACTGCCATTACCTGCTCATCCACAAGTACAGCATTTACCTCATAATCAAAATGCAGATATCCCACACATTGACCTTCCTCTGTATACATTACACTCAACGGACTAAAAGAGGCACAGGTAGCACATGAAGTGGGCACTAATAAAACCGGTATTTTCATTTGTGCAGCTGCTGCTTTTGCCAGATCCATGATACGGCCGCCGCCAACACCAACCAGAACATCTGCTTTGAAGCTTTTTATGGCCTCTTTTAATAGTTCCAGCTTTTCATAGCTTGGAAGACCTTCATATTTTTCTAACTGCCAACTTAAATCCGATTCTTGTAAACTTCTCTGCATTCGTTCCCACGCTGCATTTAAGGCATTAGGTCCTCCTATAATATATGGCTGTTTTCCATATCGTTTAATTTCATCTGCGCAATAATCCAGAATATTCTGCTCCTGAAGATAACGCCCTGCACCAAATCGATAACTTGTATATTCTTCCATTTTCTAATCCTCCATCCAAAGAAGTTCCTGATTGATAGGATAGTGTCCATAGATTCTGGCTGCATCCATAAGCGCCATCATATTTTCTTCCGGTGTATTCATGGGTGTCTGACAACCTGATGTAAGAACAAAACCTTTTGGCGAATCGTATGCCTTACGGATACTTTCCCTTGCGGAACGAATTACATCATGAGGACTTCCCAGGTTCATCACATCCACCGGCGGAACATTTCCCTGAATACACATATGAGAACCAAGTACCTGTTTCGCCTCTTCCATGTCCTCCACATTGTCAGGCCCAAATGTGCCTATTCCCGTGGGAATCAATAACTCCCACAGTTTGCGGCTGGTGCCGCAGATATGCAGACCACAGCCTTGTCCTCTGGTCTTAATATAATCTACATTTCGTTGAAAATATGGAAGAGAAAATTTTTCATACTGAGGCACTCTTAATAGAGATGTAGAACTCATAGGATCTGCAAAACCTATACCCACCCCCATATCTAGAAGCCTTTGAATGTAACGGTTATTATTTTCCGTAATAATTTCCATCATCTGCAATACCTGATCAGGGTGTTTTAGAAGACCTTTCAACAAGTTTTCTGTTCCCACCAGCATAGCCGCAACGGTAAATGGGCCGGTCACGGTTCCGCTGACAGGAACTTTGTCCCCCAACTTCTTCTTGACCAGCCTAAGTCCTTCCAGTATAATCGGAATTCTGCCATCTTTATCTAAATCTACCAGTCCCAGATGGTTCACCTCAGTGAGACTGCCAATAGCCGGTTTCTCCACCTGTGCAATGTTATAATCTGAATATCTTATTTTTGTGCCCATTGCTTCCGCCATTCCCCTGAGAGTGATGGATATTCCAGCTCCGTCTGAATGATATTTTTCATAGATATACTCTTCAAGAGCGCACATCTTTTCCGAAGAAAAATAATAATCTTTTAGTGTACATCCAATCAGGGGAGCTAATGTCTCCCCTGAATCGATGCAGCACAAAATACGATCTGCAGCCTTTCCTTCACTTAACAGTCTGCTTCGTTCCAATGATGTAAGTTCATCCTTTGGAACTTTTAATCCGTGCAAATATTGATCTATCATATTCTTTACACCGTCCATTTCAGCAAATAATTTTTTAGGTGTTCGAACAACTGCATTACACAAACCAGAATCAGAACCATAAACAAAAATCCTGCCCATACATTTGCATACAATCCATAGTCAATATACCTTCTGACATAGAACCCAAGTCCAAAACTTGCCCCATACATCTCTGCAAAAACAAGCATAACAAAGGAACTTCTAAGCGAGTTTACAAAACCACCAATGATGGATGGGCTGGCTGCCGGAAGAATTACCTTAAACATCAGTTTTACGCCCTTTAGCTCCAGCGTCTTTGCATTATCTAAATACCTTTTATCTATTGTCTCTATCCCAGTTATGGTGGCAAATAAAGTTGCCCACACTGTTCCGTAGAAAATCAAAAAAATGGAAGAAATCCAGAAGTTTCCCACAATCAAAACAACAAACGGCGACAGCAGAATAGCAGGTACGCAGCTAAATGCATAAATAAAAGGATGCAGTGCCCTTCTAAGATATTGGCTCATTCCCAATATCACACCCACAACCAATGCAATGGCTAAAGTGATTCCAATAGACGGAATAAGCAGACCAAATGATGCCAGCATATTCTTCAGCATAACTGTACGCTCACTGACGAAAGCTGACCAAATATCTCCGATTGACGGAAACATCATAGAGCCGAACACCTTATTGTCTGATATGTACTTATACAGGAGTATAAGCCCCACTCCAAATGCTGCCGTCAGCCAATACTTTTTTACATATCCAAGAACCTTTTTCAACATTAATCCCTCACATTCCACTCTGATTACTGCAGTTCCTCATACATTTGTACCTGACTGTCCCAAAATTCAGGATCATCATCATAATACTTGTCCACACAAGCATCAAGAGCAGCCTTGTAAATACCGTCATATACCACATTTTCAATTATACTGTCATCTTTATCTTCATCAATAAGACCTACCTCCCGCTGAAAATGCCAGTTATCCACAACCGTCTTTTTCACCGTTGCCACATTAAGTTCGTAATGCTCAGTCTCATCCATATATGCCTTAACATATACTACATCTGCTTTTAATACATCCGCCATTATCTCTACACATTCATCTCTGTTTGCCTCAAAGTAGCACTGTGCGCGAAGAAGAGCTTCATCAAGAAGCTTTACGGTAGTAGGGTTTTCCTGTACCCATGAATTACGAGCCACCATGCGGCAGCAAGAATAATTTGGCGTAACATCATCACAGTATGCCATGATTTCAATTCCCTCTGTGTTTTTTACCATATACATACGGCCGGTCCCCATAACTGCGTAATCTATCTGTCCGTTTAAAATAGCCGCAATTTTATCCGCGTCATTATCAAAAGGCACCCACTGAATATCATTGTTAATATCATATCCGGCCTCATTGATCTTACTTGTGATGGCGTAGGATGTAGGTGACCCCCCAACTTTTTTTCCTACAAAGTCTGTTGCTCCGTTCCATGTTGTTCCTTCTTTTGCAATAATTGGCATGCATCCTTCCAGCATAAACCCTCCGATGATTGCAATATCATCCCCAGATGCAATCATTTGTAGAGGTTCGTTTGTTCCTGAGTTTGATGCAATGTCTACCTGGCCGTCTGAAACCCCCTGTAACTGTCCGTCATCAAGAGGCACTTCCTTGACATTTAACCCAACCTCTTCAAAATAGCCAAGTCTGGATGCCAATGTCACCAATACGTTTCCGCTAAGCCCCTGAGCCCATACAACATCTTTTGTTTCAGGCTCATAAGAATCCTTAGTTACGGAACTTACCTCAGTCTTTTTTGTATCTTCCGGTTTGGCATTTGTCTCCTTGCTTCCACCTCCGCAAGCTGTTAATCCTATCGCCATTACCGTAACAAGCAAAATAGATACAACACTTTTTTTCATCTGTTAATCCTCCCAATTTCACTCTATGTTTTTATACAAATATTCTAATCATTTTGTTTGATGCTGGTATGTTTTGCCACATCCCGGTTAATGTAACAAATCAATTCATTTCTAAGTTTAAGAACCTCCGGGTGCTCAAAAATATTCTCTCTGGTAATGTTCACATCATCAGGGATTTTCTGGTCATAAATGATATTACTCGGAGACTGTCCAAAAACAAGTATCCTATTAGCTAGAAGTATAGCCTCATCCACATCATGTGTAACAAAAAACACCGTCTTCTTCTCATCCTCATTATTCCACAAACCTGCAAGCAGATCCTGCAGCCTCGCACGTGTAACCGCATCCAATGCTCCAAATGGCTCGTCCATCAGAAGTATTGGCGGATCTATACTTAAAGATCTTGCAATTGCACAACGCTGCTTCATTCCACCAGACAATGCCTTTGGAAGTTTTTTAAATACACTCCCATCCAAACCAACCTTGCCCAGCATATCTACCGCAATTTCTTTGAGTTCTTTCTTACTCTTCTTTGGATACTTCTGCTCAAGCGCCAGCATAATATTTTCTCCCGCTGTCATCCACGGAAATAATCCATAATCTTGAAATACCACACTTCTATTCAGACTTGCTTCCTTCAGCTCTTCCCCATTCATCTGTATTTTTCCTGAAGTAGGGGCCTCAAGACCCGCCATTAATCTCAAGAATGTACTTTTTCCACATCCGGATTGCCCAAGAAGGCAGACAAACTCTCCATGCTCAACTTCAACATTAATATCCTTTAGAATCATACGTTCCGGCTGCTCCTTGTACGCGAAGGAAAGATCTGTAATTTTAATCTCACTCATTTGTACTGTTATCCTTTTTCTCAGAATTTATATTGACCAATTAAACGGTTTACAAAACTGCAAAAGCCTGCTCAAAATCAGCAATAATGTCCTCGGCATTTTCCAATCCTACGGACAGACGAATAAGGTCATCTTTAATACCAGCCTCTGCGCGTGCTTCAGGTGACATATTTGCATGAGTCATACTTGCGGGATGCTGAATAAGTGTTTCCGGATCCCCAAGGCTAACTGCAATTGAAGCAATTTTCAGCCCATTGACGACCTTTTTACAAGCAGTAAATCCATCCATGCCCTTCACTTCATCCATTAATTCAAAAGACATGAGTCCCCCAAAGTTGCCATGCATGATATCTGCAGCCAGTTTATGCTGCGGATGGCTTATAAGACCCGGATAATATACTTTTTTTACATAGGGTATACTTTCAAGATATTTTGCAACAGCCATTCCATTTTCCGAATGACGTGCCATACGAAGCTCCATTGTCTGCATTCCTCTTAATATAAGATATGCATCAAAAGGGCTGGGCGTGGTGCCACAGATCTTGGAAGTTATATTCTTTCTGATTGGCGTTACCAGTTCTTCTTTTCCGATGATTGCACCAGCTATGACATCCCCATGTCCATTAATATACTTTGTACAACTGTGAAGTACCAGATCAGCGCCTTCTTTCAATGGATATACCTCCGGAGGCGGTGTAAATGTATTGTCCACTGCTACTAAAATTCCACGTTCATGTGCAACTTCAGCAATCCCTCTTATATCGGTAAGTTCCATCGTGGGATTTGTCAGTGTCTCAAAATAAATCAGTTTTGTATTATCTCGAATTTCTGCTTTTACGGCTTCTAAGTCATTGGTATTTACATATGTAACTTCAATCCCCAGTTTTCCCAATGTCTGACGGAATACAACATCCGTACAACCATATACGCATTCACCACAGATAGCATGATCTCCTGCTGCCAGCGTACCCAGCACAACACCTCCAACTGCCCCCATTCCTGATGCTGTTGCAACACAAGTTTCTCCATGTTCCAGTGCAGCAATTTTCACCTCAAGTGCAGTTACTGTCGGATTTCCACCTCTGGAATATGCATATCCCGGTGTCTCCCCGCTAAAAATAGATGTTCCTTGCTCAACAGACTCAAAGCAAAATGTTGAGGTCTGGTAAATAGGCGTTGCCAGTGCGCCATAAACTTTGTCCGGTTCCTGACCGGCATGAATAACACAGGTCCCAAATCCTGTTTCTTCAAAATCAATCTCTTTCATCTTATCCTCCTTGTAAATTATTTCCATTTTAGGCAACCCTTCTGATGGTATCACTTAATTTTAGTTAAGTCTAATAGTTAATCCATATATATATCAATCATTTATAGTTATTTTGTATGTGTCAAAAGTTTGACGATGTATATTTATTGTGTTTTTGTATAATTATTAGTTTTCAAAAGCCGCATATAATATTGTTCACACAAAAAAAGACACTCTCCATCAAATTGGAGAATGCCTTTTATCTCTTAAACAGCTGCGATTATTCCTCATTATTCTGTATTGACACCGCATCTGCTTTATTCCGCTCATTATCTTTATTTTTATTGGGTTTTTCACGCATAAAGAAAATTCCGATACCGACACCCAAAATAGGCAGTATACAGTGCCAATGACTTAATAATAATCCCATAAACTTGTACTCCTTTTTCATACGATTTTATTTATAGAATGAAGATATCATAAAAATGTATTATTTATATATGGATTGATATTTTACCTGATTTTAGATTTATCGAGTATGTATAGTCGTAATTAAATAAACAATTACTATTTTAATATTCATATTAACCTTAATTATTTTATCCTTCAAAAAGAGGGAAATAATTACGAAGTTTTTGTCTTTCCCTTTGATAAAATAAAACAATCCTTACCAGCGTATGAAACTTATACTGTGGAATTGCCGCCTGAATTGAATTTGGAAAGGTTTTTAGTTATATTAGCAGACACAATACAGAACCAAATTTAAAAAATAGTATGATAATACATTTGCTTCATATTGTGATCATTTAATACTTATATAACATTCTAAATTTGTATTGAGAACAAATAATGGTAGATTGTCTAAAAATAACGAGTAGGGGGAATCCACCCCCTTGCTCAGTATAATAGCATAAAGTTCTTTCTGTAAACTAATTCACTGCACGCTCTTGAACACCTAGATACCGACTTATTTTATTTAAAAATGGGATAAAGTATTAAATTTTACTCTCAATTAATTGAATTAATGAAACATCAGCTGAAAGCCATTCAACAGAATACAATTCACCTTTAGTTAACCACCTTGCCGCTTCATGTTCTTTGAGCACTAAGTTACCAAAAACAACCTCTGCCCAAAAACAATCCATGGAAAGATGAAATGTTGGATAATCATATTCTATGGTATCAATTAATTCTCCAACTAAAATCTCAGTATCTAATTCTTCTCTAATTTCTCGCTTTAGTGCTTCCTGTGATGTTTCTCCCTCTTCAATTTTACCTCCGGGAAATTCCCATCCACCTTTAAATTCTCCATAACCTCGCTGTGTAGCAAAAATAATTGGTTCTCCTATTTTATTTACTGATTTAATCACCGCAGCTACTACTCTAATTGTTTTCATCCTGCTTTCACTTCCTCTTTTTTAAGCTTACTCTGTAAGTAACGCAATATGTCCTCTCTAACTGCTTGATGCATCTTCATCTGAAATTTCGTAATGTCACGTTCTTTTCCCCTATTATCCTTTTTCCGCGCAGGTTCTACCGATTCTACCTCAAACTGTCCCATATAATAGAAATAGGTCTCAGCATCGCTTTTCTTCACCAAAAGATGTTTTCGTGTTGCAGTCATTACATCTGCTACATAAGAACTATTCAGTCCTCGTCCAATTTGAGAATCCCATCTGAAAAGCAAATTATCTTCAAATGCATCTGCGTAATCAGGTTTTCCGTCTACATAATTTTTATCGTCAGAACTTTCTTCTTTATGGTAGGTCACAAAAATAAACACATCGTCATCTATTCTCTTCATCCCATACATTACAGATGATAAGTCCTTACCGCAATTCATCAAAAGGCTTACATCACGCCTAGAATACTTTTCATACAATACAAAAGGTGTATTCTCAGACTGATTATGTGCGTATTTATCAACATAACGTCTAAGTCCTACGTTAACAATATCTTTGACTTGTTTATAAAATTCATTATGTTGCAGACTCTCTTTAAAAGATTTAAGTCTTTGTAATGTTTTCTTTTCATCAATTCCTAAGATTTGAATATTACAGTATTTTTTGAATTCCCCTTCGTTGCTAGTAAATTTCCCCTGCAAAACTTCTATGGCATTCTCAAGTGATGACAATTCAGCTCTATTTCCATAAGTTGTTTGAATCTCTTTTATTATCTGTTCCATATTAATCGCCTCTTCTCTCAGAAAATGCTTTAATATATGTAGCTCATATGGTCTTATTCCACTGAGAATAGTCTTAGAAAAATATTCTAGTGTAATCAGTTCTTTATCTGTTAATTCTTCAATACATAAATCCTTTTCAACAAGTACCAGGAAATTTTGATAATTCTTATATTCTCGAATAATTAAAAGGGGATCAATTTCACCATTTTTATAAAAATCAAACAAATATGGTATTCTGCCTAATCGACTTTTCAAAGTAAAATAGCTGTCCTTTATAATTGCTTTCATACCCTTAATTTTATCAATGGAGGTGAAAATTTTTTCTTTAGCAATTTCATCAAAATGAACAGTAGAAGCCCCCGGAATTGTATTATTTCCACTAATAACATATTTGCGTATAGTGTCCGGATTATAAGAACGGTCACCCGATAAAGCAATTGGTATCATAAAATTATTGTTATAATTGCCAATAAAGTCGAGAATAACAACATATTCTTTACCTTCTGCTTTTCTAAGTCCTCTTCCTAATTGCTGGATAAATACAATAGGTGACTGAGTGGGACGCAGCATAATCACCTGATTGACTTCCACAATATCTACACCTTCATTCAGTATTTCAACGGAAAAAATATAATCCAACGGCTGTAAATCTTTACAACCGCTCTCTTCATTCATTGCCAGTCGTTCAAATGTATCTTGTCGTTCGGCTTCTGATGCGCTGCCATTAAGCGCAACTGTTCTATATAATCGTCCGGTCTCCGGATTTATGATGTGATTGAATTTTTCAGAAAGCCTTTCTGATTCTTCAATTCTGCTGCAAAATATTAACCCCTTTACTTTGCTTCCACTATATCCATAATACTCTGCCTGTTCAATAATATGTCGTACACGTTCATCACCTGTCAGTTGATTGAATTCTTTTTCTGACATATTTTTTACCTTCATCTGCTTATCATCTACTACTGAAACATCGCTGATTCCAAAGTAATGAAACGGACAAAGCAGATTTTCTTCCATTGCCTGCTGAAGTCGTATCTCATATGCAATCTGATGGTTGAAAATTTGATAAATATTTTTGCCCGCAATAGTATCTTCGCGCTTATCTGGTGTTGCCGTCATTCCGAGCCAAAGCCTCGGTTTAAAGTAATTCATGACCTTTTGGTATGTATCTGCAGATGTATGATGGGCTTCATCTAAAATAATACAATCAAACTCTTCGGGATTATATTTTAAAAGATGAACATCTCTATTCAACGTCTGAATTGTCGCAAACACATAATTAGAATCATATTCCTCATTTCCTGCTCCAACTAATCCCATGGTTACTGATTTTGCAAATACTTTTTTATAAGAATTCTTTGTCTGCGTTGCGAGCTGTCCTCTATGTACCAAAAACAAGACTCTTTTAAAGTTAAGTTCACGCATCGCAAAGGCCGAGGCATATGTTTTCCCAGTCCCTGTTGCTGATATTAAAAGTGCTCTTTCTTCACCATCTTCTAATATTCTTCTTAAACTAGATATAAAACCAACCTGCATGCTGTTTGGTTTTAATCTATATTTATCAATAGATGTAATTTCGTCTTGTTTGGCTATTTCACGCTGGCGCTTTATCATTTTATATCGCTCTTTATAGCCTTCATAAAATTCATCAAATTCTAGCGCATATTGAGACAACCAAAGTTCCTTAAATTCTGCAACGATCTCTCGTGCCATTTCTCCCTGTTCAGTAGATACTAGTTTTGTATTCCACTCTCGATTACTTGTTAGGGCGGCACTTGTTATATTTGAACTGCCTATTATAATACGATAGATTTCTTCCTTTTTAAAAATATACCCCTTTGTATGAAAACCTTCATGAGCAGCTTCAACATCATACATCTTAAGTGTAATGTTTTTTAGTCCATTTATTTTTTTTAAAGCTTTAGGCTCACTAAAATTCAAATAATTGGTAGTTAGTATCTCTCCATAAATATTTTTCTTTTCAAGCTCCCTGAGAGTTTGAAGCAAAGGTGTAATTCCGCTCATCGTTATAAATGCTACACTAATTTGAAAGTGGTCACATGCTAAAAGCTCATCCTCAATAGATGAAAGTACTTTCTTTCCCTCTTTATGATTGTTTGATACAAATTGTGGTTTAAACGCCAAATTTGATGAAAATGTGTGATCTATGTATGCGGTTTCAAACCCAGTCCTAATTTCAGCTAATTTTTCATTTGTCATGAACCTAGTCCCCTTTTACCAAATTTGGTATCCTTGCCTTCTTGCAGAATCATAAACCGGCTGCATATTTTTCTCAAGTATTGTATAAAATTCTTCTTTTGAATTTCCACTTCTATAAAGCTCTTGATTGGCCCAAATTGAATGTAAATTGTCACGATAGCAATCCTGATATCTTTTTCTAATAGCTGGCTTACTCCCATCATGAATCATATTATATAAAACAAACTGATTCTCTGCAAATCGTTTAAAATAAGGATTCCATTTTGGAAGCTTATTACTTTTTGAAGCATTTAGAGAGGCATCCATGGGCATCAAATTCCACAATTCATCATTCATCACATAAGACCACGGAATAAAATGATCTACATCATAATTACCCTTTTCAATAGGCAAATCCTTAAAAACATCCACAATCACCTGATTCTCAAGAACAGCTTCCCACAGTTTTCTAACTTTGTTTAATTTACGCAACTTTTCATCCATTGGCGTAAGTTTATAAACAAGTCCCGGAACTTCTGGGTTATTATTTTGAAGCCATTTCACTTTTTCAAACTGAATCCATCCAAGAATAGCTACCGTATGATCCTGTATCATCCTTATCCAAGAATCATTAAAATAAACCTCTTTGTTAAGTTTACTTCCAGTTCCAAGGGTATATGGCAGTACGCTATCCCTGTTGACTTTCTCGATATACGACACCATTCTGCCGGCGCTTTCCCAGCCTGCCGGTTCCTCGAACTTATCAAAAAAACCGGCAAGTGCCCTATACGGAACCATATTAGTCAACTGTTCTTTATAGGGTCTTAGCTCCTTGTCAAACTCTTGTATTTTATTCTTAATTTCGATCTTTGACGCATTTCCGGAAAGCCCACTCAGTTTATGTAGGGTTAGAACGGCTCTTTCTAATCCATCTTTCACTTGACCATCAATCATACCACTAAGATGAATATGAAATTCTAAAACTGAATACCATGCATTAGCAATCATTTCATCTATAATATCGTTAAAATTAGACCTTTGTACATTTTGAGAAATTAAGTAAACAATTGCTTCAAGCCAGTAAAATTTATAACAGTATGAAGGATTTTTCATCATAAGCGAAAATCCTTCTATATCAAGATGATTGTAATAACCGGCATCTATATTTAATGGATATTCTATTTTCTCATGATCAAATTGAGCCATTGTTCCATCCCCCTGCCTGGTCTTGCATCTGATGTTACCCATTGTTTTTCTATACAAATACCCTCAATATCAGTGATAAATCTAAGAAATGATACTTCCGTAAAATCAATAAAATATCTGCCCTTTCTCATTCCTTCGAAATCTCCATATTTGAAAGATGTATAAATCACACCATTATTTTTCAGAGCATTAATCATATTCGAAAAGACATGGATCAGCTCTGGTTTTGAAAGATGAATTATGGACGAACATGCCCAAATTCCATCATATTTGTTTATCTCGTTCAATTCTTGAAACAGCATACATCTGACTGGAATGCCAGAATATTCCCTTGCAAACTTACAAAGCTCTTCCGCCCCATCAATAGCTTCTACTTGGAATCCATTTTCACTAAAATACTTTGCATCTCTTCCAGAACCACAACCAAAATCTAGAATTCTACCCGCCTCTGGTAAAAGTTCTATAAACTGATTTTGAATATTAGAAAGAGTTACATCTTTAGTGTTACTCGCAAATTCTATTGCATTATCATTGTAATACTGAATTGTTTTATTCATTCCCTAAGACCTTTTCAGCTGATCATATTTTTCCTTACTATCTTTAGCAAGATCAACCGGATACTTTTCATTGTTTCGTTTCACCTTTTCTTGAACAATTTCATCAAGGTTTAATCCACAAGCATCTGCCATAAGAACACAATAATTCACAACATCTGCAAGCTCTTCCTTTATTTTGTCCATTTTTTCTGTGCAATTAACATCTTCACCGCTCCACTGGAAGATTTCCAGCAATTCAGCAGCTTCAAGGGACACAGATATAGCTAAATCTTTGGGATTGTGAAATTGTTTCCAGTTTCTGTCATCTCGGAATTTTAGTATTTGCTTTATTGTTTCTTCTGTCATACTTTTAAGCTCCTTTGTGATGCTTCAATTAGTGCTTCTCTTAATGCCTTGTCGCACGCATAAATATATAGACCTTCCACTCCACGTGTCATAAGAACTCTTACTTCATGCTGTATTAAATCCTCACCAAACTGCCTTTTCGTACCATCAGATAAAGTACGACTCTGAGTCATTTTCTTATAACTTTTTTCAGAAGGATCAAAAACGACTTTGCCACCACGATATTTAACCGATGGGCCGAGAATAACTCCCGCATAATTCAAATCAAATCCCTGGATTGTAAAAGTTGAACCCACCTCATCAATTGTCTGGGGCTGTTCTGCCCAGGAAAGTGATTTAACTCCACGTTTTTCCTTTCTTGTTAATCCCTGTTTTAATTGACGATTCCATGGTTTATGCCATTTTCCAATTATGACTTCATAATATTCGCCAACATTAGACCCTATCCTGGATTTACTGTTATATTCCCAGTCGTAAGTTGCTATCAAACGAGAAAGACGATGTTCTTCATCTGATGCTTTTTGCTTTAAAGCCTGCTCAAGATTCTCCGGTTCGCTAAAAATCTGAATATCATAGCCACCAAGGTTTCCTGGTATGTCCTTTACCCTCTGTTTCTTTGTAAACATATCTATCCATTCCACTACTTCCTTAGAGGCTTTAATGCGTAACTGATCTTTGAGTTCAAAATAATTATTGGTTTCCTTTGCTTTTTCTCTAAACTTGTCCAAAATATGAGATTCCCAATATTGTTCTGTTTTAAGAATCTGGTTTGCATCAAACATGACAACAGTAACCCTTGCGCGTTCTATAATATCTTGGAGTTGATTTTTTCCCTGATAGGATTGTTTTCCTTGTGTTAGCAGCAAATGTGCTTCATCAATAAATGCTACATCTACTGGTTCCTCTACTTTATGCTGATTAATAAACGATGTAGGCTTACATACTACTTTTCCATATTGTTCTGTAAGACCAAGCTTTTGCGCTATTTGGGAATATACGGTAACCTGTTCATCATGATTAACCATCATAAAACAACTTAATGTTTTTTTATAATCTTCATCTGCCTTTAAGAATATTTCATAAAAAGTACTGCTATTAAGTACCGTCTTCCCAGTTCCGGCCTCTCCTTCAATAAATATAATCTGCTGCTTTTTGTCTTTATTCAAAGCATCAAAGACTCTTTGAACAATAATATTTTTTATCCTTTCCTGATCCTCTGTTAACTTATGAAGCGGTGATGCTTTAAAAACAGCAGAATCTTTTATAGAGCTTTCACTAGGAAATAAAGACTTGTTATCCCTACATAATTTTCTCCATATCATGCGGAATATGTCATCCATTTCACTGTCTGGATAATATTTGTTTTGCGGATTTCCTCTCATATTATGTATTTTTTTAACACAATCCACACTCATTAAATAAAGCATCAAACGATTCTCTATGTCCAAAGTAAGCGATTTGTTGAAATGTTCGTGTCCAATTATATATAGACTGGCATTATGCTTCATAAGCTTATGCTGCCATATGCCAGTATCGCCCTGGTGATCATAATGCTGCTTTGTTCTTTGCACAACATTATTAGATTCGCCAATATAAACTTCGTATTTCCCTGTTTCTTTCCAATGATGAATATATACAGTAGGGAATTGAAGTATAATATTCTGCTCTTTTTCAGAGGCATTCTTTATTAAACTCTCTTGAAATTCAATTAACCCATTTACATCATCTTGTATTTTATGGATAATTGGCTTGATGTCTGTCCCCATTTACCTTACCCCTCGTTTATCTACTTTTCAGTAACAGTTTTCTGTACATATCGCTGTTGGTTTCTTCAAGTGCATACAAAACACCTGCCAGTCCATCGGATAAACTCAGTCCTTAATATGCGTATAATTAATTATTCCTGCTGCATAGTCAGCCAGCAACAAGGCTTTTAACTGTTTTAGATTTTTACACTCTAAACCATATTTAACATTCTCACTGTTAATCATATCCCAACTACCATTTTTCTTTTTAATAGGTTTATAGATATAAAACTCTCCGTTTACTGCCATTAAAATTTCTGTGTCCTTTTCTAAGTTCAGGATATTCTGTTCATTATTGTCTAGACATATCATGTTTCTTCCACCTTTCTCACCTATATTGATCACTATATTTTCAACCATAATATCATTGGTTATATAACCCTGCCATCCAGATGATCCACCTCATGTTGAATAATCTGTGCCGTCCATCCAGTAAACATCTGTCTCTGTATCTTAAAATCTTTATCCAGATACTCTACCTCTATATTATCAAATCTAGTCGTTTTCCTCACGCCACTTAGAGACAAACAGCCTTCCTCCGTTTCATATGAACTGCTTTGATTAATAATTACAGGATTAATCATTGGAACAATTGCAACATCAACATAGAATACAATAATTCTCTTTTTAATACCAATCATATTCGCAGCCATTCCAACACAACGCTCTGCGTTGGTTCTTAATGTATCTATCAAATCATTTATAATGGTAACATCTGCTTTTGTTGCTATTTCAGATTTTTGTGCCAAAAACAGTTCATCTTTTACTATCTGCCTTATCATATTGTACGTTTCCTTCTTCTTATTGTATAATCTAAAATATCTTCAATACCTCTCAGAAGCACCTTACTCTGCACCTGAAGTTACTGCAAAACACATTTTTCTAAAATTTATCTGCTTTGTGATTTTGCGTTTCCTGTTAAACTAAAACTATATTTTTATTAGTTCTCTTTACTTATCTTTTTTGCCAAATAGTTACTTTAAGTTCATAAGAGTAACTTATCCTACTTACTTTTTTTCCGTCTACCTTTTTCATCAAAATTGTCTTTTAATTTCTTTTCTGTTGGGATTATAGGTAACAATATAATTACTAATTGAAACAATAATACAAATAATGAAATAGCAGAAAAGTCTGTATGTTCTTTAAAATCCATAATAAAAAAAGTAGTTATTATTAGTAAAATAAGTCCACTACGGAAAATGATTTTACCATAATATCGGTGGGCATACTCCCAAGTCTCCTGATTTTTCATAGACATTAATGTTCGATACCCTATAATACTATTTATATAACCCACTTCACTAAAAGTCCAAATGGCACCAAAAATAACCATTGTCGATGGTATGAGTAAATTACTTAATACTACTAACAATATTCAAACCTCCTATTCTAAATTTGCTTCCCTTTAAGTCATATGACCTATTACTATTAATCTTTATAAAATGATAGGTAGTTCTTTTGCAAAGTGAATTTACTTAGTTGTTCATTTTTGATTTTTCTGGTTCAATTAGATTTTTATCTAAATTCATTATACAATAATTCCACTAATAAATCTATTCAATACAGATTAGCGGACATAGTAAATTTACCTTTGGCTTTTTTATTATAGAGTTCACCCCAATAAACCCATATTAAAAATGTAAAAAAGCTTTGACATTATTGTATTCGAGTAGTATTCTGTAAATGTAAAATACTTTTGACATTGCGGAGGTTAAATTATGAGAAAAATGGATGAAATGGAATGGAAAATAAACTTGAAAGGAATCAAATGGAGTTATTTATTCCTACTAGTATCTCTCTTTATATGGGGAACATATAACTTTGTTCAAACTCAAGAAATGTCATTGCCTTCTATTTTAATCATCCTACAATTTTTAGTTTATTTCTTTGTCACAAGCATTACTAAATCTAATGTAGATGATGATAGAGGTATAAAACAAATATTTATTTCTTTAGGTGTTATATTCTTGCTACTTGTATTTGGTGCTATTTTGTATTTTACTGTTGGTGGTTAAAAATTATGAAGAATACTATTAAAGAACTACGCAAAGAAAAAAAGTATAGACAGGAAGATTTAGCTATGGCATTAGGAGTCACACGACAGACAATAAATGCAATTGAAAATGATAAATATGACCCAACTCTGTTATTAGCCTTTAAACTGGCAAACATACTTGAAACCACAGTGGATGAGCTTTTTGAACCGGCCCAGTTCCGCCGCTTCTGCTTATAGCAGATCAGCGGCGTACCATGAAAAAGTGGAGTGTGGTCACAAATCTCCTCCCTGCTCTCCACTATATAAACATTCGGGGAAGTCCTGCCAACACAGAAACGGCATTCTCCATACAACTCCACTTCTTTTATTGCCTTAATATTCTTTTCTTATGATTAATACAAATGCATTTAATTCTTTTTTACCGGTCTGACGTATTTCCAATATCGTTTATAATCATGATAGAAATAAAACACTCTGCCCTGTGTGGTATCAATCTGGTATCCACTATTTGAATAATCAAATTCTTTCATCGCTTCTTCCATTTTAGATTCTACTGCAGCATTTTCAGTTTCAAAGTCAAATGCGCCATGTTCAAAGACAATATACTCGCCTTCAGGTACATCCATAATCTGCATTTGAGGTGGTATTTCACTGTCATAATCAATGGGTAAACGAACCCCGTAAGCTTCTGCCAGAGGAATACCCCAACTGCATAATCTGCCGCTAGGCTCATTGATGAACGCCATAATCTGACCGCTCGCGCTATCTGATTCATCTCCACCCATGTCATCAAGTTTTCTCTCGATACTGTTTAGTAATCTACAAATAGTATCACAATCCTGCCCGGGAATACAGCTCTGTTTCTCCCAAAAGTCCCAATAACCTATACTTTCATAATTTCTGATGTGTAAAAACTTATGTGCAGGAATATTCACAATATAAGCCTTTACATCCTCATTGGTTTTTGCCATCGCTTGTCCTCCATTCATTAATAGATAGCAATCGAAAGGCCGGATTATTGTACGAAGCACCACCGGAACTGGATGTTGACGATACATACTGGGATTAATTCCATATGCTTCTTTGAACGCACGGGTAAAGGCCTCGTGTGAAGAAAATCCATAATTCAGCGCAATATACAAAATTTCAGTATCTGTATCACGAATATCCTTCAATGCAAAGGCCAATTTTCTGTAACGCAGATAATCTCTGAGCTGCATTCCTGAAATTTCTTTAAATTTTCTTGATACATAAAATTCTGAATATCCAAGATTTTGAGCAAGCTGACTTAGTGTTATTGCTTCATTATTACGGTTTTTAATACAACAATCAATTACGTCAACAATTTTCTGAATATTCCTATGCCACTCGTACATATCTGCACCGCCTTTCAACTGCTTCATGTTTATTATAAAGAATGAGCCAATATTTTCGCTTGATTTAACTTGCTAAGTTTACTATATCACAAAAGGCAGAGATTGCACTCTGCCTTTTTGACTGTGTGTTGTTCCTCATCATCTCTATTTTCTATCATACAGCAATCTTTCCTTCAAAAGCGTATTTCTTTTTGTTACAGTCACATTTCTTACAGCGTAGAATAACGCTTTTTTTGTACCTATCATGACCAATATCTTCTTTGCCCTGGTAATACCTGTGTAAATCAAATTACGCTGCAGCATCACATAATGGTTCATAAGAATAGGCATAACTACAATTGGATATTCTGATCCCTGTGCCTTATGAATCGTAGTGGCATATGCATGAACTAATTCATCTAAATCCGTAATATCATACTCGATGCTGCGTCCATCAAAATTCACTTTCAGAGACCTGTCCTCAACATTTACCGATTCGATCATGCCAATATCGCCATTGAATACTTCCTTATCATAATTGTTCTTAATCTGCATGACCTTGTCGTCTGCCCGGAAAGCAAATCCACTTCTGCGTAAACAATGTTTTTGAACTGTCATTGAACCACGCCCCCTTGCAAATATCTCATGCTCGGGTGGGTTTATTGCCTCCTGTAAAGAAAGATTTAGGTTCGTTGCACCTACTGTACCTTTTTGCATAGGTGTTAACACCTGGATCTGTGAAGATTCTACATGATAAAAGCCTGGTAATTTCTTTTGTACCAACTCTACAATCTGTGGAACAACCGCCTCTGCCTCTTCATTTTCCAGAAAAAAGAAATCTGTATCCTTTCCATTAGAGATATCAGGAAGCTTGCCTTCATTAATACGATGAGCATTCATGACAATACGGCTGCTCTGCGCCTGTCTGAATATTCGCGTAAGTTTGACTACAGGAAAAACCTCTGAATCTATAATATCCCGTAATACGTTTCCGGCTCCTACTGATGGCAGCTGATCAATGTCCCCAACCATGATTAACCGCATAGTAGGTGGAATCGCCTTAAGCAGTGCATTCATTAAAATAATATCAATCATGGAACATTCATCCAGAATCAATACATCACCATCTAATGGATTTTCCTCATTTTTCTGATATCCTTCTGGTGGCTTACATTCTAACAATCTATGCATCGTCTTTGCTTCAAGACCCGTAGCTTCTGTCATACGTTTTGCTGCCCGTCCAGTAGGTGCCGCCAATAATACATTTAATCCGTAGGCTCTGTAGGCAGATATGATTCCCTGGGTTGTTGTGGTTTTCCCTGTACCGGGACCTCCTGTGAGTACCATAACCTTAGCGGTTGCTGCCTTGCGAATGGCATCTGCCTGGATATCATCGTATTTCATCCCCACCTTTTCTTCTATCAATTCTACGCTGACAGAAAGGTTTTCATTTGCAGTTCGTCTCCTGGCTTCTATAAGTTTCGTATATAATTTATCACCTGCCTGTGTAGCTGCTAATTTATTTAATTTTCCGGCTATACCCACCTCTGCATAATAAAAAGGCGGCAAATAAATAGCAGTAATGCTATTTCCCTTATCATCTGTTTTGACGATCTTTTTCTCCAGAATCAGCTCTTCCTTTTGGAGCATATCATCCATTGTCATAATAATTGTTTCTGGAGCCGCTTCTAATAAATCAGACGCTTTGGAGATTAGCTGACTCTTTTCCGCATATACATGTCCATCATTTGAAAGTTCCGACAGGGTATACATCAATCCGCTGCGAAGACGCACATAAGACTCTTTTCCAAAACCAAGTTTAGTCGCAATCTGATCCGCTGTTTTGAATCCTATTCCCCAGATGTCATCTGCCAGTTTATATGGATTCTCCTTCATGACCGCAATGCTGGCATTACCATATTGCTTATAAATCTTTGCTGCATATGAAGAACTCACCTGATGCTCCTGTAAAAAGAGCATAATATTCTTAACTTCCTTTTGACGCTCCCAAGACTCAGCAATCATTTGTACCCGCTTACTCCCAATACCGTCTACCTCAATAAGCTCCTGAACATTATCTTCAATTACGGTAAAAGTATCCACTCCATATTTCTGTACAATTCTCTTTGCAAATTTAGGACCTACGCCCTTGATCAGACCAGATCCCAGATATTTTTCCATTCCATATACTGTAGCAGGCAGTGTTTCCTCCCAGTTTTCCGCCATAAACTGTCTGCCATACTTCGTATCTACTTTCCAACTGCCTTCTACCAATAAAACAGATCCAACATTTGCATCAAGAAGACTTCCGACTACAGGTACAAGATCTGCATAGTCTTTAACCCTGCACTTTAAAATTGTATATCCATTTTCAGGATTTTGATACGTTATTCTTTCGACTACACAGCGTATCTTCATCATGGTGCAGATCCCCCCCTAACACTTATATTCGTATAAGTACTCTTATTAGTTTCATTTGTATACTTTGGTCCATACAGCAATCTGTTTATAGACCTTTTATAAAGAATGATAAACTACCAGGTATCCCTTAAAAAGGTAACAATTGATCGTATTAATGCCTTGTTTATACTATATGTTAACTATTATTACCTGTCAATAACACTCATGTTAAAGGACAGTGTAACTTTACAGTAGGGTTTTTCTTTCAATCTAATAATTAGAATTGGCATTAACCAATACAAGACTGTGTTATATATTATTCTGCTTTCTCCAATAAGAAAGTACTGCAACTAAAAAATACCCCAAAAGATTTTACTCTCTCAAGGCTTATGTGTTAAAATACTAATTTATTATGCACCCATTCTTGTAATGCTTATTATCAAACCTATTGCTCCTATTGCGAGAAAAGCGATTCCGATTCCTGCGGCTTTTTTTCTTTTTTCGATAAGTTCTCTATCCTCGTCACTCATATTGAGGATTGGATGATTTCTTCTTCCAATCAAATACAAAAGCAATCCGCTAGAATTATTTCCGCCCATTGCAAGTACCCCCCCATAGTTTTGGGTTCCTTAACCCTCTTGCTTTGGCATCCACAATCGTTATTTTATAAATCTGATATACTACCTCAACAGCTCCAACAAGTGCTATTGCTGCAAATATTACAGTAAACACTGCATTCTGCTCCATAATTATTTCCTCCTATAATCGCTTAATTATTTGATAAAGTAACATTGATGTGCTTATGACCATCAACGCGAAGACAAGTACAAGATAGAAAGTATTTTGTGGTAATAACATACTTAATGCAATCATAACAATAACTAAGATAATGTTACCAATTATCGCGCCTATCAATTTTTGATTACTTTTTACAATGTTTGTGCTTTCTTCTAGGTGAGCTATCATTTTGTTATCTCCCTTCAATAAATCATCAAGACTTATGGAATATAGGTTACTCAGTTCTATAACACTTAGAATATCTGGATATGATTTCTCTGTTTCCCAATTAGATATTGTCTGGCGAGACACATTTATTTTATTGGCAATTACTTCCTGCGTGTATCCGGATTGTGTACGTGCTTCCTTTAATTTCTGTCCTATTTCCATATTTGTCATCTCTCCTTCAAGCACATTATGCAATTACAGGATATCAAAGTCTATCAAAAATCTTTTACATCCTCTGTTTTCCTTGTCAAAATGTCTTTACACTCGACATTCCTTATCCATGTGAGCCGTGTTGATTGTAACGCTGTACGCATTTAGAGTTATATGAAGTATTCAATAAATTTTTCTCTAAGCGAATACTCGCTTTTAAAACCATCATATCCAAATCAGCAGTAAAATTTTTTTCACCTCAATAACAGAAATCACTTAATCTACTTCATAGATATAATCTATCCCTTATTAACATCACTCCTTCATCTTGGTAGAATACGAATTTAATCTGACGAATGACTCATGCTCCTGTAAAATACGTTTTATTTCCTTTTTCATTCTTGCACTGTGTGCCGCTTCTTCCTTGGTTGAAGTCATTCTATTACAAAACAAATCAACACATTTCTTCAATACCTCTACATCGGACAGTTCCTGACTATCTTTGTATTCAATATCAACTTGGTCCAACTGTGTATTACGGAATAAGGTGTTATTATAAGTAAACAGTCGGAAATATTGATCAACTTCATCTGGATTCGTCTCTTTATCAATTCTTAGTAATTCTCTTGTAAATCCGGCAAGCGATTTTGAAGCCATTTCCAGCTTATTCTCACTCGACAACTTTACAGAAATACTGTAGTCCTTGATGTTTAGAATTTCTAATACACGTCCATTTCTCTTATAACTGCTATTATTATTTACATATTCACAAGCAAGCTCAAATATGGATTTACCATTTATCTTTTTATCTGCAATATCAGAAAACTTCTCTATACAATCCTTATTCGCTGCTCTAAGTTCAAAATATCTAATATCCATAGAATCACGCCCCTTTGTTTCTACGTGTTTGCTGTGTACGCACTTCTTTATTGCATTCTATATTTTTCTATGGATTATTGCAATCACTTTTTTGTGTAAACTCACTTCTATTTATAATTTTCTTTTAAATATAGTAGAAATGAATTATAATATAATTAGTAAATCAAAGACTAAAGGGGATAATTATGTTTCGTAAAATGAGAAGATATAAACAACAAGTGTCTGACATAGCATGTAAAAAAATATTAACCGAAGAGAAAAGAGCGGCGTTTTCGGTAATTGGAGAAAATGGTTATCCATATACAATTCCTATCAATTTTTATTATGACGAAAACGATACTTGCATTTATTTCCACGGAGCAAGTGAAGGTCATAAAATCGATGCGATAAAGAATTGTGATAAAGTATGTTTAACTACATGGAATAAGGGATTTAAAAAAGATGGTGCTTGGGAATTGAATGTAACGAGTGTTATAGTATTTGGCAAAGTGAAGTTTATTGATGATAAAACTATTATAGAAGAAAAATTAAGAAAAATGGCTACCAAGTATTATCCAAATCAAGAAGAGGTTGAAAAAGGAATGACAAGTTCATCATTTAGTCATGTTCAAATGTTTGCATTAGATATAGAGCATATGACAGGAAAACTCGTAAACGAGAAATAACGTAAGTAAATATTTTTGCGCCCCCCCTTCCATATGTTCATACTAACACCTGTTTTTTCAAGTATACATTTAGTGCTTTGGTCATCACACCAATCACCACTACCTGCACAGGTAGTAAAATCAGACTTTGAAAGATACGGGTGCCTAAAAGCACCCGATATGGTGAACCATACAAAATTGATATCCAAAGGCTGTTCGCAAACAGACTTAAGACTAATTGATTGATGCACACTGCCGCTGTAATTCTTTTCATATCCTGTTTTTTACGCAGAAAAAATCCGTGAACTACACCCATCAAAAGTGCTGTTAAGGTAAAGCCAGGAAAATACGCTCCAATGGGAAATAAGATTGCTCCCACGATATCTCCCAGTGCTCCGACTAGAGCACCGCCTACCGGTCCGTACATTACCGCTGCAATCACCATCGGTACAAAGCTAAAGCCAATTTTAATATTCCATGTTGAAATGGATAAAAACCGTGATAAAATAATTTCCATACCGATTAATAATCCTAATGTAACCAACATATTAATACTGATTTTTTTCTTTACTTTCATTCTCTATTCCCCCCTAATGTGTCTATGCCACATCAAAAGAAATATTTCTTAACGTGGCAGCGGAAGCGGATACAGTAACGCAAAACGTCTACGTTTTTTCGTTCACTGGCAACTTCCCATCCAGCGACACTTAACGCACTGTTCCTACTCTGTCATTTTTAATTTAATGCTGGGGATTAACATTCCCCCCAAACTATTCCCCAATGTCATAACCAGTAAATAACCACATGTTTTTAGCGACCACATACCCGCTAATGTAAAATAAAACATATTTGCAATACAATGCTCAAATCCACACAAAATAAATACACTAATACACAGGAACAATATTAGGGGGTTTTCTTTTTGGCGGTAACCCTCCACTGCCGTATACATCAGAATACCGCAAAATATTGCCAGGAAGAAAATACTAAGCACATTATCCGACAGTTTAATCTCACATATACCGGCCGCTTTTTCTCGAACACCTTGCACTCTGGTATGCTGCAATAGAATTGCTCCTATCATAGTTCCCGCTAGATTTCCCAGCCATGTAACCACCAGCATAATTAAATAAGATTTTTTGTCTTCCCGTATCACAAAATATCCGATCTTCCCTGTAAATAAAAATAATCCATTCAGCATAATAGTATATAAGCCAATCGTAAACAACAATGAACCAGCTATTTTATTTTCTAACGACAGATAAACTGTCCCTCCGATTGCAATAGCTATGCCGGCACCGATAGCCAAACCAAATGTCCTTATATTCTGTTTCATTTTGTCTCTGTCCTCATCCATGCACTTTTTACCACATGCTTTGCCAGCACCGAAGAAGTGACACTCCCAACGCCTTTGGGTACTGGCGTTATATATGCTGCTTTGTCCTGTACTTCGTCAAATGCAACATCACCACACAGCTTACCATCTTCATCCACATTAATCCCTACATCAATAACGATTGCTCCACTGCCCACCAACTCCTTAGTCACCATCTTCGCTTTCCCTGCTGCGGCAATCACAATGTCTGCATCCCGGCATGCCTGAACCATATTATGAGTTTTTGTATGACAAATGGTAATCGTTGCATTTTTCTTTAACAACATCATTGATAAAGGTTTCCCCACTACCATACTGCGACCAATAACTGTCACCCTTTTCCCCGTCAGGTCAATCTTATAGTAATCCAGCATTTCCACAACCGCTTCGGGTGTACATGGTGCATGTCCTGTAGTATCTCCTGAAAATACCTTTGCAATATTCTCCGAACTCAAACAATCAATATCTTTGCGCGGATTTATCATTGCCTTAATCGGCTCTTCATCTAAATGCCTGGGCAGTGGCCGGAAAAGCAAAATTCCATCAATTTCAGAATTATTATTCATATCTTGAAATCTTTTCTCAAATTCTTCTTGTACGATATCTTCCGGAAGCTCCATTATTTCATATGCTATTCCAACACTCTCCATTCGCTTAGTCGCTCCACGTTCATAAGCCAGATCATCTACTCGTACAATTCCAAGACATATCAGAATGTGCATATGTGCCGCCATAACATCCGGCCTTTGAAACAAGTCCTATTGCATTTACCGAGGATATCCATTTCATTGGTGACAACGTAAACGCATTTAGTCCTGCCTGCTTTCCAAACCCGTCGAATTCGACGGGTTTAAAATCTGGATTATGTAGACTTTCCCATAATTCTAAAAACTCTATTGTATCTCTATTTCTTAACCAATTTATAATAACATCATTTGATTCATCACTCTTATATTTTGCAATATCTGTTAGCGATATGAACTCATTTTCAAAATCTTTTGTATATATACTTATATCTACCCCTTTTGCATGGATTGTATCCTTAGCTGGTACTTCCAATGACTCTTGTTGTAAAAAGAGTCATTGCAATTTTCATGAGTGCATTCCATACGGTAAATGCACAGTTATATAGTGCTTTTACTACTTCTGCCATAATGGCTCCTTTCCTTACTCATAAAAAATCTCGGCTCCTTTTCATTTCAGAGCCGAGATCTGTCTTAGGTTAATACAGATACAAGTGCACTTAACCCTACAAGAACACCACCGGCTACAACTGAATATACTGCCTGATGCTAGCCCTGCTGATCCATCTGACGAAATGCCATAGCGAACTTAATCCCACCATAGACCAACATAACTGCACCGATTGCACTACCCAGTGTAAGAAGAACCGATTTTAAACTTGTAATCGCTTTTGTGTAACTTGCTGCAAGAACCACTGTATTTGTTGCTGCTGCTAATAAACCTGTTCCCATATTGTGTTATCTCCTTTCCTTAATTTGTGAGGGTTTTGTTTTCCCTTTCACTAAGTACTTGGGGCTTGAAATAACTGATTGCAAAAAAGCACAAAAAAATCCTTCAGAAAATTTAATTTTCGAAGGATTACGATTTTATATTCTGTTTTTACAGGGTCATTCCAATTCCTATATTCTCACCCAAATTACTAAGAAGGTGAGTAGCTACACAAATATGCTTTTTATAATAATATGTTTAACTAATAATTTGTCCAATATCAAAGTTATCTCTTAGTTCTGTACTCGTAGAAACTGGGATTTGTAACGATATCAAAACATATAATAGCTAACTATTTTATCTTTATACTATCATTATCTTAGTAGATAATAGTGATTATAAAGATATTCTGAGAAAAATATAGGATCAGTAGATATACCTATTTTTTCTCCCTACCTGTTTCTTGAATCACGTTCTTTTTCAAATCGTATTGTATCGTTTGGAAGTATCTCCAATAATTTCTTATATACTTCTAAATCAGAATGGTTCTTCGTACGCTGGCTGAAAGGATTAATGCAAAAAATACCACAATAATTTTCTAATTTCCAAGAATCAAAATCCTTAAAGCATCGTATATGTCCTTCTACTATATTAGTTAGATAAACAACATCAACTTTATCAAAATCAGAATATTTAACTTCGTTATTTTCCTTATCAAAAAACTTTCCTGCAAATTGATCTGTAAAGATTCCAGTAAATGGATTATATAGGTATCCCCAATAATTATCCATTTGTTGTGATGGTACTGATAATGCAAGCACATTTATAGAATCAGATTCATAAGTAAATTTTGTTTGTCCTGACCTTAGATATTCTAAAATTTTATTATCATCTATTTTTGTTTTTTTTATGCAACATATTTCCCCTGTGAATTGTTGATTATTGCTTGAGTAATATCACTATTTACTTTTCCTAGTTCTTGATCTTGTATATCTTTTCTGTCAAAACTGCGAAAGGGTACAGTAACATTAAGTATAGATTCAGGCGTTTTTTCCTTTTGATTTGGAGTTTTAACCTCGATATTAAATCTATATCCATCTTTCATAATTTGAATATCAATATCTGAATTATTATTTTTACTCTTCATATGCAATTGCTTATCCATTTCAAAAGAGTAATTCATTCTAATCGCATAAAGCCAGAAAATCATTTCCGACAAACCCTGAAAACATTTATTTCTATCATATGAACCACACAGTTTCAATTTATTACAAAGCTTGTCTGCACTCTTTGCTGATGTAAGAACTCCGCCTTGGCATAATTTTGAAATGTTTTCCTAAAAAAGATTAAAGTATTCATCCGGCATATGCTCCAAAATGACATGTTCCTTTTGCTTCATTAGATAACTATACATTTTATTTTTTATCTGTTCTTCAGTAATGATGAACACCTCTTTCTACTACACATTACGATATTACTTGAATGCAAAATCACTGCCATCTAACATATCCGTATATTCTAAGAAAGTACACCTACTTCTTTATGCAACTTATATACTAATACAAAGTTTGCTGACAATTTCTTCACCAAATTCAACTTGTATAATTTACCCATATGTACTATTAACTTCTTCAGTAATTTTTATATCAAAAATCATTCAACAAACAAATATTTAGGTCTTACAATGCGATAAATATCATTTTCTGCTGAATCTCCGGCATTTCCTTTTTTCTTTTTAGTCTCTGTATTCCAATTTGCACTGTAATCTTGATAGGTGGCATCAATAGAACCTAATATATCGGTAATGCTATACAAACTATTCTTTTCCTCATAATATAAAATTGTGGAGAGAACAGAATTTACATACCGGTAAAGTCGAAAACTAATATACTCCAGTGATTCGTCAATGTCTTTTGCAGAATGAATCAACTGATTTCTCAGTCGATAGATATAATTCAAATCATGCTTAACCCCATCATAATATTCCTGTATTGCTTTATAGGCTTTCGCAGGCTCGGTTAAAAGCATGATAAGTTCTCTACATTCACGCTCTAACACAACATGAAAGGATAACTCAGCAAGAAAGTCTTTATATTTTTCTTCGCTACATAGATAAGAAATTACTTTTTGAGTAGAGTAGTCTTTCTCTTCCCTGCAATCTATTAAAAACTGATTCAATGCAGGATATTTTTCTGTATAGCCCTTCTTTTCCATGCAGTAAAAAAGACGAGCCCAAAAGATATTTAATTTATTTTTCAAATAGAACAGTCCAAATACTTCTGGTACAACTACTCTAGCTTTTTCAATAATGGTAAACCGCGGAAATGGATGTAAGATATATTCCAACGCTGACCAAAAATTAAGAAAACGATTCTGAACTGTAAAGGATTTTGCAGAGTTGAGCGTATAAAGCACACGTTCTAAAGTTCTAGTATTTTCATTCCCCATATCATTTCTTAGCTGTAAGAAACGTTCCATCTGCTTTTTATAATTACTGTCTATATAATTTAACATTCTAGTATTGTTGATACTGTTCAAACTAATTCGTTGAAAAGTATTTCCACTCTGCCAGAAATACCATAAATCATCTTTAATACAATTATTAGTGCCTTGCCACATGTCAAACAATTCGATTACAGATTCAAACTCTTTTCTAGCCATATCTATTGCTTTTATTTCGTCTAAAGCTATATATTCCTTGCTGGCAATAAGAGAGTCATTGTTTCGGTCTTTAACAGGTATGCCTACCTCCTGGTTTGTGTGTATCTGAAACTGTCGTTGCAGTAAGATAATCGCCTGTTCTTTCTGTGTATTGCTTAAAATTCTGAAACTAATATGTATCAAGAATCCAGTACTCTTCCTGTTAAATTCTCTAAGGTTATAAATTATTTTTTCTGCATCGTTCTGGTCTACAAATTCCTGTTGCTGTCTTTTGAAAAAATTAAAAATATGCGCCATAGAGTGTCCCATATACAATAGCTCACTAACCAATGATTCCATCAGATAATCCATACCCTTAAACGTATCTTCTGTTACAAGACATTGAATATAGCACTCCACGAGATTCTCTGATTCCAACTTCTTCTTTAATGCAACAATACCTCGATGAATATTGTGTATTTCTTTATCTCGAGCTACACTTCCTAGTCCAATTAACTGATGTAAGTGATAAAAATCACTTTTGTATAAGTCTAACTTGTAAAAGGGGTGGTATAGCATCTGATAATCAAGACCTTCCAATAGACCCTCATAGGATCGCTTCAACTTGCTTTGATCTAAAGAAGCTCTTAATTCCTCATAGGTACTGATACAAGTGCCCATATATTGCAATAAACTTTCCATTCTCTTTTCTTCAAGAGTATGGAAAGAGTTGTTTACCAAATCTCGTATTTTAAAAATGAAATATTTACGACTGTTTGTGATTCGACTTTCATCTGTTTGTGTATACATTTTATATTCCCTTCTTTATTTCTAATATTTTTTCTTGACAAACTGGTGTTTTTCATCTATGATTAATACAGATGAAGATACATAAGCAGGAAACGGGCTACCCGGGTAGTACCAACTTGTTTACTGTATCTTTTTAATTATGTATTTGCATAAAAAGATACAATATCCTCATAATATAAATATAAGAAGATGCTTATTTTTGTGACCAGACTGCCGGGGTAGTCTCCCTTAAATACTGCATCTTCTTTTGATTTTTATATGTTTTATGCTCTACTTGAAAACAATATAAATACCAATTGCTTTTCATAATATAGTCTAAAAATATTCTGCTAATTACTTTGATATCTCCTGTTTTTGTTCAGAATTGATGGGTTAAAATACCAACACCAATATTAAGGGAAAATAAGAGCATCAATACGTATGCATATTATTTACCATGTGGCAGTTTACATCTATTTGGGATAGCTTCAAATCATTGCTCTTATTATATCATTACAATTTCTCTAATACCACATTTATTTAGCTAAATACATTCTATTCACGCAAAAAATAAGAGGACATTCATTGCATCAACCGCTCTCATATGTGCATCATAACCCGCTTTAAAAAAAGAATCAACCAATGCATTTTCATTACATACAATGGGATATAGTATCAAGAACATTTCTTTCATTTTTTCTGCATCAGTAATCTGATCCATGTCAAACTCTAACCCAGAAAAATCAGAATACATAAATTCCTCTTCTGTTATATGATAATGTCTGGCAATCTTTTCTCTTATCTCATTTTTAGGATATCGTGTTCCATTCAAATAATTAGAAATTGAATTAGATGAATTGAGTCCGATGGAATAAGCCAAATCTATTTGAGTCTCTTTATATGCATTCATTAAATATCCTATATTGTTTATGAGATTATCTTTCCTCTTTTCCAAAACTGATTCCTCCCTGTATAGGTAATTTTACTTAATTTCATTAAACTGACTTTCACGTAATTTCCAATAATCTTCAGCCATTTTCATATAATCCATTAGCACTTCAATGGAACTTCTTTTTCTATATTTTTTGCTCTTCATTGATTTATCTGAATCAAGCGGGATTTTTCCCAAACTTCTCATTCTATCAACAAATTCACTATCTATTCCCCAGAAGAGCACGCAGAATTGTTCCGTACTTTCAAACTGATTCATAAAGTCATATAACTGCAAAAAATTAAAACTCCTTAACGAATAGCTAAAGATACTAGACGACAGAAATTCTCCTGCTTCTTTTAAATCAAATTTCTTATCCTTTATCTGATAGAACTCATCTAAAAAACAAACAAATGTATCTGGGCGATCAAATCGTTTTCCCGCCTTTGTACAAGGTAATACAAATTTGTTGTTATTTATACTATAGTATATATTTCCTTTGACATTATTCAGAGCTCCTTGAACAGGCATTAAAACAAAATTCCACGGAACATCTGGACTATTAAACATATCCTCACAATCTTGAAGTTTTTTCCTAGCTTCCTCTTTTACATCATCTGTTACTTCTGAATATGTAATGACATCTGAAAATAAAATATGTTTCTTTTCATTAAAATTATATAAGCATTCCCCCGACAATTCCATTAAAACTTTTCCGTTATATTTCTTATCCACTTGGAATAATTTATTTCCATTCAATGCAAATGTTCCACTCAGACGTTCACTTTTATTCTTAAGTATTGTATCTAAATCAATTTCTATTGTATCTCTGTAAATCTTTTTATAATATCTCCAAGTATTCGGATCTGCATCTTTTTTATATAATAATTTCACATCTTTTCTCCTTATAATAAATTCTTATTTAATTGTACCATCTATATATTTTTATTCCACTCATTTCTCTCAAAAAGGACAGCGACATAAACCGCTGTCCTCAATCTTTACATATGATCACCCATTGATGAAGACACTGCAATCACTTCGTGCACAGATGAGGGCATAATATAGAGGTCTGTTTCTAGCTGCTCTGCAAGTTTGTGAAGCTGATCTTCATAGAGCATGGAAATTGCACCATTGATTCCTCTGTCATTGCTAATGACCCACATGGTCTGTTCTGGGGGCATTTCCCCAATCATCATATCTGCAATTTCTGCTGGCATACCATCCTTCATAAACATATCTCTAATTACATCGTTCATACTTTTTACAGTTGGAGGGAACATTCTTCTGGTATTCTCTACCGCAAGCTTAAACATCTGCTCTTCTGTAAATCCCAATCTTTCCGCTAATGCATTTCGAACCACCGTACTCTGAATGCCATCCATGTCAGATTTTACTACCCATCTGTAGATCACTGATAAATCCTGAAACTTTCTATTTGGTGTATCTAAGAGCATATCCCTATTCTGTTCTGTATTAATGAGCTGAAAAACAATATTGTCCTTTGCCTCCTGCATATCAAGCGAAGGAATAATCTCAGGAGCTTCTTTCATTGCACGTTCCATTCTCTCTGCCGCAGACTGCAATACTTCCTGTAAATCCTCGATGGTTTTATAGTGATCATACATATCATTGATATAAATTGTAGGAGATATTCCTGCCCCTTCCCCTAATAAATTAATTGCGTCCATTGTCACATTTACTTTTTCTACTGGATGAACATCAATCTTCATACCCTGATGCTGTACTGGTAAATAATCCATAAATTTCTCTGCTACTACATCCTTAAAAATCTCATAATTCATCATATTCTTTCTCCTTAATCTAAATTGTCATAGAGGAATCCTTCATCCTCATCGTTGTCATGGTTACTTTGCTCCTTGTCCATCCACGTTTCCGCCAGTGCTTCAAGTGTTTCTGCATAAATTGTCGACTCCTGATTTACTTTCTTTGGCTGTTCCGTTCCGATGGTAATTACAATCTCTACTGCACATTCTCCGTTCTGTAACGGAATGGTGCTCACTTTTACTTTATTCAACATTGCGACCTCCTTCTGGGCAAAAAAATAAGAAGATATGGGTTTTGGGCTCATATCTCCTAAGTTACATTTTGTGTGTATTAAGTTATTATTGCATTGGATTCCACGTTAAGGTGGAACCTTCTGGCGTAATCGTATGTTAGTCATACTACCTCCTTTCCTCCTTAACGGATGTGAAATTTTGGGGGTAAAGCAAAAACCGAGGATTTATCCTCGGCTTTTGCATCTATAGTTAAACTTTAACTTTCTTGACAGGTTTTATTAAGCATAACTATTTTATCAAATTCTCTTATACTTGTATTTTATCTCCTAAATACATTTTAAAATAAGTGTAGTTGCTTCTTCCTCATTCTTCACAAAAAATATATCTTTTCCTTTATTGCATTCATAAATATAATCTTGTAACGACTTACTGCTATAACTAGAAAAATCACCAATAACGGCCAGTTTCATACCATAATTCACATATTTTTGTACAATTTCACCTGCGAGGCGTGTACTCAAATCAAAGAAATCTTCTACAATTGCTTCTTTTTTTATAATCATAGCGTTACAACCATACTCATACCGAATGGTAGCCAACAAATCCAATGCTGATTGAACATTGCTGATAATTAAATCCGCTTCTTGCACATATGCTACTCCTTTATCTTGATTAACTAAAATCTTCATTCTAAACCTCCTCGTCTTATACTGTTTTGAAGCAGGAAATCACTCACTTCTTTTGTAACATTTACAAGCGCATGTCCTTCACCCTCTAAATAATTAGTTTGTGCTGTCGGTAAAAGCTTTTGAATTCTCTGAATTGTGTCTTGTGAAGAAAGCATAATATCCTTCTCTCCGACAATAACATAACAAGGAACTGTCAAATTCTGAATATTTTCATCAGAAACGAACGGTATTTTACCTGTTCTGTATTGGAATCCATTTCGAATACACTTTTGATAATGTAACATATTAGGATTGAGTTGCTTTCCTCCATTTATCTTTCTTATTAACTTTTCTATTCCTTTATCACCCTGTAACCCATACCATATAGCATAGAATATAAACGATACTTTTTGTTTTCCAATTCCTGAAGGCGATATTAGAACAAGTTTACTAACATCGTCTGGAAATGAGATTGCAAAATTCAGAGCCATCCATCCACCTAGAGATATTCCCACAACATTTGCTTTCTTAATACTTAACTTCATCATCACGTCATGTAACCAGTCAGAATAGGAAGTATCGCTAAGTGGCATTTGTGTTGGAAAGCTCTTTCCTGGCTCTCCCGGTATATCTACTGCATACACTCGGAAATTTTTTACATATTCATGAAGTTCCCCTAGCCACATAGAAGAATTCATCCCTGAACCATGAAGTAAGATCAATGGTGGATTTATTTCCTCTCCGCATACTAAAACGTGAGTTATCCCTTGTATGGTTTCAATTTGAATACTATTTACAAATTCATACCTTTTGATGAATTTGTCATATATACAAGTGATTTCATTTTTTGCAGCATCTGATTTATATATTTCACGATTTAACTTCATCTGAATCCTCCTTATCTAACATTGCTATAATTGATAACATCTCATTGATATATTCTATACTTCCCCACAAGAAAACTTTACACACCATAGCTGCTTCATCATATTTTATATGCATAGTTGAACTTACCATTTTTACATCTCTACCGTTCATTACAGCTAGTAAGGTATTTGAAATTCTTTCAAATTTATACTTATATACTGCTTGAATATCAACTACTGCAGAAATGCTAATTTTATTTTTTGTCTGACTTTCAGTGAACTGACCATTTGTATACTGAATTTCTGTATTAGAAAAATCAATACAAACTGCCTCATCATCATTTTTCTTACCTAAAGAATTATCCTGTCCCATAAAAACATCCAAATCCTTCTTAGTAATGCGCCATTGTTTTCCTACCTTCACAGCTTTTAATTTACCATTCGCTATAAATCCACGAACTGTTTTATGATGCAATCCCAAAACTTCCGCAACTTCATATATTGTTAAAAAATTATTATCCAAGTTCCTCACTCCATTCGAATTACTTATGCACATCAATATACAACACTTTCCCACACAAGTCAATATTTATTTTTCTATTTATTTAACTTTAACATATTTTATTATACTTTATTGTACTTTTGTTTTGTTCAGTGACAATTTAATAACATAAATTAACTGATTAATCAATTACTTCATGCTATACAAGAACTTGTAATCATTTCTTGTATAGCAATTTTCTTCCAAAACTTATTACAATAAAAATACTCTTTCTAAATTACCGATTGCCAATTAATTATTAGAATTCCCCATCCCATTATCCTTCACATACTGCTTCTCCCGATCAATATCCTCTTTTGAAAACTCATAGCTCTTCACTACATGTGGCCAATTCCCATCTTCCCCTATCACATTGTTCATTGCCGCCGTCAAAGTATTTCGATAAGTCACATCGCTTCTCCACTTTGATGTTGTCTCCAATCCCCCAGAGGCATACTCTTTCTGATAATAATCCACCGCAATAAATCTTGCATACTGCTTCCTACCATCAAAGTCCATCGGACCTTCTTGGGTTGCACCTGTATCTACAATCGTTACCTTTGTCTGCTTTTTTGTTGTATTATTTCTACTGTCTGTTGTGGTATACGTAATAGTAATCACTCCAGAACCTGTTAAGCCTGTAAAAGTGTTTGTAGAATAATTCTTTACCCGAATCTGAGTTGTTCCATCTTCCCTGTCTATTGATGATACCGTCCGAAGAAGCTCCGCCTCGGTAATCACTCCTGTCTGCGCTTCATACAAGGTAAAATATCTGTCTGTACAAATCAAATCAGGTGCATAGTCCCAGATTACATAGAAATGGAAGGTGTACCCATTCACACTGGTAAGATTACAAATCTGCTGTCTTTCTGCATAGGTTGCATAATAGGAATTGGCATCTGTATTCCACCCAAGATACTTACATGGATGGGACGGATATGCAAAGCTCATTGCAGGTAGGGTGTATGTCTGGTCATACTTACAAGTCAGTGTAGCCATTGAGCCACTACCACCATTCGGATGAAACACAATATAATAGGTGTTCGCCTCTGCATTTGCTGTCAACGAAATATTCCCGGTTACGGAAAAGGTATAACTTCTGCTGGTGGACGTGTATGTTCCAGTCCAATTCTTCCACGTGTATCCAGTTTTCACTACTGCGTCAACGGTACAATTAGCTCCATAATAATAACTTCCACTGCCCGAAACACTACTGATTCCTATCCCTGCACTGACACTTACAGAATATTTCTTTCTTGAAATATAGATATAATGATTCTTTGCTCCAGTAACCGTATATTTACTAATACTTGCTGCATTGTAACAGGCATCACCAGAATAAGACCAGTCAAAACTAGCTCCATAATAAAGGTTCTGACTTTTTGCAAGTGCCCAGTCTCCATTGTAATTCCCGTTTGCATCCTGATATTTCACATAAACATTCTGCAAATATTGCTTACGGGTAACCAATACATAAGAAGTCTTCTCCTGCTTTGCTGTGTAGGAAATACTTGCAGCATTATAGCAAGTGTCAGCATCTCTTGACCAGGAAACAGTTTCTCCGTATACATAGTCTTTGTTTATGACAGCGTTATAACTACCATAATCTCCATCTGCCTGCTGATACCTGACATATACAACTTGTCTTGATTTTAGCTGCGTTACATAATTGATTGTCTTATTAAAATAATTGTGCAAAGAGCTTGGATTACTCCAAGGAGCTGCATTTGCAATGCCATTATAATCTGTATAAACACTGCCATAAAAATTCCCGTAATCGTCCATGGAACCACTGTTAGTACGATTCCCATACTTATCAATCTTGATGGTAATCATACAGCTATCAACCACAATATAGCCACCATTAATAACGAATTCGTTGTATGCTGTACGGTTTGTTTGAGCTAATTTAGATTTTACATAACTTAAGTTAATCCGGCTTAGTTCATAGATATAACCACCACTTGCCACTGAATCCACAGTCTCTACGGTATATCCACTGAGATTAAAATAAATATAAGCAGTCTGTGAACTCGTTGTTACTTTCATCCGATAACCTACTGTTCCCCAATGGGTCGTATTTACACTGGCACTTGCCTGCTTTCCCATTGTCGCAAAGTAAAAGTATCCATCCTTAAAAACAATCTGTGACCCATACGTATTATAAAAGGTAACAGCGTTATCGAAGGTAGCAGCCTGCGCCTCCTGTGGCGGAGCAAGAGCTGTAAATCCAATTACGGACAATAAGAAAAACAGACTGAGTAAGCCTGTTCTCCATGATTTCTTCATATTCAATTCTTCTTCCTCTAAAATACAAATGCCGACCAGTTATAGCATACGGTCTTGTTGGTTCCATCTGGATTCTGCTTTCCAGTACTATAAGTGCCTACATAAGAATACAGATTGCCACCGTCTCTCAAATCAATTTCAGGAACCTCATTAAATAGTGCATATCCTTTACTGGTAACACTGACTTCCATATAGTCAATCTTTTGTTCCTCCAGATAACTGATGATTTTATCCTTCAGCTCTGCATCCGATAAAGCACCTGATTTCCAAGACTGAATTATGGAATCAAGATCTGCCTTCTGTGCAGAAGTAATATCTCCCTTTGCAGATGCTTCTGCTTTCCAACCTTCTGATATTGGAACATACTTTGTTTCTGTCGTCGGTGCTACAGTTGCAGTAGGTTCCGCTTGAGAAGCTGGTTTTTCTGTTGGTTTCATTACTGATGTGGTTTCATCCTCTGATTTCGTCTCTACTTTCTTCGTTACACTAGGCTTCTCTTTTTCTGAATTCTTGGCTTCCACCGTTGGTATTGCGGTAACGTTAGTATTCTCTTTCGTGCTTTCCGTAGATTCCTTTGTCGGTTCTTTTGTATCTTCTACTTGAGGCGTTTCTTCTGCGACAGGAACTTCTGTCGGGTTCACTTCTTCCTCACTAGTAATTCCATCTTTTTCAGTATCAGCGGAGGTTTCCACCAGATTCTGATTTGACTTCAAATTAGAGACAATCAGTATTCCAGCAGCTAACACTACTATAGTAAACATACCTATGAATGGCTTCCAATGCTTTCTTAAACATCTCTTCATCTTCTCTTTCATTTTGCGCCTACTTAACTAACTGGAACTGTGTATTGTTCCATGATTACGGTTCTCTTTACAGATACCTGACCTTCTGTTCCAATTGGATGCTTATATTTCTCTATGACTTCTACGGATAAGAGTCCTTTTTGATAGTCAACATCTAATACATTGACCTTTATTCTACAGTCAGAATTGATCTGTACCAATAAGGCTTCCATAAAATCTGCAATAAATTCATCATTACTGCCCACGGAATAAGTCTTAGTATCAAACTGGTTCTCAACGGTATCCTGTAAAGCACTGTCCACTGCACGATTTAGCTCGTTCTGTCTCATATTCGTTCCACACAGGGTCATTACAATAACAATCAAGCCTTGTTTTTCCAATACTGTAGATAATTGCACCTTCTGTCGCATTAACATACTTTTTCATCACATCTTTTGTATCTGAATAAGTCTTGTATGAATAACCCATATCTACTCTCCTTTCGCTGGAACAAATAATGGATGTTTAAGTGGAACAACATCTTCTCTAAATTGTTCCATATACTCATCAAAAAGCTCTAAGTTAATAAGTACAGTACCGCCAGTTCCTTCATTAATCTTATATACTGCACCAGCTGCTCTTGCCATTTCTATAAATCTATGATGACCGATGCTGTATGTAATTGAACCTTCTCCGATTCTGACATATTTTTTCTGCACGTATTTTGATGTATTAGGTACTTTATATAAATGTTTCATGAAATCCTCCATCTTTTTCTGATGTATCAATACTGTTCTTGGTAGCCGATATAATGCGTCGGCTGATAGAGCTACTATCAGTAAGATTTCCTCTTCTAGCTGGAAGAGTTGTCGTGCTTCGTCCACTCTAAGAAATCTTTTTATTTGAATATCATCTGCTGTATATGCTCTAATTGAAGTCTGTAACTCATTCGACATCTAAATTCACCTCTTTACTTGTTAATCTAAATCGTTCCAGATAGCAATCAAGAATCTCTGTATTTACAAGCACCATCTGATTCACCTTATATACCGCATTTGCTTTCTTCGCAATTTCCTGAAACTTTGATATACCCATTCCGTAGACTTTGCAGCCATCTTTATACCTCACAAACTTTTTTCTGCTTTCTTCTACTTCTCTATAATTAAATCCCCTGTCTTTCATCATGCTTTTCACCTCTTTCCTGAAAAGGACATCATTTTTCTCCATAACGCAAAAAAGGACACCTTTCTAAATTTCTTTAGAAAAGTGCCCTAAAATAGTGCTTATTATTAAATTCAACTTCGTTTACCAAAATTTCAGCTCATTCGAACTCATTCGGACTCGACCAACGATTTGATGTCCTTTTGATGTCCTTTGGACATCGGAATCTCTCGCAAGTCTCATAAACACTGGCTTTATTTGTCCAACGTCTTCATCGTCGGGAAATCTGATTGCAGTAACGCATTATCAGGTATTATCCCGTATTCAGCCGTTTTGATAAATATTGCGTAGCCTATTACCACGTATTATCAAGTATCATATCTATAAAATTTGTTGCAGTTTTGTTGTACACCACACTATTTTGTTGTATCTAAGAATCCACTTAGGGACTCTTTCCTAAAATACATTCAACTTGTGTGATAGATTTTCTATTGCTTCTGTTTTCTTCATATCAGTGACTTCCGCATATATATCCATCGTTGTTTCAATATTAGCGTGCCCCATCACTGCTTGAATTACTTTAATATTTGTTTCATTTTCGCAGAACCTCGTACAAAAAGTATGTCTCAAATGGTGACAAGAGAAATGTGGAATAATAACCGGCTGGCGCTTTTCCTTTTTTGCCTTTACTACTTCTTCCGCATTATGGTTCTCCAGAATGCGCCGGATTGTCCTGTTCACTGACTGTGGGTTATGGATATTGCCAAAGCGGTTTGCAAAAATGAATCCCGTCATTCCATCTACTACCGTAGCATTAAAACCACTTTCCTTCTGCTTCTCATATTCTTCCTGAAAAGCATCATAAACAGCATCCATCATGGGAATTATACGGGTACCCGCTTCCGTTTTTGGTAAAGAAACCGCAAACTCGCACCTTGTTACGTCAGTTCTTCTCGCATAGTAAGTGACACTATGGTTGATATCAATGAGACGCTTTTCAAAATCCAGATCTTCCCATCGAAGTCCAATGATTTCTCCAATACGGCAACCCGTACCTAATAAAACAGTGAATAACGGTGCCCAATGACATAATGCCGGACTATTTGCTGTATAATTCATAAACGCTCTCTGCTGCTCCAGTGTCAATGCATGTCTCACACCATGATTTCTGCCTGGTTTCTTCTTGATCTGAGCCATAACGCCATCTGATGGATTGTTCCTGATAATATCATCACGAACTGCCAGTTGAAATGTGGGATGAAGAACCGTGTGTATCGTTTCCAATGTGTTAATCTGCAGGTTCTTTTCGTTTACCAAGTGATAATAGAAATACAGTACATCAGAATACTTAATATCACCAATTATCCTTTTTCCAAATTCTTCTCTAACAAACCGATCATACATATACGTATAATTTGTGTATGTTGTTTTCCTTAGTTCCGTCTTTGTGGTAATATATCTGTCGAACACAAAGTTCAGATCAGCATTCCCAGCAGCATACATATCCAGTCCATCTAACTGGTCTTTCAGCAGTTTCTTTTCCTTCTCTCTAAGCCTTGCCAAATCCTTAGAATATGTATATCTCCGTTTCCCAAAGGGATCACTGTAGGTATATATATACATCTTATCAGACTGGCGCTGGCTCTCACCTTTTCGTAAAGCTCTACCTTTATTATCTTTTCTTGCTTTCGCCATCCCTGCTCCTTTCATAAATAAAGGAAAGAGATTTTGTACCTGGCATTAAGGCTTTTGATATAATAAATTCATGCCTTTATGCACAGCTTGTGTTATGGTCAGATTATGCTTCTCGGCATACTCCATGAGCTTTTCGTATTCTTCCTTGTTCACCCTGATACTCAAGGTTTTTTGCCTTGGGGATTCTGCTTTAGGTCTCCCCATCTTTGCCACCCGGATACACCTCCTTCATAATCTATGACCATTATACTTTTTGCATGACGAAATGTCAAGCACTTTTTGTAATACAAAATCTCTTTATTCACTAAGTCGATATGTTTCTAAATAAGCCTCAAATATGTCACAGTTTACTAGAACTAACTTGTCTAATTTATAAACCGCTTTAGCTTCCTTAGCCATTTTTTCAAACTTGCTCTGACACATGCTATATATTTCCGCCCCTTCCCTATATCTGACAAATTTCTTATTATTTTTTTTATACAATTTTTGACCTCCTGACTTTTTGTATTGTATTAACTCTACTCATTTACTCCTATCTTCAAGAAACTTTACGACACGATGTCATAAAGTTTTCGGATACAAATTCTTGATGGTGGATCATAGGGAACCAGCATCTTATAATAAAATACAGTAAAATTTATTATATTTATTTCTTCTATATAAAATAGTGGCATAGAAGCTACATTAAGTAACCGCCTTATATTTATCCCCGCCCCTTGCCATGGGAATATACCAGGCTGACTTAATTGTCATCATATCAGCTCTTTTATCTATTTGAGCTGATCCCAGGTGCTACACCGGGCTGCCGGCTCCTCACCGCCAGAAGTATCATTATCCTCTTCATTTCAGACAAAACTTTCGTTGCCTATGTAAACTGCCGCTAACATATTTTCGCATCATCAGTTATGATTCCGTGCTTTTATCTTTTTAGATAGATATTTCATGGCGAAGCTAATTGGTTTACATCACATAAAGTGTTTCAGATTATGTACCTGCATATATTGGCTATTCAATTTTCATTGAGCTCTTTATCAGCCCATAAAAGAGCACTTTTTTAAATGCTCTTTTATGGAATGACAAACTACTATAATGGTTTATTCGTTCGTAAAGAGTTTTTTAAACTCATAACCACATCACAAATAATATTTAGTTCTTTATATGTACAGTCTGATAAAACAGCGAACACTCTATGCCTCTCTATGTTTTCTTCACCGGATTCATAAATAAAAACAGCCGGAGATACCTCAAGAATTTTTGCTATTTTTTCTATGGCTCTCCGTCCCATTTCTTTCCGCCCCGATTCAATTTGCGAAATATAGGATACAGACAATTCCGTAACCTCTGCCAATTGTTCTTGTGTCATTCTTTTTTGTTTACGCAAAACTCTAACCTTATTTCCGCTATCCATGTCCTGCAACTCCTTTTACTATCAAATATTCTACATAACTACATACAAATTTAGAAGTGACAGGAAGTAATACTTTTCTTTACAACAAGTGTGAAGCAAAAAAATAAAAAACACCTCCAATTTTGTCGAAAAAAATACCGCAGTCGCAATCGACTACGGTATAAGGTAAATTATATTTAATTATTGTATTTTTTTTAGTATTTTTCATCAGTCTGCTATGTTACTTTCTTCTTATGCTCTCTTTTGACACATAGTCAAATAGCTATTGTATTATCCAGTGGGAAGTATACTGGCCCGGCACCGCCTTTTCCTCTGTATGTCTTTCATTACTACCGCCTATAATTCAGATAATTTAGCGTTAGTCAGTCTTTCTGATCAATATGCCTCCAACCTTTAATAAGGTATTTTCAAATTTTCTTTTAAACAGAATCTTCTTTTCGTCCGAGATAAATATATCTGCTTTAGAGCAATTTAGTAGCACCTCAACCTTTTCCCCGGCTTCATTTAACTTAATATACTCAATACATCTGCTTTCTGGCAGTCTATTAGGAAAATGAAAATAAAGACTTCGCAAAGTGTCTTCATTCTTTCTGAGGTGAATCAACTGCTTTATCATTTCCGTACACTCTACGTTCTCTTCCTCATCCAAGCTCTCCCATGGCATACACCTTCTGCAGTCAGGATCATGCCCCCCCTCTAATGCAATCTCCGTCCCATAATAGATGCAGGGGCTACCCGGCATAGTGAATAATATCGCCAACTGCTGAAAAAAGATATCTCTTTCTCCGACTCGATTAATAAGCCGCTCGGTATCGTGAGAATCCAGCAGATTGAATAATACATTATTATTTTGCTGCATATACATCGTATAACAACGATTTATCATATATTCAAAATCTCGCTTATCAAGGCTTTTATCAATAAAGAAGTCGTTTATACTGCTGGTTAATGGATAATTCATAATGGAATCATATTCATCCCCTAAAACCCACTGACTGGCATCATGCCATATTTCCCCAAGTAGATAGACATCCGGTTTCAATGCTTTCAATTCTTCTCTAACGCATTTTAAGAACTTATGCGAAACCTCATTTCCAACATCAAAGCGAATTCCATCAACATCGTATTCTTTTACCCAATAGGCGCATATCTCTGTAATATAATTTATTACAGCAATATTATTGGTGTTCAGTTTGGGCATATCAGCATAAAAAGCAAATGAATAGAATTTCCCATCACGGGTATCGTACTTTTTCTTATCAAAAGGCCACTTATTAATCATAAACCAATTAAAATATTCTGATTCAGGTCCATTTTCAAGAACATCCATCCATGGCTTAAAATGATTACCAGTGTGGTTAAATACCCCGTCCAGCATAATTCTGATTCCTCGCCTATGTGCTTCTTCCACAAGCCGTTTAAAAGTCTTTGCATCACCAAATGCCGGATCTATCTTTTGATAATCTTTAGTATCATATTTATGAATAGAGTCAGCTTCAAAAATCGGGTTCAAATAGATACCATTGATACCAAGATCCATAAGATAATCTAATTTCAAAATAATACCTTCAAGATTCCCGCCAAACCGCTCTTCATTCGTAACCTGACCGCTTCTCCAGGGTCTTATGTCTGCCGCATTTAACTCTGGGGTGCCATTATAAAAGCGATCCGGGAAAATCTGATACCATATCGTCTGATTTACCCAATCGGGAGTAGTATTTACATCCGCTGGGTTCATCCACGGAACAATAAAACATTGCAGCATTTTTCCGCTTAGCGCTAATTGCTCTTCTGTAAGAAATCCATCTTCAAAATAGTAATTAACTTCGTCTTCTGTTCGTAATTCAAAATAATATTTACAGCGTTTAAAAGCTGGTTTAAGAGTTGTTGTCCACCAAACATGGTGCTTTAGGTTCTTTTTAAAACAAACCTCCTCACGCTTTCCTTTCCAGGTTTCCTTACCACCTAAAATTCCCGCTTCAAAAGGATCACCATAATGTATATAAACCTGCTTTACGTCATATCCGGTTTTGATGTTTACAACCAGCTCATCCTCATTTAAAGCGTAACTCATCTGTTCTGATGTTTTATGTATTACAGCCGAAAAATCCATATATCTCCTCCTAAGCCTTAAGCTTTATCATCCTTTTCCAAGTATGCAGTTTTTTTCTTGCAGTTTTAAAATCATTCATTTTCCACTCCCAATTAGGACTTCCTACTGTTCCCGGCGTATTAAGGCGTCCCGCTTTCCCTAGTCCCAATACATCCCACATCGGTATAATCGTATATTCTGCGGTACTGTTTAGTGCATATGCAATGATACGTTCCATAGGTGAGCCATTCCGATAGCCTTCTCTAGCTAGAAAACGCTTGATTTTCCGCTTCTTTGCCGCACTGAGATTACAGTACCAGGAAGATAAGGTTTCATTGTCATGAGTGCCAGTATATACGATTGTATTATCAGTACCCATAAAAATATCCCTGGCATACTTACCGGTAGTATCCAACGTAAATTCAAGAATTTTCATTCCTTTCAGTTGGTATCGCTCTTTTAGCTCAATTACTTCTTTTCTTAAATCGCCCAAATCTTCTGCAACAATTTCTAAGTCAGGATACTGTTTTAATAACAATGTCAGTACCTCATCTCCAGGTGCTTCCAACCATTCTCCTTCGACTGCTGTCGGACAACTGACCGGAATCTTCCAATATGTATCAAATGCCCGGAAATGATCAATTCTTAATATATCAAAAAGCTTGCTGTTATAGCCGAAACGCTTTGACCAAAAATCGTAGTTTTTCTCTTTTAAGTAGTCCCAGTTATAAATTGGATTTCCCCATCTTTGGCCGGTACTGCTAAAATAATCCGGCGGAACTCCTGCAATGAATTTTGGGCACCCCTTATCATCCAGTAAGAAACTTTTCTTATCCGCCCAGACATCCAGAGAATCGACTCCAACATAAAAAGGAATATCACCCATAATCTGAACGTTCGACTGCCTTGCATAGTCTTTCAATTTTAGCCATTGTAAGTAGAAAAGATACTGTAAAAACATCTGGTATTCAATTTCTTCTTTATATGAATTGAGATCCAACGCCCTATTTTCCGGCCACATCTTTTGATCCTGACTCCATTCATTCCAACATTTATTTTGATTCTCCCGCTTAAAAGCCCGGAAAACACCATACATATACACCCAATCCTGACTAGCAAATTCTTCATACTGCGCATCTTTTTCAAATCTTGCGAAAGCACTTCTCAAATATTGATTCTTCTTTTCCCTAACCAATTCATAATAAACCCGGTCACATTTTGCTCGATAACATTTTGGTCTCTCAGATAAAAGACCTATTTCATACAGATGTTCCAAGCTAATATAGATTTCATCTCCCGCAAAAGAAGAATACGGTTGATATGGGGAGTTTCCAAACCCCACCGGATTCAACGGTAGAATCTGCCATATTTGAATACCATTTTCTTTTAAAATATCTATAAATTCATACGCTTCTTTACCCATGCTGCCAATTCCGTTTTTCGATGGCAGCGACGATAAAGGCAGCAAAACACCATTTTTCTTCATTCATCAATCCTCATTTCCGTTTATGCTTTAGAAAAGGCCCGCATTGAATCTGCCGGCCTTTATCCATATATTCCTGTCGTTTTATATTACTGGTTCAATTTCCAAACATCCTGATTATATTGCTTAATCGTTCTGTCCGAAGAGAAAAATCCGGCCTTTGCGGTATTGACCAGCATCATCTTTCCCCAGGCTTCCCGATCTTCATATTGTGCCAATGCTGTTTCTTTTGCGGCAATATAGTCTTTAAGATCCAGCAGAGCCATAAACCAATCCTTACTGATCAAATCTTTATAAAGTCTACACAGGTTTTCCGGGTCACCAATCTTAATCAACTGCTTGTCAATGATAAAATCAACAAGCTCCTGGATAAGGGCATCCTCCTGATACAACTTTCCAGGATCATATGTTTGTTCTTCATAAAGTGAAATCACTTCTTCACTTGACTTACCGAAGATACATATATTCTCTTCACCTACAAGATCACGAATCTCCACATTTGCTCCATCTAATGTTCCCAGCGTCACTGCTCCGTTCAGCATAAATTTCATATTTCCCGTCCCACTCGCTTCTTTTGACGCAAGGGATATCTGTTCTGATATGTCACAAGCTGGAATGAGTTTTGCCGCCTTTGTTACGTTATAGTTTTCTATCATAACTACTTTCAGATGTTTACTAACACTTGGATCACTATTAATCAACTCTTGCAGGCACAAAATCAAATGGATAATATCCTTTGCCAAGACATATGCCGGTGCTGCTTTTGCACCAAAAATCACAGTGATTGGACGCTTCGGTATATTTCCTGCTTTGATCTGTTTATACTTATATATCACATAAAGGACATTCATCTGCTGGCGCTTGTATTCATGCAGTCTTTTAATCTGAATGTCGTAAATAGACTCTTCATCAATTTCAATCCCCTGAGTATTGATAAGAAACTGTTTCAGCTCCTTCTTGTTCTCTGATCTGATCTGCAAAAGCTTTTGGATCACTTCCGAATCATCAACATACTGCATAAGCATCTCCAGCTTCTCGGCATCCTGCTTCCACGCTTCACCAATAAGGCTTGAAATATAACTGCTCAACTTGGGATTACAGTGCATTAGCCAGCGGCGGAAGGTAATCCCATTGGTCTTATTATTAAACTTTTCAGGGTACAAGTCGTAAAACGGCTTTAACTCAGAGGTCTTTAGAATATCTGTATGCAGAGCTGCAACACCATTTACACTAAATCCATAATGGATATCCATATGAGCCATATGAACCCTTTTTTGCTTATCAATAATATCCACTTTTTCATCACTGTATTTTTCTTTTATTCTGCGGTCTAACTCATAAATGATAGGCAATAAATCCGGAACCACCTCTTCCAGATATTCGACCGGCCACTTTTCCAGCGCTTCTGCTAAAATTGTATGATTCGTGTAAGCACAAGTTTTTGAAACTACACCGGCAGCTTGATCAAATGACATTCCCCGCATCTGCAGCAAACGGATTAATTCCGGTATAACCATCGACGGATGCGTATCATTGATTTGAATCACTACATGCTTATCCAAATCATCCAGGGAATAACCTTTATCATCCATCTCTTTCAGAATATACTGGGCTGCATTGCTGACCATAAAGTATTGCTGGTAGATACGCAGCAAATGGCCAGCACGGTCACTGTCATCAGGATAAAGAAACAACGTTAAATTCTCTTTAATATTCTCTTTATCGAATGCAATACCTTCATTCACAATTGCCTCATTGACAGTTTCAATATCAAATAAATGCAGTTTGTTGATTCCGCTGCCATATCCCGGAATATCAATATCATATAATTTGGATCTCAACGTGAAATTCTTGAATTTAACATCAAAAGCAATATTCGTATTTGTCAACCAGCTCTGATCGGTGATCCATGGATTCTTCTCCTCATATTGTTTATGTTCTTTGAATATCTGCTTAAATAATCCATAATGGTAATTCAGACCGATGCCATCACCACTGAGTCCCAATGTTGCAATAGAATCAAGAAAGCAGGCTGCCAGCCGTCCAAGACCGCCATTTCCCAGTGACGGTTCTGGCTCTGCATCTTCTATTTCTGTCAGGCTTTTGCCAGCTTCTTTAAGAATTTTATCTATATCCTCATAGATACCAAGGTTGATCATATTGTTTGATAACAACTTGCCAATCAAAAATTCTGCTGAGATATAATATAATTTTTTCTCACCTGTAATAGCAGGCTTGTCACGTGCTGTCTCCTTGGTTAAGCATAAAAGCGAATTGTATATCTCTTCATTACTGCAATCATGCAGATCTTTTTTATACTTTGTTTGAATAATTTGGTTCAATCTATCCTTCATTAAAAATCCTTTCTGGTGATACATTCTTATATCTGCCTCAAAAACAATCTGTATCCAAATGGATCAAGGCATATTTCTGATTCAAGTGCAATCATATCTCCCGATAAGCACTCTCTTACTTTAGAATTTTTCAAATCTTCCGGTAATAAAACGTTCGTCTCCACGTCTGCTTTATTCAAAATGACATATAGCATCTCATTCGTACTGCTTTTTCTATAAAACACAACATCTGCTTTACTCTCTCTATCAATCCATTCGAAAGAAACATCCCGAAAACTCTCATGCTGCTTTCGCAAAGCGGATAGTCTTTTAATCAGCGAGAACATATCCGTGTTTTGCTGCTCCTCTTCCCAGATCATGCATTGCCTGTTGCTATGCTCTCCTCCGCCCATACCGATTTCTCCGCCATAGAATACGCATGGTGAGCCTGGATAGGTAAACAAAAAGATATATGCCAGTTTCGCTAATGCTTCATTTCCCCCTGCTACATTTAGAATCCGTTCTGTGTCATGGCTATCCAGAAGATTAAAGAGATTTCTGGTTACATGCTTCGGATAATCAGTTAAAAGCTTACCAATCGCATAACGGAACTCTTTCACATCATACCCCGGCTTCATCCTCTCTGCCGGTCGGAAATAATCCCATACTGGTATCGCAAACTCATAATTCATCACTGCATCAAATTGATCTCCTTCAAGCCATGGATAAGAGTTATCCCAATTTTCACCCAGTATATAAATATCAGATTTGGCAGCTTTCACTTTTTTTCGCAGCTCCCGCCAAAATTCATGCGAAACTTCATTGGATACATCCAACCGCCAACCATCAATATGATAATTCTCAATCCAATAACAGGCCGCATCAAATAAATGCTCTCTTACAATAGGGTTGCTTGTATTCCACTTAGGCATTGCCTGAGTATAGGCAAAGGTACGGTAATTCAAACTGTCTCTGTAAACCTGAGCGGGCACTCCATCTTCTATCTCTCCCTGAACCAAAGGCTTACCCGGATCAAGGACATAAAAGCAATCAAAATATTTTGACTCTTTTCCATACTTCAGTACATCCTGCCAAAACGGGTGGTAAAATCCGCAGTGATTAAAAACTGCATCAAGCATAACCTTAATGCCACGCTTATGTGCTTCTTCGACAAGTATGCCAAAGGTTTCATTGTCACCAAATTCCGGATCTATTTTGAAGTAATCAGTTGTGTCATATTTATGTGAACTGGGCGATTCAAAAATTGGTGTCAGATAAATTCCATTAAATCCTGCGGATTCAATATAATCTAATTTGTCAATAATCCCCTGCAAATTGCCCCCGAACTTCTTATCTGCACCATCCATTTCATCGCTGCCCCAGGGCAACAAGTCTCTCCCGTCGTTTGGCGAACCGTTACAAAATCTTTCTGGGAATATCTGATACCAAATAGTATCAGATACCCAGTCTGGAGCTGTATAAATATCCTCCTCATTAATGTAAGGATAATTAAAATAGTTGAACAAATTGTATATGCTGCTTTCATCATCGGTATAGGGAATGCGGTCATGGCTGCCGATCATATATTTTTCATTCTCATTTTCAACAATGAAGCAATATTTGGTACGCTTCCAGACAATTTCACTCACTTCTGCGAACCAGCAGTCATAGTCTTTTGTTACCTGCTCCTTTTCCATGAATATATGCTGGATAGATTTCTTATCAAAATCATACACGGGTGTTCCATCGTTACGGGGAATCCAATTAAACGGATCAACAGCAAGTAATTCTACTTTATCCACTTCGCCTTTTGCAGTCTTTAGCCGAATATGCAATGTGTCTTTATCGTATGCGTAAGAAAGAGCACTTTTTGTCTCATGTATTATTGCTGCAAAATTCATAACTTTCTCCTCTATTCACTGGTTACCAGATCATTGAAATCACTCTGTGCCTTTGCTGCACCTTCTGCCGGTGTCATTTTTCCATCAAATACGGAGTTCAGTACGCTCTGCATAATCGTCCAGTAATAAGACATCCTTTTAACTGACGGCATCGGTACCGCATTTTCAAACGCCTCTGCATAAACACTAAGTGCTTCGTCATCTTTAAGCCCCTCAACATTAGAAATATCTTTTCTTGATGTTATTTTATAAACAGTGCTGTACAACGTAGCCGCTGCTTCTTCGGAAACCAGATATTCTGCAAATAACTGCGCCGCTTTTGGATACTTTGTATAAGTAGAAACATGGGCATTTTGTACAATTCCGAACGATTTCATCTGTTTTCCATCTAAAGTTGGCAGAGAAGTCACCCCAAAATCTACGTTTTCTTCTTTTAATGATTTCACCAACCATGGCCCGATGGGATAATATGCGGTTTTTCCATCTCTAAAATTCTGCTCCAGTAGTGACATCGTTTCCATCTTTAAGTCATCTGCTTTAATTGGCAGCATCTCTTTTAAGGCTGCAATTCTTTCAAGTCCCTTTTCAAACTCCGGCGTATCAAAACCTGGGTTATCATTGTCATTTCCATCTTTTCCAAAAAGTTCAAATCCATCTAAACTTAAGTATGAGTACGCCGGAAAACCATCTGTAGGCACTGTCAGATACCAAAACTTATTTTCAGACTCACTGTTATACGCTTTTGCTTCCTCGGCTATTTGTTCCATCGTAGATGCAGGTTCACCAGTCACAAGTTTTTTATTGTAAAGCAGAGCGTAGGTTTCGATTGATACCGGAACACCATAAAGATCACTTCCGTCTTCAACCGTCCTCACGGCCACCTCACTAACCTCATTACGGATGTTGCCGGCAACGGTTTCTTCCAGCGGCATTAAAATCCCTGCATCTTTGGCTGTAGAGAAAAAGTCATGGGCAGCCATAAACACATCCGCACCATTTCCTGCCGGTCCGTCCAACATCATTTTATTGACTGTATCCATACCACTCTCCTGAACCTCTACCGGAACGCCATATTTTTCTTCAAATTCTTTGGCAATCGCTTTACCATATTCTAAATCTCCACTGGCAGTCCAATAGATGAGTTTAGCACCTTCTTCCGGCTCCAATTCTCCTGCCGCTTGATTCTCTGTACTTTCCTCTGCATTCTTTTCTTCAGTTGGGATCTCTCTCTTCGCACAACCACTCAATGACCCCATCAATAATGTTGCCGCTAAAAATAAACTTGCTACTCTTCTTAATTTCATACTTTTTTCCTCCTTAACCTTTATCTGCACCAGATGCAACTCCCTGCACCAGATACTTTTGAAATATAATAAATACAATTGTTATTGGAATCGCAACCAATACTGCACCAGCTGCGAATATTGTAAAGTTTGTACTCTCCCGTCCGTTAATTAATGCAAACAGACCGACTGCTAATGTTCTGCTTTTATCGCTGGACAATAAAATGTTGGGTAATATATAATCCATCCAGGGATTCATGAATTGCGCTACTGCACAATATGTAATAATCGGTTTTGCCATTGGAATGACAATTTTCCGGAACGTCTGCCCTCTGGTACATCCGTCAATATAAGCTGCTTCATCAATCGCTTGGGGAATACCATCCAGATAGCCTTTAACCAACCAGGTATTATAAGGGATCGCCCCTATTGCATAAACAATGATGATGGAGATCGGCTTGCCAACCAGACCTAATGTCAAAAACAAGGTATATATTGCAGTCATTGATAGGAAAGTTGGAAACATTGACAAAATCATGATGGTCATCAAACTTGTTTTCCGCCCTCTAAAGTTGAATCTGGACATAATCCAAGCTGTCAGCATAATTAATACCACCGACAAAACGGTACTGATCACAGCAATTTGTAATGTATTAAAAAACCATAGTTTATAATTTGTTGTTTCGAATAATTTTTTAAAATTGGCCAATGTTAATCCTGAAAACGTGATACTTCCCGCACCACTTCCCTTTTGGAATGCGGATAAAATAATCCAGATAACCGGCACAAGTACAACTAACGACATAAGAATCAGTTCAAGGTTCACCAAAATAGCTACAATTTTTTTCTTCATCTCTGCTCCCCTCCTATAATTCTTTAAATGATGTCGTTCGTCTAAAATTCCAAAACGAAACAATACCAATGATAAAAAATAAAATCACACTCATAACCGCCGCAATATCATACATCTGCTGATTTAACGTCAATTTATAAATCCAGGATATCAGTATATCGGTGTCACCTGCAAACTGCATACTATTATTTGTCGGCCCTCCTTGGGTGAGGAAGTAAATCAACCCAAAGCCATTAAAATTAGCTGCCATGCTCATAATAAGATTCGGTGTTGTCGCCCGGAAAACTAATGGTAATGTAATCTTCCCAAACTGCTGCGCACTATTTGCACCATCGATAGAAGCCGCCTCATAAAGTGATTGATCGAGGTTTGATAATACCCCCAGCATCATTACCATAAACATCGGAAATCCCAGCCACAAACTTACCAGAACTACGGTTATCTTTGCCATTACAGGATCAGATAAAAATGGTATATTACTTGAGATCAAGCCCATGTCCAGCAGAAATTGATTAATTGGCCCAAACTGTCCATTCAGCATATTCCGGAAAACTAATAATGTAACCATCTGGGGTATTGCCCATGGCAAAATCAATATGGTTCGGAACAACCTTTTAAGCTTGACTGCCTTGTGGTTTAAGAGCAGTGCCTGAAACATTCCTAAAAAGTATGTTGAGAAAGTAGATGCCAATGTCCAGATAATAGTCCAACCCAACACTTTTACAAATGTATGTGACCATATCGGTACTGTAAATAACTTTTTAAAATTCCCGAACCCAACCCAGCTGAGCAACTGTCCCGGTGGCAGATGATCTCGATTATAATTAAGAAATGCCGTTAAGAATGTAAAAATAATCGGCATGACCACCACAAAAATAAAACCGATTCCGATAGGAACCAAAATAAAATAGGGGAAGTTTTTACTATAACTTTTCTTCAAATATGTAATAGATGCTTCATATACTCCGGTTCTCTCAAGCTGCTTCGCCGATTGCCAAGCATCTTTTAGATTCCAGATATAGACAACCAGAACTATCAACAAGACGATGATAGCAATTACTCCATTGATGAGAAGCATGGTCGAATGATCTCCTGACTTCCCTCCGGCTTTTTCACCTAATGTTACAAGTCCCCAAAGTCCCTTTGTAAAAAAACCACCATGTAACCGAATAGAAAAATCCGGAATTAATCCTTGCAGATACTCTATCCAATATCCACTTAGCAGTTCTGTTCCAAAAAAAAGTAACTGTAAGCAAAATATCACAAGGCCTTTAATTTTTTGCTTACATATTAAGAACTGTCCACTTCCCCAAATAAATATTGAGGATATTAATGCTTTCTCTTTCATCCTTCCTCCCATCCTCTTTCATAATATTTTTGATTAATCAATCCTTTTGCTCTTCATATTTCGTCTTATAACTTAACCGGTTAGGTAACTGTATTATAGCTCTTTTTAATCAACTAGGCAATCCCTTTTTGTGCGTTTTTAACATTTTCATCACTTTTTACAAACGATAATTTGTATATATTTTTCTATTTTTACTTAATAGAAAATCGTTAAGCAATCCCTACCGTCTTAAACCGCCCCTATAATATTACGTTTTTAAACTTCACTTATATTTGTTAAGCACTTAAATTTTTTTCTATTAAAAAAAGAAAATCGTGATTTTTAGTACATTTCACGATTTCCTTACATTTATAGCACTTTCTTTCTCACTCTGGCCCAATCAGTGTTACCCGTTCAACTTTATCAGGCTCGTCAAGTTTTAGAAGTTTATCCATGACATCTACAGCTTTTATTGCTTTCTGCCGATTACTAACAATAATTCTTTTGGTATCTGGTAAAAGCATACTCTCTTTTTCAGAATGTACTACTACCGACAAATTTCGATTATCCACATAATTTTCTACCTGCATCCCTAGAATCTCACCTACTACCAATCCTTTTTGATTCATGTGTTTCTGCAAAAAACCAATTAAATCACAATCCGAACGATTAATAAAAATATCCTCCGATTTCACCATTCGTTGCACATTATCATATAAGCTCTTATTGGAGTAATCCTCCATAACAACATAAAAATCATCTCCCAGTTGCTCCTTTGCCCGTTTTAAAATGGCATCCGAGTCTGAGACCACTTTACAGAAAACCGGATCATCAACATACCCATCTATAAAAATAGCCGGGACAAAGAATTTGTTTGCGATAGTCTTCAATAGCGTTTCTTTCATATCCATGATAAATACTGCATCAAGAGAACGGCGCTGACTAATTGTAATATCTCTTTCTACTTCTTTTGTCTGCAAAAAAAGAACATCATATCCCAAGCGATTTAACTCTCTTTGTATTTCTACGGATAAATCATAATACTGATAAAGCTTACTCCGCTTATTTGCTGTCTCCACATTAACTATGATGCCGACAAGAAAATTCTTTTGCGATGACAATGATCTGGCATTCATGTTTGGAACATATTTCAAATTATTTGCGACTTCAAATATTCTCATTCTTGTCTCATGGCTTATCTTCTCTTTTTCCGAATAGTTTAAAACATAAGAAACCGTTGCCTTTGAAACACCGGCAGCCTCTGCGACATCTTTCATTGTAACTCGCTTCTTTGCCATAAAGAACCTCCAACCACTTTTACACTTATTCGGTTAAGTTTATCACGTGCCTATCTATGTGTCAAACAACAATTTTGCCTTATTTTTTGAAGGTGTCAGTTCTTCCTTATAATTGGCTTTACTTATATAGAGACTTTATTTCTCTTTCAGAGCAAGATTCGCCCAAGTAACTCAAAACTCACTTCGTGACTTTTGGTTACAGTGCCAACTTGATGGGGATTCCGCTCCCCATTCCCTCGGTTGCCACACATTCTTCACATGTGTGGTGTTGGCTCCTATTGTAAATAGTCGCAGCGTGTCGGTAGCAACCGGCACGAGAAAGGATTGAAAAATTATGGCAAGACCTAAGAAAGAAAAAGAACTAAAGCGCAATCATCACATCATGCTTCGCCTGAATGATACAGAATATGAGATTATCAGCAATGGAGCTAATGCCACACATCTCCCTATCGCAGAGTATGTAAGGAAACAGCTCATGAATAAACGGATAATTGCGAAATATGAGGTAGTGGCAGATGTGCCCGAACTGAAAAAGCTAATTGCAGAGTTTGGCAAGATTGGAAGTAATCTAAATCAAATCGCCCGACACTTTAACCAGGGCGGCATTCACTCAGGGGAAATGCGTAAGGACATCAACCAATGTATAGCAGCAATCTACGAAATGAAATACGAAGTCATAAAAATGGCAGGAGATTTCCTTGCTACTGCCGAATGGCATACAGATATACCCGGAGGGTGTTCTCATGGCAATATTGAAACACATAACAAGTAAAAATGCAGATTATGGAGAAGCACAACGATATTTGAATTTTCAACACGATGAGTCCACCGGAAAACCGATCTTAGATGAAAATGGGAAAATGATACTTAGGGATGAATATTGTATGGACGGAATCAACTGCGATCCCTTTACTTTTGATGTAGAGTGCAATGAGCTAAATGCCCATTATCACAAAAATCAAAATTATGACGAAATAAAATCCCACCACTATATCATCAGTTTCGATCCAAAAGACAGGGACGAGAAGGGTCTGACCGGAGAACGGGCACAGCAGCTCGGACTGGAATATGCCGAAAAAAACTTTCCTGGCCACCAGGCTCTGGTCTGTACTCATACAGACGGTCACAACGGAAGCGGTAACATCCACATACATATTGTAATTAACAGTCTACGAAAGTTTGATGTGGAGCGGCAGGACTTTATGGAACGCCCCTGCGATTCCCGTGCCGGTAATAAACACCACCTGACAAAAAAATATCTGGTTCATTTGAAGCAGTCTGTCATGAATATGTGTCATAGAGAAAATCTGTACCAGGTAGATCTGCTCACCCCAGCCAAACGAAAGATTACAGAAAAAGAATATTGGGCAAATCGCCGTGGACAAAAGAAACTGGATGAACGCAACAGCCATATCATTGCAGATGGTATAACACCCCGCAAAACAAAATTCCAAACGGAGAAAGATTATTTACGTATCTCGATTGAGGATGCTGCAAGGTCTGCCTGTAACCTGCAAGAATTTCAGAAAATCCTTTCAACAAAATTTAAGATCACCTTAAAAATTAGCCGTGGCCGATTCAGCTATCTTCATCCAGAACGCAATAAACCGATTACTGGCCGGAGCCTGGGAACCCTCTATGAGAACGAATATCTGCTTAACCTATTTGAGAAAAATGTCCTCATAAAAGAAAGCAATAAGAATGATTCTGAAAACAGAGAAGATACCCAAAAACCAATTACTTCTGCAGAACGTAATTCTGGATTTAAAGACGCAGATCCAATTGCTATTATATTTATCAAATCTGATTTACGACTAATTTTAGATTTACAGCAAAGCATAAAGACCCAGCAAAGCCAAGCTTATGCACAGAAAGTCAAACTCTCCAATTTAAAAGAAATGGCCAAAACCATTTCCTACGTACAGGAGCATGGTTATAATACCAAAGAAAAAATAGACCAAACATTAATCGAAGCCAAAGAACAGACTTCTATTGCCCGCAAAGCACTTAAATCTACGGAGAACAGACTACGTGAAATAAACGAGCAAATTCATTATACTGGTCAATACCTTGCAAATAAGTCTGTCTATTTTGAATTTTGCAAGTCCAAAAACAAAGGGAAATTCCGGCAGGAACATTCTGCGGAAATAAAACTTTATGAAACAGCGGCCAAGTTTTTGAAAGATAAGTCCAGTGATGGAAAGCTGCCTTCTATGAAATATCTGAAAGAGGAAAAGGGCAAACTTTTGGCACAGAAAAAACGTCAGCAAGAGAAATATCAATATTGTCGTGATTTTCAAAAAGAATTACATACGGTCTGCTCTAATGTAGATACAATCTTAGGAAATCCACATCCCAAGCAGCCAAAACAGCAGAAAAAACAAGACATTTCTTGATACGACTTATCCCCAGCTTACCTTACGATCAGCTGGGGATAGTTTTGATTTTTCACCGTATACATTTCATACTACTACTGTAAAGATTGCCCTGGCAGCACGTCCTTATTGCCCTTTCTTGCCTGATTCATAACATATGTAATGACTTCTTCCGGTGTTGGCTCTGCTCCTTTATATGGTATCTTAGCCCAGGCATCCTGTATCTTAGGGTCAGGGTTTCCAAACGCCATTCGAATAGCAAGCTCCATTTCACGGCGCACTTCTGCCACTGTTGTATGATTTTTTATCGCAATCTGATTAAAAATATGTGTGTAGTCTTTTCCTTTACTCATTGTCTTTACCTCATTCGTAAAATGATAATTTATGCCTTCGCTATCATTATAGTATTTTTGCGATATATATTCAAGACCTATTGCAACTATATTGATACGCTTTTGGAAACTATAATAGTTGCATAGGAGGTGGTAATCAAATGGATGTAAAAGAACGAATCAAATCACTTATGGAAGAGAAGGAGTGGTCGGAATATCGACTGGCGAAAGAAGCTGAACTGCCTCAATCTACAATCTCACATTTATTCAAACGTAACAATGCCCCAACTTTTCCCACCATTGAAGCAATCTGCCGAGCATTTGGTATAACGCTCGCCCAATTCTTTGCCGATGATGGTGAAGCAATCGCACTTTCTTCTGAGCAAAAAGAAGTATTGCTACTGTGGGGCACGCTATCGGACGAGCAAAAGCAAAGCGTAAAAAATGTCATGCGCCAGTTTAATGGTTTATAACAACGACCTGCTATAACTTAATTCTGCACCAAAAAAGGAAGATGCCGCCTATTATGCGCACATCTTCCTTCTCAATTACGGGTTATGCTCTTCTTCCCCAGATATCTTCCAGATCGGCTAATCGTCTGATTACTTATTTTCGTCCACGCTCCATATCACCGACGCTTTCTGCATCCTGGGTTATCTTTATTTGCGGTACGTCATTTCCTCTTTGTGCTGCAATGCCTGCCTGTCTTTGACGCAGTTTCGCCAGCACCGATGTTCTTTCTGTCTTTTTAGGGGCAGCATTATTACGTCTGCCATCAATCATGTTGTAATTTTGCTCTTCCGACATTTCTGAACTACGAAGATATTCCCCATTCTCCATATACTTCTGCCAATCCTCTAACGGCTGCTTACCCTGCTTAACCGGCTCTGGCACCGATATCGGTGGATTAAGATAGTCTTTAATCCGTTGCTGAACTAACTGATCAAAGCCATTATAAACGCTGTCTGCAATTAGCTTCCCTGCCGCATCCAAAACCACACAGGTTCCGTCTGCTCCATATTTTTCATGCTCCATAAGAAAGAACTCTTGGCCATCTATGATAATACTGTCAATAGCAAGCCAGCTTCCCCTTTTCCCTTCTATATGAAAACCTGTCGTTTCAAATGAAATCAGCGAGCTGGAAGAACCATTCCGGATAAAGCCTGCCAGCACAATAAATCCTTCTTTTTCTACATAATAAGAAGTCACGACACCATCCCGATTCAATACCAGCACATCGCTTACACTGATGGCATGTCCTTTGAATGTCCTGGGAAGCTGTTTGCGAAAGCGATCCTTAATACTGTCCGGTGAATCTGCCGGCTGCATCTGCCCCAGATACACCTGCTCATAGTTCTCATATCGTATCTGGATTCCCTTTTCCTGCAACGCCCCATAAGATTGGAACCGCATTTTTCTTGTTTCCGGTGACTGCCTTAGCTGATAGACTGCAAACTGGTTTCCAGTCATGATTGTTCCTCCACAATCTGCTCTTTATACAGTTCCAAATCCAACTTTAAAAACGCTTCATCGGACAAATGCTCCATTTTCCCCAATGTCTGGCTCACAAGGGAAAGCATCTCGACATCATCTGAAATAAATGGGATAACCGCACTGATATCCACTATGGTCTGCCGGCGATTTTCCTTTTGGAACATCGCCATAAGTATCATCTCATTTTCTTCAAATCTATCCATCATAATTCCGGATCTCCTTTCTTCTTTTCCTGCGTTTTCGCTTGTTCTCCTGACTGTTCTTGTGCTTTCAGCTTAGTCTGCCGCTCCCGCAATGCATTTAAAACCGACTGCTTTTTACCCGTCCCCCGTGATATGTCTTTTTCTGTTTCAGCAGCTTTTTGGCTTCGCTTTTCTTGTTCTGAAAGAAGCATCTCCATATCCGTAATTGCTTTTTGAACCAATGGGCTTTCTTGGTAGTGGGGAATATCATTGATGATATCCTTTAAAATCCGTCCGCCACTCATGAGTTCAAAATTACCATCATACATACTTCCATCTTCCAGGCAAAAACCAATCCCCTTAATGCCATTCATCCGTTCTTCCGGAATACGGTCGTACAGCTCCATCGCTTCATCCAGTGACAGATTCTCGTGAAACTCCCCTAACACCGGAAATTCCATGCATTCTGCTACATAAAAACTAATTTTTGGTTCTGCCCCCGCCACTACTGTTTCAGTCTTATCGGGCACAGACAAACCTTTCCTGAACTCCTGCTGTTGTATTTCTTCCACCTGTTCCTGCAAACTATCATAAGGAATCACTTTACACTCAGCCGCATCAATGCCCTCGTCTGAGAGAATTTCTTCTAATGCCGCCTTTATTGGTGTATCCGGATCATCATAAACACCACCATCCAATCCTCGGAAATTCTGGTCATAAAATGTGTAGTCATATCCATCATCAACGGTCTGGATCGTGATATATTTATCGCCTGCCTGGTAAGCAATTTCTGAATCATGGTTTTCAAGTGCCAGCTCGATCCCCTTAACCGCATCCATGATTTCAGGATTATCCCAACCTCTCACCTTACGAAAATCTTCTATCATGGTGTCAATTCCATTTTTACACTGGATAAAGTCCAGACTGCCATTCATTGGTTCACTATTTTCAATTCCAAATGCTTTTACCTTATCATTTGGCAGTGAAAAATATTTCTGTAGTGCTTCCTCCATATCCACATATTTATAAATATCGAGTGTACCTTTCTTTTGTAAATCCACTACCACATAATATCCGTCAATGTATCGGCTAACCGCTTCTTTCCGCTGCACCACTTCTTTCTGTGCGTCCATTTCCAAGATTGCTTTCCTGGCAAGCCCAATGAAGCCGCCAAGCACTGCCGGGTGACTGTTTACTATAAACTCATTACGCCTGTCACCACCAAAGTCATCCAAATCTGCACCTATCGAAAATGTCTGTGCCCATTTCTTATTATCAATGGAAAACCGCCCATCGCTTTCCAGCCGCTGCACCGTATTAGCAAGGACATATTCCACCCGCTCCTGACCAAATGCTTTAAATACGGGATTTACAACATCATGGTTTAAATGCAGTCCATCAAAATTCTCCGCAATCGCCCCTTCAATAGCTTCTTTGCAAGCTATATTGGCTCTCATGGACATACGATACCAGTGTGCTTCCATATGCTCACTGGCAAAAGTACCGGAATATCTATAGACTGGAATATCCGGGCCTTCTAATGCTTTACCGATTTGAGGTTCTGCCGCATCTGGCTGCTGTACACCCAACTTAGAATCCGTATTTTCATCGGTATTCTCCATAATCTGTTCTTTTTCATTCTGCCGGATAAACTCCGGAAGCTCTGTAAATCCAAAGCTATCCACATAGTAGGCTTTTATTTCGCCGCCACGCTGAAGCACCACCACATCACTTACCGACAAAGAGTGCCCGGTATAATCAGCGGGATGGTTCATATTAAATTTCTCATATAAGGAATCCAGTGTACCCGAATCTTCCAACACCTCACTATATATCAGCTGGTAATCAGAGCGGTCTACTGTCAGCCCTTGTCCGTTTACAAAATCCATGTTCATAAAAAGGTACTCTCGCCCCTTGCCGTCATGATCAATCTGATATATACCATATCGGTTCTCTGCGCCATTCAGTAATAATTCTTCATTTGTCCTGTCTATAGTATTTTCCTTCATAAGGCTTTGCATGGTTTCCGTCATGATCTCGATAAATTCCCCCGCCGTTTTGCGGATCGTGTCCATAGAAGCACGCAATTCCTTCATTTCCATATGGCTGCTCCAGCCGGCGATATAGGGAAAGGAATAATCCGAAGTATCCAGTCCGAAATACTGGCATACCGTGTAAGCAACACTTTCAGCTTCTACCTCACGGGTCATCTGGCTTTTCCATTCACCTGACTCCTTCATCAGCTCCCGGTCATGGAGCATGGCATGGGTCACTTCATGAACGGCGGTTTTCATCGTCTGGCTCTGGCTCATTCCCTCCTGGATGACGATTTCCTTATCAATCTGGTGATAGTACCCCTTAGTATCACTATCCATCTTTGCAAACCGAATCGGCGCAAGGGAAATAGTCTCAATGGAATCCATAAAAATTTCAAAGTTCTCCACGCTTCCCATCAGCTCCGGCGTATCAATCTCCGGCAGTGGTTTTCCTTCTGTCTGGGATACGTCAAATACCGTCGTAGCCCGAAACCTTGGAATTACGATTTCCACTTCCTCCGTTTCCGGCTGCCCGTCCGGTCGAAGCACCGGCTCCTGTGTCTCCGGATCGATTTTCTTCATCTCCTGCTTTTCTTTGATTGGTGCCGGGGCAATGATCTGTATCCCTTTCTCACCACGTTTTACATGACGCTCAAATTTCTTCTGCCATGCCTGATAACCTGCCACCAGTGTTGCATCTGGTTTCTGCATCGCAATCAAAAGTGTATTGTTGAAACTATAATTATGAAATTGCGACATGGTTTTTAAATACTTAGTGTACATTTCCGAAGTAAATAACTCTTTTACCCCTTGCTCCAGCCGCTCTGTAATCTCCTTCATCTGCTCTTGCCTATTTTCTGCCATCGTAACCTCCTAAAAAATACACCACCACGCCGGTAACCTGACGTGGTGGCAGACTATTATAGTGACTGTTCATTTTTTCTTGCCGGCTTTTCCCTGGCATCCTGCCCACCGGCATGTTGTTCCTGCCTTTCTTTCAGCTTTCCAAGTATAGACGGCTTTGGCATACCGTCCGCTGTCCTGACCGCATCGGCTGCCCGCCCGGCCATTGTCACCGCTTTCTTCGGACGGTCTGCAACTTCCGCCACATCTCCCTCTATTCCCAATGCCTCCGAGGGTTCTTTCTCATCCATGTTAAGCAGGGAATTAAGTTCCGCAAGCCGTTCCATCTTTTCCGTCAGCTCCGTTTCTTTCTGAAAGGGCTTCGCCACTTCCTCCTGGGCGGTCGCAAGCTGCTGTTGCAGGTTCGCTAATTTCTGCTCTGAATCCGCCAGCTTCCCTTCAATTCCTGCCAGGGCATTGCTGATGCGCTGCAGGTTACCCAGGGCATCCTTTCCCACCTCAATCTGATAGCTGCATTGCCGTTTAATGGTCAGCATATACTTCTGATTGAAGCTGTCAAAGTTTGCAGACAGGGTAAACCCGTGAAATTCCCCGATCTGTCCATTGGCATTCACGGCTTTCAGTCCGGCGCAGGCAGCAATAATCGCAGTGCCCGCCTCTTTTCGGTCGGTATAGGTTTTGCCAACAATGGTCATGGTAAAATTATCTTTGTCCTTATTAAGAACCGGCTTTACCGCAGCTGCGTCCGCCCTTAACCCGGCAATACGTTCTTTTACTGCCGAAATCTGTACCGGATAATTTCTGGCGATATCCGTTTCCAGCCGGTATTTCTGACTGGTATGGTTTGCTTTCATCAGCTTTAGCTTGCTGACCTGAATATCCAAATCCATCTTTTCTTTGATATAGGGATTTCCCGTGGCAAGTGCCTTGATCTCGGCATAGGAAAGCGCCGTATCATCCACATCCTCACAGGCCCGGACGGGGGATTTACTGGTCATGATCTGGCTGATGAATTTCTGCTTGTTCTCTAAGATCTGCCACATATAGGCATCAAAAGTTGCTTCTGTCACATAGCGGAAAATTTTCACTTTCACATTCTGATTTCCCTGCCTTAAGATACGCCCCTCCTGTTGTTCCAGATCCGAAGGCTTCCAGGGACAATCTAAATGATGGAGTGCCACCAATCTGTCCTGGATATTGGTGCCTGCCCCCAGCTTGGGCGTGGAACCAAGCAAAATACGCACCTGGCCGGCTCGAACTTTCGCAAACAACTCCGCTTTTTTTGTCTCTGTATTTGCTTCGTGGATAAAAGCAATTTCTTCTTGTGGGATTCCCTTCTCCACCAACTTTTCCTTTACATCGTTATAGACATTAAAGCTGCCATCATTTTTCGGTGTGGATAAATCGCAGAAAATCAATTGTGCCGACCGCTTTTGTCTAGTATCCTTCCAGATATCAAAGGTATTCCCTACACACCGGCCGACTTTGCTGTCCTCTGCATCCGGCAGCATCTCATTGATAAGCCGCTGATCAAGGGCACATTTTCTGCCGTCATTGGTGATTTTCAGCATGTTATCCTGCGTAGGTGCAACGCTACCGCCCCTAACCAGCTCCGCACGTTCTGCAAATGAACTGACCAGTTCTTTCTGCTCATCACTTGGCTGCAATACCTCATTGATGTACTCTGCTTCCGGAACCGGAAGGTTCAGCATATCGGCAGTCTGTATATCTGCTGATTCTTTAAACAGGGCAATCAGCTCGGGGAGATTAAAAAAACGGGCAAACCGTGTTTTCGCACGATAGCCCGTTCCTTCCGGCGATAACTCAATTGCCGTCACTGTTTCTCCAAACGCTGCCGCCCAGGAATCAAAATGTCCCAGTCCTAACTTCTGCAGCGTGTCATATTGTAAGTAGCGCATAATGGTATATAGTTCGACCATACTGTTTGAAACCGGCGTTCCGGTCGCAAAGGTTACTCCTTTTCCTCCAGTAATCTCATCCAGGTACTGGCACTTCATGAACATGTCTGAACTTTTCTGGGCATCGGTCTGGGCAATGCCGGCTATATTCCTCATTTTTGTATAGAGGAACATATTTTTGTAAAAATGTGATTCATCCACAAATAAGCGGTCTACGCCAAGCTGCTCAAACGTTACCACATCATCTTTGCGGGTCTGGTCGTTCAGCCTTTCCAGCCTGGCTTCTAAGGATTTTCTGGTCTTTTCCATCTGCTTCACGGTGTAACGTGAACCTTCCTCCATACTAGCTTCTTCAATTGCCATCGTAACATCCTCAATCTGCCGTTCAATGGTTGCCGCCTGCCGCTCTTTCGATAAGGGAATCCGCTCAAACTGGCTGTGTCCGATGATTATAGCATCATAATCTCCGGTAGCAATCCGGGAACAAAATTTTTTACGATTAGCCGGCTCAAAGTCTTTTTTGGTTGATACCAGAACATTCGCACCGGGATAAAGTCTCAGGAAATCACTCCCCCATTGTTCGGTCAGATGGTTGGGAACCACATACAGATTTTTTTGTGCTAATCCGAGACGTTTGCTTTCCATTCCTGCCGCTATCATTTGATAAGTTTTCCCCGCTCCCACACAATGAGCAAGCAGTGTATTATTCCCATAAAGGATATGGGCAACCGCATTTTTCTGGTGGGACATCAGTGTGATTTCCGGGGTCATACCCACAAACCGGATATGGCTTCCATCGTACTCACGGGGGCGGATACTATTGAACAGATCATTATATTTCCGACATAAATCCTCCCTCCGGTCAATATCTTTGAATATCCATTCCTTATAGGCGTCTTTAATCATGTCCTGTTTCTGCTGTGCCAGCATCGTTTCTTTTTTATTGATTACACGCTTCTCTTTCCCATCCTCAGTAATGGTATCAAAAATCTTTGTATCACGTAAATTAAGCGCATCCTCCAAGAGCCGGTAAGCATTTGCCCGCTGGGTTCCGTAGGTTGCATTGACCAGTGTATTCCCAATGTCCGCATTTTTTCCGGAGATATTCCACTGCCCGTTAATTTCGGCATATTTCACATCAATGGTTTTGCCCAGATAATAATTGGGTGTATGGAAGGTTTCTTTCATAAAATCATTGATATATTTCTGATCTACCCAGGTTGCTCCCAGGCGTATTTCAATTTCCGATGCTTCCAGATCCTTTGGTTGAATCTTGGTCAGATACTCTACATTGATTTCATATTCCGGATGGTTTTCGGCAAAATCCTTGGCAACCTGCAGCTTTTCCCGGACATTGCCGGATAAATATTCATCGGAAGTTTCCCACTTATCGGTCAAAGGGTTTTGAAAGATGACTCCGGCAAGTTCTTTGATGATATCATCTTCGGTCTTATCCGCCAGTGCTGCCATGAATGGCAGATCCACCACAGCCCGTTCCCCAATGGAAACAGCCAGGGCTTCACTGGCAGTATCCACCGAAGTGACCGGCTCTGCTTTGCGGATGGTACGTTTGGTGAAAATATCCGCTTTTTGTTTCAGATTCCCCTCTTCATCCAGCAATTCCAGCGAGGACAGCAGACAATAGCTGCTATCCTGGGAAAACGCTTTTCGGTTAGCAGGTCTGCTGATCAGTCCATACCTGGCGATAAACCCGTCATACTGCCGATTCAATTTATCCTGCAGCGCTGCTACCTCAGTATCGCTTCCATCCTCCATCTGACACTGAATTAACTCCTGCGTCAGATCCCGCAAGGCAATCATCCCCAGCACTCTTTCTGTTGTCATTGCTGGCAGTTCCATCAAGTTCATCCGGGAGTTTTCCCGGTAGTATACCTTACCATCCACATTTGTAAAACTGAAATTCTTAACGGATGGATCTGCTGGAATAGATGCCGCCACTTCATCCAGTTCTGAATCATCCAGCGAGGTCTCTGTAATAGTTCCCCGAATATGATTGACCGCCTCTTTTAGCTGTACTGCAAGTTCGGCTCCCTCTTTTGGTTTTACCGTTACTTCCTGCTTCCCATACTGGGTACTTTCCGTTGTAAAATCGCCTAAGACCATTTCCGGATGTTCTGCAAAATAGGAATTGACGGAATACCCCTCTGGTGTTGTGCCCAAATTCACCCACTCCGGCTCTTCCAGGGAAGCCCGGTCACGTTTCTGGAAGAACAAAATATCCGCTACTACCCCGGTGCCGGCATTTCTTTGGAACGCATTATTAGGCAGACGGATTGCCCCCAGCAGATCGGCACGGTTGGCAATGTACTGGCGCACAGATGGATTTTGCTTATCCATTGTTCCGCTGGATGTAACGATTGCTACCACACCTCCCGGCCGCACCAGATCAAGGGACTTGGCAATAAAATAATCGTGGATCATAAAATTATGGCGGTCATACTTGCGATCCGGTACTTTATAGGCACCAAAAGGCACATTCCCAACCACACAGTCAAAGAAACTGTCGGGGTAATCTGTGGTTTCAAACCCTTGCACCGAGATATGGTTTTTCTGGTAAAGCTGCCTGGCAATCCTGCCGGATATGCTATCTAACTCAACACCATACATCTTTAAGCCATCCATGCTCTCCGGCACCAACCCCATGAAATTTCCAACGCCGCAAGATGGTTCCAGTACGTTACCGGATTGCAGTCCCATATTTCCCAAGGTTTCATACATTGCTTTTATAACAGTTGGTGAGGTATAGAACGCATTTAAGGTTGAAGCCCTTGCTGCCTTGTATTCTTCCGGTGATAACTCTGCATAAAGCTCGGTAAACTCATTTGACCAGACCTCATTATGTTCCTCAAATGCCTGGGGCAAACCGCCCCAGCCAACATAGCGGGATAAAATCTCCTGTTCTTCCGGGGTTGCCATACGCCCCTCAAACTCTAATTCATGAAGCAGCCTTACCGCTTCCATGTTGGCACGGAATTTCTGCTTCGGGCCACCGGCTCCAAGATCGTCATCTGTAATGCGGAAATTCACTTGTTCCGGCTTTGATACCTCTGTCTGTTCCTGGTCACTATTATTCGTTTCAAATGGTTCTAAGGGAAGATATTTGCCTTTTCTAATCTCGTTTATCTCTTCCGGTTTCATCACATGATTGGTCAGTGGAGTGATTTCATTGCCAAACATCGCCTGCTCATCTGCCGCCATGCGTTTCATCACATCAGCGATCAACTGCATCTGCTCCGGTGGAAACTCTGGATTACAAAGCAGCACTAAATCCTGTCCTGTCTCTGCAATCTCGTAGATAACTTCCATCTGCTCCGGAGAAAATGCTTCCCAGTGAGTATGTGCGGTTTCCATCGCATCCGAAATTTGCCGTTCCAATGTTTGATTGACAATACTTTCTGTTCCCGTTTCGTTTATATCTGGTTCCACTATATCCGGTGTGGACTGATTTACGAAATCAAACAGCGATAACTGTCTACCATCTCCTATGTCTGCTTCATTCTCTGGCTCCGGGAAAATCGTATAGGTTCCTTCAATATACTGATGAAGCTCTGCAAGTGTCTGTACCCGCTTATCATAATCTTCAAAATCCAGTGGCAGTGCAGCAAGAGCAGTATCCATCTTTTTGACAAGTTCCTCGGCTGCTTCCTGATTTTCCAGTACCACTGGTAGTTCTTTTCTTGCTTCCTCATGAAAGAAATCATCTACAAACGGACGCTCGATCTCTTCCGGAAGATGATAATAAAATCCAATGATCCGGTTTGCCATCTGCTCCCGCTCATATTCGGGCATTCGTGAATAATCCGCAGCCCTCAAATATTTGTCATGTTCAATCAGGTACTCTATCCACTTTGCAACCTTGGGCCATTTTAGCAAAACCTCTGTTTTGGGACTTCCATAATTCCCTCTTGCCAGCTTCAACCCTTTCCCACTATAATCTGCATGAGAATTATCCGCCCCGGAAAGTGCATGGCTGCGTCCGCCCTGGCCGTAACTTCTTTTTACAAAATCTGTTTTTTCTTTATCTGACTTGTCCTGTAAGAAAAATGCGTAAGTGCTTAACCGTCCATCCGAATAAGCACCACCGCCGGCAAGGAATGTGTCAATCTCATCCTGGGTAATAAATACCGGATGTTCTTCCCATGCAAAATCCTCCCTTGCTTGATATGGAACGGCATCTCTGGCAAACTTCTGAAACTGTTTCAATACCTTATCCGGACGGTAATGGTGAAAACGCATAAGGTCTTTATCTTCCGCATACGCCTCTGCGAAACCCTCCAACCGTTCATTTAGTTCTGTCAAATACTCAGGCTGGGCAAGCAGGTTCTTGATTTTCTCTACCTTATCCGGATACCCGCCGCGAAAATCCTCCACATCCTCAAAGACCAGCTCGGCAACTCCTTCCGCCATATCGCCTTCCATATATGCCAGAGCCTGGGCATGTTCTTCCAGGGCATTATCTCTGGCGGCATCAAGCACCACTTGCGGCGCATACTCTCCCTGTAAAAGCAGTTGCCCTATCCGCCCGCTTACCTCTTCCCAGGATAGAAATGCCTTGTCCAGCAGCTGATCCTCTACTGTATGTCCGACCGCAATCTGCATTCCCAGTTCGTCATACCAGACCGAATATTCAATCCCGTTAATTTCCAAACCAATCCCACCGGTTCCATATTCCCGGCGGATAAATTCGGTATGCTCCTCCGGTGTCTGGTCAATCATAAAGTCATAGATGATACGAAGCTGGCTTCCCTTATGATTGCTGCCGCCCCGCAGCACCTCATCTACCACCTTGGCAGGAATGGCGATCTCGCCGGCATACAAGGCTTGTGTCTGTTTCTCAATCGCCCGTAGCTGCTGTTCTACGGTAGGAAATTCGGGCAAAGATAAAGCAGAGGCGATTTCTTCCTCTGCTTCACTTAAATCCTGTTCCCTTGTTTCTTCACTTAGCTGTACACCAATTCCGTCAAGATACTCTCTTCTGCCATCAATGTCAGGCTGTTCATGTGTGCCATCCACGCCATCTGATCGGTCTTCTTGTTCGGAGCCGGATGTTTCTCCTGCAGGCTTTTCATCAAGACTTCCATCCGCTCCCCGGCTGCCTTCTCTATCTCCATCAGATGGCTGTCCAGCTTGCCAGTCAGCATCATGCTCTGATACCAGTTCTTCCGGTTCTCTTTCAGGAATGTCCGGCGCAGCATCCCGTATTTCCCGATTGTCATGTTCTCTTCCTCGATGACCAGGTTCGGGAATTGATAATCCCCCTTGCGGTGATAGGTCAGTTCCATCTTTGATTCCTCCTTGTTCATTTTCGCTTTCACGAATTAACGTGTTGAATTTATTATATCCGATATCATTTGCGTTTGCAACTGTTTTTTCTGCCTCTTCCTTTATTTCTTCCAGGCATATTTTCCGTATTGTCTGCCCGATATCTACCAACACTGGTTCGACAATCTGGCTGGTTGCACTGCCCAGAAAAGTAAGTACAGACAATTTGTTAAAGTCCGTAATGCCGGTAAAATCTGCTTCTTCCAGATATTCCATTGGCTCAAGACCGCATCGTCGGGACAGTGCGTAAAACACACTATTCGTCAGCAGATTCCGGAAATTAACACGGATGGCATCGTCACCAAGTCCCTCCAGAAATGTGTCTTCCAGGTTATAAGCTAAACCATCCATTGCCTCTTCCAGGTTATCTTCTGCCATCTGTGATGCAATTTCCAATAAAGCGGACTGCAAATCGGCGATACCATCTCCTTCCAGGCCGTAGGTATCTACCAGATGGTTAAGCAGTACATCTTTCTGTGACTCCTGCAGTTGCCACAGGTTCGGCGTCCTGCCGCCACGCACCATGTGGGTATCGGAAATATCAAATACATACCGGAGCCGCCGTCTCGGTCCGGTATCATCAATCAAAGCAATCCCTCTCGCCCCACGGTTTACCCACCGCCCCATCTTCTCATTCCACAGTTCCAGTGACGCACAGGCCGTTACGTTAGGTCGCTGTGCATGGATCAGCAGAGTATCAGAAAAGGGATAGCGGTACAGCTTTGCTGCTGTGTCCAGATAATGCATCCAGTCTTGTGGTGAACCGCTGATATCTTCTGCTTCCATTTCCGCAAGAAGACGGATGTCATATAATTTTGCCATTTAAGAACTCTCTATACTTTCTTATTTATTTTGCACAAAAATGTCTTTATTTTAGCCACTTTGAGCAATTGGTTTAAAAGTTACTATTACTAAACTAAGCAGTTTTATGAGCGAAAAACACATCTTTTCTGTAT